>QFCE01002882.1_pt1:0-177500 | contig 314418 bp, 282 predicted proteins | sample 5346091 | NCBI WGS metagenome assembly QFCE01 (sample SAMN09062252, study PRJNA434731) | Human gut metagenome, whole genome shotgun sequencing project. | isolation source: stool timepoint A chromium assembly | host: Homo sapiens | collected 2015 | reverse complement strand
TAGTGGCGAGCGAACGCGGAAGAGGCCAAACCGGAGGTAGCAATATTTCCGGGGTTAGGACTGCAATATGTAACTTTAATCTTTAACTGAATGCTTTGGGAAGAGCAGCGATACAGGGTGACAGCCCCGTAAGTGAAAAGGATTGAGTGCTAGCAGTATCCAGAGTACCAGCGGACACGTGAAACCCGCTGGGAAGATGGGGGGACCATCCTCCAAGCCTAAATACTACTCAGTGACCGATAGTGGAGCAGTACCGTGAGGGAAAGGTGAAAAGTACCCCGGGAGGGGAGTGAAAAAGAACCTGAAACCTTGTGCCTACAAGCACCGAGAGTCACGTTAAAGTGATGATCGGGTACTTTTTGTAGAACGGTCCGGCGAGTTAATATTTGCAGCGAGGTTAAGGAACTGGAGTTCCGGAGCCGCAGCGAGAGCGAGTCTGAAAAGGGCGTATGAAGTTGCAGGTATTAGACCCGAAACCGGGTGACCTATCCATGAGCAGGCTGAAGCGGTGGTAAGACACCGTGGAGGGCCGCACCCACGTCTGTTGAAAAAGCCGGGGATGACTTGTGGATAGCGGAGAAATTCCAATCGAACTCGGAGATAGCTGGTTCTCCCCGAAATAGCTTTAGGGCTAGCGTTATTTTAGATTACCGGAGGTAAAGCACTGAATGGTCTAGGGGCCGCGAGGTTACCAAAGCCTATCAAACTCTGAATGCCGGATAATTGATGAATAGCAGTCAGACTGTGTGAGATAAGTCTCATAGTCAAAAGGGAAACAGCCCAGATCTACAGCTAAGGTCCCAAATGAACACTAAGTGGAAAATGATGTGAAACTGCGAAGACAACCAGGATGTTGGCTTAGAAGCAGCCACTCATTCAAAGAGTGCGTAATAGCTCACTGGTCGAGTGGTTTTGCGCAGAAAATGTAACGGGGCTAAGTGTTCAACCGAAGCTTAGGCATTGCAGTAATGCATTGGGTAGGGGAGCGTCGTATGCGGGGTGAAGTCAGAGCGGAAGCACTGGTGGACTGCATACGAGTGAGAATGCCGGAATAAGTAGCGAGAATTATGTGAGAATCATAATGGCCGAAAATCTAAGGTTTCTTGGGGAAGGTTCGTCCGCCCAAGGTTAGTCGGGAGCTAAGCTCAGGCCGAAAGGCGTAGGCGATGCACATACGGTAGAAATTCCGTAACCACCGAACATTTAAGCTAGAGGGACGCTTTCATTAAGTCTATCCCGGGCGATGGTTGCCCCGGGCGTAAGGGACCGAAATATAGTAGGGAAGTAGACGGCGAGAGAGACGAGAAAAGCTCTAGTGTATACTAAGGTGCCCGTACCGCAAACCGACACAGGTAGATGGGATGAGTATTCTAAGGCCAACGGGAGAAGGGTTGTTAAGGAACTCGGCAAATTGGCCCCGTAACTTCGGGATAAGGGGCGCCTGCGAGAGCAGGCCGCAGTGAAAAGGCCCAAGCGACTGTTTAGCAAAAACACAGCTCTCTGCTAAATCGAAAGATGACGTATAGGGGGTGACGCCTGCCCGGTGCTGGAAGGTTAAGGGGAGTGCTTAGCAGCAATGCGAAGGTGCGAACTTAAGCCCCAGTAAACGGCGGCCGTAACTATAACGGTCCTAAGGTAGCGAAATTCCTTGTCAGGTAAGTTCTGACCCGCACGAATGGCGTAACGATTTGGGCACTGTCTCAACAGCCCGCCCGGCGAAATTGTAGTACCGGTGAAGATGCCGGTTTCCCGCAACTAGACGGAAAGACCCCATGGAGCTTCACTGTAGCTTGATATTGGATCTCGGTATTCCATGTACAGGATAGGTGGGAGACTTGGAAGTAAGCGCGCCAGCGTTTATGGAGTCAACCTTGGGATACCACTCTTGGGATATTGGGATTCTAACCTGCGACCATGAATCTGGTCGGGGGACACTGTCAGGTGGGCAGTTTGACTGGGGCGGTCGCCTCCAAAAGAGTAACGGAGGCGCTCAAAGGTTCGTTCAGCACGGATGGAAATCGTGCACTGAGTGTAAACGCATAAACGAGCCTAACTGCGAGAATGACGGTTCGAGCAGTAACGAAAGTTGGAGTTAGTGATCCGGCGGTATGTGAATGGAAATGCCGTCGCTCAACGGATAAAAGCTACCCTGGGGATAACAGGCTGATCTCCCCCAAGAGTCCACATCGACGGGGAGGTTTGGCACCTCGATGTCGGCTCATCGCATCCTGGGGCTGAATTCGGTCCCAAGGGTTTGGCTGTTCGCCAATTAAAGCGGTACGCGAGCTGGGTTCAGAACGTCGTGAGACAGTTCGGTCCCTATCTGTTGCGGGCGCAGGAATATTGAGAGGAGCTGTCCTTAGTACGAGAGGACCGGGATGGACGTACCGCTGGTGCACCAGTTGTTCTGCCAAGGGCATAGCTGGGTAGCTAAGTACGGACGAGATAAACGCTGAAGGCATCTAAGCGTGAAACTCCCCTCGAGATAAGTGTTCCCATCCTTCGGGAGTAAGGCCCCTTGTAGACTACAAGGTTGATAGGTCAGGAGTGGAAGTGCAGTAATGTATGGAGCGGACTGATACTAATAGGCCGAGGGCTTGACCTTAAATGTTAGGTAACCTCGAAAGATAGCTTGCGAGTAGGATTGTTCAGTTTTGAGGGTGTAAAGACCTTCTAAAAAGTTTTCTGAGAGAGAAAACAGCGAAGAAGATAGCGCGTGAGCGCAGGTAAAGCTTCTTTTGCATACTTTTCTTCTCGAAGAAAAGTATGCACCATTAGCTCAGTTGGTAGAGCAACTGACTCTTAATCAGTGGGTCCACGGTTCGAGCCCGTGATGGTGTACCAGATTCGGTGCGCTGTGGGTTCGAGAGAGTCCACAGCGGAACCGAGAAATACCGGAAGTATAACTGTTATGGCCCGTTGGTCAAGCGGCTAAGACGGCGGCCTCTCACGCCGCAAACGGGAGTTCGATTCTCCCACGGGTCACCAAATTTCTTCAAGAAAGATGTTGACAGCAGGCTGATGGTATGTTATAATAACAAAGCTGCACAGGAATGTGCAACGAAATAGTAGGTGTTAATGGTGACGAGGGTACACCTGTTCCCATTCCGAACACAGTAGTTAAGCTCGTTTACGGTGACAATACTTGGCTGGCGACGGCCCGGGAAGATAACTCAACGCCTACATCTAAAGCAGCAACACAAGTTGCTGCTTTTTATTTTTATTTAAAAAAACAACGAGTTTTGGCTTGTGGGGAAGAAAAAGCGAAAGCGTCGATTGGAGTACGAGAGAAGCCTTCTGCCATAATGAGAAAGCGACGCCAGCCGTTTGCGGTTGGCGTCGCTTTTATGCGCCTTTAGGCGCTGCTGTACCTTAGTTGGGTTGTTATGCATGTCGAAGGATAAGAGAAGCTATGGGCGCGGTACGTTGCGCTGAACGCGTCTATCGCCGTTCTGAGAAGGAGCCGCTTCCGAACGACTTTGGAACGCGTGGGGCGTTCCTGCTTGTCGGCGGGACAACAGTCCCGCTGGCAGTCGCAAACAGAGGGATTTATGCCAGTCGGGAGAATACCATAACAGCAATTCCAAGTACGACGAGAATAACACCGGTCGCACGGTTAAGCGTTTTCGGTGCCGCCTTATTGGCAAAAACCGCTGCGATACGAGCCCAGACAAGCGTGAAAATCACGCAAAGCACCCACACAAGCGGATCCGGCATGCCGCCGATGGCGAAGTGCGAGACTGCACCGGTCAGCGCGGTGAACGTCATGATAAATACGCTGGTGCCGACTGCGGTTTTCAGTTCGTAGCCGAGCACGGAGGTCAAAATCAACAGCATCATCATGCCGCCGCCGGCACCGATAAAACCGCAGATAAACCCGATCAGCACACCGCAGACGATGGACTGCACGGCACGCTTGTGTGCAGATACGCCCATCATTGCCTCTTTGGTGGTCATAACCGGACGGACGATGAATTTTACGCCGAGCAGGAAGGTCATAAACACGGAAAAGCTGCCCATTGTCCGAGAGGGCAGCAGGCTGGCGATGTAACTGCCGACCACGGTGAACGTAAGCACGCTGACCATCATCAGAAGGCCGTTTTTCACATCGAGATTTTTGTTTTTGCCGTAGGTGTAGGCGGACACAGCGCTCGCCAGTACGTCGGACGACAGGGCAATGCCGACCGCCATATACGGGTCCATGTGCAGGAAGGTGATGAGCATGGGGCTGATGACGGCGGCAGCACTCATGCCCGCAAAGCCGGTGCCGAGTCCGGCACCCATGCCTGCGAAAAACGTAACAATAACCGTGAAAAGCAGGGTCATATCAGTGTACCTCCTGCAGAATTTCGTCTAAATTGTGATTGATAACTGCGGCCGCATCGGCAAACGCCTGCCGCTGTCTTTCGCTCATGCCGGAGAGCAGCCGCGCGGCAAACTGTGCCTGCAGCGCGCGTCCCTTGTCGATGATCGGCTGCGCCTGCTTGGTGCACAGCAGACGGGTCTTACGGCGGTCACCGGGCACGGGTTCACGGTACAGATAGCCTTCCTCGACCAGTCGGTTGACGTTGACCGACACAAGATTCGCCTTGATCTTGCGCAGTTCTACAATGTCGCTTGCCGTGTCGCATTCCGGATTGTTAGCGAGGAACAGCAGGATGTCAAACGCAGTCTGCGGCAGGTTCAGCTCGCGGCACAGCGAGTGACACAGCGCACTGTATGCCAGATCGGTCTTGTGCGCAAATTCCATGTATGGATTCATGAAAACACCTCTTCAAAAATAGATAGTCTAAATTTGAAGTAATTATAACATGGGACAGCAAATGTGTCAATCGCATATCAGCAGAAACAAAAAGAGATAAAAAAATACCCTTATTCCGAAGAATAAGGGTATTTCTATTCACTGTATTACGCCAGTGGGCAACAATTACTTGTTGTCAACCTCTGCCATGTGCTCGATGAGCATCAGCAGCTTGTTGGAGTAGCCCCACTCGTTGTCGTACCAGGAAACAACCTTTACGAAGGTGTCGGTCAGGTAAACGCCAGCGTTAGCGTCGAAAATGGAGGTGCGCTCGTCGCCCAGGAAGTCAGAAGATACAACAGCATCCTCAGTGTAGCCCAGAACGCCCTTCAGGCCGCCCTCAGACAGCGGCTTCTCGGAAGCAGCCTTCATAGCAGCGCAGATGTCTTCCTTGGTAGCCGGCTTAGCCAGGTTAGCAGTCAGGTCAACAACGGAAACGTCCAGGGTCGGTACACGCATGGAGATACCGGTCAGCTTGCCGTTCAGCTTCGGGTAAACCTTGCCTACAGCCTTTGCAGCGCCAGTGGTGGACGGGATGATGTTGCCGCAAGCAGCACGGCCGCCGCGCCAGTCCTTCTTGGACGGGCCGTCAACAACCTTCTGAGTGCCGGTTGCAGAGTGTACGGTGGTCATCAGGCCCTCGGTGATGCCGAATGCCTCGTCCAGTACCTTAGCGATCGGAGCCAGGCAGTTGGTGGTGCAGGATGCGTTGGATACGAAGGTCATATCCTTGGTGTAAGTGTTCTGGTTAACGCCCATTACGAACATCGGGGTGTCGTCCTTGGACGGAGCAGACATGATAACCTTCTTAGCACCGCCATCGATGTGAGCCTGTGCCTTCTCCTTGGTCAGGAATACGCCGGTAGACTCTACAACGTAGTCAGCGCCAACCTTGCCCCACGGAATGTTCTTCGGGTCCATCTCTGCAAAGAACTGAACCTTCTTGCCATCAACGGTGATGGAGTTGTCATCATACTCGATGGTGCCGTCGTAACGACCGTGCATGGTGTCATACTTGAGCATGTATGCCATGTAGTCCGGAGTCATGAACGGATCGTTTACCGCTACGAACTCAATGTTCGGGTTCTTCAGACCAGCACGGAAAACCATACGGCCGATACGGCCAAAGCCATTGATACCTACTTTGATACCCATTTTACAGTGTTCCTCCTAAATGTTTTGATGAAGTTCTCTGTTGATGTTATTATTATACACTAAATGCGCAGTTTGCCGCAAGGTGTAATATTTGTGATTTTCTTGTCATTCTGCCCGGTATTTTTGTATAATTTTCTTTGCAATGACAGTAGCGGCAGTGGTATAATAAACACATCGTACAAAATATGGGGATTCGGTTTGTATAATCCCCTGATTTTCGGGATGAGAAAAGCACAGCGCGCGCCGTGCTGTTTTTTCACATCCGCGAAGACAGAGATTAGTATGCCAAATACCGCGCAGCATATACCGGACGCAGGAAAACACGATCGAGAATGACAGCAGCTTTCCCACAGTACAAAGGTAAAATTACACGGTGTTTTGGGAGGATAATGATGGAAGACGCATTTTTTTCGCAGCTGGACGGCAACGCAGTCCGCGAGCTGCTGCTGCGCACCGAGCTGCGGCATGCGGCGCTGTTCGCAGTGAGCGATACGCTGCGTATCGAGCGGTGCAGCGACGCGGCACAGCAGCTTTCAGGTCTGCACCCGATGGAGGAGCTGGATCCGTTCCTGAGCGGCAGCACGCGGAATATACTGCTCCGGTGCATAAATACACAGTCTGCCTGCACCGCAGAGGAGGACATCGACGGAACGGTCTACACGGTCGAAATGATCCCGCACCGCGGCGGTGCACTGCTGGCGTATCTGCGGCGCGACCGTGCCGCCTATGACGGCAGCCTGCGGGTCATTCAGGACAAAAGCTCGCGTTATCTGGGTGCTTTGATGGCCGAGGCCGAGCAGGTGGAGGATCCTGCATTGGCAGACGGGCTGCGGCGGCAGTGTATGCGGCTGTACCGGCTGCTGACGCACTCGGATTTACTGCACGACCCGCTGCTGACCGAGCAGCTTTCTCTGCGGCGCTGCGACCTGTCAGCGCTTTGCCGCGATGCTGTGCAGCAGGCGGAGACGCATGCGCCTGCGGGCAGTGCAAAATTCATCGTACAGGTGCCGGAGCATGCAGACGCGCTCATTGACGCGAGACTGGTGCGTACGGCAATCTATAACCTGCTGACAAACGCGCTGCGCGCAACACCGGAGGATGGCGAAATCACGGTTTCGCTGACCGATACGCGGGATTTTGTGACGATTGCGGTTGCCGATACCGGTCCGGGACTGGACCCTGCGAAGTTCGATGACCTGCTTTCCGGCTGGCGGCACACCACCTCGATAGACGATTACCGGGCGCTCGTGCGCGGCGGCACACCGCTTGGCCTTGGTCTGCCGCTCGTGAACCAAATCGCGCAGGCGCACGGCGGACGGCTGCTGCTCACACAGAGAGAGGGCGGCGGCAGTGTGCTGCACCTGTGTCTGGCGCATTTGCCGCATACGCTCGAGGATGACCTGTTCCGCGCACCGACTATCATCGAGGACGGCTATACCGCCGAAGAAATTGAATTCTCCATCCTGGAATGAAATAAAACAGCCTCGGAGGCGTGGAGAAATCGCACTCTGAGGCTGCGCTATTATGTGTTGGCGGGAGAGCTGTACGAACCGCGGTAGACCTTGATGGACTCCGGCAGCCAATGCCCATCCGCAGGCTTCTGAATTTCGGTGATGGTGTACGTCAAACCGCGGTATTTGGCGTATACGATGGAGGTTTCGCCGTCGTACACGACGATTTTCGTACCGTCAGGCATGGTTTTCTGCCGGATAGTGAACGATTCATCATCCAGTGTGCATGTGCTGATAAAAAGCAGGCCGCCGGTCGGCATATAGCTGATGTTCAGATTTGCAGCCAGTACGCATAGCAGCGGAACAATCAGCAGGAATGCAATGCGTTTTTTCATGGAGCCGTCACCTCTTTCGCGGAAGCTGTCTCTCGGTATCTGCACTATAGCAGATAAAACGTATTTTTACAATTCGCGTTTTGACTGAAAACTGTGACGTGGAATTGACGTCCAAAAGATATAGAAAAACCACCTGTTATTAGTGATAACAGGTGGTTTTGTACATTATTTGATCTGCTGAGACAGGTTGTACAGCACCTGTGCCAGCTCAACCGACTTGATCTGTCCCTTGGGATTGAATGCGCCGTGATTGTCGCCGTTCATCAGCTTGTTGGTCTGACAGAACGCAACGGCATCCTTCGCCCACGGAGCGATCGAAGAAGCATCGGTAAACGCGGTATTCACACTCGTATCAGTCGAAACCGTAATCTTTCCGGCCTTTTGGAGCAGCGTGATGTAGCGCTGCAGCACTGCCGCGAACTCCTGACGGGAGATGGAGTCATAGGGACGCAGGTGGTGCTGACTGTCACCGGTCATAATGCCGGATTCAAAGCAGAACGAAGCGCCATCACGGTAAAGCTCGGGGATTTCGGTGTAATCGGGCGCTTCCTTAACAGCCATGCCTGCATAGGATGCGGTCAGTTCAGGGTCAACGAGCTTTGCACTGTTGTAAATCGCTTCGGCAACCGTGCAGCGGTTTTCCGCCGGATTGAACCACGGAAAATATTCTTTACCGTCGATATGACCCGCCGGCAGCATGATGTTGTTCTCAATCACATAGCGGACTGCGGGCGTGAACCACGAGTTCTCCGGCAGCTCGTATTTCTGCTCGAACTCGGCATCGGTCAGGTCCTTGTCGTTCTTGGTGTAAAGGTTGTTTTCCTGCTCGTCGGCGGTCTGTGTGGTGGATACGGTGATATCAACGTTATCCGGAACGTCGGCAGCGAGCGCGGTGGTGCTCATGGAGAGTGCCGTTGCACCGGTGAGGAAAAATGCCATTACCTGTTGAAATTTCATAGAGTGTACCTCCTTATCTGCGGCAGAGCCGCAAGCCAATAGATGTATGACGTATATCATACTCTGCGTCTATTATAGCATGGTCTGGCGGCAATACAAGCGGTGTAATACAGATGTAACGCAAACGACACAAAGTCGTCCGAAAGTTCCGCCCATTGGTTGAAACTTTCTCCCTCTCAAAGTCAAAAAGTCAGCGCTATCCTTGCGCGGCTTCTTGGCCGCGCTGCGCGGTACACGCTCCGACTTTTGCTCTCATTAAATATTTTTAAGGATAGAGGCCTACGGGCTGGCATTTGCAATGCAAATGCTATTTAAGGCAATACCGCATAATTGAACAAGAGTGATTTGCGAGTAAATTTTGCGTACTGACGAGGCACAGTTTTGCGGTAATACTTGATGTATTACCGTGAAACTGCAACAAAGTCAGGACACAAAATTTCCGCAAAGCACCGCCGCTTTAATTGTGCGGTGTTGCCTTAATATGCGCTATCGCGCGAAAATGTGTTAGCAACTGCCGTTATCGAAAAAAGAGCGGACCGATCGGTCCGCTCTCAGCGTATTCGCTTAAATGCTTTCGGTGATGATGTCCATAATTTCCTCGCGGGACAGCGTGCGCGGATCGACACGGAACAGGGCACCCATGGTGCTTGCTGCGTTGTCAGCAAGTTCGCCTGCATCTTCCGGCTTTACGCCGTAGTCGGACAGGCGCAACTTGTCCACGCCGCACGCCTGCTGCAGCTCAGCCAGCGCAGCGAGAAAATCGCCGTCCGCACGTCCAAGTGCGTGTGCAATGGCCTGCAGGCGGTCAGCCGAGGTGTCCTTGAAGCGGCTCCAGTATGCCTTGGACAGCATGATCAGACCCGCGCCGTGCGGCAGATCGGGATGGAACGCGCTCAGCGCATGCTCGATGGCGTGCTCGCCGCTGCAGCTCGACAGCGTTTCGACAAAACCTGCCAGCGTGTTCGCCAGTGCCACATCCGCGCGTGCATCGGCGTTGCTGCCATCCTTAACAGCCGCTGCCAGCGATTTGCCGATCAGCGCAATTGCCTGCAGCGCGAACATGTCGCTCATCGGGTTTGCAGTCTTAGCCAGATAGCCTTCGGCCGCATGGAAGAATGCGTCAAAGCCCTGGTATGCCGTCAGATGCGGCGGAACGGTCATCATAAAGTCCGGATCGACGATCGAAATGGTCGGGAAGCACTTCTCACCGCCGCCGCCGATCTTTTCCTCACCGTTGGTGATAACCGTGAACGGGTCAGCCTCCGTGCCCGTGCCTGCGGTCGTCGGAATGGCAACAATCGGCAGTCCGGCATTGACCATGCGCTTGCCGCCGCCCGTGCCGCCGTGAATGTAGTCCCACCAGTCGCCGTCGTTGGTCGCCATAATGGCAACCGCCTTGGCCGTGTCGATGGACGAGCCGCCGCCGAGGCCGACAACAAATGCAATGTTCTGCTCACGGCAGAGCGCAGCGCACTCGCGCACGCCCTCAATCGTCGGGTTCGGCTGTACCTTGTTGTATACCACGGTCGGATGACCGGCTTCCGCCAGCGTATCCGCCACCTTGGCTACATAGCCCAGTTTGGTGGTGGAGGTGCCGCCGGTGATGATCAGACCCGTGCCCTGCGGCAGACGTACCTTGGCCAGACGCTTGACCGATCCGGCACCGAAAAATAAGCGTGTCGGCATATAAAAGCTAAAGTTATCCACTATAAAAACCCCCTTCAATTAATAATTAGGAATTAGTAGTTAGTAATTTTGTTAGAGTGAAGAGTAAAGGAAATGTAAGGATTCACCTTATTCTCCGCAAGTTTTCAGCAATCTGCTGAGATAGATTGTTTGTGCCACCGCTTAATGATGCTTTGGGCGCACACTGTGCGCCCCTACGGGTACACGGGTGCAAATGAATTTACAAACGGTGCGCCGAGGTCGTACCCCAGGGCACCTTCTCTTGCCCTAACAAGCAATTCACCTTGTCGCACCGTACGGTAAAGATTACTGATCATTGTAACTCGGAGGTGTCATCCGTTATATCCGGACCAGCGAGTTGCGCGACATACCCGTGCCGCACCCGTGCGGCGTCAGCGCAGGGTTCGCTCGCTTCGCAAGCCCCAACACTTTTATTATACCAAATTCCACACTTGGAGAAAAGAGCCAAATCACCGAAATGAACGGCTTTTTGTTGTGCAATATGCAACCTAAAAAGTCGCAAAAAACGCTTGACGTTGTGCAATATTGATGATATTATAATGACACAGAAAAGATAAAGGCAAACACCAAAGGCAAAGTAAAACAGGGGTTTTACTCCAAAAGGCGCAAACCTTCATCTAATCTGAAGGATGTCAATCCGGTTTGATACCCACGAAAGAGGTGAGTCCAATGGTATCAGAAGAGGCATCTTACCAGTTCGCGGGACTCGCCGCGGCGCTGTGACCGAAACGATCAAGGTGATAGCTGAAAAAATGAGCGAGTTCCAATTCCACAATTTGAACCGCCTGAAAAGCGCGATCGGCTTCTAAGCAAAGGTAACAACAACGGTAACTTTGGGGAAGCTATCCTCGTGAATTTAACTATCCGTACATGGCATACTAAGACAGTCAAGCGGATCGAGGCAGCAGGAAAGTAAGGTTCATACATGACAGAACCCTGATATTTGATGCGCCGGCGAACAAAACGAAGTATCTTACGATACCTGCCGGATGCTGCACCAGCCGATGGGCATACTGATGAGTATCTGCAGCATAGACATACCGCATCGGAACGAGATGATATCAAAGTCCGAGTAACATCCGGTTCGACAAGGCAGGCTGTATCACATCTTCCGCCGAGCAGTGACGCATCACCCACTGGAAATAGAGTTCCCGAATGTAGGAAAGGCAACCAAACGGATTATGTAGTTTGTGCAGTAAACGAACCTTAGCCGGGCGGTTCCGCGAACGTAAGATCGAAAGATGCCGAAAAAACAACCGAATACCAATCCAAATGCGATGGGAAATATCCTGTCGGGAAAAGAGGATCTATGGAGATTTGGAAGTAAAAGCCCTCGTTCATGTGTCTGTGAATGAGGGCTTTATTCTGTTCTTTTTGTCAATGGCAAAATAGATAAAATAAACGATGAAAATCTGTATAACTGCACGAAAACACGGTTTTGGGTAAAGTTGCTTTGACGAAACTGTCAAAACCCTGCTATGATAAAAATGCGATGTAGTGCAATATATAGAGGAGCGATACTTATGAAAATAGACGGAAACGAACTGGCCATCCTGCAGAACGACCTGGATCGCGAGGGCAAGAAGGAAGAAGCGCTAAAGATCAAGCTGGAATTTCTGCGTCAGGTGCGCGAATCCGGTGACCACTGCCCGTGCAAGGAGGCGTGCCGCCATCATGGCAACTGCTTCGAGTGCGTGACTATCCACCGCGGACACCGCGACCATTTGCCGATGTGCCTGTGGGATATGGTAAATGAGCGGCTGGCGGCTCTCAGCCACATGACCGAAGGCACGCTGCGTGCCTACGAGGACCGCAAGGCCGCGGAAGGCACCGAGTGCGGTGACTGTTCCGACTGTCCCGGCTGCGGAGAATAAAAATATAACGGACAAACCAAAGCGGTTTGTCCGTTTTTATCTGCCGATAAGTGCATATGGCGCAAAGCTAATCAATTTGCGCGGCAGCGCGCGTTCCATTCCTCTTGTCGGCTGAAATGACGTTTTGTGACAGTATGAAAAAAGGACCTGAGTGAAAACTCAAGTCCTTTTGTGTATTCAGAAAGTATTCTTTACAGCAGCTCGTGCTTAATGCGGTCGAGTGCCTCCGGAGCCTGCTGATCCATCTTCTCCGGGAAGCCGAAGTAGGATACGCAGATGATATTGTCGCCGCCAACCTTCGGTGCGTCCGGCTTCAGCTGCTTGTTTGCGAAGTCCATGTCACGCAGGGTCTCGAAGATGCCGTCGAAATCAACCTCGCCTTCACCCATAGCGGTGTGCTGATGGATGGTGTAGTCAGCACGGCCGTGCTGGTTCAGCCAGGGTGGATTTACGATATAGCGGCAGTCCTTGGTCTGGTTCCAGGTGTCAGCCAGAAGAACGTGGGTCAGCTCATCGCCGGCGTACTTCAGCATGTGGCGAACGTCGCCCTTGCCCTGATCGTAGAAGAAGCCGTGGGATGCGGAGTAAACGTAGCCCAGGTTCTTGGAACGGAAGGACTTAACGATGTCACAGGCCTCGTCGTTCAGCTCTACGAAGTCATACGGATGGGACTGGCACTCTACGCGGATGCCCTCACGCTCGATGATCGGGAGAAGCTCCTCCATAGACTTGAAGAACATGCCGTTGCAGATTTCCTGCTGGTTCGGGTCGCCGGAGAACTCGGTATTGATGACCGGTACACCCATGTCAACCGCGATTTCGATCATACGCTTCCAGTTTGCAACTGCGTGCTGGCGCTGCTCCTCGGTCGGACCGGACCAGCGGTAAACAACGATGAAAGAGGAAATCTCTACACCGGTCTCCTTGAGAGCCTGCTTGTACTCCTGCTGGCACTCCTTGGAGAACAGCGGGTGCTTGTAGAACGGGTTGATGCGCGGATGCGGGGACTGCTCGATGTACTTGTAGCCCCAGTCTGCTACCTTGTGAACATAATCGTTGATGGACATCTGCTTGGCAAGAACGTCAACGTCAAATGCGATTTTCATAAGAATGATCCTCCTTGTCTGTTTGCCATATCAAGGGTGGCTTCCCTGTTTGATGGCTCTATTATAAAGCGTTCCTGCCGTCTTGCCAATGATACAAATTACCCTAAACCTGCGAAATCCTGCTATTCGCTATTGCATCAAACGGATACTTCTGGTAGGATAGAGACAAGGAGAGTGACCGCTATGCTGATTCCTGAATTAGGTGTCCATCAGACCTCGGAACGGTACTTTTTTACGCCGTCTTCGCTTGCAAAGGAGCTTTTTTATTACCCGACGCGGCTCGGACATTACTTCTGCAGCAGCCGGTATTCCTTCAATCATCGGTCGGAAATCGCCCTGCAGGGTGATCACAACCAAAATATCATGCTGTTTTTTGTGCATGATGGCGCAATGGAACTGACGCTGAACGGTACGCCTGCCATCGCCGGCGCCGGACAGATCGTGCTGTTCGACTGCCGTGAGCCATACAGCTATGCCGCCTCGGACGGACTGGAGTTCACCTGGCTGCTGTTCAACGGCCTGAATGCCCGCGCATTCTATCAGAAAATCCTGCAGGCACGCGGCCGCAGGGCATTTTCGCCGGCCGCACCGGCGGAGATTGCGCAAATGCTGGATTCTCTGCGGAGCGCCTGCGCCGAGGACGCGCGGCTGAGCGAGGCACGGTGCTCACAGCTGATCCATCGACTGCTGTGCCTGCTCCTGCTGGACGAGACCACCGAGAGCACCGCAGGCGGCGACCGTATTGCACAGGCCATCCGCTATATGAACCGGCATTTGTTCGAGCCGATCGGCGTGCAGGACGCGGCAGCGGCCGTCAGCCTGAGTCCGTCGCATTTCTCACGGCAGTTCAAGGCGCGGACCGGCTATTCGCCATATGAGTATATCGTGCTGCGCCGCATCGACAAAGCGAAGTATATGCTGGCCTCCACTGAATTGTCGGTCAAGGAAATCGCCTACGCGACCGGCTACAACAGCGAGGAGAATTTCATTCACAGCTTCCGCAAGAACGTTGGCGTTGCACCCGGAATCTTTCGGAAGTATCCGGTCTAACCGCTTGACAAGTGCGAAAAACGCTGATAAAATAAAGCAGTCGAGTAGCAGAAGTGCGTAAATCCAGATGGATTTACGCACTTTTTTTCTTTTGTGCAAAAGACAGGTTGTGGCAGCTTTCCGTAAAGACTCCGAAAATCCAATCAGGAGGTTTCGATATGGATCGGAACAAGGCAGAAAAACGAATGGCGACCGCGCCGGTAGGACGGCTCATGCTGCAGATGGGCACACCGATGATACTATCTATGATGCTGCAGGCGGTCTACAACATTGTGGACAGCTATTTTGTGGCAAACATGGCGGAAAACGGTGAAATCGCGGTCAACGCGCTGACACTTGCGTTTCCGGTGCAGATGATGATGGTCGCCGTCGGCATCGGCACCGGTGTTGGCGCAAATGCGCTCATCGCACGCGCGCTCGGTCAGGGTGACCGAGAGAAGGCGGGGGTAGCGGCAGGCAATGCGCTGACGCTCATGGGGATTATTTATGCGGTGTGCCTGCTGTTCGGCGCGTTCGGTGCGGGTGCGTACATCGGCTCGCAGACGAGCGACCCGATCGCTCTGGCGATGGGCAGTCAGTACCTGCGCATCTGCTGTATGGCATCGTTCGGCATTCTGTTCTTCTCAGTGTTTGAGAAAACCCTGCAGGCGACCGGCCGCTCACTCTATTCCACGATTGCACAGGTGGCAGGCGCACTGACGAACATCGTGCTTGACCCGATTATGATCTACGGTCTGCTCGGCTGTCCGAAACTGGGCGTAGCAGGTGCGGCATGGGCGACCGTGCTCGGTCAGATTGCGTCTCTGGCTCTGGCAGCCGTGTTCCATTTCCGTCTGAACAGGGAACTGCCGTTCAGACGCAAGGCTCTGCGCCTGCGCCGCAGTATCGTCGGCGAGATTTACTCCATCGGCGTACCGGCCATCATAGCACAGGGTGCGATGAGCGTGATGAATTATTGTGTTAATCTGATTTTCGGCAGTCTGGACAGTTCGTATGTCACCGCTTATGGCATTGTGTACAAAATTCAGCAGTTTGTTTTGTTCGCGGCATTTGGCCTGCGTGACGCGATTACGCCGATTGTGTCGTTCAGCTACGGCATGCAAAACGCGAAACGCATCCGGGAGGGCGTGCGCTGCGGCCTGATGTATACCAGTGTTCTCATGCTGGTCTGCACTGCGGCTGTAGAAATTCTGGCGCAGCCGCTGGCAGGTATTTTCTCACTGTCCGCAGGCACGATGGGCCTGTGCGTGACCGGTCTGCGCGTGCTGGCGGTCAGCTTCGTGTTCGCAGGTGCAAACATTGCCATACAGGGCGTGTTCCAGGCCACCGAGGGCGGTGTGCAGTCGCTGTTCGTGTCGCTGCTGCGTCAGCTGATCTTCGTACTGCCGGCGGCATGGCTGTTCGCGCGCCTGCTGCCGGCCGGCGTGTGGCTGGCGTTCCCCATCGCGGAAGTGCTGACCGCAGTAATCGCCGCCGTGCTGTTGCGGCATACCGCAGGGAAAGGCCGCCTGTCACAGCAGGATCACGCTGCTTCACTGAGCAAGTAAAATCCTGCCTGACAGAATATACGAATTTTTGCACAGTTTTTTGTCGATTCTCATGAATCATCCGGCCGAGAGACTCAACACTGTGCACAAACACAGAGGATATAATCTGTGAATAGTGCCCAAACAACTGAGGAATTGTGCTTATGTTAAGCGAAAAACGCTGAAAAATGAGAAAATCTATAAAAACCTCTTTTCTTTCTGCTGTTTTATGCTATAATGAAACTAACATAAAAGGGCTTCACGAAGTACAATCTCAGGAGGTAGTTATTATGACCAGAGGTATCCGTGTAAAGAATACGGACGACATTCAGAAGATCAACAAGATCGTAACCCGTTACGGTTTTGATATTTGGATTCACGGCAAGAGCGGTATGGTAGACGCAAAGAGCCTGCTCGGTATGTTCCTGCTGTCCCTGAACGAGCCGCTTCAGATCGTTCTCGAGGATGACGTTGATCCGACCGCACTGTTCAAGGATCTTAAGGATTACCTGGAGATCGACGACGAGGACTAATTTCTCTCGTATAACAGCTTTTGCAGTTCAATTTAACATTTTTCGAAACGGTGCAGTCTTATTGACTGCACCGTTTCTGTTTTCTTACGCTATACAAGAGACTAAAATGATTTTTCCATTTCCTTTGCGCGGCTCCGGATGCTGTTCATGCGGCGTATCCATTCCGGCGGATTACAAAACCCGAAGGGAGAAACTTCTTTACGAAGTTTCTCCCTTCGGGTTTCTGCTTTATTTCACTGCAATCAGATGGTGTTGATATCAACCATTTCGCAGTTTTCAATCTTAATATCGCCTTCCAGGCAGCGCAGCAGCGCGGAAACCGTATCCATCGAGGTCAGGCACGGGATTGCACGCTCTACCGCGGTACGGCGGATGTGTACCGAGCCAAGCTCCGGATGACGGCCCTTGACCGAGGTAGCAACAACGTAGTCAATCTTGCCGGACTCGATCAGGTCGATGATGTTCGGGGACGGCTCATCCACATTGCGGATGGCGTTAGTGGCGACCATGTGGCGGTTGAGCACGTTTGCGGTGCCGCTGGTAGCGTAAATATCAAAGCCGAGAGCCTCGAAGCGCTCACCGATGCGGATTGCCTCCTGCTTGTCCGAATCACGGACCGAGATCAGGACAGCACCCTTCTTCTTCATCTGGAAGCCTGCGCCGGTCAGACCCTTGAGCAGTGCCTCACGGAAGGTCTTAGCAACGCCCAGAACCTCGCCGGTGGACTTCATCTCGGGGCCAAGCTGGGTATCCAGATCACGCAGCTTCTGGAACGAGAATACCGGAACCTTGACCGCATAGTGGTCGCTTTCCGGATGCAGACCGGTGCCGCAGCCCATGTCCTTCAGCTTTTCACCGAACATGCAGCGGGTAGCCAGATCGACCATCGGCACGCCGGTAACCTTGGAGATGTACGGCACGGTACGGGACGAACGCGGGTTTACCTCGATAACGTAGATCTGATCATTGTACAGCACGAACTGGATGTTGACCAGACCGAGAACAGCGAGGTTCTTTGCCAGAGATTCGGTATACTTAACGAGGGTGTCCTTGTGCTTCTGCTCGATGTTGATGGACGGATAGATGGAAATGGAGTCGCCGGAGTGAACGCCTGCGCGCTCGAAGTGCTCCATGATACCCGGGATGAGGATGTCGTCGCCGTCGCAGATGGCATCGACCTCGATCTCGCGGCCCATCATGTACTTATCGACCAGAACCGGGTTCTCAACCTTGTTGCGGGTGATAACCTGCATGAACTCGCGGACATCGGCTTCCTTGTAGGCAATTTCCATGCCCTGACCGCCCAGAACGTAGGACGGACGAACGAGAACCGGATAGCCAAGCTCGTCGGCTGCCTTGACAGCCTCTTCCTCGGTCATAACCGTATGGCCTGCCGGACGCGGGATACCGCACTTTTCGAGGATAACGTCGAACTTTTCACGGTCCTCAGCGGCGTCGATCGACCATGCCGGCGTGCCGAGAATCGGAACACCGAGCTTCTCAAGGTGCGCCGCAAGGTTGATGGCGGTCTGACCGCCGAACTGTACGATAGCGTAATCCGGCTTCTCTGCTTCAACAACACCGGTAACGTCCTCGGGCGTCAGCGGCTCGAAGTACAGACGGTCAGCGGTATCAAAGTCAGTGGAAACAGTCTCCGGGTTGTTGTTGATGATAACGGTCTCGCAGCCGAGTTTCTGCAGTGCCCAGACAGCGTGAACCGAGCAGTAGTCGAACTCGATGCCCTGACCGATACGGATCGGGCCGGAACCAAGTACCAGAACCTTCTTCTTGCCGGACGGAGGTGCAACCTCGGTCTCCTCATCATAGGTGGAGTAGTAATACGGGGTCTCTGCCTCGAACTCGGCGGCGCAGGTATCAACCATCTTGTATACCGGCAGACGCTTAACATCCGAAATGTCCTTGCCGGACAGCTGCTCGATGGTCTTGTCGAGGAAGCCCATCTTCTTGGCGCGGATGTACAGATCGGAGTCGATCTTGTCAGCTGCAGCCAGTTCCTTCTCCATGTCGATGATGTTCTGGAACTGATGCAGGAAGAACACGTCCATCGTGGTGATGTCGTGAATCTCCTCAATGGTCATGATGCCGCGGCGCAGAGCCTCGCAGATGTGGAACAGACGCTGATCGTCTGTGCGTGCCACGCCCTTCTTAATCTCGGCGTCAGACTGCTTCTGGATGTGCGGGGCAATCATGCTGTCCAGCTTGATCTCACAGCCGCGGACGGCCTTCATCAGTGCGCCCTCAAAGCTGTTGTCGATGGCCATAACCTCGCCGGTGGCCTTCATCTGGGTGCCGAGGGTGTTATCCGCGTAAACGAACTTGTCAAACGGCCAGCGCGGGAACTTGACAACGCAGTAGTCGAGGGTCGGCTCGAAGCATGCCTTGGTCTTGCCGGTAACGGCGTTGGAGATCTCATCCAGGCCATAGCCGACTGCAATCTTTGCGGTTACCTTTGCAATCGGGTAGCCGGTTGCCTTGGAAGCCAGTGCAGAGGAACGGGAAACACGCGGGTTTACCTCGATTACGGCGTACTCGAAGGATTCCGGGTTGAGCGCGTACTGCACGTTGCAGCCGCCCTCGATGCCCAGCTCGGTGATGATGTTGAGTGCGGAGGTACGGAGCATCTGATATTCCTTGTCGCACAGGGTCTGCGACGGCGCAACTACAACAGAGTCGCCGGTGTGTACGCCGACCGGGTCAACGTTCTCCATGTTACAGATGGTGATGGCGTTGCCCTTGTGGTCGCGCATTACCTCGTACTCGATTTCCTTCCAGCCTGCGATGCACTTCTCGACCAGAATCTCGTCAACACGCGAGTACATGATGCCGGAGGCCGCAATTTCGCGCAGCTGCTCCCAGGTGTAGGCGATGCCGCCGCCGGTGCCGCCGAGCGTGTACGCCGGACGGATGATGACCGGCAGACCGATCTCACGGGTGAAATCAACCGCATCCTCAACCGAGTGAACAACCTTGGAGGCAATGATCGGCTCGCCGATCTTCTCCATGGTGTCCTTGAACATCTGGCGGTCCTCTGCCTTTGCGATGGTGGTCGGATTAGCGCCGAGCAGCTTTACGCCCATTTTATCAAGGAAACCGTTCTCGCACAGCTCCATGGCGAGGTTCAGGCCGGTCTGGCCGCCGAGGTTGGGCAGCAGAGAGTCCGGATGTTCCTTTTTGATGATCTCCTGAACGGCTTCGACGGTCATCGGCTCGATGTAAACCTTGTCCGCCATAGCCTTGTCGGTCATGATGGTTGCCGGGTTGGAGTTTACCAGAACAACCTCCAGACCCTCCTCGCGCAGTGCGCGGCACGCCTGCGTGCCTGCATAGTCGAACTCGGCAGCCTGACCGATAACGATCGGGCCGGAGCCCAGTACCATTACCTTATGAATATCCTTGCGCAGCGGCATTACTGAGCGCCTCCTTTCGACTTTTCAATATTTTCGATGAACTTATCAAACAGATACGAGGTATCCATCGGGCCGGGGCATACCTCCGGGTGGTACTGAACGGTGAATACCGGACGGCCGATGTGCTCGAGGCCCTCAACGGTGCCGTCGTTCAGGTTGACATAGCGCACGCGGGCGATCTGCGGGTCAACCGACTCGCCTACAACGGCATAGCCGTGGTTCTGCGAGGTGATGTAGGTGCGGTCCGCGTCGATGTCCTTTACCGGATGGTTGACACCGCGGTGGCCGTACTTCAGCTTGGTGGTCTTTGCGTCGATAGCCAGTGCCAGCAGCTGGTGACCGAGGCAGATGCCGAAGATCGGCATATCGGACTTCAGCAGCTCCTTGAGGTTTGCTACGATCTCGACATTCTCCGCCGGGTCGCCGGGGCCGTTGGACAGCATCACGCCGTCGTACTTGCCGACTACGTCCTCCGGCTTGGTGTATGCCGGAACAACGGTGACTTCGCAGCCGCGCTTGCACAGCTCGCGCTCGATGTTGTACTTTACGCCGTAATCGAACAGGGCAATGCGGTACTTGGTCTCACCGTCAGCGGGATAAACGATATTTTCGTCGCAGGTTACGGTCTTGACCGCATCCTTTACAACGTAAGCCTTCATTTCCGCAATGGTCTGCTCATCCGGCTCGAAGCCCTCGGTGTAAATAACGCCGTTCATAACGCCCTCGCCTCGCAGCTTGCGGGTCAGACGGCGGGTATCAATGCCGGCCAGACCGACAACCTTCTGCGCCTTGAGGTACTCGTCGAGTGTTACCTTGCAGCGCCAGTTGGACGGGTATTCGCACATCTCGCGCATGATAAAGCCGGAAACCCAGCTTTTGCGGGACTCGTAGTCGTCAAAGTTGATGCCGTAGTTGCCGATGAGCGGGTAGGTCATGGTAACGACCTGACCGTAGTAGGACGGGTCAGTCAGAACCTCCTGATAGCCTGCCATGCCGGTGTTGAATACGACCTCACCGATGCTCTGTCCTTCGTAGCCGACTGCGGTACCCTCGAACAGAGTGCCGTCCGCCAGCAGTAAGTATGCTTTCTTCATTCTTGTATCTCCCATTTTGAAAAATTGAGAATTGAGAATGGAAAATGGAGAATTATGTGTTTCGATTTTCCACTCTGTTTTATACGAGTAAGGAGAATCGGGGAACGGAAAATGAAGCCGCAGCGTTCATTTTCCATTCTCCATTCTCCATTTTCAATTACTTAATGGCGTTTACGATGTCATCGCGCATACGGATGGCTTCTGCGCGGGCAGCTTCCTTATAATCCTCGCCGTTATTGCCGGTTTTCTTCCATGCACACATGATGCCGCGGGAGGAGTTTACGATCGCACCGAGACCGTCGTCGTTAAACGCATTGGCGATGTCCTTTGCGGTTGCGCCCTGCGCGCCGTAACCCGGTACGAGGAAGTAGCTCTTCGGCAGCAGCTCACGGATGATCTTCTGTTCTTCGGGATAGGTTGCGCCGACTACGGCACCGATCTGGTTGTAGCCGCACGGCGTATCCAGACCCTCGCCCCACTTTGCTACCATCTCCGCCATGCGGGCGTAGAGCGGCTTGCCCTCCATGTCGCGGTTCTGCAGCTCGCCGGAGGACGGGTTAGAGGTCTTTACCAGCATAAACAGGCTCTTCTCGCGGCTGCGGCACTCCTTGAGGAACGGCTCTACACCGTCGGTGCCGAGATAGCCGTTTACGGTAACCGAATCGCAGCCGTACGGTGCGATCTCGGTATCGCCGACGCGGGTTTTGCCGAGGTAAGCCTCTGCGTAAGCGGTTGCGGTAGCGCCGATGTCGTTGCGCTTGATATCGCCGATAACGTACATGCCCTTGGCGTGTGCGTAGTCGATGGTCTCCTTGAGCGCCATCGCACCGTAGGAGCCGAGCAGCTCGTAATACGCAGCCTGCGGCTTTACGGCCGGAACAATGTCGCACAGTGCGTCGATCAGGCCACAGTTGAAGGCTACGACGCTCTCAGCGGCAGCACGCAGCGTTTCGCCGTGCAGCATCATGTTGCGTCCCGAAATATGCTGCGGGATGTACTCCAGTCGAGCGTCCAGGCCGGCTACGGTCGGGTTGCCCTTTTCCTTGATCTTTTCTACTAAGGTTTGGATAGACATTCGGTTCTTCCTTTCTCAGGTGCGATGTTGTTTTACGGATTGCGAGCTTGTATGTTTACACTGTCTTCGCCGTCCACTTCGGTCAGGCGGACAAAAACGCGTTCATCACGCGCGGTAGGCAGGTTTTTGCCGATATAATCCGGCCGCAGCGGCAGTTCGCGGTGACCGCGATCGACCAGCACAGCCAGCTGTATGCGCTCGGCGCGTCCTCGGTGAGAGATGGCTTCGATGGCGGCACGCACGGTGCGTCCGGTGTACAGCACATCGTCCACGATGATGACGGTCGCGCCTGCAATACGCGGATCGAGATCGGGCAGAGGAGCGTCCGTGCGCGGCACGTCATCGCGCCACGGCGTAACGTCCAGCTCAAGCACAGGAGGTGCCTTGCCTTCGACCTCGCCCAGCTTGGCAGCAATGCGCTGCGCCAGATAGATACCGCGTGTTTTCACACCGGCGAGCAGCAGGTGCTCCGCGCCCTTGTTTTTCTCTACGATTTCGAACGCGATGCGGGTCAGTGCACGGCGAATGCCATCCTGATCGAGTATGATCTTCGGTTCGGTCAATCTGCCGCCTCCCTTCAAAAATGCAAAAAAATGACTCTCCGCCACAACAATTAGCAGAAAGCCGCACGAATACTACACCTGTCCCCCTTGTCTTACGGCTGACGGCGTATGCACTGTTTTCTGCCTTGCGCGGCTCACGGGCCGCACCTTAAAGGCGGATTGTTAGATATATTATATAATATGAACATGCGATTGTAAATAGTCGATTGTGCCAAACAAGCAATTTTTTGCTGTGCAAAATTTGAGGGACGAGCGGGCATACTGATTCTATAAACTTTATGAAAGGCGGTAGATCTTTTATGCGAATTTCACCTTTTGTTTCCGGCATTGCAACCGGAGCGATGGCAGGCGCGGTGGTTTCGATGGTAGCGGCCGGCGCGATGCTCAACCCGTCGATGCGGCGGAATGCCAAGCACGCGGCGCATAAGGCGGAGCATGCGATGCACAGGGCAGCAGACCGGGTGGAGGATTTCATCGGGTAAAGAGGTTCGCCATTTCTGGGCGAGAGATTTCGCACGCTGCGGCGTGCGGGGAACGTGCGCTGTCCAGCGCGGGAACAAAAAGGGTAGACACCTACGGTTTCTACCCTCTTTGAACACCCGTTTCCCTTGCGGTGTAGCTTGGGTGCAGATGGTAGACTGCGTAAGCGTAGAAAAGGGGAACGGCAGAGGATTTTTCTGCCGCGTGGTATAACACCGTTTCGCATTTCGGCTGCCGTACTGCTACACAGGCGGTAAAATTAACGCAGGCGCGGCATGACAGTGCCGCGCAACGTTTTTACCTGTGCAGATTATCTAAATCCTGCGGTTGTAGCCAATTTGCACCAGAAAACGGTTTGCGCGGCACTGTCATACTCCAGAGTACCCTCTCTTGCCCTTCGGGCAATTCACCTTGTGCCGCGCCCTGCGTAGAATAGCCGGTATGTGTAGCAGTAAATTATCCGAAATGCGAATGTGAGGATACCACGCGGAAGAAAAAATCCTCTGCCGGAATCTTTTTCTACGCTTACGCAGTCTACCATCTGCACCCAAGCCCTCTGAAGGAAAGGCAGGAGTTCAAAGAGGAAGGGAAACCATGGGTGTCCCTTCCTTTTTGTCCTCGCGCCGGACGGCGCAACGTCTCGCTGTACCGCGGCGCAACACCTCGCTCAGATAGGCGAACCGCCTGCGCGTTTCGGGCACACCGGACAGCGGGTGTCGAGAAATACTCGCCCAGAGGGAACGTATCGCTTCGCGGGTCGCGTGCCTCGGACAGCGCGTGCCGCTGTTCATGCAATTTTCGTTTGAAAACCCCGCAAAAGGTGCTATACTATAACCACTACACAAAGGAGAACCGTCATTTATGAAAATTCTTATCGTAGTGGATATGCAGAAGGATTTTATCAGCGGCCCTCTCGGTACGGCTGAAGCGCGCGCCATCGTGCCCTATGTGGCAGAGAAGGCAAAAAATACACCGCGTGAGAACCTGTTTGTCACGCTGGACACCCATCAGCCGAACTACATGGAGACAAACGAAGGGCGTCATCTGCCGGTGCCGCACTGTATCGAAGGAACGGAAGGTCATGCACTGGACAATGCCATTGCCGCCGCTGTGGACGGCATTCCGGCGTCCCGCATCATCCGCAAGCCGACGTTCGGCTCGGTGGCCCTGCCGGACATGCTCCGCGCGCTGCCGGAACCGCCGACGGAAATTGAATTTGTCGGCGTATGCACCGGCATTTGCGTGATTTCCAACGCCATGCTGTGCAAGGCGGCATTTCCGGAGGCAAACATCGTGATCGACGCGGCACTCTGCGCGTGCGTCACGCCGGAGTCGCACGATACTGCGCTGAATGCGATGCGTCTGTGCCAGATGGAAATTCTGCATCAGGGTGAGGAGCCGTGGCGTAAATGAGCAGACCCAAGATTAAAATTACGCTGATCGACCGAAAAGGCAAGCACGGCTGTCACCGCGGGCACAAAATCGGTGACAGCTTCGACTTTGACACCGAGCGCGGGCAACTTTGCCCGATGGCGATGCACGTTGCGTTCCCATACATCGACATTCTGCGTTACGGCGGCCATCTTCCTGGGCAGGAGGACGGCACGGCGGTGTTTTGCTGCCCTGATGTGGACACGATCAACGTATTCCGTATTGAAATTGTAGAATAATCGTAAGACGGAGGGCGAAAAGAAGATGGATATCAAAAAAGTTACGGGTGTGTATTTCAGTCCGGCAGGAAGCACAAAGACCGTTGTTGAAACAACGGTGGATGAACTGGCGCGTCTGTTTAAGGCAGAGTGCCGGTACATATCACTCAACACGCCGTCTGACCGTGCGCAGGAGTATCAGTTTGCCCCGGATGAGCTGGTCGTATTCGGCTGTCCGGTGTATGCCGGTCGGCTGCCGAATAAGATCTCGCCGGACTTTGCTCGCTGCCTGCACGGTGAGGGTACACCGGCGGTGGCGCTCGTCACCTACGGCGGCAGAGCGTATGACAACGCGCTTGCCGAAATGTGCGAGCTGCTGACAAAAAACAACTTCAAACCGGCGGCAGGCGGCGCTTTTTTGTGCCGGCATGTATTCTCGGACAAGCTGGCGGCAGGCCGTCCGGACGCAGCTGACCTCGGTGAGCTGCGTATGCTGGCGCAGAGTGCGGCGCTCAAGCTGAGAAGCGAGGGAGAGATCAAGCCGCCGAAGGTACCGGGTGATGCGCAGGCAGCCTACTATACGCCGCTCAAGACGGACAAAACGCCCGCGAAATTCCTCAAGGCAAAGCCGAATACGGCGATGGTGCTGTGCGAGCACTGCGGTCTGTGTGCGAAAATCTGCCCGATGGGTGCGATCGACCCGAACGACCCGTCTAATATTCCGGGTACCTGTATTAAATGCTGTGCCTGCACGACCTACTGTCCGAGCGGTGCAAAGAAATTCGATGATCCGGATTTTCTGTCGCACACTGCTATGCTCGAGAAATTCTGGACCGAATCCCGTAAGGAGAATGCAGTTTTTCTCTAAGGCGTTGTTGTAACAACGGATAATGCAAGGAAAATCCCCGCCAATGGCGGGGATTTTTGTTACTGATCAAAGTTTTGACTGTATTCAGTAATACCGAGCATACTGCGGATTGCATCGCACGACCAGAAATATTCTTCAGGTGAGTCATATTTACCGGTGGTGGAATTGATTTGCGCATCATACACATAATTATAGTATACATAGCCGTAGTAATTCGCTATGTTAGCATCGCTGATAGAACCCATATTGGTGTCGGTTTTTTCACCGATTTTATAGACGGTATACTGTTGAGTATCACGGAAATAAACACCTATATAACCAGTACCAGAATTATAGATAAGCGCATGAATTTTTGCGTTGCTTGTAATAAATGCGCAAAAACTTCCTTTTCCGTTAGGTTGTAGGCTCTTTAGCTCAGAGAGTTTAACAATCTCATTATAACGTTGTTGGGCATTTGGCAGCAATGTGCTGCCCTGGATTGCTTGGTTCGTAGCAGATGCAATGGTAGAAGCAGCTTTGTTAGCAGGTTTCCAGGTTGTATTCGAGCCATAAATTTCAACCATTTCTGTTTGAATCGCCTCATGCAGCATTCGCGTTTCCGCGATGACCTGATCCTTTTTTGCCTTATCAATATATCCTGTCAGTGCCGGAATGAGCAGCGCCGCGAGGATCGCCAGAATCACCAGCACGACGATCAGCTCCACGAGCGTGAAGCCGCGTTTTTTGTTTTTGGAGTACAGCATTTGGAAAAGTTCCTCCTTCCCGATTGCGGGATAAAGTTCGGTTTTCTTAGTATACTCGAAAATATGCAATAAAGCAAGGAGATAGATACAGATAAAGTGCACAAAAATAAAGGGTTCCTGCCAAAAACACAAAAAAGAAATTGGTTAAATCGGAGAAAGTGTTTTGTAAAGCCGCAGAAACATTGAGATTTACAGCAGGGTGTGATAAAATAATATCAACCTGATAAAAAAGAATCACCTGCAGAGACAGGCGATGAGCAGGTCCGCACTGCGTATACAGACGCAGGTGCGCGAGCGGCAGATACCGACGGATTGCAGCCGGTCGGTTAGTGCCGCAGCTTTCGGCAGACGGAAGCGGGAGAGAGAAATGAAGAGAGAGTATTGGGTTACGGAAATGAAGAAATGGGGCATTGAAAATGCAAATCTATGACTGGGTCAGCATAGGCGTATTGTTCGTTCTCGGTATCTTGTTCTATTTCCGACCGGCATGGCTGTTGGGTGAAGACCGGCAGCAGGCCGATGGCGCGGTAAGCAAGGTACGCACTGTCAGCGCGGCTGCGGTGGTATGCGCCATGGTAATGACCGTGATCTGCGTGATCGGATAAAGAAAGAATTGGCTGCAAAAACGCTCCCGTTCGGAAGGTGGATTCCGAGCGGGAGTGTTATTTTTTACGACTTTGATTGCGGTCTGGACAGCAGCGCGAACAGACAGCCGAACACGATCGCGGCGGCAATACCGCCTGCCGCACCGGTCACGCCGCCGGTGAACACGCCGAGCAGACCGCTCTCCGCAACTGCTTTGGCGACGCCTTTCGCCAGCGAGTATCCGAAGCCGAGCAGCGGCACAGTCGCGCCTGCACCTGCGTAGTCCACGACTGCCTGATACCAGCCGAGCCCCTGCAGGATAACACCGAGCACCACCAGCGAAACGAGAATACGCGCCGGTGTTAGCTTGGTTTTGTCAATCAGCACCTGACACAGCGCACAGATCAGTCCGCCGACCCAGAAAGCATTCAGGTAGTTCATGCTTCGCTCCTTTCCAGCACGACGGCGTGGCAGATGCCCGCAATCGGCTGTCCCTGCTGCACCGAGGTCGGACTCATCATCGCACCCGTACCCGCAAACACCAGCCGGTGGATTTTGCCGCGATGCATATCGCGCAGCAGCGGTCCGCAGAGAACTGCCGCTGAGCAGCCGCAGCCTGAGCCGCCTGCATGCGCGTCCTGCTCGTCACCGAAAATCAGGCTGCCGCAGTCCGAGTAGACCGGGGACAGGTCGATGCTGTCGCCGCGCAGCAGCGTCAGCAGAAGGTCCGCACCGATGTGACCGAGGTCGCCGGTAACGATGCAGTCAAAGTCCCGCGGCTGTGCGCCGAGATCCTCCAGCAGCGCGGAAAGGGTGTCGGCAGCAGCGGGGGAAGATGATATTTTAGGACTATGCGGTCTTTCCATGCTTGCGGATATAGTCCTGTGCTGCCGCATAGGCATCCGAAAATTTGAATTTTATCGTGATTTTACCGCCTTCGTGTACATAAATCATGTCGATCAGCTCAACAACGACCTCGCGCGTCAGCGTTTGCAGATTGCGGTATTTGACGAACTGCGACAGGAACGAGTTGGTCTCGTTCACGCCGTTCTGCACCTCGTCGATGCGCGTTTGCAGGGCCGCGATGCGTGTATCGAGCTTGCCCTGCTGCTGCTCGAACTGCTCTTTCAGCCGATGGTATTCCTCGCGGGAGATGTCTCCGGCTTTCCAGTCCGGATACAGGGACAGCTTCATCTGTTCGATGCGTTCACGCTCGGCTGTAAGCTGTGCCCGCTCGGTCTGCAGATGGTCTGCGGAACGGCTGCGCGCGCCACTGCGGTTGATCTCGGCAATCAGCTCATCCATCTCGACTGCCAGCGCAATCTGGCTGCGGAGCGTTTCGAGTACGGCTTGCTCCAGACGGTCGCTGCGGATGGTATGCTTCGTGCAGGCGCCGCTGTGCTGCTTCTTAAACGTCGAGCAGATATAATAGTAATAGTTGCGGTAAGGCTGTGAAATGGTCTTGCGGTTCATCGCCTTGCCGCAGTCCGCACAGCGGAGAAAACCGGAGAACAGGTAGACTTTAGGCTGCGCCGGTGCGGTGCGCGTATCGCGGGCGAACAGGGATTGTGCTTTGGCGAACAGTTCGCTTGAGATGATGGCCTCGTGCGTCTGCTCAACGGTGATCCAGTCTTCCTCGGGAACGGCCTCGCTGACATGCAGTTTGTAGCTTTTCGTGCGGTTTTTGCCCTGCACCATCGTGCCGGTGTACAGCGGATTGCGCAGGATGCGGCGAACCGAGCTGTCAGGCCAAAGTCCGTCCAGCGTGCCCGAGGCCGGATGGCGGTAGTTCATGCCTTGCTGCCGCTTGTAGGCGGACGGGTTCGGGATGCCCTGTTCGTTCAGTCGCTTTGCGATGCCGAGTACGCTCGTTCCGCCGATGAACCAGTTGAAAATATCGCGGACAACGGCGGCAGCCGGTTCGTCGATCAGCAGACGGCTATGGTCATTCGGGTCTTTGCAGTAGCCGTAGGACGCGAACGAGCCGATAAATTTGCCCTGCCGGCGCTTGAGATCGAGCGAAGCGCGGACTTTATTGGAGATATCGTGCGCGTACTCATCATTGAGGATGTTGCGGAACGGCACAATCAGGCTGTCTGCCGAACGCGGGTCGGCAACGCTGTCGATGCGCTCGCTCAGCGCGATGAACCGCACGTTCAGCAGCGGAAACGTGTGCTCAAGGTACTCGCCGACCTTGACGTAGTTGCGTCCCAGTCGGGATAGATCCTTGACAATCACGCAGTTGACGATGCCGGCGCGCAGGTCGTGCATCATGCGCCGGAAATCCGGTCGGTCGAAGTCGGTGCCGGTATAGCCGTCATCAACGTACAGCCGGGGGGCGGCCATGTCGGTTTGCGTATTTGCAAACTCGGTCAGCAGCTCGCGCTGGCTGGCGATGCTGTTGCTTTCTTCGCGGTCGCCGTCCTCACGCGAGAGGCGAATATACAGCGCCGGTTTCCACAGGGCTGTGGATAATTTGTTGGATTGTTTTTCGTATTTACTTTTGCGTGCCATTTTGCGTGCCTCCTTCCAAAAAACAGGCGGCACGCTGATAGCTGTGTTTTGCACGTCTATTGTACCACAGTGCGCAGCGTACCGCAAGTTTCGGGACGTAATATCCGTTTTTTGACACTATTGCAGCTGTCTGCACATGCCGGTCAGGCAGGCTTGCAGGCTGGGCGCGCTGTCGTCGAACAGCACCTCGACCTCAGTGTCGCCGACGCGGAAGCGGTGCGGATCGCCGATGGCGGCGGCGAACAGGCGCAGCCGCTCGTTCACCGGCAGGGTCGGGTCAATGCGCGCCTCGCGGATGTCGGGGAGCGGGCAGGGAAGTGTGGACTTGAGCATAGGGTTGACCTCCTTTGGTTTGGGTGGATAACAGAGACATTGTATATTCTTTCCATTGTTATACTATATATACGACTGGTGGAGGATAATCGGATTTCGCTGTATCAGACACCTGCGGAACCGCGCCTGTGTTGCGGCTCGATGCCGCAGGTGCTATACTGAGAACGGGATTACTCGCGCGCCTGTTCTGCGAAAAGTTCATATTTCTCGGCGTTGTCACGCAGAGTCTGCACATCAATCAGCAGAACACGAGGCAGGGGGCGCTTGCCATCCTTGAGTTTGCCGATGTGGACGGTGTTGCTCTTATCCTCATTTATGGTCAGACAGCCGATATCCTTCATACCTGTTTGATGACACCCTTCTTCTCCTTCCAGATGATGCCATTACGCTTGAAGAGGTTCGTCTTTTTGCGGCACAGATCAAACTCGTCGCTGTCGATTGCTTCGCAGAGGAGGAAAGCAATATTTCATTCATTGAACTTTGATTGAATCATGCGGAATTCCGTAACCTGCTTGCGGACAGATCGGTGAACCGCCTCCCAAAACTTCTCGTTGAGAGCATGCTCATCACTGGAAGACAATTCCATGCGCGCTTTGATCATCTCAACCATACCCACAAAGGCCCACTGGAGCAGAGCGAGGTTGTCCTGAATGCGGCGCTCGCGTGTGAGCAGCTCCGTAAACTCGTCTGCCTGCTCGGCGTGGGTGAGCATGACTTCAACGATTTGGGTCGGTTCGTGGATTTTGGTTTGCATAATTACCCCTCCTACAGGTGCATTGTTCCAAATTCAATACAGGTTTATACTGCTTCATTGCTATAATATATAGCCGCTCATTCAACGTTTTCAGAACGCTTGATTTTGCAGTTTTTGCCCGAACCATCGGTTTCGATATGCTTGAACGCTTCCTTGACAGCCGCGTTCTTCCGAGCTTCTTTCCATTGCCCCGGCTTCATACCGAGCTGTCCCTGGACCTCTGCAATCAAGATTGGGGAACCGTCCCAATCCGCGAGCCATTTGAGCAGCTTTGAGGCATGGGTCGGTTTTCCTTGAAAGGTTCGGCCGGCTGCCAGTTCGGACAAGCATTCGAACGGTAATTCGGAAATCTCGTCATGCTGGCAGTCTCTGAACGATTCACGAACGTGCATGACAACCTCTTCGGGCGGCTGAATCAGCCACAGAGAAACTGGTTCTTTACCGCCATGATTGCGCAGCGTACTGCGGAATACAAGCTGAACCAGATCGCGCGCCATCGTTAGATTTCTCATTTTCTGTACGCACGCCAGATCGTCTGTATTCCGGAAACTCGGATCGAGACACGCCTGCTCGAATTCGCCCCACGCACTGCCGTCGAAATCGAATGCCAGTGCTCGATTGAAATATTCTTCCGAGTCGAAACGGCCCAAGCCGGCACAAATCACGCAATCCGCTTCATTGTATCGATTCGATCCGTTCATGCCTCCGAAATACGGCAGACTCTCTTTGGGTCCACTGTTGTCATCCGCTTGAAGCGGAATCAGACGATCGTGGAACTCGCTCAGGGCATCCCAAAGCTCTTTCGCGTAGCCCTTGTATGTAACCACAAGGACCTTGTGCCCTGCCATACCGGACAGCTTGTTCTTCAGCCAGACCGTCAGTACGTTCCGAGTCGTTTTATTCGCCATCGCGGTCTTGCTGACGCTGAACCGGGTGTCGGAACGCTGCACATGAATGGTGAGCCGCTGATACGATTCCTGCACATTTGCCGAAGGTATATCGACTTCAGGATTCTCATACAATTCGGGCGAGAGAAACGCCGAACCGCTCAAAATGAACGTGTGCAAGTCATCTCGTATGTCGAACAAGCGGCAGTGCGGAACCGTTAATTCGTGTTCCTGACCGATTTGATAGGCAGCGGGCTGCTTTGACAGTACGCTGACCGTCTCAATAATTTCGTCGGAACGCGGACCGGCATAGTGCTCCAGCTGATCGCAGAACGGATCCAGCTTGCTCCAATCGAATGCTGCCGCATTGAAATCGTCCGATGTTGCCATTGCAATGCGACTTCCGTTCGCTTTATACTGCCGAAGCAGTTTTTGAAACGGAATACGGAGCGAATAGTTCAGCGTGCTCAGCAGCGTCTGTTTTGGCTTGTCCCAGCTCAGCTCATAGCTGGGTTTGTACGTCGAAATCATTCCTTCACAGGCAGCAATCACACTCGTTGAAAGCTTAGAAACTTTCATCAGATTCGGTGCTTCATCAACAATCAGCAGCTTCCGCGTGTAAATCGTTTCCTCGCCGGAACTCCACTCACGCAGAGCAGACAGATTCTCGATATAATATTGATCGTATCGAGCGTGCATAAAGACGAGGAACGGTGTCTGATTGGCCTTATCAGCGGCATGCAGCAATCTGCATTCTGCCGCCTGAGGGCAATCTTTTCCGGGACATTCTGCACGCGTCTGCACATCGCTGCGCTGACAGCCGCCATGGGCAATATTAAAATCGTTCGGGCTCTCGAGCACGCGAACGAGATCGCGGTTAGGAGCGTTCTCCTGTATCAAGTCGCGCAGCTCGTACGCCTCGGCGGTTTTCTCAACGACAAGGATAACGCCGCCGAGCGACTTGGCGTAATCACTCATGCGAACGAACTCGCGCGTCAGCACCTTGACAAGCGCACGCACCAGCGTAGACTTGCCCATCCCCGGCAAGAGCGGAATGGTCGTGACCGGCTCCTCCGCCTCGCCCAGCATCAGGCGGACAGTATCTCTGAGCAGCTCGCGCTGCCCAGATAGATATGTTAACCCGCGTGTAGAAAAGTACTCGTCAAGCTCGTCCATCACTTGTCCCGTCAAGTCGGCAATACAGTGCGGAGAATACGCGCACCACTCCAATGCCCGAAACTCTTCGTTTCCACCGAAACTCGAATCAGTAAATTTTTTAACGTCCTTCATGCCTCATTCTCCTCCGATTCATCAATTTCTGCAACAGAATCAGCTTCGGCTTTGCAGTCGTCCGATTCGAGTGAAAACAGGCTCCCAAGGTCATTCCCGATGCTGATTTCATGCTGTTCGAACAGCGAAAGCAGGTCATTGAGAGCGACACCCATACAGGGCAGCGGCTTGTCAGCAGGCGACAGCTTGTACTTCCACGTCGTGTCGCGTCCGCCGGTGCGGAACGGAATGCCGCCCTCTGTCAAAGCTGCCTGCAACGCTGCTTCGGCAGAGATATCGAGTTCCACGTCCCTCTCTTGCAGCCAGTCCTGATATGCAGTGAGCAAGCTCCTGCGACCACAGATCAGCAAGGGCGTTGTCTGATTCTTGAGCGTACGCAGCCATGCCACCGACTGCGAATCCCATGTTTCCCCTTCCTTACGGATACCTGCAATGTGGTCATGCAGATACTTCTTGAAGAACAGGAGGAAGGTGTACACGCTTTCCGGATTGAGCTTTGCAGTGGTGTCTTCCGGCGGTTTGGGAGACGTTTCGGGGAGAATCGCGCCCCAAACTGTGCGAAAGAACGCCGATGCCTCATCATAAATGCAGTAGTTTTGCTGAGTACCCCAAATCAAAAGCGTTTCTAGTACGGCAAGCAATTTTGCCTTTACATGTACCATTGTATCAGCAGAGGTACATGTAAACCTGCCATCATGTTTAGATGGAATAAACCGCGCTGCACGCCGCTCAATCTCTGCGGCAAAGTCTTTCGGATTTTTACGACAGAGCACAACAAACTTCCGCAGGGTATTCTGGATATTGCTGTGCTGTGCGAAAAGTCTTTGCAGCATTTCCTCGTCGTAGTTTAACAACTCGTTGCCGTCCAACGTAAAAATTGTACGTTCGCTGCCGGCCAGCTTGCGACCCAATACCACAGGAACAGAGAACGGGTAGCTCTTACTTACTGTGTTGACCACAGCCTGCGGGATACTGTTCTCCAGCGCGACCAAACGGTTGACAACCGGTGCTGGGAGCGTCATACTTTTCTTACCGGCAGTGACCTTCAGCTTTGCATAATCTGCAAGGTCATCACTCGGCCGAGCTGCACAAAGCTCACGGTGCGGCTGCCAGCTGTGAGGTACAGTAGCCGTCCAGTGCTTGCCTTTCCATTTCTCCGGACCGCCGCAGGTACGCAGGAGTTCCTGCAGAACCGGAGACTGGGAGACGGTCTGAATCCCGGTAAGTACGACGGCAATGCTGCCGCCAAACAGCGGGTACAGAATAGAGAGCAGCGGTGCGGTAATGCACAGGACGAACAGCATCAGCAGCGTGGCGTTTTTCTGGCACAGCTCCGGCAGCTGGAACAGCGCCTGGAACGCATCCGAGCCGCTTGCGTTCCGGTAACCCGGCAACCGCGCCGTGTCGGGGTCAAGCGAAACATCGATGGACTCGATGTATACGTGCTTGCTGGGCTTGCTGAACTTGTTGAATTCCTGTTCAGAAATCCGGCTCCACTGATTGCCACAGAGAACTGCATAACCAATGGGATTCCTGCAATGGGTCACCATGCAAAGATCCACATCATCTGTGCTGCCACTAATATCGCAACCCAGCTTGTCAGCTATAACTGCAAGCTTTGCGAAACTTCTTTCGCGAAAATCCATAATATCCATAATAATTACCTCCTGAAAAGTGATTTGGGCGCCCGCTTTCTTTTAAGCTCGTAAACACTTTAACATATTCGCATTCGCTGTGTAAAAACAGATGATTACAAAAAAATCTAAAATTGTATTGGAGAAAATGTATGGAAGTATCAGAAATTAAATTCCATGAAATGGTTGATAAGGCGTGGATGGTAATTAACCAGCCTAAGTCTAAGAATGCAAAAAAATCTCCGTTTATAAACCAAATTAATAGGATTTTCAAACAAATACAACGTATTCGATGGTTTAAAAAGGAGTTAACCCACGACGCTACTCTGTTGGAATGTCTTAAACTTATGATAATTTTAGTCCATGCATATACCCAAATAGCCGATGATCAATATGAAAAAAGCCTTATTATGGCTACATTTGAGTATACAAAATCTTGCGTTTCAACCAATATATTTTCAGAAAAAACTTCATTATATCTGTCTTCAGCTCTAGAATGGTTTCATTATGAGCAAATGTGCTATAAATGTATAAAAACAGGCTGTCTTGCTTTCCGCTCTAATTATTCACTGTTATCGGACTACGATATTCAAGATGACAACGAAAACGAAAGCCCTGACGAGAAGCGAAAAAGAAAAATCTACCAAAAATTAATTGATAATAGCTGCTACGAAATAGAAGAATTAGTCAAATTATTCTCGAACCGATATCGTTGCGAGATAGACTTACTAAATATATCTCAAGAAATCATTAAAAAAAATATACATCGTCTGATTCAAACAATGATACAGTATCCTAACTACTTTGCCATATTGCATTTTTATTTTTTTCTTACCATAGATCAAAAATCCAGATGTTTACTATGTGATTACGATAAAAACGATTTTGAATTACCCGATGGTATTGAGAAGCTTTTTTTCCCAACTCTTCGCCTAAAAAAATATATGCGCACACGATATGCTAGTGCAGAGTGTATTCAGTTATTTAATGACATAGCAAACATCTTTGCACATAATCCAAATTCCATTTGGAACACAGTCTCAGGCTTTGCAATATTTAACGAGGAACGAACCAGACAGTTATTAGAAATCTATGTCACTCTTTGCGATGAAGATAATGATGCCTCATACTTTGAACCGCAAGGCGATGAAGAATATTATGACTATATCCAATCTACAGAATCAGATGAAAATAATGATTACGAAGGTGTAAGCAAAGATTTTGATGAGTATTCAGAATGGCTTAGCTATAGAAAAAAACAGACTGCAGATTTCGATTCTGAAAAAATCGCGTTTTTACTGCTATATTATTTAAACATATTGAGATATGAACCGTTGACGCGTGAACAACGAAAGCAGTTAACTAAAAATTTAAAAAACCTTCCTGGATATCATATGGTCTTGTGGTTGCTTCGCATTCTGAATAATCGAACGATACTAGCCATAAAATGTGATGCCGAACCAAGTACACAGACTAAATCCGCCATAGAACAACTGTATACTGCGATAACATCTATAGCAAAGGATACTGTTGGACCCGACGTTTCATTGCGAAAAAAATATGAATATATTTGGAAAAAATTTGATATCAAGCAAGATATACTCTCTGGCATTGGATATTGTATGGAGATTGGTAATCACACCGATTACAGGATTGCATATAATGCAAGATATTATGGCATCTATAAAGATATAATGCAGTTCATTAAGAATATCGAAAATCGAAGGGAAAAGCTTTACCCGCAATGGTTCAAAGATTATCAAGATAACCACTCCATTCTTTCACCCAGTGAACAAATCTATGTACTTAATAAGCGCGAAAAAATCGTGCGACACGCATGGAAAATCGAAGATTATATAAAATTCACACAGATATATACAGACAAATCTACATTTACTCATTGGATACAGACACAGATACAAGAAGATAGCAATATTGCCACTGCCTCCAAAAATACAAATAAACCTAAAGCCAAGCAACCTGACGCAGAGTCCGATCTTTATAATAACGTAGTCGAAACTGAAGCTCTGCGCAACCACATCGCTGCCGCTGCCTTCTACCAAATGATCAGCAACTTAATCTACTTCCTGCGCGAGGAGATGCTGTCGCTGCTCTAAATCCTTGCAGTGCGCGAATATCTATCAAGGGGGGATATCTGTTCCTTATACTCAATAGCAAGACCCCCTTCAGTGGAATGAATCATCAAGTCGATCTACGGCTATACTAATTGCACAAATCGCATTTTATTATATAATTTGTGCATTACATAGCATAAACTTGAAATTTAAAATCATTTATGCTATGCTTTTATCAGGAGGGTTGCCGTATGATCGCTTCACACAAGCTCAGAAAACGAAATATCTACCTAAACAAGCTCATCGCCTTTCAGGACACCGAGCCGATCAAGGTCGTGACCGGCATTCGTCGCTGCGGCAAATCCAGTCTGCTCAAGCTGATGGCTGCCCATTTGCGTGAGAACGGTGTCAATGATGAACAGATCATCGAAATAAACTTCGAATCCTACGAGTTCATCAAAATGACCTCAGATGACCTGTATCAGTATGTGAAAGAGCGTTCACTGCCGGGCAAGCGGATGTATCTGTTTTTCGATGAATTGCAGCGTATGGCAGGCTGGGAAAACACGATCAATGCGTTTCGCGTGGATTTGGATTGCGACATCTACATCACCGGCTCCAACGCCTACCTGCTTTCGTCGGAATATTCCACCTATCTGTCCGGCCGCTGTGTGGAAATCAAAATGCTGCCGCTGTCGTTTGCAGAGTTTATCGATTTCCATGGTTTCACTATTCAAGAGGTCAAAAGCGCGCTCGGCGGTACGAAAAAGCAGGCAGTTGATGCCGACGGTACCCATTACGAGCTGCGTGAGATTTTTGACGCCTATATGCGGTACGGCGGCATGCCGGGTATTGCAGATGTCGGGTTGGAACAGGACAAGGCCCTTACCCTGCTGGACGGCATTTATTCGACCGTTATTGTGCGTGATATTCTAGAGCGCGAAAAGCGCAGAGGTCAGCGACAGATCACAGACGCCATTCTGCTCAAAAAAATTATTCTGTTTTTAGCAGATAATATCGGCAGTTCGGTTTCCGTATCCTCCATCGGCAATACGCTGGTCAACGAAGGCCTGCTCGACGAGGGCCACCGCAAGACAAAGCCCAGTGCGCATACGGTTCAGGCCTATGTGAATGCGCTGCTTGAAGCATACTTTTTCTACGATATCAAGCGTTTTGATATCAAGGGAAAGGAGTTTCTGCGCACACTGGGCAAGTATTACATCGTAGACATTGGTCTGCGCAACTATCTTCTCGGGTTCCGCAACCGTGACAGCGGCCACGCGATTGAGAACGTCGTTTATTTCGAGCTGCTGTGCCGCGGCTATGATGTTGCTATCGGCAAGGTCGGCACTGCCGAGGTCGATTTCATTGCAACCAAGGCCGATGAAAAGCTGTATGTGCAGGTAACGGAATCCATGGAGAGCGAAACCGTGCGTGCGCGCGAGCTTGCTCCGCTGCAGAAAATTGCCGACAACTACGAAAAAATCGTACTTTCACTCAATCCAGGTCTGGATTCGTCCTATGAAGGAATCAAGTCGCTGAATCTGATTGATTGGCTGCTGGAAAGTAAATAACAAAAGATAACCGCCAGGTTCCTCATGTCGGAGAAACCTGGCGGTTACTTTTGAATATCAAATTTATCCGATGTGGCGCTGTGATGGTGTGGCGCTGGGAACAGCCTTTACCGCCTTACTCATCTCCTGCATCAGAGAAGCATGGCTGAGGTCAGATGGATCATCTGCGTAGCGGATCCAGTAGTGGTCATGAGCGACAATGCCGTGTGTCTTGCGGCAGATTAGCTTGGGCTGGTAGAGCGTCAGTCCGGCGATGGCGAGCAGCTCTTTGGCATTCTGCCGTGTTGACGGGAAACACCGATCAGCGAAGAATTTATCCAGCCGCGCGGCTGTCGGCACGGCCTTGCCATCCATGCCGAACAGCAAAACAGGCAGATGGGAATGATCGAGCACGGTAAACTGCGGCTGCTTCATTGCATCATAGCAGACCTGCACAACGGGAGTTTCTTTCCAATAGATTGTGAAATCAACAGGTTTCATGCAAAATACTCCTTTAACTGCTGCAATCTTATCTGCAAAATCGTACTGCAATAGTCGTGCATCTGTGCAGACAGCGGCAGACCATCGAATACAGTATCCGGAATGCTGTCCGGCAGGACAATCCCGCTCGGAAGCTGTTTTATCAGATGCAGCTGTTTGGAAAAGCTCGTAGAGAACGGTTTGGCTTTGCAGGAGTACAGATATTGTTCGACCGGCCGATGCTCCGCCTGCATGAAGCCAAGTGCATAACCGCTGTCAAACAACGGCGGAAAGCGGTACGAACCGTCTGTTTCGTCCTTGAGAACGCCAAAATTGTTCAGATGACGATCCTCGTTGCAGATCAAGAAATCAAACAGCAGCATGGTATTCAGATAGTCTCGCGCAGCCAGTCCGGTTAATTTATAAAACAGGTCGATGACAAGTTCATAGTTATCCTTGGCCGAAACAGCCCATTGAATTGGCTCATCCGAACTTTCTACCATGGTTTCAAACGAGATAAAACTCTCATTCTTGTGACAGAAGTTGTGCGAAATTGTGCCAAGAAGGAACGTTTCATCATTTATGCGAATGCGGCATAGCTGATATTGCACGACAAGAATATGCAGCAGTTCACCAACACGCGAAGCAATGACTTCTGCAATGGCATCCTGATATTCACGCCCATGATCGACGCGATTCGCTTTCAGATAGCAATCCGTTTCCGGCTGATACCATTTCATTGCGTCGCCCTTGCTCATAGCTGAAAGCAGTGACGGAATACTCGTCGCAGTTTCAATAAAACCATACAACGCACTCACCTGCCTTTACTGCATTATATAGATTTCTTCCATTGGGACGCAAGAGATCATTGCAAGAATATAGAGAAACAAACAACTCCCGGCCGTGAAGATTGGTCAGGAGTGAAGAGTGCTAAGAGCTGGAATTATGGAGTTTTTCGAAGAAAACTTATAATTCAATCTATAACTAAAAACCGGAGCGAAGGCGATATCTGCACTGTGTAAACACGAAATACATAATCTGCGTTATGCCTTTACGCGCCACAGCACTTCGTACAGCTTGATAATACGTCCGAGCATCAGCGCAGACAGCACGGTTCCCACGCCAATGCCGTAAAACGCGCTGTGATTGATGATACACAGCAGGGCGCTGATCGCAACCATAGAAAGGTCAAACGAGTTCTTGACCGTGGAAAACCGCAGATGAAATACCTCGGAAATGGTGTTCACAATGCCGTCTGTCGGCGTGAGTACCATTTTGCTTTTTACGCATAGAAATACGCCGGCCGAGGTAACAAACATGGTCAGCGTAAAGCAAAGCAGCCGCGTGGGCAGCGCGAACGGCAGAGCTGGAATAAGCCAGTCGTACACGTCGGTCAGCACGCCGAACGCGAACGAAAGCGGGATTTCGAGCAGATAAATAAGTGTGATTCTGCGCGACAGAATGCACTGCATCACTACAAAAATCAGATAACAGATGATGGATGCGGTGCCGAGTGAAATGCGGTAAATCTCCGAAATAGCGTACATAACCGAGCTGAATGCCGCCACACCGACGTTGTAGCGAATATTCAGCACAACGGTCGCCGCGATCAGGTTAAGACCGACAATGTACCAAACGGCACGCTTGCTGGTGCTTTCAGATGTTTCCATGTGCATTCTCCTTTAGCTGTTTTTCAGATTGTCCAACGTATGTGTGATGAGCGCAAGCAGCGTATCTCGATCAGCCGCGCTGATATGATCGAGCAGCACATCGCCGAAGTCGGTGCAATTGCGCTGCATGGTCTCGTGCAGCTCCTCACCCTGCGCGGTAAGCGTCACGGTTTTGTAGCGTGCATCATGCGGAGAGATGCGGGTGGTGAGCAGGCTCTTGTTCACCATGCGTTCCACAATGGCGCGCGCCGCCTGATGCGTGACACCAAGGTGTGTTTTCAGGTCTGCGGCGGCGCTTTCCGGGTGGGCGTGGAAGAACAGAAGCGCGTCTGCCTGATCGGCGGTCAGATCAAGTTTTTTCAGATCGCGATTGCGCCGCTGTGTGATGGTATTTGATAGCTGCTGTATCTTTCGGGAGAGAATATAGGTAGACTGCATGAATATCACCTGATTTTTATATAATATACAATACATTGTATATTAGCAGAAGAGCGATGTTCTGTCAAGACGAATTCTTACCCTGCCGAACAATTTCGGTTGTCAAATCTGCTGAAGCTGTGTTATGCTGTTGCTATCAGCAGGACACTGCGGCAGGAGGCGTTGAACAATGGATCAGGGGCATATCATATTCCGTGTACTGCATCACGAGAATATTTCGATCACAATGGATGCAGGCGTATCGCTGTTTTTTGGTCTGCATGGACAGTATACGATTTCTACTGCACAGGAAAGCTACACCGTCGGTGCTTCTGAAGTGTACGCCGTATCTCCGTTCACGCTGTATCGCGCTGTCAGTGGAGAGAATGCAGGCGTGCTGCAGATTACGCTTTCGCCCGAAATTCTGCAAAAGGCTGACTGGTCGCCGCGGCAAATGATCGACTGCTATCTGTCCCGTAGCACACTGAAGGATTCGGTCGCGCAGGACATTCGCAGACGGTGTGCGACACTGTTCCGGCTGTATTTTCAGCAGACTGATCAGGTGGAACTGCAGCGGCAGGCGGTATCGCTAGCCTCTCTGCTGTGGAGCCGCTTTTCCACAACCGACTCGGTTCAGCCGGAAGATAGCATCAACACGCTGAAACTGCTGGAATCCGCACTGAAAATGATCCATACGCAGTGGAACCAGTCGATTTCCCTGTCCGAGACAGCGGCACAGCTGTATGTATCGGACAGCTATATCTCGCGTGTGTTCAAAAAATATGTGGGAACCACATTTACCAAGTATCTGGTCGATCTGCGGCTGTCCCATGCGGTCAATGATCTGAAAGGCACGGACTCAGTAACCGAGATTGCCTATCGAAACGGTTTTAAGAGCGATAACTCGTTCATCGACTTTTTCAAGAAAGCCTACGGGTGCACACCGGGCAAATACCGTCAGCAGCTGAAACAGTCTGCCGATACACCGGAGCCGCCTAAAGAGGATGTTTCGGACTGGCTGCAGGAACTGCTGCAGTATGCAGACGGCGCAAGCCTGTATTCAAAGAGTGCACCGACTGTCATTCGCAAGACGGTTCGTCTGCCTGAGACGCAGGATGGCGAACCGATTTGCCAGAGTTGGCGACAGATGGTGAACATCGGCTACGCGCATGACGGTCTGATCGGCTCGGTGCAGGAGCAGCTGCGTCGTGCGCAGAAGGAGATTGGCTTTACCTATCTTCGGTTTCACGGCATTTTCGATGATGATATGCATATTTATCAGGAAAACGAGGATGGTTCACCGTGGTTTAATTTTGCCTACGCCGACCTGCTGTTCGACTTCATTCAAGAGATTGGGCTGATTCCGTATGTGGAGCTCGGTTATATGCCGTCTAAATTGGCAAAAACGCAGTATACCGTGTTCGACAATCCGGCAATCTGTATCAGCATGTACAATGATTCGGAAAAGTGGCAGGCGTTGGTGCAGGCATGCCTGTCGCACTGGATTGACAAATACGGTCTGGCGAACGTGCGCAAATGGCGATTCACCGTGTTTTCGATGAATTACAGCAGACTGCAGTATACCGCGCCGGTCATGTCACACGAGGACTACTGCAAGATGTTTGAAGCGACCTATCAGACGATTAAAATGATCGATCCCGAACTAAAGCTGGGAGGTGCCGGATGCTTTCCGGGTATTGCACTTGCACCGGACGGTCTGCGTCGGTTTCTTCTCGATGTTAAGGAGCACGGCTGTCCGCCGGATTTCATCACGGTACAATGCTATCCGCACGAAGACTTTTCACAAGATAGTGATTTCTTCTATTTTACCTCTAAACAGACCTCGATGCCGTCGGTGCTGAGTAAGGACAAGAATTTTACCCTGCACTTTCTGCAGCGGCTGAACCGCATCCGACAGGAAATTGGCTTTGCAGACTGTCCGGTTGTAGTTGAGGAGTGGAATTCTACCCTGTGGCAGCGTGATCTGTCAGGTGATACCTGTTACAAAGCGGCATGGCTCATCAAAAATGTTCTGCAGAATTATGATCAGGCGGAATATCTCGGCTACTGGCTGCTGACCGACTTTCTTGACGAATGGCTGGTACCGGGCGGCGTATTTCATGGCGGATACGGTCTGTTTACTATCAACGGAATACCCAAGGCCGGCTATCAGGCCTTGCGGATGCTGGGTCGAATCGGTGAGCGCAAAATCGCTTCCGGTGAGGGATGGTTTGTCTCCCGAACCGAAAACACGATTCAAGTCTATCTGTACCATTACTGCCATTATGATGCGCTGTACCGCTACCGCTACCAGAAGCTGACCGATCCGCACGATGCCTACAAGGTGTTCGAGAGCGACGGACGGCTTAAAATCGAATTGGAGCTGTGTGGTTTGGATCCAGGCATATATCGGCAGGAAATCTGGACGATCAACCGTTCGGCCGGGTCGACCTTCGACCGTTGGATCGAGATGGGAGCTCCCGGAGTTATGACACCAGAGGATTTGAAGTACCTGAACGACATGGCGCAGCCGCTCTGTAAAATCCGGGATACGGATACCGTGGGTACGTTGCGCCTGCAGGCGGAGCTGGAGCCTCATGAGGTTCGTCTGATTGTGCTGAAAAAGCGGGATGGATAAGATACCCGCGCAAGGAAATCCGTCATTTTTGCAGTCTGATATCGAAAAACTGAACTCTATCATACAGAAATACTCTGTCACGCAGAGAAACTGCCGGAATATCGGGAGCGATATTCCGGCTTTTCTGTATTCCTTCTCCGCATTTGCGAGTAAACTGTAAGCATGAAAACGAGCAGACCTGCAGGAAAACGCTCACATAAGAAAGAAAAAGAAAAGGGGAGAAAAACATGGCAGCAACAAGACAGACTGTGCAGAGCAATGCAAGCACAAATGTAAAAACCAGCATCTTTGAAAAGATCTCCTACGGTATGGGCGATGTTGCATGCAACGTAGTATTCGCACTCACCAGCGGTCTGATCACGTACTTCTACACCAACGTCATGAGCGTATCGGCGGCTATGGTCGGTATGATAATGCTCATTTCGCGTATTTTTGACGGTATTTCCGATGTGGCGATCGGCCTCATCATGGACAAGGTGCATTCCAAGCACGGACGAGGCCGAGCGTGGGTGCTCTGGATGGCACTTCCGTACGGCATTTCCGCCGTAGCGCTGTTCTGTCTGCCCGCAAATGCAACAGCGGCTGTGCAGGCCATCTACATTTTCATCACCTATAACCTGTGTACAACGGTTGTCTACACTGCACTGAATCTGCCCTACGGCGCAATGGCTCCGCTGATGACCAGTAACGAGCAGGATCTTGCCCGCATCAACCTGTTCCGCATGGCGATGTCGCCGATTGGCAACATGATCGTTTCTGCGGCCTCCCTGCCCATCATCAACCGCATGGGCGGCGATCAGGCGGCGTGGATCAAGGTAACGCTCATCTACTCGGTAGTCGCTATCGGCCTGCTTCTCTGGTGCTTCTTCGGCACCAAGGAACGCGTCAACACCCAGGCAGCACAGGAAGCAGAAAAGCTGCCGGCAAGCGTTCGTTTTGGCGCACTCATTCACAACAAGTACTTCCTTATGATCCTGTTCGCATCCCTGTTCCTTGCGGTTTACCAGACCGTCAACGGCACGGTTGCAACCTACTACGCGCAGTACATTCTCGGCAACAACGAATATTACAGCGTGCTCAATCTGGCGGAAAACATCCCGCAGGTAGTCGTTATCATGATTCTCGCGCCGTTCATCAAGAAGTTCGGCAAGCGCAATCTGGTTCTCGCCGGTGCAATTCTGACCATGGTCGCTCAGCTGACGCTGCTGGCAGTCCCGGCAAATCCGGCGTTTGTTGCCGCTGTTGCTGCAATCCGCGGCATCGGCAAGGCTCCGCTGTTTGGCTGTGTATTTACCATGATGGCTGACGTTGTCAACTACGGCCACTGGAAGACCGGCGTTCGCGTACAGGCTCTCATTTTCAGCGCTGCAACGGTCGGCCAGAAATTCGGCGGCGGCATCACCGGTGCAATTATCGGTCAGCTGATGGACAAGTCCGGCTTTACCGGTCTGGCGCAGGAAATCCCGTCCGCAGTAGCAATGGTCGAGAATCTGTACATCTGGGGCACGGTATTCGCCTGGGCGATTATTATCGGGCTGATGCTGGCGTACAAGCTGGAGAAAAACTATGACGGCATGATTCGTGACATGGAGAACAAGGGTATGCTCAAGCAGGCAGACTGACAAGGAGAATCGCAATGTATCAGAACTATCAATATGAAGTAGATCCGAAAGACCCGCTCAAGCCGCTCTATCAGGGTACATTTGAAGAAAAAGTAACGGTTGGTGGAAAAGAACGTCGCTATCTGGTGTATATTCCGAAGGGTGCGCGTCCTTCGACGGCAGGCGTGTTTATCCTGCCGGAGAATGGCAAGACCGCCAATGATCTCTGGCGCAACAGCTGGTGGCGCATGATTGCGGACACCGAGGAGACCAAGGAAAAGCTGATCGTATTCTTTCTCGAGCCGGAGAACGGTGTGTGGAACACAGACGAAGCATACGGCAAGCCGGACGGCGATGTAGCCTATATCGAGCAGGTGTATCTCGCCGGTGCGCAGCGCTTCAAGTTCTGCGTACACGAAGCCAAGTTCTACCTGACCGGCTGCCGCGAGGGCGGCGTGATGGCCAACATGGCGGCGATGTACAATCCCGCCGTGTGGGCAGGCGTGGTCAGTGTGGGTGGCTCGGAGGTGCCGGAGGACTACCGCAAGGCGGCGGCAGCGGATTTCTGCACCAATCTGGACGGCTTTATCGACGAAACCCATCGTCTGGGGCTGAAAAAGGGCGAGATCCCGATGCCGGCATGGGTGATCGACGATCCGGAAGTCCCGACCGGGACGGACAATGGTACGGCGGCTTACTGGCGCGCGTCCTGCGGCATCACCGAAGATGGCAAACAGACTTCGCCGGATACGGTAACATATATTCGTTCGGTTGAGCCGCCGTATGCACCTAACCAGGAGAGGGAAGCGTTCCGCGTTTGTACGAGCGCAATCGCAGGCGCTTCCGCGGATTATGCCAATCCGCTGCTGCGTCGGATTTGGAAGGACTTCCTGTACCGGCAGCGCCGCTGGATGAGCGGCCCGGGCGGCGACCTGCGCGTCACAAAGGACCCGGTGGCCGACCTCGGTATGGAATACCATTACGAGGGGATCGGCGGCTGGATGCGCGAATGGTATGTTTACGTACCGGAGCAGGTCAAGGCGCAGCCGGAAAAGCCGGTTCCGTTGGTATTCGCGATGCACGGCTATACCTGCGCAGGCGAAATCTACGCGGGCAATTCCGAGTGGTACAAGGTTGCGGATAAGCATGGCTTTATTGTGGTGCATCCTTCGGCAACGCCGGGACAGATGCTGATGAGCAATCAGGCGTGCGACCCGGATAATGTGCCGCTGCCGGCATGGAACTTCATGCACAATGCGCCGGACGGACCGGATGAACTGGAGTTCTTCCGCGCGATGCTGGAAAAAACCTGCGCGGCGCATGCGATTGACCGCAGCCGCGTTTATGCAACCGGCCATTCGCATGGCTCGGTCATGACGCAGGTTCTGGCGATGGCGATGAGCGAGGTATTCGCGGCGGTCGCGCCCTGTTCGGGTATTGTTTTTCAAATGCCGGATATGAATATCCGTGCCCTGCCTGAGATCGTAAGCCGTAAAGATGTTCCGGTACCGATCTGGATGTTCGGCGGCGAACAGGAGGCTTGGCTGCTGCCGAACAAACCAACGGCGGACAACGAGACCGGCGACAGCCTGCGCATCTGGCGTGGCATCAACCATATAATGCCCGAGATGCCGGACGATTTCTCGACCGGCTGGACGGTGCACGGCCGCTGGCACGATCTGACCTACCGCCGCGGCGACGGCGCGCCGATGGTGAATTTCACTTGGGTGGACTATATGCCGCATGCGACCATGACTGAGATGAGTTTCCGTATCTGGGAGGAGTTCTTCAGCAAATTCTCTCGTGTAGACGGCGAGATCAAGTATAACCCAGGAGTATAGATGAGCAAAACTTGTTTTGCGCTGCCGACATATAAGCACAATGCAGCCGGGCCTCTCAATCACGAGAGACCCAGCTGTATTTTTCCTGAGATTCAAGATAAAGTGCCATTTGAGTATAATATCCAATCTTGCGTTCGAGCGTTTTCACAACAGAAAGGTACAGCAAAATGGTGTTTGGCAAATGGTATATGCTCATCTATCAGATCAAGGGAGAACAGGTCTTTGTTGAATATGTGATTGACAGACGACAGGATTATCGATGGCTGATTCAGTAAAATCCCCATACATCATCTGACGAGCGCAGGCAGAAATGTCTGCGCTCGTTTTATAGAATTCACTCGCATTTAGATATGTTGAGATGCAGAAGAAACCTTGGAGCATCTTCGGTAAAAGGTATTAGGCTTGAGCCCTGTCTGCCGCATGGCCTCAGCCGCGGTAATCTCTCCTGCCCGCCAGCGGGAAACCACCCGTTCGAAGTTATCCGGCATCGGCATCGGTTTGCGGCCGATGTACTTGCCTTGCTTTTTGGCAATCGCGATGCCCTCGCGCTGACGCTGAAGAATATACTCCCGCTCAAGTTCCGCGACTGCCGCGAATACGGTCAGCATAAATTTGCCGGTCGGTGTGGTCGTGTCGATGGCCTCCTTGCGGCTGACGAATTCTACTTGTTTCTCGGTCAGCCGTTCCACGAGGTCAAGCAGGTCGCGCGTGTTTCTCGCAAAACGGCTGATGGACTCGACAATCACGGTATCGCCGCGCCGGATGTACTCCATCATACGGGTAAGCTCTGGGCGGTCGGCGTTCTTACCGCTCGCTTTGTCGATGAAAACCTCGTCAACGCCGAGCTCGCGCAGCAGAACTTCCTGTCGAGCTGCGTTCTGCTCCTCAGTGCTGACGCGGATATATCCAATCTTCATGGTGTATCTCTCCTTTAAGTATGGTATAATGAAAATAATAAGGACGGTGACGCTAATGGATAAGACAATCGAACAGGTAAAACAGTTAGCATACCGTTATGGAGTGCCGAAACTGGTATTATTCGGTTCGCGCGCCCGCAGTGATCATCACGCCCGCAGTGATTATGATTTCGCGGTCTGGGGATGCACGCCGCAGCAGCGTGCACAATTCAGCGATGCTGTCGAAAATGATCTGGACTCGCTGTATTCGGTTGATCTGGTGTTTGTCAGCGAACACACCGATGCCGCATTGCTTCAAAATATAGAAAAGGACGGGATTTGCTTGCTGGACCGTTACAATACGAAATTCGAAAATCTCACCAATGCTGTTGAGCGTCTGCGCGAAGGCGTGCAGGCGTATCAAGAGAATCCGGCCAAAATCATTCGCGACGGTGTAATCCAGCGCTTTGAGTTCACCTGCGAGCTGGCGTGGAAAACCACACGCGAGTTTTTGCTCGATCAAGGTTTTACTGAATTGAACAGCCCGAAATCAACGATGCGCAAGGCGTTCTCGTACGGTCTGATTGACGATGAACAGGCATGGATTGCGTTGCTGAATGCCCGCAACCAGACCTCGCACCTTTATGATGATGCAACCGCGCAGGAAATTTACTCGCAGATTGAGAGCGAGTTTATGTCGCTGTTTGATAAACTTATTGAGCAGTTGAAACGCGGTTAATTTGAGAATTGCTTACTATGCCGAATATACAACAGACTAAGATTACCGAAATTCTTAATAACATTGCCATGTCCTGCCGTATGGAAGGACTGGAGCTAACCGACGAAATGCGGGCAATGTGCCTTGCTATCTATAACGGCAGCACAACTTTACAGGATTGCCTGCATAAGATCAATGCGAAATACCTTTGAAACTCATTTATGTCAATAGGATCGCCGCACATTCTGACATATTGCAAAAGCCTGAAAACGACCCTATTGACATAGTTTCTCGTTATTTCATATAGGTATACCCTAACGACACGCTCAAAAAATACCGGCTCTTGATGAGTCGGTATTTTTGTGTTTAGTCATCGTCAATGATATCGGCCAGCAGACCGATAATAGTCAGCGCACCGAGAATGACTTTTCCTGCGTTCATCTTTTCACCCCATTTCAGCTGTCAGAGAAATTTTCAACGGCCTCGATAATCAAATCGACCACAGCGCCGACGGCCTGAAAGATTGGGCCGAGTGCAATCATGCGTATCGCCTCCCTTCAATCAATATGCGTATAACAATTCTCCGGTCATCTCATGCAGCAGAGTAGGATCGTAGAGCATTTCTTCAATCTCTTCCTCCGAACAGCCGTAGTCGAGCAGTGCCTGAATTTCATCCGCCGTTACGCCGAACGCTTTGGCCACGCTAAACAGATCATCGTAGTTGGCAGGCGTGTCCTCATAATAGTCGCAGTAATGGGGATAACGCCGCCACCAATGCTCATAGCTGGTTTTCGGCATAAAGCTGCCGGTAGTAATATGTCCCGATCGGTCGATCTTCAAAATCTCGCCCTCCTTTGGCTCCAGAATGTCAGAGGGTGTGTTCAGCTTTAACTTCTTGATGGTCTTGCACAGGATTTCCTGTGTGGAAGCGTAGAGCAGGTAGCCGTCGTAAAACATGATGCACAGCGGGTTATCTCCAACTACGAACCAGATAGAATTGTCCTTATCCAGCACCGTAAACACAAAAGAACCCTCGACCTTTTCAGACATAGCTTTAAGGCTGTCAAAGTCGAGGGTTTTCTGCTGTTCAAGAAGCTGGACGGCAACATAGCTATCGGTTTCCACGCTCGTCTGCGGAAGATTTTCCGTAGCGCGGAGTTCCTTATCGTTCCAGAGAACGCCGTTGTGGGCGAGGGCAAAAGTACCGCCGTCAACATGACCAAGGAACGGATGATTATTCTGGTTAAACTGCGCATTGCCTTGTGTGGTCATACGGGTATGCCCCATGATGGTATTCACGCCGTTCGGAATATGAATCTTCATCTTCCGAGCGGGAATCGGACGTTTGTAGATACGCAGGCGGTCGTTGAAGTTATAGGCGATGCCGGTTGCATCCGTGCCGCGCACTTGACACTCACGAGCCAGCGTATTCAGGATTTTGTTTTTCGTATGGGTGTTGAGCACACCTTTGAAGTCGATTAAGCCAAACAGACTGCACATACTCATTCCTCCTCGCTTGCGGTGACAGGTTCGTTGACATACAGGCGGCGTTCCTTAAGATACTGGATAAGCTCCGGCTCCTTGATTTCGTCGAGGAAGTCAAACCAGCTCATGTCCTGCACCTGATAATCGGACAAAGAAACAGCCACCTCGACAAGATGGTTGACCATCTGCAAAGTGGCTTTCAGTGTGTTTAACTTCAAGGTTCCGCGGAACATCCGGATTTCTACGGTGTCAGAGTTCGTAAGGTTGACCGCTGTGTAGCGCCCCGCGCAGGAATTTTTCGCATGGTTCATCTGCTCGGACGGGGTGAGGCGGATACCATACCGCGCCGCCCAGCGATTCATCTGGGACTGTGTGCGGCGGCTGAATCGCAGCAGTTCCGCCCAGAATTTCTCAACAAAGTAGAGCAACCGCGCAATTGCAGCCTCCTGCTGCTCGTAGGTACAGCCGAATGCCAAACGGGAAATATGTACATGCAGTCCGCAGGTTCCTGCCGCATGGCTGAGGTACCCCATACTCTGCGCTTTACGCAACACTTCCGCCCACGGCATTTCGTTCAAATGGTATTCGAGCGTCATCGGATGAGTGACAAGCTCCAAGCCTTCATCCAGGCTGCCGTCCGTCTTGATGTACAGGTTTTCGGCGTTGGCGTTCGCGATGTCAAGGAGCTTTTGCGCGTTGCTGTTTACCGTGCCACCGTCATCGATTTCAAGCTCTACGCCGAAATGACGCAGACCTTTGCCGTGGAAAACAAGGTCCGGCGTGTAACTGTACTCGTGAATAATGTTACAATGCTCATCCCAGCAGGATACGCAATAGGCGTTGTCGTCACCGTCCCAATATGCGCGGTCGCGATGAATAATGCGGCCGCAATCATCGCAACGCACATAATATTCATCAAAGCAATGCTCGCAAAGCGTGTGCGTGTCATCCTCGACGGCGTTTTCCTCGTAGACCCGCTCGGCGCAGTGGTCGCAGATTACGGTCAGGCGATCCGTGCAGTCCTCGCAGAGCCAATCATTCTCTACTTGGAACATTTCGTCAATCGGATGCTCCGCACCACAGTTTGCACAAATTCTTGTTTCACTCATTGGTTAGTCCTCCATTTCGTTTGGTTAATATCAATACTCTTCAGCAAGCAGCATAGTAGAATGCGTTAAATCATCGATGACAAACACCTTGGCATTTACGGCATCGTCACACGGCACATCAAGCTCGTAACGGTACGGTGGTTGCTCCTGCTCGTGGATGATGTGCTGACCGGTCGGTGTTTTTGTCAGCCTGAATACCTGCAGGTAGTCTTTCTCCTCGACTTCCATTGTCAGAACCATGTGCCACATGAGGTTTGTCAGCCACGATGGAATCTCAGCCATCACGCCGCGCGTCAGGAATTTTTGATTGTCGAACATTTTCGCTTCCTCCTTTTTGACAAAAAGTAAGCTCCTGAGAATATCCCAGGAGCTTCTACTGATATAATATATAGATCGAAATGGGGGAAAAACAGAAAAAGCACAGCCGAAGCTGTGCTTTTTGTCTGTATGAGGTTTACTTGCTCATCTCGCAGAAGCGCATGAGGATTGCGGCAACCTCTGCGCGGGTTGCGTTATTCTGCGGGTTCAGCTTGCCGTTTGAGCCGTTGACAATGCCGTTGGCAACCGCCCACTGCATTGCGTTTACAGCGTAGCTGCTTACGCTTGCAGCATCGGAGAAGCTATCGAGCGAACCGTTAGCCTTCGGGGAACCGACGTAGCGATACAGCATGGTAACAAGCTGCTCACGGGTGATGTTTACCTCCGGGTTGGTGCCATCGGACACGCCGTTGGCCTTCGCCCACTCCATGCCCCTCTGGTACCACGGCGTGCTGCCGGTGGTGTCCTCGCCTGCGTAGCGTGCGAGAATCGTCATCAGCATACCGCGGGTGGTGGACGCATTCGGGGAGAACGTATCGCTGCCGGTGCCGTTCATCAGACCCTTGTCAGTGACGTAGGCAACCGCATCCGCGAACCAGTCCGACTTTTCCACATCAGAAAATGTTTTTCCGGTCGGCTGCTGTGCGATTTTTACGAATGTCGGCGTAACCATTACCTTGCTTGCGGGCATGGTAAATGTATATTTGCCATTGCCCTTATCGGTCAGTTTCAGCTCCTTACCATTCTTGTCGGTCACGGTAAGGTCATCCAACTGATAGCCGCTGTCAGGCTTAGCAGTGATGGTCACAGTATCGCCCTTTTCCGCAGAACGCGGGCTAACGGTCACAGTGCCGTTCTCCGTTTTGTTAGGGATGGTCACGGAATAGCTGGGAGAACTGCTGCCGCCACCGGAGCTTTTCCGAACCAGAGCATTGATAGCGTCCTCAATGGCTTTTGCCATGGCATCTACCTCGCTCTGCTTGGTAATGTTCTTGTCACGGACAACAGCCTTGACAGCAGCTTCTACAGCAGAGAAGTCCTTGTAGTTGTCCTTGTTCAGAGCGTTTGCCTTTTCGATGGCTGCATCGACCGCGGTATAATCGGCAGGTTTGGAGACAAGATCAGAGATCGCGCTTTCAATAAGGCAGGCATCCGCGAAGCAAGTTATCGTCTTGTATGTTAAATCGATCACGACTTGCAGGGCGGTTGCTTTTTGCGTGAACTCCAGATAAAGCCGTTTCTTTGGTTCCTGATGCGCAGTTTTTGCGCTCCGGTGTTGCCTTAAAATATAAAAGCGCTCAAATATTACAGTTGGAAACACACGCAAGGACCTGTTATAATTTTTATAAAATATCTTTCATCCCTTTGGGTACTCTCGTTCGTTATACTGACAGAAAAGGCGGTGAGGCAGTGGAATATAGCGATCGCGAACTGGTGCACGGGATCAAAGGCGGAGATAAGAGCGCACTGGAGCTTTTGGTTCGCCGCTGGTATCCGCGAATTTACGGATATGTTTTCAAATTGACCGGGCATGAGCAGGACGCTTATGACTTGACGCAGGATGTTTTTATCGCAATGATGCAGAGCATCGGCAGCTATACGCCGTGGAGGAAATTTGACAGCTGGCTGTTTACGATCGCGCATAACAAGTGCATGGACTACTTTCGCTTTCGACAGAAAATCGTTCAGGCGGAAGATACCATGTTCGACCGACCCGATCCGGCTGCCTCGCTTGAAGATATGGCAGCGGTCTCCCTGTCCGTAAAAGCCGCACTGGAGAAGCTGCCTGCCGCACAGCGGGAGGCAGTGATCTTGCATTATTTTCACCAATTTACCGCAAAAGAGATCGCGCGAATGACGAACACACCGCTGCCGACCATCAAGTCCCGGCTCCGCGCGGCCAGAAACACACTTTCAAACGAACTGCGGGAGGATTTTCCATGAACGATCGAATGGAACGAGAAATTAGGCACACCATCCAGCTTCTGCAAGCGTCCATGCCGGAGCCGAGGGACCGGCAGACACCGGTCTTCACGCTGCTGCGGATCGCCGCAGGTGAAATAAACGCAGGCCTGCTGCTTGGGCTTTTCGCGGGTGCATTGATTTTCGGTCTGCTCAGCGTCAGGGCTTTGTCCATGCCGATGCTGACGATTTTCTGTACCGCGCCCATGCCGATGCTCCTGCTGTTTCATCGGTACGTGCTCGCCTGCAGCGAGCGTATGCGCGAACTGGAAGCTACGTTTCCGTATTCCTATCCGGAAATGTTAGCTGCGCGGTCCGTCGTGATCTCATGCTGCATGTTCGGCGCGCTGCTACTGCTTTCCGTGACGCTGCACGTTACTGCGGGTGAGGCGTTTTTGCGGCTGGCGCTCTGCGGCGCGGTACCGGGCATCTATTTATGCACGCTGCTGCTGTTTCTGTCTGCCAGACTCCGTAATCCGGAAGGGTTGTCCCTGATTGCGCTCGTCTTCTGGGCGGCGCTCTGCTTCCTCGTGACGGTGCTTCCGTTTGACCGGCTTTTGCAGCTCTGCTCCACCGCCGCCTACACAGCTCTGGCGGTCATCGGACTGATTTTATACGGCATTCTTGTGCACAACGTTCAACGAAGGAGGGAGCATTATGACATGGCTTATATCGGATGAAGCCAGAAAGCACCGGGCGTTCCGCGAGGTCTGGGTCGCGTATCTCCTCGGCGGTCTGTATCTGCTGCTGGGGCTATACACAGAAATCTCGGAACAGAATTACAGCGCGCTCTATGATGCACAGCAAAAGTGGTTGTTTGTTCAGCAGAATATCTATTCCTATGGCGCGACGCTGACGGCGTTTCTGCTTGCGGTCGGATTGCCGCGGTTGGTCTGCTGCGAAAAAGAGTACCGGACGGACAATCTTGTCGGGACGGCAGCACTTGGCCGCCGGTACACATGGAGAGCGAAAACGGCGTTTACAGTCCTCTATTGCGCGGCCGTTGTTTTCATCATCGGCGCAGCCAGTCTGCTGGTAAACGGCGGCGCGTTCGGGTTCGAAGGTGCCCTTTCCCCTGTTGCCGGATGCGTGTATTTTGCGGATACGGCGCTGCCGCCGATGTCCAATCTTGCGTACTGTGCGCTCCAGTATGGATTTCTGCTTCTGGGCGCGTTATACTTCGCTGGGTTTATTCTTATCGTCGCTGCGCTGACGCGGCGGACGGCGCTCAGTCTGTTCCTCTGCGGCGGAAGCTATCTGCTGTTTTTTGCGTATTCCGCTGTCGGGCCTCAGCTGCCGGAGTTCCTTCGCGTGCCGATCGACGCGCTCTATCGGTTCGGCTTCGGTGGGTATCTGTTGCAGGAGAGCTATTCGTGGGTCTTTCCATATTTATGGTTGGACGTATGGAAACCGGTCCTGCTGGAGATTGGGATGATCCTTCTGGAATTTTTCATCTTTTGGAGGATCTGGCGGAGGAAGGCGACGACATGAAAACTGAACTGACCCGCTATTTTCGAAATTCCCTTTACTGGCTCGTTCTGGGCGCCGGGTTATTCGTCCGGGTCGTCCTCGCCTATTTCGATTTCCAGACCCGCAGCGATGCGTTCTGGTCCTTATCCGCAGAATTCTGGAATAAGATAGGCTCCGTAACGCTCGGTTTTCTGGTTCTGCTCGTTCTGATCCGTCTGTTTTCCGCGGATCGTGAAACAGGAGTCTTTCCCGTCATCAACAGCACCGCCTATGGTCGAATCACGCTGTTCCGGAACCGGTTGATTGCCGGGAGCATTGCCGCTTCGGCTGGTGCTGTGCTGTTAGCAGCCGGAAATCATGCGCTGTCAATTCTCATTTCCGGCAGGCTTCCCCAACCGGATGGTTGGAATCATGCATGGTTCCGCAGCACGGCGATCGTTCTCATCGGAACAATTGGATTTTTCCTCTTTGCAGCATTTGTATGTGACAGTCTGAAGAATCAGCCGGCGGCCATGTGCATCTGCGGAGTTCCGTTTGCGTTCAGCTATTTTATCAATGCCGCTGTGCTGAAAAAGTTTGAATTCTTCTGGTTTGTTCGGTATGGATTTTTTGCAGAATGGATGCGCGGACGGAGAATCGGTGTGACCCCTGGAGTCTGGGGTGTCTGGTACGCGCTGTTATTGGGTGGGTTACTATTGGTCGCCATCCATCAAAGAAAGGAGCGCAAGGAATTATGAAGCTTTCCTTCGAACATATCAGCAAGCTCTACGGCGATACAGCCGCGCTGCAGCAGATCGACCTGACCCTCGGGTCAGGCGTCTATGGCTTGCTCGGTCCAAACGGAGCAGGGAAGACGACGCTGATGCGGATCATGACGGATCTGCTCGCCCCATCGACCGGACGTGTCTTGCTAAATGGGCAGGACATTGCGGTCATGGGTGCTGCGTTTCGGAAAAAGCTCGGGTATCTGCCGCAGGATTTCGGCGTTTATCCGAATTTCACAGCGGAGCAGTTTTTGCTTTATATCGCCAGCTTAAAGGGCTTGTCAAAATTTGAGGCCAAGCGGCAGACAGACGGTCTTCTGCATATGGTCGATCTGGAGGACAAAAAGCAGAAAAAGCTGAAAGGTTTCTCCGGCGGACAGCGGCAGCGGGTCGGGATCGCGCAGGCGCTGCTCGGTGACCCCGAAATTCTGGTGTTGGACGAGCCGACGGCTGGGCTTGACCCGGAAGAACGGATCCGGTTCCGCGGTATCATCAGTGATCTTTCTCAGCAAAAGCTCGTTTTGCTGTCGACGCATATTGTATCGGATCTCGAAGCAGTCGCAAACGAAATCATTCTGCTCCGGAAAGGTGTTGTCCTCGAAATGCAAAAGCCTGCTTCGTTGCTGGAGCAGCTAAACGGACAAGTCTGGCTCGTTACAGTTCCTGCTGCGGACGAAGCGGCACTCACAAAGCAATATACCTGCAGCAATGTTATGCACACAGACGGAAAAAGTGTGATCCGTCTGCTCAGCAAAAGCGCCCCTCGACCCGACGCAGTACCAACAGCACCCAATATGGAGGATATGTATCTATATTATTTCGGTAGATGATCGTCCGGCTGATTCTGGCTGGATCTCGGGTGCAGTAAAGTGCAGACTTTTTAGAATGCAGCTTGCAGGTTTTCGGGCTTGCAAGCTGTTTTCTGTTATTGCTTATCAAAGACATTCTGCTTTATAAGCAAGCTAAGGTAGGTCGATAAGATATTGTACCCTACAACTTGCGGTTCGTAATTATAAAATCCTCTTTGACCCACTTTTGACCCAGAATCCGAAAAAAGCGGGCAGGGCTGGACGGAAACAATGGAAAATCCGCCGAGTGAACGGTGGTAAAAAGCACAAATCGGAGCCGAAATGACTCCGATTTGTGCGTGAGACAACCTACGGACCAGAAGGCCGGGAGTTCTTCGTTTGCAATCATCTTGCGGACCTGCTGGCGCGTGGTTTTGAGCAGGGCAGCCGTTTCCTTGACGGTTAGAATTTCATCGTTCGACATAGCAAAACCTCCATTAACATAGGTGAAAAACGCATTTCACTATAATTCATGTATGTTTATTCTAATGTTGGCGATTGATTGTCAAATCGCACTGTTCAAGCAGGCACAAATACCCTGTAACAGGCCATTAGAAAGAAAATTATAAATGATGACAAAAGAGAAAAATTGCCGGCATGCATTGATAAGAAATAGATTTATGACTTGAATGAAATACATCCTGTCTCCATCTCCTCAAACTTCCCCAACAATTTAATAAAATCCGATTTCTTAATCCTGCAATCTTTCTGAACGGCTGCGAGCGAAACGCAGCCGTTCGCTTTTTTTGCGATACGGCGCAGCTTTTTCTTGGTCTTCTCGCGATACCTGGAAGCATTGATACAATCCAGCAGCTCGGGAAGTGAAATCGGGTCAAAGTGCGTCATATGCAGCCGATGCAGAAACTTATGCTGATGCATCTCAACTTGCGAGCCAAGCTCGACAAGCTGGCTTTCCCAATCCTTAGATTTGGTCAGTTTAGTGATTTTCAAACGTCCAAACCGCAATTCCAGTCGAAGAATATGCTCGTCAATCTTGATATCATGCCGTTTCTCAAGTTCATACGATTTATCATAAACCGAGAAAGCACAGCTTTTAGACTTATTCTCGATTGTCCATGAATGCTTATTGGCTCCCTTGAATTGCTCATCGGAATTTGAATATTTACCGAACTTAACCGCGTTGTAATGGGGGATAGGAAAGGATTTCTTGAAAATATCCAAACGATCTTGAATATCGGCCTTGCGTTTATAATACAGATTGTAGGTCAAGTCACACCTCGACAGCTTGAACTCTTTGAGCCGCCGATCAATGCCGATTTTATCAAGGATATTCCGCAGGCGGTGCTTTATCTGCTGAACAGACTTTTCGTCAGCTTGAAATAATGCGGTCGGTTCATAGGTACCGGCGAACAGGGAGGACGGGTTGATAATCAGTATCAGCCAGCACGGATGCGTAACAGACTGACCAAGCTGTATCTCAACACCAATGTCCTTGAACTGCGGTATCTGGTAATACGACGAAAGTCCTAATTTCCCTTTGCCGGTACAAATGCACTCGTTTTGTTCGATAATATTCTGGATTTCGGAATATTTGCATTGTAATTTCAGTGAAAAGGTGTGAATACCGTACTCGTTCGTAATCATTTGCTGTTCCTCCGTTTCTGAGCGCATACCGTGCAGCGCTTGCAGGTTTTAGTTTCGTTCTGTCCCTGATACTCGAGAATATCGCATACCATGCAATTATCGCTATGGATGAAGTTGTGTACTTGGTTTAGATTCAATTTTATCGTTTTCGCAGCTTTGGCTGACTGCTTTTTCGCCTTCTTGATAAAGCTATTTGAGATAGCCTCATCATCGCCGTTCTGATCGTAGAAGAGGACACAGTGCGCCTTGCGCCCATCACGTCCCGCTCGACCAATCTGCTGGATGTAATCCGTCATGCTGATCGGTGCATTGAAGTGCACGACAAGTTCAATATCGGAGACATCAATACCCATACTGAATGCAGAAGTTGCAATCATAATCTTTCTTTTGCCTTGCAGGAAGTCGAACAGCAGTTGTTTCTTGCGGCGTTCCGGCTTGATTCGTGAGTGATAGCGTGTCACGTCATCGGGATATTTTTCTTCTAAAATATTATATAGCGCATCTACATATGTAGTCGTCTGCGCAAAGATCAGCACCGAGCCATCTTTGTGATACTTATCAATTAGCTTGCAGAGCTTCTTGATACGGAATTCCAGCCGTTCCTCCAACGTTTTCTTCTGACAAGTAACATCTTTCTTGAGAAGAATAAGATTATCACGTCGCAAATCACTGCTAAGAACAGCAGGCTTGTCCATATGCAGACTATCAGGAATGGTATTCAAAGAGTTAGCAGATATTGTCGCAGAGCAGGCACAGATAACCGGTTTATGTTTCAGTTTACCAATAAAATCACCGATATGCAGATAAGCGTCACGAAACGTATAACCCCATTCCGTGATGGAGTGGCATTCGTCTATTACGACCATAAAGATATCCGAATGCTGCATAGTTTCAATAAATGAACGATTTTGCAGTCGCTCTGGTGTGACATAGAGAAAATTCAGCTTTCCCTTGCGTACCTTGTTCAGTATCTTAGCGATATCCTCTTTCGAGCGGGTCATATCAATATAATCAGCAGGAATACCATGATCCTGTAACGTCTGCACCTGATTGTATATCAGCGCAAGCAAAGGCTCAATAACGACAGTCAACTTATCGGAATGAGCAAGGCCAACCGTTTCATAGATGACCTGTTTGCCGGAACCAGTAGCAGCAATGATGATTGCATCCTGTTCAGCATCCAGCGTATTCATCGGAATAATCTGTGCCTTGCGAGGCTTGTCGAAACCGAGTTGCTTCAGTGCAGATTTCAAATGTCGTTTGATATCCATAGAGATAACCTCCAATGTGTTAAGATTATCTTTATGTTATCGGAATGTAAAAAGATAATGCCGAATAGTGAATATTTCTCGAAAATAAATTACATTTTTCGATATAGCTAATTTCTTTCTCAAAGGCCTTAACAGGATAGTTTAGACCTGAATATAGCATTGTAAATGATAGAAAGTGTAAAAAGGTTAGAATAGATAAGTGCGGTTCATGCGCAAAACGACAGGCCCTGCCGCTCGAAAAGTATCCGAATGGCAGGACCTGACTTGCTGGGTAGTTGGACTAAATCAGAGAGCAGATTTTTATGAAGTTGTTGGAAGTTCAATAGGCATATTATCAAAAATCATCGAACGGATTTTCAAAATCCAGATTTACATTTTGATAATCTGGCGTATAATATAAATAAAGGTGGTGGATTTTCAAAATGCAGATTGAAGATTTGATCGAACTTGCAAAACGTGTACAAGCACAGCAAGCCGAAGCACAAACCATTGAAGTGAAGGCCGCATATCGCGGGTGTCCAAGCAAACTGCGCGATACGCTTTCCAGCTTTTCCAACCAGAACAACGGCGGTATTCTCCTGTTTGGATTGGACGAAAACGAACATTTCGCAGCAGTCGGCGTGTATGATCTGCAGGATTTACAGAAAAAAGTAACCGAGCAGTGCAATCAAATGCAGCCGCCGGTTCGTGCTCTGTTTACCACCGCTGAATACGAAGGCGTGTGGATTTGTTCGGCAGAGATTCCGTCAATTGCCTACGCCGAGCGTCCGTGTTACTACATCGGTGCCGGAATTCAAAACGGCTCTTATGTGCGTGTAGGCGATGCCGACCGTCACATGACTGATTATGAAATCTATTGTTTTGAGGCGTATCGCAACCATATGCACGATGATGAGCGTGTTATCGAGCGCGCAACGGCAGATTTTCTTGACAAAGATCTGCTGAACGCTTTTCTGACCGAACGCCGCATATCACGCCCGCAGTTTGCACAGATGAACGATACGCAGGCTATGGAAATGCTGTCGATCACTCGCAACGGCATACCGACTATCGCTGGTCTGCTGAATTTCTGCGTTTATCCGCAAGGTTTTCTCCCTGAACTGGGTATTACCGGTATTGTCGTTCCGGGTACGGAAATCGGCGATACTGCCGACAGCGGAGCGCGTTTCCTCGATAACAAGCGTATGGAAGGCACCATTGCCAACATGTTTTCCGAGGCGATGGCATTCTGTATGCGCAACATGAAAACCGCTACGATCATCGACTCAGAAACCGGAAAGCGATGTGACAAAACCGAATATCCGGTCAGCGCGATACGCGAAGCTGTGCTGAATGCGCTCATTCACCGCGATTACAGTATTTACACCGAGGGCACGCCCATTCAGATTGACTTTTTCAGCGATCGGCTGGAAATTCACAGCCCAGGTTCCCTGTATGGCCGTATGTCGGTCGAAGATCTCGGTTTTGCACACCCCGATGCCCGCAATCCGGTCCTCGCCGTTATGACCGAAAGCCTGACAGATGCAGAGCACCGTTATTCCGGCATCCCGACTATGCGCCGCGCTATGCAGGAAGCAGGACTTCCTGCTCCGGTATTTATCAACCGGCAAAATGAGTTTGTTGTTGTGCTGTACAATCATCCTGCTGAACCGGAGAACCCGGTTATCACAAGCCATACAGCAGACAAAACAGCTGCACTTCTGCAATTCTGCCGCACACCGCGCACCCGCAAGGAAATTGCAGATTTCCTTGGCATTGGAACCGTGTACCACGCCAACAAGCGCTACATTCAGCCGCTGGTTGAGCAAGGCAGGCTGAAACTCAGCATTCCGGATAAACCGTCCAGCCGCAAGCAGACGTACACGACTGACGTTTAAAGGACTCCTGACTCTTTATGGGTCAGGAGTTTTTCTATCTCAAATTACGCAAAAAGGCGGCCGCAGTTTTCCAAATCCGATATATCGTGAAATATATACTATAAACATGAAGGGCAAAAGGAGAAAGTCGAAGGGCAAGTGTCGATGTAGTTCTATTGATGTCATGCCATCCCTCCCGAAACAGTGCCGGAACGTTTCGGCTCGTTCCGAAACTTCCTGCTGCTTCAATTATCTCATGTGGGGGAAGCTGCGGGAGGTTTGACGGTTACCTTCGCTGCACGCAAAATCCACATAACACAGCAGCCGGGGCTCCCGTAATTGAGAGTCCCGGCTGTCTTATGCCGAAAGATTTAATTTTTTACTTGCTCATCTCGCAGAAACGCATGAGGATTGCGGCAACCTGTGCGCGGGTTGCGTTATTCTGCGGGTTCAGTTTGCCGTTCGAGCCGTTGACAATGCCGTTGGCAACTGCCCACTGCATTGCATCTGCTGCATAGGTGCTGACGGAAGCTGCATCAGAGAAGCTGTCGAGCTTGCCGTCTGCCTTCGGAGAGCCGGCGTAGCGGTACATCATGGTAACGAGCTGCTCGCGGGTGATGTTGGCATTCGGGTTCGTACCATCGGACACGCCCTTAGCCTTCGCCCAGTTCATGCCCTTCTCGTACCAGGTAGCACCGCCGGTGGTATCCTCGCCTGCGTAGCGCGCGAGAACCGTCATCAGCATTGCACGGGTCGTGGTTGCGCTCGGCGCAAACTTGTCGCTGCCCGTGCCGCTCATCAGGCCCTTGTCGGTGACGTACTTGACCGCGTCAGCATACCATGCGGAAGAAGCAACGTCATTAAAGCCAGTCTTCGAGGGCTTGGTGTCCTCAATTTTGCTGAAGGTCGGCGTAATTGTTACCTTGCTGTCCGGCATGGTGAAGGTGTACTTGCCGTCGGACTTCTTGGTGACGTCAACGGTTTTGCCCTTTGCATCGGTGATCGTCAGCTTGTCGAGCTGATAGCCTGCATCCGGGGTGACGGTTACGGTAACCGAATCGCCCTTTTTCGCTGTGCTCTTGTCCAGAGAAACCTTGCCGTTCGATGCAGTGGATGCAGAAACGGTGTTGGAGGCGCTGGAAGAGGAAGAGCTGGAAGAATGGTGAGAGCTGCCCTTGTAGGTTACGGAAACGACGCAGGTGTCCGAAGCCTTTTCGTGGTTCGCGTCACCATCGTAGCTGGCCGTAAATGTATAGGTCTTGGTCTCGTTGGGGAGCGCTGCGGAGAATGTACCGTCTGTGTTCTTGGTGACGGTGATGCCGTTGTCGCAGGTCACTTCAATCTTGCCCTCAGTGGGAACGCCATTGGGGGTGACGGTCAGCTTCACGGTGCCGGAGCCGGTGAGGGAGGTCTGGTCGGCGGTGATGTCGATGGTGGGGGCGGCCTTATCGACAATCAGCGTAGCAGTGACAGCGGAACCCGCATTATAATTATCAGTCTCCGCCGTAGTCAGGCTGACCTTGATGGTACCCGCCTTAGTAATGGTCAGGATATTGCCCTCAAGTGTAGCTGCGCCTGCATTCTCATCCGGATTCTCAACCAGTGCATAAGTGGCTTCACCAGCATTGGGATCAATACCGAACAGATTGCTTACATCATAGGTAGTACCAAAGGTGTGATGGACGTTCTCTTTCGCGGTATTTGTCACATCGGCCTTGGTGATGGTCACATTAACTGCGTTGCTCATCCAGACATCCGTGCTGCTGCCGCCCGCAACTACCTTGACACTGTAGTTGCCGCTATCGCTCGGTGCGCAGAGCGTCAGGCTGCTTTCAGTTTCAGTGATCCGCTTACCGTCTTTCATCCAAACATAGAGCCAATCCGCGCCGGGATCCTGCACCGACAGGGTAACAGCACCGCTGGGGGTATAGGTCGCGGAAACCTTGCCGTCTGCATCCGCGGCAGGATTAGAGGTCAGCGCAACGCTGGCGCTCTTTGTCCACTTGGCATAGTAGACTTTGCCCGCCTCAGGTGTCTCTACAGCGGTGTCAGAGAAGTCTGCCTTTTTATGCCACTCGGCAGTATAGCCGCCCTTGACGACCGCATTAAAGCCATCCTGCTCTTCGACCACAGTGCCACCATTGGTGACCAGATAATAGGTGCCGGTATTTCCGCCGAATTGACTGTTCATCGCCGTGTAAGCGTCAGCATCTTTGAAATACACATATCTGGTCGGTGCAGGAAGACTGCCATTATTGTATTCACCAATCGCAAACGTTCGCGTACCCTTTGCACCGAGAACAATTTCATCAACACCGGTCAAGTCTATGTGGGAGAGCTTCATCGTGTTCAGGAATGCTGCATCGTCAGTAAATGTCAGCTTCTTTGCTTCAATTTTAACAGACTTCAGCGGTGTCCGCATGAATGCTTTGCCGTTGATGGTCACATCCTCGCCCGGTGCATGAATGGTCAGGGTTTTCAACGTTTCCTTTCCCCAGACACTATTGCCAAAGGCCATGACAGCAGATGTATATGCGCCGTTAATTGTAAGGTTCTTTACAAGAGGATAGTCCTGACGGTTGATTGCTTCGCCCTCTGCACCGTCAACCACAACATTTTCCGCATTAAAATTTGCAAATTTTGCCGGAGTGATCGTTGTGCTATCCGTAATTGCCCCTTCCCTCGCAAGCTCTCCGATGATCTTTACAGCCTCCGTTACGCTCATGTTTTCATTTAGAGTCACTGAATCGAGCTTAACATTTTCAAACGCAACAAGATCAAAGGTCGGGCTGGTTGAACCGGAAAAAGTGATATTCTTTAATCCGCTGTCCGCAAAGGCTCGCATATGAATTGTATTGACACTTGCCGGAATCGTCACAGACGTCAAACCCTTGCACCCGCGGAAAGCCGCAATGGCAATGCTTGTCTGGTCATCCGCGATCGTTACACTCTGAATGCCCGAATACTCAAAGATGTAGTCGACATTCAGCTGACTCGTCAAGGTTGCAGAAGTGATCTTCGGCACGCTGCGGAACATGGCCCGCGGATAAGTAGTCCCATCTTGCAAGCGTCCGTTCAGCTTGTCAAAATCAACCGTGAACTGTGTGCCTTCGATCGAATCACTATCCGCATTCACATAGAAACACGCAGGCATCCAATCCGTCAATTCATATCCGTTGCCAAGGCTGCTGCATCTGCTGAAACCGTTAAATGCCATGGGAGCATGGCTGCTCCAATCTCCAGTCCAGTTGACAGTCATCAACTTTACGCATGATTCAAATACCAAATTACCGATAGATGCTACAGATGCCGGAATAGAAACTTCGGTCACATTCGGCAGTCTAAATGCACGCGCAGCGATGTTGGTAACGCCATCCATAACTACGACTTTTGTGATTTGTTCACTCAGGAATTTCCACGGGGAATCGGACACCCATGTCTCGGTATTCGGATAATAGAAGTGTCCATTGCTACCCGGTGTATATCCGGCAGCCGTTAGTGCAGCTATATAGGCCGCGTCCTCCGAAGCATTTTTGGTAAGCGTCCCATAGTTCTCTACCATTTGCCCGCTGGTGTATCCATTTTCCGGGCTATTGGACGGAGTAATGGTCAATGTGCCGCCCTCGACCTTCCAGTCAATACCGCCGCTGGTACCCTCAGTGGCCGGATTTTCCAGCTCGGGCACACTGGCCGTTCCAGCTTCGGCGTCCTCCGCCGCAAATGCGACCGTCGGCGCCATTGTCAACAGCATACAAAGTGACAATATTGCCGATAACAATCGTTTTTTCATAACTTTTCCTCCTTATTTTATCAGCCTTAACGGCATCAATATAAATAAAAAAACGCTTTCAAGACATGGTTACCCATGACTTAAAAGCGTTTTGATATCTTTTTTGAACAGCACAAAAGGGCAGAGTTTTACTTGCTCTGCTCTGCTCTGCTCTGCTCTGCTCTGCTCTGCTCTGCTCTGCTCTGCTCTGCTCTGCTCTGCTCTGCTCTGCTCTGCGATCAGTGTATTGCACCGCAAATCGGCTTGTCAAGTTCTTTTTCACGGTGTACACCTCCTTCTGCCAAATAAAGCGCAGAAGAGGTTAACAGCGTCTTCGCTGATGCTTGCAACCAGCTATCATTGCGGCTTTTGCCGCTTTAGACCCTTCTGGCTTTGCGTCCCCGTCTTTCGACGGGTTTGCCTATTTCTCAGGCACTGTGCCTGAGTTCTTAATTATTGTACCATAAGCTGTATAGGTGTGCAACGGGACAGCTATACAATTCGTGTCATAAAAACGACATTTCGTGCAGCAATCTGATGAATATCACCGTTCAATCCGGTGCGCGCAGGACTGCGAGTGTGCTTTTTATTTCCACTGGGTGCGGTACTGATGCGGGGTAATGCCGGTGCTCTTACGGAAGGCCATAATGAAGTGCGAAGCACTGGAGAAACCGCAGTTATCTGCGATGGTCTCAATGCTCTGCGAGGTGGTGAGCAGCTGCTGTTTGGCGGCGCTCAGACGCACAGTCTGCAAAAACTGATGCGGTGTTGCCGACTGGTACTCCTTAAACTTACGCATATAGTAGCAGGTGCTGAGCGCAGCGCGCTGCGACAGGTGCTCGATGGAGAGCGACTTATCCGCGTAATTGTACGTCATATAGTCAGCCGAGTCCTGAATGGCGATCTCGAGATCGCTTTTTTTCTTTTCTCCGAGCACGAGCACGAGCAGAACGAGCAGCTTGTTGATCGTCAGGGAAATAATATGCGGATTGGGCTGGTTCAGGTGCACCGAGACCATGATGCGGCGGACACATTCCTCAATCTCGGCATTGCTTCCGGTGGGCAGGATGAACCCGTGCGTATTGAGAATAAGATGTGTATAGGCCGTGCTGCTGCTGCCTGCAAAGTGGAACCAGCGCATGCGGATCGGTGTGAGGGCGTGATAGCTGTGCGGTTCTCTGCAGTCAAGCAGAATCAGGCTGCCGGGACCGGCAGTGCGTGTTTCACCGCGGTAGGTGACCGACAGTTCGCCTTCATCTACAACAAGCATCTGGCAGATATCCAGATAATTGCGCTGCATACCGTATGTTTCGTCGCAATGGTAGCTGCCTGCGTGTGGAACATGGTACAGGTTCGTCGCGGTAAAGGCATCTGCATCGTGGTAATAGCGTACAGAATCTGCCAGAATACCCATATCATTAAGCATAATTGGTGTCAACTCCTTTTTTGTACCATATCATGGCATAGAAATGCTGTCATTCGCTTTTCTTATACAATTATATCAAAAAATGATACTAATAAAAAGTATGATTTTTTGATATTTTATTATTATTCTGTGTAGTGATGAATGCAAGAATTTAATATATGATAGGTACAACGAAAGGGAAACAAACAAAAACGCGCAAAATAGTTTCTTTTAAGTTAAAAAGTCAAAGAGAAAAGAAAAAACAAGAATAGGGAATTCTGCAATATAATAGAATCTTCTTATTCAAAAGAGAGGTTGAAACATTTGATTATCATTTTGACATTCATCGCCTTCACCGGTCTTGTAGCCTTGATCTCATGGTACAAGACCAAGGAGGAGAACCTGTCCACCAAGGAAGGCTACTTCCTTGCAGGGCGCGGCTTGACCGGTCTGGTCATCGCCGGTTCACTGGAAATGACCAACCTGTCCACCGAACAGCTGGTCGGACAGGCCGGACAAAGCTACTCGACCAACATGGGTGCCATGAGCTGGTCGGTAAACGCAAGTATCGCGCTGCTGGCGCTGGCACTGATCTTCCTGCCGAAGTATCTGAAAGCCGGCATCACCACCATCCCGGAATTTCTGGAGGTTCGATTTGACCGCACCACCAAGCAGATCATCTCGTTTCTGTTCCTGCTCGGCTACATGCTTACTTACCTGCCGACCGTACTGTACTCCGGTGCGCTGGCCTTCAACCAGATCTTCCAGCTGGATAAGCTGTTCGGCATCACCAGCTTCCAGAGCATCGCAATCCTGTGTGTTGCAATCGGCGTTATCGGTTCCATCTACGCAATCTTCGGCGGCCTGAAGGCAGTTGCGGTATCCGATACCGTAAACGGCGTGGGTCTGCTGATCGGCGGTCTGCTGATCCCGATCCTGTCCATCTGCATCCTCGGCAACGGCAGCTTCCTTGCCGGCATTCAGGACTTTATCACCAATGTTCCGGCGGAGAAGTTCAACGCGGTCAATCCGGCGAACGCCCTGCCTCCGATGATTCCGTGGCCGGTTCTGTTCCTCGGCATGCTGTTCAACAACCTGTTCTACTGGTGCACCAACCAGTCCATCATCCAGCGCACGCTGGCTGCCAAGAATCTGGCACAGGCACAGAGAGGTGCTGTATTCACCGCATTCCTCAAGCTGCTGGATCCGTTCTTCATCACCATCTGCGGTCTGCTGGCTTACCGCTTCTTCGGAGACGGCCTGGCAAACAGCGACCTGGCATACCCGTCTCTGATTACCACGGTTATTCCGAACTGGCTGCTCGGCATCATTGCAGCGGTTCTGTTCGGTGCGATCCTGTCGTCCTTTAACTCGGCACTGAACAGCTGTGTAACGCTTTACACGCTGGACTTCCACCGGCCGCTGTTCAACCAGACTGCAAGCGATGCACATCTGGTAAGCGTAGGCAAGCGCGTAGGCACCGGTCTTGCGATCGTATCCATCTGCGTAGCGCCGTTCGTTATCAATGCACCGTCCGGTCTGTATGACTTCCTGCAGGAGTGCTTCGGCTTCTACTCCATGCCGATCCTCGCGATCGTGCTGGTAGGCTTCTACACCAAGCGCGTTCCGGCCTGCGCACCGAAAATTACGCTGGTCGTACACGTTATCCTGTACTCGATCTCCAAGTTCCTGCCGCTGAATGTGCATTACCTGTATGTTCTTTCGGTACTGTTCCCGGTAGACCTGGCACTGATGCTGCTCATCGGCAAGTTCAAGCCCCGTGCTACCGACTTTATCCTCGAGGATTCCAAGGCTGTTGACCTGACCCCGTGGAAGTATGTAAAACCCGCCGCGCTGACCTGCTTCATCCTGATGCTGTGCGTCTACGCGCTGTTCTCTCCGATCGGTCTGGCTCGATAATGAGCCGGACCCCGGAAACCATTCACTTATTCACATTGTAAGAAACGCACAAGGCGTTTTCGATAAAATCCAACAAAGGTATTGAGATTTTTTGAGGAGGAAAAACTTATGAGCAAGGAAATTAAAATCGGTCTGATCGGCGCCGGCTGGATGGGCAAGGCCCACACCACCGCATTCCACAATGCACGCATGATCTTCGGCGATGATATGCCGGTATTTGAGCTGGTAAGCGATGTCAGCGAGGATGCAGTAGCAAAGTTCGCGAAGAACATGGGCTACAACCGCTACACCACCAACTGGATGGACGTTGTCACCGATCCCGAAATCGACCTGGTTGACGTTGCAACCCCGAACTGCATGCACTACGAGATGGCAAAGGCTGCTCTGGAGCACGGCAAGCATGTCTTCTGCGAGAAGCCGCTGTCTCTGTCTGCTGAGCAGTCCCGCGAGCTGGCTGATCTGGCTAAGGAAAAGGGCGTAGTCAACTACTGCGGTTTCTCCAACATCATGAACCCGGCAAACCAGTACGTTGCAGAGCTGGTTAAGTCCGGCAAGCTGGGCAAGATCATGCGCGTACACGCTACTTACGATCAGGATATGCTGCTCGATCCGTCCATTCCGATTGCATGGCGTCACATCAACAAGCTGGCAGGCTCGGGCGCACTCGGCGACCTGTGCAGCCATCTGCTGAGCGTTTCCCAGATGATCATGGGCGACATGAGCGAGGTTCTGGGCGTGCAGTCCATCGTTATTCCGGAGCGTCCGGTCAAGGCGGGTAGCACCGAGATGGGCAAGGTCGAGAACGATGACCTCATCACCTTCCTCGTCAAGTACGAGAACGGTGCAATTGGTGACTTCTCGTCCTCCCGTGTTGCAACCGGCCGCAAGAACTACTTCTACTACGAGATTCAGGGCACGGAAGGCTCTGTAGTATATGATTTGGAGCGTATGTGCGAGGTTCAGGTTTACTTCAAGGCGGACGCCGACAAGGACAACGGCCGTGACTGCGGCTTCCGCACCGTACTGCTCAACCCGCAGCACGAGGGCTTCAAGTACTTCCAGCCGGCAGGCGGCATCGCAATCGCCTTCGATGACATGAAGACCCTGCAGGCTCACGCACTGATGCAGGCTATGCACGGCGGCGAGTACATCTGCAACTTCGAGATGGGCGCCAAGGTTGACGGCATTATCAACGCAGTGCTCAAGTCCGTTAAGTCGGGCACTTGGGAAAAGTGCTAAGGGAGGTTCAAGGCTATGTTTAATAATGTAAAACTCGGCATTGCGCCGATCGGCTGGACGAATGACGACATGCCGCAGCTCGGCGGTGAGCTCACCTTCGAGCAGATGGTTTCCGAAGCGGCTCTGGCAGGCTTTCAGGGCACCGAGGTCGGCGGCAAGTTTCCGACCAACCCGGCGGTGCTGAACAAGGCACTCGACCTGCGCGGCATCAAGATTGCATCCCAGTGGTTCTCGAGCTTCCTGTGCTCGACCCCCTACGAGGAGAACGAAAAGGCATTTATCGAGCAGCTGGACTTCCTCGAGGCTGTCGGTGCAAGCCGCATCAACGTATGCGAGCTGACCCGCTGCCTGTTCGCAGAGGAGTGCTCGATGTTCGGTGACAACAAGCCGATCGCCACCGACGAAGAGTGGGATAAGCTGTGCGACGGCCTGAACAAGCTGGGCAAGATCGCTGCCGACCGCGGCTTCAAGCTGTGCTTCCATCATCATATGGCAACGGTTGTTCAGACCTTTGAGGAAACCAAGCGCCTGATGGACAACACCGATCCGCGCTACGTTTACCTCTGCTTCGACACCGGCCACTTCACCTTCTCCAAGGAGGACGCCGTCAAGGCAGCCAAGGAGTTCGGCCCGCGTATCGGCCACGTTCACCTCAAGGACATCCGTCCCGACATGATGGAAAAGGCTTACGCCGAGGGCTTCAAGTTCCGCAAGGCGGTTCTCGAGGGCTGCTTCACCATTCCGGGTGACGGCTGTGTCGACTATCCGGGCGTATTCAAGGCGCTGCATGACGCGCATTACGAGGGCTGGTTCATCGTAGAGGCCGAGCAGGACCCGGCAAAGGCAAATCCGCTCGAATACGCAAAAATGGCGCGTGAGTATATCAAGAAAACCGCAGGTATCTGATAAGGAGGATTACAAATGGAGAAGATTCGTTTCGGTATCGTTGGCATCGGTATGATGGGCAGAATGCACGCCACCAGCCTGCAGCGCAATCCTCACGCAGAGGTTGTAGCGGTTTGCGCCCGCACCGAGAGCAAGGTCAAGGCGTTTCAGGAGGAATTCGGCGTACCGTATGGCTACACCAATGTAGACGAGCTGGTAAACAATCCCGAGGTTGACGCAATCGTTGTTGCAACCGGCGCAGATGCTCACAAGGCACCGTGTCTGGCAGCCTGCAAGGCCAAGAAGCATATTTTCTGCGAAAAGCCGCTGGCTAAGACCCTTGAGGATTGCGAGGAGATCGAGAAGGCCGTAGCCGAGAACGGCAGCAAGTGCTTCACGGTTGGCTTCATGCGCCGTTTCGACCCGTCCTACGCAGAGGCGAAGGAGAAGATCCGCGCCGGCGCGATCGGCAAGCCGATCCTGTTCAAAGGCGTATCGCTCGACCCGTCCAGCGTGCTCGAGGCACATCTGGAAGGCGTCAAGAAGGGCATTTACGTTCCGTGGTTTATCGAGATGGGCAGCCACGACACCGACCTTGCACGTTGGTTCCTCGAGGGCGATCCGGTCGATTCCTTTGCAACCGGCGATGCTTATGTCTGCACCGGTCTGGCAGATTACAACGACTACGACAACGGTTTCTCGCTGACCAAGTTCGATAACAACACCACCGCTTACATTCAGGTGGGCCGCACCGCAACCTGCAGCCACGTTGAGAGCGAAATCGTCGGCACCAAGGGCACGCTGCGTGTCAACTCGGTACCGCGCAAGAATTACCTCTCGCAGTTTACCGAGAACGGCTTCGTAGAGGAGTGCCAGGAGAGCTTCCTTGCCCGCTGGGGCGAGGCGTTCCAGGCTGAGATCGACGACTTCGTTGACTGTGTACGCACCGGCCGCAAGCCGGAGACCACCGCACACGACGGCACGATGAGCCTGAAGTTCTGTCTGCAGCTGCATCAGGCATATCTGGACGGTAAGAAGAAGTAAATTACAACCGCTTTTTAGATAAAGGAAAAAAGGAGATTCACATCATGAGCAAGAAGGAACTCGCTATTGGCGTACTGGGCGCAGGCGGCAACATTGGCCACACCCATTCTCAGAACATTGCAACCTATGTAGACGGCGCTCGTTTGGCTGCTGTTTACGATCTGAACACCGAGCGTGCCGAGGAGGTCGCTAAGACCTACGGCGCAAAGGTAATGGCAAGCGCAGAGGAGCTGATCGCTTCTCCCGAAATCGACGCTGTTGTTATCGCATCCTGGGACGGCACCCACGCTGATCTGGCGGTAAAGTGCATCGAAGCCGGCAAGCCGGTATTCTGCGAGAAGCCGCTGGCTACCACCCTTGAGGACGCAAAGAAGGTCGTAGAGGCTGAGAAGGCTTCCGGCAAGCGTCTGCTGCAGATCGGCTTCATGCGCCGCTTTGACCCGGACTACATCAAGATGAAGAAGATCCTCGACTCCGGCGAGCTGGGTGCTCCGCTGATGGCGCACTGCATCAGCCGTACCCGCAGCCATCCGAAGAACCACACCACCGAGCAGCACATCACCAACATTGCAATCCACGAGATCGATATCTGCCGCTGGCTGCTGGGTGAGAACCTGAACGAAGTCGCTGTTCGTTTCCCGCGTGCTACCTGCTTCGCAGAAGGCACCTGCCAGGACCCGCAGCTGGTACTTATGCAGTCCGACTCCGGCGTACTGATCGACGTTGAGGTTTCCGGCAACAGCTACTATGGCTACGAGATCCTGTGCGAACTGGTCTGCGAGAAAGGCACCATCCGCCTGCCGGTAGCGGCAGAGCCGATCGTCCGCTCCTACCTGCAGTGCGGCCAGGCCATCCCGGAGGACTGGACCAACCGTTTCGTAGTTGCTTATCAGGAAGAGCTGCAGCACTGGGTAGATTACCTGCAGGGCAAGACCGACGTTCCGGGCCCGGGTGCTGAGGACGGCTACGAGGCCTGCAAGATCTCCGACGCACTGATCAAGGCACAGACCACCGGTCAGTGGGAAAAGGTAGAGGCATAATCCCCCCCCGCGAATGGTATACAGCAGGGGCGGGAATAGGTGTGAAACCGCCCCTGTTGATATAAAGAAGGTCATATTACCCGGTAATATGATTCCAATAGACAACTTGTCTAACAGGAGGAAAGAAAGATGAAGAGAAGCAACCTTTTTAAGCGTTCCGCAGCGATGCTGCTGGCAGGACTGATGGCAGTTTCCATGAGTGCATGCGGCGGCAGCAGCGCATCCGGCAATGACTCCGGCGATTCCCAGGCAAGCAGCAGCGGCGACACCCATAAGCTGAGCGTAGTGCTCAAGACCACCTCTTCCGAATACTGGAGCTACGTTATCGCAGGCATCGAGCAGGCGGAAAAGGATCTCGGCAACGTAGAAGTTGACGTACGCGGTGCAAACAGCGATACCGACTTCGACGGTCAGCTGAACATGGTAGAGACCATCGTAAACGCAGATATGTGCGAAGCAATCGCAATCGCACCGCTGCAGGCAGACCAGATCGCAAATGCACTGACCGGTGCAAAGATTCCGGTTCTGGCGATCGACACCAATTTTGATCAGGCGGAAACCTTTATCGGCACGGCGCACGAGGACGCTGCATATCAGGGCGGCAAGTATGTAGCCGAGAAGATCGGTAAGGGCGGAAAGGTTGTTATTCTGGCGAATATCCAGGGCGAGTCCACCTCTGAGGCTCGTGTAGCTGGTTACAAGAAGGCACTTGAAGAAGGCGGCTGCGAGATTATCTCCACGCAGTACACCGACGGCGTAGGCGACAAGGCTGTTACCGTAACCGATGGTGTTCTCCAGTCCTTCACGGACATCGATGCGATCGTATGCTGCGCAGACGATGTTGCGCTCGGCGCATCCCGTGCCATCAAGCAGGCAGGCCGTGACGGCGACGGCATCATCGTATGCGGCTTCGACGGCATTTCCTCCGGCGTACAGGCTGTTGTTGACGGCGAAATCTCCTGCACCGTTGCACAGGACCCGTACAACATGGGCTACCAGTGTGTTAAGAGTCTGCTCGACGTTGTCGAAGGCGAAAAGCTGGATGACTTCATCGATACCGGCTGTAAGGTCATTACTCCGGACAATGCTCAGGAGTATCTGGACAAGCTGAAGAGCCTGGTATAAGCATTATTTTCTGATCCCTCACTCTCACTCTCGCGCTTGGGAAAACGCTCCAATGTTCTTCCCATTCTTCATGTCATTTAAGACATACGCTCTAATATTTTTATTCTCTCTCTTTTAACTAACCCATAAGTTTTCTTCTCATATTGCTGGAAAAGCCGCTTGTGCGGCTTTTCCTATACCCCGATTCGGTTTGGCGAAAGGATATTTGACCAATGTATCAGATTTTGAAAAAGCAAACGCTGAACGCAAACACCAAGCTGATGGTGATCGAGGCACCGCACGTTGCCCGCAAGGCAGAGCCGGGTCAGTTCATCATCCTGCGTGTCAGCGCAGAAGGCGAGCGTATTCCGCTCACGATCGCAGATTTTGACCGTGAAAAGGGTTCTGTCACGATCATTTTCCAGGAGGTCGGCGCAACGACGATGGCGCTCGGCGAGCTGAACGAGGGCGACTGCCTGCATGATTTTGTCGGTCCGCTCGGCAAGGCGAGCGAGCTTGAGGGTCTCAAGAAGGTCGCTGTTGTCGGCGGCGGTCTGGGCTGCGCGATCGCATATCCGCAGGCAAAGAAGCTGCACGAAATGGGCGCTGAGGTTGACCTGATCGCCGGTTTCCGCAACAAGGACATCATCATCCTCGAGGACGAGATGAAGAACGCCTGCACCAACCTGCACATCGTGACCGATGACGGCTCGAACGGCCGCAAGGCACTGGTTACGCAGGTGCTCAAGGAACTGATTGACGCGGGCAACCAGTACGATGCCGTAATCGCCATCGGCCCGATGATTATGATGAAGTTTGTCTGCGAGACCACCCGTCCATACGGCATCAAGACCATCGTTTCCATGAACACCATCATGGTTGACGGTACCGGTATGTGCGGCGGCTGCCGTCTTACCGTTGGCGGCGAGACCAAGTTCGCATGCGTTGACGGCCCGGATTTCGACGGTCACCTCGTTGATTTTGACAGTGCAATGCGCCGCGGTGCCATGTACAAGGCACAGGAGCGCGCGGCGGTAGAGCGCCGCGAGGAGCATTGCAATCTGTTCAAGAAGGAGGTCAAGTAAGATGCCGAATATGAATCCGAAGAAGTGCCCGATGCCTGAGCAGGCGCCGGACGTCCGCAATAAGAATTTTGAAGAGGTAACGCTCGGCTACACCGCTGAAATGGCGGTCGAGGAAGCACAGCGCTGCCTGAACTGCAAGAACAAGCCCTGCATGACCGGCTGTCCGGTACAGGTCAAGATCCCGGAGTTCATCGCGCTGGTCGCCGAGGGCAAGTTCCTCGATGCGGCTGCCAAGATCAAGGAGACCTCCGCACTGCCCGCTGTCTGCGGCCGTGTCTGCCCGCAGGAGAGCCAGTGCGAGTGCCACTGCGTACGCGGCATCAAGGGCGAGGCTGTAGCAATCGGCCGTCTAGAGCGCTTTGTAGCCGACTATGCGCGCGAAAACAGCACCGAAAAGGCAGTAAAGCCGGAGTCCAACGGTCACAAGGTTGCCATCGTTGGTGCAGGCCCGGCCGGTCTGACCTGTGCAGGCGATCTGGCTCGTATGGGTTACGAAGTTACCGTTTTCGAGGCGCTGCACACCGCCGGCGGCGTACTCATGTACGGCATTCCGGAGTTCCGTCTGCCGAAGACTATCGTGCAGAAGGAGATCGACACGCTGAAGGACCTCGGTGTTGAGTTTGTTCTGAACTTCGTTGTAGGCCGTTCTGAGACCATCGACGAGCTGTTCGGTGACGGTTACGAGGCTATCTTCGTTGGCTCCGGTGCCGGTCTGCCGACCTTTATCGGCGTGCCGGGCGAGAACGCAAACGGCGTTTACTCCGCGAACGAATACCTGACCCGTATCAATCTGATGAAGGCGTACAAGGAAAACGCCGACACCCCGATCTACCACGCGAAGAAGGTCGCTGTTGTCGGCGGCGGCAACGTAGCCATGGACGCCGCTCGCTGTGCAAAGCGCATGGGCGCCGAGGAAGTTTACATCGTGTACCGCCGTTCCGAGAAGGAGCTTCCGGCTCGTCTCGAGGAGATTCACCACGCGAAGGAAGAGGGTGTTGTGTTCAAGTTCCTGACCGCGCCGCTCGAGGTGCTGTCTGACGAGAACTTTAACGTCACCGGCCTCAAGTGCCAGAAGATGGAGCTCGGTGAGCCGGATGCATCCGGCCGCCGCCGTCCGATTCCGGTCGAGGGCAGCGAGTTTGTGCTTGATCTGGACTGCGTAATCGCGGCAATCGGCACCAGCCCGAACCCGCTGATTCGTCACACCACGCCGGGTCTGGAAACCAACCGCAAGGGCTGCATCGTGGCTGATGACGAGCACGGCATCACCTCCAAGGACGGCGTATTCGCCGGCGGCGACGCTGTTACCGGCGCAGCTACCGTTATCCTCGCAATGGGCGCAGGCAAGCGCGCTGCGGCTGCGATGGACGAGTACATCAAGAATAAGAACAAGTAATTCTTGCTGGATATGAGGAAAGAAAAACCAGGTTGCGCATTAAGCCGCAACCGGTTTTTTGCAATGCGTTCGATATGGGCAGTAACAAAGAAGCCGAGGGTCAGCAAAAAAATGACGGGCAAACTCCCGAACCGATGAATAGAAATCATATAAGACAGTATAGGGAAGAATGGGTGTGCCGCTCAACACAAAGTCCAATGCTGCTCAACCTGCTTGCGGATAAAAACTAACAACTTGTGAATGGTTTTTTGGAAAGGTTCACCGTATCCTATAGGTACGGTGAACCTTTCATTTTGTGTAAGCGAGAGGAGGTACGCATTTGGACCGGAAATACATTCAGTCAGTCAAACCGCTGACCGACCACGTTCTGCAGGTCGATTTTATCTCTGGCAGCCGCCTGCTGCTGGATATGAAGCCCTATCTGGATAAATTCCGATTCCGGTCACTTTCCGACCCGCAGGTGTGGAACAGTGCGGTGACAAACGGCATTTTTGTCCGCTTCGGCGATGTGGAAATGAGTCATAACGAGCTGTTTTCCATGGCCGAGCAGGAACACTGACACAGAAAAGGAGGAAAATGGCATGAGTAAAAAGCAGATGATACGACGGCGAGGGCTGAGCGCATTTCTGGCGGTGGCGATGTGCTTCGGTCTGCTGCCTGCGACGGCTTGGGCAGCGGAAGAAGGGGTTGCCATTAATGAAAGTAATTTTCCCAATAAAACCTTCCGGAACTATATACAGAAAGTGTTTGATAAGGACAATAACGACTTTTTCAGCGCGGATGAGATTGCTGCCGTGACAGAACTTACGTTTCAGTACCCGGATGACCCGAATACAGGTGTAGCGGGAATTACGTCTTTGAAAGGTATCGAGTACTTCACTGCCTTGACGAGTTTGGATTGTTCCTATCAAGACCTGACGGAATTAGACCTTAGCCGAAATACCGGGTTGACAAGTGTACTATGCTACGGCAATCAACTTACCGAACTGGATTTGAGTGCGAATACCCAGTTAATAGAATTGGACTGTAGCAGTAATGAGATTACCCATTTGGATGTCAGCAGCAATCATAATCTCGAAAAGCTGTCCTGCTATCATAATCGGCTTACCAGTCTGGATCTCAGCCGGAATAATAAGCTGACTTATACCTACTGTGATAGCTGGTGTCCTATTGAACCGGATGAGAACAACACGATCAATCTTGCTGAACTGGATGTTGACAAAACCAGTGACTGGGTTGGCGGCAAGGTTGAAAACGGCATTCTGACGATTGATGAAGGAGCAAAGAAGGTCACCTATAACTATCAGTGCGGTAATAACATCGAGATGTATGTCATACTGCATATTCATATATATGATGATTCCTGGGAATATAACGCCAATGAACATTGGAAGAAATGCACCAATTTTTGCACGGGTGCGAACCAGGGGATGATAAAGAGCCCTCATGATTACAAGGGCGGCAATACCTGCTCCATCTGCGGCTATGTGAATGCTGCCGACACTTATGCTGTCACTGTTGAGGTTGATGGACACGGCACCGCCGGTGCGTCTCCGGCCTTCGCCAAGACAGATGAAACGGTCACGCTCACCGCGATTCCCGATACGGGTTATGCTTTTCAGACATGGGAGGTTATCCGTGGCGGCGTTGCCATTACCAATGATACTTTTATCATGCCTGCCAAGCCTGTGACCGTCAAGGCTGTTTTTCAGGAAAAAACTGCGGCTCCAGTGATCAGCCCTAACGGCGGCAGCTTCAATGATACGGAGACCGTTACACTTACTTGTGACACGGAGGGTGCATGGATATATTACACCATAAATGGTGTAAAGTCTCATTACAGGGATCCGTTCACGCTGACGGAATCGGCGAACATCACAGCCTGGGCTGAAAAGATGGGCAAAGCCGATAGTGATATCGTCACAGCTGCTTTTATTAAGATTGTCGATGGCGTTGCTGTTGATACGTTCAATTTCCCCGACAAGAACTTCCGCGATGTCGTGAAAACGTTTGATACTGACGATAACAATATCCTCAGCGATACCGAGATTGCCACGGTAAAGGAAATCGAATGCAAGCGCATGGGTATCACCAGCCTGAAGGGCATCGAGTATTTTACTGCGCTTGAGGATCTGTACTGTTACGATAACGAGTTAACCGAGCTCGATCTTAGCCAGAATATCAAGCTGGAAGAGCTGAATTGCAGTACAAATCGCTTGACGGTATTGGATCTCAGCCAAAATCCGAAGCTGAAAATGGTGATCTGCTCCGATAACGCGCTGACCGCGCTTGATCTCAGCAGCAACTCCAAGCTGACGAATCTGAATGCATCGGGTAATATTCGTGAGATTACACTGACAGGCAATACCTTTGATCTGTCGAGCCTGCCCGGCTTTGATGCGAGCCGCATGTCCGGCCTGACCGGCGGCAAAGTCAGCGGAAGCACTCTTACAGTAGATGGCAATGCCGCTGTCGTGACCTATTCCTATGACCTCGGTTATACCGGTACGGAACTGGATGACGCGGAAAAGGACGTTATTTTCACACTGGCGATTGCAGGACGCGGCACGGATATTGATATCAACAAGACCAACTTCCCGGATAAGGACTTCCGAGAGCTTCTTCTTGATAAAGAAGCCAATATTGATCGGAATCAGGATGGTAAACTCAGCACATGGGAAATTGCGCTGGTGCAGGATATTGATGTCTACGATATGGAAATCGCTGATCTTACGGGTATTGAATATTTTACGGAGTTGAAATATCTGGATTGTGCCGGTAATCACCTCACAAGTCTGGACCTCAGCCGGAATACCAAGCTGGCCGAGCTGGATGCAGAGAACAACACATATACGATTACTCCGGTCAACGACAGATTTTATCTTGCCTCTCTGCCTGCGGGTTTTGATGTAGCAAAGACCAGCCACTGGCAGGGCGGCACGGTCAGCGGCAATATCCTGACGATAAACAGCGATGTCGATGAGGTTACTTACGACTATGACTGCGGAAAGGATTTTACGACAACATTTACACTGGAAATCCCGACGCAGTACACTGTCACGGCTCATGGGCTGTACGGCGGAGTCATGGGGATTACCCCGGGCGAGGATTATACCGCACGATACACGGTCGGCGCTCAGGTCGGTCTTCAGATCGGCAAACGCGACGGCTTCACCCTGCAGGGTCTGACGCTCGAGGGAATCAGCGAAGAGCAGCTGCAATGGCAGGCAAAGGACGCGGAAAGCACAACTCGAGGTATTTCCTTCGAGATGCCCGCGCATAATGTGACGGTGACGGTCAACTGGAAGGCGAACGGCTCGTCCTCGGGCGGCGGTTCTTCCGGCGGCGGTGGCGGCGGCACGTCCACACCCGGCTACACCGTTTCTGCGGATAAGACTGAAAACGGCGCCATCGCCGTATCTCCCAAATCCGCATCCAAGGGCGACACCGTGACCATCACGGTAACCCCCGACAAGGGCTACACCCTCGAAAGCCTGACCGTGCGGGACAAGGACAGCAAGGCGCTCGAACTGACCGACAAGGGCGGCGGAAAGTACACCTTCGTCATGCCTGCGGGCAAGATCACGGTGAAGGCAGTCTTTATGGATGACAACACCATGCTCAACTTCTTTACCGACGTGCACGCGGAGGATTACTACTACGATGCAGTCCTCTGGGCGGCGCAGAAGGGCATTACCGGAGGTATGAGCGACACGCTGTTCGCTCCGAACGCTGCCTGCACCCGAGCGCAGATCGTAACCTTCCTGTGGCGTGCGGCGGGTTCGCCTGAACCGAGTGCGTTGAGCAGCTTCGCGGATGTTCCAGCAGATGCATACTACGCCAAGGCAGTCGCGTGGGCGGTCGAGAATGGCATCACCAACGGTACGACCGATACCACCTTCGGCCCGGATGAGATCTGCACGCGCGCACACGGCGTAACGTTCCTGTCTCGCGCAGCCGGGACAAATACCGCTTCCGGCAACAGCAATTTCGCTGACGTAGACGCGAACGCATATTACGCAAGTGCGGTCAAGTGGGCGGTTGACAATGGCATTACCAACGGTATCGGCAGCAGCTTGTTCGGCCCGGACAGCAGCTGCACCCGTGCACAGATTGTTACGTTCCTGTACCGTATGTATCAGGGCAAATGAGCAGTAAACCACGGATATTAGGCTATAACTGAAAAAACAGGACTCCTCGGAGTCCTGTTTTTTTGAGGCTGTCGAAAAACTGTAGTTTTCGACAGTCTCCGTATTTTTCCGGTCTCATCATTTATTGAGATAGTGCAGACGGCGAAGAAATTCTTCATTATCCGTTTTTTCACAGATGGCATCGATGCCTGAGGAAATGATCCATACAGCCATGCCGCGCTGAGCACACAGTACGAGCAGATCAATGATCATCTTGTGATGTGTGGACTCCTGTCCGGCGAACGGAAAAAAACAGATAAGCAGGCGCGGATTAAGCAGATACCACCGATAATACGAAAAACGAAGCCGTTCGGGGTAGGGCCAGCTGCTCAGTGGCTGCAGCAGCATTTCCTTCGGAAACCAGCGCAAAGCCTCGGATAAAATGCTGGATACAATCTTTTTGCGGATGATATGCTGTCCGGCCTTGGGAATAAGGCTGGTGCACAGATTGTCGAGCGCGGTCATGTTGTCGAACAGCACGCCGCCGGGGCGGTCGGGTTGCTCAATCTGAATGCCGATCTCGCTGCCGATGACGCGGCCGAGATCGCCGGGCTGGTACAGGCGGCCGTTGAGCCGGAAAAAGCCGCTCGTCCAGCCGCGATCGCCCAGAAAGCATTCATGCAGGCGGCGGCCAGTGTTGTAGTTTTCATCGCGCAGAAAAGCAATCTCGCCGCGCCTGATATCAAACGTCATCGGCGGCAATGCGGGAAAGTGCAGATCCCGAACAGAAAGCACGGGGGCGCCTTCTGTCATAGCAGTGTGCTCAAAGCGTTTAACGCCTCTGCCTCCCTCCCAGCCGAGCAGCTCAAACAGACGAGGGCCATACTCCTCCGGATACAATCTGAAAAATGTACGCCGGCCGCGGATTACATCGATGCGGCTCGCGTATCGGAACATGAATGTTTCATCCATGTCAAACAGGAACACCGCTGTACCGTGGCGAAGCAGCAGCTGCACGCAGTCCATTAGCTTTGCAAGATCCTGGCGGCGCAGCGTCTCGGTCAGCCGGTCGAGCACAAGCAGCTTGTAGCCGTTGAACCATGCACGAAAAATTGACAGACGGTAGTAGTCAAGCATGGAAAGGTCGATAAGCCGCGTACTCCATGGCAGATTAAGTCCCATCCGGTGAAGCATGTCAGTCGCTGCGAGTGATGTCAGCCGTTCGGTGCTTGGGAAGCGCTGCCGAAGATGATTCGTACGAACAAGTGCGAGAACAAAATCGCGCATGGTCAGTTCCTTGCTCGCGAAACGAGATTTGTCCACCACAATGGCATTCTGACGAATCCAGCGCTCCAGACCGGTTGCGCCAATGCGTTGTTCGCAGCAGAATGCCCGACCGTCGGTAAACACCGTTTTCCCCTTGAAAATATCGAGATATGCAGTACCGGAGGTAAGGTGTTCATCAACATAAACACCGATACACTCACCGTGTGCGATGGAAACATCAAACTGGTACTGTCCACTCTCGCTGTGAAAATAGCCATGCTCGATGCGAATAAGCTCTTCTTTCATGTCAGTCTCCCTGCATCAGCAGCGGCATCGTGACGCAGCACTCCGTACCGATGCCCGTTGCACTGAAAACGCGAAGACCGTAATCTTCGCCGAACATCAGCCGAATACGGCTGTTAACATTGCGCAGCGCGATTCCGCCGCGTTTTTTATCGCCGGAGGCTGGGCTGCCATGGACAAATTCCTCGTTAAGCAGCATGACCTGCTCCTCAGGCATGCCGACTCCGTTGTCCTTTACGCGCAGGAACAATGTATTGGCACTGTTTTCAATGGAGATATATACGATGCCATGTCCGATTTTGCCTTCCAGACCATGTACGACAGCGTTTTCTACGAGCGGCTGGAGAATGAGCTTCGGCATTCTCGCCTCAAGCAGATCTTCATTTTCCATTTCAAGCTCCATTTCGAGTTTGTCGCCGAAGCGGCAGCGCTGGATGGTGAAATAGTTTTCCGCATTGTCCAGTTCATCCGAAAATGTGACATATTCCTGTACATTTGATATGGTATAGCGAAAAAACGTAGCTAACGCTTCGGTGGTTTCCGCAATATCCGCACAATCCGCCAGCAGAGCGTCCGAACGGATAGCCTCGAGTGCATTATACAGAAAATGCGGGTTGATCTGGTTTTGCAATGCCAGATATTCGGCCTGCTTCTGCCGCAAGCGAGTGATCTCCTCACCGTGCAAACGATCTACGATTTCCCGGAAGAATGCAAAAATCTCGCGTGAGCGGCTCCAGTCTGCACCGAGGACGGCATCCACATCGCCGTCTCTGCGATAGCGGCAGAGTGCCCGGCGCAGTTTCCATTGTGTTGTCAGCCACATAAGCGACACCTACCTGTAAAGCTTTTTGTATTCGGAAGGACTGATGCCTGTCGTTTTCTTGAACAGTCGCGAAAAATATTTCAAATCACGGTAGCCGATCTGATCAGCGACGTCCTGCACAGAGTTTTCATCACTGCATAGCAGCTCCTTGGCCTTGTTCATGCGCAGCTCAGTTAAATAATCCATAAAATTCTGGCCGGTCTCCTTTTTGAACATGGCGGAAAAATATGTTGCATTAAAGCCGACCGCATTGCTTACATCCTCAAGGCGCAGCGCCTCCTGATAGTGCTGCTGAATAAAGCGTTTGGCATCCGTAATCGGACGCGCCTCGCGCAGCATGCGCTCGTTGCGCAGACGATCTATTTCGCCACACATATCATCGTGCAGCAAGCGGAACAGCTCCTGTGCGTTGATGGCCTGCCACAAGCCGTCCATCATGCGCTGATAGAAGCTGTTGTCGGTCTCGCCGTTCCGCTGCATTCCGTAACGCATCGCCGTGAGGATCTCAAGAAACCAGTCCTCCAGCATCTTTCCCCAAAGCGGCTGCCTGGACATAACATCGCGGTAGCTGTCCTCGAGTTCACCGATGTACTGCTCCTTGTTCAGATATTCGGCGGCTTCCTGAAAACGGCGCTTACAGCTGCTGTCCATCGTGTAATACGCGTGAAAATCAGGGATATCAGTCTCCGCATCGCGCCAGACCGGAGTATGACACAGACGATCGATACACAGCCAGAGCGCCTCGCGCATAGAAGCGCCAAGCGCATCGGCAGCGGAGCATCGGCTGCCAAGGCAGATTGTCGCACGGATGCCCCAGAACAGATCGCGCTGCTTTTCTATTTCCTTGCGTATTTTGGTGAAGCATTGCTTGACCTCGACCGGCTGGTACTCCGGCAGATAGGCCGCAACAGCGACACCTTCTCTTCGAATGGCTGCGGCAAAGCCGCATTTGAGCTGTCCAAGCTCCTGCCGGACGATTTCAAGTGCGTGCTTCATCATGGCGTGCACGCCATCCGGGTTCTTCCATGCTGATGGAATATCCGGCTTGACAATAGCGGCGAAATAACAGCCGTTGGATGGCAGACCGTATTCCAGATTGAACGACCGCACCGCACTGGAGGTACGGACATCGCCGTGTATCTCGCCTATCAGCGTGTCAATGATACGCTCCTGTTCACGCTCATCGCTTTTCTTCAAACGGTACTCAATCGTAGCCTGTTCGCTGAGCTTGCCCTTAAGTCTGGTGAGAAGATCGGTCATCTCCTGCACCTTGAGCGGCTTCAGCAGATAACCCTCTACACCGTATTTCAGTGCGTTCTGCGCATATTCAAACTGGGCATAACCGCTGACAACGATAAAATGCAGTCCCGGCTGTATCTGCTTTGCCTGACGGATGAGATCAATGCCATCAAAGCCCGGCATCCGGATATCGGTTACGAGCAAATGCGGCTGTTTGTCGCGTATCATCTCAAGCGCATGCATACCGTCGCTTGCCATGCCGACAATCTCAAAGCCAAGACTTTCCCAGTCAATCAGCTTGCACATCAGCAGCAGAACCTTTTTTTCATCATCTGCCAGTACGACCCTTAACATACATATTCCCCTTTGAAGGTAATTTTAGGAAAACAGATTTTGCTTGTTGATAGGAAAAAGGGAAAACGTAACCGTTTTCCCTTTTTCTTATTCATAATAACACTGTTTGCAAGGATTTGCAAAGTATTTTCAAGAAATTACTCGTAATCCTTAACGTTGCTGGAGTCGATCCAGGTGTTGTCGGTTACGATCTCGGTGGTATCGAGGGTTTCGCCCTTGAGCAGCTTAACAGCAGCCTCGATGCCGTTTGCAGCCATAGCGCCGCCGTTCTGAGAAACCGTACCGGAGATACGGCCGTCCTGAATAGCTTCGAAGCCGTCCGGCGTGCCGTCAACGCCTGCGATAACGATACCGGAGTTTGCACCTGCTGCGTTGCCGGCGCCTACTGCCATGCCGTCGTTCTCACAAACGATAGCGTCCAGATCGTAAGCGGACAGCCAGCTCTCAACGGTGGACTGAGCGCTTGCGGTGTCCCACTGGCAGTCAGCCGGTGCAACGACCTGCTTGATCTCGGGATAGTTCTTCAGAATGTTCTCATAGCCTTCCATGCGCTGCAGACCGCCTGCATCACCGGAGGGGCCGGTCAGGATAGCGATGTTGCCCTTGCCGTTGAGGAGCTTTGCAACCTGCTCCATCTCGGTTTCGCCGGCCTTTACGTTGTTGCCGTAGGAAACAGCGGAGATGCCGTTGTTCTGCCAGTCGGTGCAGGCAGAGATGATGTTGATCATAACAACGCCGGAATCAGCTGCGGACTTTGCAGCATCAGCAAGGCCGTCCGGATCAACAGGCTCGAACAGGATGGCATCATAGCCCTCGGATACGCACTGCTCAATCTGGCTGATCTGGGTAGCAGCGTCCTGATCAGCACTCAGGATGGTCAGGTCAACGCCCAGCTCGTCAGCCTTGGCTTCAGCAGCCTCGGATACGGCAATCTGGAATGCGTTGGTCTGGTGCTGCTGGATGAGGGCGATCTTGTAGGAATCGCTGCCGGAATCAGCACCGGAATCGGTGCCTGCATCAGAACCGGTGGAAGTACCGCCGCAGGCAGCCAGACTCAGAGTCATGGCACCGGTAAGCAGCATAGCGAGAAATCTCTTCTTTGTCATTTTCTTTTTCCTCCTTAGAGACGTTGTGAATATGATGAAGAGGAGAGGGGAGCGCTAAGCACTCCCGCTGCCTCTTTATCAGCAAAAATCAGTTTTTCTTAGTCTTTCCCTTTACGTCGATCAGGACAGCTACCACAATGATAACGCCCTTGACGATCTTCTGCCAGTGGGACGATACGCCCATAATGTCCAGACCGTTTGCAATAACGGTGATGAGCAGACAGCCGATGACAACGCCCCACGGCTTGCCCACGCCGCCGGTCATGGATACGCCGCCGACAACGCACGCCGTGATGGCATCCATCTCGTAGCTCTCAGCTGCGGTCGGCTGGCCGATGGTAACGCGGGAGGTCATCAGGAAGCCGCACAGACCAGCCAGCAGGCCGGCAATGGCGAACGTGGAAATGCGGATGGCAGTGGTGTTGATGCCGGAAACGCGAGCCGCCTGAAGATTGCCGCCGCAGGCATAAACACGCCGTCCATAAACCGTTTTGGACAGAACGAATGCACAGATGATGATAACGATTACAAGAAAGACGGACAGCATCGGGATGCCTGCGATAGAGGAGGCAGCGACCGCCTTGTATTCCTTGCTGATGCCGGTAATCGGCTTGCCGTTGGAGGTAAGCAGAGCCAGACCGCGAACTGCCGTCATCGAGCCGAGTGTCATAATAAACGGGGGCAAATCGCCAATGGCAACGCCGATGCCGTTTACCATGCCGACTGCCAGACCGGCCAGCATCGCAACAACGAGCGGCACGATCAGCGGCAGGTCGCCCTTGCCGAGCAGCGCGGCCAGAATGCCGGTGAATGCAACGGTGGAGCCGACCGACATATCAAAGCCGCCTGCGATGATGACGAACATCATGCCGAACGCCAGAATGCCGTTGATAGAAGCCTGTTTGAGGATGTTCACGAGGTTGGTCGGTGCGATGAAGCTGGGCTTCAGGCAGGTAAGCACAACGACCAGTGCAATGAAGATCAGGAAAATGAAGTATTCGCTGATCAATCCCTTGATATTTTTCTGTTTCATTTCTCTTTTCTCCTTATACTTCAATCGCGGAGGCCAGTGTCATGATACGTTCCTGCGAGAACGCATCGCGCTGTACCTCACCGGAGAGATTACCCTCGCACATTACCATGATGCGGTCGCAGACACCCATCAGCTCGGGGATCTCGGACGAGATCATGATAACGGCCTTGCCCTGCTGTACCAGCTTGCCGAGCAGCAGGTAAATATCGCGCTTGGCGCCGACATCGATGCCGCGGGTCGGCTCATCGAGGATGATGATATCCGGGTCGTTCAGCAGCCACTTGGCGATAACGATCTTCTGCTGGTTGCCGCCGGACAGGTTGCCCGTAATCTGGTCGCCGGAAGGAGTTTTGATGTTCAGCTTTTTGATGTACTCCATGGAAGCGGCGCGTGCCTTGTTCTTGTTGTAAAGGCCGTGGCTGAGCAGCTTTTTGATGGCTACCATGGCGATATTGTCGTTTACCGAGCCGCTGAGGTTCAGACCGGTGACTTTTCGGTCCTCGGTGATGAGAGCCACGCCCTCCTTGATGATGTCCTTCGGAGAATGGACCTTGACCTGCTTGCCCTTGACGAAGATCTCGCCGGAGGCCAGCTCGTGCATACCGAAGATGCCCTCGACCAGCTCACTGCGGCCCGCGCCTACCAGACCGCCGATGCCGAGGATCTCGCCGCGGCGGACGGAAAGGCTGACGCCCTTTACCTTGTTGTCCGCGCGGACGATGTTCTTCGCCTCAAAAACGACATCGCCGATTTCGGCCTCCAGCTTGGGGAATACATCGGTAATCTCGCGGCCGACCATCATTTTGATGAGCTGGGCCTCGTCGAGGTCCTTGGTGTCGCCCGAACCGATGTACTGACCGTCGCGGTAAACGCTGACACGGTCGCAGATGGAGAAGATCTCGTCCATACGGTGCGAAATATAGATAATGGCAACGCCCTTTGCGGTCAGGCTGCGGATATGCTCGAACAGCAGCTCGACCTCGCGGTCGGTGATGGCGGCTGTCGGCTCGTCCATGACGATGACCTTTGCGTTAATGGAAATTGCCTTGATGATCTCGATCAGCTGGCACTGGGCAACGGTTAGGTTGCGCAGCTTTTCTTTCGGAGAAACGTGCAGGCCGCACTCCTTGATGAGCTTTTCAGCCTCTGCGATCTCAGCCTTTGCATCGACCAGACCGTTTTTGCGGATCTCACGGCCGACGAAGATGTTTTCATACACGGACATATCCAGAATCGGATTGAGCTCCTGATGAATCATCGCAACACCGTGATCCATGGCTTCTTTCGGATTGGATACATGGTACGGCTGACCGTTAAAGATGATCTCACCGCCGTTGTCCTTTGTGTAAATACCCATCAGAATTTTCATCAGAGTGGATTTACCGGCACCATTCTCGCCCATTAAAGCGTGTACCTCGCCGGGCTTAACCTGAAGCTGCACATGATCCAACGCCTTCACGCCGGGGAAGGTCTTGCTGATATCTTTCATTTCCAGTACATACTCCATGCTGTTCTTCCCTCCTCATGTGTCATTTTATTGTCATTATTTTATCAAACTGCTACACATAGGAAAACACACAATCTTCACATATGGGGGGACGATTTTTGGATTTTTCACAAATATAGCATTTTGCTTAACTTATACAGAAATATTTTGTGCTATATGCATAAAACACTGCCGTCCAAATCTCCGTAAGCAAGCTTTTAGCGAAACGTTTTTCACTTTCGGTACGTTAACTCGAGCCGCTTTCTTGGCTTTCTCATAATATAATTTCCCGGAAATGATATGGTATATAAATGGTAGATGAACGTTTGCGTTGAACTGCTGTCTATAGTTTTAATCTATGGGCAATGATGAGTTTCTCGTATTTTACAAATGGGTCGTCAGCCCCTATACTAATATCATAAAATAAACGAGCTACTGCTCATTGCATAGATCAGAAAGGACAACATCCTATGAAAAATCCCGCTCCTTATCGTTACGATATTGTCGGCAGCTTCCTGCGCACAAAGGCTATCCACGAAGCTCGCAGCAGGTTTGAAGCCGGCGAAATTTCCGCTGAAGAACTGACCAAGGTCGAAGATGCCGAGATCACCGGTCTGGTAAAGAAGGAAGAGAATGTCGGTCTGCACGCTGTCACTGACGGCGAGTATCGCCGTTCCTTCTGGCACATGGACTTCCTCTGGGGTCTGACTGGTACGCAGAAGGTCAAGTCCGAGCACTTTTCCGTCGCATTCAAGGGCTTCCAGCCGAAGGCTGAGACCGTAAAGATCGTGGACAAGCTGGATTTTCCGGATGATCATCCGTTCCTCAAGCATTTTGCATTCCTGCAGAGCGTGGCCTCTGACCTCGTACAGCCCAAGCAGTGCATTCCGTCTCCGTCCATGCTGCACCTGATCTGCTGTGTTCGTTCGACCGACTACCAGCCGATCGAGCGCTACAAGGACGAGCAGGTTCTGCTGGACGATCTGGCAGCTGCTTACCAGAAGGCGGTAAAGGCGTTCTACGCTGCCGGCTGCCGTTATTTACAGCTCGATGATACCTCCTGGGGCGAATTCTGTTCGGCTGAGAAGCGCAAGGCATATGCAGAGCGCGGCATCGACGTAGATGAGGTCGGCCGCAAGTACGTTTATGTGCTCAACAAGATCCTCGAAGCAAAGCCGGAGGACATGGTTATCACCATGCACATCTGCCGCGGCAACTTCCGCTCGACCTGGTCGTCCACCGGCGGCTATGAGCCGGTAGCGGAAATCCTGTTCGGCCACTGCAACGTGGACGGCTTCTTCCTCGAGTACGACAGCGACCGTGCCGGCGGTTTCGAGCCGCTGCGCTACATCGGCAAGCAGAAGGTCGTTCTGGGGCTGGTAACCTCCAAGGATGCCAAGCTGGAGAACAAGGAGGACGTTATCGCACGTATCCGCGAGGCTTCCAAATATGTGCCGCTCGAGCAGCTGGCGCTCAGCCCGCAGTGCGGCTTCGCTTCCACCGAGGAAGGCAATCTTGTCACCGATGAGGACCAGTGGAGCAAGCTGACGCTCGTCAGGGAGATTGCAGAAGAAGTCTGGGCCGATTAAACAGCAGGACAGTCTAAAAAGCAGGGAACACGGAAACTGGCAGGTCTCACCGCCGGTGTTTGGATAAGAAAAACATTTGCGCAGATACAATCCCCCTTGATGCCTTCACGGGATCAAGGGGGATTGTCTGTTTTCTGTTTCTGTTCGTTCTAACGGGAATACCAGTGAATGGTTATGATAATAGCGGATTTTATGCAAAACACAGCGCTCAGCGCGCCTGAAAATGTATGGGTCTAAATTCACATCTTCGGGCGCCATCGCCGCACCCATGTTGGCCGCGTCCTTGACGCCCATTTCAACCATTTTGCCGAACAGGACATGCGTCACGCGCACATCGCACGGCTCCGCGCCGTTCGGCACCGGCTCACTGCCGAGCACTGCCGCGCCTGCCGCGGTGGCTGTCCACTGGGCCGTCGGTGTGCGCTGACCGCCGTAGGCAAGCGGAAAACGGTACTGCCGCTCCGCCGAGCAGAAATGCGAGGATGCTGCCGCAAGCAGGCGGTCTGCCGCGCCGCTCTCGACCAGACAGCCGCCGAGCGCAAGACCCTGTGCCATAGTCGAGCATGCACCGTACTGCCCGAGATAGGGCACATTCGCGTGCATGGACGCTAAAAACGAGCCGATGCACTGGTTGAGCAGGTCGCCTGCAAGGATCAGGTCGAGCGAACGCTCGGGCAGGGTGGCCTTGCGCAGCGCAAGCCGGATGGCGGTCTTTTGCAGCTCGCTTTCTGCCAGCTCCCACGAGCGCTGCCCCATGCGGTCATTCTTCGCCACATAGTCAAACCGCTCACCGAGCGGGCCTTCGCCCTCTTTTTTGCCGACTGCCGCCGCGTGTCCGAGCAGATACGGCCGGTTTTCGAGCGCAAGCGTGCGCTTGCCGATGCGCTTTATCATACCGAACCGCCTCCCGTCAAAAACAGAATGAGACCGTAAATGACGCTTGCCGAAATGCCGTATACCAGCACCGGTCCCGCGATAACAAACAGCTTTGCGCCCAGACCGAGGATAAGCCCCTCGCTTTTGAACTCCATCGCCGGAGAAACAATGGCGTTTGCAAAGCCGGTGATCGGCACAATCGTGCCTGCTCCCGCATATTTTGCAAGCTTTTCGTACAAATGCAGGCAGGTGAGCAGGGCACCGAGAAACACCATCGTGATGGCGGTCGCGGCGGCTGTGTCCTCGGTATCCAGTCCGCGGGAGAGCCACAGCTGCCGTACTCCTTCGCCGACCGTGCAGATCGCACCGCCAATCAGAAACGCCAGCAGGCAGTCGCGCCACAGCGGCGAATTCGGACTTTTGCGTTCGAGCAGCTGTTGATAGGTTTGTTTATCCAGTTTCATGCAAGGTTCCCCTTTCTGTACGCGTAGTTTGTCCAGCCGCTCCGGGATTATCCATCTGACCCTGTAAAATAAATGCGAACTGACCATTTTCGACAGACCATATTCGCGGTATGATAAATAAAACATATCAGATCAGGGGGATTTATGATGGAATCCAAGAAAAAAGCATTTTCGCTGTACGACATCGTGATGATCGGTTTGATGGCGGCAGTGGTATTCGTTGTTACCATGTTCCTGTCCATTCGCATTCCGACGCCGACAGGCACCACCATGATCAAGCTCGCAAACGCGTTCGTGCTGCTGTGCGGCCTGCTGCTCGGACCGGTTCGCGGCGGTCTTGCAGCCGGTATCGGCTCGATGATCTTCGACCTGATGACGCCGGAGTACGCACCGGAGGCGTGGATCACCTTCCTGCGTTTCTTCCTGATGGCATGGCTGTGCGGCGTGATCGCTTACGCCGGTGCCGCTGCCGCAAAGAAGTTTGCGCGCAACCTCGTGGCGTGCCTTGCAGGTGCGGTGTTCTCGTCGCTGCTGTACATGCTCAAGGGTATTATTGAGCTGATGATCGGCGGCAGTGCGCTGGTTCCGGCTTTTGTGGCCAATATTCCGAAGCTGATGACCTCGCCTCCGAATATCGTTATCGCGGTAGTTGTTGCAATGGCGCTTCTGCCGGCGCTGCAGAAGGCGATGAATTCGACCTCGTTCGGCCGCCATATGGCAGAAAAGTAAACAAATCCGTTGAGAAACGCGCCTGTCGAGTATCGGCAGGCGCGTTTCTCATGCTTTGCAGAAAGTCGGATTTCGTGGTATACTGTAATCATCTAAAGAAAAGCACAGCGAGGAGGAAAACAGTATGGCGGATTTTGTATCGCATCATCTATTTGGCAGGCAGGCGCTGACGGTGTTTCCCGCACCGGCGCAGCGGGCAGCGGCGTGCCGTCCGGCATGCTTTTTCTGGGGGTGTCAAGGACCGGACCCGCTGTTTTACCGGAAAATCCTGCTCGGCAGTCCGCTGCACAAGTTGGGCAACCGCATGCACTCGGAGAAAACGGACGAGCTGTTTGCGGCGCTCTCGCGTGCGGTGCGCGACCTGAGCGGCGACGCGCAGGAGATCGCAGCGGCCTATTTCTACGGCTTCGTATGCCATTATGCGCTCGACAGTGAGATTCATCCCTACGTTTACTGCCGGCAGGTGCAGTTCTGCACCGAAAATCCGAAGCTGTCCGCGTCGGCGGTGCACAGCCGTATTGAAAGCGACATTGACTATCTGCTCTACGAACGCGCATGCCACCGTCCCATCACCGAGTTCGATCCGGAGGAACGCTATCAGCTGTCACCGGTCGAGCAGGCGGTGCTGTCGGTTGTGCTGCACGCGGTGCTCAAAACCGTGTACGGAGCCGATGTTTCCACGCATGAGCTGCGCCGTTCGTTCGCGGAAATGACTTCATGGGAGAGTTTTCTCTATTCGGAGAGCCGCGCCGTCTATCGCGGAGCGAAAAAGGCGGAAGCCCTGCTCGGTCGGGGCGCCCTGCTCACCGGTCACATGAAGCTCGAGCGCCCGATGTGGGATGCGCTCAATCTGGCTCATCAGCCGTGGCATAACCTGTGGAAACCGGACGAAATCCGCACGGATTCCGTGCCGGAGCTGTTCGGCCTGGCGCGTATTCGTGCCGCCGCTCTTGCCGGACAGTACGCCGCGCAGTTTGACGCAGGCTGGCTGATGCACTATCACTTTGATGAGCCGTTCGACAGCGGCAACCCGAAAAATGATAATGGAAAATGAAATGTGAGTGCATTTTTCATTTGTCATTGCGATTGCAACGGAAAAAGACTGTAAAAGACAAAAGGCGCCTGAAAAGGCGCCTTTTGTGAGGCTGTCGAAAAACTATCGTTTTCCGAGCAGCCTCTCGCTCGAAACCACGCTTTCGAGCGAATACTGAAGAAAAACCGCGCCCTGCGGGCACATTTTTTCTTCCCTTGTATAAATTCCGAGATACATGCTCCCGGAATTTATGAATTTGCTTCGCAAATTCTATTTTATGCGTGCTGCCGCACGAAGCGTAAAAATTAAAATAATACTTCTTTGACAGACTGACAAAAGGCGCCTTTTGTGTTAGACACCGCTACTTTTTCGTTAGTCACGGCTATTTTTGACCTGATTTCTTTGCAATACGGCAATGCCTGTGGTAAAATTGTAGGAAATCCGAAAGGAGGTGCAGCAACCGTGCAGTATGTGCTGTACTATTTTATTGCAGTCAGCGTCATCGGCGCGATTGTCTGCATTTACGATAAGCTCGCCGCGGCTCGCGGCTGGAGGCGTGTGCCCGAGCGCACGCTGTTTTTCTGGGCGCTGATCGGCGGCGGGCCGGGCGTGTACGCCACCATGCTCATCATCCGTCACAAGACGCTGCACCATATTTTCATGCTCGGCATACCGGCAATTATGATTCTGCAGGGAGCAATTATTATTGGTATTTATAACATTCTGTATATGAAGGGACTTCTATGACAAACGCACTTATCCATATTTTCATCCGCGATGCGGAAAACACCGGCGATTCGCGGGTGCGTGAAAAATTCGGCGTGTTGTCCGGTGCGGTCGGACTGGCATGCAACCTGTTCCTGTTTGCGCTCAAGCTGATCATTGGTCTGCTTACAGGGTCGATTTCCATCGCGGCGGACGCATTCAATAACCTGTCGGACGGTCTGTCCTGCCTGATTTCCATTGTCGGCTTCAAGGTTTCCGGCAAGGAGCCGGATGCGAAGCATCCGTTCGGTTACGGACGCACCGAGTACATCGCGGGACTGATCGTCTCGTTCATCATCATTCTGGTCGGCTTCGAGTTCTTTAAAACCTCGCTCGACCGCATTCTGCATCCGGCTGCCGTAGCGTTCTCGGCGGTGCTGATGGGGATTCTTGCCGTATCCATGCTGGTTAAGCTGTGGATGGGCGCGTTCAACGTCAATATCGGCCGCAGAATCGACTCTCCGGTGCTGATGGCTGCCGGTCAGGACAGCCGTAATGATGTTATTACCACGGCTGTTGTCGTACTCGGCATGGTAGCCGGCCGGTTTACTACGCTGCCGGTGGACGGCTATGTGGGCGTTGCCGTTGCCGCGTTTATCCTCTGGTCGGGCATCGGCATTGCGAAGGATACGGTTGCGCCGCTGCTCGGCGAAGCCGCCGATCCGGAGGTTGCCCACAATATTCGGCGGATTGTAATGGAGTCCGACCATATTGTCGGCGTACACGATATGATTATCCACAATTACGGTGCGGGCCGCTCAATTGCGTCGCTGCATGCCGAAGTGCCGAGCGACTCGGACTTTGTGGCTGTACACGAGGAAATCGACGAGGCCGAAAAGCGTGTCTGGCAGCAGACCGGTGTGTATCTGGTCATCCACATGGATCCGATCGATATCAATAATGCGTATGTCAACGCGCTGCGTGAGCAGACCGACGGCGTGCTCCGTCAGATCGACGGACAGCTTACCATGCACGACTTCCGCATAGTGGACGGCAAACGCCAGATCAACCTGATTTTCGACGTTGTTGTGCCGTTTTCCTATGATGAGGATGCCAAACGCGACCTGTTGATGAAGATCTATGACGGCCTGAAAGCGATCGACTCGCGCTATAATCCGGTTGTAACGCTCGATCATCAGATGTGATAAGAAAATAATAAGCAGAAAAAGGAGGTGCTTTCGCATCTCCTTTTTCTGCTAAAAATAGCATAGAAAAACGGTAGGGAACAAAATAATCCGCGGAAACGGCAAGTTATCATTGCAATACCCCGGAAATTTGCTATAATGGAGATAGCGTTTTTACGCTTTATCAGATAACATTATTGTTTGGGGGAATTTAAGTGAGCTTTTTCTCGGGCCTGCTTTCCGCACTTCCCGGTGCAGTGGCGCAGGGTTTGATCTGGGGACTGATGGCGATCGGCGTATTCATCACCTTTAAGGTGCTTGATCTGGCCGACCTGACCGTCGATGGTACGATGGCGACCGGCGGTGCGGTGTGCATCGTTATGATGACGCACGGCGCGAATGTATGGGTGGCAATGCTGTGCGCTTTCCTTGCCGGCATGCTGGCCGGACTTATCACCGGTATTCTGCATACCTGTATGGGTATTCCGGCGATTCTGGCCGGTATTTTGACACAGCTGGCGCTGTTCTCCATTAACCTGCGCATTATGGACAAAAAAGCAAATGTAGCGATCAATCCGGACAACTACAAGCTGCTGGTATCGCTGCGCAACGTTAAGAAGGTGACTATCGAGAACCCGATTTTCGTTGCGGCTGTCTTTACGATTGTGGTTATCGCACTGCTGTACTGGTTCTTCGGTACGGCGCTCGGCTGCTCCATCCGTGCGACCGGCGCAAACCCGAATATGAGCCGCGCGCAGGGCATCAATGTTGATTTTGTCAAGGTGCTCGGTCTGATGCTGTCCAACGGCCTGGTTGCGCTGGCAAGTGCGCTGTACTGCCAGTATCAGGGCTTCGCGGATGTCAACGCCGGCCGCGGCGCTATCGTTATCGGCCTTGCCGCTGTCATCATCGGCGAGGTGCTGTTCAGCCGTATTTTCCGCAACTTTGCGATGCGTCTGCTCGGCGTATCGCTTGGTGCGGTTGTGTACTATCTGGTTATTCAGGTGGTCCTCAACCTCGGCCTGAACACCAACGACCTGAAGCTGATCTCGGCTTTTGTCGTTGCAATCTTCCTTGCTGTTCCGTACTGGAAGGGCAAGTATTTCCGCGGTGCAGCCAAGAGCGCCGCAAAGACTGACGCAAAGGAGGTCAAGTAACATGCTGCAGCTCAAAGGGATTTACAAGACCTTCAACGCGGGCACGGTAAACGAAAAGCGTGCCATTGACAACCTGAACCTGACCCTTGAGGACGGCGATTTCGTTACCATCATCGGCGGCAACGGCGCCGGCAAGTCCACCACGCTGAACCTGATCGCAGGCGTGTATCCGGTGGATGCAGGCATGATTCATCTGAACGGCTACGACCTGACCAATCTGCCCGAGCATAAGCGCGCGCGTTTCCTCGGCCGCGTATTTCAGGATCCGATGATGGGTACTGCCGCTACCATGGGCATCGAGGAAAATCTGGCGCTGGCATACCGCCGCGGTCAGAAGCGCGGCCTCGGCTCCGGCATTACGAACGAGGAACGCGAGCTGTACCGCGAAAAGCTGGCAACGCTCGGTCTGGGATTGGAGAACCGCATGACCAGTAAGGTTGGTCTGCTGTCCGGCGGTCAGCGTCAGGCGCTGACCCTGCTGATGGCCACCCTGCGCAAGCCGGATCTGCTGCTGCTCGACGAGCATACCGCAGCGCTCGATCCGAAAACCGCAGATAAGGTGCTGCAGATCACCGAAGAGATCGTCGCACGCGACAACCTCACCACACTGATGGTAACGCATAACATGAAGAATGCCATTCAGTACGGCAACCGTCTGATTATGATGGATGCCGGTCGCGTTGTCGTTGATATCCGCGGTGAGGAAAAGAAGAACCTCACTGTCCGCGATCTGCTCGAGAAGTTCAATATCGAGAGCGACCGTATGCTGCTCAGCGAATAAGATAGATAGAAAGACCCCGAAACCTGGTTTCGGGGTCTTTTTATGTTCATTCCGACTCGCTAAGAGCCGCCCTACGGGCGGTTGCTCGCTGGACACCCACTGCGGTGGGTGTCTCCATTGATTTGCCAACCGAGCGGTGTCCGCCGGAACAAAGCATTGTGCAGCCCTGTCAGCGCCTGCCATGTGGCGCGGTCGGTCAGGCCGGTCTGCGGCAGCTGAAAGATCTGCTGCGCCCGCCGGACAGCGGCCTGCGTATCGCTGTCGTATTCGCCGGTGAGCGGCACGGCGGCAATCCGGTTGTAATGCGGCGCAATTTCGCTCAGCATGAGCTGGAGCACATACACCGAGGGACTTTTCGCGCCCGGCTTCAGCACGGTATCGCTCTCCGGCGGGAAGAACGCCGTCTGCATGGGAAGTGCATCGGCGGCGATGAGCGCGGCATATGAAGCGTAGATGGCGTTCCATGTGCGCTGGTCGGCGATGCCCGTCACCGGAAGGCAGTGCTGCTGCTGGTATTCGCGCACGGCGGCGGCGGTCTGTGCACCGAAAATGCCGTCCGGCACGAGCGGAGTAGCGCTGCCCTCAGACTGCTGGATGCGCCGCAGAAAGGTCTGTAAATCGAAAATATGGCTGCGTTTTTGTGCATCGGTGTACAATCACGTTGCCTCCTCTCCAACGGGATAGCCGGGGTACTGTCCCGCAGCATTCTGGCTGCCGGCCAGCACGTTTTCGGCAAGATCGGCCATGCCCTCCCATGTCAGCGGGCCGATGGCGCCCGTGGCGGGCAGGCCGAGCAGCGACTGGATGCTGGCGACTGACGATTCGGTCGCATCCCCGAAAATGCCGTCCTCCGCGACGGCGGGCACCTCGGCGTAGCCGCGCGCGATGATATTGATGAGCTGCTGCGCCTGCCGCACGGCTTTGCCGCGCATCCCCTTGACGAGAAAGGTTTCCGGCAGGCCGACGAACTGCCCGAGCCATTCCTGTTCGGGCTGGGAGAGCAGCACGGACTGGTAGGTCGAGAGCAGAGCATACCACGTTTCTCTGTCCACTGCGCCGGTCATGGGCAGCCCGACGAGCTGCTGGTAGGCGGTCACTGCCTCGCGGGTCTGCGGGCCGAACACGCCGTCGAGCTGTCCCGCCTGCCAGCGCGGCAGCGCATCGTAAAATTCACCGACGATGGCAAGAAAATACTGCAAAAGCTGTACGCCCGGGCCGCTCATGCCCTCGGTCAGCCGTTCGGGATACTGGCGGGAGATCTCACTGAGGGCCAGTCCCTCGCTGTTGAGCTCGCTCAGGCGCTTGACATTATTATAAATGAACGCGATGCGGTACCATGTTGCCTGGCCGACAAGGCCGTCCTCGGTGAGGTTGAACTGCCGCTGGAACGCCCGCACGGCGCGTTCGGTGTCCGCGCTGAACACGCCGTCCGTGGGATATATCTTCGGGATGTTCGGAAAATTGGTCGAAATGCGGTTGAGGCGGGTCTGGACAGTGCGGACATCCTCGGAAAAGTCGCCCAGCCGCAGTGTCACGCCGGGGAACGACCCGCCGAGGTTGGGCGAGAGCGGTGCACCGGTGACGAAATTGATGTCGCTGCCGTAAAACGACTGCAAGATCTGCTCGGCGGAAAGTCCCTGCTCGGCCAGCGGCACGGTTCCCCACTGGCTCAGCCCGCCCGGACAGGTGACGGTCGTGCCGTTGCAGTATTGCGTGAACAGCGGCTCGATGGAATCGCCGCGGGTGAGGTAAGTGCCGATCATATCGTCTACGATGGTGGAGATGTTCTCGAAAATATCGCGTCCGGGCACGAAAGACTGGTCGTAGCGGGTGGAATTGGTGATGTCGAAGTCATAGCCCTGTGCACGGTACCATTCGGTGAACACGCGGTTGAGCACATAGGAGATCTGCGCGTACACGTTCGCACGGATGGCCTGCTCGGGCCATGTCGGGTATATCTCGGACGAGGCCACATTCTTGATGTAGTCCGCGAACGGCACGGTGATATTCTGCGCGTTCTCGGACGGCGCACCGAGGTGCACCGTGATGGTTTCGGGGATGGAAACATAGGGTTCGGGCAAAACTGTCCCTCCTTTTACGGATTCTCCGGCAGAGCCGGATCAAGGGTCTGCGGCGCGCCGGTGGCGGTCAGGTCGGTCGGCGCGAAGCTCTGGTTTTCTTTGAGCGGTGTGAGCGCCACGGGCAGCATGGTCGGCACGCCGGAGAACATCGCGATGTGCAGGGCGGTGAGCGGCGTGTAGCCCTCGGCGGAAATCTCGACCGTGTACACCGCGAACGGCGGGCCGCTGTCCGGGTTCAGCGAATTGCTGCGCGGCGGCGTGTCGAGCACCATAACGGGTGTCATGCCGCCGCTGTCGGTGGTGACCGAGTGGAGCAGTGTACGCATACCGCTCTCATCCGGCACAGTGGAAACGGAAACGATGGCGTTTTCGAGCGGCAGTGCGCCTAACGCGGTCGTGACGAGTACACGCAGCTCGGCGGTGCCGTCGGTGGATGCAGTCATGGAAAACCTCCTTGTCAGCGGGTGGAAAAACAGATATAATAAGGGTGACAAGCCGTAAAACGGAAAAATATTGAAAGGCGGGGACTATCCATGCAGGATTACAAGACGATGATCGCCATGTGCGAGGAGCAGGAAGAAAAGTTTCAGTTTACGCATTTTTCACGTGAGGATGCGCTGAAAATCGGCCTCAAGCTGCACGAAAACGCAAAGGAGCAGCCGGTGGCTGTTGAGATCACGGTGAACGGTCTGGTCGTGTTCCGTTACTTCGCAGAAGGCGCAAAGCCGGACAGCGAGCTGTGGCTCGCGCGCAAGCGCAACGCGGTTGACCTGATGGAAACGTCCTCGCTGCGGTTTTTCGCAGAGCTGGAGGACGCAGGCGAGACCTTCGCGGACCGTAAGCTCGACCCGAACGAGTACGCCGCAGGCGGCGGTTTCCCGATCCGGCTGCGCGGCACCGGCGTGATCGGTTCCATCTGCGTTTCCGGCTATCCGGATCATGTGGATGATCATCAGCTTATCATTAACACCTTGGCGGAGTATTTCGCATAATTGAGCATTTTAAATGGAGAATGGAAGATGAACGTATCGTTTTTCATTCTCCATTATTTTTATACTATTTTGACATGATAATGCCGAAACCACCGGTCGAGCTGGATGATATACGCGAAAATCTGCGGGGTACGCATCAACTGTCCGAACCACGGTTCGGCAAGGCTTTCCGGCCGCTGCATGAGTTTTTGCACGGCGCTGTGGTCGAACAGGGAGGCCGCAGTCGCGTTCGGGTCAGCGAAGATGCGGCGCACATAGTCCGCGCACAGACGGGTATAGACCGGATGAAATGTTTTCGGATACGGGCTTTTCTTGCGGAAAACGATGTCTTTAGGCAGTTCATCGGCAAAGGCGCGGCGCACGATGCCTTTTTCGCGGCCATCGAGCGACTTGAAGTCCCACGGCATATTATAGGCATACTCGACAATGCGGTGGTCGCAGAAGGGCACGCGCACCTCAAGACCGGAGTACATGCTCATGCGGTCCTTGCGGTCGAGCAGGGTTGCCATGAACCAGTCGAGGTTGAGCACGAACATTTCGCGCATCCGGGCGGCCTTTTTGTTATCGGACGACAGCTTTGGCGCACGATCGCAGGTGTCGCGGTAGTGCTGGCGCACAAATTCCTCGCCGTTTCTAACGGCATCCGGTGTGAGCAGACCCAGACGCAGACCGACCGACCGTGACCACGGAAACGTATCTTCAAACAGAATTTCCTCACGGTGGTACCACGGATAGCCGCCGAATAACTCGTCAGCGCACTCGCCGGACAGGCAAACGGTGGTTCCGCCGCGCTTAACGGCCGCACAGAACAGCAGCAGGGAGGAGTCTACATCAGCCATGCCGGGCAGCGCACGCGCATCCGTCGCGGGGAGCAGAGCCGCGCACAGTGCTTCCGGCTCGAGCACAACGCGATGATGGTGTGTACCGAGAAAATCCACCATTTGATCAATATACGAATCATCACTATTAGGTTGAAATATACTCTTTGTAAAATATTTATCGTTGTCCCGATAATCCACCGACCAGGTGTGCAGCGTTTCGCCGCGGGCCGCGTAATCTTTCGCCGCCAGCATGGACAGGATGGACGAATCCAGTCCGCCCGAGAGGAAGCACGCCAGCGGCACATCGCTGACGAGCTGGCGCCGAGCGGCATCGCAGATGAGCGTGTGCGTGCGCTCGATGGTAGTCGGCAGGTCGTCCTCATGCTCGTGCGCTTCGAGCTGCCAGTAAACGTGATCGGTGAAGTTTTCCGGAGTCAAAACGGCAAAATGTCCGGGGAGCAGCGACTTTATCTGCCGGAAAACACCGGATTCCGGCGGGCGAGCCGGACCGAGCAGCAGCAGCGTGCGCAGACCATCCTCGTCGAGCGCAGGCTCGATCTCCGGATGGCAGAGTACGGTGTCAATGGTCGAACCGAAGGTCAGACCGTTGCGAATGGGAGCGAAAAACAGCGGTTTCACGCCCAGCCGGTCGCGGCAGAGTGTCAGTCGGCGTTCGCGTTTCTCCCAGATGGCAAAGGCGAAAATGCCGTTCAGCCGCGCAAATGCGTCGTTTTTCCACTCGAGATAGGCGTGCAGCAGCACTTCGGTGTCCGAATGTCCGACAAACTCGTGCCCACGTGACATAAGTTCTCTACGCAATTCCGGTGTGTTATATAACTCTCCGTTATATATAAGGATAGTATTCCTGTCGGGAGAGCACATTGGTTGCTTGCCGCCCTCCGGATCAATGACGATCAGCCGCCGATGGATAAACGCTGCGTCCTCGTCAAAATACGTGCCTTCGGCATCCGGCCCGCGCGGCGTAAGCGTTCGCTTCATTCCGTGAAGGATCGGTCCGCCGCGGCGTGCGTCGCGTTCATAATCGACAAAACCGCCGATACCACACATAGGCGATTCCTCCTCTGATTGATGGTTTCCTTCTGTTATATGTATTAAATGTGAAAAATATGAAGTAAAATCATAATTTTTCTAAAAAATATAAGCGGCGACAGAACAGGATGAGGGTTGCGTGCAATGTGCGTTCGTTCCTGCCGACATTTGGCAGAAACGCACAAAAAATGGAGTGCGGATTTTATCAGTAAAAAGAATGTTAAATCCTTGACAAATGGTTTCCGAACGATATAATAGAGATAGACATGCTCCAAACAAGGACCTCGCTGGGCGCGGCGCTGCGGCCAATGACCGTGTGCGCTGTGTTTTTGTGCGTGTCCGCTATTATTTATTTTTGGGAGGTTTATGGCATGGATTTTAGGCTTACAAAAGAAGAAGCACTGTTCCAGAAGATGTGCCGCGAGTTCGCTCTGAACGAAGTAGAGCCGATCGCAGCTGAGATCGATGCGGAAGAGCGCTATCCGGAGGAAACCGTTCAGAAGCTGATGAAGTACGGCCTGATGGGCATTCAGTTCCCGAAGGAAGTCGGCGGCTCCGGCGGTAACTATATCTGCTATTCTATCGCTATCGAAGAGATGAGCCGCGTATGCGGTACCACCGGCGGCATCATGTCCGCTCACGGCACCCTGGGTGCTTGGCCGATTTACGCTTTCGGCACCCCGGAGCAGAAGGAAAAGTGGCTGCGCCCGCTGATCGAGCCGAAGGAAGGCGCCAAGATCGGTGCATTCGGCCTGACCGAGCCGAACGCAGGTACTGACTCCGCTGCACAGCAGACCATGGCTGTTAAGCAGGAGGACGGCTCCTACATCATGAACGGCTCCAAGGTGTTCATCACCGGCGGCGGCCGTGCAGATACCTACGTTGTATTTGCTATGACCGACAAGTCTAAGGGCAACAAGGGCATTTCTGCGTTCATCGTTGACAAGGACGACCCGGGCTTCTCCATCGGCAAGATCGAGCACAAGATGGGCATCCGTGGTTCCCAGACCGCTGAGCTGATCTTTGAGGACGTTCATCTGCCGGCAGACCGTCTGCTGGGCAAGGAGAACGGCGGCTTCAAGATCGCTATGATGACTCTGGACGGCGGCCGTATCGGTATCGCTTCTCAGGCTCTGGGTATCGCACAGGGCGCTCTGGATAAGGCTATCCAGTACATGAAGGAGCGCGTACAGTTCGGCAAGACTCTGGACAAGTTCCAGGGCCTGCAGTGGATGGTAGCTGACATGGCAACCCAGATCGACGCTGCTCGTCTGCTGGTTCGCCGTGCTGCATTCAACCACGATGTTGGTCTGCCGTTCACCAAGGAAGCTGCTATGGCTAAGCTGTACGCTTCTGAGGTTGCAATGGACGTTACCACCAAGTGCGTACAGATTTACGGCGGCTACGGTTACATCCGTGAGTACCCGATGGAGCGCATGATGCGTGACGCTAAGATCACCGAGATCTACGAGGGCACTTCTCAGGTTCAGAGAATGGTCATCGCTGGTCAGGTTCTGCGCTAAGAAAAGGAGGAAAACTGAACTATGAAGGCAATTGTTTGTGTAAAGCAGGTTCCGGATACCTCCGGTAAGGTTGCTGTTAATCCCGATGGCACTCTGAACCGCGCATCCATGGCTACCATCATCAACCCGGACGACAAGAACGCGGTTGAGGCTGCTCTGAAGCTGAAGGACGCTACCGGCTGCAAGGTCGTTGTTATCACCATGGGTCCTCCCCCGGCAGAGGGCATGCTGCGTGAGCTGATCGCTCGCGGTGCTGATGAAGGCGTTCTGGTTTCCGCTCGTGAGTTCGGCGGTTCCGATACCTTTGCTACTTCCCAGATCCTGGCTGCTGCTGTTAAGAAGGTTGGCCTGGAGAAGGACGACATCGTATTCTGCGGCCGTCAGGCTATCGACGGTGATACCGCTCAGGTCGGCTCTCAGATCGCTGAGAAGCTGGACATCCCGCAGGTTTCCTACGTTGCCGGTATCGAGAAGGATGGCGACAAGGTTGTTGTTAAGCGCATGCTCGAGGACGGCCACATGACCATCGAGACCCAGACCCCGTGCCTGCTGACCTGCATCAAGGAGCTGAACGAGCCCCGTTACATGTCCCTCAGCGGCATTATGGACTGCTACTCCGCTCCGGTTTCCGTATATGATTACAACACCCTGAAGGACGATCCGCTGATCGATCCGACCACCATTGGTCTGAAGGGTTCTCCCACCAATATCTTCAAGTCTTTCACTCCCCCGCAGAAGGGTCAGGGCAAGATGCTCGAGGGCGCTGACAAGGCTACCTGTGAGACTCTGGCGGCTGAACTGCTGAAGAAGCATATTATCTGATTGAAAGGAGAACAGAACAATGGCTGATTTTAATAACACCAACCTCGCCGATTTCTCCGGCGTATGGGTATTCTGTGAGCAGCGCCAGGGCGAGCTGCAGCCGACCGTGCTCGAGCTGATCTCTGAGGCACGCAAGCTGGCAGACGACATGGGCACTGAAGTTTGCGGCCTGCTGCTTGGCGGCAAGGGCGTAGGCGAGAAGATGGCAAAGGAACTGGGCGCTTACGGCGCTGACAAGGTTCTGGTTTGCGAGAGCGACCTGCTCGAGACCTACACCACCGATGCATACGCAAAGGTTCTGTGCGACACCGTTATGGCTAAGAAGCCGGAGATCCTGCTGATCGCCGCTACCAACATTGGCCGTGACCTGGGCCCGCGCTGCGCAGCTCGTCTGCACACCGGTCTGACCGCAGACTGCACCCACCTCGACGTAGACGTAGAGAAGTACGCTGCATTCCTGCAGGATGCTTCCACTCTGCCGCAGGCTCAGATCGATGCTCTGAACCGCGAGGACCGCAACCTGAAGATGACCCGTCCGGCATTCGGCGGTCACCTGATGGCTACCATTATCTGCCCGCGCTTCCGTCCGCAGATGGCTACCGTTCGTCCGGGCGTACTGAAGAAGGGCGAGTACAACGAGGCTAAGGCTAACGCAGTAGTTGTTGAGCCGGTAGCTTTCGAGCTGTCCGAGGCTGACATCAAGACCAAGGTTCTCGAGGTCGTTAAGGAAGCTAAGGAGCTGGTTGACCTGACCGGCGCTGAGGTAGTTGTATCTGTAGGCCGTGGTATCTCCAAGGACGTTGACACCGGCATCAAGCTGGCTGAAGAGCTGGCTGGCCTGTTCGGCGGCGTTGTTGGCGGTTCCCGTGCTGCTATCGACTCCGGCTGGCTGTCTGCTGACCACCAGGTTGGTCAGACCGGCAAGACCGTACATCCGAAGCTGTACGTTGCTCTGGGCATTTCCGGTGCTATCCAGCATAAGGCTGGTATGCAGGATTCCGAGTGCATCGTAGCAGTTAACAAGTCTGATTCCGCTCCGATCTTCGACGTAGCTGACTACGGCATCTGCGGCGACCTGTTCAAGGTTGTTCCGATGATGATCGACGCAATCAAGGCTGCTAAGGCTGCTAAGTAATCAACTGAATATCGTTCAGATTTGATAGAAAAGCCTCTGTCCGATGGACAGAGGCTTTTTGTGCTGTTTGGGTTCATTGTTCGGCGCCTACACTGGGATACTCAGGGTCGCGGTCAAGATAATATTCGACATGGTAAATCCCGTAATAGTCGTTCACGATTTTGCGGACATCTTCGACGTATTGATTTGTGGATGTGTCGCTGTATACGCCACGCAGTGTTTTATACGGGTTTTGCTCGAAAGTGGTGATATAGTCCTTGGTTGCAGCCGGAAAATAAAGCGATTGCTTGTAATGACCCGGCATGTGTGCCCCTTTGGATGCCATAAATGCAACACACTCCTTGTCTGGCAGGTCGGACAGCCGGATTCCGGTCTGCATATATTCCGAAACCGGCGGCGTGTTTTTGACCGTTACAGCCATAATCGCAATGGTGGCGAACAACAGAACGAAAATTGCTTTGATTCGTGCGCTTAACATGGTATCACCGCCTTGTCTGATATATATTTTATTATACTGTAAATCGGTTCGTCCTGGAAGTATAAATTTAGAGAAAACGATACCGTATCAAACGATTTGCACAGACAACATCGTAGGGGAGCACAGTGTGCTCCCACGAAACGTAAAATAACACGGGTTTTGGGCGCACACTGTGCGCCCCTACGGTTACACGATTGCAAAGGATTCAGAAGGCATAATTGTTACGCTCATTATCCATTATCAATTCTTAATTTTGCACAAAAAAGAGGTACGATTCTCACGAATCGTACCTCTTTCGCTATCCAGATAAGGATTATTCGTCCTTATTTTCAGTTTCTGCGGAAGCCTTTGCATCCTTATGCGTCAGCACCAGCTTATCGTCGGCGGCATCGAGCGTTACGCTGTCGCCTTTCTTGATCTTGCCCTCAAGAGATTCCTCAGCAACAAGATCCTCGACCTCGTTGGTAACAGCGCGGCGCAGCGGGCGGGCACCGTAAACCGGATCAAAACCAGCCTTGGCAAGGTGCTTCTTGGCAGCCTCGGTCCAATCCATGGTGATCTCCATATCCTGCATGCGGGTAGCAACCTTGCGGAGCATGCCGTCGGCAATCTGTGCAATCTCGTCCTCGTTCAGACGGTTGAACACGATGATGTCGTCGATACGGTTGAGGAATTCCGGACGAACCGCGGTCTTGAGTTCCGCCATAACGTCGGCCTTGATCTGCTCAAAGGTGCGCTCTGCGGCGTCCTCCGGCTTGCCGTCCGCAAAGCCGAGCGACTTGCGGCCGCTGCCGGTGATCTTCTGTGCGCCGATGTTGGAGGTCATGATGATGATGGTATTCTTGAAGTCTACATGGCGGCCCTGACCGTCGGTCAGGATACCATCTTCAAGGATCTGCAGCAGGATGTTGAATACATCCGGGTGCGCCTTCTCGATCTCGTCGAACAGGACAACCGAGTACGGATGACGGCGAACCTTCTCGGACAGCTGACCGCCCTCATCGTAGCCAACGTATCCCGGAGGCGAACCGATCATACGAGAAACGGCGTGCTTCTCCATATATTCGGACATATCAATGCGGATCATGGCGTTTTCATCACCGAACATCGCTTCGGCCAGCGCCTTGCTCAGCTCGGTCTTGCCGACACCGGTCGGGCCGAGAAACAGGAACGAACCGATCGGGCGCTTCGGGTCGCGCAGGCCGACACGGCTGCGGCGGATTGCTTTAGCAACGGCGGTTACAGCCTCGCTCTGACCGATGACACGCTGATGCAGCGTATCCTCAAGGTGCAGCAGGCGCTGACCCTCGTCCTCGGTCAGCTGAGCAACCGGAACACCGGTCCAGCCGGAGATAACGGCTGCAATATCGTCCTCGGTGACAGCACCGTGCGACTTGGTCTGCTGGTCAGCCCACTCCTTCTTGCGGGTCTCCATCGCTTCGCGCTTGGACTTCTCCTCGTCACGCAGCTTGGCGGCGTTCTCAAAGTCCTGACCCTTGACGGCCTCTTCCTTCTTTGCAGCAACGGCGGCGATTTCGTCCTCGAGTTGCTTCAAATCCGGCGGAGTGGTCAGGCTGGACAGGCGAACGCGGGAGCAGGCCTCATCAATTACGTCGATTGCCTTATCCGGCAGATAACGACCGGTTACATAGCGGACAGACAGCTTGACAGCGGCTTCAATGGCCTCGTCCGGAATCTTGATGCGGTGATGTGCTTCGTACTTGTCGCGCAGACCCTTCAAAATCTCAACGGCATCCTCGGCGGACGGCTCGTTGATCTGAACAGGCTGGAAACGACGCTCCAGAGCGGCATCCTTCTCAATATTCTTGCGGTACTCGTCAAGCGTGGTTGCACCGATGACCTGTACCTCACCGCGGCTCAGTGCCGGCTTCAGGATATTCGCAGCGTCAGCTGCGCCCTCAGCCGCACCGGCGCCCATCAGCATATGCATCTCATCAATGAACAGGATGGTGTCCTTCTTGGCGGTCAGCTCTTCGATGACCTTCTTGATGCGCTCCTCGAACTCGCCGCGGTACTTGGTGCCTGCGATCATGCCGGTCAGGTCGAGCGAGATCAAGCGCTTGCCCTTCAGGGTCTCCGGTACGTCGCCGGAAACAATCTTCTGGGCCAGACCCTCGACAACGGCGGTCTTGCCGACACCCGGATCACCGATCAGCGCCGGGTTGTTCTTGGTGCGGCGGGACAGAATCTGGATGACACGCTGAATCTCCTTGGAGCGGCCGATAACCGGGTCCAGCTTGCCCTCCTTGGCAGCGGCTGTCAGGTCGCGGCCAAACTGGCTGAGCGCGTCCTTGCTGTCAGCGCCGCCGTTTGCAGCAGTGCCAGACTCGCCGGAAACGCTGTCCTGTACGCCGCCGAGCGCTTCATTCAGCTTCTCAACAAGGATCTGCGGGGTGATTTTCAGGTTAGCAAGCGCGGTCAGTGCCACATTCTGCCCTTCGCGCAGGATGCCGAGCAGCAGATGCTCGGTGCCGACATAGCCGGTGCCCATCTCATTCGCGGACTGTACGGACAGCTCTACAATGCGCTTGGTGCGCGGCGTCATGCCCTGCGGCGCAGTGGAATCCGGGGTGCCGCGGCCGGACAGCTCCTCGATCTGATGAACGAGAGCTTCGTCGGTCACGCCTGCGGCAGTGAGTGCCTTGGCGGCCGGGCCGCCGCCCTCACGCAGCAGGCCGAGCAGCAGGTGCTCCGAGCCGATGTAGCTGTGGCCGAACGAAGCGGCCGCTTCCTGTGCAAGCGTCAGAGCCTGACGGGCACGCTCGGTAAAACGGTTTTGATAGAACATAAATAACACTCCTTTCAGAGTAGGAAAATTCAAAATAATTGATAATGGAGAATGGATAATGGAGAATGAAGGTGCGGCGCGAAGCGCCGAATTAAATCACGCGCTATGCGCGTACCATAATTCTCAATTTTCCATTTTCAATTCTCCATTTAATTCTGCGGGTGAATACCGGAGGTATTCGCGCGCAGAATTTCCGCGCGCTTCTTATCGCGGTCCTGCGGTGCGCCGGTCAGCATTGCCGGACGGATGTGCTCCTCCAGTGCGTACAGCTTTTGCGCATCCATGCCGGATAGGAAGCCCATCTGCAGACCAATCAGCACATCGGAAATGCACTGTACGGCTTCGCTCGTGTCGATGAGGTAGGCGCTCTTCATCGTGCCTGCTGCGCGGTAAATGCGGTCGCGCAGTGCGGGTTCATTCTGGTTGCGTACCTGCTCGCGCGCTTTCTTCTCTGCGTCGATGATGGTGGTTGCCGTTTCTACCAGCTTGTCGGTCAGCTCTGCGGCAGACGCACCGAGAGTAACCTGATTGGACACCTGATAGAATCCGCCGACCGCCTGCGAGCCTTCGCCGTAGGTGCCGCGAACGGCACAGCCGCGGCTGCCCGCGTAGCCAATGATGCGGTCCATCTGCTCGGTTGCGGTCAGCATCGGCAGATGCAGCATGATGGAGGCGCGGAGGCCGGTGCCGATATTAGTCGGGCAGGCGGTCAGGTAGCCGAGACGCTCGTCATACGCGAACGGCAGCGCCGCTTCGATGAGCGAAGCTACACGATTTGCGGTTTCGAGACATTCCTTCGGGCAAAGGCCGGTGCCGATGACCTGCAAACGCAGATGATCTTCCTCGCCGACCATGATGGACACGCCGCTGTCCTTGGAGACGATCAGCCAGCCACCGTTCTGCGCCAGCTCGGGGGAGATGAGGTGTTCCTCGACCAGCTGAGAGGCTTCGGTCGAACGGGGGATGATCTGCTTCTTGTCAAACTCCGGACCGATGGTCGGGTTTTCTTTCAGTGCAGCGAATATCTTGTCAGCAATTTCACTGTGCTGCTGTTCGGTCAGACGGAACGGATAGCCTTTAATATTTCGTGCCAGGCGTACGCGGCTGGACGCTGCCAGACCGGTAAAGCCGCCGTGAATCTCAAACATACTCATTTCTGTTCGCCCTCCATTCTGCGGATCTCATCGCGCAGGCTTGCTGCACGCTCGTAATCTTCGCTTTCAACTGCTGCTTTCAGCTGTGCCTTGAGGTCAGCCACCGGGTCAGCCTTGGGCTGTTCGGGCGCCGCCGGTGCCGTGCCGATATGGCGTGTCGCGCCGTGGATCTTCTGTACATACGGATTGAGAATATCCGCAAACGTGGCGTAGCAGTCCGGGCAGCCGACGCGGCCCGTGCGGCGCAGCTCGCTTTCGGTCATGCCGCAGGTCGGGCACTTGCGCTCGGTGCCGAGCATGGTAGCGGTCGGAGTTGCTTCGCCCAGCATGTCATTCCACAGGCTGCCAAAGCCGCCGCCGAGGAACGAATGGAACGGATCGCTCCAGAAGTGGTTCATCGACTGAAATGCGTTTTCAAACGCACCGCCGAGGTTTTCCTTCTGTGCACATTCCGGACACAGGTGCATCTCACGGGTGACACCGTTTACGGTTTCCTTATAATACATGGTAGCTTCATTCTTGCCGCATTTTTCGCATTTCATAAGTCAAAACTCCTCTCTGAGAGATTATATATAATATGATGTAGTGTTTACGAAGAAAAGGGCATCACGTTGTTGCAACGCCCATGACTGCGCATCGGAAAATCGCGGAACGCAGTCTGTCGCGGTCGGTCTTATCAACCTCCGCCAGCGCACCGTCCGAGCAGGCGGACAGCAGCAGCTGACCTTCGCGCTGGGTAAGCAGCTCAGCGGAAACGAGTGCGCGTGTCAGACGCGCCGCGTCGTTCTGGCTCAGCCGTCCGCCGATACCGCGTGCCGCTTCGAGCAGCGTGCGCTGCTTGTCATCCAGCAGACGGATAATGCGGATGAAACCGCCGCCGCCGCGCTGGCTCTCAACCAGATAACCATGCTCCGGTGTGAAGCGGGTCTCTATCACATAATTGATTTGACTCGGTACGCACGAAAACCGGTCAGCAAGGCTTTTGCGCTGCAGCTCAGCAACGCCGCCGCCGTCTGACAGCATCTCACCGATGAAGTCGGCAATCACATCGGACATTTTCATGGTGTTTCACTTCCTTCCGGGGAAGGTACTCACTCATCTGACCTTCCCTGATCATTGTCTATATTGTATATCCGGAGGCGTCTAAAATCAAGAGAAAAATTTGACCATTTCTGACTATTAAAGTGAGGTAGATAAGGCTAACCGTGAGTTTTCTCGCTATATCGCTTTGAATCACGATTTTTCTCGATTTTTCATAAACTGCCCCAAATTGTGTACTATGATAAAAGTTACCAAAGACTAACCGCTTGTTTTTGTTGCTTTTTTTAAATCTTGTGGTAAAATGATAATTGTAAAATACATTTGGAGGTGCAATACCAATGGCATATGTTATCGGTGGCGGCTGCATTATGTGCGGCTCTTGCGCTGGCGAGTGCCCGGTTGGCGCTATCGCTGAGGGCGACGGCAAGTACGAGATCAACGCTGACGCATGTGTAGATTGCGGTACCTGCGCAGGTTCCTGCCCGGTAGGCGCTATCTCTCAGGGCTAATTCCTGAACACATATAAAGCGAAGTACAAAACCCTGTTCCGTTCGGAATGGGGTTTTTACTTTTGCCTAAAACAGCAGAGCGGTCGGGCATTCTTGGCACCGAATGGCTGGGGTACGCGGACTGCGTAAGCGTGTTCGCCCTTTTCCGGGCGGCACCTTTTTCTGCACCGGCTGAGCGGGGTATTTGAACCGCGCAGGCGGTTCACCCTAACGGGCGGAGAGTTTTTCGCTGAACCTCAGCAGGGAATTGCGCTCTGCGGAGCGCGGGAGAGTGCGGCGCCCGCCGCGGGGGCAAAAAGGAAGGGACACCTGCGGTTTCCCTTCCTCTTTGAACTCCTACCTTTCCCTTATTAGATAGTCTGGCGCAGATTGCCGACATGTGACCGCTTCGAAAAGAGGAGTACGGCAGAGGATTTTTTCTACCATGTCTTTCGTAACCTGTTCGCAGCGCCAGACAGCATACTGCTACACAGGTGGTTTACTCTACGCAGGGGCAACATAACAGTGTTGCCCGACTCGCTGGCACGTTATGCCGGAAGGCACCTGCGAATTTAGGTGTCATTACAATTTATCTTCACAGGCCCTGTCTATCATAACGCGCTCACGAATTGTGCGGCACTGTCATGCCGCACCCAGCGAAGACTAACCCGCCTGTGTAGCAGTACGGTATCTGTGAACTGCGAAAAGGCGGAGAAAGTCATGTAAGAGTAACCCGACTGCCGTTCCCCCATTTCGGAGCGGTCGCCGGTCTCTGGTCTGCGCCAGACCCTCTAAGGGAAAGGGGAGATTCACAAGAGGGTGGAAACCGCAGGTGTCTACCCTCTTGTGCGCCCGCGCGGCGTTAGCGCACATTTCGTTCGCTTCTCAAGCGGCGACTATATATAATAGGAATGGGCGAAGAAAAAAACACTTGAAATTTCCGTGCAATATGATATAATAGAAAAGCTAAAATTTCAATGCCTTGCAAGCTTATGCTCGCAAGGCGTTCTTTTTTTGCCTTGCGGCATAGACGGGGCAGAAAAAACAGTGTTCAAAACCAAGTTAGACGAATTAGGCTTCCTGCTGGCGTACCCGCTGCAGATCTTTGTGGTCGGTCCGTTCTGCCGATTTGTATTTTACGGACGCATGGGCGCGCGCACGCATATCTTCGCAGAGGGATAACAGGCGAGTTCGGAAGGATTCGCTGGATAATGCCAGAAAATAGGGGAATTGGCAGAATGCACATAGGATTGACGATGAATTTAGTAATTTCGTTCAAAATCACGGAGCAAAAATTGAAATCTTAGCTGGTTCTTTGCGCGAAAAAGAGTATAATATTCTATGCAAAAGGTTATCACATTAAGAAAGGGTGGGAACAATGTCATATGACTTTCTGTTGACGATTGCGATCATCATGTTGTTCACAAAGGTATTCGGCCTTACTTCGGAGCGCGTGCATATGCCGCAGGTTGTCGGTGCACTGATTGCCGGTGTGCTGGTTGGCCCGAGCTGCCTCGGCTGGATAGGCGAGACCGATTTTCTGGTAAAGGCCGCTGAGATCGGTGTAATCATCCTGATGTTTAACGCAGGTATGGATACTGATCTGGACGAGCTGAAAACCACCGGTTTTGCGTCCTTCGTTATTGCGCTGATCGGTGTTATCGTGCCGCTGATCGGTGGTGTTGCATGCTATCTGGCGTTCGACAATGATCCGACCGACCCGATGAACATGCTGAAGGCTGCTTTCATCGGTGTCGTTCTGACCGCTACCTCGGTTTCGATCACCGTCGAGACCCTGCGTGAGATGGGCAAGCTGAAAAGTAAAGTCGGTACAGCAATCCTCGGCGCGGCTGTAATCGACGATATCCTCGGTATCGTGGTGCTGACCATTCTGACCGCACTGACTGACCCGTCGGTAAAGCCGATTCTGGTACTCGGCCGCATCGTTGCGTTCTTCGGTTTCGTACTGGTTGTTGGTCTCGTTATGTACCGCGTATTCCTCAAGATGGAGGAGAAGTGGCATCATCATCGCCGTATTGCAATTTATGCGGTAGCATTCGCATTCCTGATGAGCTATGTTGCAGAGCGTTACTTCGGTATTGCAGATATCACCGGTGCATACTTCGCAGGCATCGTAATGTGCCGTCTGTCCTCTGCGCGTGACTACGTTGCAAGCAAGACCAACGTGCTCGGCTATATGCTGTTCTCTCCGCTGTTCTTCGCTTCCATCGGTATTAAGACCAACCTGGAAGGTCTGACCAGCACCATGGCGATCTTCGCAGTGGTACTGACCATCGTTGCAATCCTGACCAAGATCATCGGCTGTGGCATTGGTGCCCGCATCATGGGCTTCCATACCTATGATGCGTTCTCCATCGGTCTGGGCATGGTATCCCGCGGTGAGGTTGCGCTGATCGTAGCACAGAAGGGCGAGCAGGCCGGTCTGATCGACCCGCACATGTTCCCGCCGATCGTACTGGTCGTTATCGTTACTACGCTGGTAACGCCGATTCTGCTCAAGCTCGGCATGAGCAAGCAGACCCCGGCAAACACGGAGTTCAATGCACAGGAAAAGGTGCAGATGCCCAAGGTAAGCCAGCACTAAAAATTGAAAATTGAGGATGGAGAATGGAAAATGCTTCATCCGAAGGAAAACAACGTCCTGTATTGTGTGCAGGACGTTGTTTTTGTATTTGCTAAATTGCAGGACGGGGCACTCCGGAGTGGCTTCTCTTGCAACTTGGCCGCAATTCACCTTCTGGGGCACCCCGCCCTGCTTGTTATCGTCAGCATATTCGCCCTTGCGATATTGAAGCCTTGCGGCAAGTATGCTATAATAGTAGCGTTTAATACTATCTCTTAATGGAGGAAACAACATGAAAGCAACGAAGCTCCTGCCGATTCTGGCGGTCGTGCTGTGTGTTCCGGGGATTGCGCTGCGCGCGCTGCACCTGCTGAACGGTTTTGACGTAAGCACCGGCTTGCCGACGGCAGGCGATAAATGGATCTGGTTCGTAATCGCGCTGTTCGCTATCAGTGCAATTGTATATGCTGTGCTGGTGCTGCCGCTTAAGACGCGCAATAAGGTGCCGTTTGAGCAGCTGCTCGGCACGAAAGAGACGCTGTTCCGCATGGCGGCTGTCGTTGCGGGATTGATTGTAGCGGCGGGCAGTCTGGGTTACCTGTATCTGACCATCACCACGGCAGAGCAGGACGTGGCTGCATGGGCGCGCGTTCTGGAGATCGTCTACGCAATCATGGGCGTGCTGACCGGCGGCTGCATGATCGGCCTGGCCAAGGCACAGGGCGCACCGATGACGGAAAAGAGCGCTGCAATGACGCTCGTACCGCTGTTCTGGAGCTGCCTGCATCTGCTGGTCAACTACCGCATGACCTGCACCGATCCGAAGCTGGCGTCGTTTGGCTTTGGACTGGTAGCGGATGTGATGATTGTGCTGGCGTTTTATGAGCTGGCGCGTCTGCTGTTTGGCAAGCCGGCGCCGGCTATGCTAGCGTTCTTTGCCGCAGTGGCGGTCACCATGTCGGTGTCGGATATCGGCGGCTACGGTCTGGCTATGCTGATGGGCATTCCGTCCATGTGGTCGATCAAAATGGTGTTGCGCGGCATTCTGGCTGCAGCAGCGTGCGTTATGCTGGCTGCTGAGCTGTTCTGCCTGTGCCGCTCGGACGCAGCGCAGACGGCAGCCGAGGATTAACAGGGGAGGACACCGAAATGCTGTTTGTATGCTATCCCAAATGCTCGACTTGCCAGAAGGCGAAGGCGTGGCTGCAGGAGCGCGGCGTGGCGTTTGACGAACGTGATATCAAGCAGGACAATCCGACCGAGCAGGAGCTGCGTGCGTGGCACGAAAAGAGCGGTCTGCCGCTTAAGCGGTTCTTTAACACGAGCGGCCTGCAGTATAAGGCGCTGGGGCTCAAGGACAAGCTGCCGGCTATGACCGAGGACGAGCAGTATGCGCTGCTCGCGACCGACGGCATGCTGGTCAAGCGCCCGCTGCTCATCGGAGAGGACTTTGCTCTTCCGGGTTTTAAGGTAAAAGAATGGGAAGAGCGGCTGTAACAGCCGTTCTTCTTGTAAAAAGCTGTTGACAAGCAGGAGAAATTCCTGTATAATAAATCTTGCTTATCGGGCAAGATACGGAACGGTATCGAAGTGGTCATAACGAGGCGGTCTTGAAAACCGTTTGTCCGAAAGGGCGCGTGGGTTCGAATCCCACCCGTTCCGCCAATCACGAGATTGCGCGCGGAGGGTTCGATCGAGGATAACTCCGCGTACAACTCAATACCTTGACATGGAGACATACCCAAGCTGGTGAAGGGGCTCCCCTGCTAAGGGAGTAGGTCGAGAAATCGGCGCGAGAGTTCAAATCTCTCTGTCTCCGCCATGAAAGCTGCACTTCTTATTGTGAAAAGTGCAGCTTTTCTGCATTTATAGATAGAAAACGATAACTTTTAGAACGACTTAATTTTTCTTGACAGCAATCGTGACAGCAACGGGCTAATTTACGGCTTCCAGACTGGAGATCAGCTCCTCCATACGGGCGGCGCTGCTGCGCTGCATTTGATCGCTGACATGAGCGTAGGTTTTCAGTGTGAACGCAGCGGTACTGTGACCTAAATTTGTCTGTACGGTTTTAATATCATCGCCGTTTTCTAACGAAATCGTAGCGAATGAGTGGCGCAGAGAATGGAACGTGTAATCGCCCATACCGCAGGAACGCAGCAGACGCTTGAGGTGCTTGTACACGGTCTGGTGGTTGAGTGCGCGGCCAAATTCATTGGTGAAAACCAGATCGAACGGATTGTTCCACAGCGGTCCGGCGGCTAAACGCTGACGCTGCTGCTTGGTGCGCTGCTTCTGAAGCGTAAGCATAGCCGTTTCCGCCAGAATAATACGCCGCTGCTTGTTCTCTTTCGGGTCAATGAGCGTATAGCTGTAATCACCTTTCTTGCATTTCTGCTGGAGCTGCTTGCGTACAACAAGGCTGTTTCGGTTCCAGTCAATATCAGCCCAGCGCAAGCCGAGAATTTCGGACTGGCGCATACCGGAGAAAATATCGAGGAAGAACAGATAATAGAATTCGTCCTTGCGGATCAGATCGAGAAACTGATTCAGCTCGGCAGAGGTGATAGCTTTGGCGCGGGTTTGCGTTACACGCGGCAGAGAGCAGAAGTCAGCAACATTGCGCTGTAAGATCTCATCGCGCTGTGCGGCGGTCAACAGGGCGTGCAGCGTGCCGAATACGGTGTGTACAGTCTTGGGGGCAAGTCCTTTACCGCCTGCGCTTAAAGACGAAGCAAAGCGCTGTACCTCGCGGTGGGTGAGGTCGGTCAAACGGCGAGTACCCAGTGCGGGAAGAATATGCAGCCGAAGATTTTTCTCGTAACTGCGCTGTGTGGAATCGGTCAGCGTGGCAACATGAGTTGCCATGTATTCTGCGGCATATTCGGCTACCGTGATTTTACGCGGTTCCTGAAAGGTGCCGTTGTCAATACTGGAGGTTGCAGCACGCAGTTTCTCTGCGACTTCTTTCTGTGTTTGGCCGTAAATGGTATGACGACGAGGCTTTCCGGTTTCCGGATTGTAACCGGACACATACTGACCCTGCCAGCGGCCGTCTTTCCGCTTGGTAATAGAGCCGCTTCCGGCTTCACGCTTTTTATTTTTTCGTGCCATAAGTAAAAGAATACTCCTTTCCGGCACATACAGTTCGGTTGTATGTAAATAGTATAGCACAGGTATGCAAGTTTTGCACAAGCTGGGGATAAATGCTGTGCGTGAGATAAGATGAGGGCAAGGTTTTAGACCTTGCCCTCTGCTGCATATTCAGGCACTTTTCTTGGCGGCGTCCTCTTTGAGCCATTGCATCAGTGCATCGTGTGTTACAAGCAGGCGGCGGCCTATTTTGAGTGTTGGGAAATCTTCACGGTGAAAGAGCGCATAGGCAGCGCTACGGCTTATGCCGAGCAGTTCAGCCAGATCACGGGCGGATAAGGTGATACATTTTACTTGTGCTGCCATAGAATCAGACCTCCGTATTGCCTAAGTACTGCTGCATGAGCGACCGGACCGTGATAATACGGCCAAGCGGCAGTTCGAGTGGAATAGGAAGACCGGGTGCAATCTCTCTGAGGTGGTTCAGCGCATCGTGCTGTGCGTCTAGGTAAGAGCAGTGTGAGATTTGACGTTTAGGAGAGCAGATGTACTTCCGGAAACATTCGTTTGCCTGATCCCAGTTGTAGGCGATCATAACGGCATTGCTGCCCTTGAGAACATAGTAGCGGCCATTTTTGCTTTTGTAGTTATTTTTATGCTTACCCATAATTTGTTTCTCCTTATTGGTTCGATAGTTTAATTCCGATGTACCCATTGTGGGTCTTGTCACCGATCCGTATTTTTTTCGGCTTGACTTTATTCGCAAGCTGGCTGCGCAATATGCGCGAAAAGCGTGTTCGATCGGTTATGATCGGCAAGTCGTGTCCCACGCAATAGGCGGTGCAGGCTTCGTGCAGGTCTTGCGTAGAGGTAAAGCTGTTATCGTCGGTCAGGATACAGCAATCATTCAAAAATGCAGCGATATTCTGGTTTTCGGACATAGGCGATGCATAGGACTGGGATAACAGTTGATCGACTAAAGCCTGTCCTGCAAAAATGTACTTGTCCGCAAGCAGACGGTGATATGCGTGGATTGCGCGGAGAAAGATGCCGTCCCGCTCGGCAAGGATTTTCTGCGTGAGTAGATGATCCTGCTGTTCCGTAGGGATAGAGAACCGAAAAGGTATCACCACCATGCGGGATAACAGCGCCGTATCTTCTTCGGCCATCCGAATCGGAAAGTTCGATGCGAACACGAGATTGATCGCTGGTGCCATGGTTGCAAGCGGCTTATACTTTTCCTCCACTGTCATAAGATCGCGTCCTGTGATCTGTTTGAGCGTTGCAACGGCCTGTGCCGAGAGCGTACGATTAGGAAGATCACCGCAGATATTGAGCTTCTTTTCAATCAGGGCTGCACCGGAAAAACGGTCGCCAAGACGGTAAAGATCAAGTGTGCTCACAGCTTCGGGATTGAACATAGAGCGCAGCAACTCAAGCAGCACGCTTTTGCCGCTGTTGCTGACACCTTGCAGCAGGAAGAATACCTTGCCATCAGTATCACAGGCAAAAATATAGCCGAGCATTTGCCAGATACGCATTTGCAGAGCGTAATCATTGCCGGTGATAAAACCTATGAAATTGTCAAAGTGCGGCGTACCATGGCACAGAGTAGGCAGCGATACATTCAGACAATGCGTGAAAAAGCAGGCAGGAGTATGTGGTGATATGGTGTTCGATACCATATCATAGATACCGTTCTGGATGCAGAGCAGCGAATGGTTGCCTGGTGGTTCAGCAAGCAGCTTGGAATTGCTGAGCAGGAAGACTTCGATGTCCTCGAAAACCCGCTTGCTGCTGTGTTTTTCAATGTCGGCAGTACAGAGAGAACGCATCAGGCGGCGCAGTTCACCGGTCTGCAGCAGATGATACCAGCCGTTCTCGTACCAGTAAATGTGCTCTTGATAGATTCGGATTTTACCGGTCGAGGCGATGCGTTTGGCGATTGCCGCTGCATTAGCCGCTTTGGGACGCTCTATTACAGGTGGGGAAACGGCTGTTTCTGTTGGCGCAGGCTGATTCTGTGGAATCGAAACTGCTGCCTGCTGTGCAGGTGCACAGGAAACTGGTGCCAGAGCGGGAACGGATATAGCCTTCTCGGGACTGTCTGTATTGTTGGCACACTCCTGTTGTGATATAGTAATATCAGAGGAATTGGAACAAAATGCAGACAGGACATTGTTCATCACATCTTCTGGCGATGCTGTCGGTGAATCAGCGGGTATTGCTTTGTTGCTTCCGAAGTTGATCGCATCAAAGAGGATAGGAATAGCATATCCGTTTTTGTCCAGTGGGTAATTGTTTGATGTCGTAGGAATACCTCCTTGTTTTTGTACTTGTGAGGCCTCGATGACATAATACACTAAGTAGTAAAATCACTCTATTCTCATATATATCATATGAGCGTGTATTTTGAACAGTTTCTGTTTTCTGTGGTTGATACACACGATTTCCAATAAATATACCTTGCGTACTATTTACTTGCCGCAAGTACTCTGGATGCGTTGCTGTATATGACAGCGTTCCCTGCGTCACATATTGTATTCGCTCTAGTCTCTCAATTACAGACATCTTTTCCAACTTGAATCTGCTATTAGCTTTGAAATATCCATAACTACTCTCATATATAGCTGCAATCTCTTCTGCTAACAAAATCTGTGTCGCAAGACTACGGTACCCATTCTCTTTAAGCCCAGATGGTTTTTTCGGTTTGAGTTCTCCATTTAACAAAAGCCATTCTTGATTATTATAAACAAATCTAGCCATTGCTTCTACCGAATTATTAAGTTCCTCTCGTCGCACCAAAATCGGTAAATACTCTGAATTCAGCGTACATTCTTGTCCATCTACTAATATAAGCGTAATAGACAACTCCGCAAACCCATAACAATCTAGAAAAATTCGTCTATTGCTTATCCCTCGACTAGGAAAATAAATTCGTCCATTATTGTAAACAGAGGACTCAAGCACATCATTGACATATACACGAACATCAGCAATTCGGTTCAAATCTTCACAATTCAATCGCATTTCATAACTTAAATCAGCGAAAATTTTATTGTTATTGCCCGTAGAATTCTCTATAATATGCTCTAGTCCAGCTTGGCGATTATCTATCCACCTACAAACTTACCCCCAGAGAACTTGCAATGAAAATTATCCTGGATGTGATCGAGAATACCGGAATTACAGCCACCGCAGGTATTGGTACGAATCTTTATTTATGTAAAGTCGCAATGGATATCTTGGCAAAACATATCCCTGCGGATGAGAACGGCGTGCGCATCGCAGAGCTGGATGAGATGACCTACCGTCAAACCATGTGGTCGCACCAGCCACTCACCGATTTCTGGCGGGTTGGACGTGGATACGCCAAGAAGTTAGAGGCACACGGAATGTTTACCATGGGCGATGTTGCGCGAATGTCGGTATGCAATGAGGATCTTCTTTACCAGCTCTTTGGGAAAAACGCTGAGTTGTTGATTGACCATTCGTGGGGCTGGGAACCCTGTACCATCCAAGCGGTTAAGGCATATCATCCCAGTGAAAACAGCCTTGGTTCCGGTCAGGTTCTGCATTGCCCGTATTCCGCAGAAAGGGCTCGGTTGGTGCTGAGAGAAATGGCAGAGCAACTGGCACTGGATTTGGTGAGTAAGAAGCTGATGACCGACCAGATTGTTCTGACGGTCGGCTATGACATTGAGAACCTAACTGATCCGGCACGGCGAAATCGTTATCATGGCCCAATAGTCAAGGATCACTATGGCCGCGAGGTTCCAAAGCACGCCCATGGAACCGAGCGCCTGAACGATTATACCTCCTCTACAAAGAAAATCATGGGGGCAGCTACAGCGCTCTTTGATCGTATTGTGAATACCGACCTCATGGTGCGGCGACTTAACATCGTTGCGGGTCGGGTGATTTCAGAGAGTGAGGCGATGACCAGAGAGGGCGAATTTGAGCAGATGGATCTGTTCACCGATTATGCTGCCGTTGAGGCTCGTCGAAAACAAGAGCAAGCAGAACTGGATCGGGAGCGAAAAATGCAGGAGGTTATGCTCACTATTAAGAAGATGGTGCCCATACGAACTATGAATTATCGGCGCATAGACCGCACGGTTGCAGGACATATTCGACCCATCCGTTACATCTGTACCCTCAGTCTGTGAGGGGGAACATCGTATAGGAGAAGGCGGCAGCGGGATGAATCTGCTGTGGCTGCAGATAAACTTTGCGCGCTTCCAAGCTGAGGAGTTTACACTGAATTTGGGATGGCCGCTATGCCCGTGTCAGCCTGCCCAGTGGAAACTTCAGCAGCACACACGCTTCTGTAACGGCTGTGTCGGCTGACAGAAGCGTGGAATGGGCTGGAACTTTAATCAGTTTTTGTGGATACAGTGGTCAAAACATCCATAGACTCCCTTGAGCCGCTGGCGGCTCAAGGGAGTTTTTTACGATAAATTCAGATTCCTCGATAAATCTCGGTTTGCCCTTGCATAAAGGAAAAAATAAATGTATAATTATTAGACACTTGATTGTGAGGAGTGCAGAGAAGAATGTCCATTGAAACGTCGAAAAAGAAAAAAGGCATCCAGATGCCCCACACGTACATTATTCTGTTTCTGATCGTGTTGGTTGTCTGTCTGCTGACCTACGTGATTCCTGCCGGCCAGTTTGAGCGCCAGGAGGATGCCAGCGGCCGTATGCTGATTGTACCGGGTACATACACTCAGGTGGAATCGTCACCGGTTTCACCGCTGGAAATCCCCATGGCTTTTGTGAGAACTCTGGGCAGCTCCAGCGTAAACGAGATCATCTTCTTTATTTTCATCATCGGCGGCGCCTTTGAGCTGATTATGCAGACAGGGATGATCACCGCCTTTTGTGCCAAGCTGGGCAAGATGTTTGCGGGAAAAGAAAAGCTGCTCATCCCCATCTTCATTACGGTCTTTGCCGTAGGTGGCTTCACCATGGGAATGTCTGTGGAGGTTCTGGTGTTTGTGCCTATTGGGATTGCAGTGGCCAAGGCAGTGGGCTATGATACCATCACAGGTACAGCCATGATCGCCATGGGCTCCATCGTGGGCTTTACGGCGGGCATCTATAATCCCTTTAATGTGGGTGTGGCTCAGTCCATCGCGGGTGTGACTCCCATGTTCTCCGGAGCCTGGTATCGCTGGATTATCCTGGTGGCGTTTATTGTTGTGACCAGCCTGTATATTATTCATTACGCGGAGAAGGTAAAGAAGAATCCCTCCAAGAACCTGATGGGGAACGAGGATTCCAACCTGGAGGATGTGGATGTATCTGCGATTGAAGTGACCGGACGGCACAAGCTGATCCTTCTGGCCGTTGTCATCGCGTTGGCCGTTTTGATTTACGGCGTGGCCTACTTGGGATGGTTTATCACCGAAATGGCTACTTTGTTTTTGGTGCTGGGTGTGGTATGCGGTATTCTGGCCGGGTTCAGCGGCAACAAGATCTGCGATCTGTATGTGCAGGGCATGGCCAACATCACCTTCGGTGCGCTGATTGTGGGAGTGGCCGGTACGATCAATACCGTTATGGTGGACGGCATGATCATTGATACCATTATCAATGCCTTGGCCAATGCGATTGTGGCACTGCCCAGCTCGGTAAAGATCATCGGTATGTTCCTGGTGCAGACCATCATCAACCTGCCCATCAACTCTGGTACGGGCCAGGCGGCAGCCACCATGCCGATCATGGCGCCTGTGGGCGATCTGGTGGGCCTGACCCGCCAGAGCACTGTGCTGGCCTTCCAGCTGGGTGACGGCCTGACCAATGCCATCTTCCCCACTTCGTCCACCATGCTGGGATTTTTGGCTGCGTCCAAGATTCCCTATTCCGTGTGGCTGAAGTACGTCATTAAGCTGGTGATTTTGCTCAGCCTGGTTTCTATGGCCTTCCTGGCTTTGGCTGTGGTGATCGGTTACTGATCCGTTTAGAGCTGGCCGCCGCAACTGCATGGCGCGACGGCAGGATATTATAGATTTCAAAGATATAGGATGGGACATGCCATGGAAGAAATTCAGAAGCAAATTGCGAATATCGTTTCAGAGCTGATGCCGCAGTTGTGCGCGCTGAGCGACGAAATTTTTGATTACGCCGAGCCGGGCTATGAGGAGTACCGCTCCTCAGCTGCGTTGACAAAGTGGCTGCGAGCCCACGATTTTGAAGTAACCATTCCCTACGCCGGGCTGGATACGGCTTTTTGTGCCGTGTACCGCCACAAGGGAGGGCGGGCTGCCGGAGGGCGCGCAGTAGGATTTTTAGGGGAATATGATGCGCTGCGGGGCCAGGGACATGGCTGCGCCCACCATATGCAGACCCCTGCCATGATCGGCGCGGCAATGGCCCTGCGGGGAGTGCTGGAGTCTTCGGACCAGCCCTTTGAGATCCATGTGATCGGGACGCCCAGCGAGGAGTCGCTGGACGGAGGCAAAAACGAGATGGCCGCCCACGGCGGGTTTGACCATATTGATGTGGCCTTCATGGTGCACGGCAGCACATTGACCCAGCTGGAGACGCCCTCTCTGGCTCTGATCGAGATGGATGTGGAATTTCACGGCAAAACCGCCCACGCGGGTATTGCGCCTTATGCTGGGCGCAGCGCAGTGGATGCGGTGACCATGCTGCAGACAGGGCTTGGGCTCATGCGCAATCACCTCAAGGATTCCAGCCGGGTGAGCAATATTGTGCTGGCTGGGGGGACGGCAGTCAACTCCGTGCCCGATTTTGCCAAGGTTAAGGTAGAGATCCGCCACTCCTCCATGGCGTATCTGGAGAGCGTGGAGCAGTGGACCCGGGAGATTGCCCAGGCTGCTGCCATGGCTACCCAGACACAGGTACAAATTACCCCTGTGGCGCATATTTACAACACCACCATCAATGATGCCATGGGTGCGCTGCTGATGGAGTGTGCAGAAAAATTTGCGTGTGACGGAATTGCTCCGCCCCGGAAGGACTGCGGTTCTACCGATTTCGGCGCGGTGACCCACCGGCTGCCCAGCTGCTGCCTGCGGGTAAAGACCATCGAGACAGATGATCCTCCTCACACGGACGCATGGGTAAAGACCGGGAAAGAGGCGCGGGCTCATCAGGGCATCTATGACGGTGCTGTGTGCTGTGCACTGGCTGCCTTCCGCCTTGTGACGGATGAGGCTGCCTGGCAGGATGTGTACCAGTGTTTCCTTGCGCACCAAAAGGAGAATTGAGGAATGGAAGAACTCTCACGGGAATGCCTGATGGAGACACTGGATGTGTTTTCCGGGCTGAAGCGCATCGGCGGTTCGGAAGATGAGCACCGTGCCTGCGGCTATCTGATCAAGAAGCTGCAGGAATGGGGCATTCCATGCCGCGTGTATGAGTGTGACGGATATGTCTCCACTCCTATAGAAGCGTCAGTTACTGTAGAGGGGATGGATCAGACCTTTGAAGCCCTTCCCCGTTCCTTCTCCGCCCATTGTCCGGACGGAGTGACCGCCCCCTTGTTTTATGATGTCCATGCCCACGACCAGCTGAAGCCCAGACAGGAGCAGGATTGGTACGCGGGGGCGCGGGGCTGCATCGTGATTGGGGACAATTTTTATGAGGACTATGTTCAAAAGCTGCGGGGATACGGTGTAAAGGGCCTGATCCATCTGTGGACCAGCGAGGAGCCTGTGCTTCACTACGAGACGGTTAGCCCTGTGTGGGGCACCGCGGAGCCTGAAAACGGAAAAACCTATCCTGATTTTCCGGTGGTGGGCCTGAGAAGCTGTGACAGAGAATCCATACTGCCCTTGCTGACGCCTGGAGCCTGCAGCCGTACCGCGACGGTGCGCAGCGTACTGCAGTGTGGATGTGTGCGTCTTCAGATCCCTGTAGCCGAGCTGGCCGGTGAAACGCCGGAGTATGTGCTGGTGGGCAGCCACTATGACTCCTGGGATTATGGTGTGACGGATAATGCCACCGGGAATGCCGCTGTGTTGGAACTGGCACGGGTACTGTCCCAGAAGCAGCTGCGGCGGGGTGTCAAAATCGCGTGGTGGCCGGCCCACTCCAACGGACGGTATGCCGGGAGCACTTGGTACTGCGATGAGCAGTTTGAGGACCTGGATGCCCGTTGTGTGGCGCTGGTCAACATGGACTCTCCCGGCTGTATGGGAGCGCAGGAGATCGGGTTTTCCACGTCCGGTGTGGCAGGGGATACCCTTGGGGATATCCTGCGTCGGTGCACCGGGCAGGCTGAGGTGGTGATCCGCCCGCTGGGGCGGGGATCAGACCTGTCATTTTTCGGGCCGCGCATTCCCATCCAGGTGTCCTTTGACTTTTATCAGGCGCCGCCCAACCGTGGCCGCTGGCACTGTGCAGGCAGCGGCGGAGGCTGGTGGTGGCATTCCGTGGAGGATACCATGGATAAGGTGGACCCCCAGCTTCTGATGAGGGATACACGGGTGCTGGTGGAGCTGGTAAAAGAGTTTGCCGATGAAGCGCATCTTCCCTTTGACGCGGCAGGGTGTCTGGCGCAAATGAGAGATACTGTGGCAGACATCCGGACCCATTGCGGCGATGACTTTGATTTCGCTCCTGTAGAACGGGCACTGGAGGAGCTGGACAAGGCCTGTGCCGGGCGTATCTGCTTTTCCAGTGACAGACAGGCGAAGGAGGCAGGAGGCCGGCTGACGAGACTGCTGTGCAGTGCCTGTGATGAATATCACTTTGACAACACATTTGCAGTGGGCCTGCTGCCCGGTCTGCAGCTGGTCAGGGGCAAGCACCGCAACGACCTGCCACCTCAGGAATTTTTGTATTGGCGGACAGCCTTCCGCCGGCAGGTGAACCGCTTTGTATCTGAGTGCACAAGCATTGTCCAAGCACTGAACAGCGACGCGGACAGTGTGGTATGATAGAGAAAGGGGATATGGATTATGCAGACCAATATCAAAGAGTATGACGAATCGTTTGATCTTACCCAGGCACTCCAAAAGAAGGGCACCAAGGAATATGGTTTTATTCATTTGGCCCAGCGGGCCAACGGTTCATGGGTGAATATTCCCATTATGCTGGCGGTGGGCGCCCAGGACGGTCCCACGTTGGTGGTGGATGCCTGCAACCACGGCGACGAGTATGAGGGTACTGAGGGAATTATCAAGACCTTTGAGGGGCTGGATGTATCCAAGATGAAGGGAAGCTTCATTGGAATCCCTGCCCTGAATGCAGAGGCCTTTGCCGAAATGAAGCGCTATAATACCCTGGACTTTGTGCCCCAGGATCTGAATCGCATCTATCCGGGCGGAACCGGCCCCATGACGGCTTATGTGTGCAGCTGGTACTGTGAGAACATCATCAAGAAGGCTGACGCGGTGATCTGCATCCACGGCGGCGGCAACAGCGAGTATCTGGAGCCTGTTGTGCTGTACTGCGGAGAGGAGTCTCCTGTGGCGTATAAGTCCCGTGAAATGGCCCAGTGCTTTGGCTTTAAGGTCTTGTGGAAGAACACCCGCTACGCGGAGAACAGCGGAATTGAGGATGAGTATGCCTATCAGATGGGCATTCCCTGCATTACACCCGAGATCGGCGGACAGTGCACCCGCATGTATCAGCGGGATGAGCACAAGCAGATGTTGGAGACCGGAATTCGCAATGTGATGACCCTGCTGGGGATTCTGGAGGGCAGCGTGCCCGCCAATGAGGGCGTACACCACTATGACATTGATTATATCTATAACCGCAACGGCGGGATTCATGTGCCTGTGAAGAAGGCAATGGATTCTGTGCGTAAGGGCGACACGCTTTCCATCATTACGAACCTGTTCGGAGAGGAAGTGGATCGGGTCATTGCTCCCTTTGACGGTGTGGTCATCGGGTACTGGACATATTCTGTCTGTCCTCCTCATGGCTGGGTATACATGGTTGGCAAGCCTGTGGATGGGGAGTAAAGCGCCCAGATCCATGCATCCTGCAAATCGAAGTGCCAGTTGAGTATCCTAGATACGAACAGGGCAGAAGCAGAGTGGGCTGTACATGGCCTGCAGAAATGAAAAAGGGCACCCTTTTGGATGCCCCAGTCTGTCGAAAAAGTCCAGCGAAAGCTGGGCTTTTTCGTTTGTAAACGGGAAAAATGAGTGGTGAGGGATGCTGAAACGGGGAAAAATGGGGCACAATGACCGGGTGTCTGGACATGCTGACAGCCAGCTTAGCTGGTGGTTTTGACTTGAGCTTATGCAATCAACAGCTTCTTATTGTTGGATAGACAACTTGATTTTCTGATAGGTGTTCCAATCAATGAGGTTTTGTTTGCGAAGGACCTCATTGAAGTAATCAAACCAGATTCGTTTCGTCAAAGCCTCGCGGCTTGGTTTTCTCATACGCAGGCCCCCTTTGCTACAGTATGCCTGATCTTTTGGGCGGTCATACCTGGCATGATGATAAAAAATGAATCTGCTCATTTTCCAAGGAGCAGGGCCTGTGCGAGGGTAATTGGGCCCCTTTGGGTGATCGACTGCACTGAGATTGTTCCGTAGGGTAAGGTTGTATCTCATATACCGCTCTTGTTGCTTTGTGGATGGCGATGGAACATATATTCCAGATCTGGCTCTTTTGTGGACAGGATTCCCGCTTGTAATCTCTGGTTGCTTAACATATGCCAAAGCGACGAGCAAACGGGGAGGGAAATATCCGCAAACGAAAGGACGGACGCTGGGAGGGTCGGTACACAGTCGGTCACGATCCAGAAACAGGAAAGGCCATCATTAAAAACGTCCTTGGAAAGACGCAAGCGGAAGTCAAGGAAAAGCTGAAGAAAGCCATCGAGGAAAATGTGGGCATCGACTACGGACGGGCCAAGACCTACACCGTGGGTAACTGGTTAGAAGTGTGGTATGAGAACTATGCCAAAATCAAAATGCGCCCATCCACCTAAACAGTCTATACTTTATGGCTTACACCACAAAGCATGAAACAGAACTCGACAGCGCAGAGAAGATGAAAGCCTTTATTGATGAGCTGGATCAAATCTCCGGTTCTGCGGTATTGTATGGCGCAGCGGCAAACTATACAGGTGATCGCGCACAGCTTTGTACACTGTTTGGTGAGGACGCATTGGAAACCTCGGTTCCGTGGGTACTGGATGCGTATGGCTATCTGGATATGAACGACTATGCACAGCAGGACACTGCTGATACGACAGCAGTAGAACCGGCATCGGCTGCGGATGCTTCGTCGGCTGATTACATTTTTCCGAGTGATCGGCAGTACATCACCGAGGACGATATGGCAGGCTGGAATCAAAAGACGGCGCTGCTGGCCCGCAATGAGATTTATGCTCGACATGGTTATGTGTTCAAGACGCAGGAAATCCAGAATTACTTTGCGGCTAAATCATGGTATACGCCAAATTCGTCCTATGATGGAAGCGATTTGAGTGATGTAGAAAAGGCGAATGTCGATACTATTTCTGCATATGAGCAGAAGATGGGCTGGACAGAGCAGGATGTTGCTCCTGCAAAGTTGGCACAAGGCGCAGTCAGCAGCTATGTGGAGAGCCAAGGCGATTACTGTACCGGTTTCGACTATGTTAGACCATATGTAGAGAACGAATATCTGGTCTGCGCAAAGATTGGTGAGTATGAATGGGAGGCCGAATATATTGTAGAGGTCAACGGCTCTGACGCATGGGTAATCGGCCGTCTGGACGGCGGTGTGTTTAGACCGGTATAAAAGCCAAAAGCCCGAGCGGGAAACCGCTCGGGCTGACAGCAACGTGACAGCAATCACGATAAAAACAACCGAAACTGTATGTGCTATATGTACTCAAAAAACGGGATGATGAACTGAATAAGACGGAATAACACAGAAAAAGATGCAAAAAATCAAAACTTTGCTTTTCAAATCTCTCTGTCTCCGCCATGAAAGCTGCACTTTTTATTGTGAAAAGTGCAGCTTTTCTGCATTTATAGATAGAAGGTGTATGCCGATACCATCGTGTGCGGCTTTGACGGCAATACCTCCGCTATCTCCGCCATCAAGGACGGTACGCTCGGCATGGATATCGCCCAGCTCGGCTACGACATGGGCTATAAGGCAGTGGAAGCTGCGGTAAAGGCGCTGGAAGGCGAACAGGTTGATTCCTTTATTGATTCCGGTTCCAAGGTCGTTGACTCCACCAACTGCGACGAGTACATCGACGACATGAAGGCTAAGGGTCTGTGGGAGTAATTCACAGACCGGTTACACTCCGTTAAATCTCTGATTCTTTGGAAAAACGGTCGGGTCTGACGCTCCAACGTTCCCAATCGTACCGCCTCGGGACGGCGGTATTGCCCAAGGAAGATAATGCTGAAATGTACAGCGCACAGGACGAAGGGCCTGTGCGCTGTTTCGGTTCTTTGCTTGCAAAGCGGATATCAACAAAAAGTATCCACAGCCTGTGGATACTTTTGCGGCTGCACATCATTATAAAAAGGAATCAGCCGGCTGGCTGATTCCTTTTTGCTCAATATCCCGTTTTAAGCAGCTTTCGCGCAGCCGCAAACGCCCTTTCCTCGCCCTCGTCGCGCAGAATACGCAGCAGGGATTCCAGTGCGGCGGCGGTATTCGGATGGATGATATAGTGATCGACCGAGTGTGCATAGTAATCATACGGATCGCTGTCGCGGTAGGCAGCACCGCGATAGGTCTTGCTGGCGGCTACGCGGTCGCAGAACATCTCTATTACATATTGAATGGGCATTTTCATGCCGCACATACCGGAGCCGTCGGCGGCGTAGTCGATCCAGTACTCCAGATGATGCTTATTCCGGCCCTTATGATGCAGCCATGCCGCGCTGTAGCCCTTTTCGCGGCGTTCGATCTCGTTCGGGCTGCGGTTGCCCTGATAATATTTTGCACCGGCGGAAAACTCCACCGGACTGAACTTGCTCAAATCGTGCGTCAGTCCCTGCCAGTATAATCCAACGCGCCAGCAGTGCCGAAGCACCAGAAAACGATGGTGCTGCACCGTGCGCAGATGTGAAAGCCATTTCATGGCATGCGCCCTCCTTTTTCGGACTGATAGTATTCTAACATGCTGTGCGGAAAAAGAAAAGCAAAAACAATGTGCAATGTGCCCTCGGGAACTCGCGCTTTACGTTTTTCGCGTATTGTGATAAACTATAGCAGTTCAGACAGATACTGCAGCAGGTACACGCATACAGCACGCAAATACCATTATCAATTTCATTTGCCATGCGGCAGCATGCCCGCGTAAAATTTCCGCGCTCTTTACGCGCGGCGTACTCTGCTTTTGCTGCACTATTTATATGAATGGAAAAAGAAAATTCCGTGTATATGGGAAAATATATAGAATCGGATGAATTTGTTTACATACTATCAGGGGAAAAAGAGGAAACTATGAAGGCATACAAGCGGTTGATCGCCGGAACGGCGGCTGCGGTCATGCTGGCGCTGACATGCGGCGGCTGCGGTGCGGAAAAGGAGCCGGTGACGATCACAATCTGGAACTACTATAACGGTGAGCAGCTCGAAGCATTCAACCGGATGGTGCAGAATTTCAACGATACGGTCGGCAAAGAGCAGGGGATCACGGTGGAAAGCGCCAGTCAGGGCAGTGTAAATGATCTGGAGACTAACGTGCTGAACGCCGCGGAAGGCAAGGTCGGTGCGGAAGAGCTGACGAATATCTTCTCCGGCTATGCGGATACCGCGTATGAGCTCGATCAGCAGGGCATGGTCGTGGATCTGAACGACTACCTGACCGAAAGCGAAAAAAGCGAGTACATCGAAGGCTATCTCACCGAGGGCGACTTTGACGGTGATGGCAGCACCAAGATTTTCCCGACCGCAAAGGCCACCGAGGTGCTCTATCTGAACGATACCGACTGGCAGGCGTTTTCGCAGGCGACCGGCACGACCTATGACGATCTTGCGACGGTTGAGGGATTGACCGCAGCAGCCGGGAAATACTATAACTGGACGGACGCACAGACCGAGGCGCCGGATGACGGCCGTGCTCTGTTTGGCAGAGATGCGATGGCAAATTATCTGCTCATCGGTGCAAAGGAGCTTGGCTGCACGATTTTTGACGTGAAGAACGGAAAAATGACGCTTGATTTTGATAAAAATGTTATCCGTAAGCTGTGGGACAACTACTATGTGCCGTTTATCAAGGGCTATTTTGAGGCAACCGGCCATTTCCGCAGCGACGACATCAAAACCGGTACGATCCTGTCCTATGTCGGCTCCAGCTCGAGTGCGACCTTCTTTCCGGACAGTGTAATGACCGGTGATGACGACAGCCATTCGATTGAGCTGAAAGTGCTGCCGAATCCGCATTTTGCGGACTGTGAACCGGTTTCGGTGCAGCAGGGGGCGGGCATGGTTGTCACCAAGGGTGATGAGATGGAGATCAAGGCGAGCGTAACCTTCCTCAAGTATTTCACTGCACCGGAGAACAACATTCAGTTCTCGATCAGCTCGGGTTATCTGCCGGTCACCCGGGAAGCGAATAAAGAAGAAACGCTGGCTGACAGCGAGGTTGCTATGACACCCGAGGTCAAGTCCGTTCTGCAGATGGCGGTCAAGACGGTAAACGAGAATAAGCTGTACACTACCCGCGCCTTCGAGGGCGGCAAGAACGCGCGCAAGGTGCTGGAATACGCGATGAGTGATCTTGCTGTGGCAGACCGCGACACGGTGAAACAGCGCATTGCAGCCGGACAGAGCGCGGAGCAGGCCGAAGCGGAATTCCTGACAGATGCATATTTTGACAGCTGGTATCGGGATACGATGGCGCAGCTTCAGGCATACGAAGGATAAGAGAAACAGCTCGAGAGATCAGGTTTGAATAGGCGGTGCGGTATGAAGGCTTGCAGTAAGCCAACAGAAAAACGGGAAAGATCGGTCTTTTCCACTATATTTATATCGGTACTGGTCATTCTGGCGGTCGAGGTCGCACTGCTGGTCGCCTCCATCGCGGTAAGCCGCGTGCCGCAGCAGCTGGACCAGAACGCGGAGGATATTTTAGCCAAACAGGTTGAGAACCGCAGCAGTTATCTGGAGGATTTTCTCGTGCAGGCGCAGAATCTCGGTGATACGCCGAAGCGGATCAACGAGAAAACCGAAGCGCTGCTGGCCTCCGGTCAAATCTCAAAGGATACGCTGGGACAGAGCAGTGCTTCAAGCGAGCCGCTGCTTGAAGCGATTGCAGATGATTTGGTGATGCAGCTGCGCAGCTCGTCGGTGACGGGTGTATTCGTTGTGCTCAATACATGCGATCTGGATGCCCGCAAGATCAATGGGCGTCTGCCGGGCATTTATCTGCGCGATCTGGACCCGGATGCGGCGGCTTCCGAGCGCAACGAGGATTTGATGCTGTCGTTTGCACCGGCAGGAATCGTGAAGTCCATGCGTATTTCGACGGACTCCTGCTGGCAGCCCGCGCTGGACTATGAAGAGCTTGATGATTTTGTGTATCAGCCGTTCATGACCGCCTATCAGGACGGCAGCAAGCTGCTGATGGCGCAGTACGGCCGCTGGACGACCTCGCCGTATGTTCTGCCGGGAGACAAGCGGGAGGCAATCGCGTACGCGCAGCCGCTCATCCTGCCGGACGGCACGGTGTACGGCGTTGTCGGCGTGGAGCTGCTGTGCAGCTATCTGGAGGAGCAGCTGCCGCTGACCGAGCTGCAGAATGACGGCACCGGCGCATACCTGCTCGCCGTAACGACTGATAAAAAGCCGGTCGGCAGCATTCCGCTGCAGCCGGTGACGTTTTCCACGCAGGATCGTTCGCTGAAAAGCGCGCAGAGCATTGTCATGCAGGACAGCGGTGCTGCCGGCACCATTGTCGTCAATAAGACAAAATACTTCGCCTGTGCGGAACCGCTGACGCTGTACGACCGCAACGCACCATTTTCGAATGAGCACTGGCTGCTGCTCGGCATTGTGCCCAACAGCACGCTGTATAAAATCTCCAACGATATGCAGAGTCTGCTGCTGGTGGCAGTCGTGCTGACGCTGGGTGTTGGTCTGGTATGCAGCTATCTGGTCAGCAGCGGACTGGCGCATCCGATCCGGCAGCTGTCCGACGAGGTAGCCGCTATACAGGATAAGAGAACGGAAATCCCAAAGCTCTCGCGCACCGGCATCCGCGAGATAGACGGCTTTTCCACCGCAATCACCCAGCTCAGTCAGGATATTCTGGATACCTCCACGAAATTCCTGCGTATTATGGACATGGCAAGTATTGAACTCGGCGGCTATGAAATCCGTGAGGACAGCGATAAAGTATTCGTGACCGACAACTTTTTCTCCATGCTCGGCATGCAGGACGCCAACCCGAATGATGTGACGCGGGAGCGGTTTGAGATGTTGATGGAGGAGCTGGTGCTGCAGAAGGAGAGCTTCAGTCTGCAGGACGGCGGCTGTGTGTTCACCATTCCGCAAAAGGACGGCAGCGAGCGGTTTGTCATGCTGCGCATCACCGGCGAGGACGAGGTGCAGGTCGGTCTGGTCGAGGATGTAACTGCAGCGACACTTGAGCGCCGCCGCATCGAGCATGAGCGCGATTACGATGTGCTGACCGGTCTGTACAACCGCCGTGCCTTTGATGCACGGGCGAAAAAACTGTTCCGTATGCCGGAAAAGCTTGGGCATGCTGCACTGCTGATGATGGATATGGATAACCTCAAGCATATCAACGACACATTCGGTCATGACTGGGGCGACCGATATATCAATCTGGCGGGTCAGTGCTTTGCACAGACGCTGCCCCAGAATACCATTTGCGCCCGTATGTCGGGAGATGAATTCATTGTGCTGTTCTATGGCTACGACAGACGGGACGAAATCCGGCAGGTGCTGAACAGGATTTCCGAAGCAATGAAGGAGCGCACGGCGCTTCTGCCAAACGGCGACACCATGCGTATCAGCATTTCCGGCGGTATCGCGTGGTATCCGGAGAACGGCAGGGATCTGGCTACACTCAAAAAGTATGCAGATTTTGCCATGTATCAGGTGAAGCATGAGTCCAAGGGCGAAATGGGTGAATTTGATATCGGCGCCTATAATCAGGAGGTCTACGCAGCACAGCTGCGCAGGGAATTCCTGCAGATGCTGCGTGAGAACAGCGCAGACTACTATTTCCAGCCGATCTTCTCGGCGCATACCGGCAGGGTGGAGGCGTATGAGGCGCTGATGCGTGTGAAAATGCAGCTTCTGAATTCGCCGCTGACCGTGATGAAGCTGGCGCGCGAGATGGACAAGCTGTACGAGGTTGAGCGGCTGACCATCTTCAAGGCGACATCCACGTTTGTGATGATGCAGAACAGGGGGCGGCTGCATAGGAACACCAAACTGTTTCTCAACTCGATTGCCAGCAGCAGCCTGACGGATGAGGATGTTGCGGAATTTAAGGCACAGTTTGCCGAGCTGCTGAATAATCTGGTCATCGAGATCACCGAGGAAGAGGAGATCGACCGCGAGGCGCTGGAGCGCAAGCGCAGAGCACTGGGCAATCAGGGCGCGCTCGCGCTGGATGACTGGGGTAGCGGCTACAGCAACAGCAACAGTCTGCTTGAGCTGTCGCCGGACTATATCAAGGTGGATATCACCATTATCTGCGATATTGATACCGATGCGGATAAGCAGCAGCTGGTCAAGGATATTGTGGAATACGCACACGGACGCGGCATGAAGATCGTTGCCGAGGGCATCGAGACCGAAGCCGAGCTGCGCAAGGTTATTGAACTGGGCGTTGATCTGCTGCAGGGATATTTTCTGGCGAAGCCGGCGGCGTCTCCGAGTGAGATCGCGCCGCAGGCGCTGAGCGTGATTCGGTGGATGAGTCGGTGAGCGGGTCGCTTGCAAAGCAGGAGAAGCTGCGGTTTCTATCCGCAATGCCCGATGATGCAACCGGAACGAAAAAATCTTTACAATATGAAAAGTTTCCTCTTGACAAAAGAGCCGATATAGGATAGAATAATCACGTTCGATGTAAAGGCAAAACACTTTACACTTCGCAGGGAGGATCACCATGAAGGCAACACCGCTTGAAATGAGCCTGCTGTTTGACTTCTACGGCGAGACCCTCACCGAGAAGCAGCGCGAGCTGTTTGATCTGTATTACAATGAAGATCTTTCGCTTTCCGAGATCGCCGAGCACGCCGGCATCACCCGTCAGGGTGTGCGCGACAGCATCAAGCGAGCGGAGCACGCCCTTCATGAGATGGAGGACAAGCTCGGTCTGGTGGCCCGATACGGCGACACCGAGCGGTGCGCAGAGGAACTTCAGCACGAGGTTGAGCAGCTGCATGAATTGAACGCCGCACAACTGCACAGTGCCGAGGCGGACGAGATCGTTTCCCGCATGACGGCACTGCTCGAACAGCTCAGGCAGGAGGCTTAACATGGCATTTGAAGGGCTTACCGAAAAAATTTCATCTGCTTTTAAGCACCTGCGCAGCAAGGGAAGGCTGACCGAGTCCGATATCAAGGACGCAATGAAGGAAATCCGCATGGCACTGCTCGAGGCGGACGTCAACTTCAAGGTCGCAAAGGACTTCATCAAGACTGTTACCGAAAAGGCAACGGACGCGGAGATCCTCGAAAGCCTGTCTCCGACCCAGCAGGTCATCAAGATCGTAAACGAGGAGCTGGTTTCGCTCTTGGGCGGCCAGACCACTCGTTTGACCATATCGCCGAACCCGCCCACCATCGTGATGATGGCCGGTCTGCAGGGCGCCGGCAAAACCACCAACTGCGCAAAGCTGGCCGCTCTGCTTCGCAAGCAGCAGCAGCGCCGGCCGCTGCTCGTAGCCTGTGACGTTTACCGTCCGGCGGCTATCGAACAGTTAAAGGTAGTTGGCAAGCAGCTTAACATCCCCGTTTTTGACGAAGGTCAGGGCGATCCGGTCGAGATTGCAAAGCACGGCATCGACTTTGCCCGCAAGAACGGCTATGATCTGGTTTTCCTCGATACCGCAGGCCGCCTGCACATCGACGAAAAGCTGATGGACGAGCTGAAAAACATCAAAGCAACGGTCAAGCCCACCGAGATCATCCTCGTGGTGGACGCAATGACCGGTCAGGACGCCGTAACGGTCGCACAGACCTTTGACGAGGCTCTCGGCATCGACGGTGTGCTCATGAGCAAGATGGACGGCGACGCACGCGGCGGTGCAGCGCTTTCGGTCAAGGCCGTTACCGGCAAGCCGATCAAGTTCATCGGCACGGGCGAGAAGCTCGGCGATATCGAGCCGTTCCACCCGGACCGTATGGCAAGCCGCATCCTCGGCATGGGCGATGTGCTAACGCTGATTGAAAAGGCGCAGGAGTCCTTCGATCAGAAGCAGGCAGCCGAAACCGCCAAGAAGATGATGGCCGGCAAGCTGACGCTGACCGATTTTTACGATCAGCTGCAGAAAATGAAAAACATGGGCTCGATGGAGGAAATGCTCGGCATGCTGCCGGGTGTGGACGCAAAAGCCCTCGCCGGTGCAAAGATCGACGAAAAGCAGATGGCGCATACCGAAGCCATCATCCAGTCTATGACCCCGAAGGAGAGAGATAATCCCTCCATCATCAACTACTCCCGCAAGAAGCGCATTGCAAACGGCTGCGGACTGTCGGTCGAGCAGGTCAACAAGCTGCTCAAGCAGTTTGAGGCCATGCAGAAGATGACCAAGCAGCTTACCAGCATGGCACGCAGCAAGGGCAAAAAGCGCCGCGGCTTCCCGGGACTGGGCAACTTCAAGCTGCCGTTTTAATCGCTATTCGTTTGTAAAGTAAATTTACAATAGATAAATTTCTATAACAGGAGGTGAAATTTCAATGGTAAAGATCAGACTGCGTCGCATGGGCGCTAAGAAGACTCCGTTCTACCGCATCGTTGTCGCTGATTCCCGTTACCCGCGTGACGGTCGTTTCATCGAGGAGATCGGCACTTACAATCCGCTGGCAGAGCCGGCTGTTGTCAACGTAAACGCTGACCGCGCTCAGGAGTGGATCAAGAACGGCGCTCAGCCGACCGATACCGTTCGCGGTATCCTGAAGAAGGCCGGTGTGCTGAATTGAGTGAGGTCGTCGAAATGAAAGAGTTACTGACTTATATAGTCGAAAATCTGGTTTCCGATCCGGCTGCGATTGCCATTACTGAGGAGATCGACGGCGATAACATTACCTACTCGCTGCGTGTAGCACCGGGAGATATGGGTCGCGTTATCGGTCGCCACGGCCGCATCGCAAAGGAAATCCGCACACTCATGAAAGCGGCAGGCAATCGCGAGAACAAGCGCGTCACAGTTGATATTCTCGACTGAGCCTGCGCGGATCGCGCCGAAGTGTTAATCACTTCAACTTGAATGAAGAGCCGGTGCCGTCAGGCGCTGGCTTTTTTCGAAAATCGCCGCAGCGCGGCGATTTTTTGTTTTTATCTGCACCGATCCAGCGGGGTGTACGAACTGCGTAAGCGTGTTCGTCCCTAACGGGCGGGGTGTTTTTCGCTGAACCTCAGCGGGGAGTGGCGCCGCCTGCGGGCGGCGAGGACGCTGCGGCTGCGCGCCGCGGGCGCACAAGAGGGTAGACAACCTGCGGTTTTCCACCCTCTTGTGAATCTCCCCTTTTCCCTTAGAGGGCACGGCGAAATTTGCAGAGTCGAGACTTGCAAAGGAGCGGCAGAGGATTTTTCCTTCCGTGTCTTTCTCAACCGTTTTGCAGTGCCAGATACCGGACTGCTACACAGGCGGGTTAATCAGCGCTGGGTGCGGCATAACAGTGCCGCACAAACTCTTAACGTGTTGTGTTGGAAGGCACCTACGCAGTTCAGTGGTGGTGAATGCCTAAATTCGCAGGTGCCGTGCGTAGTAACGGGCTAAAGAATTGCGCGACCCGTCCGCAGACGGCGAAATCCCCGACAGATAAACGAATCACCATCAATCAAACATCGCAGGAATAAAAACGCTCACAGGCAGGAGGAAAGAACGAATATGCCGAAGAAATTTTTAGAGGCCGGCAAGATCGTCGGCACGCACGGCGTGCGTGGCGACCTGAAGGTGCAGAGCTGGTGCGACAGCCCCGAGGTGCTGTGCGACTTTGACACGCTCTATCTGGACGAAAAAACGCCTGTGACCGTCGAAAAGGCGCAGGTTCACAAGAATGTTGTGCTCATGCACATCAAGGGTATTGACACGGTCGAGGCCGCCGAGGCGATGCGAAACAAGGTGCTCCACCTTGACCGTGAGGACGTAGAGCTGCCCGAGGATCTCGTGTTCATTCAGGATATTCTGGGCTTCAAGGTGTTCGATCTGCGCGTTGACCGCGTAATCGGCCGTATCCGTGACGTACTGACCAGTAATCCGGCGCATGATATGTACGAAATCGCCGGTGAGGACGGCCGCCTGATCTACATTCCGGCCATCAAGCCGTTCCTCAAGGAGATCGATATGGAAGCCGGCGTGATCTACGTTGAGAGCATCGAGGGCCTGATCGAATGAAAATCGACATTATGACGCTGTTTCCGGAGATGATCAACGCGGTTATGCGCGAAAGCATCATCGGACGCGCACAGGACAAGGGTGTTGTCGAGGTCAAGGCAACCAACATCCGCGATTATGCGCTTGACAAGCATCACAAGGCGGATGACGCGCCCTATGGCGGCGGACGCGGACAGGTCATGCTGGCTGAGCCGCTGTATCTGTGCCATCAGGCGCTGAGTGCCGGCGAGCATGTGCACACGGTGTTCCTCTCTGCACAGGGACAGCCGTTTAATCAGCAGAAAGCGCGTGAGCTGCTCGCAAAGGAGCACTTTATTCTGGTCTGCGGCCATTATGAGGGCATTGACCAACGGTTTATCGACGAGTGCGTAGACGAGGAGATTTCCATCGGTGACTTTGTGCTGACCGGCGGGGAGATTCCCGCGATGGCAGTTGCGGACGCAGTATGCCGCATGGTGCCGGGCGTTCTGCCGGACGAGGAAGCGTTCACGGCGGAAAGCCACTGGGACGGCCTGCTCGAGCATCCGCAGTACACCCGTCCGGAAAACTGGCGTGGCAGAGAAGTGCCGGAGGTGCTGCTCTCCGGGCACCATGCCAATATTGAAGCATGGAGACGCGAAATGAGCCTGCGCCGCACGAAAAAGGATCGGCCCGACCTGTTTGCACAGTTTCAGCCGCAGGATAAGCGGGATAAGAAGATTCTCGATAAAATGAACAGCGATGAGCGGTAAAAAGAACCCTTCGGGGTTCTTTTTTGTTGCGCAAATGCGAAAAGAGAGCCTGCTTACACAGACTCTCTTTCCAGACAGCTCCAAAAGGAAAATTATGCGTTTGTATCATTGGGCTGCTCGAGCGCGGCCTGTTCGTCCGCAAGAGCAGCTTCGCGCTTTTTCTCCAGACGCGAGCCGATAAAGTAGCCGACAGCGGCTACAGCGACCGCCCAGACGGTTGCGCTCGGGGATTTCGCCAGAATATCGCCCAGACCGGTACCCTGCATCTTCTCACCGAGAATACCGACCAATCCGCACAGGATATAGCCGACAGCGGCGCCCAGACAGGTCAGCTGGAACACATGGCGCTTCATGCCGAAGATCTTCACATCGGCAGGATCAATATCTTCTTCTTCCTCTTCGGGTTCTGCGTCAAGGATGGCAGGCGCATTTTCGTCCTGCGCAGCGGGCTGGGTGTCTTCGGCTGCGGCAGGCAGGTTTTCCTGCTCCTGCACATCGGAAACCGCCTGTTCTTCGTCCAGCGGCTGCTGATTTTCGCTCATAGCGAGTACTTCCTCTCTTTTCCGGAGAAACGGCGATGGGTCACATCATATTGTTATTGCGCGTGCTCTCGGACGGAATGATGATCGCGGCGACAATATACGCCAGGATACCCGAACCGCCGAGGAAGCATACAAGCGCCCATGCCAGACGGATCAAAGTCGGGTCGAGATCAAAATATTCCGCGATGCCGGCACAGACACCGCACAGCATGCGGTTGGATTCACTGCGATACAATTTCTTGCCATTCATCGTAAAGTCTCCTTTTCTTTTATCATACGTTGTTTTGCGGATTTCGTCAAGTTACATCTTGACCCTGTGTATCTTGAGGAACAAGGCCGACCTCATATTTGCTCAGCAGGTCGATGCGGCCGCTGCCGCCGACGGTCGCGTTCAGGTCGAGCGAGAAGTCGAGCCGATAGGACTGCGTTTCGGTATCGTAGCGGTTGTCATACAGCGCCGTGCCACTGCCGTCCTCGTTGAGCTGCACCAGAGAAGTGCCGTTCAGCGTGACCGGACCGCCGTTTGTGTGCGCCTGTATATGGCACCGGCCCAGATTGGATTCCAGCAGGGATGCCGAAATGTTTCCGGTGTTGGTGTGAAGGCTGATGTTCTGTGCATACAGCCCATTGGTCGTCAGCGTGCCGTCCTGCGTGGAGAGCTTGATGCTGTCTGCGCTGAGGTTATCCTCGATGAACAGGTTTGCGGACTGCGTGCAGGCAATGTCTATCTCACGGAACGATGTGCTGTCCCGCGGGATAATGAGGGTGACAGTGCCGCTGTTCGCCCAGATGTTTGCTGTCCATTTGCCGTTTTGGGTAAAAGAGCTGGTCGCAACGCTGTAATCGCCGTCCAGCGTAAAGTCCGTGCCCGCGCCGGATACATACAGTATCTCAAAATCGCCGCCCTTGAGCGTCAGGTCGATGCTGGTGATATGGTCGAGCGACTGCTTGGGCAGGCTGTAACCTTCGATGGCATTTCGGCGGGTTTCGAGGTAATCCTGCACCCAGTCGGTGTCAAAATCGCTGTCATCATCTTCATCGGCGGTGACAAGGTGGTCGCTGATGTTCACAAACTTATCGGAAAAATTTTGTGCGGCATCGCTGAACGGATGCAGTGCACCATTATAGTACACGCTGTAAAACTGTCCGCCGAGCACATGACCGACCGTTGTCAGTCCGAGTCCGAGCACCAGCACGGCAGCGCAGGCAATAATGAGCTTTTTCATACATTTCCACCTCCTGTACGGCGGCATCTGTTGCGAATCCAGTTAAACGGTGCACGCAGCACGGCGACAAAGGCGCGGAACACCGGCGGCACGAACAGAATGCTCAGCTTGATGGACAGCAGTCCGAGCAGGATACCGGCGGCAAAGGCAGCCAGTCCGTTGCCGAGTGTGACGAGCGCGTTCGCCGGTGTCGCCCACAGTGTGCAGGACAGCAGGGCAATCACGGCTCCGCCGCAAATCAGCGCAAGCGGAATGCCGTACAGAATGAGCAGTACAGCGAAAATCACCGCGAGCACGGTCACAACGATCGCCAGAAGCACGCCAAGCACGGTTGCACCTGCGCCGAATACGAGCGGCAATCCGATCGGGATGGCGAGCAGCACCAGCACAATCAGCAGCAGCGGACTGATACCGCGCCAGCGGCGCTTCTCTTTTATCGGCTGTGCATGCGGTACAGCGGTCAGTTCGCGGTAGTCCGCCAGGATCTGCGCCGCAACTTTTGCCGGCTCGCCGAGTTCCTCGATGGCCTTCGCCTCGTTTTCCGGGCCTGCGTCATCAAAATATTCTTCGTAATAGCGCAGAGCGTTCGCGCGTTCCTCCTCCGGCAAAACCGAAAGCGCACGCCGCAGCGCTGCCATGTAATCTGCTCTGTTCATTCGTTCACCCCTCCAAAAAAGATCGTGTCGATCCCGCTGCGGTAGTTCTGCCAGTCGATGCGGTGCTGCCGCAGAGCGGCTCTGCCGTGCTCGGTGATCTGGTAGTAGCGTCGGTTGCGGCCCGCATAGGCTTGATCGTAGGTGGTCAGGCAGCCGTCCTTCATCAGCCGCCGAAGTACCGGATACAGCGTAGATTCGGAAATATCCAGTACCTTTTGTACGTCCTGCGTGATACGGTAGCCGTAGGTGCTCTCTCGCTCGACTACGGCAAGCACGATGCCGTCCAGCAGGGAGGACGAGATGGGATAGGACATATGGAATCCTCCTCTCCTGTGTTTCTAATAATATTATATGAGATATAATATAGTCCGTCAACAGGTATATCAAAAATAACTATGAAGGAATTGTAAATTTTGTGGGATCAGTGCAGGAAAAACACTGTTTTCACATTGTATTCGCGGAAAAGATAGCGTATAATGATATCTGTATAAGTATGGGCAGAGGAAACGAACGAAAGGGCGAATCTGATAAATGAAACTGGCTGTATTATTCGGCGGTATTTCGAGTGAGCACGATATCTCGTGCCTGTCTGCCGCTTCTATTTTGCGAAACCTGAATAAAGATAAATATGAAATCTATCCGGTCGGCATCACCCGCGATGGCGAGTGGTTCTACTGCCCGGACTGCGATCCGGACCGCGTAGAGAGCGGTGCGTGGGAGCGCATGACCGGCAAGGTCAAGGTCGTTCTGGCACCCGACCGCGGCATGCATGGCATGGTGCTGCTCCGTGAGGGAGAGATCGAGGTTGTCCGTCTGGACTGCGTATTCCCGGTGCTGCACGGCGTCGGCGGCGAGGACGGCACGATGCAGGGCCTGCTCGAACTGGCCGGCATTCCGTACGTCGGCTGCGGCGTAGCTGCAAGCGCGAACACGATGGATAAGGCACTGACCAAAAAGGTCGTTGAGGGCACCGGCGTCCGTCAGGCGCGGTACTATCTGGCGCTGAGATATGACTTTGAGCGCAATGCCGAGGCGGTTGTCGCCGCGGCAGCGGAAACGTTGGGCGCGTTCCCGGTATTCGTCAAGCCGTGCTCGCAGGGCTCGTCCGTGGGCGTTGCCAAGGCGAACAATCTGCTCGAGCTGGCCGAGGGCCTGACCGAAGCCTTTAAGCTGGATACCAAGGTGCTCGTCGAGGAGTTCATCGACGGTCACGAGGTCGAGTGTGCTGTGCTCGGCAACCTCGAGCCGCAGGCCTCCACGGTCGGCGAGATCGCTCCGACGCAGGAGTTCTACACCTTTGACGCCAAGTACAAGGACGAAAGCTCGCGTCTGTACATTCCGGCACACATCACCGAGGAGCAGATTGCGGCCGTCCGTCGGGACGCTGTCCGCGTTTACACCGCACTCGGCTGCCGCGGCCTGTCGCGCGTAGACTTCTTTGTCACCCACGACAGCGGCGAGGTCGTTTTCAACGAGCTGAATGCGATTCCGGGCTTTACCTCGATCAGCATGTACCCCAAGCTGTTTGACTACGAGGGCATCGGCTATGCCGAGCTGCTCGACCGCCTGATCTCTCTGGCACTGGAGGAGCACAATGGATAAGCGTGCGATCGGCGTATTTGACTCCGGCTTGGGCGGTCTGACCGCCGTGCGCCGTCTGCACGCCCTGATGCCGCAGGAGAATATCATCTATTTCGGCGATACCGGCCGTGTGCCGTACGGTACGCGCGGCCGCGATATCATTACCAAGTATGCGAGGCAGGATGTGGCGTTTCTGCGCCAGTTTGACCTGAAATCCATCATCATTGCCTGCAACACCGTGTCCGCTATCGCGCTCGACCTGCTTTCCGAGGAGAACGACATTCCGATCATCGGCACGGTAGAGCCTGCCTGCCGCCGCGCCATGACCATGACGCAGACCGGCAGAGTCGGCGTGATCGGCACGGCGGCCACCATCCGTTCGGGTGCATACGAGAAGTATCTGCACAAAAAGGACGGCACGCTCGACCTGTTCACGCAGGCGTGTCCGCTGTTCGTGCCGCTGGTCGAGAACGGCCGCGTGCATCGCGGCGATGTGGTCATCGAAACGGTCGTGAAGGAATATCTCACGCCGCTGAAGGACGCAGGTGTGGATACGCTGATTCTCGGCTGTACACATTATCCGCTGCTTGAGGAGGTTATCGGCGACTTTATGGGTCCGGATGTGACGCTCATCGACTCGGGCGCCGAGGCGGCAAATCTTGCCTCCACGCAGTTTGACCCGAATGAGGGCACGGGTACTACACAGTATTTCGTTTCGGACGATCCGCAGGGCTTTGACCAGCTCGCCGAGCTGTTCCTGCAGGAAAAGGTCGATGTCGGTGCGGAGCTTGTGGATATTTCCCGCTATTAAGGAGCATAGAAATATGAAGAAGGACGTTTGGCTGACGATTTCCTCCCAGCAGCAGTTTGCGGGCTGTGACGAGGAGAACATCGACCTGCAAACCGCTGCCACGCTGTACGAGCGCGGCGGAAAATATTACATCGCATACGAGGAAAGTGAGCTGACCGGACTCGAAGGCACCAAGACCACCGTCAAACTGGACGGCAAAACGGTTGCCCTCATCCGCACGGGTACGTTTCCCTCACACATGCTGTTCGCTGAGGACGAGCGCCATGTCGGTCTGTATCAGACGCCGGTCGGCAGCGAAATGGCTATCGCCACCCACACCTCGCGGGTGCACAACACCATCGGCGAGGACGGCGGACACCTCATCATCGACTACACGGTCGAGGTGGACAACTCTCTCATGGGAGAACACCACTTTGAGATGACGGTATCGACCAAACCGAACATTCAGGTCGTTTAACAAAGTAAAAATAAGAGATTTTAGATATAGGAGTGTACACATGAACGCATATGAGATCGCACGCGCCGAAGCAACCCGCGTTGTAGAAGCGGCGTACCGCAAGGCTGTAGCCGCAGGCGAGCTGCCTGAGGGCACCATTCCTCCGGTTGCGGTAGAGACCCCGAAGGATTCCTCCAACGGCGACTGGGCATCCACCTTTGCCATGCAGTGCGCAAAGCCGCTGCATATGGCGCCGCGCAAGATCGCGGAGAGCATCGTAGCCAACCTCGACCTCGAGGGCAGCTGCTTTGACACCGTGACCATCGCAGGCCCCGGCTTTATGAATTTCACGCTGAATCAGGGCTGGTACGAGCAGGCTGTCCGCGGTGTATTCGCCATGGGTGAGAATTACGGCCGTACCGAGAGCAAAAAGCCGGAAAAAGTCATGGTAGAGTTCGTTTCCGCCAACCCGACCGGCCCGATGCACATGGGCAATGCACGCGGCGGTGTTCTGGGCGACTGCCTGTCCTCGGTTCTGGACTGGTCCGGCAACGACGTTACCCGTGAGTTCTACATCAACGATGCAGGCAATCAGGTAGACAAGTTCGCGCACTCGGTCGAGGGCCGCTATATCCAGGAGATCCGCGGCGAGGACGCTATCGAGTTTGACGCTTCCTGGTATCAGGGCGATGACATTAAGGCACTGGCGCATGATCTGGTAGAGCAGTACGGCGACAGCCTGCTCGAAAAGACCCCGGAGGAGCGCTTTGCCATTATCGAGGGCTACGGTCTGCCGACCAACATTGCCCGCATGGAGCGCGACCTCAAGCGTTACAAGATCAACTACGACGTATGGTTCCGTGAGTCCACTCTGCACGAGAGCGGCTACGTTAAGGAGACCATCGACATGCTGACCGCCAAGGGCGCAACCTACGAGACCGAGGACGGCGCACTGTGGCTCCGTTCGACCGACTTCGGCTGCGACAAGGACGACGTTCTGCGCCGCGCAAACGGTTTCTATACCTACTTTGCGGCCGATATCGCTTACCATCGCAACAAGTTCGAGAAGCGCGGCTTTGACCGTGTTATCAACATCTGGGGCGCTGACCATCACGGCCATGTAAAGCGTCTGCAGTGCGCTCTGGATGCACTCGGTCTGGACGGCTCTCACCGTCTGGAGATCGTGCTCATGCAGCTTGTCCGCATGATGCAGGGCGGCGAGGTTGTCCGCATGTCCAAGCGTACCGGCAAGAGCCTGACGCTGACCGACCTGCTCGACGAGATTCCGGTCGATGCAGCGCGTTTCTTCTTCAACAGCCGCGCCGCTGAGACCCAGATGGAGTTCGACCTTGACCTTGCTATCAAGCAGGATTCCGATAACCCGCTGTACTATGTGCAGTACGCGCACGCGCGTATCTGCTCCGTGCTCAAGAACGCACAGGAGAGCGGCATTGCGCTGCCGGATACCGGCAAGACCGACCTGTCCGTGCTGACCGGCGCAGATGAGCGTCAGCTCATCAAGCAGGTTGCTCTGCTGCCCGAGGAGATCGTGCAGTCCGCTGTCAGCCGCGATCCGTCGCGTCTCAACAAGTACGCCGTTGCACTGGCGCAGCAGTTCCATCACTTCTACAACGCCTGCCGCATCAAGGATGCCGAGCCGGCTGTCCGCGATGCGCGTCTGACCCTGTGTCTGGCGGCAAAGCAGACCATTGAGAACGTGCTGAAGCTCATCGGCGTAGACGCACCGGAATCCATGTAATTCGCATACCCTCAATCGAACCGCGTTATTCACGCGAGGAGACCCACATGAAAAAATTAGCGAAAAGAATAGCGGCACTGGCGATGACGGCGGCAATGATGACTGCCTCCGCCGGTGCGATCACGCAGGACGGACAGAGCGAAACGTGGTTTGACGGCGTTTGGGCGCTCATTGATGCTTTCGGCCTAAAGGCGGAGCATGATCCGTACGTTCTGCAGAACTATATCAATAAATATCTGGAAAAGCATCCGGATGAGATGTATGACGTGCTAAACGACATTCTCTCGCTGCTCGATACGCATTCCATGTATCTGTCGAGCGAGGAGTATTCGCAGGGCTTTTCGACGCTTGAGGGCTTTGTCGGCATCGGTGTCGGCCTGCAGGAGACAGAAAACGGCGTACAGATCGCTGAGGTCATGCGCTATTCAGCGGCGGAGGAAGCCGGTCTGCAGATTGGCGATCTTATCGTGAAAATCAACGGTGAGGACGCAACCAAGCTGAAAAATGCCGATGTAGCATCTAAGCTGCGCGGCGAGGAAGGCACGTCGGTCAAGCTGACCGTGCGCCGCTACGGACGGGACATTACCGTTACCTGTGAGCGCCGTCAGGTCAACCGCGTGTACGTTTCCAACAAGACGATGGCGGACGGTGTGGAGTACATCAAGGTCAGCGCCATCGGCTCGCAGAACGACTGGTCGGCGTTTTCGGAGATTTGGGACAGCCTGCCGTCCAAGAACACCCGTGCGGTCATTCTCGACCTGCGCGGCAACGGCGGCGGCCTGATCGACGCGGCGCTCAAAATGGCCAATGTTATGACACCGGTCAAGGATGCAGAGCTTGCCGGCGTGCGCTACCGCGATGATATGGGCGGTCTGGAGCAGACCTATTCGACCGGCAATGCGCTGCCGCTGGGCAAGATTGTCGTTCTGGTGGACGGCGGCACGGCTTCCGCGGCGGAGCTGCTGGCAGGCAGCCTGCAGGATACCGGCTCGGCGACGCTCATCGGCAGCAAGACCTACGGCAAGGGACAGGGGCAGTTCCACATTGATCTGGTAAACGGCGACAAGCTGGTCATCACCACGCTGGAGCTCGAGCTGCCCAAGCAGGGCTGCTGGGAAGGTGTCGGCCTGACGCCGGATATCCAGCTGGAAAACCGCAAGGTTACGGTCAATACCAAGGATCTCAAACCGCTCGATACGAGCACAACCCTGCGTTTTGGCGACAGCTCGGACGCGGTTTACGCCATGACCGAGCGCCTGTCGCTGCTGGGACTGCTCACCGAAGCAACCGGCAGGTATGACGGCGACGTAGCGGACGCAGTAGCGTCCTTCCGGGCGGCTTACGATCTGCCTGCGGCGCTGTATGCGTCTCCGGAGATGCTGAGCGCACTGGACGAAGCGGTTACTGCGCTGAATGGCCAGACCTATCTGGTGGACGATCAGCTGCAGAGCGCACTTGAAATGTGCAGGCTGGCGGCGGCAAAACCGCAGCAGTATACCGTTAAGAGTGACGGCAGCTGGACGAAAAAGTAAACTTTATCAACTGAAATATGAATATTTTTCATCTTCTTAGGAGGAAGAACAACCTTGGATATTCCTTTATGTCAATCCGAGCATAAACCGCAGCTTTTGCTGAACGATCCGGCGGCAATTTCGCTGTATCATACCGCGCCCGAGAAGTTTGCAGGCGCGCTTGCACCGAATGCTGAACTGTGCGATGCATGGGCTGAAGAGCTGGCGCCGCTGCCGGTCGGCCTGGCGCTCGAGTGTCCGCCCGAACCCGATGCGGAGCACTGCGAACGTCCGATCACCATGCACTACATTGAGCAGTGCAAGGAGGTCTTCCGTCCTCTGCTGCACGATGACGCGGCGTTCTATTATCTGCATGGTGCGCCGACGTTTCCGGCGCTGCGTGCCGCTGTGCTGGCTCTGGGCGATCTGTGCGGCCGAACGGTAATTGCGGAGCTGCATGTGGAGGACGATGAAGGCCATCTGCCGGACGGCACGGATGTGCGGGCGGCTATCGGTGTGCTGCAGCGCATTGGCGTTACGACTGTGCTGATCAGCGCACACGATCCCGAATCGCTGACGCAGGCGCTCGAAATCGCGGCGCCGTATGCGCGGCTGTCGCTCGGCGTGTGCATGCACGCGGACTGGCTGTCTCAAACCACACTGTACAACACCGAGGTCATTATGCCCGACATTACGGAAGCATTTGTCGCAGCGCTGCGCGGCAATCAGGTGGCGTGCAAAATGCTGCCGCGCGATCACGATGATTTTATCTGTGCGCCGGACGGCAAGCACGCGCATTTTATCGCTCCGACCATCGACATTTCGGATGAGATCGAGTGCGGTCCGCATCTGGATGAGGATCTCATCGAAGCCGAGGATGATTCGGGTGCGTTCAAGCTGCTGCTCGAAACCGAAGAGGATGTTGTCACACTGGAGGAATCCCGCTATATGATCTCGCGTCCGCTGTGCCTGTGCGCGGAATCTGCCGACCTGCTGGAGCAGGGGCTGCGGGTATTTCCGGGACTTGCACTGTATGACGGCACATGGGAGCAGGAAGACGCGGTCATTTCGTACTTCGAGACGAAATACGGCATGATCCGCTTATAGGGGACTTCAAAAGTCCCCTATATACGAAAGACGGTTCCGGAGAAACCGCCTTTCGATACCCGAATGACGCCCGGCGCTATCCTTGCGCGACTTCTCGGTCGCGCTGCGCCCCAGGGGCACTGGGGCGGGGAAACAAAACCCACGCACATGTCGCGGGTTTTGTTGCGGCGCAATGCGCCGCGGATTGAATGCTGCCGCAGAGCGGCAGTCGCCTGCGGGCGGGACCAAAGACTCGGTTTTCTGGACGAAAACCGGTCTTGTAGTTGCAATTATGCAAGCAAATTGTTATTGAATACCGCGCGGAGCGCGGTTATCTGGATAGGAAAGGCAGGGTGGAACCTATGGACTGGAGAGAAGTTACGATCTACACGACGACCGAGGGCATCGGTCCGGTCGAGGCACTGCTCGAGGACAACGGCGTAGAAGGCTATGTGCTTGAGGATTCGGCGGATTTTGAAGAATTTCTCAAGGACACCGAAATATACTGGGACTATGTAGACGAGGATCTGGTGCGCGAGAAGCGTGCACAGGAGACCTGTCTCAAAATCTATCTGCCGGACAGCGACGAGGGTGCAAAGCAGTACGCGGATATCCGTGCCGCGCTGGAAAATCTCAAGGCGCGCGATGAGGAGCACGCCTGGGGCCGACTGTGTACCGAAACCGCGCTGACCCGTCAGGAGGACTGGGAGTGGGGATGGAAGCAGTATTTCAAACCGTTCCCGGTGGGACGCGGCTTTATGATCAAACCCTCGTGGGAGACGGTTGAGGACCCGCAGGGCCGCCGTATTCTTGAAATCGACCCGGCGTCGTCCTTTGGCACCGGCAGCCACGACACGACCCAGCTGTGCATGATGGCGCTCGAGGATGCGGTAAAGCCGGGCGACAAGCTGCTCGATATGGGCACTGGCTCGGGTATTCTGGCCATCGCGGCGGCTATGCTCGGCGCGGATGTGCAGACCATCGTCGATATCGACGAGAACTGTCTGAAAACTGCACACGAAAATGCGGAAAAAAACCATGTCGAGATCGGCAGAGGTCTGTGCGGCGATGCGCTGCGCGACCCGAAGCTCGCCGAGGACATCGGCGGCGGCTACGACGTGATCGTGGCGAACATCGTGGCTGATGTCATCATCGGCATGTCGCCCATGTTTGCGGATAAGCTGGTCAAGGGCGGCACGCTGATCTGCTCCGGCATCCTCAACGAGCGTGCCGAGGAGGTGCGCGCGGCGCTGGAAAAGAGCGGATTTACGATTCTTTCGCACGCGAAGAGCGATGACTGGAGCGCTTTTGCTGCGAAAAAGTGATTTGTTTCAGGATTCACGGAATGTTCACTTGCCAAACGGCTGTTTTTTTGCTAAAATAGGAAAGGTTATTTGATTATTATGCCTCGATTTTTTGTCGATCAGCAGCCGCAGGACGGCGTGCTGACCCTTACCGGAGAAAACGCGCATCACGCGGGACGTGTTCTGCGTCTGCGTGTCGGCGAAGGTGTTACCCTGTGTGACGGTGCCGGAATGGATTTTGACTGCACGGTGGAAGCCGTGGAGAAGGAAGCCGTGACCTGCCGGGTCGTAAGCTGCCACGCGGCGGATACCGAACCGAAGCAGTCTATCACGCTGTTTATGGCGCTGCCCAAGGGCGACAAAATGGAATTTATCGTGCAGAAGGCGGTAGAGCTCGGCGTCAGCCGTATCGTGCCGTATCTGTCCAAAAATTGCGTTTCCCGACCGGATAAGACCGAAAAGAAGGTGGAACGCTGGCGTAAGATTGCTGCCGAGGCAGCAAAGCAGTGCGGCAGAGGACGTCTGCCGGAGGTGGCAGCCGTTGTACCGGTCGCTCAGGCAATCGCGCAGGCGGCGGAAAGCGAAACGGCACTGTTTTTCTACGAAAACGAGAGGCGGACCGGTCTGCACGATGCGCTTGCAGGCGGTGTCAGGGACACGGTTTCGCTGATGGTCGGGCCGGAGGGCGGCTTCGATCCGGCTGAAGCAAAGGCAGCCGTGGACGCGGGACTGCAGAGCGTTTCGCTCGGTACACGCATCCTGCGGTGTGAGACTGCGCCGATTGCGGCGCTTGCGGCCGTGCTCTATGCCGGCGGCAACATGTGAGAAGAAATAAAGGGAGTGTTAAACGTTGGCAAAAAACAATGTGGGTAAAAAGCCAATTTCTCAGGAAGAATATACCACCAACAAGGTGCTCGCAGTATTCAGTGTGTGCCTGCTCGGCGTGCTGGTACTGATGATCCTCGAGCGCCTGCTGGGCTACAGCAACACCTGGAAGACCGGCGTGCTGGTAACGCGGGTGCTGCTCGGTGTGGGCATTGTCGGCGCGGCAGCCGGCATCATCATGCTGGGACAGGAGCATGCAGGCAAGCGCAGCAGCGTGCGCCGCATCGTGTGCGGACGCAATATGCTGATTGCAAGCATCGTTGCCATCGTATTTCTGACCGCGATCAACTACTACGGCACCATGCCGATCAAGGCGATGTATGTTGTTCTGCCGGTTCTGGCAGTGTATTATCTGGTGTATCATTCTTATGCGCCGGAATTTTTCCTGATTGCAGTAGATACCGGTGTGGGTGTTGCGGCAATGCTGGTGATTCACCGCGCGCTGGTTTCGGCTAACCATACATGGATGTCCACCGTGGCGGCAGCAGGTACCGCGGTACTGGCGCTGATCCAGATCGCCGTTACGGCTTCTCTGCGCCGCAAGAAGGGCAAGTTCACCTTCCGCGGCCGCAAGATCGACACCCAGTTCAGCAAGAACGCGTACCTGATGCTCACCATTACGCCGATCGTGATGGTAGCGCTGACGGCAGTCGTTGTACTTGCGGCAAGCCATGTCATGATCGCACTGGGTGCGGCAGCGGCATATCTGTTCATCACTGCGGTATACTATACCGTGAAGCTGATGTGATAATTGCATTTTTCCTGTCGAAGCGCGGCGCGTTTTGACGGTTAGATAGCGGGCGGCGCAGCCGCCCGCTTTGTCATACCCGAAGGAGGGGACATATGAGACGGTTTTTCGGCTTTCTGCTGACCATGGCTCTGCTTGGCGGCGGTGCATTCTGGCTGCCGTATCTGCAGGCGGAGCCGGTGGATAACGTCTATCAGGCGGCAGATCTGCTCCGGCAGGACGCGGAGAACGGCGGAAACGGCGTTGCCTTCCGCGAGGACAACGTGGATGCGGACGAGGTGTACCGGGCGCTGGAGGCGCAGTATCCATACGCATTCGCGCTGCACGCGGTAACACGGCCGAACAAGACCATCGAGCTGAACGCCGAGGTTTCTCGGCAGGCGCGGCAGGAGCAGGCGTGGGAGTATGCCAAGGTGCTGACAGCTGGTTCAATCTCACAGACCATGACGGCCGAGGAGAAACTGCGTGCGCTGCACGATACCCTCATCCGCCAGTGTGAGTACGATGTGGATACGGCAGAGGAGGACGCTCCGGACGGCTCGGCACCCGCTTTTGCGGCAGACGGCGCGCTGCTCGATCATAAGGCCGTGTGCGCCGGTTACGGCCGCGCGTATGAGATGCTGTGCAAGGCGGCAGGCATTCAGGTCATCTATGTCGCATCCGAGGAAATGAACCACGGCTGGAATGCCGTGCGGCTGGGCGGCACAACATATTACATCGACTGCACGTTTGACGACCCGATTCCGGACAGAGGCGAATATGTATCCGATCAGTATTTTATGCTCACCGGAGATGAGCTGGCGCAGACGCATACCTGGAATGAGGCGTTTTACGAACAGCTTCTGGACAGTCTGGAGCAGGGCGGAAAATAGCGGGAAAATCGGTTCCGAAACTTTTTCAAAATTTTTTGAAAAAGGTGTTGACATTTGCTCGATTATGGACTATACTAAACAAGTCGTCAGCGAGCGGGCGATAACAACGGAAAAGGATATGGCGGTATAGCTTAGTTGGCTAGAGCGTCCGGTTCATACCCGGAAGGTCATTGGTTCAAGTCCAATTACCGCTACCATTTTCCCTTGGCCCGTTGGTCAAGCGGTCAAGACACCGCCCTTTCACGGCGGTAACGGGGGTTCGATTCCCCCACGGGTCACCACTTGGAAGTTTAGCTCAGCTGGGAGAGCATCTGCCTTACAAGCAGAGGGTCAGCGGTTCGAGCCCGTTAACTTCCACCACGAAAACCACTCACGAAAGTGAGTGGTTTTTCTTTTTGTCTTTAGAAACTGCCGTCTTTCCGGGGCATACGAGGCGCGCAGCGCTACGTTCTGTCCGGGCGGCAGTTTTTTTCAGCACCGGCTGAGCGGGGTACTCGAACTGCGTAAGCGTGTTCGCCTCTTTCCGGGCGGGAGGTTTTTCGCTGAGATTCAGCGAGGAAATGCGCCGTCTGCGGACGGCGGGAACGTGCCGCGCCCCGCGGCGGGGCAAGAGGGTAGACACCAAGGTTTCTACCCTCTTAACTCCCACTTCCTTTTGGGAGGGTCTGGCGCAGATTGCCGACATGTGACCGCTGCGAAATAGGGAACGGCAGTCGGGTTACCGTTACGTGTCTTTCTCCACCTTTTCGCAGTTCACAGACAGTGTACTGCTACACATACGGTCAACTCTACGCAGAGCGCGGCACAAGGTGAATTGCCCGAAGGGCAAGAGAAGGTCCCCTGGGGGATAACAGTGCCGCGCAATTTTTTTGCGTGTTGTAACGGAAGGCACCTGCGAATTTAGGCGTTTGGTCGATTTATCTTCGCAGGTGCTGTCTAACATAACGCGCTAACGAATTGTGCGGCACTGTTATCCCCCAGGGGACCTTCTCTTGCCCTTCGGGCAATTCACCTTGTGCCGCACTCTGCGTTGATTTAACCACTTGTGTAGCAGAACAATATCTGACACTGCGAACAGGCTGCGAAAGATACGGAAGAAAAAATCCTCTGCCGTTCTCCGTTTCGGAGCGGTCACATGTCGGCAATCTGCGCCAGACTATCTAACAAGGGAAAGACAGGAGTTCAAAGAGGAAGGGAAACCGTAGGTGTCCCTTCCTTTTTGCCCACCGCCGTGGGTACGGCGCTGTCCCAGCCGCGGGTGCGGCAATCTCCCGCGCTCCGCAGAGCGCAACTCCTCGCTGAATTTCAGCGAAAAACTCTCCGCCCGTTAGGAACGAACGCGCTTGCGCAGTTCGAGTACCCCGCTCAGCCGGTGCTGAGAAATGCCGCCCGAATAGGGCGGACCGCCTGCGCGGTTCGTGCATCCCAACGGGTCGGTGCCGGAATAGCCTGCGTTGCGGTTAAACCACCGCAACTTCACATAAACTACGTTTGCGTTACTCCCACATATTTGGTATAATATAACCCGTTAGACAAACTTTTCCGGAATCGAGGGAAATTATGCAACAAGTGACCCGAAAAACGCTGGGTGCGGGAATCAATCTCACCTGCGTGACCACACCGAAGTTTAAGCGGGCAGTGCTGCGCACGATGCTGGTGCTGCCGCTCGGCGGCGAGGATGCCGCGCTGCGCGCGTGTCTGCCGCAGGTTTTGCGCCGCGGCACGGCCAGGCTGAACGACATGCAGGCGTTCGGCACCGCGCTTGACGAGCTGTATGGTGCGCGTATTGAAGCCGCAGTGCGCAAGGAGGGAGAGAACCTGTGCATCGGCTTTCTGTCCGACTGTATTGATGAGGCTTATGCACCGGGAGCCGACGGTCTGACCGCCGGTGTGATCGGTCTGCTGTGCGATCTGCTGTATGACCCGTATCTGCAGGACGGCCTGTTCTGCGCCGCTTATGTAGAAGGCGAGCGCGGCAACCTGATCGACCGCATTGCCGCACTCAAAAACGATCCGCGTTCGTGGACGCCGCGCCGACTGAACGAGCTCATGTGCGAAAACGAGGACTACGGCAAGTCCGCGCTCGGTACGATCGAGCAGGCGGAGCGCATTACGCCGGAAACGTTGTACGCGGCCTATCGCCGTGCGCTGAGTGAGGCGCAGGTGGAGCTGTTTTACTGCGGTACGATGATGCCGGACGAGGTGGAAGCACACTTCATGGCAACGCCGCTGGCCCAGCCGCGTGAGGGCACGCTGTATCAGCCGCACACGGTCGTGCAGGCGCGGCCTGCCGGTGATGTTCGTGAGGTCGTTGAGGATGCCGAGGTAACCCAGGGCAAGCTGTCGCTCGGCTTCCGTACCGGCGGTGCATCACTGACCGGCGGAGAACCGGCGGCGTACTGGATGTTCCAGACCATCTACGGCGGCTCGACAAGCGCGAAGCTTTTTCTCAACGTACGCGAGAAAAAGTCGCTGTGCTACTATGCAAGCGCACAGTTTGTCGCCTCCAAGGGACTGATGATCGTGGGCTCCGGCATTGAGAACAGAAATTTCGAGGTCGCACGCGATGAAATCCTGCACCAGCTGGATTTGTGCCGCAAGGGCGAAATTACGGACGCAGAACTCGAAAGCGCACGCAAAACGCTGGTCAACGGCTGGCGCACCATGCTCGACGACCCGCTTACACTCGAGCGCTACTGGATGGGACAGGCGGCTGCAGGCACGCTCGTATCGCCCGAGGAGCGCATCGAGCAGGTGACCGACATTACGCGCGAGCAGGTCATTGCCGCGGCACAGAGCACAGCGCTTGACACGGTATTCTTTATGAAGGGAGCGGCAAAATGACAAAGAATTATTCCGCTCTGCACGAGAGTATGCAGACCCGCACGCTGGCAAACGGTCTGCGCATCTGCTATCTGCCCAAGAAGGGTTTCAGCAAGACCTTCGCCATTCTGGCGACCGATTTCGGTTCGGTGGACGCATCGTTCACCTTTGAGGGCAAGCGGTATGACACACCGGCGGGCGTTGCGCACTTCCTTGAGCATAAGATGTTCGAGGATGAGGACGGCAATGCACTGCAGAAATTCGCCCGCACCGGTGCAAGTCCGAACGCGTTCACAAGCCACACCATGACGGCGTATCACTTTTCCTGCACCGACCGGTTTGAGGAGAATCTGAAGATTCTGCTTAAATTCGTGTTCACGCCGTACTTCACGGATGAAAACGTGGAGAAGGAACGCGGCATTATCAATCAGGAGATCCGCATGGTAGAGGACACACCCAATTGGGAGGTGTTCGTCGGCGCGTATGAGGGCTTGTACCGCAATCATCCGGTGCGCGTGTCCATTCCGGGCAGCGAGGAGAGCATTTCGCATATTACACCGGAGCTGCTGTACACCTGTCACCGTGCGTTTTACAGTCCGAAGAACATGGCGCTTGTGGTGTGCGGCACAGCGGACTTTGAGCAGGTATGCCGCATGGCAGAGGAGATTTCACCGAAGGACGCACCCGAGATCGGTCAGCGTCATTACGGCGAGCGCCGCGCGGAAGTCCATCAGCCGGTTGTGACGCGCAAAATGCAGGTGTCGCTGCCGCAGTGCATGGTCAGCTTTAAGGACGAGCCGGTTCCGGCAGGCGAAAGCCGCCTGCGCCGCAGTCTGATCGGTGATCTGGCGGTGCGTATTCTGTGCGGCGATACCTCTCCGCTGTATGCAAAGCTGTACGAGAAGCGGCTGCTCGGACGCGATTTTGATGTGGATTATTCGCTCATTCCGGATGGCGCATGCGCGATCCTCGGCGGTGAGAGCCGAGATCCGGCGGCTGTGCGCGAAGCACTTGAGCGGGAGACTGCACGGCTGGCGCAGGAGGGCATCGAGCCGAAGCTGTTCCGCCGCATGAAGAACGCGCTGTACGGCATGCGTTTGCGTATGCTGGATGTGCCCAATCTGTATGCACGGCAGGAGATCGCGTCTGTTTTTGCGGGCGAGCATTATCTGGATTTTGCCGGGCTGTTTGACACCATCCATGCGGAGGATGTGCAGGAAATGTTCCGCCGCTGGGCACAGCCGAACCGCTCGACCATGTCGGTGATAGAGCCGAAGTAACGATAGAAAGAAGAAAGATCATGGAACACGCAATTTCATTTCCGGCGCTCGGACTGGATTTTAACATCAACCGTGTTGCCGTCAATCTGTTCGGCAAGGATATTTACTGGTATGGCATCATTATCTGCCTGGGCTTTGTGCTGGCGGCGCTGTATGTCAATCGGCGGACGAAGGAGTTCGGCGTTACGTCGGACAATCTGATGGACTGCCTGATCATCTGTGTGCCGGTCGGCATCATCTGCGCCCGCATTTACTATGTGGCGTTTGAATGGGGCTATTACAGCCAGCATCCGAATGAGATCATCGCCATCTGGAAGGGCGGCATCGCAATTTACGGTGCGGTCATCGGTGTTGTGATTGCACTGGCGGTGTACAGCAGAATTAAGAAACTGTCGTTTGCCAGCCTGTGCGATCTGGCGGCGTTCGGTCTGCTGATCGGTCAGTGCATCGGAAGATGGGGCAACTTTGTCAATGGTGAGGCACATGGCGGTGCAACCTCTCTGCCGTGGGGCATGAGCATTGACGGCGCTTCTCCGGTGCATCCGACCTTCCTGTATGAGTCGCTGTGGAACTTTGTCGGTTTCCTTGTGCTGCATTTCTATTCGAAGAAGCGCAGGTTCAAGGGCGAAATGGCGCTGCTGTATGTAGCGTGGTACGGTCTGGGCCGTGCGTGGATCGAGGGCCTGCGGACGGACAGCCTGTATCTCGGCCCGGTGCGCGTATCGCAGCTGCTGGCCGGCATAAGCTGCATTGCGGCGATTGCTGTGCTGGTACGGCAGTATAACCGCATCAAGGTCGAGAAGGCATTCTACGCGCCGGAGCAGGATAAGGCGGACGAGAAAAAAGGCGAATAACATTTCACGATAAAGGAGAACGACAATATGAGTGCAGTAAGAATGGACGGCAAGGCACTGTCCGCAAAGGTGCGCGGCAGCATTCTGGCAGAGACCGGGGCACTGAAAAAGCAGGGTGTAACGCCGGGTCTGGCGGTTATTATCGTCGGCAACGATCCGGCGAGCGAGATTTACGTCCGCAATAAGGAGCGCGCCTGCGAGCAGTGCGGCTTTTACAGCGAGAAGTACGCGCTTCCCGAGGAGACCACGCAGGAGGAACTGCTCGGTCTGATCGCACAGCTGAACGAGAGCCCGGCAATTTCGGGCATCCTGTGCCAGATGCCGGTGCCGAAGCATATTTCCGAGCAGGCGGTCATCGACGCCATTGACCCGAAGAAGGACGTGGACGCGTTCCATCCGGTTAATGTCGGCAAGATCATGGTCGGCAATTTTGATTTCGTGCCGTGCACGCCCGCGGGTGTTATGGAGCTGCTTGACGAGTACAAGATCGACCCGAAGGGCAAGGAGTGCGTCGTGGTCGGCCGCTCGAATATCGTCGGCAAGCCGATGAGCATGCTGCTGCTGCACCGTCACGGTACGGTTACCATCTGCCACAGCCGCACGCAGGATCTTGCAGAGGTGTGCCGCCGTGCGGATATTCTGGTAACCGCTGTCGGCAAGGCAGGCTTTATTACGCCGGATATGGTCAAGGAGGGCGCAGTGGTGATTGACGTTGGCATCAACCGCAACGCCGAGGGCAAAGTCTGCGGCGATGTGGCGCCGGAGGTTATGGAAAAGGCCTCTTACATGACGCCGGTTCCGGGCGGTGCCGGTCCGATGACCATCACCATGCTGATGAAGAATACGCTCAAGGCGGCAAAGCTCCAGCACGGCATTCAGTAAACAAAAACCGCCCGTATCCGGGTTGACAATCCGGGTGCGGGCGGGTATACTAAAGATAACGAAAGGTGCTGCCGGTAGACGGTCAGCCCCTAAAGAAAACGGAAGAAATAACCGCAATCATTGGGAGTGAGAGGCGGTTATTTCTTCTTTGGTCCTAAAATACGCTCAATAAGTACAAGTATCACTACAAGAATTACGAGATATTCCATAAAACCACCCCCTTTACAGGGGCTGCGGGCAACATCCTGTCATTTCGACGGCGGTGCTTTGCAAAAAATATTGCGCCCTGTCTTTGTTGCACCTTTTTGTAATACCGCGTATTACTGCAAAGGTGCGCCGTGACAGGACGCATCTTTTTCGCAAATCACTCTTGCAGAATAACAGGATACTGCCCGACCGCCTACCGTGAAAGCACAGCAGCACCTTTCTTACCGTTAAGTATAGCAGAGTTCGACAGAATGTGCAGCACGGTGCGGCGGTAATCAATCACAGCCTTTTTCAATCCCTCCAGATTTCGGCGGGATTGTTTTTATTTTGTAAATTAGAAAAGATTGACCTTTGTCCGGATTCATTCTATAATAAAGCTAATGAGTTAACCGCAACATACGGTTTATCACGTCAGGGGAGGACGAATACAATGGATATGAAGAAGCTTGCCGGCGATAAGGCGGCAGAGTATGTAAAGGACGGCATGGTTGTTGGTCTGGGCACCGGTTCTACTGCGTACCACATGGTAAATGCAGTAGGCGAGATGGTAAAGAACGGCCTGAAGATTCAGGCGATCCCGACCTCCAAGGCTACCGAGGCGCAGGCTCGTGAACTGGGCATTCCGCTGCTGACCATCGACGAGCTGGATCACGTTGATCTGGCAATCGACGGCGTAGATGAGATCGACCCGCAGTTCAACGCCATCAAGGGCGGCGGCGGTGCGCTGTACCGCGAGAAGGTCGTTGCATCCATGGCGAAGGAAGTTATCTGGATCATGGACGAGTCCAAGCTGGTAGACAAGATCGGCGCTTTCCATCTGCCGGTTGAGATCGCACAGTACGGCTCCAAGCAGGCGATGGAGCGCATGGCAGCTTACGGCTGGAATCCGGTTCTGCGTGTACGCGACGGCAAGACCTTCGTTACCGATAACGGCAACTTTATCGCGGATCTGCACCTCGGCGCAGGCTTTGACATCCAGGACGTTTACTCCAAGCTGACCGGCATGCTCGGCGTGCTGGAGCATGGTCTGTTCCTCAACATGTGCAAGCGCATGATCGTCGGCCACTCCAACGGTGAGGTTCAGGTCATCGAAAATCCGTCCAAGTAAGTGCAGCTGAAAGGCAGGAGAATTAATGATGGATCAGAACGATCAGAACGACCGCTTCGACAGATTCGACCGCTTTGAGCCGGACTTCAGCCGGTTCGAAAGTGCCTCGGACCGCAGTGAGCGCTCGAGCAGCCTCGACCGCAGTGAGCGTCCCGCACGCACAGGCAGACGTCAGTCGGCACGTCCGGTGCGTTCCGGCATGCGTATGGGCAAAGGCAAGCCGATGCGCAGAGCATCGGTCAAGCTGAACTACCGCATGGTGCTCTGCATTGCCGTACTGGTACTGCTTTTGCTGACGATCATCTTCGGCGGACTGTTCAAGTCCCGCGGCAGTAAAATTGCGGACCTGAACTCGCAGATCGAAACACTGAATAAGGATAAGGACAATCTGTCCGCACAGATTGGTGCGCTGACGCAGGAGAATCAGACCCTGCAGAGCAGCATCACCGCAACGCTTCCTGCGGCTAAGACCGCAGAGACCAACAGCATCGTGGACCTGATCCCGATGCTGAACGACGGCGTTTATGTAGTACAGAGCACCGGCTCGCAGCTTCGCTACATCAGCGTTCCGAAGGGCTATCTGCAGGACAAGCTGGGCGAGTACCGCGATGACGCTTCCGGCTATGCCGCCTCCACCGGCGATGCACCGATCTGCCAGTACTATGTGCTGTTCACCGACCGCGTGATCGGTCTTGCAGAGGGCGACACCGGCTTTGTCAGCACCGACCGCAGCGCAACCGGCTCGACGAGCACGATTCCGTCCGGCTTCTATGACTTTGTTGCTTCGTTCTTCAATAACAGCAGCAATACCACGGCTTCCGGCAGTAGTTCGAGCGATAGCAGCAGCTCGGATAGCAGCTCTGACAGTTCGAGCGACAGCAGTGCGTCCGACAATTCGTCTGACAGCAGCGCTTCTTCCGCATCTGCGGATGCAAACGCATAATCTGCGGAAAAAATTAAAAAAATCAGAGGCATGGACTTGACAGTTCGTGCCTCTTGTGCTATGCTATTAAAAGCCGCATTGTGCATAGGCTTTTGTAAGTGTGTATCAAACGATGCACCGCCGTGCCAAGCGTGACTCTACAACGAAAGAGAGGGAAAACACATGTATGCCATTCTGAAAACTGGCGGCAAGCAGTACAAGGTATCCGAGGGCGACGTAATCTACGTTGAGAAGCTCGGCGTAGAGGACGGTGCTACCGTATCCTTTGACGAGGTTCTGGTAGTAGGCGAGGGTGATTCCATCACCGTAGGCGCTCCGTACGTTTCCGGCGCGGTTGTAACCGGCACGGTTGAGAAGACCGGCAAGGGCAAGAAGATCAACATCTTCAAGATGAAGCCGAAGAAGGGTTATCGCCGTCGTCAGGGTCATCGTCAGCCGTACACCAAGGTGACCATCGCGTCCATCAAGGCGTAAGACCGTGACCAAAGTCACTTTTTCGCTGCAGGAGGATAAAATCCTCGCGGTAGATATTCTCGGCCACGCAGGCTATGCGGAGGAAGGGGAAGACATCGTTTGCGCAGCGATCTCCAGTGCGGTTATGCTGACGCATGCGCTGCTGTATGATGTACAGCATATTCCGGTCGATACTCTCATCGAGGATGACGGAGCGCATATCCGCTTTACGCTGCCGAAAGGCGATGTGGAACGCGGACAGGATGCACTTTGTGCTCTGAAGCTGCATTTTTCCGAACTGGAACAAAATTATTCTGATTTCTTGAACGTAATGGAGGTGCAAGCAGATGCTGAAGATTAGCTTACAGTTTTTCGCTCATAAAAAGGGCGTTGGTTCGACCAAGAACGGTCGTGATTCCGAGTCCAAGCGACTGGGTGTAAAGCGTGCAGACGGTCAGACCGTACCGGCAGGCAACATCCTGGTTCGCCAGCGCGGCACCAAGATCCACCCGGGTGTGAATGTTGGCCGCGGTAAGGACGACACCCTGTTCGCAAAGGTTGAGGGCGTTGTTCGCTTCGAGCGTCTGGGTAAGGACCGCAAGCAGGTTTCCGTTTACCCGCAGTAATTATAGCGTTGCGTATAGGGGGCTTCAAAAGCCCCCTATATTCAAATTCCGGTTCCTTGCGAAACCGAAATTTGATACCCCAACGGCGCTCGACGCTATCCTTGCGCGACTTCTTGGTCGCGCTGCGTCCCAATGCGGCTGGGTCGGGGTAACAAAACATCCGTCAAAGCTGGACGTTTTGTTGCGGCACGGAGTGCCGCGATTAAATGATTGCGCCGGAGGCGCAATTCGCTGCGGCGAGCCAATGGCTCGATTTTCCGTCCGGAAAATCTGCCATGTGGTTGCAGTTTGCAAGCAAACTGGTATTTTATTGTCCCAGACTTCGTCTGGGATTTTGTTGATTTTAGATAGATATTACACCTTTGAGAAGAAAGGAGGACTACCATGTTTATTGATATTGCAAAAATCAAGATCGTATCCGGCAAGGGCGGCGATGGCAAGGTCGGCTTCCACCGCGAGAAATACGTTGCGGCGGGCGGTCCGGACGGCGGTGACGGCGGCCGCGGCGGCTCGGTCATCTTCAAGGTAGACGACAATCTGTCCACGCTGCTTGACTTCCGCTACAAGAAAAAGTATGTTGCGGCTCCCGGTGAGCCGGGCGGCGGCAAGCGCTGCAAGGGCAAGGACGGTGCGGACCTGATCATTCGCGTACCGCGCGGCACGATCATCCGTGACCAGAAAACCGGTCAGGTCATGAAGGATATGTCCGACAGCGAGCCGTTTGTAGCAGCCAAGGGCGGCAACGGCGGCTGGGGCAACACGCATTTTGCAACGCCGACGCGTCAGGCACCGCGTTTTGCCAAGCCGGGTCTGCCGGGTGTCGAGCGCGATATTATCCTTGAGCTGAAGCTGCTGGCCGATGTCGGTCTGGTCGGCTTCCCGAATGTCGGCAAGTCCACGCTGCTGAGCATGGTCTCGGCGGCGCGCCCGAAGATTGCAAACTACCACTTCACGACTCTGGTGCCCAACCTCGGTGTGGTTTCGGTCGGTGAGGAGCAGAACTTCGTCATGGCCGACATTCCGGGCATTATCGAGGGCGCGAGCGAGGGTGCCGGTCTGGGCCACGACTTCCTGCGCCACATTGATCGCTGCCGACTGCTGCTGCATCTGGTTGACGCGGCAGGCAGTGAGGGCCGCGACCCGATCGACGACATTGAGAAGATCAACGCCGAGCTTGCCGGCTACAGCGAGTTTCTGGCAGCGCGTCCGCAGATCATTGTTGCCAACAAGACCGACCTGCTGGGCGATGACCGTGAGCCGGTCGAGAAGATCCGCAAGTACGCAGAGGAGCGCGGCTTCCTGTTTGCGGAGCTGTCCGCGGCGACCAACCAGGGCGTCAAGGAGCTGATGAATCTGACGTGGCACGAGCTGCAGCAGCTCCCGCCGGTATTCATCTACGAGCCGGAGTTCGTCGAGGTCGAGGAGAAGGCCGCAACCGAGAACGACTGGACTATCGAGCGCGACGGCGACGCATACGTTGTCACCGGTGCATGGGTGGACAAGATTATGGGCTCGGTCAACATCGACGACTACGAATCCCGCCAGTATATGGATCGTATGCTCCAGTCTGCAGGCATTTACGCTAAGCTGGAGGAAATGGGCATCGAGGAGGGCGCTCCGGTCGTGATCGGAGAGTTCGAGTTCGAGTACGTTTACTAAACTGGATGAAAGAGGACCTTTGGGTCCTCTTTTTTTATCGTATATACAGAGTGAAGTGTGGAGAACGTAGTGGGAGTAGCATAATGCAGAATCACTAAAAAATTATATCGTCCTATGTTCAACTCGCTGAAATAGTGCTACAATTAACTCAGAATGCACAAAAAAGGAGTTGACAAACTGTGCAACAACAAAAGAACGATAAAACAACCTGCCTGTTGCTTGCGCTGACCACGATTTTCTGGGGCAGCCTGTATACGGCAAGCAAGGTACTGCTCGATGTGATTCAGCCGTTCACGCTGCTGTGCCTGCGCTACATCATCGCAGCCATTGCCATGACCATCCTGCAGCGCCTGCGCAAACCCGACCCGAACGGAAAGCCGCGCAGGATCAAGGGCGGTGACTGGAAATATATTATCATGTTCGGTCTGGGCGGCTATGTGCTGTCGATCGGTCTGCAGCAGTACGGCACCAAGCTGGCGGGCGCATCGCTGGCATCGCTCATTAACTGCATGAACCCGATCGCTATCTGCTTCTTTGCGGTGCTGCTGCTGCATGAGCGCATGACGATGAAGAAGGTCGTCTGCATTGTCAGCGCAGTTGCCGGTGCAGTCTGCATCGTCGGGGGAGACGCCGGCGGCGGTCATATCCTCGGCATAGCGCTTTCGCTCGGTTCGGTGCTGACGTGGAGCGCGCTGAGCGTGTTCATGCGCTCGTTCACGCAGAAGTATGACGCGCTGACTGTCACCACCTGCGGTATCTACGTTGCCGCCATCGCCACTGTCCCGCTGATGGTGCGCGAGCTCATCACCCACCCGGAAATGGACTTCCTGCACGCGAAGTACATCCTTGTGCTGTTTTATGTGGCGATTTTCTGCACGACCATTCCGCATTCGCTGTGGAATTACTGTCTCTCCCGTGCAGAGGCGAGCACCTGTTCTCTGTTTTACCCGATTCAGCCGCTCACCTCGATGGTGCTCGGTGTCCTGCTGCTGAACGAGCATATGACGGTCGGCTTTATTGCCGGTGCGGTGCTTATCGTGTTCGGTGTGCTGTATTCAACGCTCGGCAAAGAGAAAAACAGATGAGCCGCCTCGGCTATGCCCGATGTTACAGGTTAAGCTGAAAAATCCTCCTGTCTTCAGAAAGAAGGCAGGAGGATTTTTGCAATCATTCAAAACGGCGAAAGAGAGATGATGATGAAGCCCAAAGGGTAAAAACGCAGGGATGCAGTTCGGACGATGTCGGATTGCAGCCGGTTTGCTGAATTTACAATCCCAAATCTTTAAACCGTGAATACATGGACTGTACGCCGTACAGTGCCGCCACCGGATTGTGCTGCAGTACCCGGTCCTTGACGATCATAACCGTTGTCGGAACCTTGCTGTGGCGCAGAAACAGGGTATCATGTCCGACGCACAGACCAATCACGATGTTGAAATCGCAGCCGTGCGCGGCAAGCGTCTTGGCCTGCATGATCGGGTTGCACATGGACTCGTGTCCGCAGCCGCCGTTGAGCTTTTTCTCGTTCGGCACGCCGATCTCGGTCTTGTCCTGTGCACCGACCTTGCAGCCGACCGTGAAATATTCGATGCCCTTTGCCTTGAGAATACGGGCGAAGATGGAAGCCTCTCGCATCAGACCGACGCAGGACGCGATGCCGATCTTTTTGTATCCCATGCGCTTGATGAACTCGATGGTTTCCTCGACACGGGTCAGGCGGCCGTAAAACTCGCCTTCAATGCACGCGGAGGTGCGGGCAATCAGACCCTGTTCCGGGTCGTTACGGTAGATTTCAAGTGTTTCCTCGAGCAGTGCCTTATCTACGTTCGTCGTCAGGCAGAACGGCGGGTACTGCTCCTCGCTGGCCGAACGGCAGCCGAGTCTGCTGCAGTCCGAGCAGCTGTGTGTGCATTTCAGTTCCGACATAATCCTTTCCTCCCTGTAAAAACAATGTTATGCCTTTGCGTTTGTGTCCTGTGCGGGCTTGGTGATTTTGCCGCTGCAGCAGTCGTCCTCAGCCTCGGCTGCTGCTGCCGACTGGAAGCTGACAGAGGAGGCCTTTGTGGATTTAGTGGCGGTATCGGTGGAAGCGTCGCTCTCCGGTGCATCCGGCACATCATCGAAGAAGATATAGGCGTTGTCTGCGAACTTGGTCGCATCGGTGCCTTCCTTGAGCACGCCAATCTGGGTCAGCTCCTCGGCGTTCTGCTTGAGTGCGTCATAGCCGCCCTGAACCGAAGGCTTGTAGTTGTAGGTCTTGAGAATCTGTGCGCAGAAGTCCACATCACCAGAGACATACTCCTTTTCGGTGATGATCTTTGCGGTCTCGTCCGGGTTTTCCTGTACCCACTGAGATGCCTTCTGCACGGCACGGGTGAAGGCTGCTGCAGCCTTCGGGTTCTCCTCAGCCAGCTTGCTGGTGACGAATGCTGCGCAGCAGTACTCGTCCTTGTACTCGGGATCGGTTGCGGTGTCGATGAGAGCGGTCAGACCGTACTGCTCCTTTGCAATAGAAGCCGCCGGGTCGCCGAGTGCGATTGCGTCAACGGCACCGTTCTGCAGTGCCTGTGCCAGATCGTTGCGGGAGTAAACCGAGAATTCAACCTCCATGTTCTGGTCGGTCACGCCAATGCCTGCCGCGCTCAGCGAGTGCTTGGAGACAACGGTTGCCGCGTCAGCCAGACCGGGTACGCCGATCTTCTTGCCCTTGAGGTCGGCAATGCTCTTGATGTTGCTGTCGCCGGGCACGAGCAGCTTGGTGCAGCCGGTGTGGATGCCGGTGGTGAACTTGATGGGCAGGCCGTTCTCGAGCGGCTGGAGCATTTTGCCGATCAGGCCCATTCCGACATCAACCTGATCCGCGCCGATGGCCTCGGAAACGTGTGCCGCGTCAACGGTTACCTGCTCAATGTCCAGACCTTCGTCCTCAAAGTAGCCGTTCTCGATCGCGATGTACATCGGTGCGGCACAGAGAGAAGGAGAGTAGATCAGACGCAGGTGGGTTGCGCCGGAATCGGCGGAATCTGCTGCCGCGGAAGCGTCCGAATTGCTGCTTGAGCCGCCGCAGGCGGTAAGCGAGAGTGTCAGTGCAGCTGCGAGAAGTCCGCTTGCCACTCGAAATAAATTACCGTTATTTTTCATGGTTTTCTGTCCTTTCAAGGAAAATATATAATAAAAACAATAATAATGAACGTGCGTTCTTTAATGCGATCTTAGATATAGTAGTTGGGCTCTTTGATTGTGCCGCCGTAATGGAGCTGACGAAGGATCTCCGCACGGTAGTGAAGAAAATCCTCCGAGCTGCGTGCTCTTGGGCGGGCCAACTTGATATCCAGCGTGCCGGTGATGCGTCCCGGTCGGGGGGTCATAACGACCACCTTGTCTGAAAGATACACGGCCTCATCCACATCATGCGTTACCATGATGGCGGTCATGCCGGTTTCCTTCCAGATGCGCAGGATCTCGTCCTGCATGTTCATGCGGGTGAAGGCATCGAGTGCACCGAGCGGCTCATCGAGCAGGAGCACCTTGGGCTTGCCAACGAGTGCTCTTGCGAGAGACGCGCGCTGGCACATGCCGCCGGAAAGCTGGTGCGGATACGAATGCTCGAAGCCCTTGAGGCCGACCATCTCGATAAATTCGTCTACACGGTCCTTTTCCTGCTTGTAGATGCCGCGGGCGCGCAGACCGAACGCGATGTTATCGTAAATCGACAGCCACGGGAATAGCGTGTGCTCCTGAAACATGAAGCCGCGGTCTGCACCGGGGACCTTGATAGGTGTACCGTCCAGCGTCAGGCTGCCGTCGTCCATCGGAATCAGACCGGAGATCAAACGCAGCAGCGTGGACTTGCCGCAGCCGGACGGTCCGATCAGTGAAACGAACGAACCGGCGGGAATATCGAGCGAAACATTGTCGAGAGCGGTAATGCGCTCTCCGGTGGGATTGACAAAATGCTTGGATACACCCGAAATCGAAATACTTCCTACCATTTGATAACTCCTTTCTGCCATGCGAGCACGCGGTCGCGGAATTTGAACAGCAGCGTGATGAGAATGAAGAAGGTGACTGCAATGATGATCAGTCCGGCATATACGTTGGCATATGCCATCATTTCCTTCTGCCAGTTGATGTACCAGCCGATGCCGTACTTGGCGCCGAGCATTTCGGCGGTGACCAGCGTGATGAACGACGAGCAGGTGCCGTTGAACAGGCCGAGGAACATATGCGGCATAGCCGCCGGAATGCCGACCTTGGCAATGCGGTAGAAGCTGCCCGCGCCAAGCGTCGAGGAGACCTCAAAGTACGAGTTGGGGATGGAAGCGATGCCGCTGCTGGTGAGCACGGTAGTCGGGAACCACACAGCCAGCGCAATCAGGAAGGCACTGGCGGAAACCGCAGTCGGGAAAGCGATGAGCACCAGCGGGATCCATGCGGTGGACGGGATCGGGCCGAGCACGCGGACGAGCGGCTGTACCCAGTAGGCGAAGGTCTTGCTGAAGCCGATGGCGATACCGGTCAGCACGCCGACGAACGCACCGCCGAGCCAGCCGAAGAACAGCAGGCGTGCGGAGTATGCAAGGCAGGTCGCGAGGAACGCGCTGTCCTCAACGAGAACGCCGAACACACGGTCGAGCGAGGGAAAGTACAGCACCGGCAGAATCGCAAACTTGGCGGTCAGCAGGTTGAGGATGTTCAGCACCAGAACCGCTCCTGCATAGAACAGTGCGCTGTACGACAGCTTATCGCGTACCTTGGTGTTGCCGAGCGATATCAGCAGGGCAATCACATACACGGCCAGTCCGATGAGCAGCGCCCATGTAAAATAAGGATGTTCTGCGGCAGGATGCTGCGTGGAATCCGGCCGCAGAATATCGCAGGCGAGCGCCAGTAGAATGGAGAGAACTGGCAGTGATTTGACAAAATGCTTCACAAGGGAGAACTCCTTTCGACAAAAAACGGCAGAAGACGTATGCCTTCCGCCAGGATGGTTTATGCGCGTTATTTGCACATTCGCCAGGTCACAAGGGAACGCATACACGAGCAGCGGTGCATACACATGCAGCAGCGATTCATACAGTACATTCGGCTCATGACAGGTTCTCCTTTCAATTCATATAAATCCTATCGGGTTTCAGTGATTGAAAGTATAGACTTGAATATCCTAATTGTCAATAGGAATACTGTGATTTTGGATAGTATGCCAAAAACGATTTGTCTGAAAGAGAGAATTTGTCGCTTTGCATAAAGAACCGCCGCAGCAGGATTTCTTATGGGATCGGGTGGCTGAATCCGCGCTTTTGTGCTACAATATTTACAGGTGATGAATATGATTTTTAAACCGCGTCCGCTCAGCAGAACCATGCTGGATGACGCTTCGCTTGTCCGCGATAAGCAGCACTGCCGCCGGATCGGTCCGTGCGGTGTTGGCCGCCGGGCATTATATTTGAACAGTTATTTTATTGACCGGCATTATTATGTGCCGTTTTCCGCCATTACGCGGGCATTTAAGTTTATAGAAGAAGGCACCGGCGGTGTCCGGGGTGTGCTTGCAGGCAGAGCCTGTCTGCTTGTGGAGTATGACGGCGGCATGCAGCAGGTGTGCTGTTTCAAGTACGAGGATCAGATTGACGAGCTGCTGCGCGTGCTGCACAAGATGCATCCGGAGATTCCGTGCGTCAGCGAGGAAGAGGAGGCTGAACTCGAGGTCGAGTACGAGCGTCGGAGGGCGGAAGAACGCCGACGACCGCCGCTCAGCATGCGCGCTGAGCGGGAGATTGAGGAGCTGGAGAATGCGATTGCGTACCTCGAGCGCAAGCCCGAGCTGTACAAGCGGCTCAGTCGTGCAGCCAAACGGCGGCGCAACTACCAGAGCAGGAGCGCGGGATACCGCTGGGCGGCTGCAGCGATCATGGTGCTCGGGGCGGCGGCGCTGATTTACGGCGTGGTGTCGCTCGTGTGCCGCGGTTTCTCCGGCGGATACCTGCTGCTGTGTCTGCTGGCGGCAGTTTTCCTGTTTGGCGGATGGCGCCTGCTGCCGACGGCGCGCAACAACAATGTGGCTGTTCTGCGCGGGGATAAGCAGGCGCGGGTACAGATGCAGAACTATATCGACCGTTTTCCGGCATTTCCGCTGCCCGCACGGTACGCGCACCCGATCGTGCTGCGCCGTATGCAGCAGGCCATCGCGGAAGGCCATGCGTTGAACGTCATGGAGGCGCTTGAGGTCGTCAAGACCGATCTGCAGACCATGAATGCGGATATGCAGGTCTCGCAGGAGGAATACGCCGAGATTTCTACGATTAAGCCGCTGTTTTTGAATGCGGATTATAAGTAAGAAATCCGGCCTGAGGCTTGCAAAGCTGTTGACAACGGTATGGTTTCTCCCGTATAATAAATTCAGTAAAATGAAGTCGAAAAAGAGGGGATGGACGGATATGCTGTGTAAAAACAGAACATGCGGCGTTCCGTTGAATCCAATAGGAAAACGATGAAAACCAAGGACCTTCTGCCCGCAAAAATGGCAGTCGGTCCCTTTTTTTAGGGAGGAAACTGATATGATCGAAAATTGGAATGATGTCCATATCGTACCGGAATTCAGCGATCAGGGTGTGGACTGCTACCGTCTGGCGGGCGGCAGCTTTGTCAATGAATACTACATCGTCTCGGAGGCCGAGACCCGCAAGCTGATGAACCATCCGGAGGTTGTCGGCTATGAGGTGTATGCGTCGCTCGTGACGGCTACCTCGCAGATGATGTACTACCTCAAGGAGCAGAAAAAGATCACTTCGGCGAACATTCTGTCCATTCTGCGCGGCGCACTCAACTACCCGCTCGAGGAAAGCTGCTACAAGGAGCATATCCGCGTGCATGACATCAGCTTTATGTCCAGTGAGCGCGTGTTCGGCGAGAATGATGAGATGTCGCTCGATATCAAATACTGCAAGCTGACCATGGTGCCCAACAGCACGCTGATGATCGGCGATATCATCGCCTCGGGCGAGACGCTTGTGCAGTGCCTGCGCTATGTCACCGACTATTACCGCAAGCAGGGCGCCAAGCTGCGCAACATTCTGCTGTTTACCATCGGCGGTACGCAGGGCATTGAGATTCTCGAAAAGCTGACCAAAGAAATCCGCACCTACTGGCCGGACTTTGAGGGCTTCATCACCGTGTACTACGAGGGCGTTTTCAGCTGCTACGAGGAAGGCGACAAGGGCGTTTCCGGCATCAACCGTGCGCTCATCGACTTTTACTGGAAGGGCGGCATTGTGGCGCCGGAGTTCCGCCGTCAGACGCTTTCCATGCAGAATCCACTGTTTGAGAAGTGCACGATCTACGATGGCGGTGCACGCCGTTACGAAATCCACGAGCACATTGAAGAGGTGCTGGAATTCTGGAACGGCATTCTCGCGCGTGCCGACAAGATCGACAAGCAGGCGCTGCTGGAGGAAAAACTGGGTCATGCGCTGCCGATTTCCTATGAGGACTGGCTGAAGGACTGTCACTATGAAAAGCTGGACGCAAAGCTGACGCGCTGGCTGTATCAGCAGGAGCGCGGCTTTGTCGAGAGCCTGAAGGACGTAACGCTGGAGGAGATCGCGCATCAGCGCATTGACGAGTTCACTACGACGCTCAAAAAGTACATTCTTTGACAAATACACAAAAAGGGGATAAGAATCTATGAAAAATGACAACACACCGGTCGATATCGACTTTGCGGAAGCGGCTGTGCCGCATTATGCGCGCCGCGGCATCGTAACTATGTTCATGATCATGCTGGGTTTCACCTTCTTCTCGGCCAGCATGTGGGTCGGCAAGGAGCTGGCAGACGGACTGGATTTCAGCGGCTTTATCATCTCCATGATCATCGGCGGCCTGATCCTGAGCCTGTACACCGGTCTGCTCGGTTACGTCGGTGCGGAAACCGGCATGAGCCTTGACCTGCTGGCACGCAAAGCCTTCGGTGCAAAAGGCTCGTACCTGCCGAGTGCGATGATCTCGTTTACGCAGATCGGCTGGTTCGGCGTCGGTATCGCCATGTTTGCCATTCCGGTTGCAAATGAGCTGCTCGGCGGCAGCACAGCGGCTGAATGGGTGCTCGTTATCATTGCGGGTGTGTGCATGACGGCCTCGGCGTATTTCGGCATCAAATCGCTGACGCTCATCAGCTATATTGCGGTTCCGCTGGTTGCAATCCTGGGTACGGTTGCCATGGTGATGGCGGTCAAACAGGGCAACGGTACGCTGATTGATCAGTTTGCCAAGTCCAGCGGTACGCTGACCGTTGTCGGCGGCGCCGGTCTGGTTATCGGCTCGTTTGTCTCTGGCGGCACGGCAACGCCGAACTTCTCCCGCTTTGCCCGCAACGGCAAGGTTGGTGCGGTCACGACCGTTATCGCGTTCTTTATCGGCAATTCGCTGATGTTTTTCTTCGGCGGTATTTCGTCGGTCTACGTCGGCGGCAATGACATTTTTGAGGTTATGATCAACCTCGGTCTGTTCTATCTGGCGATTCTGGTCCTCGGTCTCAACATCTGGACCACGAACGATAATGCACTGTATTCGGCGGGTCTGGGTCTGGCGAACATTTTCGGCCAGAGAAAGAAGCCGATGGTGCTGGTTTCCGGTATTATCGGCACCGTGCTTGCGGTCTGGTTGTACTGGAATTTCACCGGCTGGCTGAATATCCTCAACTGTACGCTGCCGCCGGTCGGCATCATTCTGGTGATGAGCTTCTTCATGGACCGTGAAAAGTACAAGGACGTTGAAGTGACCGAAAACGTCAACTGGTTTGCGGTTTCCGGCGTTGTGCTGGGCGCTGTGGTGGCAAATCTGGTCCCGTGGGGTATCGCATCCATCAACGGCATGATCGTTGCCGCTGTGTGCTATCTGGTCGGCAGCAAGGCGAAAAAGTAAGCAGAATCAAAAAAATCCTCGGTTTAACCCAAGGTCAGCCGAACTTGCTGACCTTGCGGTTTGATCGGGGATTTTTAATTTTGCCGCAATACGAAAATGAGGAGAATATACAGCATGATATTGAATATACTGACGTTTATTGTATCCGTTCTTCGAGGACTGGCAGAAAAACAATGGACGACAAAGGGGTTTGCGGATTGATTAAATATCAGCCGTGCGTCCGCTGTGCAGAGCAGCTGCTAACGCGAAAAAAACAGATCTGCAAACCATAATTTTCATGAATAGGAACACATTGTGCATACGGTTTTTCTACATGAATTGCACGATTTCAGTAAATACTACCACTATCGCAGCAGAAATACCGAAAATGGGAGGCGGAATTGCTATGAAAGCAACCGGAATCGTGCGCCGGATCGACGATCTCGGCCGCGTTGTTATTCCGAAGGAGATCAGAAGAACGCTTAGGATTCGAGAGGGCGACCCGTTGCAGATGACATTGGCACCGTGGGAGAAATTCTGTTTTGCGGTAAGCAATTTAGCTAAAAGAAATGGGTGGAGTTAGTACATAATGATGGAAAATGATGTGCTGACGATGAGAATATGCAAAGACATAATAGGAAGTAACTGGTTTTTGCGAATTGGCGCCGTCCGTGCTATCTAAGAAGGCCGAGCCGCTCAAGGCATGGCGGGCGATGGTGGGGCGTGTGAGGATCAGGATGTGCTGCACCGCGCGGAGCGTGTGCAGGTGCTGTGAGCGGAAAACAATCAATCGAACAGAAAAAGGGCGAAACCGTATGGTTTCCTACTCTGAATTTTGAAGCATTTTCGATTTCAGCAATCTTACGGATTCTGAAACTTATAAATGCATCTAAAACGCATTTTTCAATCAATAATTCAAAATCATATTACAAAATGCGAAAAACATTGTTTTTCTGGTTCGTGCAGTTTCATACCGTTTTAGAGGTGTACGAACCGCAAACATTGGTGTAATTATGGTGTCATCAGCGGCAGGCAACAGCAGCTAACAAATACAACAAAAGCACGCTTTTTAGAGCGTGCTTTTTGCTATCTACCGGTCCTATACGCATTGGCGCCGTCCGCGCGGCGGCGTGCAGCGCGTAAGCCGACGGCACGGAACGGTGCCGAGGGCGCGGCGACAGCCGCGCCCGAAATATAGATACCCCCTTTCTCTAACAGGGGGGTACAAATCGGAATAGATCAGCGAATCTCGCAAAACTTTGAATATTTCTCGTGCATAAATGGGGGTTTTACAGATAAATACGGAGAAAATGGGAGAGTTTCTGCAAAAGCGATACATTGTAAGGTCGAAAATGATAATTGATCGTAGTCCGGTTCCTGTTAGAGATGCTGATAACTGCGCGATATGGCGGTATCAACCTGTACCGGTGTCGTATCTTACCGCATTGGTGGAGCGATGTATGCTGCGCTATGCTCTTGTTGGATTTGGTGTGTAGTTTTATGCGCAAAACAAAAGAAGTTGAGGTTGGTCCTCAACTTCTTTTTGGGTATTAGTGATATATGATTATTAAACAGGGATTTCCGTCGATAACTTAGAAACCACTTGCAAATTCATCAATCCAGAACTGACTGCCGACTTTTCTCACATAGATTAAGCAGCTGGTAGAGGTTTGATTAGGGTCATATACCGAATTAGCGGTGGGTTTCATTGTGAAAGAACATTCAAAAACGAGTTTGTTTGCTCTTGCGGAGTAATCACCGTTATAAGTACAGGATTTCAATTTTGCTTCCTTCATGCCAAATACACCGCAGCTGAAATCAAGACCTGTAGCATCACCGGCGCACAGCGTATTCATCTTCTGGTACTGCTGATCGCCGAACAGAGTAAAGAACTCGCTGATCACATTTTTAGCAGCTGTAACATCGCTGTCGGAAAAGACAGAATCGTTGATGAGAACAGAACTGGTGCTGCCCTGCCATGTAACCGTTTTGCCCAGCCATTCGCTGACGGCGCGTATCGGCACATACGTCGTACCCTGATAGATCAACGGTTCTACTGTTTTACCGTTTACATCGGTAGCAACCTGTTTCTGGCCATTCAGATAAATGGTAATGCCGCCGTAGGTTGCAGTGATTTTGCGGCCATTGACTGCAAAAGCAATTGTACCCAGCAGCATACAGCAAATCAGGCCGATAATTAGGATGCGAAAACGCTTGTTTTTTTATGTGCAATACCTCCTACATTAAATTTTACGCTCTGTCATTGTTGCGGAGTGGTTACAGCAATCTTGAATCTCTATTGTTGTGATATTCAAAGGAGAGTAGTTTGTTTTAATCTGCGAAAATAGATATACATATCTGTCCGCACAAGTCCGATACATAGCCTGTGCAATTTCCTTTATACCCTTTATCGTCCCACAGAATAGCATTAGTTCTGCATACAACACGAAACTCCCACTCGCCATTCCAGTCAATATGACCTAACGGCTCATTTCCGCAATACCTATACCAATTCTCGCCATCCTTGATGGGGTCTTCCTGTGTAAACCGGTGGTCGGCAGGGTCGTAGAAACGATTCTGTGCGAAATACAGGTCAAGCACTTCGTCCCAAGTGTAGCCGGTGTAATTGTTAGAGTTATCAATACCGCTGAAATTCGTGTCCGTGTAGGTTTCGGTCAGCGGATTGCCCCACGGGTCATAAATCGTGTGCGAGATTACTTTGCCGTTTTCGTCTACGGCAAACAGCGTACTGCCAAGGTGGCTGGTGCGATACCATACTTTGCGTACATCGTTTGCAGCAAAGTCACTTTGCAGGTTTTCGCCGCCCTCACCGCGCTTTGTACCGGCTGCATAACCATACTCTGCGGAGATTCGGGTGCTGTTCTCGTCGTACACATAACGCTGGGTGAAGCTGCCGTCCTCTGTTACCAGTATATCACGGTTGGCCGTAGAAAGATAGTCCACAACATAGTTCTCTGATAATATTCGCAAAGTCCATCAAAATGCTGCAGGAGATTGAGAAAATGAAAGGTCGGGATTTTGTGCAGCAGCTTTTGGACGGCACGGTGCTAAACGAAAAGCATAGGAAGATTGTCGCGCAGGTGACGAGCGAACTGGAATAAAAGAATAGCCACCGGAGAATTATCTCCGGTGGCTATCTGAGTCATTTTGTGTCTTTCACTGCTGATATTGCTCCAACAATTCTAAAATTTCACCAAATCCATATAATTCTGCGCCTTCTTTTGGAGTACGCTCCGCGGAGCCATCATCATACACTGTGGTTTCATCCACAGCAGCACCGTGTTCCAAAAGCAGCTTAACCAGTGCAATGTTGCCGGTTTCAACAGCCATCGGTAAACATTTCTGTGGTGCGTTGACATCGCAGCCGATGTCCAGTAGATATTGCACGGTTTCTATCTGTTCTGCCCAGCAGGCGTCCTGCAGAACGCTAGAATCTCCGTTCGTATCATCTGCACGATAGTCCGGATCGTATCCAAGTGAAACCCAGTATTGGATAATCGCCGTCTGCCCGGTCCGTGCAGCGTTTTTCATCGCGTACCATGCTGTGGTTTCATTCACGGGATAGCCGTGCTGAATGAGCATCTGCGTAATTTCAACATTTCCGTTTTCGGATGCACCGTCCATGATATTATCGAACACTTCCCAGATGCTTACCGTTCCCGTAATGACTGGAGTGCCGTCATCCAGCAATAACTGACAAGCCTCTGTACAACCGTTACGAATCGCAGTCCGCAATGCCGCATCACGGCTTTCGGTGTCCCATGATCCCTGTTTCAGCAGGAAATTCATCACATCGGTATTGTTCTGCATCGCTGCGATTTGCAACAGCGTGTTGTCAGCGGCATCTATGGTCTGAATGGTTCCAAAACCATCCGCAAGCAATAATCTGACAGTATCAGCATTGCAGAAGGCAACGGCGTGACAAAGCGTTTGCAATCGCTCTGCCTCAGAAAGATCGGTTTTTGTCGCCAATTCCTGCACCGTCGCATTGTCACCGCGAATCGCAGCATCAAAGATTGGCGTGAGAATTGTGCTCGTCTGCGACGAATCCAGCAAAGCAACTAATTTATGAATCCGCTGATAATGGGTATACGCGCCTTCAAAATCCAGTGCATGAGATAGCACCACAGGTGTCACCTCTGCACCATAGGAAAGCAACAGGTTCATTGCCGCCATATCGTCATCCAGTTGGACGGCGTAATCTAACGCTGTCCAACCTTCTTTATTCTGCTGCGATACATCTGCGTCGTATCGTAAAAACAGTTTCGCATAATCAGCGGACGAATAATTTCCCTTTCCCGGCAAAAATCCATATTTCTGCGGTTCATAGCCCGACGCATACATCAGCAGGGTGTTGCCGTTCCGGTCCGCATAATTCACATCGCTCCCGTTTTTCAGCATCTGTTCCAGAAACAATGGACGAGGGGTTGTCTGCCATACGCATAGGATTGGGCTTGTAAATGCTCCATTTACCCATATGCGGTTCATATTTGCGCCCTCTGTCGCCGCCTCCTGAATTGCATCATAATTGGGGTGAACAACCGCTGATACAAGTCGTTGCGTTGCCTGCATATTGTCTAGCGCTTGTTCATAATCCGGACGACAACCGGTTAGCAAGAAAAGCATTCCCGAAAAGAACAGAAAATATCTCAAGTGTCTCATTTATTATATCCTCCCCAAGTGAATGACACTTTGGTATTTGTTAGTTGTGTAGTCATTTTATTGGAAAGTTTGCTATTTCGGGAACTCGGCTTAGGTTTAACCGTTCTCATAAATGCATTCGCTACATCACGCGACGGGAAGGTAATGCTACCAACCATTGTTAAATCAAGGCAATTTACAATTTCTGTACTTGGTCTAAAACCTGTAATCCACCAATGTGTTGTCGCTGGGCGAATGAACAGCAGATTACGAGGATTATAACTACCTTTATATAGATCAAACTGCATAAGCATCATATCCGTATCTGCCACCGCACTATAGTGGTTAAGACGGTCGCATAGTAAAGATTTGAAATATCTTTTGTTATTATCGGAATAGAGAGATGAATAGTCCAGTGACAACGAATGATCTACTGTATTTATTGAGCGATAATACAGACCAATTTCACCACCTATGCCCATATTTAAGTAATTTCCTTTCCAGCCTTCGATGCGCCATTCCTTTGGTACTCCAGCCTTGGTCGATGCCGTGAAAAATGCTTCAAATCGAGTATAGTTACAGACTTGAAACGTAAAATCATAGAAGTCATTGTAACCTGTACCTCTTTGTGGAGCATTCACAGCAGCATACCATACACCATTTTTTGTATCTTTCTTGAATGCAGCATTAGGAAGCGGATCGATCCATATTGTGGGGCGATTCAATTTCAATGCTTGATATAGATATGCGTCAGTTGTATAAAAATGACCATTGTATTTCCAAATATACGCAGAATTACATGGCAAGTAGTAATATGTACCATTCAGTTTTATCGTCAGATTATTCTTTCGGGAATTCCAACTGATAGTACCATTCTTCTTTTCTACAAATTCACGAATTTGAATGTGTTCCCATCCATATGGATCAACACGGCTTAATGCACTATTTCCGCAATACCCATACCAATTCTCGCCGTCCTTGATGGGGTCCTCCTGCGTGAACCTGTGGTCGTCAGGGGCGTAGAAACGATTCTGCGCGAAATACAGGTCAAGCACTTCGTCCCAAGTGTAGCCGGTGTAATTGTTAGAGTTATCAATACCGCTGAAATTCGTGTCCGTGTAGGTTTCGGTCAGCGGATTGCCCCACGGGTCATAAATCGTGTGCGAGATTACTTTGCCGTTTTCGTCTACGGCAAACAGCGTACTGCCAAGGTGGCTG
>QFCE01001130.1_pt1 | contig 316364 bp, 286 predicted proteins | sample 5346091 | NCBI WGS metagenome assembly QFCE01 (sample SAMN09062252, study PRJNA434731) | Human gut metagenome, whole genome shotgun sequencing project. | isolation source: stool timepoint A chromium assembly | host: Homo sapiens | collected 2015 | reverse complement strand
AGAATTATTTATAGTTCTTTAGAACTACTATATCATGATTATCACTATGAAAAAAGATTTTTTCACAAACGAATCCATAAAAAAGAATAAAAAAAAGAAGAGCTTAATGCCCTTCGATTTCAATGCCTATTTCATTAGTCTACCAAAGCTCTGACCGCATTTAAAATTCTTTTCTGCTCGTCCTTTGGCAATTTTTCTATCATATCAGATAATTCATTAGTAACACCTGTGACAGAATGTGTCACAACATCTATCAGTAGCGCATCAGCCGATACATCAAGTGCATTGGCAATTGCTACAAAGGTATCCAACTTTGTTACTTTCAGTCCTCTTTCTATCACACTGACATGTGTTGTACTTAAATTTACCAGCGCCGCCAGTTCTTCCTGTGTAAGATTTTTTGCTTCTCTTGCTGCTTTAATTCGCTGACCAACCGCTTTTAAATCCATCATAGCACCTCCTTCAGAACGATAATTCGGTCTAAAATTAGTATACTGATGGATAATTGAAAGATACAGAATCCGCAAATCAAGTTGTAGTTCTATAGAACTAATTTTCATTTTTTATACATGCAACACACAAAAAAGCCACCAGAAGAATTAGTATCCTCTGGTAGCTCCATTAAAATTTATCATTTGTTAATGTGCAACACTCATGCTCTCATCAATCCATTTCTGCACCATTTGAACACTCACATTAAGATAGTGGGCTATTTTATCAACTTTCATTCCATCCGCAGCCATGGATAATGCTGAGGCTTTTGCTTTTTTCAGCTCACCACTTTCAATACCTTCACTATAAATCTGTTCCATCTCACGGCACATGAATTCCACCCCTTTCTGTGTTTCCTTCAATTCGTATACTCTGTCAGCAAGTATCTTACTGTGCATATCTTCTGCATTCTTACAGTGAAGATCATGCATCAGTCTGCCTAATTCTGTATCCTCTTGTTTCTTAGAATTTACATAGATAATATGAGCTTCATCCTTAAAATTCTCACTGACTTCTTCGATTTTCCTGTCTATATGATAAATCGGAAGTCCGTATCCAAGTGCATCGTCTCTGGTGATAAAAATCACGTAGCTTTCCGGAAGGTCATCAAAATCCTGTCCTGGATTTAATGTGTTCATATCCATCAGACCACTATGATACCTTGCTCTTTTGGGAGATGCCCCTTCGTTGTCCTGTTGGATTTCTACATCCATCTGCTTGCCTTCAGAATCTCTGGCAACACAGTCCAGAATAGCTGAACGCCCCTGCAAATTCTTATAGTCTTTCTGCAGAACTTGATCAATCACTTTCAGATCCTTTTTATTCATAATTACCTGCAGAACATATTCTGTACATTCCCGTTTCTTGAATACATTCCGCATAAACACATCGCTCATGATGGTAAGGTCTTTTAAGATACCCTTGTATCTTTCGTAACGTGTTTCCAATTCTTCTGTTTTCACGATTTCTTCTTTCGCCACGTCCATTCTCGCCTCCATTCTTTGCTATGTCAGGATAGGTTCCTAAATGTCTCCTATCCCAATTTCATCTTAACATCAAAATCAGCTTTTCACAAGCCACTATTTTATCCTACACCACTTGAAAACAATAATTTCCAATCAGCTTCATCCAACTATTATATTTATTCTTTTCACACACCTTTCGGCAAATTTCATTTTCCATCAATACACAGAACATCTTATCATAATCAAATGCCCAAACAGCACCATTCACATGGTTTTCCACTGCTTTCTGATCTATGCTTTTCAAGCGTGTGACCATTTTCTCAATTTCTCCATTTCCCAAGTTACCGATATTTTTGCAGATAAACCGAAAGAAATTCAACGTTGCATATTCGTCATACCAATGGAACTCTTCTGGATTGTTTTTAATTTTACTGACTCGCTGCTGTTCTTTGATTATCTGAGCAGCTACACCTTTCATCGAATCTTCGTATCTCATATTATTCACCTACTCTTCCTCAACGCCCAGTGACGGTTTAAATCTTTTATCCTTTGCCTGCGGTACCACGATCTCATAAAAATAAAATCCTAAATACCCAAGTGCCTGCTTCTTCATTTTATAAAAAGAAGTCCTGCCTATTCCCAACTCCTGTTGTACTTCCACATCTGTCTTATTATAATGACTGCAAAAACAGGAATGAAGGATTTCACTGAGCATCACACCATTCGGTGCATAGAACTTCACCAAAGTCATTCCCCGATAGATCATGTCCGACAATCCATAAATAATCATCAGATTATTCATCTCCCGGTGCATCTTTGGCACATTCAGCTGGTTGTTATAAATGCTCAGATAACTCAATACATATGCCATATCTTCATTGATTTTCTCCTGGCATTCCATATCCAGTTCTTCCAATACAACCTGATTTTCCAAAATCAGTTCTGATAGCTTGTCATCAGTTCTTTAATATCAGTATAATGTCTTTCGATTGTAACTTCCAGATAATCCTGTGCATGACTTGCCATCTGGAAGGTAATTTCTTTCATTGATTTAATTGCATAATCTCTGTCTGTCATCAGTTTCAAAATCTCCTTATCATCATCACACTAACTGGCGGTCTTTCAGACCAGTTCGCTTTCCCCATGATTTTGATGGGAAGCAATTACTTACTACAACTTGCAGAAGCGGATATCCAAAAGGCATTGTGGGAGCTGCCTTTGCTGACCGGAATCCATCTTCTTATGTAAAACCTGCAGGAATATAAAGGGAAAGTGACTATCCCTGCCGGTTAATAATCCAAATAATATCGTCTATACCAATCTCTCCTTATGCTGTTTTTCTCTCCATAAACCATTTATCCACTTCGTAAAACAAGTGGCTTTCCTGCCCCTGTATCATACAGGTGTACATCATTCCTACACCGCCTGCCTTTCTGCTGGCGCATCGCTCGATTTTCAAAATTCTGTCAATGCTATACTTTCTTCCATCCTCCCATGTAAAAAATATAGGAACCAGCTGTCCGTCTTTCCGAAACTCTGCTACTACATCTACATATACTTTGTTCATGCCGACACCTCACTATAAAATCTCAATTGCTCTTGGCGATGCCGGGATTCTGCGGATATATCCATTTAACTCCAACTGCTTGATTCTGGAAAATGCTGATGATGTTGATTTCACCCCGATCAATTTTCCAAATTCCCGTACTGTCGGCGGATATCCATGCTCCTTCGTATAATCCAAAATACACTGATAACTTTCTTTCTGTTTTCTGGTTAATGCTTTTTTCAAATCTATCCCTCCAATTACCCATGAAAATAACTGTGTGGATGGATCGTGTGCGTACCAGCGTCTAAGTGGGATAAGACTTTATCCTGATACATTGCCGCTCGCTGTATACTGAAATAACCAAACCGTCGTCTGATCTCATCTACAGTACGATCCAGCTTCTCTAACTTTTCCTTTTTCTCCTGATTTCCAAATAAATCCAACTGCACGGGAATATTATCTAACACAAGATCCGCAGCTCGAATTCCCAGGCTTCTAATGGGATGTTCCCATTTATAATTATCTTTAAATAGCTGAAATGCTGCAGTTACAATCTCGTTTGTAATATTCGTTGGCTGTCGTAAATGTATCTGTCTGGAAAAACTATACAATCCATTATCTCGAACTGTAATTTCTACTGTTTTGCATTTAAATCCATGTTTCCGCAATCGTGCAGCTACACTTTCTGCCAATGCTATTTGAATGATCCAGACATCCAGATCATTTTCCAGATCTCTCGGTGTTGTAGTGCTATTACCTATCGACTTTACTGGTGCTTCATATCCTTCCTTGCAAACCGGATCTTCATCCCAGCCATTTGCGAAAGCCCATAATACATTTCCTATTTTTCCAAAATGACTCTCTAACAACTTTTCGTCTGATTCCGCAAGTTGCCCGATTGTCCGGATTCCAAGTTTTTGCAATTTCTTATTTGTCTGTCTTCCGACATAAAGCAAATCTGACGCTGGAAGCTGCCATATCCTGTCTTTATAATTTTCTCGATTAAACTCTGTGATTGCATCCGGCTTTTTATAATCCGAACCAAGTTTCGCATAAATCTTATTTCAGGAAATTCCAATACTCACTGTTACTCCAAGTTCGTATTTAATCCGATGGCTGATTTCTCTCGCAATCGTCATTCCGCTTCCTTTCAGATTTCCACTGTCTGATACATCCAGCCAGGCTTCATCAATTCCATATGGCTCAATTTTGTCTGTATACTCTGAATAGATTTCTCTTGCCATTTGTGAAAATCGCAAATACAAATCCATCCTTGGTGGTACAAAAATAATTTCCGGGCAAACCTGTTTCGCCTGCCATAATGCCATTCCGGTCTTTACACCTTTTTGCTTTGCAATATAATTTGCTGTCAATACAATTCCATGTCTGGCTTCCGGATTGCCACCGACTGCCAGAGGCATTCCGGCAAATTCCGGATGATGCAGCATTTCTACACTGGCATAAAAACAGTTCATATCACTATGCAGGATCACACGCTCACTCAAACTTTTCACCTCCCAGCTGTTTCCTTCAACATGATGTCTTATCAATTTCTGTATGTTTAGTATATATCGACATTCCGGAGATAGTCAAGTGACATCTTGGTTGTATTTTCTCCATTTTGGAGATTATTGTTGATTTTATTTTTAACATACGGTATAATGCATATAGAAAATTCAAATAGAAATGAGGCGAACAAATGCGTGATTTCGGGGAAATATTAGCAGAAAATAGAAAAAAGAAAGGATACTCTCAATCAGATCTGGTAGACCTGCTTTCTCAGGAAGGTATTCAGGTCACTACAAAAGCAATCTCCAAATGGGAGACCAATGCACGAGAACCAGCTTTACATGTTTTCCTGACACTTTGCCAGTTACTTGATATCGAAGATATATATGAATCCTTCTTTGGAGAAAATCCATATAACATTATGAGTGGATTGAATGAAGAAGGCAGAAATAAATTGATTGAATTTGCTGATATTTTGAAAGCTTCTAAAAAGTTTTCTCCACTGTCTGCAAAGATTATCCCATTCCATCATCCTGTAGAAATTACCTGGGAACCAGTTTCTGCTGGTACTGGAAATTACCTGGAGGATTCTGTAAAAGAAACCTATGACGTAGGACACCTTGCTCCTGAGCAGACGGACTTTGGTGTACGGATTTCCGGTGACAGTATGGAGCCACTTTATCATACAGGCGATGTTGCATGGATTCAGAAAAAAGATTCTCTTGCTAATGGTGAAATTGGAATCTTCTATCTCAACGGCAATACTTACATCAAGGAATTACACGATGAGCCAGATGGTGTTTATCTGATCTCTTTAAATCAAAAATATCGTCCTATCCAGGTTTTGGAATCTGACTCTTTTAAAATTTTTGGAAAAGTAATCGGGAAATGCAAAGGTGCAGAAATTCCGGGATTTCATTAGATTTCAACAGCAGGTTCATGATCCTGCTGATAACAATAAGCAAAGGAAGTGATTGAATGGCAATCAATAATACATTAAAAGATATTCGTGAAGAACGGAATCTCATTCAAGCAGATTTGGCTGAAGCCATAGGTTCCTGCAGCCAGACTATAGGCCGCATCGAACGTGGAGAACGTAATCCCTCTCTTGAGATTGCAATCCGGCTGGCCCATTACCTGAAAGTGCCTGTAGAAGATATTTTTCAAGTTGAAGACTGAAGCATAACAGCCGAAAAACCGAGGAGTAAAATCCCCGGTTTTCCTTTTGCTCAAAAATCACTGTAAACCACTTACATTTTCTTCTTTTCCGCCTGCTCCGTCAATCAGGTCATAACTCATATCTAAAAAGTCCAGTACCTTTGCTTCGCTGACCGAACCATCCAGTAAAATAGTGATCCAGTGCTGCTTATTCATATGATACCCAGGTAAAAATCCATAAGTCTGAATAATCATATTCGTCATGTCCGGATCGCACTTTACGTCCATGATGTCAACCAGATCATTCCCCTCTAATCCCAACTTAGATTTCTCAACTGTCATGAATATTGCATACCATTTTCCATTTTTATGACGAAGTACAACACTGTCTGGAGATTTACTCCATAAATATTCTGGAACTGTACCATACTGTTTCTGCACATATTCAAAAATTTCTTCTTTCTTCACAATCTATTCAACTCCTGATTTTTCTGATATCCTGCCCATAATCATACCACATTTTCGTATCCCATACTACCTGCCAAATTCTTTTGCATTTTCCCGGTTCTCCTGACTTTAACTAATAGAGGGGTAAAACAGCAAGGACAGGAAGTGAGGATACACTTCCGGAAAATCCCAATTTAGGGTACCCTGCCCTAAATTGAAAAATGCTGAAAGCAACGATACAACTGCCCTCTCAGAAAGGAGAACCCGCCAATGGCTGAAAGAAAGAGAAACAAAGAAATCCATTTCTATGTCACCGAAGAAGAACGTAAGCTTATCCGCAGAAAAATGATAGAATCAAAGACAAAAAACATGGGAGCTTATCTTCGTAAAATGGCAATCGACGGTTACATCGTCAACACTGATACCACTCCACTGAAGAAACAGTATGAGGAAATGCACAAGATTGGCGTAAATATCAACCAGATTGCCAAAAAGGTAAATACCACCGGAGATCTGTATCCGGAAGAAATGCAAGAATTGAAAGAGATGGTGAAAGAATTATGGCGTATCTTAAGATCTTCCCCATTAAAGTAACAGACAAGAAAGCTCTGGACTACATCACGAATCCAGATAAAACAGATGAAAAACTGTTAGTTTCCAGTTTTGGCTGTTCCCCGGAAACTGCAGATCTTGAGTTTTCTATGACAAGAGAAATGGCAAAAAAGAATGGAATGGACAAAGGTGATAACCTGGCATTTCATCTGATCCAGTCCTTCAAGCCTGGAGAAGTTGATGCCGAAACCGCTCATCGCTTAGGGCAACAATTTGTAGACGAAGTACTGAAAGGAAAATATGAATACGTGATCAGCACCCATGTTGATAAAAATCACATTCACAATCACATCATCTTTAATGCAGCAAGTTTTGTTGATCATCACAAATATGTTTCGAATAAGCGGAGCTACCATAAAATCTGCCGGATCAGTAATCGTATCTGCCATGAAAATGGACTTGCCACCAGTATGCCAACCGGAGAAAAGGGTAAAAGCTATAAAGAGAACATGGAATATCATCGTGGCACCAGTTGGAAAGCCAAGCTACGTGTTTCAGTTGATAAGGCAATCTGGACTTCCATTAACTATGAGGAATTTCTACAAAAAATGCAGTTAGCCGGATATGAAGTCCGCCAAGGAAAACACCTGTCCTTCCGTGCACCGGAGCAGAAGAATTTCACTTATATGAAATCTCTCGGAAGCTATTATAGTGAAGAAAATGTCCGTATCCGCTTGGCTAAAAATCGTAGCAAAGTAAAAGCTCCAAAGCATCTGTCCAGAGAAGCTCGCCTGTATATCAATATCTCAACTTATGTCACAACTGGAAATCGAGAAGGATTTGAACGCTGGGCAAAACTCAATAATCTAAAAGAAGCGGCCCGCACCTTCAACTATCTTTCCGAAAAAAACCTGCTGAATTATGAGGATTTCAAGCAGCATGTTTCTGATGTTGATGCTTCTGTTAAAGCGGCAGAGCAGAGAATAGCACAAATCGACAGTGAACTGAACACACAGAAAATCATTCAAAAACACTGCGATTCTTACCGGCTTTGTCGTAAAGTAATTGAAGATTGTAAATCTGCTAAAAATCCAAAAGCATACCGCACCAAACATCAGGCAGAATACCAGCTCCACGATTCACTAAAAAAAGAGCTTCAGGATCTCGGTGTTACCAAAATCCCAAGCTCTAATAAAGTCCAAAAGCTGATTGAAAATCTTGAATCTGAACTGGCTGCTACTGTCCGGGAAAAACAGGAATTTCAGAAAAAGCAAAAGACACTGGATATCATTAAACAGAATTTCACAGCACTGCTTAATGCTCCGGAGATGCAAGTTCCCGTATCAGGAAAAGAGCTAGCTCTTTAAAAAGAAGAGGTACCTACTTAACGGTGCCTCTTCCTTTCCATCTAATCTATTCTTGCGCTACCATATCACACTCGCACCCAAAAATAGTCCACGCATACTTATTTCAATCAAAAAAGAAAAAGAGCATATGAATTTGATTGATTCCATACACTCTATATTTATAATCTTCATACTTATTTTGCCATGTCAAAATACCCGATCATTTGAATCGCTGTATCATGATCTAAAGCTTTCTTTTCATGATGCTGCTTTAGTTTAAGAAAGGATTCATCACTGACACAGTGTTCAATACGGCAGGCTTCAGTTTCCGCTATATTGGGGCTGACTCCAGCAGATATAAGCTGTTCCTTAAAGAATTTATGTCGCTCATAAATTTTCTCTGCAACTTTTCGCCCTTCCTCTGTTAAATAAATAAAGTGCTTATCGTCCTTTGTAAGAAAACCGCCGTCACATAAGACATTAACTGCATGGCATACGCTAGGTTTTGAAACTCCTACATAACGAGCGACATCTACCGAACGTACCTCTCCCATTTTCTTTTGAAGTATTAACACGGCTTCTAAATAATCCTCTCCCGACGAATAAATTTGCACATTTTACCTCCTCAAAAATTTATATTCTCAAAATATACATCTTTTTAATAATACAAATTATAAAAACCGCATATTATAATTAATTGATTTCTCTGTTTGTATAATTTACTAAATAAACACTTTTACTATTGTTGCTACTCTCTGATATTTTGGCAGGATTATAATCTCCTGCCAAATAAGAGTCTAATACTGTGACTTAATGATGGAGTCAAACGACCCATCCCAAGCTTTCCTGTTGAATGTGATATAATTTCTGATATAAACCTTGTTTTTTCATCAATTCATTATGCGTACCGCTTTCTACTAATTTCCCATTTTCCAGAACAAATATCTGGTCGGCATCTACTACAGTCCGCAGCCGATGAGCAATCATAATGACCGTCTTTCCTTCAATCAGCTTTGCGATTGCCTTTTGAACCAAAACTTCATTTTCTGGATCAAGCGACGCGGTCGCCTCATCCAAAAGAATGATAGGCGCATTTTTAAGTAATGCTCGTGCGATAGAAATACGTTGACGTTCTCCGCCAGATAATGTACTTCCATTTTCTCCTAAAAGTGTTTGGTATCCCTCCGGCATTTCACGGACAAATTCATCACAATAAGCTGCTTGCGCTGCTGTAATTACCTGTTCATCTGTGGCATTTGGATTACCGATCCGTATATTATTCATAACAGTATCATTAAACAGCGTCACATCTTGAAAGACAAAAGACATATAGGACATTAGGCTTTCTGGCTCCATAGCCTTTATATCTTTTCCTCCAATCGTAATTTTTCCTTTTTGAATATCCCAAAAACGTGCAATTAGTTTTGAAATGGTGCTTTTTCCACTTCCGGAAGGTCCCACAAGCGCTGTTACACTGCCCTGTGGAATTTTGCAGGAAATATCTTTAATTACATTTTCCTGATTGTAAGCAAATGTGACATGTGAAAGTTCTATATCACAATTTGATACTTCTTTTTCTTTTCCTTCCATAGCCGGAGTTGTCAAAAGAGTACGCATACGGTTTGTAACAACATTCAAATTCAGCAGGGAAGAAAGGTTCGCAAGAATAGATAAAATAGGTCCATAAATGCGTGTTACCATCAGCAAAAACATCAGAAGTGGAAGTAACTCAATCTCTCCGCTTGTCAATAACAATGCTCCGACGAAAATTGTAATTCCAATGCCAGCCTGCAATATCATGCTTGCGCTAGACATAAAGACCCCAACCGCCATTTCAACTTTTACTGCAATTTTTTTCATAGCCAAAAGAGCATTGTCTAAAGATTTAAAATGCACACCGCTTAATCCGCAGGATTTAATAATTTTCATTCCTTCAAGATATTCCTGAACCTGATCGGAAGCGTTCAATTTTGCTTTTACCTGTTTCTCAAACAACTTGATCTGATGTTTTCTGCTTAACCAGATAATCAGAAAAGCAAGCGGTACAGTACAAAATACACACAGAGCTAATCTCCAGTCAAAAAATGCAAGCAAAATACAAGTAAGAGTTACGGTAATCCCATTTGCAATCAGAGGTGGAATCGTACTGCTAAGTAAGGATTCCATACTGCTACAATCGGACATCATATTTGTTGTAAGTTCAGATAAATCTTTTGTATTGAAAAAACTCATCGGAAGTTTTCTCAAATGATCGGCAATCCGCAGCCTTGTGGCATTGGATTCTTGATAAGATGCGATATACGTTTTACGATAGTCATTTTTAGCCGCTAAAAAAACTAATAAAGCAGATATAATTCCAACTCCCCATAACAGCCAGATATGATTCCACTGGACATTTCCCCCATTTGCTACGGGTGTCAGTATCTCACTAAAAATCATAACCGTAACACAAAAAGGAAGGAGCATTGTTAAATTTGTTAAAGTACATGCACAAATTGCCTTTTTTAAGTCTTTGTACCCTTTATCCGATAAAAACAGGGCTTTCTGTAATTTACTCATTGTTACACCGCCTTTCCATTGAGTTTCCAGTTGATTGCCTCTGTATAATGATTCCACATTTGGAAATAACGGCCTCCTGCAGCAACCAGATCATCATGTTTTCCAGACTCTACTATTTGCCCTTTTTCCATAACAATAATTTTATCCGCGTTACGAATCGTAGAAAGTCTATGGGCAATAATTATTACTGTTTTATTCTGCATAAGTTTCTCAAAAGCCTTCTGAATTAAATATTCATTCTCCGGATCACTGAACGCGGTCGCCTCATCCAGCACAATAATCGGAGAATCTTTTATAATTGCTCTGGCAATCGCAATTCTTTGTCGTTCTCCTCCGGATAAATGAACACCTTTTGTTCCAACAACCGTATGATAACCTTCTGGCAATTTTGAAATAAATTCGTGGCATTGTGCAGCTTTTGCAGCCGCAATTACCTGTTCCTCTGTAGCATTTCTATTTCCCATACGGATATTATCTAAAATACTCTGCTTGAACAAGAAAATATCCTGAAACACAAAACTTACTTGACGCATAAGATCGTTTTGTGCCATATCTCGTAAATCCACCCCACCAATGGTAATCTTTCCATCTGTCACATCCCAAAATCGGGAAATCAAATTGGCAATCGTACTTTTTCCGCCGCCGGATGGCCCAACAATCGCAGTAATTTGTCCTTGTTTTGCTGCAAAAGAGACACTCTCCAATGCTTTTTCTTCGTTGTTTCCAGTATAAGTAAAACTTACATGATCAAAAACCACATCTTCTCCCTGCGGTTTTTGAGGATTAGCTGTTTCCGGCATTTCTGGGATATTTAAAATCTCATCCATACGGGCTACATTACCATCAATCTGCATAAAGGATTCTGAGATATACATGATTTTATTCAAAACACCCGCAATCGCCGGAACAAATAACAGGTAGAAAATAAACTTCATTGAAAACTCTTTGAAATTAGATGTATTTGATCCGATTAAAATTCCAACCGGAACTAAAATCAGGTAAATATTATTGATAATGGTTGTGAAAGCCGGCATACAGTTTTGCCACCCCAGAGAAAATTTCAAAACCCATTCCGTATAACCGCTGATGGCCTCTTGCAACTTTTTAAATGAAGATGCTGTTTGATTAAATGCTTTGACAACAGACATTCCACGTACATATTCTACAGAAGCGTTATTCATCTCCTCGGATGCTTTTTGATATTTCCCCATATTTTCTTTCATAGCCCCACTGCCAAATCCAATAAACTCTGCTATAAAAGCCAAAATAATTCCTGCAAGGGAAGCAAGACCAAAACGCCAGTCAACAACAAAAAGGATAATGACCATTACAATCGGTGCAGTAATAGATGCTACAAAATCCGGAAACTGATGGGCAATAAAACCTTCCACACTTTCAATATTTTCGTCCATGATTTTCCGTAAGCGCCCACTGCCGATTGTAAGATGATACCCCAAAGGGATTTTTGTAATGTGGTCTGCAAATAACACCTTCAAATCATAAAGTGTGCCAAAAGCTGCTATGTGTGAACTGAAAATAGCCAAAAAGTAAAGCAGAATATTCGCAACGATTCCGGCTAATGCCAGCCACCCATAATTCATAATTCTTCCCATATCCAGTTGAACAAGGTCAGGGAATACATTTAAAATTTCACGAATCATAAAGTAGACCGCTATGTACGGGATAAACGAAGCAATCGCTGCCAAAGAAGAAAGGAGAGCAGATAGAAAAATCAATCCTTTTCTATCAGAAGCCAACTCCATACAGCGTGCCAGTCCCGTCTTTGATTTTGTCTTTTTAGACTTTGTGTTAGACATTGCACGATACCTCCTAAATACAATAATGGCGTAGTTAGCTATTTCTAACTACGCCATTATTGTATCGTTTTTAGTTAGTTATTTCTACTCTGTTTCTTTAAGAATAGACCAAAAATAGCCCAAAAATACCAGAGTTTTGTAAATCTTTTTTAGATGATACCGGCTTTTTGAAAGTGCTTTTTGAATAATCCTTTTGCAATCAAAGCTCCGATAATTCCAGCCACAAAGGTAACTACCGCAATAATTACAATCATTGTGCTATTCATAAAACTATGAAGTTCTGTAAGATATTCAGCGCTTACTCCGTTAGATGTGGACATATCATCTACATATCCAGACATGATTACCATTGGAAGATATGTACCTAAAGCAAAAAAAGTCATATAAATAGAGTATCCAATCGTATTCAGCCAAAAGTTTTTATATTGTCCAATTCTGGATAAAATTTCGGCGATAATTGCTCCTGCAATAAAGCCAACAGCCACCGCCCATCCAGCACCAATTAAAAATTCTATCAGGCCAATCACAACGCCGCTTAGTAAAACGCTCCATGCCTTTGGTACTTTTGCTCTCATCAACATATAAATGATACCACCCGGAAGAGCAGCAATCGCGCAGCCAAAAGCAAAAGTAACAACGGTTGCGGCTGAAGCAAAAATGCATACCATAACTACCGCAAAGAAAAGTACGGTAAAAATCCCTAGCGTAATGAAGTCCTTAGCCTTCATTTTTGTGGTTCCTCCACTCATGTTTGTTTGATTGTTCATAAAAGAAAACTCCTTTCTATTACCATATAACTATATAACTAAGATGAAATTACCCCGTTTATTCTGATAATTCTGGAACATATTTTCATCAATAGTTCATTGTCATGGGAAATCACCAAAATTGTTTTCCCTTCTTTTGATAGTTTTTGTAAAATTTCAGCAACACTTTCCATATTTTTATAATCTAACCCGCTTGTAGGTTCATCAAAAAGAAGCACATCACAATCTCTAAGAGCCGCAACACCGATAGCAGTTCTTTGTTTCTGTCCCCCCGATAATGACATCGGATGATGATCCTTATATTCTGTCAGGTTTAATTTTTCCATAATATTAATAATTTGTTGTTCATCTGGAGTCTTTTGCGCTAAAAGAGCTAAGGATAGTTCCTGATAAACACTGTCTGTAAATAGCTGATAGTCTGGATCTTGCATAACAAGGTAAGCCTTCTTCATTCTCTGTTTTGTAGGTACTTTTTCTCCGTTATACAAAATTTCTCCTTGAATTTCCCTCTGCAATCCGCAAATTGTTCTGGCTAAGGTTGTTTTCCCACAACCATTTTTCCCTACGATTCCAATAATTTCTCCGCGGTATGCAGAAAAGTTTATTTCCCGCGTTACCGCTACCCCTTTTTCATAACCGACAAGAAGATGTTTTGCACTGATTACGGGTATCTCATTTTTTACAAGATTACCCTCCGGCAGATTTAAACAAGTCGGGAAATAACTGCGCAGCCCCAATTTTTGATATTCTTCCTTTGGGATTTTTTTAAATTCTTCTGCTGTCCATACTCTCTCCAGCATCCCATGCTTCATCAGTACAATTTTATCTGCAATCCCATTAAGAAAATATAGACGGTGTTCTGATACAATAATTGTTTTCCCCATCTCTTTAATCAATAAACACAGCCTCCGCAATTCTTCAATGGCTTCTGGATCAAGATTAGAGGACGGCTCATCTAAGACAAAAATATCAGGATTTAACGCATAAACACTGGCAAAAGCAATCGTCTGTTTCTGTCCTCCAGACAATTCAAAAAGTTCCCGGTTCTTTAACTTCTCAATATGAAGTTCTCTGATAGTCGCTTCGTATCGCTGTACCATTTGGGGATAAGGCAGCCCCTTATTTTCCATCCCAAATACAATTTCACTATCGGTATCAAGACTAAAAAACTGACTTCTCGGATTTTGAAACACAGAACCAATTTTATCTGCAATTTCATGCGGCTGAACCGAAGCAGTATTTACTCCGTCAATTGTTACTTCACCAGTTAATTCGCCTTCATAAAAATGTGGGATCAACGTATTTATCAAACGTGTCACACAAGTTTTTCCACATCCGGACTCACCGGTAAGAACCACACATTCGCCCTTTTCTATCCGCAAAGTAAAGTTCGTTAAATTTTCAGTATTAGAACCTGCGTAACGGAAAGATACACTGTTAATATTTATCATTTTATATTCTCCCGTAAATTTGATATTTTGCATAAAAGAGGGCGACAAACGCTATAACAAAAGATACTAGGACAATAATATCTTTTGGTGTCACTTTAAGCTGAACAAAAGAAGTTCGTTGATCCGGATTATCAATTCCTCTTGTAACTGCAGAAGCAGACAATTCATCCGCAATCGAAGCTGAACGCATGACAATCGGAACCACCATTGCTTCAAGCAACAACAATGGCCGGGTAAACACATTTTTCCATGAAAGCGCAATTCCTCTTAACTTCATAGCATCGTAAATTCTATGTATTTCTTCACTGAATGTAGGAAAAAAGCGAAGTACCATTGCGAAAGTAATCGTAATACTCCGTGGAAATCTAAGAGAATACATTGCCGCAATCAGTTCGCTTACTTTTGTTGTTGCTATAAAGGTAGAAGCGAATAAAATTACCGGTATCATAACACGGATAAATAAAGTGAAAATAGAAAGAATCGTTTCAATCGCCTGTGGAGTATATGCACAAACTTCTTGTATGATAACGATAGCTACATAGAAAACAATATATTTCAAAACAATTTTCTTTTGTCCCATAAAACACGATAGAATGCAGATTAAAGCAAAGCAAATTGTGCCTAATATAAAATCTTTTAGGCCAAAAACCATAAAATTGATTAAAAGAAAGAGTAATAACTTAATACGCGTATCCATCTCAAGCAATACATCACCCCCATAAATACACTAGAACATTTAGTTAGTTTAGTCTAACTGTACTGTTCTATTATATACAGTAGTAATTCTATTTTCTACTCCATTCCTTTATAATTTTGCATAAAATAGCCCATTCTTCCTATTTGTTCTTCCGATAGTCCTTTGGCAATACTCCATAAACTGATTGGAATGCTTTTGTAAATTTGCTTGCATTATTATATCCTAGTTCCAAAGCAATATCTCCAATCTTTCGTTTTCCATCTAATAAGAGCTTTGCAGCAAGATTCATTTTATATTTTTTTAAATAAGCATAAGGAGTATCTCCATATATATGGAAAAAAATATTATGAAATACCGTAAGATTCAGATGTGCCTCCTTTGCTAAACATTCTAATGAAATTTTTTCATCTAAATGTCCTATAAGATAATCTCTGATTGCTTTTGTGGCTTCTATCTGTCTTTTGTCAAAGTATTTAAAATCGCAACTATTTATCTGTGTTAATTGTTCCATATAATAAAGCAATTCAATCGCTTTAATTTTAAAGTACCCTACATGTCTACAACCTTTTGCCTCGTATATCTCAGTAAATAAATGTTGAAGGCTTGACGACGGTTGCTCAATATACCATTTTTTTTCAACTCCCAGTGTTTCACCTATTTTATCAAGATTGATCGGAATTTCTGCCATCATTTTACGGGTAGATGTTGAGAGCATTTGTTTATCAATCACAAGGCTTACTGCAAAACACCTTTTTAATGGAAAAGAAAAGGATACTGGTAAGTAACGCGTTCCTGCAACTCCAAAATAGCCCTCTGGTAAATAAGATACTGTATGATTTGCAAATTCACATTCATATCTTCCTTCTTGACAATGTGTAATTTGGATAATATCCGGATTAAATTTTTGAGATGGCATAGACTCTGACGTATCGAAATCTAAAAAGCAAAGCTGTATACCATCAAAAAGAAAGTAATTGGTAATAATTCCATGACCTCGACACCCATAGTCTATAACAATAAAATCGTCTGTCTGCTCTATGATTTTAGATTGTATGCCATACCATTCCTGTTTAAAATCAACTTCCATTTTGAACCTTCTTTCCAGCGCTAGTTATTATAGTTGTTTACTATGTAGAATATTTTTAATAATATTTACTATTTTTTCTGGATAACAACTTAATATCTCTGCATGTCCCTTATTATCATATATTTTACTGTTGATTAGTTTTGGTGTGCAACCAGCTATAATTTCTTCTGATTGTGCTGGAAAACTTTCCCCACTTCCATATATAAAACGTACATTACTTTCAATTTTGTTCTTCTTCGTAATATCATACCTATAACATTCATAAGCTGATTTTCGCAATGTTTGAAAGCTAATTGGATTACACATTAGGGGTTTTAAGATTGTAATTTCATCTTTCGTTGTATAACCCATTTGCTTTTTTATGTAAGAAAACATAGGTTTGTCACTAAGTATTCTTTTAAATTGCCATGCCATAATCAAAGCGGAAAACCAACTCATAAGTCCTTGATCTACAAACATCGCCCCGTCCAAAATCAAATTATTAACCTTTATTTTTCCATTGCACGCAAATTCCGCAGCAATACTTGCACCAAATGAAATTCCATACACTACGTCAACCTGCTTTATATTGTTTGAAGTAAGCTCCTGCTCCAGCCGATTCACACAATCTGCAATTTTAATATCTGTTTTTTCGCTCTTATTGTGGTGTCCCTCCAGTTCCGGTATAATCAGGCAATATTCTAACTCTAGAGCTTCAATAATCGGAGTAAAACATTTTTCCCAATAAAATCCCATACCATGTATTAAAACAACTTTGGGATTATTTACATTTCCAATAAAATGACAATTATAGGATCCCTTCTTCATATACAATTCCCTCCGTTCCGATATTTATTGATTCATCGTTACAGTAATAATTAATTTCTCTATTCACATTTTGTTTTATCACATCTAGCATTGAGATAATATCTGTTGCATAATAAATTCCTGGAGTAAGTCCTTTCTCCATGATTTTTGCTGTAACTGTATCAAGGACTGCCGCTGTTAAGCTACTTCCGAAGCTACTCTTAATAACAATACTTCTCTCTCTCTGTTTTCCGCCACTTAAACCAGATGACCAAATATTTATTTCACATCCGGTTTCGCATTCTCCTCTGCTTTTTTCTTCAATTAGCTTTTGTATCTTTTGTGCATATGTAAAAATAGAAATATACTGTTCTGTTTGAATATATCCCACAACAGCTTTCTGCATAATTTCTGTAATCTCTCGACCTAACGCTGGAGTATACCAAATCGCCTTTCGGGGAGAAAATTTGTTAATCACATCTGCAATTTCCGTTGTAAAATATTTTTGTATTTCCACTTCTTTTCCATCATAATCTCTAAAATTTTCTTGTTTATCGTCATATTTCTTGTTTCCTGCATAATAATAATACGATGTTTCACCAAATCCTTTTAACCCACTTATAATGAAATCTATAATTCCATTTACACCCGGAATCTGCCTATCAATACAAATTCCTGAAATCGAATTTACACTTTCATAAGAATCACACAAATATTTCATTGCAAGACCAGTAAAACCTGGAAAACAGCCACACGATAAAATGAATGTTCCCGGTACATTTGCCTTTCTTATCTCTTGTTCCAAGTAATTGGCGCCAAATGGATCAATATAGATAGCCCCAGTATCCGAACAAATTTGAGCCACATACATTCCATCTATAAAGGAGGCTCCTGCACAATTTATAACAATGTAACACTCTTGGATAAAAAAAGTCAACCTTTTTCTATCGTGTATATCGAATTGACTGTATTCTACACTACTCCACATTTTATCAGGATTCACTTTATGAAATCCAGCTTTTACACTATAATTTTTCTGTAAAAGCTCTACTATTCTTTTTCCAATTTCCCCTGTACAACCTAAAACTCCTACTTTCTTCATTAATTTTCACCTCGCATGAAAGGGCATATTGCAAGTGTTCGCACCAAGCAACATGCCCTCATTTTTTATAAATCAAGAATTTTCTTTACATTTTCTTCTATATACGGACTATTCATGCATGATATGTGATCTCCTTTCATAGTATCAAATAGAAACTCTCCTTGTGCATAGGAAAATAAAAAAGAATACTTCTGTAACCTGGTGGGGGATGGCAGTTCAAAATGTGTTACGAAATTGGAAAAAGGGATTGATTGTTATGCTTTCTATCGCTCTTTCTATGGTGGTTGTCAACTGTATCGTGATGTTGGTGCAGGGATATGATTTTGATTCTTACCGAAAAGTGTTTTTAGCTTCCGATTTTCAACTGGATCAGATGACCGACACTTTATCGAATACAAATTTCAACGGTATTACACCTGAAATCAAAGAGATTCTGAATAAGTGTCCGGAAAGTGAGAAAACAGGATATGTGTATTATTCGGAAGAAAGACATAAGATGGAACCGGCACTTTTGAAAACGTGGGAGACATTGGCAGAAAAAAACAAAGAAAACTGGACAGATTATGAAAAGCAAATCTGGGAGGAAACAAAAGCGGATAATACTGTAAAGGTTCATTTCCTCGGAATTAGTGAAGTGGTGTTTGATATGTTAGAATGGAAAGGGGAAAAATGTTCCTGGGATACGTTTAAAAGTGGGGATTATGTGATTGTGGACTATAGTGATAAATATACAGAACAACCAGTTTCTTATTATCAGTCTAAAAAGACATGGGAACAGTATGTGACTGCTCTCCTTCTGCCAAACGCAGAGCTTCCACAGGCGAAACTCTTTCCACCATTTTACAAGCCAGCAGACTGGAGAGATACACCGTTAAAAGCGTTAAAAATATCGCTGCAAGGAAAATCAAAGGATTTGCTGATACTACTGTCTGAGCCGTTTTTCCTGCCTGTGCACTAATTTGGGCATCTGCAGTCAAGGACGGAGCCATACAAAGACCTGCAAGATAACCGAAGATCAATCCGATTGGAATCCCCACTGCTGACAATTTCCATGCCTGCATACGTACAATTTTTTTCAATTGTTTTCCTGTTGTTCCCACGTTCTTCAATAATCCGTAAGCTCTAATATCCGTTTTCACGGATATATTAAAAATATTATAAATAATTAAGTAACCAGCCAATATCACAAACAGTACCATTACAATAAGGGAAGTGAATGAAAATGAATCCTCTTCAAAAAGATTATATGCCGGATTGATCTCCAATCCTGTCCCTGCTTTCGTAAATCCTGCTGTCTTAGATATATTTTCTGTTTTCTTTTCCAGATTCCAAAGATTCTTGTACCAGACAGAATACTCCTTTCCCCCATTATAGATACCATTTTCTAATTCTTTCTGTGTAACAGGATAACAATTCTCCTTCGCATAGGCTTCAGATACCCAGACCATCTGACCTAAAACAGCCTTATCACCCTGCCAAAATCCACATATCTGGAATGTATCTGTTTTGTATTGTTTCAGCATTGGATTTACTTCCCACGTCAGCGTGACTTCTTCCCCAATCTTTGGTGTAACTCCCAGTGCTTCCAGTACCAAGCTGCTGACTGCTACTTCATTTTCCTTCTCTGGCAGTCTTCCTGTAGTTGGCAGACAATTAAAGCTTTCTGCCATATTTTTATCTGCATATCTAACTTCTACTGAAAAGCCAAAATGTTTATCTCTTCCTGCTCCCAGAAAAATGCCTGTTCCATATCGTTCCACCTCATCACTTTGTTCTATTGTTTTTTGCAATCTCTCCGCATCTTCTTCTGACAAATTCTGCGCAATAGCATGGGATGAATCCATAAATTGCTTAATTTCCGTTGCTCTTTTGGAAAGTATCATGGATACGCTCCCCACAAAGAGGCTTGTAAATAACAGTGATGTCAACATGATTGCAATAACAGCAATAATATTTCTTGCTCGGTTCATTTTCATAAAACGTTTCGTCAATAATCGTAACGTTTCTTTATTCTCTACTTTTACCATATAATCGCCCTCACTATGCCAAACCACTGTCTGAAACAATTTTTCCGTCTTCAATCTGTAAAATCCTGTCAGCCATCTGGGCAATCTCCTCATTGTGAGTAATCATTACAATCGTTTGATGAAAACGCTTACTGGTGACTTTTAAAAGTCCCAATACATCCTGACTCGTTTTGGAGTCCAGATTTCCTGTCGGTTCATCTGCCAGCAAAATAGCAGGTTTTGCCGCTAATGCTCTTGCGATTGCCACCCTTTGCTGCTGACCCCCTGACAGTGCACTTGGAAGATTTTCCAGTTTTGTCCGAATACCCAGTGTATCTATGATTTCATTTACATAACCTTTTTCAATCTTTTTTCCATCCAGTTTTACAGGAAGAACAATATTTTCCCATACATTCAGCATCGGAACCAGATTATACTGTTGAAATACAAATCCAATATTTCTACGCCTAAAAATAGTAAGCTCTTCATCTGGCATATGGCTTAAATTCTGTCCGTCAACAATGACCTGACCGGATGTTGGATTATCCAAACCACCAATGATATGAAGCAATGTAGACTTTCCACTTCCAGAGGTTCCAACAATCGCTACAAACTCCCCTTTTTCTACTTCCAGGTTTATACCATCAAGAGCCCTGACTTCTGTTTCTCCCTGCCCATATATTTTTCGTAAATTTACTGCTTTTAATATATTCATGCCATCCTCCCATCAAAAAAGCCTGTATTGATCTTTACAATACAGACTTTATCATGACAATGTCTCCATCTGGTTTCTGAAATGTCACAGTTTTGATACTATTCCTTCTTTGCTATTGGAAGAAACACAGAAAATGTAGAACCTTTTCCTCTCTTTGATGTCACTTTTATATACCCCTTTTGTGCCTGAATGATCTCTCTTGCAAGGAATAAGCCAATTCCTACTCCTGGCTGGTCTGCCACTGACAGACTCCGATAAAACCTTCCAAATATCTTTGGTATTTCTTCTTTTTCTATTCCAATGCCATCATCAATGATATCGATCTTTACAAAGAAAGAATACTGCTCGGCTTTTATCTGAACATTTCCCCCACATGCTGTGTATTTAATCGCATTGTCTACAATATTTCCAAGTGCTTCCACAGTCCATTTTGCATCACACATAGCATGTAAATCCGTGTCAAATAGATTCAGGGAAATATCCTTCTCCATTGCTTTTACATTAAACTGCTGCTGTACGGATGCAAACATCTGTGCAATAGCAGTATCCTCCGGATGTACTGCTATAATTCCGCTCTCCATTCGTGATAATTTGACCAGTGATTGTATCAGAAAATTTAATTTCTCCGTCTGCTCCAAAATGGTAGCTATCTCCTCTTGATTTTCATTACTCACTTCAGAAAGTATTTCTCCATAGACTTTAAGATTTGAAATGGGAGTCAGTGTCTGATGCGCAATATCTGAAATAAGTTTTTGTATCACTTCTTTCTGTTCCTGTTGATTTTTTTTTGCCAGAAAACTACTGTCTATATATTGTTTCATGCTGTTTTCAAGAGCAGAATACTTTTCTTCTGATATTTCTGTCCGTTCCAGTTCTCCATCTATTGCACAATCCAGCATTCGCTGCAGCCGGTTAAAAAGCTTTTTTTCTTTCTGATAAAAAAAGCTGTACCAAAAAACTCCGCTCAGGACAAATATAACTACAATCAACATAATTGTTTCTATCATCCATTCACCGCCCATGTATAACCAATTCCATAAACCGTCTTGACATATTCAGGCTTCTGCGTATCATCTTCTAATTTGTCTCTGAGGCGTTTGACTGCAACAGTCAGAGCATGAGCATCCACAAACTCTGTATCTCCCTGCCATACCTCGTCAATCAGATATTCCCGTTTCAATACTTTTCCTCTGTTTTCACACAGCACTCTAAGGAGCTTTTGTTCTGTCTTACTAAGTTCAATAGGTTCTCCATCTTTGAAAAATTCCATTTTATCGAAATAGAACTCAAATCCATCAAGCTCCATAGAATTTTTAGCTGCTGCCTCTTTATTTCTAAGCTGCACAGACACTCTTGCACGCAAAACCATCAAGCTAAACGGTTTCGTAATATAATCATTTGCCCCAGCTTCCAATCCTGTTACAATATCCACTTCCATGTTATTTACTGTAAGCAGAATAATCGGCACCTGACTGTTTTTCCTTATTTCTCTTACAAAATCAATCCCATTCCCATCCGGCAAGTTCACATCTAACAAAACCAATGTGATATCTTCCTTTTTCAAGATCTCTCTAGCCTCCTGCAAAGTTCTGCACTGATAAAAGAAATAAGCATCATTCTTTAAAGCCAGACGGATTCCATCATTTAATTTTTTGTCATCTTCAACAATCAGTAACTTTTCACTCATATTTTCTCTGCTTTCTTTCAAATTACGCTAATTGTATCATTGCCAGTTTTATAAATCAAATCATTAAATCAAAATCTCCGGCAGAAATTAACTTATAAACAGCAAAAAGCTCCCGAAGGAGCTTTCCACGTTTTAAATGTACGCTAATTCGCTTAACACAATCTCTTCTGCATCATTCCTTATTTCCCATGAAGAATGTTGTAAATTAGTAATATCCACAACGATAACAGGTAATTTAATTATTCGTATTTTTTCCCGATAATGTAAATCGAAACTACCATACCACCTAATATCATAATTAAGAAAATTTTACTTAAAATATCCCATAAAGCTATATTGAGACAATTGATTATTATAATACCTGCAAGAGGATATAGAACAACCGTTGCAAGTGTCCAAATTTTTAAAGTTGTACAGATGTACATCCAATTTCCATTGTTAAAGGATAAACCAACTAGATGTATTCTAAAAATTCCTTGTGAAATTCTTTTTCTTTCTTAATTCGGTTACAAATAAACCGAATTTTTCATTACTAATTTGATACATACATCCACCTCCTGCACACATATTATAATGGGAGTACGCATAAATCAATCGACTAGCAGTAGAATTGCAGAATATTAGCACAAATATATCAAATAATCTCCCCATTATAATTATTTCTGTGAAGTTATATTCGGATATTTTTTAAGCCATACTATGGAATAATTAAATCTGTGTAACTTATAACCAGGGCAGAAAAAAACAACCTTCCGGAACTTAGAAAAGGTCACCTGATATGGAATTGTAATTTGATTCTTCTTTGAACTCTTATAAACACAAAAGCTGAACAAATAGGATTTTTCTTCCTACCTGTTCAGCTCTTTGTTTACCTGTAAATCAATTCATTTAACACAATCTCTTCCGCCATATTACGAATACCATTTACCGCTCTGACCCATTCCATCTGATCACGAACTTTCAATTCTTCCGTAATGCCCTGCCTATCCATCATCTGACGCACCAGAATATCCATTCTCTCCTGTGCTTCATCGTCCACAGTATTCAGATGTTCTGTCAGTCTGTCTTCCAACATATACAGTGAATACATTGCCGGACGATGCTCTTTAAGATATGTTTTTCGCATCATTCCATATTTCCCATAATGCGGTTCTTCATCTGTACTGACAAGATTCGGATAGTAAATTCCGTCTGCGCCAAGTATGTAGGTTCCACCCATTTTTTCAAATGTGCTTTTCATGTGTTATTCCTCCTTGAAATCAGCGATGTCCTTAGATCATCGCAAAATATTTCAGGGCAGCCTTGATAGCTTCTTCTTTTTCTTTCGGACATTGTGGAACTCTTACATTTTCTGATTTTGGAAGATTATAGTTTTCTCCCACTTCAATTCCACATTTGCGTTTTACCTGAGAAATATATAAACTTGAAACCTTCAATCTAAATTCTTTCAGCACATAATCTTTGATTTCCTGATAGGTTGCTTTCAACTCGGCACTGGTGGCATCCAGCTCGTCCAGGTCTAAGTCGATCTCTATCGTGTCATCTGGTTTTTGTTGGGACAAAAGAACAACCGTCTCCACATGCATATCAAATGAGAACATATCCACACAAAATCATGGAAATATGGTCATTATTTATGTAATACTAACACTGCTCGTGTAGCCCTTTTCCCACAAAATCATATCCGTTATGCTTTATGCTCTACCCTGCCACAAAATTTTAATCATCTCAAACAGTACAAATTCTATGCCACTTGATATTGTTTTAAAAAATCAATTAAACATTGTGGCGTATCAGCATAATCTGCCAAAGCCGATAATATATTAATATTAGGATCAATATGCACAGATGTATATTTGGAGGAAAAATATCCTCCCGTTTTATTTTTTGCTTTCAATGAGTCAATTATCTTTTTTAAAAACTCTATTTCAAACTTTCCTCTGAACAACTTTCCCATGCCGCCTTGTTTAAAATATTCTATTTTTTTTTCAATTTCACATTCTTCTATTTTTTTTGAATCTGGAAATAATTCTTCTATTTTTTCACGATTTATTTCCCCCTTAGAAACAATACTATCAATAGCTATCTCTGAAAACAATTTAGATATTTTAAAATCAGATAACACTATTTTATGGTTTTCTTCTATTTCTTCTTCGTGTAACCTTTGACATGCTAGCCACGAATTTATATAAATAGTTGCATTGTGAAATTCTTGCTGTCTTTTGGAATAGTCAGAACAACATTTTGAAAAATCTTTTTCTGTTGTATTAATCCCAAACTCTCTATTTAACATCTTTGAAAAAGCTTTTTCACTGGTATAAAAATTTTCTATAGAATAGCACGGGGTTTGATATAATAAAGAATTATTATATTTTGTTGTATCATAATCACTATCAACAAAAAAAGCCTTTGCAGTATAAATTTCGTCTCTATTTTTTTCAACAAGATTTAACGCTTTCAATACCCCTTTTTTTCCACCGCAATTATAATGAATTATTTTTGTATATTCATAGCCACTGTACTTTTCTATTCGTGGGAAATAGTATTTTGCATCTTCTCCCTCAAAAAAACAAAATAAATAGTCTCTATATTTCTTTTTCTCTTGGCAATACCGCGAAAAAGCCACCACACCTTTGTTTCTTGCATCTTTAACCTTTTGTATATCCATTTTTTCTCCCTCACTCATTCTCAGACAAACAATTTCCCATATCCTTTGCCAAATCGTCAAATTCATTATCAAATATGAAAGGAGAATGTGTTACGGCTATTAATGTTGAACATTTTCCTGAATTAACGACATCTGGAAGAAACATGTTCTGCCATTTTATAGACAATGATAATTCGGGTTCATCAAACAAAATAATGCACTTTTCTATATTTTCGATATATAATTTTGAAAATACGGAAATGATTTGTTTCTCGCCTGATGATAAGTTTTGAATACCAATCGGCTTTTTGGCTTTATCCTTGTATATCCCTAATTCTACATTGGTTTCATCATATATATATTTCTTACCGTTTAAATAATTATTACATATTGAACAAAATGTTTTGACCCTTTCGTCATACATATTTTGTCTTTCATAGCTATCTATTAGATTCTTAATAAGATTTAATAGATACCTATTTTCACGATTATAAATATCAGAGTTATCTACCAATTCAATAATTCTTTGTTTATCCCGTTCCTCAATTTGGTCTCCTATTCTCGCCAATGCAATAATCAACTTATTCTGTTCAATTTTATAGTTTTCAAAATCAGACAATTCACCATTTAAATATTGCTTTAAAAGAACACCCGTCATTTTAGCGAATCCTGTAATTGCAACCGACTTTATTGTTTGCAAAAGCGTTTCTATGTTTTTCTCTACATCTGTCATTCCAAATTGTATGAGTCTGCTTTTCACACGATCTTTTTCAATATCTATGCCTAAATTAGACATATCTTCTTCTATTCTCCTATATGTAGGAAAGTACAAAATTTCCTCGTCAATTTTTTCTTCTACTTTTTTCTTAAATTCAATCACATTATTAAAATCTGCTTTTGTTGTGTTATTCTTCCGATATCGTTGTAAAATATAACGTTCTAATTCCCGACGAGCCATTGTAGGTGGCATTCCAAATATATCACTTACTTTAAAATAGTACTTCTTTAACTCATCCTCATTAGAACCTTCCTCAATTAGTTTGTTTATGTTTTCTAATTCCTTTATTGAAAATAAACTTTCAAATCGTACTCTACGCCTTCTGTATGGAGAATTATCATATATATAATCTTCTACATATGATGATATATCGTTATGGTTAATGCTAATCTTTTCACCGTCAATAAATGTTAATGAAATGGCATCGAAAATAATATTATTCAGTTTCTCAATATTTCCACTTAAAACATAATATAAGCAATTCAATATCGTTGTCTTTCCCATACCGTTTTCACCTAAAAATATATTCACTTTTTCATCTAAAGGTAACCTAACATTAAACTGATTAAAAAGATTGTTAATTTCAAACAATTTTAACTTTGATTTCATGGCATTTCTCTCCATTTCATTATATCATTCTACTATATTAAAATGCTTCCATGCATCCTTTATGGCTTCCACTTTCTCCGCTGTCGGATGCTTCCTCGGCTGTTTCAATTCTTCTACCGCATTAGGAGCATCATACATTGGCAAGCCTAAATCTCTCTTTACCTCTGCGATATATGCGGTATGTACTTTGAAGCCGTATTTAGCTTCTATGTACTCCTTTATCATTTTGTAGGTCACTCGTTCTTTGGGCTTATAGCTTTCCGCTCTTTTAGCAATATTATCAAGTGGAACTTTTCCCTCACCCTCGCCAAACTCAACTTTTACGTTGATATGTCCGTCTGGCTTTTTGTTGGGACAAAAGAACAACCGTCTCTATATGATAAGTGCTCGGGAAAAGATCCACACACCCAATCCGTTCTACCTGATATCCTCTTCCCTGCAGAAGCTCCAGATCTCTTGCCAGGCTGGTCGGCTTGCAGGCAATATAAACCATTCTTTCCACACCAAAATCAATGATCTTTTCCAGTGCTTTCGGATGCACACCGTCTCTTGGTGGATCCAATACGATCAGATCCGGTACTTCACCCAGATCATCGATTACTTTCAACACATCTCCAGCCCAGAAGGTACAGTTATCGAGTCCATTTAAAGCAGCATTTTCTTTTGCAGCCTCTACTGCCTCTTCAACGATTTCCACACCTACTACTTTTTTTGCCACTGGTGCAAGGATCTGTGCAATCGTTCCGGTTCCACTGTAGAGATCAAAGATTACCTTATCTTTCGTCTCACCGATATAAGATCTTGCTGCCTCATAAAGCACTTCCGCGCCAAGGGAATTAGTCTGGAAGAAAGAAAATGGTGTGATTTTGAACTTCAGTCCCAGAAGTTCCTCATAGAAATAATCCTGTCCATATAAAATTTTGGTTCCTTCATCTTTTACCACATCCGCAAGGCTGTTGTTGGTTGTATGAAGAATTCCGGCAAGCTTCCCATCATAAGAAAGACCGGTAAGCTTTTCCACCAGTCTGGCTTCATCTAGCTGTGCCTCCGATGTTGTTACCAGATCAATCAGAATTTCTCCGGTGCGAACTGCCTTTCTCACAAGAAGATGACGGAAAAATCCAGTATGGCGCATTCTGTGATAATACGGAAGACCTGTATCTGTCGCAAACTCCAGAACAGCCTTTATAATTCGTCTGAAATCCTCATCCACAATCTTGCATTCTGTAACATTTACAATATCGTGAAAGCTGCCTCTTTTATGCATGCCAAGTGCAAGAGGTCCGTCCTTATATTCGTCTCCAAAAGAAAATTCCATTTTATTACGATATGCCTCTCTGACCGGGCTTTCTTTAACACCCTCCCAGATATAATCACCATCAACCGCCGCATCCATCATTGCATGGATCTGCGCTTCCTTCATCTCCACCTGCTTTTCATACGGCAGATTCTGATAAGTGCATCCGCCACAGACTCCAAAATGCGGACATGCCGGCTGACATTCTTCCGGTGAATGCTCCAGAATTTCCAGAAGCCGGCCCTCTGCCTGACCTTTTCGTATCTTATTCACCGCGAAACGCACCTTCTGTTCCGGAACGGTATTCTTCACGATTACTTTTTTTTCTTCGCCCTCTACCACGGCAAATCCTTTATTCGGGAAATCTACCCTTTCTATATATCCTTCTAATATCTGTCCTTTTTTCATCTATCTATATACCCTCACGTAGAAAAGGCAGGAATCTTTGACAATTCCTGCCTTCGCTGCTTTCTTAATATTACTGTACTTCATCTTCATCACTGAAGAAATCATTGTCGAAATCATCGTCAAAATCTTCTTCAAAGTCTTCCAGATAATCCGGAGTAAAGAAACAATATACTGCATATGCAATTGCTGCAACTGCTGCTACCGCACCGATAATTGCAAGAATCCAGAGAACAGTTGTCTTCTGATCATCATCTTTCTTATGCATCATATCGTTGAGTTTCGTTGTTGCAAGTAATTCTTCGATTCTGTTCATCTCCATACACGCCCTTTCTGCCGTCACTCTCTGCTTCGGCTCACTCATTGTTTATAGCTAGTATACCACAAATCCATGCATAATTTCCACCATATTGCACAGATTTTACGAAAAAGAATGTGTTTCTTAGGCACATAGTGCAATTTTAGTCAATTTTCTGCAGTTTTGCAAACATGGCAAACATCTTCTTCGTGCCCGCCGTATCAAAGTCCACAGTCACTTCATAGTCTCGTCCGCCTTCTGTGATCTGTGTCACCAGACCTTCCCCAAACTTAATATGACGCACTCTGTCCCCCACATCATATCCCGGACCTTTTCCCTTGGTCACAGTAAACTGCTGTGCAGGCTTTGTCGCTGCGAACGCTTTTGTCGCAAATGCCTGCTTTGCCTGACGGTAAGCGGATACCTTTGATTCCTCCTCTGTCTGCTCTTTTTTGAACAGGGCACCGGTAGAAAGCAGACTCAGCGGAATCTCTTTTAAGAATCTGGACATCTTATTATACTGTGTCTCACCGTGTACCATCCGTCGTCTTGCACAGGTCAGCGTCAGATTCTCCTTTGCACGGGTAATTCCCACATAGCAGAGTCTTCTCTCTTCTTCAAGCTCCGCCGGATCATCTGCCGTGATCGTCATATAGCTTGGGAAAATCCCATCTTCCAGGCCGGCGAGATAGACGTGTGGAAATTCCAGGCCTTTCGCACTATGTAAAGTCATCAGCACCACATAGTCCGTCTCCTCATCAAGACTGTCGATATCTGCAACCAATGCCACTTGCTCTAAAAAACCGGAAAGTGTCGATTTTTCATCTTCTGCTTCACAGGACTCCTCGTATGCAACAATTTTATTCCGGAGCTCTTCAATATTTTCCAGACGGCTTTCTGCTTCTTCATCAGAATCTGCCTGCAGTTCTTCTACATATCCAGTCGCATCGATAATCTCATCCATCAATTCCGCTACACTCATGCGTTCGCCTTCGGCTTTAAAATGCTCAATCAGGGCTGCAAAGGATTCGATTTTGCCAAGCGCACGTCCGATTCCCGGAACCGATCCTGCAGCCAGGATTGCTTCATAGAAACTGATCTCCCGTTCCGTTGCATAATCCTGCACCCTTCCGATGGTTGTCAGTCCGATTCCCCTCTTCGGTACATTGATGATCCTCCGTACTGCCAGATCATCTTTTCCATTATCTACTGTTTTTAAATATGCCAACAGATCCTTTATTTCGCGTCTTGCATAGAAGTTTACTCCACCAACGATCTTATACGGAACATTGGATACCACCATCTTTTCCTCGAATATACGTGACTGCGCATTGGTTCTGTATAAAATAGCGAAATCCTTATATTCTCTTTTTCCACTGTTCACCTTGTCTTTGATATCACTGACAATATAATCCGCCTCATCGTAGGCAGAATCAAACTGACGGAACTGAATCTTCTCACCCTCACCATTCTCGGTCCAGAGCGACTTCTCTTTTCGTCCTGTATTGTGACGGATCACTTCATTTGCGGCGTTCAGGATTGTGGATGTGGAACGGTAATTCTGTTCCAGCTTGATCACTTTCGCATTCGGATATTCTTTTTCAAAATTCAGGATATTCATGATATTCGCACCCCTGAATTTGTAGATCGACTGGTCGTCATCACCAACTACACACAGATTCTGATACTTACCGGCAAGAAGGCTTACCAGCTTAAACTGTACCGTATTCGTATCCTGATACTCATCCACCATGATATAACGGAATCTTTCCTGATAATACTCCAGCACGTCCGGCTGTGTCTGAAGAAGCTGTACCGTCTTTAAAAGCAGATCGTCAAAATCGAGTGCATTGTTAGCTTTCAGCTGCTTTTCATACTCGGTATAAACCTGTGCAATCTTCTTTTTCGCCCAATCCCCTTCCGCACGAAGTGTCATCTCTTCCGGTGTGACAAGCTCATCTTTTGCAGAAGAAATCGCACTAAGAAGCGACCGTTCCTTAAACATTTTCGTATCAATCTGCAAATATTTACACACATCCTTGATCAGTGTCTTCTGATCATCTGCATCATAAATCGTAAAATTTGTATCATACCCGAGCCGGTCAATATATCTGCGCAGGATCCGCACACACATTGAATGGAAGGTACTCACCCAGATACTCTCCGAACCGAATCCAACAATCTGATCCACTCTCTCACGCATCTCCCCGGCTGCCTTGTTCGTAAATGTGATCGCCAGGATATTCCATGGGTTCACACCTATCTGATCGATCAGCCAGGCAATCCGGTGTGTAAGGACACGTGTCTTACCAGATCCTGCTCCGGCAAGGATCAGAAGCGGGCCCTCTGTATAGAAAACGGCCTCCTGCTGTCTGTCATTTAATGTATCATAAATACTCATATTTTTGTTCCTCTTTCTTCTCCTCTCTCGAGGCTCTATTGCATCATTATATTATAAAAAAAGTGGGGTGTCAAAGAATCTCTCGTCCCTATTTTTCGTCGTAAAAATAGAAAAATCCAGCTCCTTTTTTCTTATCTGTAAAATTTTGCAAAATATCTGGACTTTAAAATTTTAATGTGCTAATATGTCATTGTATGAATGAGTGGGGCAGTTTATGTCACACTCTTATTGATTATTTGTCATGGAGGGATAATATAATGAGTAGAAAAATCAGAACAGAAGCGGTCGATTCTTTATTTGATGCCGTTCTCAGTCTGAAAAGCAGAGAAGAATGCTACACATTCTTTGAAGATGTCTGCACGATCAATGAGCTTTTATCGCTTTCACAGCGTTTTGAAGTAGCTAAGATGCTACGTGATCAGAAAACATACCTGGAGATTGCAGAAAAGACTGGTGCTTCCACAGCAACAATCAGCCGCGTAAACCGCTCTCTTAATTATGGTAATGATGGATACGATATGGTATTTGAGAGACTTCAGGCAGGGGCTGAAGAATCCGAATCTTAATTTTACAGACACCGGCAGGAGTTGGTAGTAACAGCTATTGCCAAACACATAATAGCAAAAAGGAACGAATTTCAAAATCTGAAATCCGTTCCTTTTTTATTCTTCTTAAAAAAGCTAACGCTTTTATTTTTTCTTATCCGGCTTTGGAAGTTCGTCCACCATTTTTTCAATCAGTTGCTTTTTCACATACACATCAAAACTGAGATTACAGATAAAGGCAAACTTCTGAAGCTGTTCTCTTTCTTCATCATCCACACATACAAAAGAATTCTCAGCAGTCTCATACGCCTTACGAATACTATCCTGCAACTCTCCGATCCTGCTTTTTTCCATCTTACAGACTTCTTCATAGATACTTTCCATGTCAAATTCCGAATCCACAGCAAAATATTTGTCTGTCAGTGGCTTTAACAAAATCTCAATATCTTTGATTGAGAGCAGGTTCTTAAAATAATAGACAAAAATTAAAACCAGAAGGTGCTCTTTGGAATACTTTTTCTTATTCGGAGGCGGAAGCAGATTGTTTTTCGCATAATTATTGATCATCGTTTTCGTCAGGATCTTATCATCCTCATAACGCTTCGTCGAACTGAGCTGTTCCTCCATAAAAGTTGTTACCTGATCCATATATAAATCTATATTCGGAATATCTACCGGATGAATATAATCAATTCCGCCGACACTTTCCAGGATACTGTTTAATAAATCTTCCGTATTTATCGTCATTCTTTTTCACCTCAATATAGATATTATATAGTATTAAAAACTAGATATCAAGTCTTTTCTCTATCTTTCATCCAGTCTTTTTTAACGTAAGTGACGTATTAACAATTCACTTTTTTCTGTTTCCACATATTCCGTTTATACCGAATACATGATTTCAGAAGCTCTGCAGAAGTATTAACGATCAGTTCTTCCGGAAAATGACTCTCCTCGATCACCGGAAGCGCATAACTGTAATCTGCAAGATCTACATCCATGTGTGCGTCGCTTCCCATCGTAACCGGAACTTCGTATTTCTTACAGTATTCCAGCATTTTTAAATCATTTTTCCTGGTATCCACGCGGAATCCGCCAGGTCTTAACGAACCGTTATTTACCTCCAAAATGGTCCCTGTCTCTTTTGCTTTTTTAGCCAGCTGTTCATAATCCACCGGATATCTTCCGTCATCCGGATGTCCAATAATGTGAATCAGCGGATTCTCCATTGCCGCAAGGTATGCCGCCGTGATTGCCTCTTCCGTCCGCTCGCCTTTATAACAAGGTCCATGAATACTTGCAATTGCAATATCCATCTGACAAAGTGTGCTCTCCGGAAGGTCAACCTCTCCCTTTTCATTCATAATATTCAGTTCCACACCCATGAACAGTCTCACGCCGTACATTTCACGCGGTACGATATGCAGATTCTGGAAATAGAACTCATGACAGGTTCCCGGCATCTGCGATGCATGTTCAGTCAGTGCAAATGCCTCCAGTCCTTTCTCTTTCGCCACCTGTGCCATCTCACGTATCGTATTGTATGCATGTCCGCTGACAATGGTATGTGCATGTGTATCTAAAACTATTTTCATCGATCTTTCCTCCTGCCTGCTCTTTGTCTGTGTTCTCACAGCTCATCTTTTCTTATATTCTTATGATAAACTGATTCTTTCTTTTTTACAATCCGTTTTTCCCCACTGTTTTCATTTCTAAAATTTCTATAAAATGTGCGGTGTTTTTGTTGTCACATGGTACAATAGACTATAAGAATATTTAACGAAAGAGGTTTTTTTATGAATCTTTTAGCAGCACTTGCAAGTGTACGGATCTTTCCCAGAAAAGCTTCCCATCAGACACTGACTACCCGTTGGGGAAAAGCTCTTGATCCGCAGCACATACTGGAAGAATATCCACGTCCGCAACTGATCCGCGATCAATATATCAACCTGAATGGAGAATGGAATTACACAGTTCTTTCAGAAAAAAATACCATAACCAAAGAAGGAACTCTTCTCGTTCCTTTTTCTCCGGAAGCCCCTCTTTCCGGTGCCGGTTTCCAGTTAAAGCCGCGCGAAAAAATGCTCTGTGAGCGCCTGCTGTCGGTCAAGTGCCTTCCTTCCGACGGATCCCGGTGCATCTTGCATTTTGGTGCAGTCGATCAGTATGCGAAAGTTCTGGTAAATGGAAAAGTAGTTGTCTCACATATCGGCGGATATCTTCCATTTTCTGCTGATATCACAGATGCTCTGCAGGAGGGTTGCAACACTCTGACTGTACACATTGAAGACCGTTCCGACACTTCTTATCACAGTGTTGGAAAACAGAAATTAAAGCGTGGCGGAATGTTCTACACCGCCCAGAGTGGAATCTGGCAGACAGTATGGATGGAATGGGTTCCGGCTGTCTATGTCAAAAAACTGGAACTCACCCCTTTATATGAAAAAGAGACGGTACACGTATCCCTTCTTTTAAATCATCCGATTTCCGGATGCAGCGATGCCGAAGCGGTTGTCTGTCACGTCAGAGACATGGACGGTCGCCTGATTTCCAAAGGGATCTGCACCAATCAGTCTGACTCTCTTTGCTGTTACTCCTGCTACTGTGACGTCAACAATATGCATCCCTGGAATCCTGATGATCCTTATCTTTATACAATTGAGATACAGGCAGGCGAAGATAAAGTCACCGGCTATTTTGCAATGCGTACCTTTACCATCGAACCGGATAAAAAAGGACTTCCCCGCTTCTGCCTGAACCATGAACCACTTTTTCTGAATGGAGTCCTGGATCAGGGATACTGGCCGGACGGGCTTTACACTGCGCCATCTGATGAAGCGCTGATCTATGATATCCAGACCATGAAAAATCTCGGCTTCAACATGATCCGTAAACATGTAAAAGTCGAGACTGCAAGATGGTATTATCATTGCGACCGCCTTGGAATGATCGTCTGGCAGGACATGGTAAACGGTGGCACCTACAATGCTCCGTTCATGACCTGGCTGCCTGCACTCTTTCCAAAATTCAAGCTTCACACCAGCGACCGGATTCATCCTCTCTTCGGCAGGAAAAATGTACATGGCAGAGAAGAATTCATCCGTGAATGCAAAGAAACTGTCACTGCCCTAAAAGCATTCCCATGCATCAGCACCTGGGTAATCTTCAATGAAGGCTGGGGACAGTTTGATTCAAAAAAGCTCACTGCCTTATTCCGCGAACTGGATGACACCCGGCTCATCGATTCCGCCAGTGGCTGGTTTGACAGACGGCAGGGAGATTTCAAAAGTGAACATAACTACTTTGCAAAGCAGTTCGTAACTCCATCTGACCGCGCTTTCGTCATCTCCGAATATGGAGGCTACACCTGCCAGGTCAAAGGACATACCTGCTCCGGCAAGACATACGGATATAAAATCTGCTCTTCACAGGAAGAATTCCAGGCAGCCTATCATAAACTTATATCTGAAGAAATCGACCCCCTCAAAGAACAGGGATTGTGCGGAGCAGTATATACACAACTCTCCGACATCGAAGATGAAATAAACGGGCTGATGACTTACGACAGGGAGGTTTGTAAGTTGTAGGTGGTTGACAAAGTTACGCACCCATGGATTCGGATTCACCCCCGCTCGCGCTTAGTCCGCAAACGTAGCGGATACTAAGTTCGATGATGTCTGACGACATCCTCTCACTAAGTACCGACGTTTCCGATGGGGTTCATTCCGAATGCATGGGTGCTTGCATTTGTCGCTCCAGTACAAGTTGTGCGGAGGCGCTTCGCTGCCGCACTGGGAAAATACTATTTTAATTTCAGTGGGATAGGTTGCTCAGGAACGTAAACTTTATACCTTATCAATATACCTCCAGTACTTCTGCAAATCCATTGCCACCACTTCCCGTCAGACACCACATCCAGGCGACGCGCAGCGGATGCCGTCCCCCCTGGTATTAGTTTTTTGTGCGCTTAGTATGGTGCCGTCTTCCCCCTTCGCCGATGCGGTTCTGGTGTCATAGCACAGCCCGGGGCAGAACGATAATTCTGCTGGCGGGCCCTCAAAAAACGCCGGCACTTAGTGAGGGGATAACGCTTGCGGGATCACCGAACTTAGTACCGCTGCGTTTTTTGCGGAGCGAAAGCGCGCCCGAAAGCAGAAATATCGTTCTGCCCCGGGCGTCCCTTTCCCCACCACCTAACTCATCAGCAAAATCCCCGAAAACGGCGGCAGGTCCAGCATCACATGCGTCCCCTTTTTTGCTTTTGCCTGTAATGTCTTTTTCTTTTTTGTATTTCCTCCATATTCGTCCCAGTCCGTATCCAGTATCACACTGAGTTTTCCTTCTTCTTCGGTATCCAGTTCGTAATCTTCCTGTTCTTCGTCTGAGAAGTTGAATATCGCGATAAAGTTCTTATTTTTTCCTTTTCTTTTGATCGCATAGATACAGCGTTCTTCCTGATGGCAGTCCAGCCATTTGAAATTCTCCGGATCATAATCATGCCAGAATGCATCATTTTCCTGACCGATACGGTTCAGTTCGATCATATAACGGTGAAATGCATCATGGAGCGGATATTTTAGGATATCCCAGTCCTGCTCGCGGCTTTCATCCCACTCGCGAAGCTGACCGAATTCATTTCCCATGAAATTCAGCTTCTTACCAGGATGCGCCATCATATACAGATACATAGCTCTTGCCTGCGGGAACTTATCCTCATATTCTCCGTTCATCTTCTGGAGAATCGTTGCCTTTCCATGTACCACTTCGTCATGACAGTATTCCAGCAAAAAATGCTCATTATAATAATACATCATCGAGAATGTCAGCTTATGATAATCTCTGCTTCTGTATTCTGGTGCACTCTGGAAATATTCCAGTGTATCGTGCATGAAACCAAGATCCCACTTGTAATCAAAACCAAGTCCTCCCTGGTCAACCGGTTTGGTAACACCTGGAAAATTGGTGGAATCTTCTGCAATCAGCATGGCTGTCGGATGAAGGGACTTTAGTCCCTGGTTCATCACCTTCAAAAAATCCAGTGTCGTTCCGTTAACACCCCTGGCCTCGTCACCCTGCCAGTAGATCAGACGGCCGACTGCATCCATACGGATTCCGTCAAAATGGAACTCATTCAGCCAGTAATTTGCTGCCGACTGTAAGAAGCATCGTACTTCCCCTCTGGAATGCATGAAATTACAGCTTCCCCATTCGCTTTCACCTACTGCCGCATTTGGATATTCATACAGACAGGTTCCGTCAAATTCTTTCAGTCCATAATAATCGACTGCAAAATGTACCGGAACAAAATCCATGATCACACCAATTCCTGCCTGGTGACACTCATCCACAAATTTTTTCAGCTCATCCGGTGTTCCATAACGTGCGGTCGGCGCAAAAAATCCGGTATTCTGATATCCCCAGGATCCGTCAAAAGGATGCTCGGAAAGCGGCATCATCTCAATATGAGTATAATGATTCTTTTTCACATAAGGAATCAGAAGTTTTGCAAGCTCAATATAAGTATACCAGTCTGTCTGCCCTTCTCCTTTTTTTCTCCAGGATCCTGCATGGATCTCGTAGATATTGACCGGACTGTCAAATCCGACTGTCCGGTTCTTCATCCATTTTTCATCCTTAAATTTATAACTATAAAGATCCGTTAAGATTGAGCAATCTCCTGGTCTTAATTCCATCTGGAAGCCATATGGATCACAGTGCTCTACCCTTCCGCCATTTGCTGTGTAAATGCAGTACTTATACAGCTGACCAGTCTTCGCCGGAATCGGCTCTGACACATATACACCGCTCTGTTCCTCCTGATACATCGGGATCTCTGTCCAGTTACTGAACTCTCCAAATACGCACACTCCTTTTGCCGATGGCGCAAACACACGGAAAATAAAATTTTCACCCTCTTTATGCGCTCCAAAATAACGATATACATCAAAAAGATGCCCTGTATAAAACTCCTTCCGCATCTCTTTTCCCCCTGTTTATTTATTTTTTTGAAAAGATATGTTTGATAAAAACATACATTACAATAGCAAATGCCATCAGATATCCAAACGCACCGATTGCCGGAATCCCCCACAACCTTGGCTGCATATTGGTTGTACAGATAATGCTGGAACTGATCAGAAGTGCCATCACCCACAGCCCCATTACAATATTCCGCACCAACCTCCTTAGCAACCCGGAAAGCTCATCCGAAGTATGAAGATCCAGATTGACTCTGGTCTGTCCTTTCATGTGACCCTGCAGGATGTCTGCTGCAAGGGAAGGAATATCCATTGCCTTGTGAAGAGAACGATACAGTCTTTTTGCATCATTCTTTATCTCTTTTTTCCACTGTTCCTTCGTCAGAAAGCTCTCCTTCATCCGTGCCGCCGCAATCTCAACCATGTTGATCTGCGGACTGATCTCGGCAAGCACACCTTCCATATTGGCGAGTCCTCTTGCAAGCATAGTAAGTCCATGAGGCATGGAAATTTTATTTTCCTTCATCACTTCCATCAGATCCTGCATAACTTCCGCAATATCGATATCACCCATATCAATCGTTCCATATTTTGCCATCAGATTATTGATATCTTCATACAGCTTGCTCTGATCCGGCTTTCCGCGGAACTCGCCAAGTGCCATCACCGCTTCCTGGATCAGACCGATGTCATTCTCTGCCACACCTTTGACTGCATTGCTGATCTGTTCCCGGTCACGCTCGGTAAGTCTTCCCATCATTCCCATATCGATCCAGACAATCTTTCCATCACGGATACGCACATTGCCCGGATGCGGATCAGCATGAAAAAAACCGTCCTCCATAACCTGGCGAATGTAATTATCTACAAGCTTTGTTCCAATCTCATTCAGATCATAGCCATTTGCCAGCAGATTTTCTTTATCGTTGATTGCAAATCCATCAATATATTCCATCACTAGCACATGGTTGGTCGTATATTCGCGATAGAGCCGAGGCGTTGTAACAAAAGCCACATCCTGATTGCGCTGGGCAAATTCTTCCATACTGGCTGCCTCCAGAAGGAAATTCATCTCCTGCTGGGTGACAGTCCAGAGCTCGTCCAGAACCATGTTAATATCCACCATGTCCTTGATCGTACCTGGCGGGACCAGCTTTGCCGCTTTGTGGAGCAGACTGATATCTCTGGACATTACCTTATAGATGCCCTGCCTCTGAACTTTGACGACAACGTCTTCCCCAGTCTTCAGAACCGCCCGGTGGACCTGTGCGATCGATGCCGATCCCAGTGGATGCACATCAATGCTCTGGAACACTTCGTTCCACTCATAACCGTAGGACTTGCGGATCACTTCTGCTACCTGTTCAAATGGCATCGGTGTCACCTCGGAATGAAGCCGCATCAGTTCTTCACAATAGCTTTTCGGAAGAATGTCAGAATGCAGTGACATGATCTGACCAAGCTTAATATAAGTCGGCCCCAGATCCTCCAGGATTAGCCGGAGCTTTTCCGGGGTAAGTCCACCGGTAATCCCATGTTTTCTGAGGACTGCTGTCATCTCCCGCAGTCTGGAACCATATTTATTTGACTCTTTTGGCTGGTTTTTGTTACTCATTCATGTCCTCGTTGCCAGATTCGATTGCTTCAACTTCTTTTGCTGCTTCCTCTGCCGTCTCTGTTTCAACAGTTTCAGCCGTCTCTCCTGTCTGTTCTACAACTTCTTCTACTTCTTTTGTTTCTTCTTCTGAAACTGCTGCTTCACGTTCATAAATTCTTTCTTTGAGCTGTTCAATCTGCTCCGGTGTCATCTTGTCAAGCAGCTCATCCAGTTCTTCCGGTGAAGATGTCTTAACAGAAACATTGACATTTTCTTTTACGGTCTTCTTGATATTGTGGCGAAGTTCCTGATTCAGAACTTTTCCCTGTTCTACAGCTGCTTCTCCACGTTCTGCCATCTTATCCAGAACTTCTTTTGACTTTTCTGCAGTTACTGCTGCTGTACCAATCCCTGCAAGTAATACTTTCTTAACTCCATCTCCTAAACTTCCCATAACGTCTATCTCCTTTCACAATTTCAATCTGCTTTAAAACCCAAGGAATGTAAGCCCCTTTGGCAGAAAAATAATAATCCCGGCGATCGCTGCCATAATTGCTGCGATCAGAACCGCACCTGCTGCTGTATCTTTTGCAATCTTTGCAAGTGGCTTCCGCTCTTCCGTCACCAGATCGACCACCGCTTCTACTGCGGTATTGACCAGCTCTAGCGCCATGATAAGCCCAAAAAGTGTCAGGCAGATGCACCATTCCAGCGATGAGATCTTCAATATCACTCCGGCAATCACTACCAGAATCGCTGCCGCACAGTGAATCTTCATATTCCGCTCTTTTTTGATACAGGTACCAATCCCTTCAAATGCGTATCCAAAACTTTTATAGAGCGGATCTTTCTTCTGACTGTCCATATTTCATCACCTGCTTCTTATTATTGTCTTTATTTTACCAAATCAGCTCTATAATAACCAGTCTTTTCCGTATTTTCTTTCTATACAATCTGTAAAAATTGTAAATTTGTATTTGTATTTTGTATCGAAAAAAGCGGAAATACCATTTCTGATATTTCCGCTTCTCTGTCAGTTTATTTTATCTCTAATTCATCCATCGTTGTTTCCGCATTCATTGCAAAAAGTACACCTCCGAGGAATCCCGGGAAAACAATCGCATATCCTGCAAATATGATCAGCCAGGATATTCCTTTTAACGCCACCAGACTGACAACTCCCCAAAGTGCTGCACCTATAACCCCACACAATAATGCATTCGTCAGCAGAAACCATCCTGTCATACTCTTTTTTCCATATTTTTTATTCTTCCAGAAATCCCACAGCTTTCTCATTTTACATCTTCCTTTCCAAATTCCTTACCTTTAACAGAATCTTAACAAAGGTATGTAAAATCCAAAGGATCTGCCATGTAAAATCTATGTAAGAATTTTAAATCACCTGATGCTTCAGCCACTTTCTGCTATGAAATCTCCACGAAAAAATAATCCCACGGAGTGTCCAGTCTGAAAACATTCCGATCCACACGCCCATCGCTCCGACACCAACTACCCGGATCATAAATACGCTGAGGCAAAAACGGCACAGCCACATCGTCGTGCAAGATGTGAGCATTGAAAATTTCACATCCCCGGCTGCGCGCATACCATAGCCCGGGATAAATGCCATAATCCATACCAATGGCTTTACAATCGTGATCCACATCGTCATATGGATACACATATCCGCACTTTCTTTTTCCATACCACCAAGGATCGTGATCGGTTTTGTCAGTACAAATACACTCAGACAGCTGATGATCAGAATCACTTCCGCAATCATACAAAGCTTTTTGATATAGTAAACCGCTTCATCTTTTCTGCCAGCCCCAATACACTGTCCAACAATCGTCATCAACCCAACGCCAACTCCGATTGCTGCAATTCCATTCAGATTTTCCAGAATACTCGTCATTGCCTGTGCCGCGATTGCCACTGTGCCGAGCGTTGATACGGAGGACTGAATCGCAAGCTTTCCAAGCTGGAACATACTGTTCTCTACCCCTGACGGGATACCGATACTTAGAATTCGCCGGATCATCCGGAAGTCTGGACGGATTTTCAGATAATCACGCACCACGATCGGCTGCCTGTCCTGACGCAGCTGGGCCAGAACTACAACTGCACAGAAAACACGTGAAATCAGAGTTGCAAGTGCTGCCCCTGCAACACCCATATGAAATCCCCAGATCAGCATTGCATTTCCTGCAATGTTCATCACATTGGATATCATGGAAATGAGCATCGGACCTTTCGTATTATCCTGTGCCCTGAAAATCGATGCTGCCGAATCATAAGCTGCGATAAACGGAAAGGACAGTGCCGTGTAAAAGAAATAAATTTCCGACGCACGCATGACCTCCGCCTCCACTGATCCAAAGATCAGACGCAGCATCGGCTTTTGGAAAACAAGACAAATCAGGCTGATCACAACCGAAATTGCCGTAATAATAAACAGCACCTGCCTTGCGGATTCATTTGCCCGCTTCACATTCTTCTGTCCGATATACTGTGCACAGACGATCGCGCCTCCTGCCGCCAGCGCAGAAAACGCCTGGATCACCAGCACATTGATCGAATCCACCAGCGATACTGCTGAAATCGCCGCAGATCCCACATTGCTTACCATCATTGTGTCCGCTGTTCCCATGATGGAGTTCAGAAGCTGTTCCAGAACGACCGGTATTAGAAGATTTGCAATCATTTTATTTGTGAACATATGCTTTTGTTCCATTTTCTTTTAACTCCCTTTTTCCTCTGCTTCTCTCTTACTTCATTCCTGATTTCAAATAATTTCAAAAAAATCCCTTTGCTATTATGGTCTTCTTAAACTCAGAATGCAAGTATTTTTTGCCCTGATGCGTTTAACAGACGGCTTTCTTTCTATCTCACATAGTTTTCAAACCCAAATGAGACAGAAACCGTTTTTTTCATACATACTTTCTACCTATCAGCACATACTTATCTTATCCTGCCGGCAGTTTTTAAGATTTTCACTTTTTTCTGCCTGTGCCATATCAAATAAGGAGGTCCCCATGAAAAAAGAAAAACATTCTGATATTTCATCCCGCAAAAAATCCAATCAGAAGATCATCGATTCCTACGATTATCTGTCTAATTCAGCATCTGCACAGGACTGCACCGGTCTGATCCCTGTCGGTCCCACAAACAGAGCTGAGCTGGAATCCTACGAAGAAGTCTATCATTATCGGCCGCCAAAAATTGATCCGGAGAAATGTGAGTGACTTCTATCAACCAAATAAGGAACGGTTTCGCTCTTTTTGTCCGAAACCGTTCCTTATATTTACGCTGGTAACTACTACTATAACATGAAAAAGCATAGAACATCCTTTGTCTCATTTTCTACAAAAATCATCCCGGTAAATTTCTGGTATCCTGCCTTTTTCGCCATCTCCAAAGAAACCCGCAGGCGCTCGATTTCCCGGCTGCGCAGCTTTTCAAAATGTTCGATCGTATCTTTTCCTTCATAGCAATAGCCCTTTGTTCCAACCAGGGCATATTCGCCATAAGAATAAAAATTATTCTGGAGAAATTCCAGACGTTCGGAAAACATTTCCTTCATTTGCACCAAGATAAACGGTAATCTGCATCTTCTATTCCTCATCAAAATCTACTTCAAATACGCCTTCCGGTGTCTTCATGGTCAGGATTCCAAGATTAAAATCATCATCCTGAATCGTGATATGATATTCAAACACGACATCATCATCAAATTTGGAAAGTAAAATATATTCTCCATTTTCCTTTCCTTCAATCTGATCACAGATATCATCGTATACATCCTCTCCGGAAATCAGTCTCGGATATCCGGATGATTTGATTTTCTTTTCAATTGCTTCATATAATTCGTTCATGCTTTCTCTCTCTTTCTCTCTTTCTTTTTTCATTTTATGTTGTTCTTTTTACGAGAATCTGATCTTACATCTTCTCCCGAAATCGCACATTTTAATTTATGCTGATTTCAGCATAACATACCCGCTCTATATTTTCTATTTTGACCAGGTCAGTTCTTCCTTCCCGGTATAATCAAATTTACCATCCTTTTTCTCTTCCAGCGCCTTGATCATATGATAGGTGTATTCATTATACGGCATCGGAATTCCAAGCTCTTTTCCCATCCGAACAAGCGCGCCGGAGAACATATCGATTTCCGTGTGGCATCCGGCATCCAGATCCTGCAAGGTGGAATATCTGGCTGACGGAGGAACCGCACTTCCACGTCCGGACGAGCTTTCGGTCTTGCTCATATCGATTCCTTTTGCCTGTGCGACTGCTTCCAGCTCTCTTTTTAATCCGTCACTGATTGCTTTCATGTGCACGCTGTCACGGTAACATCCAACGCCTGCTCCCAGAATCGCCTGCGGCAGATTGCTGCACACATTCAGGCAGAACTTGCACCAGATCTCTTCCTGAATATACTCTGTGGAGCGGAAATGAATCCCGGTATCTGCAAATAACTCTTCCACTGCTTTCACCCGCTCGCTGTCGAACGGCGCGGACGGTTCTCCGAAAATGATTCCAAGTGTGGTCGGTGGATCAAAATGATAACCGTCTTCCTCTTTATGTGAAGTCACTTTGATCAGTGCCGGTAACACATGCTCCATTCCCACTGTTCTGCCAATGATCTCTTCGCTGTCAATACCGTTCATCAGACTCATGATCGCCGTATGCTCGCCTGTTGCTTTTTGTATACTCTCCAAAGCACCTTCCAGTGAACCGTATTTCAAAGCAACCACCATCAGATCCACGTCATGTGCCTCATCTGGAGTCCACACTTCCGGATGGTAAGTCTTGCCATTGATCGCACATCCGTTCTTTTTCAGACGTTCTGCTCTTTCTCCTTCAGCGATCACTCCAAGCCGGATATCTGATTTTTCAGAAAGACCCCAGATCACATAAGAGCCTACTGCTCCCGCACCTAAAACTGCAACTGATTTTATCTCCATCTTCTCTCACCTCGTAAATTTTCTATTTTTCAACCTTTCGGAGTACCCTTGCCGGATTGCCGACGATTCCCGTCTTTTTCAATAAAATTCCAAGAACCATGACAAACACCAGCGATGCTGCATGTAAAAGTACCGCTGCCATTTTGTTGTCCTCCTGATGTATGTTATTTTCTCTTTATCCTCGCATCGGTGTCCTGACTTCAATCAGATTGCCGTCCAGATCATAAAAACGGATCACTTTCTGTCCCCAGCTGTACGTCATCAGCCTGGTGACATATTTGGTTTCCGGATACAGTTTTTCTAATTTTTCAGTAAATGCTTCAATATTCCGCTCTTCAAAATAAAGTTCACAGGAATTATTCTCCGGGACAACTTCTTTTCCTGTAACATCCTTCCAGACTTTTTCGTCCTGTAAAACAAGTCCTTCTGTCAGAATAACGTTTCCATCATTGTCCAGAATGATATCCAGACCAAACAGATCATGATAGAATTTCTTTGATTTTTCAATGTCTTTTACGACAATCAGGATATTCCTTAATCTCATCTTTTCCTCCACAACCTGATTTTTTACTCTATCAGTTTTTTTCTGATCTTCCTGGTAAAAAATAGGCTTTTCCTATTCAACTCCCTTTCCCAATGGCGCACCGCCATGGAGGATATCTTCCATCCTATGCACACGACGTTATCCGGATTGCACGGGATTTATTCGACACCTCCAGTGCAAATGGGTTCGCTTTCCTGGAATAGCTACCGCAAATACTTCTGTGTCTTTTCCATTACGTTTTTCAGGATATCAATGTTTTGTAAAATATTTTCTTTTTCCAATGAATGATTGGCATCCTCATACACATAAATCGGAACTGCCTGATTCTTTGAACATGCAATTACTTTTTTTACATCGCTCCACGGATCCGCAGTTCCAATAAATGCAATTGCATCATCATGTTCAAACATAAAAGTCTGTTCAAGCGGGGTATACAAAATCTGGCAGCATTTTATCTTATATTTCTCAGCATAAGCGGATGCAATAATGGTTCCTACGCTTTTGGAAATAAATAAAACTTCACTGTACTCGTCAAATGCGATTTCTTCAAGCTTCTTTTCTGCCTGCACATACAAGCATTCAAATGCCTCTTGCATTTTCTTTTTATCGCCGCGTATATTTTTGCCATTATAGGAATACTCCTGCATGACTGTCTTTTCATATCCATATTCCTGAACCAGTTTTCTTGCATAGTACAAAAGTGGCTTATCACAATGATAACCAATGCCTGGGAAAAATACTGCTATTTTCATGGCATCCTCCTGATTTATCTTTTATTTCCATATTTATCAAAATTTTTCCTGAGTGCAATCTCCGTCGGTATGATCGAACCCACCAGTGGAATCATCTGAAATACACACAGAATTCCCCCGACATTTCCTATGGCATCATTAGACTTTCCAATAACCAGAAGTAACACAATTAAAGATACCACCAAAAGAATAAGTCCACAGATATACCAGATCTTTCCGCAATAATGATGTGCAAATACCCAGGTGTCCTGATTCTTCATTGACATTGATGTTCTGTAACCAAACACATAATTGATCTGATCCGGTGCTTTTTTCAAAAACATTTTTCCGAAGCCGATCATTGTAAACGGAATCAGTAAATCCATTATAAGCATAAAAATCCAGAATCCCATAACCGCACCTCCATTATTTTATCTTTTTTCAGTTTTTCTCAGATACACACACACCAAATGTCTTATGTTTCAGTTTACTCTCTTGGGACAAATTAATCAACAAACCGTTTTCGGTTCTTGTGCATTTTGTGGTAAAAAAGAAACTGGAAATTTGTGCAAATGCTGGTGAATTCGGTTCTCTATACAAATCAATTTTTAAGGCAGGACTCGCTTCTTTCGGACTTGCTCTGACTCCTAATATTTCACTGGTGATCATCAACCTGATATTGCAGAGCGTAAGTGATGGAAGTCAGCCACTTATAAGCAAATATTATGGTGAAAAAAGGACAAATAACTTAACCGAAGCGAAACATATGGCTTATACTTTTGCTATTATTTATCTGCCATATTACTCGGATAAATTATATGATAAAATAAGGGACTTTTAGTTGCAGGTTGTTCTGGAGTTTCAAAATCTTCAGCGGAGAGCGACTGGCTATCAGATAAAAACACCAATTTCACATTTTTTGCATATCTTAAATGAGAATGTTATACCACCCAGGAGGACTTATGAAAAAAAATTTTATATCCTTACTTTTTGTTTCTGCTATAACTGTCGGCCTTTTATCAGCCTGCAGCTCTGCACCTGCCGATGATAATGCTACGAATCCTAAAGCTGAAACCGTCACTTCCCAAGCCAATCATGACACCAATTCTTCTCCTGTCTCTGTGACACTGAACGAAGTCGCCCATTCTATCTTCTATGCCCCGCAATACGTTGCGATTGAAAATGGGTATTTTGCGGATGAAGGAATTAATTTGACTCTTGTTACTGGTTTTGGGGCGGATAAAGTTATGACCGCCGTCCTCTCCGGTGAGGCAGATATTGGCTTTATGGGAAGTGAATCTTCGATTTATACTTACCAGGAGGGTGCAAATGATGTCATCAAAAACTTCGCGCAGCTTACGCAGCGCGCCGGAAACTTTCTGGTCGCACGTGAAGAAATGCCGGATTTTTCATGGGACGATCTGAAAGGAAAAGACGTTCTTGGCGGAAGAAAAGGTGGCGTACATGTATCAATGTAAATTACGAGACGATTGTGATTTTGTGTAATTGGGTGGATGGGTTGAATAGTGCGAAGAATCGAAATGTTTGTTGGTAAACTATTTATAATAGTATAACTCTCTAATAATCAAAAGTTCAGTTACACCAAACTGAACTTTTGATTGCTTAAGGATAAGTCTCTGCATATCCCATAGATTCTTTTAATTTTTTTTCATCTAAATAACTTACAGCAAAACAATCTGCTGGCATATATGTGCAAGATTCATTTAAATATAGCGGACAACTTTCATAAAACAAAGACTCCTCAGTATATTTACTGTTCATATATATATGATGGTTAGTATCAAAAAATAATGCCTCTAAAATATTTTCCCCCAATTTATGACACACTATTCTTGCAGCATAAGTATGTCCTAGATTAGCAGAAAATTCAAAAAAACCACCTTCTGCCATTTGGTCAATAGTCTGTTTCGTAAAATTGTACTCTCTTAAAATATCAAATAACAACTCTTGATGTTTTTCATCAATAGCATGAAAATGCAATATACGACCTTCTTGACTTCCCTCGCATATTTCTTTATATTCATGAGAAGAAATTTTAGGTAATATTATTCCCAAAAAGTTTGCTATTACATTAGAAAAATGTTCATTATCCTTAAAATGATTATTGAATTTTCCACGTAAACATATTGGGGAAAGATGAAAATCATCAAAACGCATACTAAGATTATCAGTATTTTTAGAAAGCTTTACTTTATCAGCAATCTTATTTTTACTTGTTATTTTGGGTTTAACCACCTTTTGATTTTCAGCCATAATAATGTTACTCCAAACTAGAATAATACATCAAAATATCATACGGTGAAATTTCATTTGAACAAGCCTTTCCATTTTGAATTCCATGTCTGGCTTTTTGCCAAGGAGCTTCTTGATGAGAAAGCTCTTCAAGATCATCTGCCGACAATATTCCATACGCTTCCCAAACCTGTTGTAATAGATTTTCTATCTGAACTGTCAAATTCGGTAAAACTGATGATTTAGGTATCTGTTGCCAACCATATTTCTTATACTTATAGTATAATTGAGGCAAAACAGGTCCATGTATCCACGCTTGAAATCGTTCTGGACAAAGAACATTTATGTCGTTTTTATTTTTTTCATTTACACATTCAATATCATTAAAAAAAACTATATACCAACTATATGCGTAATAACATATCTTTTGCAACTTTTTATTGGACATAGAAGTTTTATTCAAGAACCATTGTGCTATCAACTCCATTGTACTCATCATGCTTTCATGATTATTATGAGATACTGTTAAAGAAGCTTTTGTATATGTTGTGTTTACAGAATTTAACTGTTGCATTTTATAACTTTCTTTATATGCTTCTTTATTATATCTTGTATTGTTTGAGTTTGAAATCATTGTAGTAAATAAATTATAATTTCCCTCAGATTGTGGTCGTGCCTTTACAAAATAGTTTTCTTTCTTCATAATTATTCTCCTGTTGGAGTAATGTTGTTTTCTTTTCTTCGTTCAAGTTCTTGTAATTGATTACCTAACCATTCATAAATAGATCTTGCACTATTTTCATTTAATATAATTCCAGAAGAAATATATCTAATTAGTGTATTTTCTAAATCCTCTGGATCCGTAGAAATAGTACCACTTAATGTACCATCCTCATTTATAGAAGAAGTCGTCGAATTGGGTATTGGCATCCTTTCAAGAAAAAAATTAGTTATAATATCTCCATTTGGAGAAATTCCACCATAAACACCATTACAATAAGTTGGATTATAATTCTCCGGAAAAATATATCGAAATTTAATTGTACGTTCTTCACTCATAAATACTGTCCTCCTGTTATCTAATTTCATTTTACGCTACCGCTACTTGTGGGTAGTCAATAACAGCAATTTCCTGCATCAATTTCTTTGCCATATTTACAATCATTTCAAGTCGCTCTGCAACTTCGTCCGTATAATATTTTTCTCCACACTGCTCACATTCAAGGCATGGAACATTCTTAATTACAATAATGCAATTTTTATAATTTACGACGTGTGTTGTTGTACTATTTACGGTTGTACTGTTTTTACAATACATACACATATCCATCACCTCTTTCTTCGAGTCTTTAAATCATCTTCAAATTTCTTTGTATCTGGATAGTACGCTGTTATGATATATATATTTATATTATCACAACCTGCAACAATATGCAAAATCTGCCCATTTACGTTATATCCAAAAATCAGACAACTTGGATTAGGGAAATCATCTGGATAATCCTCTATGATTTCGCCGGTTGCAATTCCATTTTTTACATCGGCACGACTGATATCTCTTTCCTGCATTCGCTGTAAACAATGCTGTGTCCAGAGAATTTTTGATTCAGCACACAATTTTTGATATATTTCTAAATTCATTCGTTCCCTCCTTAACATTGTTGTAATCTATGAATATTATACATCATTTTTTTGTTCATATAATACCTAAATCTAGTTTACAGATGTCCAATTTTCGACTATGATAATTACATGATTATTTGAGGTGGTAAATTTCGTTGCAACCACACACCCTATGGGTTAAAAGAGATGCAGGAGCCGCGACGCCTGCCAAATAATCTCTTTCATCTATAAATGCTCTGTTCCGAATGGATAGAGCTTTTTATTTTGCAATAAAACGTACTCTTTCTTTCAATTCATCACTAAATTCTTCCAGATCTTCCATAGTAATTGCACCTTCATTCAACAATGAAGCTATGTTGTAGATACAGTTGGAACGGCTCATCCTCAATTGTACTCCTGTATCTTTTTTATCATTCCGTATTCGTTCTTCCAAAGCCCAGAATTTTTCAGAAGGTCTTCCATCGCCATTTAATAAATCAATATATTCTTTATTCAACTTATCCATATAGGCTTCTTGCCAATCGGCTACCTTTTCTCTGAACAATGCCCAGTCTTTTTTTGTAATTCCATATTCTGACATACTTATAATTCTCCTTTAAATACTATCTAATAAAATATAGCAAAATGAAATACATCCGTTTCATTTCCTAAAAATAAGCAGTTACAATATGGAATAGTTTCACCTATTAAGTCTAAGGACAATTCACTATATGCCCGATCATAATTATACACTATATCTGAAGTATGTGTAGGAACCTTTGTTTTTCTCAAAAATGGAAAATATGCTAATCTTTCTTCATTAACCAAAGGCTTACTACCAGTACCACTTCCTAACTGTAGGCATTGCGTAATCGAATTTACGCAATTAAACCATCCTATCACAAATGCACGCTTGTTCTTATATCCTTTTTCGATTTCATCGATTAACCAGTCGAAATCTTTCTGAAATTCAGCCCATCTTTTACTAGCTGAGATAGTACCTGATGTACTTTTCCAGTTTTTCAAATATTTAACTTGTATTTTAAAATCTTTAGATTCTACATAAAGATCATGATTTACCTTTATTCCGTTTTTCTTTGTATCTCCTGCAGTATAGTGAACAATCTGTTTAAATGGGTATCCAAGTCTAACAGTAATATCCATTTCATTATATTTAGTATTTGCGATTATTTTTAAATCTTCCCTAGATACATTTTTATATTGTTCATTTAATTCATCAATTGTAAATAAACATGTTGATAACAAATATTGGCTAATGGTAGGTTTTTTCATTTGAATTTTCTCCTTGAAAGCCTTGATTATATTCACTCGGGGTCATCCAATAGGGGCGAGTAGCATCCCTGTTGGCACACGATTTTCCAACAGGAAAGTCTAGTGTGTTATACCTTTATGAAATTGTGGCTGCCGGAAAGAAATTCTATATCCTTGCGATTATCTCCAATTTCCGGCATTCTGTGCTGAAAGGTACTCCGTAAAGGAGTTACCTGAAAGTACAGAACTGAGTCTGAATATTAGCATGACGATGCTGTTATTCAGACGATGCCACATTTGAAGAAAGGTATATCCATGCTTACGTCAGCTATTCTCTGAATTCTTTTCTTGCACGCTATTATCACAAATATATTTTGCCAAATTCTGTACCATTGCAAGTCCTTCGTCATTCAGATCTGTTGTCTGTCCCATATAAAAAGCTACTGCATTTGCTACGTCAGTGCTTGTAATATCGGAAGCTGGCTTATTCGGCAATGCGTCCCGAATCATCTGTACGGCTTCGGCTGTAGCAACCGCTTTTATTGGTTCTTTTCTCTGTATACCAGATTTAACATCACGTAATATTGCCATAAACTGAATCTTGATTTTTTCGATATCCGCTTCATTCGCACCTAATTTTTGTGAGCTTAAAAACTGCTTATCTTTTATAATCTCTTTTCTTTTTGAGGGGTCTGCAGTCATCAGATCAGTCAGTTGATCAACAGCCAAATCAATGACCTTATTTCGTGCCATTATACCCTCAGCAATGGTATCATCAAAATAATTCTGAATCATAATACATAATTTTGGAAAGTTTTCATGCTCCAATAATCGGTTTAAAATATCTACATCTATTCTTCTGGTAATCAGTCTCGTTACCGCTTCTTCCGACAGTCCAAGTTCCGATATATCATAACTTTTTGGCGAAGTAATCTGAGTGATTCCAAGCAGATAATCAGTAGAAACATGAAAAAACCTGGCGGCATCTATTACAATGCTTATATTAGGATTTTTTGTTTCACCGCTCTCAATACGACTGATTTGTGAATGAGTCACATGAAGCTGATCAGCCAACTGTTTTTGGCTTAAATCATGGTCTTTCCGCAAATTACTCAATCGGTATGCAAGACTTGTTTCATCTTCTATTAAATCAGATGTCCCCATTGTTTCGTCACCTCCTAAACTACTTCCATTATATCTGTGCCTGTGCAGATTTGCAATTTTTTATCAAATCGTATTCTTGATTTTCATTGTACGTGAATAAATCAGGGGTGCGATTTTTTCATGCTAAACTGTCGTCATGATCGATCAGACAGAACCTTGAAAACTAAATGACCGTTCCGGAACTTTATAAACCGCCACGATTTTCTGATCAGAAAAGAGCGCTCACAAAGAGACGACACAGCGCCGAGAAGGGTTGCCTGTCAGGAAAGGAACTGGATAAAACGGCACAGCTTTAAATTCAAACTTAAATCAGGAGGAAAATAGAATGAGATTATTTGAAACAATAAAAGAAACTGTAACAGTCGGACAGGCTGCCGAATATTATGGCATGAAAATTGGAAGAAACAACATGATCTGTTGCCCATTTCATAATGACCATTACCCAAGTATGAAACTAAACACAACTTATTACTACTGCTTTGGCTGTGGTGCTACCGGAGATGTGATCCAGTTTGTTGCAAATCTATTCGGACTGAGTAACTATGAAGCCGCCAAGAAAATTGCTGTAGATTTTGGTATTACACCAGATAATCCGCCAGTAATAGCAGCTTTGAAAAAGCCCGAGTACATGGAAACAAAAAGCAGACAGAAAGAATTACATGAATGCCAGAAAATGGTATGCGAATATCTTCATCGTCTGGAAAAATGGAAAGCACTGTATGCACCAGAACGACCGGATTTACCTATGGACGAACGATTTGAAGAGGCATGTGAAGATCTGAGTTATATCGAATATCTGGCAGATTATCTGACCTTTGCAGATGAAGAAGAAGGCTTTGAAGTTGTAAAATCCATGAAAGAAACAGGCTATCTGGAAGATTTGAAATATCTTTCAGGGTCTCGTGATGAGGAGGATGTATATGCAGAAGAAGCAAAAGCAGCTTAGTAATTATCCAGTTTGGTTTGACGGAACCAATATCAATGAAGCAGCCTTTTGTGAAGAATTTCTCCATACGCATAAAATACTCTTTGCCAACAATGCATTTTTTACTCCAGAGGGGCGGGTCACTGATGATCTGCCCCTTCGTGGGGAAATATTTGAAAGTCTGAAACATTATGCCATTAACAATGTTCCACGCAAAGTGACAAATATTTTAGAAGTTATGAAACTGGCAGCTTATATAGAGGATTTTCCACCAGAAGCCAATAAAATCCATCTTGCAAATGGAACGATATATATAGATGGCACATTTATCCCTGAAAAACCAGATATTGTACGAATGCGTCTTCCAGTCAATTATAATCCAGATACACCAGAAGCTTCTACATGGCTGTCATTTTTAGATCAACTGCTCTACCCGGAAGATATTCCAACTTTACAGGAATTCATAGGGTATTGCCTGATTCCAAGCAACAAGGGACAACGGATGATGATTATAAAAGGAAATGGCGGAGAGGGTAAATCACAGATTGGTGCTGTTCTGAACAGCCTGTTAGGCTCAAATATGAAAGACGGAAGTATCGGTAAAATTTCTGAAAACCGCTTTGCTAGAGCTGACCTTGAGCATATTTTATTGTGTGTAGATGATGATATGCGAATGGAAGCCCTAAAACAGACCAGTTATGTGAAATCCATTGTTACTGCTCAGGGGAAAATGGACTTAGAGCGTAAAGGAAAGCAAAGTTATCAGGGATGGCTTTTTTCCAGACTGCTTGCATTCAGCAATGGAGATTTACAGGCATTGTATGACCGTAGTGATGGATTTTACCGAAGGCAATTAGTACTGACAGCAAAGGAGAAACCTGCTGATCGTGTAGATGATCCTTATCTGGCAGAAAAAATGAAGAAGGAAGCCGAAAGTATTTTTCTCTGGGCGTTTAAAGGACTACAACGGTTAGTCCGTCAGAATTTTAAATTTACAGAAAGTCCCCGTATTAAGGCGAATCGTGAAAATGTGAAACGGGACAATAACAATGTACTGGAGTTTTTAGAATCAGAAGGATATATTCGCTTTCAGGCAGAGGCAAGTGCAAGTTCCAAAGAACTGTATGAGAGCTATCGGCTCTGGTGTGAAGAAAATTCCATGACTGCATTAAAAAATCGTAGTTTCTCAGATGCTATGATTGCTGTTCAAGCAAAATATAATCTGGAACATTGCAATACAATAAAAAATTCTGCTGGGAGACGAGTATGGGGATTTACGGGAGTAAAGGTTATTACAAAGCCGTCCTATACAGATGGTTTTATGGACGATTCCCAGTGTACGTACGTACCGAAAGAATGGACAAATTAATCTGGTACGTATGTACGTAGTAATTCAATGTAAGTTACACATTATATATTTTTCAGGTTGGCTGTCAAAATAATATGACAGTTAGCCTGTTTTGGGGAAAGGAGGAAGTACAAATGCAAAAAGCACAATACGGTATTTTAAGATTTGCAAAATACAAAGGACCTGAAATCAGCAATATTGAAGCTCACAATGAACGGAAAAAAGAAAAATATGCCAGTAATCCGGATATAGACAACAGTCGAGGAAATTTGAATTATCATTTGATTGAACCAGTCGGGAAATACCGGGCAGAGTCGAATCGACTGATTGAAGAATACGGATGCCGGACACGCAAAGACAGTATACGTGTTGTTGAAGTTCTAATTACCGCTACACCAGAATTTTTCAAAGGTAAGAAAAAGAGTGAAATCAGAGCGTATTTCCAAACAGCTTTGGAATTTATAAAGAAATATCAGGATTCAGAGACAATCCTTTCGGCTGTAGTGCATATGGACGAGAAAACTCCACATATGCACCTTTCTTTTGTCCCGATAACTCAGGATGGAAGACTTTGTGCAAAAGAGATTCTTGGAAATAAGAAAAAGCTGACCTGGTGGCAGGACGAGTTCTGGAAACACATGGTAGAAAAATATCCAGATCTGGAACGTGGAGAAGCCGCCAGCATGACCGGACGTGAACATATTCCACCACGACTTTTTAAAGAAGCAGCGCATCTTACCCGGCAGGCTAAGCAAATCACTGATCTGTTGGAAAGTACAAATATTTTTAATGCTGGTAAAAATACAGATAAAGCTGTGGAACTATTGCAGAAATTTTTTCCTGCAATAGAGAACTTTCAGACGCAGGTTCGGAAATATGATAAGACGATTAGTTCCTTAAAGTCAGATAATGTATCATTAAAAAGGCAGACACAGGATTTAAGCAGACAGGTAAAAGAAGCAACGTCCAGCAGTATACGAAAGAAAATGGATGATGCCAGACTCAGAGCCGATTATGAAAATCTCCAGAAGCTGATGGGACGTATTCCACCAGAAATACTGGAACTGGCAAAAAGAGGACAATTAACCCATTCAGATCGTGAACGGTAAATTGATTTTAAAGTGGACAGACACGAAAACTGTCCATTTTTTATATGATAATCATAGAAAAGTTAACAGAAAGGATGTGATAGCCTTGCGTAAGCCAACGTATTATCTCTGGCGTAACGATTTTCCGTCACAGGAAGAATTTGAAGCGGAACGCAAGAAATATGCTGACATCGGCTTTCGGGTTGTCACATTTCTGGATGGAGATTCAAACACTAATATTCATGATGGTATTAAAGCACTGGTCAAAAATCACTGGGATAATGTGTGATTTAACCAGTGCTTTAATTATACAAACAGTTAAGGAAACAATCGGAGTTGGTGTAAACGAAAAAGCAGCCTTGAGTTCTGATAAAAACTGCCCTTTCGTTTACATCAATTTCGATTTTACCTTGGTGAACAAAGTCGCGTCCCTTTAGCCGATAGCTATGGGGATTCAATCGTTGCTCTTTTCCTTAAGTTTATCATACCGGATGTTTTGGTAAAAGTTTTTTTATTCAAGAAATCAATTTCAGGCATGACAAACAAACCTCCTATGCGGAAGTCATTTATTCTATGCAATTGTAGATTTTAACATCTCATATGTGCACGAAAAGAAGAACTGTATTTATCTTTGCGGGGTGATACCATATTCCCTCCGCAAGAAGAACATTTGCATACATCGATGTTATACAAAACCTTTATCATTTCTACTGCATTTAGATTTTTTAATGTAGAAATGTATTTCTTACATCCAAGCAGGTTTCTGCAGTGAGTTATCTTTTTTCTCTTGTTTCTACATGATAGCAGACCATAGTGCCGGATTCTGACAAATCGTTTGGGAGGAACATGCATCATGAATCGACGGATGAATTCTTCTCCTGAAATTGTTTTCTCTTTCCAGCAGCCTTCGTTTTTATAGTCTTTTACTGCATATGTAACCGTTGTTTCCGTCATAGATTTAATCCGATGATTACTGACTGCTATCCTGTGGGTATATTTTCCAAGATAATTTATAACCGATTGCGCACCATTGAAGGTTTCTTTACAATAAGTAACCCAGTTCTTTTCATAACACTTATCAAGAAGTTCTTTAAACCGATAGCTATTCTGATATTTCTCTGCTGTACCATGAAATTCAAGCTTAGAATCATTCCACAGGCTTTTTAGTTCATCCATATATTTTCCACGGAATACCTTTGAGATAACACCATATGGGAGAAAAAATTTTCCACCTGTATCCTTCCATTTGTTTTCATCATCAAGTCCACCGCCAAGAACAATGGTATGAATATGCGGATGATAATTCATTGCAGAACCCCGGGTATGAAGAATACAGATATACCCTATATTAGCTCCTAGATACTTTGCGTCTTTTGCCAATTCATTCAAAGTTGCTGAGGCAGCATGATACAGTGCATCATACAACAGCTTCTGGTTGCTGTAAATAATGGAATTCAATTCCTCAGGAACTGTGAATACTACATGATAATAGGGTGCATCAAGTACGTTCTCTTTTTGTGCATCAATCCATTTCTCTTTCGGAAACTCCTGGCACATGGGACAGCATCTGCTTCTGCAGGAGTTATTATGAATGCTGATACATCCGCAGTCCTCACAAACACTGATGTTTACACCAAAAGCGCCTGTTTTACATTTCATGATATGATAAGCTGTTTTTCTATGATGAGCAGGAGGGCTATTCCTCTTTTCATAAGAAGGATAAAACCGTTCAAATACATCTTGTATCGTACATGATTTCTCCATAATTACTCACCGCCCATCTCATCAAATGGACTCCTAATTCCAAGTAGAGTTTTATTGCTTACATGCAGATAAACCTCTGTTGATTTTGGATCGCGATGTCCCAGAAGCGCTTGAATATATTTTACATCACAGCCGGATTCAAACAGATGACTTGCAAAGCTGTGACGTAAACAATGCGTGGAGACGTGTTTCTGAATGCCTGCTCTTTTGGCACTTTCACGAAAAAACTGAATGACACTATCTTTTGTAAGATAATCCCCTGTCCATGAACTTGGGAACAAAATCCCTCTTGGTCTGCCACATTGAAACCAGTATTCTGTCAGTATCTCGAGCGTCCGGTCTGCAAGCAAAGTATAACGATCAGAGCGACTTTTCCCATCACGGATGTGTATGGTTTTGTTCTTGCGTGAAATATCATCATAATGAAGATGTGTGACTTCTGAAACACGTAGTCCGCTTGAATACATAGTAGCAATCATAGCTTTGTGTTTCAGATTTGGCGTAGCATCAAGAATAGCCGATATTTCTGCTTTTGTAAGCACTGTCGGTAACTTCCTGTCCCTTTTCATACGAGGTATGTCATCATCGTCCCAATTCATCTTCAATACTTTCTTGTAAAAGAAGCGGATTCCTGAATGGTAGTGATTGTATGTTTCTGGTGAAATCCCGGAAAGTTTCTTTTCAGTTAGGAATATATCAACATCGTCAGTTGTTAATGCATCTATATCCTTGGCTGTGTGGTTCAAAAAATGAGCAACACTGGTACAGTATGCATGAATCGTGGAATCCTTGAGATTCCGTTTATTCGCAGCAGATCGAATCTGATTAAAAATTTCTTCGTACATAATAAAATCCTCCATGTAAAATCAGTAGTTAATGAAAAACCCTGCTTACATGGAGGTGCATTAGCATAATAAAACCGCTTGTCAGAAAAGCGGTGAAATGGTATTCTTTTCATAGGCAGTGGTGTCTTTCTGTATTGAATTGTTTTGTGTGGTAACTTTACAATATCAAATACTGGTAAGAATTGCCATTGCCTATTTTATTATTGAGAAAAAGAAAGCTGCGCCACAGCCTTGGCAGGCCATCGCGCAGCGATTTTGTTCAACAGGAAGTTGTCTATTTCTTCTTTTTCGGTTTTAGGGCTGGCAGTTCATCATACATTGCATGAAACAAGCCTGTCAAAAATTCCTTATTATCAACTTCATCTACCAACAACATCTCTTTTGCTCCCTCATAGGGTAATTCATACGGAGCTGTCGGCATATAATTAATTGCTGATTTTACTGGTTTAACAAGTAATCTATCATCATAGATACCGCCTACAATCTTGCCACGATAATAAATAATAAATTCTCCCATCATAGCTCGATAAGTAATTTCTTCTAACTCAGATAGCTGCCCTAAAATAAACTCTAAGAATTCCTTGCTTGATGCCATATTTCCTCCTCAAATTGTTATTTCTAAAATTGTATCAAATTCTGCCTGTTTCCGCAATCAACAAAAATGTCTAATACTATCTGTTTTTAATAATCTTAAGATTTTTCTATATACATCTTCCAGTTTTAAATATATAATATAATTACATAGTGCATAATAAATAAATTTACATTTTTAAGAAAGGAACATCTATGAATGCAGGATATGTCCGTCTCTCCAGAGACGATGATAAAAGGAATTATGTTTCCATAGAAAATCAAAAGCTGATTATCAACCAGTATGCAACAGATCATGGTGTGGTTATTGACCGCTGGTATGAAGATGATGGCATTTCCGGCTATATCTTTGACAGACCGGGATTTCAGCAGATGATGGCTGATCTGGATAAAGATATTGATACCGTATATGTTAAAGACTTTTCACGTCTTGGCAGACACAATGCAAAGGTTCTTTTGCTTCTGGACGAATTTCAGGAACGTGGAAAGCATCTGGTGGTGATTGACGATAATTATGATTCTATGGATTCCAGTGACGATACGATTGGCATTAAAACATGGTTTAATGAGCGATATGTAAAAGACACCAGTAAGAAAATCAAACGTGCCATTGGAGCCAGACAAAAAGAAGGAACACTGATTACCAGACCACCGTTTGGGTATTGCCGTAATGAAAAAGATAAAACTGTTCTGGAAATTGTACCGAAAGAAGCGGAATATATTAAAAAGATTTACGACTTATATTTATCTGGTTCGGGATATCGTAAAATTGCCACATATTTGACTGAGCAGGAGGCACCGACTCCATCTATGATACAGCGTGAACGTGAAATAGAAGAAGGTAGATTGTCCAAAAGACAGGTAGCTTCTAAATGGTCTGATGCTATGATAAAAGAAATACTGGATAATGATTTTTACATTGGTACTTTTCGTTTGAAAAAACGTGCAAGAAATACGGTTCATGGAAAAGATAAACGTGTGCCAAAGGAAGAACAATGTATTTTTGAGAATCATCACCCAGCAATTATTGATAAGGCTACCTTTGCGTTGGTACAGGAATTAAAGGGAAAACGTAACCGTACCAATTATCGGGGAAGCCGGGGGCAGTGGCTTGGCTCAGAGATTCCGAATCCTTTTGGCAGCTGCCTGTTTTGTAAGGATTGCGGAAGCCGTCTTACACCAATTAAACGCCAGACTTCCAGCAGGGAACGTAAATATTACATCTGTACCACTTATAATACCAAGGGCAGACGTTATTGCTCCAAAGCACATTTAATTGAAGAAGAGAATTTGATGGAAGATGTTCTGACCTATATTAAGATGTGCCGAAATGCTCTCTGTGAAGTTATTTCAACTTATGATTTAAAGGATTTTGAAGCAGAAAAGAAAACGGTAGAGGAAAAACGATTGGAACTGCACACAGCTATCAATGAGCGAAAAAATCAACTGAAAGTTTTGCTTACCCAGAAAGTAAAAGATTTGGCGATCGCTGCAGGAAATGAAGATTTAATCAATGAGACTTACGATTCTATGCAGAAAGATTTATTTGCCCAAATTCATAGTCTGGAAATGCAGATTAAGGAACTGAATGAAACTGCCATAGAAACGCCGGATGTAAAGGATAAATTGAAGAATGCTCTTGAAGTGGTAGATAAAATCATTGCAGGAGGAAGTCTTGATCGAAGAGATATTGAACTTCTGATTGAAAAAATCGTAGTGAACGAAGATGGGATGCCAGAAATTACATTAAAATATGGATTATCCAATCTGATCAGTTACAGTCCTGCAGATGAAATGAACCGCAGAGAAAATACCATTATTGCGGTTGTAATGAAACTAATTGCAGAGGATGAACGGGGATATACTTCTGCGAAATATCTGTCGGAGCATATTACTGATTTGGGATTCAAGAAAACAAAGCAGAGTATACTTCCATATATTGAGCTGATGAAAGGACTTGGGATTCTTGAACCCACAGATAATCCATTGAAGCCATACAATATTGTAAAATCAAAAGAAACTATAGAACAGCTTGCCAAAGACTATCTTCCAAATTTGACAGCAGAAATCACTGCGAAACAGATATCAGACGATTATTTACATGGTATTAGTGACGACAGGTGGCATGCCGGAAATGGTCTTTGAATACATTTTGAAAAAAAACGGAATTGATCCGCAGAAGGATCTTTCAATCAACCAGAGTATTGATTTCGGTTCAACCGCTGCTGCATTTTCCGGTGGTCAGGCAGACTATACCATAGAATTTGAACCGAGCGCTACTGCCCTTGAAACGGAAAATACCGGTTATGTCGTTGCTTCTCTCGGCGTTGATTCAGGCTATGTCCCGTATACCGCATACAGCGCCAAAACAAGTTATCTTAATGCTAATCCGAACATCATCCAGAAATTCACCAATGCCCTGCAAAAAGGAATGGATTTTGTTCAGTCCCACACTCCGGAAGAAATTGCACAAGTCATTGCACCACAGTTCAAGGAAACCGATCTCGCTACAATTACAACCATTGTCAGCCGTTACTACAAACAAGACACCTGGAAATCGGATCTGATCTTCAAAGAAGAAAGTTTCAATCTGCTGCAGGATATTCTGGAAAGCTCCGGTGAGCTGAAAGAGCGTGTTCCTTATGAAGAACTAGTTACGACTACCTTTGCAGAGAAGGCCGCCCACTAAATCACGACCACCGGCTTAGCCGGTGGTTTGCTTTGACCCTATAAGGGTCTCTTACCGGCACTGGAGTCTAAAGACTCATCGAAATAGATTCGCCAATCGCAACATCACTTACCCACCAAGCCCTTTCGGGCTTATTTTATTTGTTATGTTTTACTGGCTCACCCGTGAACGGGTCAATATACTCTTTCAGTGTCATTTGATCATATTCCAAATCACTCTGTAACTGATTTGCTATATATTCCTGTATTTTCTTCGCATTTTTTCCTACCGTATCTACATAGTATCCCCTGCACCAGAAATGTCTATTTCCGTATTTGTACTTCAAATTTGCATGGCGTTCGAATATCATTAATGTACTCTTACCTTTTAGATATCCGACAAAATACGATACGCTTATGCTTGGTGGAATTTCAACCAACATATGCACGTGATCTGGACATATTTCTGCTTCTACAATTTTTACACCTTTTCTTTTGCATAGCATACTTAATATATTTGCAATATCTTGCTTAATCTTTCCATATGCTACTTTTCTTCTGTATTTTGGTGCAAAAACGATATGATACTTACAATTCCATTTCGTATGTGATAAACTATTACTATCCATATGGATACCTCCTTTGTCAAATAATGCGGTTGGCGAACCTAACATTATTATAGCACTGGAGGTTTTATACTGTAAGCTGAAGCAACTTCAACCACCCGCACAGCAGGTGGTTTATTTGTTTTCCAAAGTTCCGTTTTTCGGATCAACGAAAAACTCCACAATGTAAAACAGGGCCTTGCCCTAACAATAAAAGCGCAGACGCTTCATTTTAAGCCAGCGTCTGCGCTCTATTCTTACATTTTAAAATTTATCCTTCTGAAACTCTTACCGGATATATCCCTCCTGATAAGCCTTCTGCTTATTGAATGTGTACATCTCCGCAAAGGATGCCTGTACATACGGATTTACATAAAAAATTGCAAGAAGTCCACAGGTAACCGCACTCAGCAGATACCATCCAAGGAATGACAGATCCATGATAAATGCTTCCATTTTTTCTCCATCCATCATCTGTTTACTGATCTGGAATGCTTCTTTGTAATCCATTGCCGGATTCTCAGCAATAATGTATGGTACCATCAGATATTCATAATGCTTGACGATTCCAGGTACCACCAAAAGCAGACTCCAAAGTGCAGTAAATAAATCTCTTAAAAACATGGCAAGAACAATATTGACATAATGTCCGGAACGGAAACCGTCAAGCAATGTTCCGATTCCCGGCTGTGCAGTCTGGTTCAGGATAAAGAACCGGTATCCACCCATTTTCAGGAGATTACCTACAAATACTTTTGCCACAAGTACAATCAGTATTACTACCGTTACGATTCCTGTAAGCAATCCGGTAATCATTCCCGCATTAAATAAATTTCCACTATATATATCTGAATTCTCACTTACCCGTCGTGCACTGGATCCGCCAGAGGCTGTGCCAAAGATTCCCATCAGAAGCGCAACTACAACGGCTGACACATAATTTTTCTTAAATGCCATATTACCTCTCATTTTAAGTTCTGCTCTATTCCACATCATATGCCTCTCCTCCTTTGAATACATTAATATGATTCTCACTAACTATACTTTATCATCTGTAAATCTGTCAATCACTTTACTGATTTTCTATCTGCTCAGCAAGATCATTCAAATACACCCATCTGTCCATCTTTTCTTCCAGCACTGTCTCTGTTTCTTCCTTCTCTTTCATAAGTTCGGACAGCTTCACGGAATTGGTGGCATTCTTAACCATCTCCCGATCCAGCTTTTCGATCTTCTCTTCCAGCTTTGCGATATCCTCATCGATCGTCTCGTATTCCCGCTGTTCTTTATAAGAAAATTTCAGCTTTTTCTCCCGCTGCTTCCAGGTCTTTTTGCTGTCAGACTCACCAGCCTGTGCAGAAACTGCACCTGACATATTTTTATTTTCTGCAATTGTCTGTCCGTCTTCCGTTTTTTCAAGCTCCACACAGATCAGATAATCGGAGTATCCTCCTTCTGACTGGCGGATCTTCCCACCTCCGTTAAATGCAAAAATACGACTGACAGTACGATCCAGGAAGTACCGGTCATGGGATACAATCAGAATAATACCATCAAAATGATCCAGATAATCCTCCAGGATTGTCAGTGTCTGAATATCCAGATCATTGGTTGGCTCATCCAGGATCAGTACATTTGGTGCTTCCATCAAAACACGTAGTAGATAAAGTCTCCGCTTCTCGCCTCCGGATAACTTTTCGATCCGCGACCACTGCATTGCCCCGTCAAAAAGAAATCGTTCCAGCATCTGGGACGCGGTAATCTTCCCATCAGAAGTTGCAATGTACTCACCTGCTTCTTTTACATAATCAATGACACGCATGGATTCATCCATATATTCATTCTCCTGCGAGAAATAGCCAATCTTGATTGTCTGTCCAATTTCAATGGTTCCGGCATCCGGTTTTACGATCCCGTTGATAATTTTAAGCAGCGTCGATTTTCCACATCCATTATGTCCAATAATTCCGATTCGGTCTTTCTTCAGAAAAATATAAGAGAAATCTTCGATCAGCTTCTTTTCTCCATAAGATTTGCAGATTCCGGAAAGTTCGATTGTTTTATTCCCCATACGGGAAGCCACAGAATCCAGCATTACTCGCTTTTCTTCCTGAATATCTTTCATTTCCTGCATAGCATGAATCCGGTCAATATGCGCTTTCTGTTTGGTACTTCTCGCCCTTGCGCCGCGGTGCAGCCATTCCAGCTCCGTACGCAAAAGGCTTTTTCTCTTACGTTCTGTGGCAAGCTCCATGTTCTGACGCTCGGCTTTCAGGCGCACAAACTCGGAATAATTGCCTGGATAGTTATATAATTTCCCATGATCAACTTCCACGATACGATTTACCACACGATCCAGGAAATAACGGTCATGCGTAACCATCAGGATCGCTCCCCGGAACTGGATCAGATATTCTTCCAGCCATTCGGACATCTCATTGTCCAAATGGTTCGTCGGTTCGTCAAGGACCAGAATATCTGCCGGTGTTAAAAGTGCCCGGACAAGTGCCACCCTTTTCTTCTGTCCGCCGGACATATGCTCAATCTTTTCATCATAATCGGTAAATCCAAGCTGGTTCAGCATAGACTTTGCTTCTGCCTCGATCGTCCAGCGGTTCAGCTCATCATAATTTCCTTCTGTTGCCGCGCGAAGAATTGTTGTTCCTGCTTCAAATACCGGCGTCTGCGGAAGATAGCAGATTTTCACCTGATTCCCCATGCTGATCGTTCCGGCATCACTTTCTTCGATTCCGGCTACGATTTTCAGCAAAGTGGATTTACCCATTCCGTTGACTCCGATCACACCGATTTTTTCATTTTTATTGATTCCAAATCCCACATCATCCAGAAGCACACGATCCGTATAGGCTTTGGATACATGTTCCATTGTCAGTAAATTCATATATTTTCCCCTGTGATTCTCTGTTTTGTCTTTTTCCATTATAGCAATTTGTACGGGTCCTAGTCAATCCAAAGTATCTCACCCGACACCGATTCTGACACGCAAAAAGCACAGAATCCCATCCGTTACCGGACAGTCCCTGTGCTTTCACATATCCCCATATTCTTTTTATCTTATAAGAAAATATATTTCAGGATAAACAGTACCACCAGTACATACATCAGTGCACTGATCTTCTTTTCTTTTGCTTTTCCTGTAAGCACGTTGATTACCACATAAGAAATCACTCCCATGGAAATACCTTCTGAAATACTATAACAGAATGGCATTGCTGCGATACAGATAAAGCACGGTATTCCTTCGCTGTAATCACTGAAGTTAATTCCTGCCACATTGCTCAGCATATAGAAGCCGACGATGATCAGTGCCGGAGCTGTCGCAAAGGACGGAATTGCAAGAAAGATTGGTGATAAGAAAAGAGAAATTCCAAACAGGATCGCCGTTGTCAGGGATGTTAAACCTGTACGTCCTCCTTCTGTTACACCAGAAGCACTCTCTACGAATGTTGTTGTTGTAGAAGTTCCGAGTACTGCTCCAACTGTAGTTGCAACCGCATCTGCCATCAGTGCCCCTTTGATTCTCGGAAGTTTTCCGTCTTTATCAAGCATGCCTGCCTTTGTAGATACACCGATCAGAGTTCCGAGTGTATCAAAAAGATCTACGAAAAGGAATGCAAATATTACAACAACAAATTCCAGTGAAAATACATTCTTAAAATCAAGCTTTCCAAATACCGGTGCAAGGCTTGGAATTGCAAGTCCGGAACTGAAATCCGGAAGCAGACTGTAGAATCCGATCTCCGGATTCGGTACATAAAGACCTGCTATCTGGCAGATGATTCCAAGTATCCATGTGACCAAGATACCCCAAAGGATATTTCCTTTGATGTTCTTAATCACCATAATTGCTGTGATCAGCACACCTATGATTGCAAGAAGTACAGTAATTCCAACATTATTGAAGCTTGCTTCCACTCCATTTGCCTGATTATATGCATCTACGGAGAAGAGCTGTACCAGAGTAGATCCTCCGACAACGATATTGGCATTCTGAAGTCCAAGAAATGCAATAAATAATCCGATACCAACGCTGACTGCTGTCTTAAGACAAGCTGGGATCGCATTGAAGATCGCCTCTCTGACATTCGTCAGGGAAAGAATAATGAAAATAATACCCTCTGCAAATACTGCAGTCAGTGCAGTCTGCCATGAGTAATCCATACCGATTACTACAGTATAAGCAAAGTAAGCATTCAGTCCCATGCCAGGTGCAAGTGCAAATGGATAATTTGCGAATGCTGCCATACACAGCGTACCGATTAGTGATGCAAGTGCTGTCGCAGTAAAGACTGCCCCCTGATCCATACCCGCTGCGGAAAGAATGCTTGGATTTACTGCCAGGATATACGCCATCGTCATAAATGTCGTAATACCTGCAAGAATCTCAGTTTTGACGTCGGTGTGATTTTCTTTAAGCTTAAACACCTTTTCCAACATATTGTTTTCCTCCTGCTGTCTGTCTCGGATATTCCCTCTCACTCCTTAAAATATCCTCGCACATTTTTCTTGTACCAGAGAACATTTTAGCAAAAAAAGGAGAGAAAGTAAACACATTACTTTCTCTCTGATTTCTAACTCTTATTCGCCATTACTGTTCACAGTAGCGGTATCCCGTAACTATTTGCTCTCTCTGATCTTCTTTCTGAGCGGAAGTACCATTGCAGGAGAGACAGATAATTCGTCCAGTCCCATGGCAAGGAATTCTTCAGTCAGTTCAAGATCGGCTCCGAGTTCACCGCAGATTCCGATCCATTTTCCCTCTGCGTGGGCATTTTCGGCTGCCATGCGAATCATTGCAAGGACTGCCGGGTGGTGCGGATCGTAGAAGGCATCCAGCTTCTGATTCTGACGGTCGATCGCCAGTGTGTACTGGGTCAGATCGTTGGTTCCTACGCTGAAGAAATCCACTTCTTTTGCAAGCTCACGGCTCATCATAACGGCGGCCGGTGTCTCGATCATGATTCCCAATTCCACATCCTCACGGAACGGGATCTGTGCCTCACGAAGCTCTGCTTTGACCTCTTCGATGATCGCCTTGATCTGCTTCACTTCTTTTACCGAAATGATCATCGGGAACATAATGGCAATCTGTCCGTAAGCAGATGCCCGGTACAGGGCACGAAGCTGGGTCTTGAAGATCTCCGGTCTTGTCAGGCAGATACGGATTGCCCGGTATCCCAGTGCCGGGTTCTCTTCTTTGTCAAGCCCAAAGTAATCCACCTGCTTGTCTGCTCCGATATCCAAAGTACGGATGATGACCTTTTTGCCTGCCATATTTTCTGCAACCTGTTTGTATACCTGGAACTGCTGTTCTTCGGTCGGGAAATCTTCGCTTTCCAGATACAGGAACTCACTTCGGAAAAGTCCGATCCCTCCTGCATCATTTTTAAGTACGGCGCCCACATCGGAAAGATTACCGATATTCGCATAGACATTGATCTTCTGTCCGGAAAGGGTGACATTCTCTTTGCCCTTCAGTTCTTCCAGAAGTGTTTTCTGTCTGCGGTCTTCTTCGCGCTTTTCGGTCATAGCCTTCATGGTCTCTTCATCCGGATCAATGTAGATGGTCCCAGTAAAGCCGTCGATGGCTGCCATATGTCCGTCATATTCTTTTGCAAGCCCTTCTCCCAGACCAATAACGGCCGGGATGTTCATAGTCCTTGCAAGGATTGCCGTATGGGAATTTGCTGATCCGTACATGGTTGCAAATGCAAGCACTTTGGACTTGTCGAGCTGAACGGTCTCACTCGGTACCAGATCATCTGCTGCCACGATCACCGGTTCATCTGCCACAACACCGCTTTCCCCGGCATCCGAAAGGATACCGAGAAGTCGGTCCGATACATCTTTTACATCGGCCGCACGTCCCTGCATGTAAGCATCATCCATAGATGCAAACATCCGGGAGAAGTTATCCCCTGTCGTTGCAACAGCATACTCTGCGTTGACTTCCTGGGTGGTAATAATATTCTTAATCGAATCCACATAATCCAGATCCATCAGCATCATCTGATGTACTTCAAAAATTGCCGCATTGGCTTCTCCTACATCTTCCATTGCCTTGTCATACAGCTCACCGAGCTGTGCGATCGCAGTCTCCTGGGCCTCCTCAAAACGTGCCACCTCTGCTTCGGTATCCTCTACATGATACCGTCTTACCTGCTTTTCCTGTCTTTTATAGAAAGCGATCTTCCCGATGGCCACGCCGCCAAAAACACTTTTACCACTTAGTGTAATCATAGTCCTACAGATTCTCCTCTAATACTTTCTGGATTTCGGCGATTGCTTCTTCTTCATCTGCACCGTCAGCTGTGATGATAACCTCATTTCCCTGTTTTACGCCAAGGCTCATAACTGCCATAATGCTCTTTGCATTGACTTCACGTGCATCTCCTGCTTTTTTGATCTTAATATCTGAGGTTTTTTTCGCAATTGCTTTTACCAGAATTCCTGCCGGTCTTGCGTGGATTCCCTGTGCATCTGTTACTACATACTTAAATTCTTTCATGATTCAACACTCCTGTTCTTTAAAAATTATTTAGGAAATTTATAAGTTACTGTTCTGCTTTCAATGGCTTTTTAAGTAATACAATTCCCGCCATTGCTACAACAGCTCCTACAACTAATGCTATCAAAAACATCAATGGGTTGTCAATAATTCCGATGACAAAAATCCCTCCGTGCGGAGCTCTTGATCCGCATCCAAACATCATGGATAATGCGCCAGCTACTGCCGAACCAACCACACATGGCGGAATGATTCGAAGCGGATCAGATGCTGCAAATGGAATGGCTCCTTCTGTGATAAAGGAAAGTCCCATGATGTAGTTTGTGATAGTGGTCTGCTGTTCACTCCTTGTGAAACGGTTTTTAAAAAATGTAGTGGCAAGTGCGATTGCGATCGGTGGAACCATACCTCCGATCATAACAGATGCCATAATATCAAACTGTCCACTTGCGATGGACGCCGTTCCAAATACATATGCCGCTTTGTTGAACGGTCCGCCAAAATCAATGGACATCATACCGGCAAGAACCGCTCCCAGAAGCATCTTGCTGGATTCTCCCATTCCGGAAAGAACATTATTCAGCCAGGTGTTAAATGCCCCAACCGGTGGGTTTACGATAAAGATCATAAATGCACCCATGATCAGAATCCCAAAGAATGGATACAGAAGAACCGGTTTTGTCCCTTCCAGCGCTTTCGGAAGCTTGTCAAACAATTTCTTCAGTCCGATCATTAGGTATCCTGCTGCAAATCCGGCGATCAGTGCACCGAAGAATCCAGACGAAATCCATGCGTCTTCTGCAAGGAATACAGAAGTTCCGGCTTTTGCAAGAAGTCCGCCTACTATACCAGGCATCAACGCCGGTCTGTCACCGATTGCCATTGCGATATAACCGGCAAGAATCGGGAACATCATCCCAAATGCTGTATTTCCAACAGTGTTGAAGAATTTTGCAAGTGGAGTTCCGCTACCAAATGCTGCTGTACCTGCATTTGCACCGTCAACCAGGAAAGAAAGTGCGATCAGGATTCCACCGCCGATTACGAACGGCAGCATATGGGATACTCCATTCATCAGGCTCTTATAAATCTTACGTCCAATCGTATCTCCGTCAGATGACGCACCACCCTCTTCTGTTGCTCCGCCCTTGCTGTGATAAACTGGAGCGTTTCCGCTCAAGGCACGTTCGATCAGCTCCTGTGCTTTGTTGATTCCGTCAGATACCTTTGTACTGATCAGTGGCTTGCCGTCAAATCTTGCCATTGCGACATCCTTGTCGGCTGCAATGATGATACAGTCGCAGGCAGCGATTTCTTCCGGTGTCAGTACGTTCTTGGCACCACCGGATCCGTTTGTCTCTACCTTGATGGTAACTCCCATTTCTTTCGCTTTCTTCTCCAGACCTTCCGCCGCCATGTAAGTATGGGCGATACCGGTCGGACATGCGGTAACTGCGATAATCTGATACGGTTTTGCAGATGCATCTGCCGAAGCTTCTACTTTTTCTTCTGCTTCTTCCGGAAATTTTTCTTTCTCGGCTGCATCAACATAAGCAAGAAATTCATCAACATCCTTTGCATGAAGCAGATTGTTTCTGAAATCCTCATCCATCAGAAGCATGGACAGACGACTAAGTACTTCCAGATGTACATTGTCCTCTGTATTCGGTGCTGCGATCAGAAAAATAAGGTGTACCGGTTCTCCGTCCAGAGAATCGTAGTCTACACCCTCCGGAAGTACCATGGATGCAAGCCCCGGTGCGCTTACCGCTTCAGTCTTGCCGTGTGGGATCGCAATGCCTTCACCAATTCCGGTAGTTCCTTCTTCTTCTCGTTTGAAGACGGTTTCACGATAGGTGTCAATGTCATTGATGTTCCCGCCTTTTGCCATCAGATCGACCATTTCACGGATGACCTGCTCTTTGGAGTCTGCCTTGCCATCGAGGCAAATACTTTGCTTTTTGAGTAAGTCTGTAATCTTCATCTTGTCATTTCCTCCCATTTGGTTTTATATATGGTACACTTCTGCCAGTTCTCCAAGAAGTGCAACAATCTCATCTCTTGTAGCGAGCCATGAACAGAATGCCGAAGCACTTCCTGCCGCCACACCCAGGCGGAATGCTTTTTCCATATCTTTTGTTTTCAGATATCCGGTAATAAATCCTGCCACCATAGAATCACCTGCGCCAACAGAATTGACAACCTTTCCTTTCGGAGGCATGGTCTCATAGACTTTTCCCTCCTTTGTCACAAGGAGCGCTCCGTCACCTGCCATGGATACCAGTACATGCTGTGCTCCAAGTGCCTGTAACTTCTTCGCATGAATGATGATGTCTTCTTTTCTCTTCAGTTCTACATTAAACATCTCACCTAACTCATGATTGTTCGGTTTGATCAGGAACGGATGATATTTCATAACTTTCAAAAGGAGATCCTTCGTTGCATCCACTACAAAACGGATTCCTTTTCCGGAAAGTCTCTCCAGGATTCTCTCATAAATATCTTCCGGCAGAGTATTTGGAATACTTCCTGCAAGGATCAGTACATCGCCTTCTTCCAGCTTATCCAGCTTTTCATACAATGCCTGGATCGCTTCTTCTGTGATAACCGGTCCCTGTCCGTTGATCTCAGTCTCAGTTCCTGCATTGATCTTTACATTGATTCGGCTGTTGCCTTCTTTTAATGGGATAAAATCTGTCTCACATCCGAACTCTTCCAGCATCTTTTCCAGTACATCTCCGGTAAATCCTGCCTTGAATCCAAGCGCTTTGCTCTTAAGTCCCAGATTGGAAAGGATCACAGATACGTTGTTTCCCTTTCCTCCCGGATAGATATGTTCGCTTGTTGTCCGGTTAATCTCTCCCGGAATCAGTTGATCTGTCTGTACCACATAGTCCAGAGACGGGTTAAATGTCACTGTGTAAATCATTATTTTGCAACCTCCACAATATTTTTATATTTGTTAAATGTAGCATCCTTAAGCTTTGTTGTAATGATGTCCACTGCATCCAGTTCTGAAAATGTTACCGGTGCTACCTGACCGAATTTGGTTGAATCCGCAAGGATGTAAGCCTTTGCGCTTCTCAAGATCGCCATCTCTTTGATCGCAGCCTCCCGGATATCCGGTGTGGTGCATCCACTCTCTATATGAATCCCATTGGTTCCGAAGAATCCTTTTGTGAAATGGTATCTTCCCAAGGTTTTCATTGCTTCCTCTCCGACCAGTGCCAGCGTTGCTTCTTTTAATTCTCCACCGATCAGATAGACTTTACATCCTTTCTGTGTCAGCTTCTTCGCATGCATGATTCCGTTTGTCACATACACAGCGTCCTGCTCTGTCAGAAAATCAATCAGAAAATCGGTAGTCGTTCCGGCATCGATATAAACAAAATCATCTTTTTCAATCAAGGCTGCCGCATACTTTCCGATCTGTACTTTTTCATCGATGTTCAGATCCTGTCTGACTGCAACAGATTCATCTCTGGTGTACTGCGCCATATTGACTGCGGTTGCACCACCATGTACCTTGATCAGCTTTCCTTTTTTATGAAGTGTTGTCAGATCTCTTCGTATCGTTGATTCTGATGTATCCAGAAGCTCGGTCAGTTCCTGAACGGTTATAGTCTTGTGTTCTTCGACCAGTTTCAGAATCTCACGGAATCTTTCTTCTGCAAGCACTTTATTCACCTCCATTTGACTGTTTCTGATTATTTTGATTGTATTTTTTAATATCTAATCATTTTCAATCATTTATTTTCTTTTTCATTCATCTTTAAATCTAATATATCGCCATTTTCAGTCAAAGTCAATCATTTTTGATCATAAATAACTACCAAAAAATATCGTGTGATTTTGTGCATTTTTACAAGAACATTTTTTCCAAAGTAACAAGTCCTCTTACGAAATGCGTTCAGGTAAATCGCGTCTCCAGCACAATAATCTGAGCCTTCCGGAACCATTCATCTCTACGGTATCAATTCCGACATGGAGCAGAATTTCCATACCATTTGCAAGACGCAGACCGATCACAAAGGTTCTTCTTTTTACCGAGATTGTGATTGATGAAAATCAGTCTCTGTATACCGGTTTCCCTGCCGGATCTGAAGTTTTTTATATCCAGAGGCTTCATTATATGGATGATATTCCACTGATCCTGAACCATAATTATTTTCTGAAAGAAGCAGTTCCGGGATAACGGGGTGATGTTTGAGTATACACAATCACGACATCGTCCGGATTACTTCCGGTTCTATGATAATGCAGTGAGAAAATCTATGTGATAAAAAAAGGCCAAAGCACTTGGAAAGTTATTCTGAGAGATAACTTTTTGTAAGTGCTTTGGCTTTTTAACTATATTTACGAATCCATGAAAAACAGGTTTCGTAATTTTTAGATCTGCTCTTTTTTAGCAAATGCATGCGATACACCAAGTCGCATTGTATCGATCAAGCGAAATCGAACAGGGACAGCTGGTTTGTCTCCGGGAGGTCACCTAGCAGACCCATATCTGCCATCAAGTCAACCAGTGTTTTGCTGACTTTTGTTCTTTGACGGAAATCATCCTTTGAAAGGTATGGTCCGTCTTTAGCGGCAATTTCCATGGCCTCGGCGGCTTTATCGCCCATGCCGTCAATGGTGTTGAACGGTGGGAGGAGCTTGTCGCCGATGATCTGGAACTTGGATGCTTTGGATTTGTAGATATCGATCGGTAAAAAATCAAATCCTCTGGCATACATTTCCAGTACATTTTTCATATCTTTTAAGGTATCCTGATCTTTTTTACTGAGCTGATTGAGTTCTGCTCTTCTTTTATATTCTTTCATATGGTAGAGAAGTTTTTCTTTTCCCTGTCCCATCAGTTCGTAAGAGAATGCAGATGCACGGATTCCGAAGTATGCCGCATAATAGGCAAGCGGATAATTGATCTTGCAGTAGGCAATCCGGTATGCCATCATGACATAAGCTGCAGCATGGGCTTTCGGGAACATGTATTTGATCCGCTCACAGGACCAGATATACCATTCCGGCACGTCATGCTCCAGCATATCTTTTTTAAACTGTGACCACTCTTTACATTTTCCTTTTGCGACGGTTCCTTTACGCACACGTTCCATGATTGTGAAGGATTCTTCACTTTCAACACCTTTGTTGATCAGATAAGTCATGATATCATCACGGGTACAGATTGCCGTAGAAATGGTTGCCTTTCCTTCTTCAATCAGGGTCTGTGCATTGTTCAGCCACACATCTGTTCCATGAGACAGACCTGAAATACGGATCAGGTCCGAAAGCGTCTTTGGCTTGGTATCAATTACCATCTGGATAACAAAATCTGTACCAAACTCCGGGACTCCCAGACAACCAAGCGGACATCCGTCAATGTCCTCCGGTGTGATACCGAGCACCTCTGTTCCTGCAAAAAGTCCCATTACACCTGGATCATCCAGTGGAATATCGGTCGCTTTAAATACATTCTTCACTCCATCGTATTTATTGTCCATCGCATCGGAATTGATCAGCTCTTCCAGCGTTTTGATCATGGTCGGATCATCGTGTCCGAGAATATCCAGTTTCAAAAGGTTGTGGTCGATGGAATGATAATCAAAATGAGTGGTGATAATATCGGTCGTCATATCATTTGCCGGATGCTGGATTGGAGTGAAAGAGTTAATGTCCTCTCCATGCGGAAGAACTACGATTCCCCCCGGATGCTGTCCGGTACTTCGGCGGATTCCGGTACAGCCAGCTACGATACGATCGATCTCGCAGTTTCGCTTACGGTCACCACGCTCCTCATAATAATTCTTCACATATCCATAAGCCGTCTTTTCTGCAAGTGCGGCAATGGTTCCGGCACGGAAGGTCTGACCTTTTCCGAAAATAACCTCCGTATACTTATGCGCTTTACTCTGGTAATCTCCGGAGAAGTTCAGGTCGATATCCGGCTCTTTGTTTCCCTTGAATCCAAGGAAAGTCTCAAATGGAATATCAAATCCGTCTTTGACCAGCTTCTGTCCACAGACCGGACAGTTCTTATCCGGCATATCGTGTCCACAGCCACCCACATATTTTTTCACTTCTTCCGAATCAAAATCACTATAGTGGCAATTGCTACAATAGTAATGTGGAACCAGAGGATTGACCTCCGTGATTCCTGCCATAGTTGCAACGAATGAAGATCCTACCGAACCACGGGATCCTACCAGGTAACCATCCTCGTTGGATTTCCATACCAGCTTCTGCGCAATGATATACATAACCGCAAATCCATTGGAAATGATGGAATTCAGTTCTCTTTCCAGTCGTTCATGTACGATCTCCGGAAGGGGATCCCCGTACATAGAATGGGCTTTATTATAACAGATATCTCGCAGCATCTGGTCGGAATTCTCAATAACCGGAGGACACTTATCCGGGCGGACCGGAGAAATCTTCTCGATCATATCCGCGATCAGATTGGTGTTCCTGATCACAACTTCATACGCTTTTTCCGAACCAAGGTAGGCAAATTCATCCAGCATTTCCTCCGTTGTACGAAGGTATAGTGGTGCCTGCTTATCGGCATCTCCAAATCCTTTTCCTGCCATGATGATCCGGCGGTATACCTCATCTTCCGGATCCATGAAATGTACGTCACAGGTTCCCACGACCGGTTTGTGGAACTGCTCCCCAAGATGCACGATCTTCCGGTTCAGATCCATGATATCTTCCATAGAATTGACCGAAGTTACTTTGTCACTCTCTACCATAAATGCATTGTTTCCAAGCGGCTGGATTTCCAGATAGTCATAAAAATCCACGATCTTCGCGATCGTCTCATCCGGCTTTCCATCCAGAAGTGCACGGTAAAGCTCTCCGGCTTCGCAGGCACTTCCCACGATCAGACCTTCCCGGTGCTCATTTAGCACACTTTTCGGGATACGGGGTCTGCGATTATAGTAAACCAGATGGGATGCAGAAACAAGCTGATACAAATTCACACGACCAATGTCATTTCTTGCAAGAATAATGACATGATAAGTCGGAAGCTTTTTAATAGAATCCGGGTTCAGATCCCCAAATTCATTAACTTTTGCAAGCGTTGTCAGTTCCCGTTCTTTGAGCATCTGCACAAATTTCACAAAGATTTCTGCCGTGCAGCCTGCATCATCAACTGCGCGGTGATGATTCTCCAGGGAAATATTTAAAGCTTTTGCAACGGTATCCAGCTTGAAACGGTTCAGTGCCGGAAGAAGGACACGGGCAAGTGCAACGGTATCTACATAAGTAAAATCAGCCTCAATCTTCTGCCTTTTGCAGTTCTGCTCGATAAATCCCACATCAAAAGAAGCATTATGCGCCACCAGAACCGCATCGCCAATAAATTCTATAAACTGCGGCAAGATTGTCTCAATATCCGGCGAATCGATGACCATCTCATCGGTGATGCCGGTAAGTTCCGTGATACGGAACGGGATCGGACGTTTCGGATTGACAAAGGTACTGAACTTATCTGTGATCTTACCGTCTTCCACTTTTACCGCGCCAATCTCGATGATCCGATCAGTCACAGCGGAAAAACCGGTTGTCTCGATATCGAATACCACGTAAGTGCCTTCCAGGTCCTGTCCTTTTTCGTTCTCTGCGATCTTAGTCAGATCATCTACCAGATATCCTTCCACTCCATAAATAACTTTAAATGGATCATCCTTATCCAGATCCTCGATCACATGATTGGCATCGGTAAACCCCTGCACCACACCATGATCGGTGATTGCAATCGCCGGGTGCCCCCAGTCATGTGCTCGCTTTACCAGATCTTTTGCCTCGGAAACACCATCCATATCGCTCATCTTGGTATGGCAGTGAAGCTCCACGCGTTTTTCCGGATACTTGTCTTTTCTTGTTACACGGAAATCCGAAGTTTTGCGGATTCCGGTTACAGAACCAATGGTCAGCTCTCCATCAAATTTATCAATCGTCGTAACTCCTTTGATTTTCAGAAATACACCTTTTTTAATCTCCGCAAGCAGATCCGGGAGCTGGTCATTGCGTGTAAACATCTTGACCATGATCGTGTCGGTAAAGTCGGTCACGGCAAACATGACGATTGTCTTTTCGTTCCGGATCTCACGGGTATCAAAGCTGATCACCTGTCCCCGGAAAGTAATCTCACCCATCTCTCCGGTAACTGTCTTCAGCTCGATCGGCATATCGTCAAAGTCCCGTCCATAAATTACGTTCGGGTCATCGGAGCGCTTGAGCGGATAATCCCGACGCACAAAGCTTCCCTTGCCACTTTTGAACCCACTGGACTTTCCTGCAAATTCCTGCTTTTTCGGAGTCTCCGGTTTTTTCTGTTCCTGTTTATTCTGCGTACTTGATGCATCTGCTTCTTTAGCGGCATCTTCTGCTTTTTCCGCTTTCTTCTTTGATACGCCTTCCGTTTCTTTTGCTTTTGCCGCCTCTTCCGTGGCATGCTGTGCCTGCAGCTTCTGATTCCTTTCCCTAATCGCATCTACTTCCTGCTGAAGCTGCATTTCATTGAATTTCTTGTATTTGCTCTCTCCTACTTCTTCATAATCAATTTCTACATCCACCGGCACGTGGAAACGGTTCTCAAAGACATCCTTCAGATAGCTGGTGATCTCGCTGGTCTTTCCCTCTGCAACAATCGTGTCCGCCATAGTCAGACACATAGTACGCTCCCCTTCGAAGCGGCACTTTGCCTTCTGGAACATATTTTTCTCCAGCACACTTTTCTGCTCCAGCTCAAAAAGAATACTCTCCTTGTAGGCATGCATCAGGTTCTCCGGCGTATACTGCTCGGAAAGCCGGTATTCCTCGATGATCGTCACCGGAATATTTCCCTGCGAAAACAGCTGTTCCTCAATCTGGTTCTCCACATAACATACCGTCTTCTTCGGGATCAGATGGGTACTGTAAATATAAACCTTGATATGATTTCTGGATGAAGTGGAGGTGATTTTCGTCACCTCCACCTTTTCAAACAACATATGGCTGTCGTTATCAATATTCAATGTTGGAAACACATCAAAAAATAGCTTTGTCATCTTCTATTCGCCCCAATGTTCCAGTTCATTACGAAGTGCATCTAAAAGTTCATCCTCTTTTACCTTGCGGATGATCTCTCCTTTTTTGATCAGAAGTCCTTCCCCAATTCCCCCTGCGATTCCAAGATCAGCCTCTCTTGCTTCTCCAGGACCGTTTACCACGCATCCCATCACTGCAACCTTGATATCAAGCGGATATTCAGCAACCATCGTCTCTACTTTATTGGCAAGTCCGATCAGATCAATCTTGGTACGTCCACAGGTCGGGCAGGATACAACTTCAATTCCTCCTTTTCTAAGTCCCAGTGCTTTCAGGATCAGTTTTGCACTCTTGATCTCTTCTAATGGATCCCCTGTCAGCGATACACGAATCGTATCTCCGATTCCCTGATAAAGGATGATTCCAAGTCCTACTGAAGATTTAATATTGCCTGAAAGCAGCGTCCCGGACTCGGTGATTCCCACATGCAACGGATACGGGCATTTCTTTGCGATCAGCTCATGCGCTTTTACACACATCATGACATCTGAAGACTTAATACTGACCACCAGATTGTCATAGCCCATGTTCTCAATCATGTGTACCTTGTCAAGTGCACTTTCCACGATTCCCTCTGCAGTCACGCCACCATATTTTTCCAGAAGGTTCTTCTCCAGCGAACCACTGTTCACCCCGACACGGATCGGAATCTCGTATTCTTTTGCTTTCTCCACAACCACACGGACTCTGTCCTCACTTCCGATATTCCCCGGATTGATACGGATTTTATCTGCACCGTTTTCAATTGCAGCGATCGCAAGACGATAATCAAAATGTATATCTGCAACCAGTGGAATATGGATTTGTTTCTTAATCTCTTGTAAAGCCTGTGCTGCTTCCATATTCGGAACTGCACAGCGGATAATCTCGCATCCTGCCTTTTCCAGAGCAAGAATCTGTGCAACTGTAGATTCCACGTCCTCTGTCTTTGTATTTGTCATGGACTGGATCGCTACCGGATTGCCTCCACCGATCTTTCTTCCTCCGATATTTATTACTTTTGTCTCCTTCCTTGTCATCTGCTTTTAACCTCCTGTTCTCACACAAAACCCTCTGCCTGCGGACTTTCGTGCCCACAGAGAGAGGGTTCTCTTTATTTGTCTGCTTTTTCAAAAATCATCTGGTCCCCATAATCCCACTCGGTAAGTGTAAGCTCGGTTCCGTCCACACTGTAATTGAATGTAGTGAGTACAGAATTGATCGCCTGCTCTACTTCCGATGCAGTTACATTATCACCAAGTTCTTTCGCTGTCTCATCCAGCTCTTCCTGCTTCACAGTAAATGTAATCTGCTTTGCCTTGATATCCAGTGTATATCCAAGTTCCACATCCACATCCTTACCATCGATCAGGTTCTTCCAGTCAAGCTCTGCTTCATTATGATCATCTACTTCCAGTATCATATCACTCTCATCATGCTTCCACTTTCCTTCCAGCGGATTTCCGAAAAATCCCTGGTAAATGAAATATCCAGCCACGATAATGATCAGAACGGTCGTAATTCCTGTCACATAGTTCCACACACGGCTTCTTTTATCTTCATCATTCTTTGCAATAATCATAGAATTAAGCCCTCCACATCATGTCAATCTTATAATTCATTATACGGGTTTTAACTTTCACTGTCAACGGGGACTGCAAAGAAGAAGATTCAATGTGACTGACGCCATAAAAATCTTATATTCAATTACTGAATATGCGGAAATACCGGTTTGAGTGCCGGATAAATCTGACGGAACTCCTGGTATCTCTTTTCGTATTTTTCAACCAGTTCTGCTTCCGGTTCTACGGTATCTACAATCTTAACCAGCTTGTCAGCTACTGCTTCTACGCTTTCGTATTCGCCGCATCCGACTGCTGCAAGGATTGCACCTCCAAGTGCCGGTCCTTCTTCGCTCTCGATGATATCCACTTTCAGGTTCATGATATTGGCGATCATCTTTCTCCAAAGAGGACTCTTTGCTCCACCACCGCAGATCTTGGTACGTTCAATCTTGATTCCAAGGCTTTTTGCAACTTCAAGGGAATCACGGAGTGCAAATACAACTCCTTCCAGTACTGCCTGCATCATATCTGCTCTTGTGGTATCCATCGTCATACCGGTAAAGGTAGCTCTTGCATATGGATCATTGTGCGGTGAACGCTCTCCCATCAGATATGGAAGATAGAACACATGGTTCTCACCTAGCTTTGTAATATCTTTCTGCTCTGCTGCAAAATCATCCGTGTGAAGAATCTCTTCTGCCCACCATTTATTGCAGGATGCAGCACTTAACATGCATCCCATCAGATGATAATGACCGTCTGCATGTGCAAAAGAATGCAGAGCATTGTTCTTATCTACGCCGAAGTTTGCACTGGAAATAAAGATGGTTCCGGATGTTCCAAGGGAAATGTTACATCTTCCGTCACCAACTGTTCCTGTTCCGACAGCTGCAGCTGCATTATCGCCTGCTCCTGCAATAATTTTTACATTTTCAGAAAGTCCGAGTTCTGCTGCTACTTCCGGCTTCAGACTTCCTACGACTTCGTAACTTTCATAAAGCTTCGGAAGCTGTTCTTCTGTTACGCCGCAGATGTCCATCATTTCTTTGGACCAGCATTTGTGTTCTACATCCATCAGAAGCATGCCGGATGCATCCGAATAATCAGAGCAGAAGCTTCCTGACAGGCAGTATGCCAGATAATCTTTTGGAAGCATGATTTTTGTGATCTTTGCAAAATTCTCCGGCTCATTTTTCTTTACCCACAGGATCTTCGGTGCGGTAAATCCAGTAAATGCAATGTTTGCTGTGTATTTAGAAAGCGTTTCTTTTCCGATCTCGTTATTCAGATAATCCGTCTCTTCTGTGGTACGTCCATCATTCCAGAGAATTGCCGGGCGGATGACCTGGTCGTCTTTATCCAGAATGACCAGTCCGTGCATCTGTCCACCAAAGCTGATTCCTGCAACCTGGCTCTTATCACACTCAGAAGTCAGTTCTTTGATGCCTTCTACGGACTGGGTAAACCAGTCTTCCGGATGCTGTTCTGACCAGCCCGGATGTGGGAAGTATAATGGGTATTCTTTTGAAACAATTTTTTTGATATCGCCTTTTTCATCCATTAACAGAAGTTTTACTGCGGATGTTCCAAGGTCTACGCCTATATAGAGCATGATGTACCTCCTTGTTAGGGTTTTTGTATCAACCTGACGGATTCGAGGGATTGTGACCAGATTATAGAAAATAAATATTGCATCTTCCAATCGGCAAAGCATTCCGATGAGCCTCTTAGGGCGGAAATTGTGTCCGCAATGGCTTCCACAATTTCTGAGTCTCATCTTCATTGCCTCAAATGGAATCTGCCATATTTATTTTCTATAATCTGGTCCTCAAGACATTGAACCGCCTGCTTGAAACATAAATCCTGTTTTTTAATTCGTGTTTCTTTGTACTATAAAGGGGCGGGTTCATTCATCCGCCCCTTATATGATTGTGTATAGTTTTAATTAGCCCCAAGGATTTTCTGTTGGGTAACGTACACCTTTTGGCTGGTTGTAGCCGATTTCGTCTACCGGTACTCCGATGTATTTGAATACTTCGTAAAGTGCTTTTCCGTAATGTCCGAATGCTACGGCTCCGTGATGCGGGAAGTTCTTTTCAATCAGTACATGACGATAGAATCTGCCCATTTCCGGAATTGCGAAGATTCCGATTGCTCCGAAGGAACGTGTTGCTACCGGAAGGACTTCACCGTGTGCAATGTAAGCTCTCAGTACATTGTCTGATGTGCTCTGCAGACGGAAGAACGTGATATCTCCAGGTTTGATATCTCCTTCAAGTGTTCCCTGTGTTACTTCGATTGGAAGAGATCTTGCCATAATCATCTGGTATTTCATTTCGCAGAATGAAAGTTTGGATGATGCAGTATTTCCACAGTGGAATCCCATGAATGTATCTTTCAGTGTGTAATCGAATTTGCCCTTAATGTCTTCTTCATAAAGGTCAGCCGGTACAGAGTTGTTAATATCAAGGAGTGTTACAGTGTCTTCACTTACAACTGTTCCAATGAATTCGCTGAGTGCTCCATAGATATCTACTTCGCAGGATACCGGAATTCCCTGTGCTGTCAGACGGCTGTTGACATAGCATGGTACAAATCCGAACTGTGTCTGGAATGCAGGCCAGCATTTTCCGGCGATTGCAACATATTTGCGGTATCCTCTGTGTTCTTCTACCCAGTCTTTAAGTGTCAGTTCATACTGAGCAAGTTTTGAAAGGATTTCCGGTTTCTTGTTACCGGCTCCAAGTTCTTCTTCCATCTCTTTTACAATTGCCGGAATTCTTTCATCTCCGGCATGTTTGTTAAATGCTTCAAACAGGTCAAGTTCTGAGTTTTCTTCAATCTCTACGCCGATATTGTAAAGTTGTTTGATCGGTGCATTACATGCAAGGAAATTCAGCGGTCTTGGTCCAAAGCTGATAATCTTCAAATTGTTAAGTCCGATGACTGCTCTTGCGATCGGTTCAAATTCATGGATCATATCTGCGCATTCTTCTGCTGTTCCAACCGGATATTCCGGAATATATGCTTTAATATTACGAAGCTTTAAGTTGTAGCTTGCATTTAACATACCGCAATATGCATCTCCACGTCCCTGGATCAAGTTATTGCCGCTTTCTTCTGCTGCTGCAACGAACATCTTTGGTCCATCAAAGTGTTTTGCAAGCAGAGTCTCTGAGATTTCCGGTCCGAAGTTTCCAAGATATACAACCAGTGCATTACATCCGGCTTTCTTGATATCTTCCAGAGCCTGTACCATATGGATCTCACTTTCTACGATACAGATCGGACATTCGTAAATATGTTCTTCTCCGTATTTTTCTTTGTAAGCTTTCATAAGTGCTTCTCTTCTTGATACAGAAAGGCTTTCCGGGAAGCAGTCACGGCTTACTGCAACAACTCCGATTTTCAGTTCTGGCATGTTATTCATTGTTTTTTTCCTCCTAAAATATGAATCTGTCTGTTCTATTTTGCGATGTCGATATTCTCACCTTTAAGTCCGCACACAGCGCCTTCGATTCCTGCTTCTTCATGTGCGATCAGCCATTTGTTCTTTGCGGTAAGAAGCTTGTCATCAAATGATTTGGTATGGCAGGTCATCAGATCTGTATTGGTTCCCTTTGGAAGAACTACTACTGCCTTAAATCCATTTCCATCTACTCCGCAAGGTGCATAGTGAAGGGTTGTTCCGTACACTTCGATTCCAATTCCTGCCGGGACAAGGAATGCTTCTACTTTTGATGTGTCATATGTAAAATCCGGTTCGATATCCTGCTCTGCCCCCAGAAGCAGAATGATATCTGTCACTGCGACATTCACTTCTGAACTTCTGTGATATTCCAGTGCGTTCAGTTTGCTGTTATGTCCGTTGCAGTATCCAATCTGGATCGGAAGTTCTCCGTAAACTCTCATCTTCAGATCGATTGCAACATCCGTTGCTTCCAGTTCTTCAATAGATGGTTCGTAGATGACATCCTCCGGAAGAGGGGTGTGTTCCATTGCCTTGATCAGCTTTGAAAAATCATACCCATCGATCACACGTCCGTATCTGCTGAATTCTGGATCTGTTACTTTTTTGATTTTCATTTCTTCCACCTTCTTTCTGTCTTATATTCTAACAGGCTAAGTCGGTATCCGCTACCGAAAACTTAGCCTGTTAACTGCACTTTCTTGTCCTTATGCTATTTTTTATTATTTTGCACGTTTCTTAGATTCTACATCAAAAATAACGGCTGCAAGAAGAACAATACCTTTTACAACTTTCTGCCAGTTGGCATCTACACCCATGATAGACATACCGAGGTTGATAACACCCATCAGAGTTGCACCTATGATAACTCCAGGGATTGTACCACTTCCACCGTAAGCGGAAGCACCACCGATGAAGCAGGATCCAATGGCATCCATTTCGTATCCATCACCGGCTGTCGGGTTTGCTGAATTCAGACGGGCGATAACTGCCATTGCTGCAACTGCTGCAAGAAGTCCCATGTTTGCATAAGCGATAAAGTACACTTTATTAGTATTGATACCAGAAAGCTGTGCTGCTTTCTCATTTCCACCGATTGCGTATAAATGACGTCCTACGGTTGTCTTTGATGTCAGATATCCGTAGATCAGAACGATCACTGCTACCCAGATTAAGATCATCGGAATACCTTTGTACTGTGCCAGTCTCCACATAAATGCGATGATTACAATATTTTGTTGCAGGCTTTCGCCACCGTACTGATCTCATCTCCGGTATCAATGATCGGAAAATCTACCTCCAGTCCACCTTTGGCGATCGTATTTGCCGCCTCCGCAAGTTTGATAAGCGGTCTTGTAATCGTTCTGGTCATCATAACGATCCATACAAGTGCTACAAGCATGGATACGGTCAGAAGAAACATACTGAATCCGACAACGTAATTCAGTGTGGATCTCAAAACTGAATAATTCTGCGAGTTTTCAAGAAACACCGACGTATTCAGGCTTCGGACACAGGACTGCAGATAATCATAAAGCTTCTTCGCCTTACTGTATTCTTCGTTATAACAGCTTACATTTCTTCCCCGCTTTACCTCGATCGCACTGCTGGTATCCACCGCACTCATACATACGATAATATCCGGATAAGAAGTATCTAGAATCAGGTCGCGGACATTCTCTTCCGATTCAAACATCCCTGTATTATCGATCACCTTACTGGTCAGCTCGATCTTGGATGCAATAGAAGCTGTCGTCTCTGATATTGCCGTAAAAATAACTTTCGGCGCTGCATTCCTCTCTTCTGAATTCAAAAGAATAGTGACCCGGATCTTCCGGTCTTCCTCTTCTGCCTTGTCAATCTGTGCGGAAACCGCTTCTTCATCGCTCACCTGTACAATAATCCCATCTACCCTGGCCGCAATTGCCATTTCCATCAATTCTTCTGTCGAATATTCACCCGACAGTGTCTCACCAAAATTCTCGATCAGGATCTGGTCTCCTTTCCCGGCATCTTTGGCTCCTTGGTATATCTTCTTCCAGTTTTCTTTATAACTTTTCATCTTCCTTTCTCATTTTACGGAAATCACTTGGTCTTACTCCGTATTTTTTCCGGAATGCTTTGGCAAATGCTCTTCCGTCCGCAAATCCACTATGTTCTGCAATTTTCTCAACCATCGTATCACTGCTTATCAGTTCCCGGTAGGCATATTCCAGACGGATTCCCTGAATATATTCTTTATAGTTGATTTCTGCATATTTGCGAAACATCCGTGACAGATAGGTCGGCGAATACCCGAAAATCTGTGCCAGCCCTTCCAGCGAAAGATCTTTCTGATAATTATCCTTGATATAATTCGTGATCGTAGAAAGTCGGTTCCTGTTCTTGTGATCCCGCACGATCTCCGCACTGACATCAACCTTCCTGTATTTTGTCACCATCAGATAGACCAGCATATAAAAATAACTCTGTACCTTTAATTCATACCCTGTTTTCTTCTTCTGATACGTCACATACATCTTTTCAACCAGTTCAACCAGTCGTTCATCCTGTACGCGTTCGCTGTGGGTAAAACAGATAAACTGCTCATCCGTATAATACCGTTCAAATGTCTGAAGTGGCATCTGCAGTACGATCGTCTTATTCGGAAACGGTGCCGAAATCGAATGCAGCTCATTAGAATTCACAATCACAAATGATTTTTCATCTAAATGGATATCTTCTTCATTGATATAAAAATCCAGCTTTCCTTCCAGTACAACAAACATCTCGATCGACCGGTGCCAGTGCTTTTCCCTGACATAATTTCCGTCTTTTCCTTCAAATAAAAACATCCGGAATGGCAGATCTTCATTCGGCAGAACCAGTTCATGTGAAAATTCCATCTAATTCATCCCCTTCTCTGTACATTCTCTGAGCAGTTTCATAGCATCCTCATACTTTTCAGCAGAAACACCTGCACAGGTGAGTAACATCCTGTTCTTCTCCACTTCAAGAAATGTCATTCCTTTCTTTTTTGCTTTTTCTGCAATCTTTTCTGCGACGCAGTCCTCCGCAAAGGTCAACTGTACCATAAATCCTGCAGCACCAACCTGTACATCCACATCTTTTCCTAAAATCTTTTTTGCACTGTCCGCAAGCTTTTCTGCCTTTGCCAGATGGATCTTCCTGGATTTACGGACCTGACTCGCCAGATGTCCGTCACGGATAAACTGTGTCAGTGCGATCTGCTCGGCCTTGGATGCAGTCTGATTGTAATTATTTTTTCTTTTTTCGTAAGTTTCCATCAGTTCCGGCGGCAGTATCATATAACTGATCCTGATAGACGGAAGCAGCATTTTGGAAAATGTTCCCAGATAAATGACATTCCTTCCTCCCGAAAGTCCCTGCAGGGACGGAACCGGTTTCTGAAAATATTTGAACTCACTGTTATAGTCATCTTCAATGATCAGAAAATGCTCTTTCTCGGCGCGTCCGACCAGTTCCAGTCTTTCCTGGATCGGCATCACCCCACCAAATCTTGTCATCTGTGATGGTGACACGTAATACATTCCAATCTCTTCTTCCGCACTTCCTGCAATCCGGTAGTTATGATCTTCAAAAACCGTCATTCCCTGTACAAACTCACTGTCCCTGAAAAATACGGTTCTCTTTTTATGATTCAGTGGGCACAGAATATGCAGAAGACTCTGTATACCGGCACCGATCACGATCTGATCCGGGCTGCAGATCACACTTCTGGTCTTCTGAATATATTCAGACAGTACTTCCCTGAATTCCTGTTCCCCCTGCGGTTCTCCATAAGAAAGCAGTCTCTCATCTTGACGCATTGCGCTCTTCATATATCTCCGCCATAATTCAAACCGGAAACTCTCTTTATCTACATTTGATGTTGCAAAATCATAGACAACCGGATTCTCCTGCTTCCTTACATGCCGGCTTGCAATCTTTCTGCCCTCTTCCTGCTTCTCGGCAATATCCGTCACATAATATCCACTCTGCGGTCTGGACACAATATAACCTTCTGCTGCCAGAAGCATATACGCATTCTCCATCGTCGTCCGGCTCATCTGCAGCTCGCTTGCACCTTTACGGATCGATGGAAGCTTTGTCTCTGACTTCATCTGCCCGGATAGAATCAGATTCCTGTAATAATGATACACTCTCAGATACCGGCAGTGTTCCTCATTCTGTAATTCCACTCTCATAACTGACCTCTAAAAAATATTTCTTTTTGTATATTTTACAAATGACACTTTTATTTTATTCTATATAAAACACATAAGAAATGCAAGAATTTTTCACTTTGTATTTCGGAAAGGATACTTCAATGATAAAACGAGTCGCTGTTATCAATGATCTGTCCGGTCTTGGTAAATGCTCTCTGACAGCTGCGATCCCGGTTCTTTCCGTCATGGGTGTGCAGGCCTGTCCTCTGCCAACGGCAGTTTTAACCAATCAGACCGGCTACGACAGCTATTACTGTACGGACTTTACCGACAAGATCGATCATTACACAGAAGAATGGCAAAAACGTGGTCTTACCCTGGATGCGATCAGTACCGGATATCTCGGCAGTGCAGATCAGGCGGAAAAAATCCTGAATTTCTGTGAGAAGTTCAGAACCCCTTCCACTCTGCTCTTTGTCGATCCGGTCATGGGAGATTCCGGTGTCAAATATGACATTTTCACTCCCAGACTCCAACAGCAGATGCAGAAGCTTGTATCCCATGCCGATGTGATCACGCCAAATCTTACCGAGCTGTGTCTTTTAACACACTCTGATTTTGCAGGGCTTACCAAGTATAAGGACGAACCGGATTATCTGGACCGGATTGCCCGGATTGCTGCTCCGTTGAAAGAAACGCAGATCCAGACGATCATCGTCACCGGTATTCTTTATCAGGCTCCTTCTGATGATACCGTAAAATATTACAATCTGGTTCTCGAGAACGACCAGATAAGCGTCATTTCCTCTGGAATTCACGGAGGAAGTTATTCTGGCACCGGTGACCTGCTCTCCGCTGTCGTATGTGCCTCGATGGTACAGGGAAAAAGTACAGCTGCAGGCGTGGAAAAAGCATGCCGGTTTATCGAAAGATCTCTGATTGACACCGTTGCCGACCAGATTCCGCGCAATGATGGAATCAATTTTGAATCCCATCTTTCTATGCTACTTGATTGACATTTACAAAATAAATAAAACCCAGGGAGGTAACTATCATGTCATCTACAACCATTAACAATCCAGAACCATCTGCAAATGCACTTTCTCATCAGAAAGTCTCCAGACTGACTTCAACAGCTCTTTTTGCAGCACTGATCTGTGTGACAACTGCTTATATTTTCCATATTCCATTTGGTGTAAATGGCGGATATGTACACATCGGAGATTCTCTGATCTATCTTGCCGCTGCATTTCTCCCAACACCATATGCCATGTTTGCTGGTGCAATCGGTGGTGCCATGGCAGATATCCTGACTGCCCCGGTATATGCACCTGCAACCTTCATCATCAAGATGCTGATCTCCCTTCCGATCACATGTAAAAAGGACAAGATTGTGAATGTACACAACTGTGTCGGCGTTGTTGTTGCCGCTGTAATTTCCTTTATTGGATATTATATCACAGATGTAATCCTGTTCGGAACCTGGGGTGCACTGATTCCTTCGATTGTAGGAACCCTTGCCCAATCAGGCGGAAGTGCTGTGATCTTTATCATTCTTGGTTCCACTCTTGACAAAGCCGGTTTCAAGAGTACAATGAAAAACAAATTTGGAATTTAGTCAAATATTTAATTATACGCAAATGACAGGTGGTTCTTGAATATCCGCCTGACCTTCAAAGAGGAGATTTTATTATAATGTCAGATATCATTTACACATTTAAAAACAATGCATATTTTAACATCACCAACCGCTGCACTTGCAAATGTATTTTCTGCATCCGTAACGAGCATGAAGCCATCGGAGAGGCAACAGAACTTTGGCACGACCACAATCCTTCTTTCGAAGAGATCAAGGCAGCTATTGATGCTTTTGATTTTACAAATTATCCGGAAGCCGTCTTCTGCGGCTACGGGGAACCGACCTGTGCCTACGATAATCTGATTGCTGCTGCAAAATACATGAAAGAAAAACATTCGGAAGTTCTTCTTCGCGTCAATACCAACGGACTTGGCGAACTCTTCAATAAAAAGCCGATCGCAGAAGAAATGGCAAAATATATCGATGCCGTATCGATCAGCCTGAATGCGCCAACTGCCGAACGTTACCAGGAAGTTACACAGCCTTGTTTTGAAAATGCATTCCCGGATATGCTTGCTTTCGCTGAAAAATCCAAAAAATTATTCTCTTCTGTCCAGTTCAGTGTGGTCAGCATCATTTCACAGGAAGAAATCGATGCTTCACAGAAGATTGCGGACGAAATGGGGATTCCGTTGAAAGTTCGAATTTATTCGTAAGTTCATTCTCTTTTCTACTATAATTAACAAAGGGACGGCTGCCATACTTTGCGCTGTGCTGGCAGAAGGACCAAAAGAAACCGGACTAATTCCATTATGCAAACCATTCCGATTGTTATTCTCCCTTTCAACTCTGGTTCGATGTTTAACGAAAATAATACATGTTTTCCAATAAATGCCCGATAGTCAAATGTTTTCAATTAAACAACAGACTCCTCATCCCTTCTCAAAGTTTTCTCCTGCTTCGTTCTGAATTGCTGTTATCTTACCAATATCACCACATTTTATTCGATAAAGTTCAAAGAGCGCCAGCCACAAAAGGAATCGTTCGGATTCTATTTTGCGCTATGGAGATGAGACTCAGGAAGCATGGAAGCCTTTGCTGAACATGCTTCCCGTCCTAAGAGGCGCATCGGAATGGTTAGCACAACTTGAATCCGAACGATTCCTTTTGTGGCTAGTGCTCACTCAACCTCTATCATTCGCCAAACAAAAATGACCATATACTTTCGTATACAGCCATTCTGTATTCTCTCAAAGAGAAAACTTTCACATTTTTATCCAAAAATCCCTCCGATCACAACGTAAGACAGGATATACATGATCACCGATGCCATGCATACGCCGACTACGATTGCTCCGAAAGCTTTTTTCCAGTCGATGCCAAGGAGGGATGCGACAAGAGCTCCGGTCCAGGCTCCGGTTCCCGGAAGCGGGATTCCTACGAAGAGTACCAGCCCCCAGAATTCATATCTGCTGATCCGATCACTTTTGCTCATCGCTTTTTTCTCCAGCTTTTCTACAAGCGGACGGAAAAGGCGCGTCTTGCGCAGCCATGCAAAAATCGGACGGATCAGAAGCAGGATAAACGGAATTGGGATCAGGTTCCCCACCAGACAGATCGGGATTGCACGCCAGGTCGGGATATTTAAAAACGCCGGACCTGCCGCAAGGATTCCTCCCCTGAGCTCCAGAATCGGAATCATTGAAATAATAAAGATAATCAGTTCTTTGGCAGCCTTGCCACCCAGATGGGTTACAAACCACTGTACTAAAGTTTCAGTCATACAAATCTCCTATTTTTTACTTATTAAATCGGTGTTCGACGTGTCAATAAGCATAAATTGTTTATTTTTGTAAGCACAAACGCAATTTATGTTTTTAACACTTACATCATATATTCACGGAGGAAGGCAAAGAGTGCTTCCATCTCTTCTCTCGTACCGATCGTCACACGCAGATATTGCTCAATCCGCTCGCTTCCCCAGAAACGCACATAGATTCCTTTTGCTTTCATTGCTTCAAAGAGTTCTTTTGCATCGTATTCCGGATGTGATACAAAGATGAAGTTTGCGCTTGGTTTTGGGAATACAAAGCCGAGCTTTTTGAATTCTTCTTCTGCCCAGTCTCTTGTCTCCACAATTTTACGTGTTGTCTCAGCAAAATATTCTTTATCTTTTACCGCTTCTGCTCCGTATACCAGAGAAGTTTTGTTCATAGTATAAGAATTGAACGAATATTTTGCATCGTTTAAATACTTGATCAGGAGCGGACTTGCGATTGCATATCCAATACGCATTCCAGCCATCGATCTTGCCTTTGAAAATGTCTGCGTAATGATCAGGTTGTCATATTTGTCCAGAAGCGAAAGTGCTGACTCTCCTGCGAAATCAATATATGCCTCATCCACAATCACAATAACATCCTGATTGTGTCTGATGATATCTTCCACAAATTCCAGATCTTCATAGATGGATGTCGGTGCATTTGGATTCGGGAAGATCACACCACCATTTTCCGGATAATAATCTTCTTTTATGATATGGAAGTTTTCATCTACCTTCTTGCATTCGTATGGAATCCGGTAAAGATCCGCCCATACTTTGTAGAAGGAATATGTAATATCCGGAAAGAAAACCGGTTTTTCCGAGTTAAAGAAGGTAAGGAAACACATAGAGAGAACATCGTCAGATCCCACTCCCACAAAAACCTGATCTTTTCCAACATGATAAAAGTCCGCCAGTGCACTGACCAGTGCATCAGATGTCGGATCCGGATACAGCCTTAAACTGTCCACATGACCCTCCAGCTTTTTCATTGCCGCAAGAACTCCCGGTGCAGGTGGGTACGGATTCTCATTGGTATTCAGTTTGATCACTTTTTTCTGTGGCTGTTCACCCGGAACATAAGGTTCTACTTTTCGGATATTTTTCTCAAATTCTCTCATCTTGCTTTCTCACCTTTCTGTCACATCTTTTGCTTTTGTCTTATCCTAGCTGATATTCTTTTGCAAGCTCTTTGAATTTCGGCAGTGCATTTACGATTGTCTCATAAGCTACACAATACGCAATTCTGACATATCCTGCACATCCAAAAGAACTTCCCGGTACCAGAAGCAGATTATATTTTTTTGCTTCCTGGCAAAATGTCTTTTCATCCTTGATCGGAGTCTTCATGAACAGGTAAAATGCACCCTGCGGTTTGACACATTCAAATCCACATTCTATGAGTCCCTGATAAAGAGTCTCCCTGTTTCTGTTATAGTATGAAATATCGGTTTTCTCATGCAGACATCTTGCAACTACCTTCTGCTGCAGGGTTGGCGCATTGACAAATCCAAGAATACGGTTTGCAACATTTGCTGCTGCAATGAGTGTCTCTGAATCTTTTACATCATCCGGAATCACCAGATATCCGATTCGCTCTCCCGGCAGGGAAAGAGATTTACTATAAGAATATCCTACAATTGTATTGGCATAATACTTGGTCAGATACGGTACATCCACACCATCATAAGCAAGCTCACGGTATGGCTCATCAGAGATAAGATAAATCTCTGTTCCGTATTCGTTCTGCTTCTTCTCCATGATCTCTGCCATCTTCCTGATCGTCTCTTCGGAATAGACAACACCGGTCGGATTATTCGGTGTATTAACGATCACTGCTTTTGTCTTCGGTGTGATCTTTGCCTCAAATTCATCCAGCTTCGGCTGAAAATCTACGGTATTCGGTGAGATTTCAACCAGAACACCGTCAAAATTATTGACATAACTTCTGTACTCTCCAAAGTACGGTGCAAATGTGATCACTTCATCTCCCGGATTTAACAGTGCTTTTAAAATAACATTCAGTCCGCCTGCTGCGCCAACTGTCATCGTAATATTTTTTGCTGCAAATGCAGTACCAAATCGCTCATTCAGAGATTCAGCTACAGCCTGGCGAACATCTTCATATCCCGCATTGCTGTTAGTATATCCATGAAGCACCAGTTCATCTTCTTCATCCAAAATATCAAGAATCGCCTGCTTTACGGCTTTCGGTGCCGGTACATTTGGATTACCGAGACTGAAATCAAATACATTTTCCGGTCCGTAAATTTTTGCAAGACGATTTCCCTCTTCAAACATGGCGCGGATCGCCGAGCTGTTTGCCACCATATTTTCCATCTTCTTAGATATCATCTTTTGCACACTCCTTTTCGCTGTCTTCTTTTAATGTCACAACACCTTTTTCTACCATAAATACCGGTTTGTAGGAAAGCTTGGCCTTTCTTAATCCTTCTTCTCCAACATCATCTTCCCGGTTGGTATATTTGTATTTTCCGGCAATTTCATGCTCTACGAACTGCTGGTTGATCATGGTATACGCACCTTCAATATCCGCATAAGCTTTTTCGATATGAACCACAAAGGTATCGTCATTTACCGCTTCTCCAATCGTAAATGCAACAATCTCATCACCAACTCTGAGCAGACCTCCGATCAGGTTCAGTTCTTTGTAAAGGCGCAGTGAATTGAGTGTTACACACATCTCGGAATTCTTCTCTTCATCATCTTCACAGCCATTCAGATTCCGCCATTTCAGTGCCATCTGAAAACACTCTTCCAGATTATCCTCTGTAATCGTTTCGTAACTCCAGTTATCTCCGTGAAGTGCTTTAAATTTATTGACGTGATTCCGCTTGCCGTGCAGCTTTTTGCCGGAAAGTGTTGCAAGTTTCTCACTTTCATAGACATAATCCGCCTCATCTCTGTGATAGGTGATGTCGAATTTGCCTGGAAACCATGTTTCAAGCTTGGCAAAATTCTCTTTTGTCACCCCATACAGACAGAATGGAACGCCTTTTTCTTTCTCCCACTTCATGATATCTTCAATCGCTGCTTTTACATCTTCATCTTCACCTGCCGGAAATGCATAGCCGTAACCTGCACTGTTGTCCCGGAACAGGAGAACGTTATTATATTGTGCAAATTCTACTTCGTAAAACCTTGCCCACAGATATACATTTGCAAAAGTACGGTCGCAACTTCTGCTTGGGTACTTTTTGAAATAAAAATCAATAAGATCCCGGTCTGTCAGTTCTGGTCTTTTAAATTTTGCTTCTGTCATAAAAAATCCTTCCATATTCCGCTTTTTTGCGGTACTGTCTGTTAGTATACCACATTTTGAGTGGATTTTTGCGGTTTTCTTGTATTTTTTTGTGTTACTTGTAAAGTTAGTGAGCCAGGTATCCAAATAGAACATGCCAGATTCCACTCGGCAAACCATTCCGATGAACCTCTGAAAGCGGCAATTATGTCAGCAATGGCTTCCATAATTGCCTGAGTTTCATCTCCATTGCCTCGGATGGAATCTGGCATGTTCTATTTGGGTACCTGGCAGATCTACTTTACTGGTTATGACTGTTGCCCCAGTACGAGGTTTTTTGCCAAACAGGAAACCGCAAAAACGGCTTTATTTGTTCGTTTGTTCCGGTATGATTTTCTTCGACAGACATAAAAACGCAAAACGGCTTTGTTGATTCGGTTGATCCGCTACTGTTTTCTGAAATAAAAACTATTTCAGTCTATAGATGAATACTGGGAGTGGGGGATCGTTTTTGCGGTTGTAGTAAGCGTTTACGATTACGAGCCATTTTTTGGAGTCTAATGTTTTGAGATAATTCAAAATAGCTTCTTTTTCTTCGTAGCCGGTGTCACCGCCGCTGTAGATGCAGAGGTTTATGATGCCGCCTTTTTTGAGCAGGTTAAGGGCTGACTCAATGGCGGTGAGACTGGTGGCTGCGCGGGTTGCGATTTTGTGGTCACCGCCAGGGAGGTAGCCGAAATTGAAGATGATGACCTTGGCTTCTTCTTTTACATATGTCTGCATTTTTTCGTGACCGTCCTGGATCAGCTTGGCTCTTGTCGACAGGTTCGCTTTTTCGAGGCGTTCTCTGGTGTGAGCAATCGCCATCTCTTGCACATCAAAAGCATAGACATTTCCGGTCTCTCCGACTTTCTGGCACAAAAACTCCGTGTCACCGCCGTTTCCGGCGGTGGCATCAATGCAGATATCCCCTTCTTCTATATACTCTTCTAAAATGTGATGGCAATATTCTGTGATCTGAAAATTCATGTCCTAAACCTCCTGCTTATGTTCGCGCATTGCCTCGATGATCTGTGCGATCAGAGCTTCCTTCTTTTGTTATCATTTTCTGTCACTTATCTGTCTTTTATTTACCGGGCAATCCATTCGGAATTTTCTGGCGAATAAAAATTAAGCATTTCCCGTACTTCTTTTTCGTTATCGAATGGGTTTCTGATAATCTTATACTCTTTACCTTCCCATGGGATGGTGATCTTACTGTTTTTTACCGTCATCTGCTCGATGGCTGTCCGTGGCAGCTGTACGAGTTCATTGCCATCCTTGTCATAGAATGCCATACCATTGTCCCAGTAAATGATCACACGCATCCTTTTCATTCCATAGCTGCGCGTAACCAGGCACACCACTGCGATCACAAGGAACCAGATACTGTAAGTCAGCCCGCCAGCAATCCCGCTTCCTATTGCGCACAGAATGCAGAAAACTGCAAATGGAAGCATCAGATATTTAACGGTCATGCCGCTGTAATACCCGGATACCAGACAATGAAAACTGCCCTTCCATTCATTTCCGAATTTCGCAGCTTCCTGCTGTGTCTTCTTCTGGATCACCTGATTCACCGCCTGCATGATGGCATTTCGAACCAGACGCTGTACAATATGTCCCATCTTTTGACCTCCTCATGTTCTCTCATTTATGTCAATTTTAGCATATCCTGTTACTTTTTCAACCACTCAGCGTTATATATGATATAAGTTTTTCTTATATCACTATTCATAGAATGTATTTCCCATTTTCTCCCATTTCTCCTAAATTAGAAGTATCGACTTATGGAGGTACTGACCAATGAAACTTACTACAAAAAGAAAAGAACAGATTTCTTCTGTTCTCATCATCTGCCTGGGAAATATACTCAACGCTTTTTCAGCCAGAGTCTTTCTTCTTCCGGCTGACCTTGTTGCCGGTGGCACGACCGGAATCGGGCTGATCCTGCAGCGCATAACCGGGATCCCTCTTTCCTCTCTGGTGCTCGCTTTCAACATTATCATGCTGGTGCTTGCCTATATTTTTCTCGGGAAAAAATATACATTATCTGCAATTTTAAGCTCTTTTATGTATCCGATCGCGCTGGAATTCTTCAATCAGATCCTTGGAGATTATGTTCTGACAGACAATCTGATCCTATGCACACTCTTTGCTGGCATCGGAATCGGGATCTCCCTTGGAATGATCATCCGTACCGGTGCTTCTACCGGTGGCGTAGACGTTCCGCCACTGATCTTAAATAAATATTTCCGTTTTCCTGTTTCAGCCGGATTGTACATCATTGACTTCTTTGTCATCTTGGGGCAGGCACTTTATCAGCCAGTTGACAAGGTACTATATGCAATTTTGTATGTAATCATTTACACCCTTGTCATGAACAAGCTGATCGTCAGCGGAACTTCAAGGATTGCTGTTCAGATCATCAGCAAACATTCAGATGAAATCCGTAATTTTGTACTTACCCAGATTGACCGCGGTGCAACCATCATTCCAGTTCAGGGTGGCTATCTGAACCAGCAGCTGAATATGGTACTCACCGTCATCTCCAACCGTGAACTCGTCCAACTTGAAAAAAATGTTCATCAGATCGACCCGGAAAGCTTTATCATCGTTTCCCAAGTACAGGAAGTCCAGGGACGCGGATTTAATCTGGACAAACACTGGAAACCAGAGTAGTCAGATACCTCTGAAATTCCCGGATTTCCGGCTCTTTTTTCTTTGATTTCAGGCAGGCAAAATAAAGACTGTCCTGCCTGGCTGGAACCAGTGGCACCGCCGTAACCCCATAGTATTCTGCAAAGGACTTTGGTCCGATCGCGATTCCGCTTCCGCTTTTCACCATCTTCATCACCGTATCGATGCTGTCTGAGCGGATGACTCTCTTCCATGTGATATTCTGTTCACCATATGTCTTTCTGAGGAGACGGTCTTCCACCGAATGCTCCAGTCCTGTGAGCATAGTATATTCTCTGCAATCCATGATTGAAGCATTTTTCTTCTGCGCGAGCGGATGATCCGGTGCCGTCAGTATACACTGCTTCTCACGGATCAGTTCTTTTGCAAAACAGACACATTTCTCCATGCCGATTTCATTTTCCGGCATCCGGTCCAGTGCCATATCAAGGGAACCGTCCTTGATCGCCGCATATGCATCCAGCCCAGCCTCCGTATAAAATGTCACCTCGAGCTCCGGATGCCTTTCAAAATATCTGGCAATCTTTGGAAACAGTCTGTTGGAATAGACTCTGGCACCAAGTCCGATTTTTAATTTTTTATGTTCTGTTCCCGAAATCACTTCTTCTTTAAAACGATTCCAGTCTTTTAGCATTTCTTGCGCTTTTTGGTAAAAAATATTCCCTTTTTCGGTAAGTTCCAGTCCTTTGCTTGTCCTGTGAAATACGCAGTATCCCAGTTCCTTTTCCAGATTCCGGATCTGCTGGGACAGAGCAGGCTGCGAGACGAAAAGGTACTCTGCTGCGTGGGAAATGCTTTTGCAATTTGCGATTTCTACAATGTAAGTTAATTGTTGTATGTTCATTCAACGCCTCTGTTTTGTTTTTCGGTATATAAAAATCCCCCATACGGGACATTTCTGTTTTCTTGACCTGTATGAGGGTATCCTATTACTATTTTTTAGCAGGAGTGCGTCCTGCAAGCCATCCTCTGACGGTTTCAATATTTGCTTTTATTGTCCGATCAATATGGGCGATCGGGCATGTTCTTGAAATCCATCTGCACTTCGTTGTCAATAACTGTGAGTTCTTCAGCATCCATAATAATTCGAAGAACATACTCACAAGCTTTCCTGTCTTTATACACTTTTGCCTGCTTCTATTATACTGCCTCATTCATCGATGCCAGCTTTGCTGCCTGATCTGCTGCGATCAGGCTGTCAATGATTTCATCCAGATCTCCGTTCATAATGCTGTCCAGCTTATGAAGCGTAAGCTTGATTCTGTGATCGGTCACACGTCCCTGTGGGAAGTTGTAAGTACGGATCTTTTCAGAACGGTCTCCGGTACCGATCTGGCTTCTTCTTGCCTCAGCCTCTGCAGACTGCTTCTTCTCCAGTTCCAGTTCATACAACTTGGAACGCAGAAGACGGAATGCCTTTTCCTTGTTCTGCAGCTGTGATTTTTCAGTCTGGCTGTAGATCACGATTCCTGTCGGATAATGAGTCAGTCGTACAGCAGAGTCTGTGGTATTGACACACTGACCACCGTTACCAGATGCACGCATAACATCGATACGAATATCTTTTTCATCGATCACAACGTCAACTTCTTCTGCTTCCGGCATCACTGCTACGGTAATGGTTGAAGTATGGATACGTCCGCCGCTTTCTGTCTCCGGCACACGCTGTACACGATGTACACCACTTTCATACTTCATACGGGAATATGCTCCCTGTCCTGTGATCATAAATACAACTTCCTTGAATCCGCCGATTCCGTTTTCATTGAGAGAGATCATCTCTGTCTTCCAGCGTCTACTGTCTGCATAATGTACATACATACGGTAGATCTCAGCCGCAAAAAGGGCAGCTTCATCTCCACCTGCACCTGCACGGATCTCCACGATAACGTTCTTGTCATCGTTCGGGTCTTTTGGAAGAAGAAGGATCTTGAGCTCCTGTTCCAGCTCTTCGACTCTCTTCTTAGACTCACTGAGTTCTTCTTTTGCCAGCTCTTTCATCTCTTCATCGGATTCTTCCTCCAGAAGAGAAAGACTGTCTTCAATGTTCTGTTTACAATTTTTATATTCTTTATATGCCTCAACAATCGGGGTCAGATCATTCTGTTCTTTCATCAGCTTGCGGAAACGTGACTGGTCATTCACCACGTCCGGTTCCTGAAGCTCACCCATAATCTCCTCATAACGAATGAGCAGATCTTCTAATTTATCAAACATTTCTTTTCCTCCTGTTATTTGCTATGCCTATTGTACACGCCACTTACCACACGGTCAAGACCTGCCAGATCCTTTTGCGTTGAAACCTGTTCAAATCCAGTCTCTTTCAGCAATTTTTCCACATCTGCACTCTGGTCATATCCAATCTCCATCACAAGCCAGCCGCCGTCTGTCAGATATTTCGGAACCTTTTCTGCCAGGATCCGGTAAAAATAAAGACCGTCCTCTTTTCCGTCCAATGCCTCATACGGGTCATGAAGACGTACCTCTGCTTCCAGCTCTTCGATCACTTTTGTCGGGATATAAGGTGGATTCGATGTGATCATGTCAAATGTTCCTGTAATATTTTCAAACATATCAGTCTGGATCCACTTACCGCTCACTCCCAGCTTTTTGGCATTTTTTTCAGCCACTTTCAGAGCTTCTTCTGAAATATCTGCACCTTCTATGACAATCTGCGGATTTCTCAGTTTCAGGCTGATTGGGATACAGCCTGAACCGGTACACATATCCAGCACTTTTACCGGATTTTCCTTTTTCATAAGAAGCAGTCTTTTTTCTGCTTCCTCTACAAGAATCTCAGTATCCTGTCTTGGCACAAGTACATGTTCATTGACTGCAAATTCATATCCCATAAATTCCTGAACCCCGGTCAGATGCTGCACCGGAATCCGGGTTTTTCTGCAGCTTACCAGCTCAAAGAACCGGTCTTCTTCATTTTTCGGCATTCTTTCAAAACCATCCACATAATATCTGGTCCTTGTCATGCCGGTCACATGCTCCAGCAGGATCCAGGAATCACTTTCCGGCTCCGGAATCCCCGCCGCTTTCAATTCACCTGTGGCTTTCTGATATGCTTCCTGATAGGTCACAGCTTTTACTCCTCTTCCTTATATCCGAAATTCTCTCTCAAATACGCTTTCCAGTCAAACACCGCTTCTACAGCCGCAATCCCGACCTCGATCATCTCATCGTCCGGTTCCTTTGTCGTAAGCCCCTGCAGCCAAAGTCCCGGCTTACTTAAGATACACACGACCGGATTCTCACTGCTTCCTGCCCATTTGATCAACTCATAAGAAATACCAGCAATCACCGGAAGAAGTGCAATTCTCACAATCACTCTCATCAGCGGAGATTCTACCCTTACAAAAAATAAAAGAACGATTCCCACGATCATGACAAACAGCATAAAGCTGGTTCCACATCTTTTGTGTTCTTTAGAGCTCTTTCTAACATTTTCAACAGTCAGTGGAAGTCCATGTTCAATACAGTTGATACACTTATGCTCCGCGCCATGATAGCGATACAAACGCTTAATATCGTTCATTACCGAAATTCCGCCCACATAGGCAACAAAAATCGCAATGCGGATGATTCCCTCAATGATAATCCGAACTGTATAGGAAGAAATCCATTTCTTCAGCAAATCTGACAAAAAATACGGAAGTACCATAAAAATACCGATCGCAAGTGCAAAAGATACAACCATCGTCAGCGTCATCAAAAGCTTTTCCATACGCTCCTGCTTCTTTTCTTCGGCTTCGGTCATCTCTTTTTCTTCCTCTTCCTCATAGAAGCTTGCTGACCAGGTCAAAGTCTTCATCCCCAGCACCAGAGAATCAACAAAATTAAAGATTCCTCTGACAAAAGGCAGCTTCGTAAGTGCCGTATATTTTCCAACTACACTTTTATATGTATCTGTTGTAACTTCTATCTCTCCGTCAGGCTTTCTCACCGCAACCGCATAACGGTCTTTATTCTTCATCATCACGCCTTCGATGACAGCCTGACCACCAATATTCGAAGATTTCATATTCTGTTATGTCCTTTTTAATTCATCGTATACACAAAATAGGCTGAGATTTCACAATCCCAGCCTGTTGAATTCTCTTATTACTGAATTCCGTATTTTTTGTTAAACTTGTCAACACGACCTCTGGCCTGAGTTGCTTTCTGCTGTCCTGTGTAGAACGGATGACATTTAGAGCAGATTTCTACGTGGATTTCTTTGCTTGTAGAACCTGTTACGAATGTATTCCCACAGTTGCAAGTTACAGTTGCCTGATAGTAATCTGGATGGATTCCTTCTTTCATGATTTTCACCTCTTCTTGTTTTATTCGTTTTACGCGCTTTCACGCGGCTAATATCTTTAAACAGCTATGTTAGCATAACATAGTTTTTTTCTAAATGCAAGTAATTTTCTAAATAAACTTTGTTTTTTTGACCATTTGGACAAATTCTACGTTATTTTTCGTGCGGTCAAACATATTCAGAATGCTGTCTACCGCTTCATCTGACTTCATTCCGTTTAATGCACGGCGCATAATATCCACTGCTTCCTGCTCCTCTTTCGTAAGAAGCAGATCCTCTCTTCTTGTTCCGGATTTCGGGATATCGATTGCAGGAAAGATTCTCTTTTCAGAAAGCTTCCGGTCAAGCACCAGTTCCATATTACCGGTTCCCTTAAATTCTTCGTAGATGACATCATCCATCTTGCTTCCGGTATCTACAAGTGCGGTTGCGAGGATAGTAAGGCTTCCTCCCTCACGCATATTTCTCGCTGCACCAAAGAAACGTTTCGGCATATGAAGTGCTGCCGGATCAAGACCACCGGACAGGGTTCGTCCGCTCGGTGGAACAACCAGGTTGTATGCTCTTGCCAGACGGGTAATGCTGTCCAAAAGGATCACAACGTCCTTTTTGTGCTCAACCAGACGTTTTGCACGCTCGATCACCATCTCTGACACACGTTTATGATGCTCCGGAAGCTCATCAAAGGTCGAATAAATAACTTCCACATTATCCCCTTCAATGGCTTCTTTGATGTCGGTTACTTCTTCCGGACGTTCATCGATCAGAAGGATCAGAAGATGGATCTCCGGATTATTCTTCCTCATAGAAAGCGCCACCTGCTTCAACAGGGTTGTCTTACCTGCTTTCGGCGGTGATACGATCATGCCTCGCTGTCCCTTACCAATTGGAGAGATCAGATCCATAACACGCATTGCAGTGCTGCTCTTTCCCGCTTCCAGTCTGAGACGTTCATTTGGGAAAATCGGTGTCATATTTTCAAAGTTCATTCTGCGTCCTGCTTCTGCCGGAGACATTCCATTGATCTTGGTCAGATACAGAAGCGCACTGAATTTTTCAGACTGTGTCTTTACTCTTGTATTTCCTGTCAGGATATCCCCTGTCTTCAGGCTGAATCTGCGGATCTGCGATGGTGATACATATACATCTTCCTCGCCCGGCAGATAGTTCTGGGAACGGATAAATCCGTATCCATCCATGACTTCCAAAATTCCATTCACCGTACGTCCACTGTCGAGCTGTTCAATATCTGCGGTTCCGGCTTTTTCGGATTTTACTTCCTCCTTCGCCTCTTTTATTGAAACTTTGTCATCTTCTTCCAGCATAAGATCGATCAGATCTGCTTTTTTCATCGTTGAAATTCCGCGAAGTCCGCGCGTTTTTGCCACCTCTTTTAATGTAGAAAGAGGCAGGGACTCATATTTTTCTCTCGTCATATGTTCTATATTCCTCCTTTATTCCAATTACTTTTCTTATCCAAAAAAATATTAAACTTTTAACATTGGGAAATCTTGTCTGAACTGACTAATCTGCTTTTGATAAACCCAAGTATACATCATTTTGCACAAAATATAAAGAAGTTTTTTGAATTGCTTTCATATATTTAAAATGTTATCATAAATGTATAGGAAAACTTTAATCAAAGGAGGACGTATTAAATGTCAGCAATTGAACAAGCACTTGAGATGCATGAAAAATGGAATGGTAAAATTGAAACCACAGCAAAGGCTCACGTCAACACGCGTGAAGACCTTGCAATTGCATATACACCGGGGGTTGCAGAACCTTGCAAGGTTATCGCAAAAGACCCGGATGCAGCCTACAAGTATACCATGAAAGCCAACACCATTGCCGTAGTATCTGACGGAAGCGCTGTCCTTGGACTTGGCAATATCGGAGCAAAAGCTGCGATGCCGGTTATGGAAGGAAAAGCTGTTCTTTTCAAAGAATTTGGCGGTGTCAATGCCGTACCGATCTGTCTGGACACTCAGGATACCGAAGAGATCATTAAGACCGTTGTCAATATTGCACCGGCTTTCGGCGGAATCAATCTGGAAGATATCTCTGCTCCTCGCTGTTTCGAAATCGAAACACGCTTAAAAGAGCTTCTTGATATCCCTGTTTTCCATGATGACCAGCACGGAACCGCTATCGTTGTTCTTGCAGGTATCATCAATGCACTTAAAGTTACCGGTAAGAAAAAGGAAGACTGCAAAATCGTTGTAAACGGAGCCGGAAGCGCCGGAGTTGCAATCACAAAGCTTCTTCTCTCTTACGGTTTCCCGCACCTGACCATGTGTGATAGTAAAGGAATCCTTTCCGAAGAATCTCCAAATCTCAACTGGATGAAGAAAGAGATGATAAAAGTAACAAACCTGGATCACAAGACAGGTACTCTCGCCGATGCACTCAAAGGTGCTGACATTTTTGTCGGTGTATCTGTTCCAAACATTCTTTCCCAGGAAATGGTTGCTTCCATGAACAAAGATGCTATTCTCTTTGCCCTGTCAAACCCGGTACCGGAGATCATGCCGGATCTTGCAAAAGCTGCAGGCGCAAAAGTTGTCGGAACCGGACGTTCTGACTTCCCGAACCAGGTCAACAACGTTGTCGCTTTCCCTGGTATCTTTAAAGGTGCATTAGAGGGACGTGCACCACAGATCACCGAAGAGATGAAGCTTGCCACAGCAAAAGCAATCGCTGGACTTGTTCCGGATGAAGAGCTGAACGAGGACAATATTCTTCCGGAAGCTTTTGACCCTCGCGTATCACAGGTCGTAAGCGAAGCTGTCAAAGCTCTGATTTAATCTTATGAATACAAGAACCTATGATAGCAATCGCCCGCAGGAAATATCCTGCGGGCTTACTTACAAAAAAGGAACTCCTCAGCGCTGGGGAGAACGGCGCTACTATGCACTGGACTACTATCTGAAACAGAATTTCGGTGAGAAACTGTACAAGATTTCTTTAAACGGAGGCTTCTCCTGTCCGAACCGGGACGGAACCTGCGGCACACGCGGTTGTATCTTCTGTAGCGAAGGTGGATCCGGCGATTTTGCCGCTTCTTCTTCTCTTTCTGTTGCCGACCAGCTTGCCTATGGGAAAAATCTTGTCCGCCCCAAATACAACGGGCACAACTATATCGCCTATTTTCAGGCATATACCAATACCTATGCACCAGCCTGTCATCTGCGCCGGATCTTTACCGAAGCGATTTCTGATCCAGAAGTACGCATTTTATCTATCGCAACGCGTCCGGATTGCCTTTCACCTGAAATCCTTACACTGCTTACCGAACTAAATGCCATTAAACCGGTCTGGGTAGAGCTTGGACTTCAGACGATCCACGAACGCACTGCCAACTGGATGCGCCGTGGTTATCCACTTTCCGTCTTTGAGCAGGCGGTCCATTCCCTTCACGCGATTGGGGTACAGATCATCACCCACGTAATTTTATTTCTTCCGGGAGAATCTGAAGCAGATATGCTCGCAACCATCCATTATCTGAACGCTCTTCCGATTGACGGAATCAAGCTGCAGCTTCTCCACGTTCTGAAGCATACCGATCTGGCAGATTTTTACAGGCAGGAACCTTTTTATATTCCAGATATGAACTCTTATTTTCATCTGCTCGGAAAATGTATCGCTTCGCTCCGTCCTGATATTGTCATTCACCGTCTGACTGGTGACGGACCAAAATCTCTTCTTATCGCACCGCTCTGGACCGGCAATAAACGGTTAGTACTCAATCAGATGCAGCGCTATTTAAAAGAGCAGAATCTCTGGCAGGGAAAAGAATATACTACATTTTAAGGAGGCAGCCCTATGGCAGAAGCATTTACACTTTATAAACTCATCATTCTATACATGCTGGACAAAGTTGATTTTCCTCTGACCAACTCCCAGATTTCTGAATTTGTCCTGGACAAAGGATATACCGATTATTTCAAACTCCAGCAGGCTCTTTCTGAACTTGCGGACGGTGGTCTCATCCTGAAAGAATCCACTCACAACCGCACTCTTTTCCATCTGACGGAAGATGGGAAAGGGACGATTCATCTTTTCCAGGATAAAATCTCAAAGCCAATCCAGGATGATATTGACCACTTTTTACAGACAAAACAGTATGATCTGAAAAATGAAGTTTCCGTAAAGGCGGATTATATGAAAAATGCAGGAGAGGAATATTCCGTGCGATGTCAGGTCTTTGAAAATCACGAACCCCTGATCGATCTGACCCTTTCTGTACCGACCGAAAAAGAAGCGGCGGCAATTGCACTCAACTGGCAGAAAAAAAATCAAGTCGTCTATGCGTGGCTGATGTCTCAGTTATTGTGATGGATGTGAATGATACGGTTCGCAAATTAAGGCTGTGATTGGACAATGATACACTTGAATCTCACGACATGAAAACTCTACGTTGTTCTTTGGGCAGATCTCAGCTACGTTCTTGAAAGCTTGCAAGCCTCATGCCTGCTCCAAAAGAGCTGAATCCCGGGCGCGGACAGAAAACAAATGGATAAGGATTCCATGTTTGTGCTATGGAGATGAGACACAAAAATTGTGGAAGCCCTTGCTGACACAATTTTCGCCTTAAGTGGCTCATCGGAATGGTCAGCACAAAGGAATCTGCTCTATTTGTTTTCTGTCCGCGTCCGACCACAACCTACAAAAAAAGCAGACCGTCCCATATTCCGATCTGCCTAAATAACCACCACAAAACTGATGAATTTCCTTTCTTCTATTTCTTCCATTCCCACCGTAATTTCTCCGTGGTAACGGTTCACAAGCATCTTTGCATTATAAAGTCCCAGTCCATGCTTTTTTCCATCTTCTTTCGTAGAAAATCCTTTTTCAAAGAAATGACTGATCTCGCCAAGTCCTATATTTTCGACCTGATTCTTTATCGTGAAGATAAGCTTATCATTCTGGGAATCAATTTCGATCAGTACCTGATTTTTTTCTTCGGTACAGGCTTCGTATGCATTGTCGATCAGGGTTCCAACAATCTCGATCAGGTGGTGTTCGGAAATGCCGGAAACGATTTCTTTGTTCCACACGCGGATATCGGTCCGGACATATTCCGGCGCACGGACAATTTTACTGTAGATAAACCCTGCCAGGATTTTATCGCTGATCTTCAGAAGAGGGAGATACTTCCTGCTGTCATCTTCTCTGGCGATTTCCGTAATATATTCAGACTGCTTTGCTACCAGTTCTTCATAATTGTCGATGGTCAGATGCATATTCAGGATTGCATTCAGATGATTGTCAAATTCATGCTGTTTGGCACGGATTTCTTTGACCAGTTCTTCCAGCGGAATCAGATAGTTCTGATAAAGCCGCAGTTCATTTTCCTTCTGGCGTATCAGTACATAATTACTTCTCCAGTCCACAATTCCCCAGATCACAACGATCACCATCAGAACAAACATGATAAACACCCGGTAATCAAAGGTACCGCTGATCAGAAAATCCACAATCAGATAGACTGATACCATAAGTGCCATTACGCAGAAAATACGATATAAAAATTTGCGTACCCAATCAGCCATTTAACAGTCCTCCGATCACCGATTTGTAAGTCACACCGATTTCTACCGTATCCGGACAATTTTTGATCCGGATGATCCGGTTGACGGTATCGTAATATTCAACTTCATTTTTATTGACCGCATACATCCGATGGCACTGCGCAAACATCCCTTTTGGCATCTTAAGCAGCATCTGTCTGAGAGTCACATAAGGGACATCCCAGTTTTCCGTCACAAGATGCAGTCTTGTTCCTCTCGGTATCGCTTCCAGATAACGGATATCCTCGCATTTCAGCTGATAATTGATCCCGTCTTTTTTCACAACGATCACCGGTGGTTTCTCCCTGCTCTCTTTTTCCAGCACCTTCTGAACAACCTCTTCCACCTGCTCCCTGTGAAATGGCTTCATAATGTACTGGTAACAGTGCAGCTCCCGGTAAGCCTGCATTTCCATATTGCCAATGGCAGTCACCATCACGATCGGGGTAAAAGTATATTCAAACCTCTCCCGTATCTCTCTTGCGAACAAAATCCCACCGATATCCTCCCGGTCTTCACCGCTTAGATTTACATCCAAAAGGAAAAGACCATACCGGATTTCCTGATCCAGCAGGTCTTTTGCTTCTTTCAGGGAAGATGCCTTGTGGACACGGATATCATCTGAATATGTGGTAAGAATCTCTGACAATGCCTGCAGCGAAGTCAATTCATCTTCCAGGATCAATACATCCGTCATCTATCTGTCACCTTTCCTCTCTCTTTTTTCCTAATCTTCCTTGATCACTTCTTTAGCGCTCTTCACAAGCCCTGCAAGTGACTGCAGTTCCGACGGAATGATGATTTTCGTTGCCTTGCCGTCTGCGGCCTTTTCAAATGCCTCCAGACTCTTGATCGTAAGCACTGCCTGGTCTGCACCCGCTTCGCGGATGAAACGGATACCGTCTGCATTTGCCTGCTGTACTTTAAGGATGGCTTCCGCTTCACCTTCTGCCTCTTTGATCCTCTTTTCTTTTTCAGCTTCTGCCTGGAGGATCGCTGCCTGTTTTTCAGCTTCCGCTTTCAAGATCACAGATTCTTTTTCACCTTCTGCAACAAGGACAGTAGATTTCTTTTCACCTTCTGCACGAAGAATGGCTTCACGTCTTTCACGTTCTGCTTTCATCTGTTTCTCCATTGCATCCTGGATTGCTGCCGGCGGAATGATATTTTTAAGTTCCACACGATTAACTTTGATTCCCCATGGATCCGTTGCCACATCCAGAGATGCGCGCATCTTCGTATTGATCGTCTCTCTTGATGTCAGTGTCTGGTCAAGTTCCAGATCACCGATAATGTTACGAAGGGTAGTCGCTGTCAGATTCTCGATTGCCATGATTGGGTTCGCTACTCCGTAGCAGAACATCTTCGGATCTGTAATCTGGTAGAATACAACGGTATCGATCCGCATGGTTACGTTATCCTTTGTGATAACCGGCTGCGGTGCAAAATCAACTACCTGCTCTTTTAAGTCTACTCTTCTTGCCACACGTTCAATGATCGGCAGTTTAAAATGAAGTCCTACACTCCATGTTGCCTGATATGCACCAAGACGTTCGATAACCAGTGCCTTTGCCTGCGGCACGATCTTAATGCAGGAAGTCAGAAGCAGTAATGCGATCACAATAATAATTACTAAAATAATAAGTCCCGTCATCTTTTAGTCCTCCTCATATTTTTTTACAATTAACTTTACTCCGGATATATTGACCACCTTCGCCAGTGTTCCGGGTTCCAGGATCACGTCATCCTGTTCGGATCTTACCGTCCACTCCGTACCATTTACCACCGCCATACCAGTCTGCCCGATGTTATCTACTTTCTGGCTGATCCGGATCGTCTTTCCGATGATTCCTTCATAGTTCGTCTTTAGACGGCGGATGTTGATAAAACGCATTGCAAATGGTCTGGTAAATACAAGCAGTAAAATTGTCACAACAAAAAATGCAACTACCTGTCCGGCAAACGGTACATCCAGAATATTCAGGATCAGTGCCGCCAGCGCACCTCCTGCTCCCCAGATCGTCGTAAGTCCCACCGTTATGATCTCGATCACCAGAAGTACTACCAGAAGAACCAGCCATGCAACGGTAATATAGCTGTCCTGAACTGCTCCCATATTCTTCACTCCTTTCTGCTTACGGATATGGTAGCAGAGTGTCTGTGTCAAATCAATCCCTTCTGCGTGAATGCAGTGATTTCCTGTGCGAATAGGTTACGCTTCATCCTTAATCCGCTTCATATGCGCTTTGATCGTTTGTTCGTAGCCGTTATCGCTCGCTTCATAGAATACGGCATCTTTGATCTCATCCGGCAGATACTGCTGTTTTACATAATGATTCGGATAATCATGCGCGTATTTGTAACCAATTCCATGCCCCAGCTTTGCAGAACCTTTATAATGTGCATCCTGCAAATGCACCGGAACAGTCGTTTTATATTTTTTCACATTGTCCATCGCAGCAAAGACAGCATTACATGCTGAATTACTCTTCGGCGCTGTTGCCACATAAAGAACTGCCTGTGATAAAATGATCTGTGCCTCCGGCATTCCGATCCGCTCCACTGCCTGTGCTGCACTGACTGCAACATTCAGTGCCATCGGATCCGCATTTCCCACATCTTCCGATGCACAGATCATAATCCTGCGGGCAATAAACTTAATGTCTTCTCCGGCATACAGCATCTTTGCCAGATAATATACGGCTGCATCCGGATCAGAACCGCGCATACTTTTAATAAATGCGGATATGGTATCATAATGATTATCTCCTGTCTTATCATATCGCACAACCCGCTTCTGTATACATTCGGATGCAACATCCAGCGTGATATGGATCATTCCATCCTCACTTCTTGGTGTGGTGAGGATACCCAGTTCCACCGCATTAAGCGCAGATCTGGCATCTCCACCGGCAAGGTCTGCCAGGAAATGCAGGGCATCCTCCTCGATCACCGCATGATAGCTTCCCATTCCTTTTTTTTCATCCTGCACCGCTCTCAGAATCAGGGTCTCTACTTCTTCCTGTGAAAGCGGACGGAGTTCAAATACACTGGATCTGGAAAGAAGCGCACCGTTCACCTCAAAGTAAGGATTTTCTGTCGTCGCACCGATCAGAATGATCGTGCCGTCCTCCACAAACGGGAGCAGATAATCCTGCTGTCCTTTATTAAATCGGTGAATTTCATCGATGAAAAGGATTGTCCTTTTCTGGTACATCCCTTTCAGTTCTTTCGCCTTATTCACCACTTCTTCCATATCCTTCTTCCCGGCAACCGTAGCATTGATCTGTGTAAATTCTGCACTTGTAGTATTGGCGATCACCTTTGCAAGCGTAGTCTTTCCGGTTCCCGGAGGTCCGTAAAAAATAACAGAACTCAGTTTATCCGCCTTGATCGCACGGTATAAAAGCTTGTCCTTTCCGATAATGTGCTGCTGTCCAACCACTTCATCCAGAGTCGTCGGACGCAGTCTGGAGGCAAGGGGCGATTCTTTCTCCTTTGTCGTCTCCCGCATATAATCAAATAAATCCATCAAAACCTCTCCTTTAATCCAGCAGCAATTCATCGACTGTCACAAATTCATATCCCTTCGCCTGCATGATATCGATAATGCGAAGTGCCGCCTTTACTGAAGACAGATAACAGTCATGTAATAAAATAATATCATTTTCCTCCGTTTCCGTCACTACTTTATTGACAATTTCTGTCTCGTTATCCGTATTCCAGTCAAGCGGATCCACATTCCATAGCACCGCAATCATGCCGGTATTCTCTTCCATCTCCTTCTTCCAGGCTCCATAGGGCGGTCGCATATATTCCGTCTTTTTTCCGGTAATTTCTTCAATCGCGGTATTGGTCTTTCCGAGTTCGCACTCTGTCATTTCCTGAGACATTTTTGTGAGATCTACATGACTGTAAGTATGATTTCCAATAATATGCCCTTCTTCAGCCTCTCTGCTCACAACTTTCGGATATTTTACTACATTTTCCCCGATCACAAAAAAAGTAACCTTCACATTCCGCCCGGCAAGTCCGTCAAGGAGCACTGGCGTACTGGAAGGATTTGGGCCATCATCAAATGTGAGGGCGATCTTGGGCTTTTCCTGATACTGCTCGTTTGTTCCACCTGCCTCATAGGATGCTTCTACCGTTTCATCATTCATTCTTATCAGTTTGATCTTTCCGTTATCGATCACTCCCCAGGTAAACAGAAGCCATGTAAAGCATAAAAAACTGATTGTTCCATAAAGCAGTCGGTACCACATACGGATATCCCTCTTTTCTCATTCTCTTTTTACTATATGCGGGAGATTCTTTACCTATGTACTCACATTTATGCTTTCTTTCCTCCGGTACTCTTGCATTAAAAAAATCTATACAGAACACCAATCTCTTCCTGTTTTCTATACTCAGATCAAAAAAGGGGATATCAACCAGCTTCTGCTGACTCATATCCCCTGAATGATCTACATTGCTTTTTTATAAAGTTCAATGATATCCCTGATCGTAGACTGTCTCGGATTTGCCATGATATTTCCGCTCTTCATGGCATCAGCAGCCATCAGTTCAATCTTATCTTCCGTTACACCAACATCGGCAAGATGCTGCGGAATACCAAGATCACGAAGCAGATCTCTTGCTTCATCTACCAGCATTTCCGGAACAAAATCGATCACCGGGTCTTTTTCTTTGCTGATATAATTGTAGATCTTCTCATAACGTCCATGATCTGCAAGTGCATTATATTCCACAATCGTTGGAAGAAGAATCGCATTTGCCACACCGTGTGCCACATGGAAATAGGCGCTTACCGGATGGCTCATAGCATGGATATTTCCAAGTCTTGCCCATGCAAATGCGATACCTGCGAACATGCTTCCGGAGAGCATGGCTGCCGCCGCCTCTTCGTCCTGACGGTTTGCTACGAATCTGCGCAGATTTGCACCGATCAGTTCCATTGCCTTTTCTGCCATTGCATCAGAAAATGGAGATGCATCTCTTGAAGTGTAAGCCTCCCATGCATGGATCAGTGCATCTACGCCACATGCTGCGGCTACCGATGCCGGAGAAGTCATAACAAGCTCCGGATCCAGAAGTGCATAGCTTGGGATCAGCTCATAACTGAACACAGTCAGCTTATAATTTCTTGCTTCATCGGTAATAACAGAAAATGCCGTCACTTCACTTCCTGTACCTGCAGTTGTCGGGATCGCAATGATCGGAACGATCGGTCCCGGTACCTTGTGTGCACCTTCATAATCTCCGATCTCTCCGCCGTATTTTGCAAGAACACCAACTGCCTTTGCCACATCCATCGGGCTTCCGCCACCGAAAGCTACAATACTGGTTGCTCCTGCTTTTTTGTATGCTTCTGTTGCTTTATCTACCGTTTCAACAGATGGATTTGCTTCTACATCAGTAAATACTTCCACTTCGATACCAGAAGCCTTTACGATCTCTTCGACTTTCTCAACCATTCCGATCTTCTTCAAAACCGGTCCGGAGATCAGAAGCATCTTCTTGGAACCACTTTTCTCAAGAAGCTCCGGAAGTCTTTTTAAACTGCCTTTTCCAAAAATAATATCCTGTGGTACATTGAATGTAAAATCTTTCATCATCTACTACTCCTTTTAAATAAGAATGTGCCTCGGCACATTCTCGCGCCGAGCACGGTCGCTTACGACATTCTTCATCTTCGTGCAAGTGCCCATCTCCGGCACGCAGTGCCTTTTGTTTCATAAGAAGTTCCTTCGGAATTTCCTATAAAAAAAGACGAGACCGCACCTTATCAGTCTCGCCCTTGAGTTTCTACTTACACAGCATATACCCTCTGTCATTTTCTTGTCAAGAGGATTTTCTGTTTTTATTTCTTCTTTTTCTTTCCATTCTTCTTTGTCGGCTTTTTCACGCTATAGCCAAATGTTCCGAGCAACTTACCCAGACTATAATACTGTCCGTGCACATATACGATCGGATCGGTCTTTTCCAATGCAAAGCGCCCTTTCTGATCCATATAGGCATCATCTACATGAACCGCTTTTACCTCGGCAAGGAAAATATGATGCGACCCCGGCGTTTCTTTTTTGACCACCTTACACTCGATGTTGACCGGACTCTCCGCAATCAGTGGCGCACTCACATATTCTGCTTTTTCCGGTATCAGATGCAGCTCTTTGAATTTGTCCACATCTTTTCCCGAACGCACACCGCAATAATCCGTTGCATACGCAAGTTTTTCCGTCGTCAGATTGATTACAAATTCTCCGGTCTCATCGATCATGTGATAAGAATACCGCTCTGGTCTCACGGAAATCGAAACCATCGGCGGGTTTGTGCAGACCGTTCCCGCCCACGCCACGGTAATGATATTCGGATTGCCTTCTTTATCTGCCACACTGACCATAACTGCAGGCAGTGGATACAGCATATTTCCCGGCTTCCAGATCTGTTTTGCCATAAGCCATCTCTCCTATAAAGTTATCTGTTTTTATTTTTGCTGCAGGTAAGTTACCAGAACAGGGATCATCTGTTTCTTTCTTGATACTACACCTTTCAGGAGAATTTTTTCCGTATCTCCCGGCAGTTCAAACGCTTCAAGAACCTGTTCCTTTGCATTTTCACCACAGCAAAGGAGTTCTGTAGACTCTTCCAGAATATTAGTCATCATCAAATACAACATATGCAGTCCCTGGGTCTTTCTTGCCTCTTCCAGATATGGGATCAGACGTCCTTTCACCTCATCCAGTTCATCCTGATTCATGGATGTGATCTGTCCGACTCCAAACATGATATCTTTTACATTGAACACCTTAAAGTCCTGGAAACAGATCTCTTCTACGGATTTGCCACGCAGATTGCTTCCCGCATTGAACATCTCTTTTGCATGTTCTTCCATATCAATCCCGGCAATCCGCGCCAGTGCCTCTGCTGCCGCCTGATCAACCATCGTACAGGTTGGTGAACGGAACAGTAACGTATCCGAAATAATTGCAGAGCACAGAAGTCCCGCCATCTGTGGCTCTACCTCTACACCGCTTTCCTGATACATCTGGTAAATGATCGTAGCGGTACATCCAACCGGCTGATTCCGGAAATATACCGGTCCGATTGTCTCCAGACCGCCCAGTCTGTGATGATCAATGATCTCCTGCACCTCTGCCTCTTCAATTCCATTCACAGCCTGTGATTTTTCATTATGATCCACAAGAATCACCTGTTTTTTACGGGATGTCATAAGTCTTCGTCTGGAGAGGAAACCACAGAACTTTCCTTTATTATCCAGAATTGGGAAATCTCTGTACTTCGTCTTTGACATAACTTCTTTCACATGTTCCACATAATCATTCAAATGAAAAATCTCCAGATTATCACGGCTCATAAAATACTTGACCGGAATACTCTGGTTGATCAGCCTTGCAGCAGTAAAGGTATCATGTGGTGTCTGAATAATCACGATATCTCTCTCCTCTGCCATCTTCTTGATCGTCTTGGAAATATTGGCTCCCTGGCAGATGACCAGACAGCTTGCATCCATCTCGATCGCGCACAGCTGTGACTCATAACGGTTTCCAAGAATGACAAGATCATCCTTCTCAATAAAATTCTCCATCAGATCCGGACTGGATGCGGCAATGACAACTTTTCCATTCAGGAAATAGCCATGCTCATTCCCGGAGATCAGTGTTCCGTCCAGTGTTTTGACGATATTGCGGTACTGGGTTCTCGCTGTTGCAAGGATATTATTATCGTACACTTCCATATATGACGTAGCAATATCTCCGATAGTGATCAGCCCTTCCAGCTTCTCACCTCTTGTTACCGGCAGTGTCTTAATATTCTCATCTTTCATTCTTGCCCATGCGTCTTTAATGGACATGTGACCAGATACACCCTCAATATGACGGATATCCATATCTTTTACCTGAAGGTGTACATTGTCCAGAAGGGACGGCACACTTACCTGGAATTTATCCAGAACATATGCTGTCTCACCATTTACCTCGCCCGCTCTTTTCGCTATGTATTTTTCTCCTGTGATTTTATTTTTCAGATTTGCATATGCAATTGCCGAACAGATAGAATCTGTATCTGGATTTTTATGTCCAATCACATATACTTTCTTTGGTTTTTTCTGATCCATTTTATATTACTCCATTACTATCTCTTGTTCCTTTACTTTTCAGAATGCCATTTTTTTTACTGTTCGTCAACCCTTGTTCGGATAAAAGACCATTACACTAAATTTTAAACAATATCTCTACCAGTGCCTTCGGTCTGCCACCCGCTGCCGCTGTCTTCTTTGCATACACTTTTCCATAACCAGCTTCCATGATCTTATTCATGATCCGGCGCGCACTTCTGACCGTAATTCCCAGACACTCCGCCAACTGATGTGCATCGAAAATATAACTTTTTCTTACATCTGCAATGGCAATGATCTTCAGAATTGACGTTGTGCTGAGCCCGGTTTTTTCTGAAATTTCCTGTAGCTTCGGATCGGAAGAAATGAGCTGATATTCCAGCTGGATCTCCTTTCCAAGCGGTCCGTGCTGTGTCTGACCGGCATCAATCCAGAAAATCTCCTGCTTTGCATTTTTCAGGGAAAAATCCAGTGCACGTCTTGCGTTCATTTCCGCGTCATTCATCGTGCCTCCGGTTCCGATTCCTACATTCAGGCTGATTTTATTCTCCTCCTGCACTTTTTTTTGTAGATTCAGAAGCTTTCGCTGGTTAAATTCTTCTTGTACAGCCCCGGAATTGGAAAATACAATATATTCTCTTCTTCCTGATGCAAAAATTGCACCTTGAATCCCTTCTGTATATTTGATGATTTCTTTTTCAATATCTGCTTTTGCAAGCATACTTGAATAATAATTCTCTTCTCTGCTCTCATAATCCGTCAGCTGAAAAATCTCAACTGCTGCCTGCGCATATTCTGCTTCCTGAAGCGCACATTCATTTTTTAATTTCTCCAGTGCCACTCTCACTTTTGCCCTGGTCGGAGGCAGATAAATTGCATGGTATCCCTTTTCCTGCAGTGTCTTATACACCCACCGAAGAGAAGTCAGTGCCACATTGACCTTTCCTTCATCCAGAAGCTTCATGTGCCACTCCACATACTGTTCTTCTTCCACTCCTGCCTGAAACGGACAGGAATAAATGTTTCTTGCCAGGATGTCAAATGCATCCAGCAAATCCTCAATGACCTGTTTTTCTACAATATCAATACTAAATGCATCCAGTTCAATATTACTTTTCTGCATCTGCAGAAATGCTCCCGCAATGCTGACTACCGATTTTTCCACCGACACATGTGGCTTGGTGAAATGATAGTTTCTCCCCACAAAACTTTCGATCGCACAGCCCGTAAACAGTACCGCATCACACTCCTGTTCACATTCCTCAATCAACCGGTCACTTCGGTTAACCTGTTCCTCTTCATAAGAAGCTACTTCTACTGAACTGTCGATTTCTTTTATACTCTTCTTAACAACCTCACAAGATGATTTTGATCCGATAACTCCAACTTTCACAAATTTGTCCCCCGTATTGCGATCTTCTATCCAGAGAACCTGCCGTTGGCAGCTTCTCTCTATATATATCTGAATAATTGCTTTAAAAAAGGAACCCCTTAAACGGGATTCCTTTTTATTATAACTCAGAGCCATCAAAAACCACAAGCTTAGAATGCTCTTTTTTTAATTCCAGATAACTTTCTTTTGTCAGCGTCGGTTTGAAATTGTCAAGAATCTGTTTTGCCTTTTTTGCGTTATCATAAAGAAGATCAATGATCGTAAGCGCCATCATCTTTGCCGGAACGATATAAGCAAGTTCCGGGTCCGCAAGACGGTAATCCTTGGAGTGAAGTCCTCCGGTTATTCCCTCTGTCCAGATGTGCATACACGGCATGATCTGAGAAAGATCCCCCAGATCTGTAGAACCTGCTGTCTCATAAAGCTCTACAAATGAATCTTTTTCCGCCCCTGTATATTCGATCATATTTTCTTTATATAATGCTGAAAGCTCTCGGTTAGTATTCATCGGAAGATATCCGATCTTATCGTCAATCTCGACTTTTCCTCCGATTGCAAGTGCTCCGGCTTTTAACGCACGGTTCACTTTTTTACTGGCATCCAGCATTCCATCAATTGTGAAAGCACGTACCATGATCTGCATCTTCACAACAGCAGGAACTACATTTACCAGATCTCCGCCTTCTGTAATGATCGCACTTACACGAACCTTTTCTTTCTCCTGAAAAGTCTCACGGAGTGCATGAATGTTGTTCAGTGCCAACTCTGCCATATTTAACGCATTGATTCCTTCATGTGGTGCGAAACCTGCATGCGCAGCTTCTCCGATAAATGTTACCGTCTTTGTCACAAATCCGTTGCAGTCGGTATCAATCGTGCAATGCCTGCCATTTCTAATTTCCATCATGTGACACTGCAATGCCATATCCACATCATCAAAGCCACCACGTTTTAAATATTCCTGCTTGCCGCCGTAAAAACTGATCTTATTTTCACGGATCAGACTGTCGCGATAATCATAATCTACGCATTCTTCCGCAGGGATCGCAATAAAATCAACCGCTCCACCCAGTTCCTTCATCACTCCGGATCTTAAAAGACCAATCGCACATCCATACAGATCTGCAAGCTGTGCATGATGACCGCAGGCATGAACATTTCCTTCTGGCGTACTGTCCGGATGTTCTTTGCACTGGATGCAGTCCAGCTCTCCGATCACGGCAATTCTTGTATTCCCTTTTTTCGGAGTTGAAACCTTACAGCCAGTATATGCAATTTCCGTCTCCGGCTCTTCTCCAATCTCCTGAAATGCCTTTATCATTCTTTCTGTAGTCTTAAATTCTTTGTAGCCAAGTTCAGGCGTTTTATATACATCATCACCAAGCTGAATGATCAGATCTCTGTTCACGTCAATCGCGTCCAGACATCTCTGCTTCAGTTCTTCTTTTTCCATCTATGTCGTCCATCTCCTATTCTGCACCCATCAGTCTTCTCAGTACTTTTGTCACTTTCCAGGTCTCATCTGTATCAAGCGCTTCTTCTACTGTGTGTACATTGATCATTCCACATCCCAAAATGACGCTCTTATATCCGTGTCCCGCAAGCACATTTGCATCACTTCCGCCACCGATGATCATTTTATTTGCTGTAATTCTTTCTTCTGCCATTGCATTTACAGTATCCTGGATCAATTCACAGTCTTCTTCCAGCGACAGGACCGGGTAAGCCATCTCATGCTTCATCTCATAACAGGCTCCCATTTCCTCTACAGCTTCCTTGCAGCACTGTTCCATATGTGCAACCTCTGCAGCCAGCTTTTCCATACTGTGTGAACGGATCTCTGCGGTAAATGCAACCTCATCTGTTACGATGTTGGTTGCAGATCCACCTTCAATATGTCCGATATTAGAGGTTGTCTCATAATCAATACGTCCGATGTGCATCTTACTGATTGCCTTTGATGCCACAACAATTGCATTGATTCCTTTTTCCGGTTCAATTCCGGCATGCGCTTTCTTTCCTTTGAAAGTAATCTCAATCGCTTCCATTGCCGGTGCTTTGTATGCGAGAGTCTCTGCTCCACCGGTTGCATCTACAACAACCAATTCCTTGCATGGCAGCATAGACATATCCATGTGCTTTGTTCCCATCATACTGATCTCTTCGGAGCAGGTAAATACAAGATAAATATCTCTGTGCGGTACACCGCTTTCAATGATATCTTCTACCGCTTCCATGATTGCTGAAATTCCAGCTTTGTCATCTCCGCCAAGTGTTGTTGTCTTGTCGGTACTGATGATGTTTCCATTGATCACCGGATTTACATTTCTGCAAGGCTCAATCTGATCCATATGTGCTGCAAATCCAAGTGGACGTTCCTTCGTATTTCCTTTTACAAATGCAACGATATTTCTGCCGTTTCCACCATAAGCTTCCCCGGCATGATCTGACTGGAACGGAATGTTCCGCTCTCTCAGCCAGTTTTCTATCCAGTCCGCCATCTCTTTTTCCCCTTTTGACGGGCTGTAGATCTTGATCATCTCAATAAATCTTTCCTGTAATCTTTCTCTCGATAACATCGTTTTTCCTTTCCGGACTTAGTCCTCAAGCTCTTTCTTGTAGATAATCTTTCCTGCGAAAATAGATCCAAATACGGCTACCAGGATAACAACGTATGACGGTGTTCCAGGGAAGAAGGATAAGAATCCGTTTTTCATCAGCCAGTTCATTGCAAATGCAATAACTACTGCAACTACACCAAGCTTCGGTCTTGTGATTGCGAACTGTCCGAATACAGCTCCGTAAAGTGCCGGAAGAAGGAAGTTGAGGGCCTGCTTGAATCCTTCTGGCATCATACCGATAATTGCGTTTCCTGCAATTGCTCCGATTGTCAGAATCACAATATTTACAATGATCGATACAGCAATACCGATGGTTGATACAACAGAACCTTTGTCACTCCCCATTTCAACGCCTGCTGCTTCCTGTGCAACAGAAGAACACGGAACACGCATGTTGGATGTATTTCCTGAAAGGAATGTCAGATAAGTTCCCGGGATTCCAAGAATCGGGAAATAGGAAATCGGTTCTACAATATAAAATGCTCCACTTACACTGATCTGTGCGATTGTACCTGCAATGATTGCGGATACCGGTGGCATACATCCGTATACAACTGAGATAACAAGTGCCGGTCCAAAACATGTAATGATACCTAATAACATGGTGATTTTTCCCCATTTGACAATACCAGGTATATAGACTTTGTTGTAGTATTCTTTATTCATATCTTTATCCTCTCATTCCTATTAAAATACAGTGTTCCAGATGTAACCAATGAGCATGCCTGAGAACATGGAAATTGCAAAGGCCCATTCTCTGAGCCATCCAATATTCTTTTCTTTCGCTAACTTTGTCAGGATCATCATAAGAATGCATCCTACGATTGTTGCGATTGCCGGTGCTCCGCCAAATGCAAACTGATTCTTTTCGTTGAAGAAGTTTCCTGATGCAAGGTTTGCAAATGCACCAAGCATCGCTCCTGCCGAAATGATCGGAACCATTTTGGAATTTCCTTTTGACATCAGATGGTTTACTTTATCCATCTTATCTGTGAAAAGGAGTGTGAAGATCAGCCATCCAAGTGAACCACAGATCATGGTCCATACACCGCAGGCGAACGCAACCGGTGTCAGGTTCTCCAGTGTAGCGCCCATTGCCTGTGCGCCAAATCCGGCTGCCATTGCTTCATAGTTAACGGATCCGATGAAAGAAAGTCTCATCCATGAAACAGGTGCTCCCATTGATACGATCAGGGAGATCATTGTTACCAGGATTACAATAGATGGTCCAATTGAGGAAATGGCACTACTCTTAATTGCCATATTGATCTTTTCCTGTTCAATTCCAATCTCTTTTGCTGCTTTGAGCGACTTCCTGAAAAACAGTACGGACTGAAAAACTACGATTCCTACTGCTATTGCGGCACTCACCCACATCAGAGGGCTATTTGCCAGTTCCAGATAATTCACGTTTCCCTTCATTTTAAATTCTCCTTTGCCTTTTAGTTTAGGACACTGTCCTTAATATGTCCTTATGTTGGTAATATACAATTTATTTTTTCTTTTGTCAACTTTTTTCACAAATTTTACTATTCAAAATATACACAAATTTTTACCACAATTTTCGTACATAATAACGATTTTTTCTCATTAAGTACAATTTAACCGTCTAACCATCTGGAATCCATACTTTTTATCTATACAAAAATGTGTTATACTAATAAACATATTGAGCATACGTTCAGAAAAATAAACTAACAGAGGTGTTAAGATGGAAAACGAAAAATTACAGGAACAGACAGAAAGCATGGCAGACTACGAAGCACATTTCGATGATGCCAATCCATGGAATGTGGTCGCACGTTATCAGGAAGAAGGAACCAATCTTCACGTAAAAGTAGAAGGAATCGTAAATGGTGGTGTCATCGCCATGGTCGAAGGACTTCGAGGATTCATCCCGGCATCCCGCCTTTCTCTTTCTTATATCGAAGATCTGGAGACTTATCTTCTAAAAGAAATTGATGTCCGCGTAATCGAAGCAAACCAGGCAGAAGGACGCCTGATCTTATCTGCACGTGAGATTTTAAGAGAACAGAAAAAAGCAGAAGATGCAAAAAAACTTGCATCTGTACAGGTTGGAAGTGTTGTAAAAGGTACCGTTGAATCGCTTCAGTCCTACGGTGCTTTTGTACGTCTCGAGAACGGTCTTTCCGGTCTGGTTCACATTTCCCAGATCAGTACCCAGAGAATCAAATCAGCAGACCAGGTACTTCACGTTGGGGACGAAGTAGATGTCAAAGTCATCGGTATCAAAGACGGTAAGATCAGCCTCAGTATCAAGGCTCTTGCCGAAGATGCTGAAAAAGAACAGGAGGAAGAGCTGGAACACGTAGAAATTCCGAAAGTAGAAGCAATCGGAACCAGCCTTGGGGATCTGTTTAAAAATATCAAGCTTTAAAAATTATAATTAAAAAAAGGGAAGCCTGCACTTTCGCAGACTTCCCTTTATCATTGCCTGATAAGTATCACTGACACTTTATGCGAGAATGTACCCCCTGTACATTCTTTTCTATTTCTCCAGTGCTTCCAGATCCTGCATCCAGACTGCCGCACACGCATCGCTCGGCATTCTCCAGTCTCCTCTCGGTGAAAGTGCCACCGTACCGATCTTCGGTCCGTCCGGCAGGCAGGAGCGCTTAAACTGCTGCGCAAAAAATCTTCGGTAAAAGGTCTTCAGCCATTTCATGATCGTCTCGCTGTCATAAGTTCCTTCAAATGCAAGCTTTGCGAGCCGATAGATCTTTGACGGTTCAAAGCCAAATCTCAGAACATAATACAGATAAAAATCATGCAGTTCATACGGACCTACAAGGTCTTCTGTCTTCTGGGCGATCTCGCCATCCTTCGGTGGAAGAAGCTCCGGACTTACCGGTGTGTCAAGAACATCCAGAAGTACCTCTTTCAGCTCCTGATCCTCACAGGTATCCGCATAATACTGAACCAGATGGCGTACCAGTGTCTTCGGAACAGATGCATTGACTCCGTACATAGACATATGATCTCCATTATAAGTCGCCCACCCAAGAGCCAGCTCCGACATATCTCCGGTTCCGATGACCATGCCCCATTCCTGATTAGCAATATCCATCAGCACCTGGGTACGCTCTCTTGCCTGTGAATTCTCATAGGTCACATCATGTACCTCTTCATCATGTCCGATATCACGGAAATGCACATGGACCGCATCCGCGATCGGCACCTCTTTCAAAGTGGCTCCCAGCTTCTTCGACATCAGGCAGGCATTCTGATAGGTTCTGTCTGTCGTACCAAAGCAAGGCATCGTCACTGCAATGATATCCTTGCGGTCTTTTCCTGCCATGTCAAACGCTTTCGCCGTCACAAGCAGTGCCAGCGTTGAATCCAAACCGCCGGAAATTCCAACGACTGCTGTTCTCGAGTGCGTATGCACCAGACGCTTCTTCAGTCCCATTGCCTGGATCATCAGGATCTCCTCACAGCGCTTTTCCCTCTCTGCCATATTCTGTGGAACAAAAGGGGTCTGTGCAAAGCTTCTGGTAAGTGCTGTCTCTTCCACACTTATGTGGAACAGTACTTTTGGAAGATGACGTTCTTCCGTTGTCTGGAAAGTTGTATTTTTTCTCCGTTCACTTAAAAGACGGAAAATGTCAATCTCACTGACGATCATCTCGTTGGCAAACCGCTTTGCTTCTTTCAGGATCGTCCCATTCTCTGCAATAATATTGTGTCCGCCAAATACCACATCCGTTGTAGACTCTCCGTCCCCGGCATTTGCATAGACATAACCTGCAATCAGTCTTGCAGACTGTCCCTTGATCAGTTCCTCCCGGTAACTATCCTTTCCGATTGTCTCATCACTTGCTGAACAATTGACCAGGATGATCGCGCCTTCTCTTGCCGCCTCAATGCTCGGCGGGATTGGTGACCAGACATCCTCACAGATCTCTGCAGATACGACCAGATCATCCATCTCTGCCGCCTGATACAGGATCTGCGGCCCAAACAGGATTTCTTCCCCTTCATAAGAAATCACTCTTGCTTTTTTCGGTCCCTGACGGAATTGACGCATCTCATAAAATTCCCCATAATTCGGAAGAAATGTCTTGGTTGTAAAGCCAAGGATCTTTCCGTCATTTAATGCGGCCGCAACATTATAAAGCTCTCCATCAATTGCAAGTGGAAGCCCAACAAATACAAGTGCTTCTGTATGCCTGGTCTCTTCTGCAACTTTTGCAAGTGCTCTGCGCACCTCTTTTAACAGTATATCCTGTGTAAAAAGATCGCTGCAAGTATACCCGGTCAGGCAAAGCTCCGGAAAAACAATGATCTTTGCGCCAGCCTTCTCAGCTTCTTTCATACGTTTGCAGATTTCCTTACAGTTGTGCCAGACATCCGCCACACGAATATCAACTGTGACCGCTGCAACTTTGATAAATCCCTGTTTCATGTGTTTACCTCTTTATCTTTTTGCCTGTTTTAAAATCCGTTTCAGTTCTTCTACACTAAATGTATACGCCGTATTGCAGAAATGGCATTTTACTTCTACTTCTTTTCCGTCATCGATCATTTCCTGGATATCTTTCTTTCCGATGCTGATGATGGCTTTCTCGATTCTCTCATGCGAACAATTACATTTAAACTGTGTATCCATTGTATCTGTAAATTCCACATTCAGGCCATCCAGTACCTGCTCCAGCATCTGCTCCGGTGTATGTCCGTTATCCAGCATACTGGTAACAGAAGAGATCTTCTTGATATTCTCTTCCAGTTTATCCAGCACCTCATCCGATATAAACGGCATTACCTGCACAATAAATCCACCTGCACAGTGTACAGTGTTGTCCTTGTTCATCAATACTCCAAGGCCCACAGAAGACGGAACCTGTTCGCTGGTTGCAAAATAATACGTCAGATCTTCTGCGATCTCACTTGTCTGCAGAATAGTCTGTCCAACATATGGTTCTTTCAGTCCCATATCTTTAATAACATTTAAAAGACCGATTCCAACAGCTCCTCCAACATCCAGCTTGCCATTCTTAGGCGGCATCATTGCTTCCGGATGATCGACGTATCCTTTCACGTCACCTTTTGTATCTGCAGTCACCGTAATTCCGCCAAGTGGTCCATCACCTTTGATCTGAAGCGTCAGCACATCTGTCTCATTCTTCATCATGCCTCCCATCATTGCTCCTGCTGTCAGAAGTCTTCCAAGTGCCGCTGTTGCTACCGGACTTGTGTCATGTCTCTTTCTTGCCTCTTCCACCAGATTTCCGGTTGTTGCGGCAAATGCACGGATCTGTCCGTCTCCCGCAGTTGCTCTTACAATATAATCTTTCATATAACAATTCTCTCCTGTTCTATTTTCCCTGTTCTCTTGCGATCACATAAATGCGCTCGCTTGTGTCCATCGGCGCATTCTTTGAAAATGCATCGTATGCTGTCACAAATTCCAGCCCCGACTTCCGGATCAGTTCCTTCATCTCCTCCAGCGTATACGCTCTCTGATAATGCGTCTCTTCATATTTGCGATAAAGCCCACTGTCCTTATCTGTCTCAATAAAAAGACTCAGATCATATTCATTGATCTTCTCATCTTCGTAATAATAGTTGTCCCAGATAAAACTGCATTCCTCCCGGTTCTCTGCAATTGTGCGATCCCCAAGAATCTCTTCATACTTGTAACGTGTATTAAAATCAAAAATAAAAACACCTTTCGGATCCAGATAATTGTTGACCAGGCGGAATACTTCCTGAAGTTCTTCCGGCTCTGTAATATAATTGACTGAATCGCAGACACTGATGACAGCTCTTACCGTACCATACAGTTCGAACTCTCTCATATCCTGCAGAAGATACAGAATATCATGACCGGATTTGTCTCGTTTCTCCATTGCGATCTCCAGCATCTCTTCCGCATTGTCCGCACCAATCATATCATATCCTGCCTTTGCAAGCAATTCTGTCATGTTCCCGGTACCGCACCCCAGATCCAGTACCAGTCCCTCCCGGACGCCATATTCTCTCATAAGACCGGTAAGATATTCACACCATTCTTCGTAGGGAATATTATCCATGAAGGTATCATATACACGTGCAAAGCTTGTATACGCTTCCATACTCTGTTGTTCCTCTCTTTCGATTCGCCATCAATGCCCATAAGCAGCACTGACCGATGTCCACGGACCACTCCGCTGCGCATCCTGACATCCAGATTATTTTATAGTATAACACAGGATTTTCCTCTAGGAAAGTCATATTCTGATGAGAACTTTTCCCTTTTGGAATTTTCTTTACTGTTCACAGTACCTGTGACCAGTAACGCATTTTCTTTTTCAGACACAAAAAGAACCAGGGGAAATTCCCTGATTCTCTTCGTATTTTTTAGAATCCCAGTTCTTCATTCACCAGAATCACTTTTATTCTGTTTGGAACATGGCTGAATCTTGTAATCAGTGTCTGACAGCAGATACTTTTCGGAGATTTACAGTTGGAACAGACACCTGTCTTCGCACACGGAAGCCCTTCAAAACGCTGTCCGTTAATCGGAGCTGCCACATACTTTGCACGGGCATATGCATCCTCTGCACTTCTTACAATTTTGTTCATGCCCACGATCATCAGAACATTTTCCGGTCCGTAAGAAATAGCTGCCACACGGTTTGCATTTCCATCTATATTAACCAGTATCCCATCTTCCGAGATTGCATTACAGCTTGCCAGAAAATAATCGCAGTTAAGTGCCTGATGCATCCTCTCTGCTTTTTCCTCCGGTGTCGCACACAGATCTCTGTCCAGCACTTTATAATTTCCTTTATGAAGTGCTTCAGGAAGACCAATTGCCTTAATGCTCATAGACCCTCCCCAACTGATGCTGCTTCCTTCCGGAATCAGCTCCAGTGCAAGGGCAAGTGCCTCTTCTTTGGTCTGTACATAATGTCCCTCCATCTGACGGGACTTCAAATTCTTTATCACCTGCTCAGCGAGCAGATCATTTCGCTTTGTAACGAATTTATCCATTATTCAACCACCTGGATCCATCCTTCCGGTGCTTCGATGTGTCCCATCTGAATTCCGGTAAGTGTTTCATATAATTTCTTGATAACAGGTCCCATCTCATCCATTCCGCTTGGGAAGCAGATTTCTTTACCATGATCTACTGATGCTGCTTCCTTCCGGAATCAGCTCCAGTGCAAGGGCAAGTGCCTCTTCTTTGGTCTGTACATAATGTCCCTCCATCTGACGGGACTTCAAATTCTTTATCACCTGCTCAGCGAGCAGATCATTTCGCTTTGTAACGAATTTATCCATTATTCAACCACCTGGATCCATCCTTCCGGTGCTTCGATGTGTCCCATCTGAATTCCGGTAAGTGTTTCATATAATTTCTTGATAACAGGTCCCATCTCATCCATTCCGCTTGGGAAGCAGATTTCTTTACCATGATCTACAATCTTTCCAACCGGTGAAATAACTGCTGCTGTTCCGCAAAGTCCGCATTCTGCAAAGTCTTTTACTTCATCAAGATATACTTCTCTTTCTTCTGTCTCAAGTCCAAGATAATGTTCTGCCACATAAAGAATAGAACGTCTTGTAATAGATGGAAGGATACTGTTTGACTTCGGAGTAACTACTTTACCATCTTTTGTGACGAAGATAAAGTTTGCTCCACCTGTCTCTTCTACTTTTGTTCTTGTTGCTGCATCCAGATACATATTCTCTGCATAGCCTTCTTCATGTGCTGTTACAATTGCATGTAAGCTCATTGCATAGTTAAGACCAGCTTTGATATGTCCTGTTCCATGCGGTGCTGCACGGTCAAAGTCTGAGACTTTAATTGTGATCGGCTTTGCGCCGCCCTTGAAATATGGTCCTACTGGTGTTACAAATGCACGGAACTGATATTCGTCAGCAGGTTTAACTCCGATAACCGGATTACTTCCGAACATATATGGGCGGATATAAAGGGACGCTCCTGATCCGTAAGGTGGTACATAAGCCGCATTGGCTTTTACTACCTGTACGATCGCATCTACAAAACGGTCTTCCGGAAATACCGGCATCTCAAGTCTTCTTGCGGAATCAGCAAATCTCTTTGCGTTCATATCCGGGCGGAATACAACGATGCGTCCGTCTTCTGTTGTGTATGCCTTCATACCTTCAAATACTGACTGGGAATACTGCAGAACACCTGCACACTCATTCAATACAATGTTGGCATCTTCTGTCAGGCATCCATCATCCCACTTTCCATCTTTGTAATTTGAAACATATCTCTTTTCGGTCGGGATATAACCAAATCCTATGCTTGACCAGTCAATCTGTTTCTTTTCCATTGTAATTCCTCCATTCCCTTGTTGCTTCTTACAGTAACATATATCTAAATTATAATTTTTGTTTCCCGTATTTTAAATCCTACGGATTACATATCGCTATTATATTACTTCTGTTTTTCAAATTCAAGAGTGCGCTCTGTTTTTTTTGATTTTTTTATCTTTTTGGCATTGTGATTGCTTCAATCCCCACACTTCCGCCTCTTACAACTTCAATTGAATTGAATTCAGAACGTAGAAACTGGATGATCGCTGTATTTTTATGTGCCGTATGTACAAATTCAAGAAGCACACTGTCTTTTCCATAATCACGTACCTTTGCCTGATAGGTCTGCGCGATCTGGAAAAGTTCTGTCTTATCTTCCGGTGTACAGTTTTTTACCTTGATAAACATCAGCTCCTGCATAACAACAGATACTTCTGTAAAATCAATGACTTTGATGACTTCAACCATACGGTTCAGCTGTTTTTTGATCTGCTCATAAGTCTCTTCATCACTGTTCGTCTCAATCGTCATTCTGGAGATAGTCGGATCTTCTGTTCTACCTACCGTCAGACTCTCCAGATTATAGGATTTACCGGAAAAGAGTCCGGAAATCTTTGAAAGTACACCAACCTGATTTTCCACATATAAGGAAATCCATCTTTTTTTCATTGTATTATCCATCTTCACCTCTCCTCTCCATTAATCCATCAAAAGATCTTCCAGGGTTCCACCCGGACGTACCATCGGATAAACCTGCACTTCCGGATCCAGCATGAATTCGATCAGAGTCGGCACCTTCAGTGCACGGTTTGCTTTTGCCTGTTCAAATGCTGCTTTCATCTCGGATTTTTCGGTTACACGGATTCCCTTTGCCCCATAGCTTTCTGCAAGTTTTACAAAGTCCGGCGTATATTTCGGTGGATGCTCTTCTCCACGTCTTGTCGCTGCGCCTGCACGAAGATCCGTCATAGAATAGCGTTTTCCATAGAAAAGTTTCTGCCACTGGCGAACCATTCCAAGATAGGTATTATTAAATACACAGAGGATCAAAGGAAGTTCTTCCAGCACTGCTGTTGCAAATTCCTGAATATTCATCTGCATACCGCCATCACCGGAAATTGCAATCACCGTACTGTCCGGATTGCCAATCTGCGCTCCGACTGCTCCCGGGAATCCATATCCCATGGTTCCAAGTCCGCCGGACATATAAAGTCTGGTCTTTTCATTCACTTCCAGATACTGGGATGTGAACATCTGATGCTGTCCTACATCTGTCACAACAATCTTGTCATCCTCTTTAAACACTTCATTGATCGTCTCCAGAATATCCTGAGCCTGCATCTGGTCTCCCTTTGGTTTCATCCTAAGCGGATGCTCCTCTTTCCAGCCTTCGATCTGTTCCACCCAGCTTTCTTTTTTCTCCATTGGTTCTACATATTCCAATAATTTTTCAATTGCTTCTTTTGCATCCGCAACGATCGGAATATCTACCTGAATGTTACGTGAGATGGAGGAAGTATCAATGTCGATATGTACGATCGTAGCCTTCGGTGCAAATGCATGCAGTTTTCCGGTGATACGATCGTTAAATCTGGTCCCGATCGAGAACAGCAGATCACATTCTTCCACTGCCATATTGGATGCATATGCACCGTGCATCCCCAGATTACCGATAAAAAGCGGATGCGTTGTCGGAATCGCACCACGTCCCATGATTGTTGTCACAACCGGGATCTGGGTACGTTCTACAAGTTCGGTAAACGCCTTATTCGCTCCTGCAATATTTACCCCACCACCGGCAAGGAACAACGGTTTCTTTGCTTTTCCAAGCATCTTGACTGCTCTCTTAAGCTGTCCGATGTGAACGCCGGTACTCGGCTTATATCCGCGGATATTGACTGTCTCCGGATAATTCGGGCTTCCAAGCTCTGCCATTACATCTTTCGGGAGATCCACAAGAACCGGACCCGGACGTCCGCTGCGCGCAATATAGAATGCCTCTTTGATGATTCTTCCCAGATCTTCTCTCTTTCTTACTGTCACACCATATTTTGTGATACTTCTTGTAATACCTACGATATCAACTTCCTGGAATGCATCATTTCCGATCAGATGTCTCGCAACTTGTCCGGTAAAACATACCAGCGGTACACTGTCATAATTTGCCGTTGCAATTCCTGTCACCAGATTGGTTGCACCCGGTCCGCTTGTTACCAGACATACCCCGACTTTTCCTGTTGATCTGGCGTAAGCATCTGCAGCATGGACAAGTGCCTGTTCATGACGCGGAAGTACAACTTTTGTGTAATCCTGTTTGTAAATTTCATCACTGATATCAATTGTACAGGCTCCCGGATATCCAAAAAGGATATCTACCCCCTCCTCTTTTAATGCTTTTACAAGTAATTTGTTCCCTGATATTTTTTTCATAAATCTACCTCCATGAATTTTCTATACAGATGATCGCCAAATTTTTATCATAGTCATATAGAATAACAAACGCCCTAAACGGCTGACCGTTCAGGGCGAATATAAAATCCGTGTTACCACCTGTCTTCAGAGAAGCTGCTTCTCTGCTCTCACGCAAGTACAGAACCATAGAAATGTTCGATACTATTCCCCTGTAACGTAGGGTCTACGTCGAAGTCTACTTGAGAAATTCCCGTTCGGTCCGCTGCTCAAAGGCTACTTCTACAATCCCTTCATGAAGGCTTACACCGTCCGCCTTCTCTCTTTGCTTCCGAAGATTATATACTCCTCCTTGTCATAGCATTTCTTCTATTGTCTCATCGATTACATTTATTATAATGAGTGGTCTATTGATTTGTCAATGATACATTTCGCAAATTTTATTGATCTATTTTATTCTTTCATATTTTGCAAATACATACTCAAGATCGAAATATGTCTGTTCATCCGTCTCAGCTGTTTTTTGCCAATCCGGATTTTTGTCCAGATCCGGGAACCAGGTATCTGCCTCATATACATGATCTGTCCGCGTAACATACGCTGTATTACAGTACGGAAGCATGGCACGGTAAATACTTTCTCCGCCGATCACAAAGACTTCTCCTTCATGCTTTTTAGATTCCTGCATTGCCTCTTCCACACTGTGTACCACGATCGCATCCTTCACCTGATAATCCGGATTATGGGAAATCACGATATTAACCCGGTTGGCAAGCGGACGCCCCTGCGGAAAGCTTTCCAGTGTCTTTCTTCCCATCACGACAATATTGCCTTCTGTCATCTGACGGAAGTATTTCATATCTGCCGGGATTCGTACAAGCAGACTGTTATTCTTTCCAATTGCCCAGTTCTTATCTGCATTTACAATAATGTTCATCGTATCTGTCTCCTTTTCTAAACCGCGATCGGAATATTTTTGATCTGCGGTCCTGTCACATAATCGTCTAATCTTACGTCATCCGGTGTAAACTGATAGAAATCTTTCACTTCCGGATTCAGCCAGAATTTCGGTGCCGGGTGCGTCTCTCTTGAAATCAGTTCCTCGATCAGCGAAATATGCCTGTCGTAAATATGTGCATCTGCGATCACATGTACAAATTCGCCCACCTGCATATCGCATACCTGCGCGAGCATATGAAGCAGCACAGCATACTGGCATACATTCCAGTTATTCGCTGCCAGCACATCCTGGGAACGCTGGTTCAGGATTCCGTTCAGCGTCAGCTTGTCACTGCCTTTTTCTTTTGTCACATTGAACGTCATGCTGTATGCACACGGATACAGATTCATCTCATGAAGATCCTGATGTACATAGATATTCGTCATGATCCGGCGGCTGTATGGGTTATTCTTCAGGTCATAGATCACACGGTCTACCTGATCCATCATTCCTTCTTTATAGACATGCTTTACGCCCATCTGATAGCCGTATGCTTTCCCGATCGATCCATCTTCATCTGCCCAGCTGTCCCAGATGTGACTGTTCAGATCGTGGATATTATTGGATTTTTTCTGCCAGATCCACAAAAGCTCGTCCGTACAGCTTTTGATCCCGGTTCTTCTGAGTGTCAGTGCCGGGAATTCTTTTCGCAGATCATACCGGTTCACCACACCAAATTTTTTTACAGTATACGCCGGAGTCCCGTCTTCCCATCTCGGACGTACCTTTTCTCCTTCTGTGCTGGTTCCATTATCAATGATGTCCCTGCACATCTCTATAAAAACTTTGTCTGCATAACTCATGCCTGATTACTCCTTTTTCCAATGCTGTGCCTTTTAATATTCTCTGATAATGCTGCTGATCTCACTTACGATCGGCATTCCTTTTAATTCCTCCAGTGCATCCTGAAGATGGTATTCCTTGACTGCGGATGTCCCGATGACAAGTTCTGCCTTTGCCGCTTTTGCCTGTTCCTGGATCACACGTTCGATACTTACCTTATGATCTCCGAATACTTTCGCGATTGCTGCCAGTACTCCCGGTTCATTACTCACCTGCATACGGATAAAGAAACGATTCTTGACGTCCGCAAATTCCTTGATCAGAAGCTCTTTGTATGCGCTCCATCCGATTCTTCCGGTACAGTTCCATACAATATTTCTTGTAACATCCATCACATCTCCGACAACTGCACTTGCGGTCGGCAGTTCTCCTGCTCCTCTTCCATAGAACATGGTATCCCCAACTGCATCTCCGTGTACAAAAACAGCATTAAAGGAATCTCTTACGGTAGCGAGCGGATGTTTCTTATCGATCATCATCGGATAAACACCTGCTTCAATTCCATTAGATGTATTTCTCGCAATACCGATCAGTTTGATCACATTTCCCATCTCTTTTGCGTAATTTACATCTGCTGCTGTGATCTTTGTGATTCCCTCCGTATAGACATCCGAAAATTTCACCTGTGAATGGAATGCTGACGTAGCCATGATTGCCACCTTACGTCCTGCGTCCAGGCCTTCCACATCCGCCGTCGGATCCGCTTCTGCATAGCCAAGCTCTGTCGCCTTTGCGAGTGCTTCTGTGAAATCCATTCCATCTTCAAACATCTTTGTCAGGATATAGTTGGTCGTTCCGTTGACAATTCCCATGATCTCATCGATCTGGTTGCCTTCCAGGCACTGCTTAAGCGGACGGATGATCGGGATTCCTCCTGCTACCGCTGCTTCAAACAGGAAATCAGCGCTACCTTCTTTCGCAGCGTCATAGAGTTCCTTTCCATATTCTGCGATCAGATCCTTATTTGCACTTACTACATTTTTCCCTGCTTTCAGTGCTTCTGTGATCATCGTTTTCGCTGGCTCAATTCCGCCCATCACCTCGATCACGATTTGGATTTCATCATCTTCTATAATCTCTTTCCACTGATCTGTCAGCAGCTTCTGATCTACACCCTGTCTTACTTTTTTCATGTTGTGTACCAGGATTTTCTTTATTTCAAGAGCGGCGCCGGTCTTCTGCTGCATCTCTTCACTGCGGCGTCCAATCAATTTATAAACACCTGTTCCGACTGTTCCAAGTCCAAGTAATCCTACTTTGATTGTCTTTGTATCTGTCATATCTTCGCGTCCTCCTAATCTATAGTAAATCCATTTTATTCTAGCACTTTTTTGTAAATATTCAAAGAACTTTCTTGACATCTTTTGGGGACGTGATAACATTATAAATGTATGATTCTATGTATTTAAGGATGTGAATGTTAAACATAATTTTTAACATTTACATCATTTAATAAGGGAGTAGATACATATTAAAAAACCAAAGAGGAGAGATAAATCATGCAGTGCCCGATTTGTAAAAAGGATCTTGAGATCAAGAACAAAAAAATAGGCGAAAATGAAGCCGGTGAAGCAATCTACAATGAATTCGCAATCTGCCGCGATTGTAAAAAGCAGTGGAATTTAGATAAACAGCGTGAAAAGAAAAAAAAGCTTGCAAAAGAAGCATTGGCTGAAAAAACAGTTGAAGCTGATAAGGCTGCAGAAAAGCCACACAAAAAGCGCCCGGCTGCCGAAGGCGAAAAAAATTCTGCCGAACGTCCTGCCCAGCCAAAGAAAAAGAAAAAACGTCCGGTATCTCCGGAAAACGCCGAAAAGCGGACAGCTTCTTCTGCTAATCCAGAAGTACCGGCTCATCCGAAGAAAAAACGTCCGAACCCGGCTGCAGAAGGCGAAAGACCGGTAAGAAAACCTCGTCCGAAGACAGAAGGTTCTTCCGAAGAACAACCATCCAGACCGCATCCAAAGAAACGCCCTGCTACTTCAGACCGTCCACTTCTCAAATATGCAGAAGGTCAGGAAGAAAGCCGGGAAAAAGTTCGTCCACGTCCGAAAAAGAAACGTCCGGAAGAAGCCAAACCGGTACATGCAATTGACAATTCCAGCACACGTATCATTTCTGATGAAGAGGATGAACTTAAAATTACTGCACCTGGTCTTTCCACTCCAGAGGGAGAAAAAGAACAGACCTATTCTAATATCCCACCAAAGCATGTCCGTGAAAAACGTGAACAGGAGATGCGTGAGAACTATCAGAATATGTTAGACGAAGAAGATGACGATGATGAGAGACATTTTCCTGTTGTGCTTGTTGTAATCCTTATCTTCCTGATCATCGCAGCTGTTGCATTTGCAGGATACTGGTTTTTCCTGAAATAAAAAGAATAGTTATAATGAAAAGACTGGCTCGATGCCAGTCTTTTTTACGTTAGTAAAGAGCCAGGGTTTCGTGTGACCACGAACCCCCGGCGAACATACACCATCTCGCTTAGCAGCTCGATGATGTACATTCGCCAAATACAGATTTTCACATCCATGCAGATCCTTGTGCAAGCACAAATCTGCATGGATGTGAAAATCTGTATTTGGCTCATTGTATGCACAAAAAAAGAACCACACGCAACATGTAGTTCTTAATTCAAGAGCGACAGACGGGACTCGAACCCGCGACCTCCACCTTGGCAAGGTGGCGTACTACCAACTGTACTACTATCGCATTCATTATTTGTTGTTCATCAGAACAATAAATACTATACAATATATCTATCAATTGGTCAAGTATATTTTTCAATTTTATATGTCGGACTTTTCTACTTTTCTTCGCCTATTATTCTGTTAAAATCATTTTTTGTCTGATTAACAGAAAACTTATTGAATCTCCGCAAAAAGTAGAACAGAATTTCTTCATTTTTTCGTTGACAATTCCTTCTTTGTACGGTATAGTAGATATTGTTCTGATGAACACAATTTAATAGATGCGATAGTAGTACAGTTGGTAGTACGCCACCTTGCCAAGGTGGAGGTCGCGGGTTCGAGTCCCGTCTGTCGCTCTTTGTGAGACTTATGATTTTCATAAGTCTCTTTTTTCATTCATGTAAATTTCTGATTAAACTTTTAATTAAATCAAAAGACCCCATTTGTCAAAGTTGTCCCAGATACACGAAAAGGGATCCGCTTTCACTTTTTTGTAAAAGCCTGATCCCTTCTTTTTATTTATTCTAACCTTATAGATCTACTCTTCTATTTTGCCAGCCAGTCCATTGCAATCTTCGCATACATGGCTGCGCCAAGCGGTAATGCTTTTTCATTAAACAGAATCTTTGGATTATGCTGTCCTTTCCATTTACTCTGATCTTCCACTCCGGCTCCGACTACAAAATAACTTGCCGGTATTTTTGCCGAAATCACGGCAAAGTCTTCGGATCCCATGACATGAAATCCACCGTTAATCGTTGTTCCCGGATTTTCAAGAGACTCAATACTTTTAATATACTCTGCATTCAGTTCTTCATTGCAAGTTACACTCGGAACATTGCTAAGTTCTTCAATTTCACATGTAGTACGATAAGCTGCCGCAACAGCCGGAACAATTTCATTGATCCTCCGGATCAGCATCGTCCTTACTTCTTCATTAAATGTCCTTAGTGTTCCCTGAAGCACGCAGCGCTCCGGAATTACATTTGCTGCATTACCAGCTGTAAACTGTCCAATCGTAAGTGCTGCCTCTGCTGATGGTGGACATTCCCTGGCGATCAGTGCCTGAAGAGCATGATAAACTTCTACACCAGCATTGATCGGGTCAATACAGCCCTCCGGTGCAGAACCGTGTCCGCCACGTCCTGTAAGGGTGATTTTAAAGCCATATACAGATGCCATGGCTTCCACACCATATCCAATCGTTCCATATGGAATTGCCGCAAATACATGCGCTGCAAAGGCAGCATCTACATGCGGATTCTCCAAGACTCCTGCTTCCACTGCTGCTTTCGCTCCGCGGAAGGTCTCCTCACCTGGCTGGAACAATAATTTGACCACGCCCGGCAGTTCTTCTTCATGTGCCTTTAAAATTTTTGCCGCTCCAAGAAGGATCGTAGCATGCAGATCATGTCCGCATCCATGCATACAGCCATTCTTTGATGCAAATTCAAGTCCCGTTTCCTCTTCTACCGGAAGCGCATCCATATCACTTCTCAGAAGAAAACATTTATCCCCTTTTCCAATCTGAGCGATAATCACTGAAACCTCAGGAAATACCTTGTATTCTACATTCATCTCATCCAGACGTTTACTGATATATTCCACAGTCTTTGGAAGCTCCAGATCCGTCTCAGGAATTTGATGAAGATCTCTTCTCCATTTTATAAGTAGATCATTTATTTCCTGCGCTTCTTCTAAAATTTTATGTGCCATATATCCCATCCTCCTTTTATTTCAACTACCATTATTATAGAATTTCGCTATAAAAAAAGAAATGAACATTTCTTCACTTTGACAGCCAATTCTGTTTTATGTGAAAAAATGTTCATTTTTAAAAATTGAATTATAAAATTTATTCAGCGTCCGCTGTATGCTCTTCCAGCTCCAGTCCAAGCTCTTCCAGCTGCTTCGGATCGACTCTCTCCGGTGCTTCTGTCATCAGGTCAGATGCATCTTTTACCTTCGGGAACGCGATCACGTCACGGATGCTGTCCTGTTTTGCCATCAGCATAACCAGACGGTCAAGACCGTAAGCAAGTCCTGCGTGTGGAGGCACACCGTATTTAAATGCATTCAGAAGGAATCCGAACTGCTCCTGTGCCTGTTCCGGTGTGAATCCAAGTACTTCAAACATTTTACTCTGGATCTCCTGGTTGAAGATACGGACACTTCCGCCTCCGATCTCGTTACCATTCAGAACGATGTCATATGCTTTTGCACGGACTCTTCCCGGATCACTGTCGATGTACTGAAGGTCTTCTTCCATCGGCATGGTAAACGGATGATGCATTGCTGTGAAACGGTTCTGTTCATCACTCCACTCAAGAAGCGGGAATTCTGTGATCCACAGGAATTTGTATTCATTCTTGTCAAGGAGTTCCATCTGACGTGCCAGTTCCAGTCTGAGTGCACCAAGAACATCCCATACAACTTTATTCTTATCTGCCGCAAAAAGAAGAAGGTCTCCGTTCTCTCCATCCATCGCTTTAATAAGTGCTGCTGCCTCTTCTTCTGTCATGAATTTTGAGAAAGAAGATTTGACAGTTCCGTCTTCATGGATTGCAATATAGGCAAGTCCCTTTGCTCCATAACCTTTTGCAAAATCAACCAGCTTGTCGATCTTCTTTCTGGCCATGCCGCCCTGCCCTTTTGCATTGATACCACGGACAGTTCCGCCTGCTTCAATCGCATTCTTAAATACAACAAATTCGCTGTCTTTGACAGTCTCTGTCACATTAACCAGCTCCATGCCGAAACGGATATCCGGTTTATCAGAACCGAATCTGTCCATTGCTTCCTGCCAGGTCATTCTCTGGATCGGGAGCTGTACATCGATATCCAGTACATCTTTGAACAGATGTGCAAGCAGTCTCTCATTGATATCAATGACATCATCAACATCTACAAAAGAAAGTTCCATATCCATCTGTGTAAATTCCGGCTGACGGTCTGCACGAAGGTCTTCATCACGGAAACATTTTACGATCTGGAAATAGCGGTCATATCCGGAGCACATCAGCAGCTGTTTGAAAATCTGCGGTGACTGCGGAAGTGCATAGAAGCTTCCCGGATGAATACGGCTCGGTACCAGGTAATCTCTTGCACCTTCCGGTGTACTCTTGATCAGGAACGGTGTCTCGATCTCAAGGAATCCTTCTTTTGCCATGAACTGACGTGCGAGGGTAGCCACACGGCTTCTCATCATCAGGTTTCTCTGGATGTCCGGTCTTCTAAGATCGAGGAAACGGTATTTCAGACGTACTTCCTCTTTTGTCTTGGAATTTTCTTCGATCGGGAACGGAGGTGTCTCAGATTCAGATAAAATTCTGAGTTCTTCCGGTTTGATCTCAATCGCACCTGTTGCAAGATTTTCATTAACTGCACCGGAACGTTTTTCAACAGTTCCCACGATTGCTACAACAAACTCACTTCTAAGCTTTGCTGCCTTCTCAAGAAGCGCTTTATCTGTACTTCCCTCTTCAAAAACAACCTGGATCAGTCCGGAACGGTCACGTACATCTACAAAAACCAGTCCACCTTTATTTCTGTTCTTCTGTACCCATCCCATGATGGTTACTTTTTCACCGATGTTTGCCTCTGAAAGCTCTGCACACCGATGTGTTCTTTTCAGTCCTGTCATTGACTCTGCCATTCTAATTTATCCTCCTGCGTTTCTCTTTCCTTATAAATCCATAACGGAATCTTTGTAGCAGTCTGTGATATCTTCATATCCTTCTGCGATCAGCTGATCCTTCTGGAATTTCTTGTTCTTCTTCATATTGACCACCAGAACCTGTTTCCCGGCTGCGCGGTCAGCTTTTGCCATCTCAAGTACTTTGAGGATGCCTTCCTTGTGCATATTCTTTTCAAGAAGATATGCTTTTTTCTGGCGCTTGGAAGGAATCTCATATCCATTTTCCAGAAGCAGCATGACAATACGCTCAAATCCGATTGAGAATCCACATGCCGGTGTATCCTGCCCTGTGAATTTACCGATCATCTTATCGTAACGTCCGCCACCTGCAACAGAACCACCAAATTCATCCATCGTTACTTCAAAAATGGTTCCTGTATAGTAAGATTGTCCACGTACCAGCGTCGGATCAAATTTTACTTTGAAATCTGCCTCTTTTGCACTTTCTACGCTGGAAATGATCATTTCCATGCTGTCAGCTGTCTTCTCATCAAGGAATCCTGCCAGCTTTTCTTTGCAGAAACGGATTCCATCAACATCCGGGTTGATCTCATCAAAGAGTCCAAGATAAGTATCTACATTTTCTTTTGTATAACCCATCTCAACCAGTTCTTCGCCTACGCCTTCTTTGCCGATCTTATCCATCTTATCAAGGATGATAAATACTTCGTCGAAATCTTCTTCCTTAAATCCACTGAATGCAGCCATCGCCTTTAAGATATTACGGTCATTGATACATACCGTAAAATTGTGGAAATCCATCTTTCCAAGCATGGTCGTAGTTGCAAGGATCAGTTCGATCTCTGCAAGATTACCCGGCTCACCTAAAATATCGATATCGCACTGCATGAACTGACGGAAACGTCCTCTCTGCGGACGGTCTGCTCTCCATACATTGCCAATCTGAAGTGCCTTAAACGGTGACGGCAGTTCATTTGCATGATTTGCATAGTATCTTGCAAGCGGAACTGTCAGGTCATAACGAAGTCCTCCGTCTACCAGATCGATCTCTTCTTTTGCCTCAGCAATTTTCAGTTTTTCCCCTCTCTTCAGAATCTTGAAGATCAGTTTTTCATTGTCGCCACCCTGTTTGCTACACAGGTTCTCAATGTGTTCCACACACGGTGTCTCTATGGAAGTAAATCCAAATGTCTTATAGGTATCCTTGATCATCTGGATCACATAATCTCTGATTTCCATTTCTTTCGGGAGCATGTCTTTCATGCCGGTAACCGGTTTTTTCTTTAATGCCATAACCATTCTCCTTTTCGCTCTATCATCTCATCGATACGGGAAATATATTCTCCCACATCTCTGACATTTTCTATTCTTATCAGATTCGTCATCCGCCCGTTTTTACTTCCGGGCGCCGGAATCTCATACGGAAGCACCACCTTAGTCGATGCGCCTGCACCGGCAGCAACGATGGACTGCTTTTCCTCCATAATCAGTATATTGTAAATTCCCGCTTTGTCAACCTTTGCGTAACCTACATTTTCAAAATTTCCTGCAATATTCTTCTGTCTGTAGAGATAATACGGATAAAGTCCCATCTCACCGGCCGCCTTACGTGCCATATCGATCATCTCTTCCAGCTCTCTTGCCATCTGTTTGTAATTTTGTTTTTCTGCGCTTGCAGCCCGTTCGCGTGTCAGTCTCGAACCATGTTTCATTGCAAGTGCATGGACCGTCAAACTATCCGGTGCAAGCTCTTTGATCTGACGAAGAGTATCTTCCATTTCCTCCGGATGTTCTCCCGGAAGACCTGCGATCAGATCCATATTGATATTGTCGAATCCCAGTTCTCTTGCCAGATGGAAAATGCGGACTACATCTTCCACTGTGTGACGTCTTCCGATCACATCCAGTGTCTTCTGCTGCATGGTCTGTGGATTGATGGAAATTCTGCCAACTCCATGCTTTCGGATCACTCGCAGCTTGTCCTCAGTAATACTGTCCGGTCTTCCGGCTTCGATCGTATATTCTTTCAGATGTTCAAAGGAGAAATGTTCTTCCAGGAAACTCAAAACCCGGTCCATCTGCTGTGCACTCAGGGTTGTCGGCGTACCGCCTCCCATATAAATCGCATTAAGATGCTTTTCTTTTGAAACCTCTGCAATAAATGCAAGCTCTTTTAAAAGTGCATCTACATATTCATCCATCCGGTCCTGCCATTTTGCAACCGGATAAGAAGTAAAGGAGCAGTAACTGCAGGTTGTCGGGCAGAACGGAATTCCGATATAAAGACTGTATCCATTTTCATAATCCAGCTTGTCAAGCTGGGCTTTTTCCCGCTTTGCAATCTCGATACCAAGCATTGCTTTTTTCTCGCTTACCACATAGGTATCATGCATATACCGGATGATTTCTTCCTCAGAAGAACCTTCTTCCAGTCTTTCCATGATCATCTTTGTGGGGCGGACACCTGTCATATTCCCCCATGCATGTTCTTCTCCGGTCTTTTTGACCAGGGTCTGATATAATTTTTTATTGATATAACGCTTTTGTTCTCTTTTTTCGCTGATGTCTGCGATTTCAGCCTCCCTGCAATGAAAAAAGGTCCACCGGACCTTTTTATCACATGCCTGCTCTTCCAGATCCGGTTCCTCTTCTGCGGTCATCTCGATCAGAAGTTCCTGTTCTGGATCTACCTTCTGGCTAATCTCGGCATCAGGAAGAAATGACTTTACGATATGATACATGTCGTAGGTGAAACGTTCATTCTTACAGCTGATCCAAATCATTTCTCTGCTCCTCTATACATACGGGTTGTTCACTTTTTCGTTGCCAATCGTTGTTGCGCCCATATGTCCCGGGAATACCTTTGTTTCATCCGGAAGCAGGAACAGCTTTTCCTTGATCGAACGAATCAGTGCAGAAGTGCTGCTGGTTGCAAAATCACTTCTTCCGACTGAACAACAGAACAATGTATCTCCACTGAAAAGTACTCCCTCTTTTTCTACATAGTAGCATACGCCGCCCTGGGTATGTCCCGGTGTATGGATCACCCGGAAATCTTCTCCGATCAGATGAAGCACATCTCCATCATGGATCACTTCTCCACCCGGGTAGCTATAGCCATTTGTATATACCGTTGACTCATTCATAGACGGTGTGTGAAGAAGCTCCAGATCAGATTCTTCTACGTAAACCGGCATTTCTCCATACCGGTCGATCACTTTATCGATTCCCATGATATGATCAAAATGCGCATGAGTCAGAAGAATTGCCTTAATTACAAGCTCTTCCTCTTCGATATAACCGATCATCGCTTTTGACAAGTTTGCCGGATCAACGATCACGGTCTCTTTTGTTTCTTCATTAGTAACAATGTAACAATTGGTACTGATAATTCCTGTTACAAATTTTTCGATTTTCATTTCTTTTTACCCCACTGCTCGTTCTATATCCAGCACGCCGACGATCTGCCGGAGCTTTCCGATCACTTTTCCAAGCTCCTCTCTTCCCCGGACAATAAATCCGGCTTCGATTGTTGCTGTTCCCTGTTTGCTGGTTCTTACATTCATAGACTTCACATCAATATTCATCTCCGTGAACACCTTAGACATATCCATCAGAAGTCCCTGCCTGTCATTTGCATACATCTTGATCTCAGCCAGATAGCTTCCGTTATCTGTACCTTCCTCCGGTTTTTCCCATTCTGCCGGGATCAGACGCGCTCTTTCCGCTTCTGACAGATGAATGATATTGACACAGTCCGTCCGGTGGATCGACATTCCGCGTCCGCGGGTGATAAAGCCAACAATCTCATCTCCCGGCACCGGATTGCAGCATCTGGAAAAACGCACTGCCATATCGTCGATTCCCTTGACCACGATACCACTCTTAGATCTGGTGATATGCACCTTGTTCTTTGCCGCTTCCGCAACCTTTTCCAGAACACTTTCGTCGGTCAGTTCTTTTCGGTGATCCTTACTGTATTCTTCTGCAAGACGGTTGACGATCTGCCCTTCCTTCAATCCGCCATGTCCAAGTGCTGCAAGGATCGAATCCCAGTCCTTAAAGCCGTACTTTTCCTGCACGATCTGCATATATTTCGGTTTCATCAGATCCGAGAGTACAAATCCTTTTGCCTTACAGTACGTGGCGAGCATTTCCTTACCACGTACAATATTTTCTTCTTTGAATTCTTTCTTAAACCACTGGTTGATCTTGTTCTTCGCCTGGGTACTCTTGACGATACTCAGCCAGTCACGGCTCGGTCCTTTGGAGTTCTGCGAAGTCAGGATCTCGATGCGGTCCCCGTTCTGGATCTTGTAATCGATATTGACCAGCTTGCCATTGACTCTGGCACCTACCATCTTGTTGCCGACCGCAGTATGGATCGCATAGGCAAAGTCAACCGGCGTAGAACCGTTCGGCAGGTTCTTGACATCTCCGTTCGGTGTAAAGCAGTATACATCCTCTGCAAATAGATCCAGGTCTCCTTTCAGAAGATTCAGAAATTCCCGGTTGTCTGACATGTCTCGCTGCCATTCCAGGATCTGACGAAGCCAGCTCAGTTTCTCTTCTTCCTTCGCTTCAACGCTCTTCTTTCCATCTTCAGACTCTTTATATTTCCAGTGTGCCGCAATACCGTATTCAGCAGTTTTATGCATCTCTTTTGTACGGATCTGGATCTCAAACGGCTGACCGATCGAACTCATCAGAGTCGTATGCAGAGACTGGTACATATTTGCCTTCGGCATTGCGATATAATCTTTAAAACGTCCCGGTACCGGTGTATACATCTCATGGATAACTCCAAGCGCCGCATAACAGTCTTTTACAGAATCTACGATAATACGGACTGCAAACAGATCATAGATCTGATCCACCGTCTTATCCTGGTTCACCATCTTCTTATAAATGCTGAAGAAATGCTTCACACGTCCGTTCACTTCTGCATCAATGTTCGCATTCTTCATATGCGTGGAAACCTCATCCACGATCTGCTGGACAAATTCTTCCCTTTCCGTTTTCCTTGCATTGATCTGCTTTACCAGATCGTTAAAAACCTCCGGCTGGGAATATTTGAGCGCCAGGTCATCAAGCTCTGTCTTGATCTTGGAAATACCAAGCCGTTGTGCGATCGGAGCATAGATATCCATGGTTTCTTTTGCTTTTTCCAACTGCTTCTCCGGTCGCATATACTGCAGGGTACGCATATTGTGCAGACGGTCGGCAAGCTTGATGATGATAACACGGATATCTTTTGCCATCGCAAGGAACATCTTACGAAGATTCTCAGCCTGGACCTCCAACTTATCCGCTGAATAGGAAAGCTGTCCCAGCTTTGTGACACCGTCTACCAGAAGAGCCACCTCATCTCCGAATTCCTGACGAATTTCTTCGTCCGTCATCACCGTGTCTTCTACCACATCATGAAGGATGCCGGCAACGATCGTCTCTTTGTCCATCTCCAGTTGTGCCAGAATGATTCCTACCCACAGAGGATGGATAATATACTCTTCTCCGGATTTCCGTGTCTGCCCTTTATGCGCATCTCTTGCAATATGATATGCTTTTTCGATCATAGAGACGTCCGCCGAAGGATGGTACTTTCTGACTCGCTCGATCAGACTTTTATAGAGCAGTTCCGGATTCTGATAATCTTCCACATCCTTTACCGCATGACCATCTACGATCTCCAGTTTTTTATGTGTTGGTTCGATCAGCATCTCCTGCTGGATTCCGATATCGTCTGCCATAGCCTTCCCTTCTTTCTCATTAGTTTCCCGGATATTGGATTACGGAATCTACTTTGTATCCTTTCAGTTTTTCCCGTCCTTTTAATCCCATCAGTTCGATCAGGCAGAGAACTTCTACAACCTCACCGCCAAGTCCTTCGATCAGTTTGATCATTGCTTCTGCCGTACCGCCTGTTGCCATTAGGTCATCTACGATCACAACCTTGTCTCCCGGTTTGATCGAACGCTTGTGGATCTCGATCTCTGCACTTCCATATTCCAAATCATACTTGATCGATGCTGTCTCGCAAGGAAGCTTTCCTTTTTTACGAATCGGCACAAATGCTTTTTGCAGATTATATGCAATCGGCATTCCAAAAATAAATCCTCTGGACTCCGGTCCGATCACGATGTTGAAATCCATGCCTTCAAGCTTATCCTGCAGTTCCCGAATGGAAAGCTGAAGCCCTTCCGGATCTTCAAGAATGCTGGTTACATCTCTAAAAATAATTCCTTTTTCCGGATAATCCGGAATGCTGACAACATATTCTTCAAGTTTTTTCATCTTTCTTCTCCACCTTACCTACAAATATATGCAATATTTATTAGTATAGCATAAAATTGCTGTTTTTCAAATTATTTATAATTTTGGATCACAATCTGTGGCGTACGGACTCCCTGATACTCATTGATATCAGGATAATAGGTAAATGCCATAACAATTCCATGCCCATGTCCGCGCAGCAGACACTCACAGGCAATATCTCCAAATTTTTCACGCACATATTCCACAAAGGTATTCACATCCCCAAAATACATGGCATCCATCCTTGTACCGTGAAGATCCTTCACCTGCAACTTCAGCACATTTTTATTCTTACCAAGGATTCTCGCACTTTCCACCTGTACCTGTCTTTCTGCAAAGACCGGACGTGCATTTCCTTTGCCAAATGGTTCCAGAACCGCAAGCTCTCCGATAAATTTTTCATTGACACATTCAAACGGGAGCTGCATATCTATGGCAATCTTTTCATTCAAATCCTCTGGTGTGATCCCGGATTTTTCGTTAATCTCCTTACGGAACTGTTCCAGATTCTCCTCCGGCATGGAGAGACCTGCCGCCATCTTATGCCCGCCAAATTTTGACAACAGATGCTTTACCCGGTTCAGTCCTTCATACATGTGCCAGGTCTCGATCGATCTTCCTGAGCCCTTTAAACCTTCCGCGCCCTTCGTCAGCACAAAGACCGGACGGTAATATTTTTCCCGGATCCTTCCTGCCACGATCCCGGCAAGGCTTTCATGACATTCCGGCAGGTAGACCACCAGCACGTCTGCATCCTTAAGTTCACTGTTCTCCACCTGGATAAACGCCTCTTCTACCGCCTGCGCCGTCATATCCTTCCGGCTGTCATTGAGTGCTTTCAGATCACCTGCCAGCAGATCCGCCTCCGCCACTTTCTTTGCCTCCAGAAGCTCCAGGGCACGCTTTGCTGTATCCAGTCTTCCACTGGCATTCATACACGGACCGATCACAAATCCAATGTGATACGGAGACAGCTTATCTACATTCACACCAGTACATCCCATCAGCGCCTTCAGTCCCAGATTCTCCGTCCGTTTCAGCATATCCAGTCCCTGTTTAACGAAAATACGGTTTTCGTCCACCAGATCCATAACATCACCGATCGTTGCGATTGCCACATTTTCCATCAGATAATCTGCATCTTCCGCATCTTTTCCCATGGCTTCCATCAGAGCCTCCACCAGCTTGTAAGCAACCGCAGCCCCGCACAGCCCTTTGAACGGATAAGTACAGTCCTCCTGCTTCGGATCCACAACCGCATCTGCCTCTGGCAGAATATATCTTCGTCCCGCGCCAATTTCCGTATACGGGACCTCATGATGATCCGTCACCACAATCGTCATTCCCATACTTTTTGCATAGGCGATCTCCTCTGCCGCCGCAATCCCGTTATCACAGGTAATGATCGTATCCACGTCGGCCTCCAGCGCCCGGTCGATCAGGTTCCGGTTCAGACCATACCCGTCCTTCATACGATCCGGAATGTCACTGTCCACATCAGCTCCGAGCATCCGGAATCCCTCCAGAAGAATATAGGTCGACTGGATTCCATCAATATCATAGTCTCCGATGATCCTGATTTTTGCATTTTCTTTTATCTTTTCTCCAAGAACCGCTACTGCCTTGTCCATATCCTTCATCAGCATTCCATCGTACAGATCGGCGATCGTACCGTTTAAATATTTCTCGATCGCATCATCCCCGATCACATCCCGGTTTCTTATCAGAGAAGCCACTCGCGGACTGATATGGAATTTCTCACTGATATGCTGAAAATCCGCTCCTTTTCTCAGAAGTACCCAGTTCTCCATTTTCTCTTTTCCTTTCTTTGGTAGTCAGATAATACAAAGATGCCGGAGGATTCTCCCCCGACACCTCATTTTCTGTCAGTTATTTCTTTTTCGCTGCTTTTTTGCCGCCGATTTTTGTTTTCATTACATACCATAATGCACCTGTAATGCATACAGATGAATATCCACCACCTGCAATACCAACCATAAGCGGTGCAGCAAATTCTTTGATCGAACTTACACCCAGAATATACAGAACAGCTACCATGATAAATGTGGTAAATGTGGTATAGATACTTCTTGTCAGTGTGTAAGTGATACTTCTGTTGACAACATCCTTCAGATCATCATTTCTCTTCATCGTGCGAAGTTCTTCACGGACACGGTCAAAAATAACGATCGTTGCGTTGATAGAATATCCGAGGATTGTCAGCATACATGCGATAAATGTATTACCTACAGAAGTTCTTGCAACCGCATAGAATGTAAGGACAAATAAAAGGTCATGCAAAAGCGCAAGGACCGCACTGGATCCAAAACGTACATCTTTAAACCGGAACCAGATATAGATCAGCATACAAATCGCAGAAATAATAACTGCAACGATCGCATCCTGTCTCATTTCAGAACTTACAGTAGAGCTGATATTCTCAGCCGTGATCGTAGATGCATCTACGCCGAAGTTTTCTGCAAGTGCATTGTTCAGCGCCTCTCTTTCATCCAGACTCAGTGTCTGTGTCTTGATGATGATCTGGTTGCTGTCTTTTACTTTCTGTGCCTGTACATTGTGATCGCCTGTTGTCTCTTCTACAACCGGAACAATCTTGGAATCGATCTCTTTGATCGAATAATCTTTGTCAAATGTTACGGTTGTTGCAGTACCACCTTTGAATTCCAGACTGTAATTTAACGCACCGTTTCCTTTGGAAGACTGAACTCCCATCGTGATCAGACCAGCTGCGATCACAGCAATGGAAATCACAAAGAAGATCGCCTTCTTTCCAAGGAAATCGATCACCTTTCTCTCTTTTTTGAACTTCTTTGCGTAGAACTTTACATCACGAAGTCCGACTGCGTACAGAGAGAAAATGATCACTCTTGTGATGACAAGAGCAGTAAACATAGAAACTACGATACCAAGCGCCAATGTCTGTGCAAATCCTTTTACAGAGCCGGATCCCTTGAACCACAGTACAGCTGCGGCGATCAAAGTTGTCACGTTACCGTCAACGATCGCAGACATCGCTTTGTGGAAACCATTCTTCAGGGAAGTCTTGACGCTGATACCGGCTGTCACTTCCTCACGCACACGTGCAAAAATGATAACATTGGCATCTACCGCCATACCGATTCCAAGAATAATACCTGCAATACCCGGAAGGGTAAGCGTGATATTGAATGCATTTAACAGGATAAGAACCAGCCCTGTATAAATCAGAAGTGCAAGTCCTGCCGCAAGACCCGGAATCAGGTAAACAATACACATAAATACAAAGATGATCGCAAGTCCGATCGCACCGGCCATTAAACTTGTTCTGATGGCATCTTCACCAAGCTGTGCCGCTACAACATTGGAACGGAGTTCTTCCAGTTCCAGAGAAAGTCCACCGATTCGGATGGTAGCTGCAAGATTATCTGCTTCTTCATAGCTTGACATCCCTGTGATAACGGCTTCTCCGCCTTCGATCGCCTGATTAACTCTTGGTGAACTGATTGTCTGTCCATCATAAATAATGGAAATCTGTTTTCCTACATTTGCTGCTGTTGCTTCTGCAAATTTGGTTGTTCCTTCTTTGGTAAGCTGCAGAGCTACGACATATTCTTTATTCTTAGTCGTAGAGTTTTCCTGCGTCTGAGCCTCTGCATTTTTAACATCTGTTCCTTCAAGAACGGTGTTGCCATCTGCATCCTGAAATACCAGTGATCCTGGTTTGCCGAGTTCTTCCAGAACTTTATTGGCATCGGATACACCTGGGATCTCGATATTGATCCGGTCGTCCCCTTCCTGATATACACTTGCTTCTGTACTGTACTGCTCTACACGCTTCTGTAACTTGTAGATCGTATCCTTCATATCTTCTGCTGAAGGATTCTTGTCTTTCGTCTGATAGGTAATGCTGACACCACCGGCAAGGTCAAGACCAAGATTAATATTTCTTGCGGAACCTGTGTGGGAGGAACCAAATCCCTGCCAGCAGGTAAATCCAAGAAGTCCTAAAAGTGCAGCAATCAGAACAAGGCTTACTATTCCTTTACTCTTCTTCATGTCCAAGTCCCTTTCTTAGTTTTCGTCTGCCATTGCAGCCTTTATCATAATCGCGCATTCTACGCGCTTACGTTCCATCTCACAGCCCAGATCATAAGAATCATTTAATCCGCCTGCATACTTGTATGCGTTTGCCATACACCCGCCACTGCAGTAGAATCTTGCAAAACATTTCTTGCATTTTTCTTTGGTATATACATTGCAGCAACGGAACTCATCTGCGATCTCCGGTCTTGTAATTCCTTCGTTTACATTTCCCATCAGGAAATTTTCATCACCTACAAACTGATGACACGGATAGAAATCTCCCCATGGTGTAACAGCAAGATATTCTGTTCCCGAACCACATCCGGACAGACGTTTGTACAGACAAGGTCCTCCTTCTAGGTCGATCATAAAGTGGAAGAAATTGAATCCTTCTCCCTTTTTGTCTTTCTCAATGATATATCTTGCAAGCTTGTCATACTCATCAAAGATCTGCGGAAGATCTTCTTCACGGATTGCATACGGATCAGATTCATCCCCGACAACCGGTTCGATCGACATCTGCTTGAAGCCAAGCTCTGCAAAATGCTTTACATCCTCTGAAAAATCCAGATTGTTTCTGGTAAATGTTCCGCGGATATAGTAGCGCTCCTGATTACGTGAATCAGCAAGCTTCTGGAACTTCGGAACGATCAGATCATAGCTTCCTTTTCCGTTTCTGAAAGGACGCATTCTGTCATTAACTTCCTTACGTCCGTCAAGACTGATGACTACATTGTCCATTTCTTTATTGATAAACTCCTGGATGTCATCATTCAGAAGTACACCATTCGTAGTTACAGTAAAACGGAAATGCTTGTCATGAAGCTTCTCCTGTTCTCTTCCGTATGCGACCAGGTCTTTGACAACCTGCCAGTTCATCAGCGGCTCCCCACCAAAGAAATCAACTTCCAGATTCCTTCTTGTTCCGGAATTGGCGATCAGGAAATCCAGGGCTTTCTTACCAACTTCATAAGTCATAAGCGCTCTTCTTCCGTGATACTCTCCTTCTTCTGCAAAACAGTATTTGCAGGCAAGATTGCAGTCGTGTGCGATATGCAGGCAGAGTGCCTTCACAACCGTCTTACGCTTGATAACCTCCCCGATAAAAGGTTCATATGTATCAACAACAAAAAGCTGTCCGTTTGCAGTCAGCTCTGTCACATCATCCAATATATCTCTGAGTTCTTCTTCGGAATATTTCCCTTCCAGCTCATCTTTCAGCTGGTTCCATGTACTTTCTTCTTTCAGCGTCTGCACTGTCTGATTCTCGTTCATACGGTTCAGACATGCAATAACTTCGTACCCCGGCTCGTCCACTACATGAACGCATCCGCTGTTGACATCAAGTACAATATTATATCCATTGTTCTGGTACTGATGAATCACAACCGGTACCCCTTTCTATCCTTATTTTTCAAATTTTTCCTCATACGTCAAATGACAGCGGCTTTAAAGCCGCTGCCTGCTTGTCATACTTATTCACTACACTTACAAATATCTCTTATTTGCTGTGTTCGCAAGTCTGATTTCCTACTGTGCAAGAAGTCTTGCATGCTGACTGACAGGATGTCTGGCATTCTCCGCATCCGCCCTTCTTTACTGTATTGTTCAGAGTCTGTGTATTCAATGTTTTAATGTGTTTCATTGTAATATCCTCCTTCTTTGCTCATTATGTAATACAGTATAGCACATTTTCCAGCTTACCGTCAACGCAAAAATCCAATCTAAAACAAATGACAGGAGGTATTTTCCCTAGAATTTGCTACCTCCGCCACCGTGGGTTCTTCCTGATGAAGAAGTATGTGTACTGCTGCCGCCGGAAGAGCTCTTCTTTTCTTTCGCCGTTTTCGAAGTGGTTTCATAAAGGAACATATCTCTGCTTTCTGTAATATCCAGACTATCGTCTTTTACATAGCTGCCTGCCGCTGACTGGAAACGCACTGTTTTAAGCTGTGCTTTCATCCTGCCGACAATGATAAGTGACAGAACAACTCCTACCCCAAGGGAGATCAGAATCCAGATTGGGGATAATGGCTCCTTTGGAAGACTTTTCCTGTCATAAGGCTTTCCGTTTCTTGCCTGTGTAATGAATTCGTCACACAGCTCTGAAAAAGTCTGAAATGCCGAAAAATAATTTCCATTCTTCAGATCACTCGTCATTTCTTTTGAAATGTATTTGATCCCTGCATCGGTAAAAGCTGTGATTCCGTAACCACAGGTTGAAATATAACAGTCATTCTCTTCTCCCAGACTAATGAGAAGAAGGATTCCATCCTTATCCTGTCCATATCCGAAGTTTCCGTAATCATAAATATCATCGGCGTATTCTTGCACCGTTTTTTCATCCAGCGTATTTGTTGTCACAACGACAACATCCATTTTCTGTCGGATACTCAGTTCATCAAGTATGTCATTTAATTTTGCTTCCTCACTATCCGTCATAAGTCCCGCCATGTCCTGCACACGACAATAATCATTTGCAAATCCTTCTGCATCTTCGGCTGAAACCGAAAACGTCATCCCCAGGCAAAGGGCCAGAACAAGCAGAAGTGATATTATTTTCTTTTTCATTCCGTCACCCCCTAAAACAGTCCGAGAAAGTGCAGAAGTGTTGCTGCACCGTAGGTTACTGCCGTGAACGTGGTCGCCAGCATCAGTGTCCAACGAGTTGCTGCCGCCTTATCTACCGGCAGGTCGCCGACGAATTTTCCGGTCTGTCCGTTCATTGCAAATGTATATTTGTTACCATTCCATGTGGTATTTAAAAGCCACACTGGATATAAAGCATACTTGGCTTTTCCGCCATGGAACTGTACACTGGTATTTTCAGCTACTACAGTATCGTAACCAATGACTGTTTCGGCAAATGCCTGCTCCGTGGATTTTTTCACACGCTCATTCGCCCGGTCAATGCTTTCTTCTGCAGTCACATCATACTTATCTGCCAAGTAACCGGCAAGATAAGCCGTCTGGAAATCCACTGCCTCTCCGCAGTTAAACGGTTCGATGGATTCCATCAGATCATCCGCCATTTTTGTAGAACCGTCTACCGGAACATATTCAAATCCAACACTTCCGCCTCTGTGCACCATATAATAACTGGTCTGGGTATAATTGTAATCACTGTCACTCCAAGTACGGATCTTGGTTGCCTTATAACGGACCTTAGCGTCTACATCGGTATCAAATAGCCAGAACGGTACATAGACTCCTTTGATCTCGTCAATATGGTTCTGATCCTTAAAAATCTTCGGCAGAAGACGTTTTTCTGTAAGATGCTTCATGAGCCCTTCTTTTGCTGCTTTTTTATCCAGTTTAAACGGAATGACCAGATCCGGTTTCAAGGAGCCGGAGAATTGTCCCATCATAACGATTGGATTATCACAGAATGGGCAGGATGTTGCCGCTGTATTTGCGTCACCTACAATTTCTCCTCCACAGGATTTACACACATAAGTACGCAGACCATCCGTTTCTCCTTCTCCCCATTCACCGCCTGCTGCGGATTCCCATTCCATGCTGTCTGTTTCTTCGTCCTGCAGTTCGGCATCATATCCCTTTAGTGCGTCCATTTCGAACTCTGTGTCGCAATATGGACACTTCATCTTCTGGATCGTACTGTCAAAGGCTATCGCACCGCCACAGCAGGGACATTTATATTCCTGCAAGCCTGCCATAAAAATCCTCCTCTCTTAATGCGCCTGTCGGTCAAATTCCGTAAGTGCTTCTTCCGCTCTCCGGATCCATTCTGTACGGTCTCCGTAGATTGCACATTTGTTTGCCATAATTCATTTTCCTTTCAGCCAATGCCGGAATCCCGGACATTTTCTTTTCTTGTTTATGATTCTCCTGTTGCTTTTATGACCCATTTGGCATTGTCTACCTGGAAGCTATAACCACAGAAGGAACAACAATTGTGTTCATCCGGTATGAAATTGGCTCCACAGGATGGGCAATCTTTTTCCTTGAAAAATGCTCCGTCCGTCTTCCTTCTTTCTGGATATCTCGCCCTCTGCAAAACGAGTGTCGTTTTTGTTTTCTTTATATACGGTTTTCCACTCTCAGGCAGGTAGGTTTCACTTCCATATGCCGTAGCGGTGACTTCTGTTGTTTTGTCTGTATTTACAACATTTTTAAGTATGATCGATCCGATTCCATAATCCATCAGATCCGGCTTGTTTACATCCTTATAAAGTGCATCATTGATGCAGGATCTCAGATAATTTTCCGAGTATCTGACGATCTCCTTCGGCAGCTTTTCTTCTCTTCCTTGGATTGAAAAATTTTCGCAATTCCCAGAAGTATAAGCAGTGTAGCAATTACACCTATGGTAAGAGAAATATCCGTGTCTTTGATCAGGTAAAGGCACAAGGTCAGACACAGGAACATGATGCCCGAGTAAGCAAGCAATAATAGTCCGTATTGCATGTTCGCACCCATTTTCTCATAAATTTCGAATACCTCTGTCTGCCAGTCGTAGAATTCACTTTGTATCACACCGCCACAATATGGACAGATAACTTGCTGACTGCTCAGTTCCACCTCAGCTCCACAGGATGGACAGATGATCGTCCCTTTATCGGAATAAAATTCCTTATTCTTACCCTGACGGTCAGAATGACGGATATGCCTTGACTGAAGAATCCGAAGGTAACTGTTTTTCCGATAGATCTGATGCACTGTCTTACCAGATTGAGGAGAAATAAGACGTTCCAAAGAACTACATTGCAGGATAGACTCCCTCCACTCCCGTCCGTCATCATTCCATCTTTTGAAATTATTTTTTGGAAGTGGTACAACGTCCGTCACCTGGATATCTCGGCAAAGCTTACGCTTTCCCAGCAGTTCCACCTGATGAACCATCTTTCTGCGAAATGTAAGATCCATTCTCTTTGGAAGATAACCCTTATCTGCTTTTCCAAGTGGAAGTAATACATTTTCAAAGGAATCCTTGATGTCCTTCTGAAGCCTGGCCCCTTGCAACGGTGTTTCACGCTTTGCAAGAATTCTTTTCATTTTTGCTTTTTTCAAATTCTTTGGCATAAACTGTTCAAAGTCTATGTCAATGATTTTCTCAGCAATGGCAAACGCACAGATTATGGTAGCTGCAAACGCAAACAGCATCGCCTCTGACAATCCCATATTTATCCCTCCTCATCTATCATTCTATCTGGTTGACCTATTGTTCCTTCTCTTTGCTCTTACCAAATATTTCATAGATCAGGAATATGGAGATAATGATTCCCGCCGGGATCATCATAACGGAGGTAATGTTATCACCTATATCGCCTGTGTAAAGCTTGTATTCTCCATTCAAAGCCCGGTAAGCCTTCTCTGTCACTTCATCCCCCCGGGATATATCTCTGGAAAATACATCTTTTCCTGTATAAGTTTTTCCATCCACTTCAAAGGACAGAATTGCGTGATACTTTACATCTTCATCGCCCTTTTCATCGGTCTTAACACTTATCTGATAATCTTTTACAACGGCGGTTACATGACGAACATCGGAAGATAGTTTATATTCTATACTGGAAAAAATATGAGTAATTCCATATACAACAAGCCAAATCGAACCAATCAGTAAGAATACACATATCACCTTATTTTGTGCTTTATCTGAAAGTACCTTCATGCAACTCTCTCCTTCCATACTTACAGTCTTCTCCCCTCTTTTTCTTCCCGATGATACTTGATAAGATCTTTACTTAATCCAATGAAACCAATGAGACCTAGCGGAATCATTGCAGCAAATGCAAGGAAGTAAATCGGAGTTGGTCCCGGTTCCAGTTTATATTTTCCTTTTGAGTTCCGGTAAACGGTGATCAGTACAGTATCTCCTCTCCTTATTTTTTTATTGCGAAATTCAAAATCATCATATGTTGTTCCATCGATTTCATAAGTAAACCTTACTTTATATTCTTCTTTTCGGTCTCCCTGATCGTCTTTTTCATGCGTTTGTTCACAACTGTAAACAGTTGCATGAAGCGTTCGAACATCCGTGGAATTCTTAAACTCACTGCTTTCATGCTTCGTATATATCATGCCGCCGATTCCTGCAATAATAATGAAGATACTTAAAATCAAAGCACCGATTGTGGTCTTATGTTCCTCTTTTTCTGATGGGAGTCTAAACATAGAATTCCCTCCTCTCCCGCGAATTACTGTCTGTCGTTCTCGTCAAAGATGTCGCCACATTCTGGGCAGAATTTTGGTGGGTGTGTCGGGTCTTCCGGTTCCCATCCACATTTGTCACAACGGTAAAGCAGTGCACCTTCCGGTTTCTTTGCTCCACAGTTCTGGCAGAATTTTCCTTTATTCACTGAACCGCAAGAACAGGTCCATCCTTCTTCCTCTACCGGTTTTGGTGATCCGCATTCCGGACAGAACTTACCGGTTGCTGTGGCTCCGCATTTACATTTCCATGCACCCGGTGCCGGCTGTGGTTCCGGTTTCTTGCTTCCGCATTCCGGACAGAACTTGCCGGTAACAAAGTTTCCGCAACTGCACTTCCATCCGTCTGCCTGCGGTGCCGGCTGCTGAACGGCTTGTTGTGCCGCCATCTGCTGTGCCTGTTGCTCCTGCTGTTGCTGACCCATTGCAAATAAATTCTGTGCGTTCATACCGCCGCCCTGATTCATTGCCATGCCCATGCCCATGAAGCCTGTCATTGCACCGGCCTGATTACCGGCTGCAGTCTTCATTGCATCAGCCTGTGCTCCGACCAGCGTTGCTGCGGCCATTGTAGGATCACGCATGATTGCTGTACGCTGAGCCTGTTTTATAAGTTCTGCATCTTCATCCGGAAGAGTCACAGATCCAAGTGCAATACTTACAACCTTCAATCCTCGAAGTGCACCCCATTTTTCTGAGAGTGCCGTATTCATCGCATTTTCAAGATCTGTATTATGTGTCACAATCTGATTCGGACGAAGCTCCAGTTCAGACAAATGTCCGAATGCCGGCTGAAGAGCAGAGATAAACTCTGTCTTAAGAGTAGCATCCAGTTCCTCTCTGGAATATTCCTGCTCCACATTTCCGCAAACATTAGAGTAGAACAAAAGCGGATCGGCAATCTTGTAAGAATAGACACCTGAACAGCGGATCGATACGTCGATATCAAGTCCGATCTTGGAATCCACAACACGGAACGGAACCGGATTCGGCGTTCCGAAGCGATTTTCCAGAATCTCCTTGGTATTAAAATAATAGATTCTCTGATCCTTTCCGGTATCTCCTCCGTAAGTAAAACGTTTTCCTACAGTTTTAAAGGTTTCTTTGATACTCTCTCCAAGGCTGCCTGCAAAAATAGACGGTTCGGAAGAAGTATCATAAGTAAATTCTCCCGGTTCTGCACAGACTTCTACGATCTTGCCCTGTTCTACGATGATCATACACTGTCCGTCTGCTACAGCAATTCCAGAGCCGTTCGAGATAATATTGTCATTTCCTTTGGTGTTCGCTGAACGTCCGGTGACACGTTTTTGTCCTTTTGTAACGAGTACCTCCTTTGGCATCGATTCACAGTAGAAAAATTCCTTCCATTGATCTGCAAAAGTACCTCCAAGAACACCCATACCTGCTTTAATAAGTCCCATAATATTTTCTCCTTTCCTTTTTGAAATGATCTTCCTCTATGTTATCCGGTTACACCGGAAAAACACGGTTTAATATGCGGCATTCCATGTGTCTGTAAAAACATCATAAATATAAATGAGATTATCACAAACGCCGTAAAGCTGTTCCTGCACAAACTGTTCTCCATTATCAGTTCCTAATACAAAAAGCATACAGCTGCCTCCGTTTATGATCTCTGATTCTCCTGTATACATAAGCTTCATTCCATTTTCCAGTCCCTGTCTGACCTCTCCATACTCCAGCAGGATCTCTGTTGCGATTTCAACTGAACGTTCATCCGGTGTTTCCTCATAGACTGAGAAATCATATACTCCGGCAAGTTCCGCCAGATGGCCGTCCATTAATGAAATCGACGGATGGAAATCTATGGCATCGCCACCATCTGTCACCGAAACCAGTACATTGGAATAGATCTCACTGAAATTACAACGTAGCACAAGCGCCTCTCCCGGTTTTCCTTCAAATAACGGATGACTCTTATCATCTGCATATTCACCATTTTTCGTGATATCAGAAGGATAGACGGTCACTCTGCCTTTTTCATTTGGCGGAACGATGGCATACAGCTCCTGCCCATCCGCCATGTAACAGTCTGCTTCTGACAAAAACGGATACTCTTTTGTTAAATGATGAAATTCCAGGTAAAATGAAAGATCTGTCCTTGTAAATTCACTGTCCACATACCCGAAAAGTGCAACCCCTGCACCGCAGCTGTTTTGATTGATCTGTTTTTTGAGAAGTGACAGTTCCGTATCTTCCGTCTCGACGATTTCTGTCTTCCCCGGCTCTTCTTTTTCCTTCTCTTTTTCTTCCTTCTTCTCTTCTTTTTTATCATCCTGCACTTTCACAAGACCGCTTTTATTCTCGCCTTCCACAGGCTTTTGCGGACTGCTCTTATGAGGCAGTCTGCATCCGCATAATAAGCCGGCCTGCAGGATTATCAAACAAAACAGTAATGATATTTTCTTCATATTACATTTCTCCTTGTAAAGACTGAACCTTTTTTCTTTCTCCAAAACGGCAAGCATCATTGTAGTCCAGATAACCATCAGGCTGTCGTTACCGGTCTTCTTCTCGGTGGTTCTTCCATTTCCTTACATCGCATAAATCTGATCCATCAGATATTCAGCAGTCATGGATCCATAGAAGAACTGGTCGATAAGACCGTTTTTCTTCGCATCCCGAATGTCTTTTGCCGCCTGCTTTTCTGTATTGGAATCCACGATGAAAGCAATTTTACAGTCAGGACACACCCTCTTTACTTCATCCCGAAGCTTCATTCTTTCACAAAGCTTCCACGGAGTATAGCCCGTCACCTCCATGATAAGAACAAACGGTTTATAAAGCTTACAAAGTTCAACCGTATCTTTTGGAGACTCCGTACGGACTACATCAATCTCATAATCCGATTTTTTGAATGCAGTCGCTACGGAATCCGCAAACAGAAAATTCTGCATATCAACCACTATTTTTCGCATCGAACCATCCTCCTTTCTTTCAGCGATATATCCGATGTGTCTGCTATATTTCTTTTTTCTTTAGTCTACCAGAGAAAAATAGCTCTGTCTGTCCTCATAAATGTGGACAAATAAGCATTTTACACAAAAAAATCGCTCTACCTAATAAAAAGCAGAGCAATTTTCACATCTAAATCCTATTTTATTTTCTTCTTATACGTCGAGCTGACTACTCGGTACGACCAGGCGTTTGCTTACCGCCGCAACCATCAGGCGATTGCGGTTTGTATATCCTGTTTTCTCTAACATCCGGTTGATATAGGTACGAACCGATGATTCTGCCACATGAAGCTTAGCCGCAATCTCGGCATTCGTCTTCCCTTCACACAACAAACGTAAGGTTTCCATTTCCTGATCGGAAAGGTCACAGGAAAGTGCTTTTCCAAGCTGCACAGCCGGCACCTTGTCCGGCCAGAAATTTTTACCTGCAAGTGTCCCTTCGATCACGCTAATAAGATCACCGGAAGGAGAATCCTTATACCAGAAGCTGTCCGCTCCTATTTTCCTTGCACGATCCAGAAATCGTCCTTCTAACATGGAGGTCACCATTACGATCTTGATCCGTGGATAGTATTTTTTGATTGCTTCAGCCGCATCTAATCCATCCGAATCATTTTCTGTACAAATATCCATCACCACCAGGTCAATATGCCCCTCACCACATCTCTGCAATGCTGCATCTGCCCGGGTCAGGGCAGATGCCACTTCACATTCTGTGCTTTTTTCTATGCAAGAGCACAAATACTTACGGGCAAGCATCTGATCTTCAACAATTAGTATTTTTTTCACTTTCATTCCTCCCTAACGTGTTAAGTCTTAGGAATTTCTATTACCAGAGCAAACTCCGGAAAACTCTGTACGAGCATCCTTCCGCCTTTCGTTTCAATCCGGTGACGCAGATTGGTAAGTCCTCCACCTTCCCGGATTTCTCTTTCCGGAGACTGTCCGTTGTTATAGATCATCACGGTATAGCCGGTTTCATTTTCAAAAACATTTGCCTCCAGTTCTGTCGCTCTCGCATATTGAAGAGCATTATTCAGACATACCTGCATAGCAGCATACATCATCTCTGCTGCTTTTCCCGGTGGTTCCTTTCCTTCTATCTGCACAAGGACACCACTGCTTCTTGCACTGGCAAACAATTTCTCTTTTTCTGATAAATGTTCGACCTCCCGAAAAACAATATTCTTCTCCCATTCCCGCAGAACTGTTTCCACATTGATCCCGCCGAAATCTCCGAAAAGATACTGCTTCATTACAATAATACTGGCTGCAAGATTATCATGCATAGCAGATTTTGCCGTCAAAAGTTCTTTCTCCCGGGCAATCTTCTCCACATTTTCAGATAACCTTTGCAGATGTTCTTCATCCTCGGCAAGCTTCTTATTTTCCACAAAAAGCAGTCCGAGCACATGGCACAATTCCGTAACATCCGCAGCTGTAAGCTGGATATAGGTTTCTCCATATCGATCCGTTACTTCTGTTTTCTTAAACTGCCATATGGTATTATCCGGAAAACGATAGGTACCCTCCATATTCGAAAGCTGTAGAATTCCTTCCGGGGGGGTCGCAAGTGCCCGCTCAACTTCACCGAGATACTGCATATCACTTTCAAATAAAAAATGACTCAGACGATACATCTGCCTGTTGCAAAGAACAATACTTCCTCTGCTGTCAAAAAAGCAGATCGCCGTAGGAAGCTGGTCAAATCCTTCCTTGATACGATTAAACCCAAAGCGCCTCAACCTACGCATTATCCTCTCCTCCTATTGCTGTACGTATCAGCCACAATCCATCCTCCCTGTCGGCCGTTACCTCAGAAGAGATAATTGGGGACAAATCAGCCGCACATTCTACAGACAGATTCATCTCCTGATCGGACACAGAAATAAACAGCGAATGCAGCTCATTTATCGTCATTTCCATTACCGTTTTTAGCAGTTCGAACAAACGCACAACCTCTTTTGATGCTATCGGTTTTGTGGTTAAATAGACCGCACCACATTCAATTTTGCAGGAATTCATTGCACGTACCAGTTCATCGATCGTCAGCCTGAGTTCCTGCTGTGGAAGCTTTTCGTATTCCTGAGAAAGAAAATACAGATTCGCACTTCGCTTGATATAAGTACCGAGCAACAGAATCTCTTTCATACACGCCTGCATTACCTCAGGCTTTGCATTCTTACACTGTTCAAGAAGTTCCTTTATCCTCCTCGTCTGGGTTTTGTGTTTTTCTTCCAGTTCATCATAAATACGGTTCTTTTCCGTTAGTTCGTATAGCTCCTTCTGCACAAGATAAGCATCCTTTAATTTCTTTTTGTTATTCTCTCTTTTTCTTTTATTCTCATCAAGCTGCTTGCGAAGCTTGGTAAGGTGCTGCAAGTTATCTCCCCAGATGACAAAACCATCTTTAATCGGTGCCGAAGAGATGCGCATTCCATCCGGATAAACGATACTCTCCCCATCTTTTGGACATACCATATCCTCTCCTGCTGTGCGGGAACGAAGCAAAATCCGCCCATTTTGATCTGCAATGCAGGATGCAAGCGTTGTCGCCTCATATAACTCGACATACCCTGTGTTTGACTGTATCATACGGCAATGGATACAGCTTTCGTATATTGCAGCATAAAAGAGACAAAACATTACATTCATATCTCCAAAAACATCACGGATGACCTGAAATCCCAAAAGATAAAGTGCTCCATACAAGAGCATCACGCAGCTCAAAACAAAAGGCATCATTCTCCGCTTTCCAATACTTGGAAGCCTTGTTTTTTTCAGCAGCTGAAATACTGAAAAAAATACACAGCCTATCGTCCATCCAACACTCACAAAATAAAGCGGACGATGGAAAAAGACTTTGTTATCCGGCACCCCCGGAATTCCGCTCGCAAACGAAAATACTTGCTGGTGGAAATCATTTGTGATAACAGCCAGAAACAATGCTGTCGGAATCAGCGATAACAACCAGCTTTTTCTGGAAAGCTGATAATCTTCGGATTTTCCCAGAAAAATTGCAGTATATGCACCAAGCAGCGGAATAAAAAGAATCGGCAGGTAATAAAGATACCACAAATAACGTGCCACGGTCAGATCTGTAACCACCTCATATTTCAAAGTACGCAAAGTCAACCAGATAAGCATCAGAACATCCATCAAGCGAAGACAGTGCAGCACCGGTTTCTGAATAATCCGCTGATCCAGAGAATACCCCCACAAGACAAATAATAATAAATACAATGCGGCACGCACATAGCTTGGATAGTTCCCTCCTATATCAAACCATGCCAGCAGCCGGCAGGAATATGCTGCTATGATTATCGTAAAAACAAAAAACATCAAATAAAGCTGTCTGGTGTTCCTTTTCACGAGTTCCTCCCTCTTGCCCGGCTCATCACCTCCGGGCATTTTTATCACCTATAGTATAGTATAAGCTTCCTTTTGGCGCAACTGCTTCCTCCGGATTAAAAAATAAAAGTCCCTATCTCCGCCCCCCTTCAGGACACCATACCACCAAGCATTCCGCCTGCCCCACAGAGGATCCAGGCGATCATCATCTGCATTCCACCCTGCACGCTCCGGTAGATCCCTGCTGAAATTGCAAGCAGTAACAGAAAATAGAGCATTCCAAGCATAAATCCCCTCAGGAATTTCCTTGTCTTCCCCATTTTCCCCATGGCAAATCCACCGGCAAATGTGGAAATTATGTAAACCGCAAGGATCCCGATCCGGACTGTTTTCTCGCTTAAGTCAAACTTATACAGTCCAAAAGACAGCCCGAGCAGCATCAGCATCGTAAGAAAGTAAGAAAGCATCAGTGCTTTCACAAGTCTTGTAAAACAGATATTTCCAAACAGCTTTTTTTCCATAAGAACCCCTCCTGTCCTTTTATACTATGAGAGATTCTTATGAAATATTCCTTTACTGTTCCATCTGTCGTCCCAGAAATCCTGCTGCGCAGAGTATCATCTTCTGTTCCAACTCACCGGGTTTTTTCCTGCCGTCCTTTGCCAGGATCACGACAGAACCGATCGCATCTCCGGCGCAGATGATCGGACTTACCACCTGCCATTTCAGTTCTGCATTCTGTCCCGACACGATGACCGTGAACTTCCGATCCATAGAGGATGCCAGAAACTGTTCCCTTCTTGCGATCACTTCCGCAAGCTGTCTTGTGATCAGCTGTTCCTGAAATTCTTTCTTCCCCGGTCCTGCTGCTGCAATCACCTGATCTGTATCTGTGATACACACCAGATATCCAAGCGTCTGCGCCAGACTTTCCGCATATTGGTCTGCAAAATTTCCCATTTCCCCAAGCGGTGAGTATTTTTTGAGAATGATTTCTCCTTCCCGGTCGGTGAAAATTTCAAGTGCATCACCCTCACGGATACGTAGCGTGCGCCTGATTTCCTTCGGAACGACAATTCTGCCAAGATCATCGATCCGGCGGACAATTCCTGTAGCTTTCATATTGATTCTATTCCTCCTGTGTTCCACATATTTTCCATATTTTATTCGATATGGGTAGTATGTGGAAAAACGCAGAATTTTATTACTCCATATCCCTGAAATCTTTATTTATAATATCTTTCTTCGATCATATCCAGAAAATCCCGGTTTAAATAGTCTTCCATCTTTTTAAATGTTTCTTCGTTGCGGATCAGTCTTCCCGGCTCCTGATATTCTACCCACGCCATTGCACACCATGTAATTCCCCTGAGACACGTGATCGGAACAAAAATGTTCAGACGTTCTTCGATTCCACTCACATCAAATCTGCCATTTACCGCCTGGATATATTTTCTTGTAAAATCAGCCATCTCTTCTTCTGTCAGAATCACATCTGTTTTCCAGAAAGTTGTCGTTGGTGCAAGGAAATGCCCCAGATCCTGAACCGGATCACCATAAAGCGGCTTTTCCCAGTCAACCAGATAATTGTCTTTTCCTGCGCCATTCATCAAGAAATTTCCTGAATTCAGCTCTGTGTTAATACAGCATCTGTATCCACTATAATCCCGGATCTCATTGATCTTCTCCTGTCCCAGCTCCAGAAGACGCCGGATCTGTACTTTTTTCTTTTCTTCTCCCAGATCAGACTCGTAGTATGTCTGCACCATCTGATTACATTCATCCAGAATCGCCTGCAGTGGATTCGATGGCGATATCAGTCCATCCGTTTCTTTTACCGGAACACTGTGGATATCCGCAAGACATTCTGCCGCTTCCATCAGATTCTTCCGATAATCCAGTGTACTCCCTTCCAGAAACTCCATAACCATCACACCATACGGCAGTTCCTTCTTACTTCCATCTACAAAAACCGGCACTGGCGTCCGTCCTGAATCCGCCAGAAGCTCCAATGCATGATATTCGTATTCAATCTGATTTTCCAGATGCATCTGGCTTCCTGTATTGACACGAAGCACCAGTTTCTTTCCGGTCAGTGGGTGTACGAACCAGTAGTTGATATTATATTCGCCCTGTGCCAGTGGCTGATAGGCAATCTGAATTTCCTTCTGCTCTTCTTTCCCGATCCCGATTCCTTCCAGATAATGTTCTGTCTGTACATATTCTTTTAATCCCTGAATTCTTTCCATCTTATTCTCCCAGCCTTCCCCATTGTTTATCTTTTTCGCTCATTCTATATGGCACATCAAGCTCTGGCCATGCAATATGGATTGTCGGATCATCCCAGGCAATCCCTCTTTCATCATCTGGATGATAAAAATCCGTACATTTATAACAGAAATCTGCCTGCTCACTCAAAACCAGGAATCCGTGTGCAAATCCCTCCGGAATGTAAAACTGCTTTTTATTTTCTTCCGACAGCACGATCCCATACCATTTCCCATAAGTAGCACTTTCCGTTCTGATATCCACTGCCACGTCAAACACAGTTCCCCGTATTACGCGTATCAGCTTTCCCTGCGGATATTTCTTCTGATAATGAAGGCCCCTCAGTACTGCTTTTCCGGAAGAGGACTGGTTATCCTGTACAAAGTTCATCGTAAGTCCGGCTTCTTCCATGTCCTTCTGATTATAAGTTTCCATAAAGTATCCCCGCAGATCGCCATGAACTGCCGGCTCAATCACACAGAGTCCTTCTATTCCACCTGCATTTTTTTCTACTTTTATCTTTTTATTCTACCACGAAACAGCAGTTAGTTTAATAAAATCTCTCAATTATACCTATAGATTTTATCTATTCCGTTTTTATATATAGATTAAAACAATTATGAAATTATTGTGAAAACTGTTACAATGTAATCGTAACCTATTTTTGAGAGTAAGGAGGAAAAATGAAAAGAAAATTATTACCAGTATTTCTGTCTTTCGCATTACTTGCGAACGGCTCTCTGACAGCTTTTGCCGCTGATCCGGTTGCTGATGCCGTTACAGAAAGTGATGTGCAGACTACTGTTTCTGAAGATCAAGAAAACCAGGAAGAAGTAACAGTTCCTGAAGGGGAAACTTCTGAAGAAGAAGCTTCTACTGAAGCTGATGATTCTAAAGAAACTTCGGATGTTATTACTGATATCGCTGGTCGCTACACGGAACTTGGCACAGATGGTAATCCTATAGACGGATCAAAAGCCATCGAAAATGCAAAAGCCGGCTCTGGTGTTATCGTAGATGTACGCACACCTGAAAACTACAACAAGGGATATATTGAAGGTTCTATTTCTGCACCAGTATTTACTTCAGATGGTGTTGTTAAGCGTTCCGATGAACCTACCGCTGTAGCTTTCACAAAAACTGTAACCGGAAATTCCGCTCTTGAAGGAAAAGAAATCTATGTTCTCTGCAACAGTGGAAACGCAGGTGCAAAAGCTGCTACCGTTTTATTAAACGCTGCAGGATATTCTCTTGACAACATTCACACTATTACTTACGGAGCAACAGGCCTTGAAGTTCGTTACGCATTCCTTGGAACAAACAACGCTGTAACCGGTGCTGAAGCCGTAGCTGCTGTTGATTCATCTGATGTAGTAATCATCGATGTACGTACAACAGAAAACTATACAAAGGGACATCTGAAGAATTCTATTTCTCTTCCTGTGTTCTATATTAATGAAAAAGGTGAGCAGGCAATTGCAGAAACTAATAAGGATTCTTATGCCGTTTCTTTCGCTGACTATGTAAAAGCCAACATTTCCACTTTCACAGGCAAAAAAGTATACGTTCTCTGCAACAGTGGTTCAAGAGGTGCAAGAGCCGCTACTGCTTTACTTGCAGACAACGGTGTTGACAAAAACACGATCTATACCATCACCGGTGGTGCGAAAGATGAAACTGTAAACGGTTCTTTCGTAACTGTAGATGGTTACAAATTTGTATCTGGAAACGATGCTATTTCAGCTGCAAAAGAAGGAACTGCATATGTCATTGATGTGCGTTCTACAAAAGCACAGGCTAAAACAGGCACTCTGAAAGGATCCATTTCACAGTCTCTGTTTGACGCCGACAACAAACTTGACACAGCTGAAGCTGAAGCACTTGAAAAAGCTTTCAAAGAAGAAATTCCTTCCAAAATAACAGAAGACAAACCAATCTACATCATCTGCAACAGTGGTGCAAGAGGGGCTCAGAAAGCAACCAAACTTCTTGGAGAACTTGGCTATAACACAAGCACTAAGGAAGATGGAAAAGTATACACCATAACAAACGGTGCAAAAGGCCTGGAACTCCTGTACGCAATGTCAGGAACAGATGGAAATGCTGTAGACGGAAAAACAGCTGTTGCTGCTGTTGGAAAAGACGATGTAGCAATCCTTGATGTTCGTGCAACAGGCAACTATGGTGCCGGACATTTGAAAGGTTCTATCTCAACACCAGTATTTAATGCTGATGGTGTTGCAAAAACTACAGATGACCAGCTTTCCAAAGATTTCACAAAATATGTAACAGACAACAAAGCCACTCTTGAGAAAAAAGATCTCTATCTTCTCTGTAACAGTGGTGCAAGTGGTGCAAGAGCTGCTACTGCTTTATTAAAAGCTGCCGGATATGATCTTGCAAAAGTTCATACCATCACTGGTGGTGCAAAAAATGAAGATGTAAAAGCTGCTTCCATTTATGTATCTGATACTCATGTGATCAACAAAATGTCTGATACAAAGAATTACCTGATCCTTGATGTACGTTCTACAGAATCTTACACCAAAGGACACTTAAAGGGATCCCTTTCCCTTCCACTTTTTGACAAAGATAACAAACTTCCGGATGATCTTGCAAAAGCATTTACAGAATATGTAGCTGCTCACAAAGCAGATTTTGAAGGAAAAACAATTTATGTTCTTTGCAACAGTGGTGCAAGAGGTGCTGCAAAAGCAACTCAGCTTCTCAAAGAAGCCGGAATCACAAATGTATTCACCATCGAAAATGGTGCAAAGAGTGAAGTGATCCAGAAGCATTTTGTAACAGATCCTGTCGCTGATCCTGATACAAAGAAAGACAACAATGGCAAAGATAACAATAAAAACCAGAATAACGGTAAAACCACTACTGCTGCTACAACAAAGACAGGAGATACCGCTCCTATCGCTGCTCTCGCGGTTGCAATGCTCGCTGCTCTTGGCGCAATCATTGCATTCGGTAAGAAAAAAATTGTAAAATAATAATTATTCCCAAAAAGGTTACAAAAGCGGGACGCTGACTAAATTGCCAACGTCCCGCTTTTTCAAATCCATTCATATTCATACGATGTTCAGATCTCGTTGATCTGCTTCTCTTTTATTTCTCCAGATTTCCTTCCACACACCATCTGTAGAAAGATTCGTCATAGTTCTCTGAATTTTCAAAGCCACACATTTCCATTACAAGCTGCATATAAGCTGAACGGATTCCTCCGGTACAGTAAGTAATAATATGATCCTCTTTTGAAAGTCCTGCATCTTCAAACATCTTGGTCAGATCTTCATTACTCTTTAATGTACTGTCACTGTTAAATAAATCCGTATAACGGATCTGGATTGCCCCTGGAAGATGTCCCCCATTTGCCTCCCCATACATTGTCTTTCCATTGTATTCTTTATCTGTACGGGTATCCACAATTTTACAGTCGTCATAAATCTCTTTCAGCTCATCCGTATTGATCACATGCGTTTCATCAATCGAATCAATTTCTACCGATACCGGTTTCGGCTCTGCTACTCCTTTGACAGTCTCAACTCCTGCTGCTTTCAGTGCTTTGATCCCGCCATCTACGATTTTCACATCCTCATAGCCTGCCGCGATCAGCTCCCATGCAATCCTGCCATCTTCTCCCCAGCCTTTCTCCGCATTTGAAAAAAGCACGATTTCCTTATCTTTTGCCAGCCCAAGCTCTCCTAATCTTTCGCTCAGGCGCTTTGTATCAAGAATACATCCCCAGTTTGCATCTCCCGCTTCCCCGTCTTCACAGGTTGCCAGATACTGCCATGTCGTTGCCACTGCACCTTTTACAGTACCTTTTTTCGCCTCATCTTCACCTCTTGCATCCACTACAATGATATCGTCCAGATTTTCTTTCACATAGTCGGCGGTTACTACATACTTTCCTTCAAATGGTTCACTGCTGTCTGATTCCGAATTCTTTGCACCACATCCTGAAAGTGATGAAATCGCAAGAATTCCTGCAAGAAATAATGCTGTTCTTTTCATAATCTTTTCTCCTCGTCTAATCTTCTTTCTTCTAACTATAATATATCTGCAATCTATTCACTAATTGATTGTCCTTATCCCGGATTAAGTATATTCATCTTTTCTATAAATCACTTTTTCAGCAGACGCATGATTTTTCTCATCGGTTCTGTTATTTTCCAGCTGGTTGAATTTGCATATGTCTGGATCATTTCATCCTGCTCTCTGATCTTATCCTCATATTTCTTAAGCTGCCCTGTTTTCTGTTCCATCCGTCTGCCAAGTTCATCCAGCTGTTTTTCATAATGCGCGTTCTGCCTTCGCTGTCCTTCTATATATTCCTGCTGCTGTTCAATCACTGCATTTTGTTTTTCAAGCTGTTCTTTCTGCTGCCCGATATACTCATCTTTCTGTCTGATAATATCTTTATAATACGCCAGTTGCTGGCTTCCTTCTTCAATTTCACTTATCAGCCATGGCGTCTTATACATATGCTCTCCAGTCCACTGATACAAATCAAAAATATCCATATGAAAATGCGCTCTTAAAGTTTCCATTGCATTCTCTTCTCTCATGGCCCTCTCCAGCATTTCCATCCCTGCCGCTTTCAGTCCTGGCTCTTTAGTTGTACATTTCATCAGCCAGAATGCCTTTTCAAATTCCAGTTGTAAATGTGATGTAGAATCCGGATTCTGAAAATCTCCCCTGAAAAACTGGAAAAAATTTTTTTCAGACATCTTTTCAATGTAGTTTTTTCGGATCATAACAGATTCATTAAATGAACGCACCGAATTTTCTCTTGTCGACATGCTGATCTGTTTTTTCCCTTTTATATCCCACTGAAACCGAATCAGCCGTTTCTCCAAAATCGTGATCTCTGACTCACTTACAAGCCGAAGCCACAGATCATAATCCGCCAACTGACGATACAAAAGATTGAAATATCCAATCTTGTCCAAAACGGATTTTCTGACCAGCGCCGAAGGATGACAAAGAAAATTCCCAGATTGCAGAAGCGTATGCAGATATTCGTTCTGTGTCGTACACTTTCTGTCAAAAAGTGCTACCATATCTCTGCATTCTTCCGATATCTCATTGCCGCTCTCATCTACCAGATACACTCTTGTAAAACATGCACCAAGCATTCGGTTCTGTTCCATAACTGACACCTGTTTTTCCAGTTTATCCGGCAACCATGCATCATCGCTGTTCATAAATGCCACATAGTCTCCTTGGCAGTGATCAAGCCCCTGATTTGCCGCATAACAGTAAAACGAATTCTGATCCAGTTTAAAATATCTGATCCGTGGATCCTGATAGCTTTTAATCAGTTCTTCTGTTCCGTCGGTCGATCCGTCATCTACGATGACAAATTCAAAATCCGGATACGTCTGACAAAGTACGCTGTCAATCGCCTGTTTCAAACAAAATCTCCGGTTATAAGTACACATCAAAACGCTAACCATTATTCTACATCTCCAACAACAGCCCATCTCCAGAATGACTGATCATAATTGTATGTATGTTCAAATCCGCACATTTCCATTACCAGCTGTGTATATGCCGAGCGGATTCCTCCTGTACAATAAGTGACGATCTCATCATCTTTAGACAGTCCGGCATCCTCAAACATTTTTGTCAGTTCTTCATTGGATTTCAGATATCCAGCATCATCGAATAAATCTGTGTACCGGATATGAATTGCTCCCGGAAGATGTCCTCCCTTTGCTTCATCATACAGAATTGCTCCTTCATATTCTTCATCAGTACGCACATCCACAATTTTGTACTCGTCATAATTCTTCTGTAATTCTTCGGTTGTCATCACATGGGAATAATCAATTTCATCGATTTTTACTTCTGCCGGTTCCGGTTTGGATGCGAGGAACTGTGTCTTGATTCCACTGTCTTTCAACGCCTTCCATCCGCCATCTACCATCTTCACATCTTCATATCCGGCCGCTCGGAGTTCCCAGAGAAGTCTCGCATCATCTCCCCATCCGTCTAAGGTCTCACCGATCAGAATAATTTCTTTATCCTTTGTAATTCCAAGATTGCCAAGAGTCTCTTCCAGCTGTTCCGGCTCCTGGATGCACCCCCATTTCTCATCTCCCTGCTTTCCTTCTGTAATACTCCAGTCCTGCCATACTGTAGCAATTGCACCTTTTACAGTTCCAAGGATTGCTTTTTTTTCTCCCCTTCCATCTACAAACAGCGTATTTTCATCTCCAACCTTGCTGATTGCATACTCCGGCTCAACAATCCACTCTCCTACAAAATGATTTTCATCAGCTTTCTCTGCCGTACTTTCCGTCTTCTGTTTCTGTCCACATCCTGTCAGACCAATTGTTGCAACAAGCAATACACTGCATAACCACTTTGTTCTCTTTCTCATTTCCTTTTTCCTCCTCTAATCATCACCGTAATAGTAATCTTCCTCATAATAATCCGGTAGTGTCTCTGTATCCGGCTGCTGTGGCTCTGTCACTGCTGATGAACTAGATCCACTGTCGGCTGATGAATTGCCAGAATCCGTTCCGGCATTTCCATCTTCCGTCACTTCTATATTACTTTCTGTATGATTCGTTTCCTCAGATGTCTTGTCTTCCGACTTTTCATTCTCTTTTTCCGTCTCGTCTGTTTCCTCATATTTTCCATTGGAAAGCGCATCTTTTATTTCATCATCAATTCCTTTTACTGTCCCTGATACCTGATAATCTGTATCTCCAAACAGGAACTGATGTACCTCGGCAACATTGGATGCCAGTGTATCTGCAATTTCTGTACTTCCCACTCCAGAAAGCATTTTGGAATATCTTACATTTGGAAATCCAAGTGTTTCACCTACTCTATATTTTTGAAAATCTTTCGCATAATTCAGAATTTCAGTAAAAGAAAAATTGGTTGCAATCTGTGGAAAAACACTGTCAGCAATCTTATTGATCGTCGTCAGGTCCATCTGCTGCAGCTTCTGCATGATATTCAGAAGGACGATTCTCTGACGCACTGTACGCTGCGCGTCTCCACCATCTGTATAACGGATTCTCGCATAAGAAACCGCCTGTACTCCATTCAGATGATAGCTACCTCCGACTTCCGGCTCAATCTTCTTATAACTTTTTCCGGTTACTTCAGAAGTCTCCACACAATAATTATTCATGTGGACTACTTCTGCATCAGTCAGCTCCAGATCCATTCCTCCCACCGCATCAATTACATCGACTAAGGCATTAAAGTTCACAGATACATACTTCTCAATGTTCATATCCATGTTCTCATTCAAAAGAGCAACACCCCCATCCGGTCCGAAATAAGAATAGGCTGCATTCGCCTTATTATAACTCCCATCTTTCAGCCGCATAAAAGTATCACGGTACACCGATACCATTTTCACTTCATAAGTTTCCTGATTCAAACTTACGATCATGATCGTATCACTTCGACTTCCTTTATCTAGTGACCCATCCCTAGAATCCAGCCCGAATACTGCCACATTCAGATATCCGCTTTTATGCTCCACCTCTTCTGTAATAGACTCTTTCAACGTTTCTTTTTTTACTTCAATCTTCTGAATTTTGTTCACTTTACTGGCAGCATATCCGAATACGGCACCTGCCGCCCCCAGAACAAGTGTCAACACTACACAAATAATCACTATTATCTTTTTCTTCCGTGACCATCCTGCAATTTTTTTAAGCATCCTCATCATTCCTTCCTCTCCAGTAATTATGATTCATTGTCAGTTTCATGATGAGACTTTCCGGTAATCGTCCGTAATGTTTTCCCATCTGGTAGCCCAGATATTTGCACCCGCTTTCCACAAACAGCTGCATAATCTGCAAATATTTTCTTTCTTTTAATAGCTTTTTCACAAGTGTGCAAATCAAGTGTATGCCTTCTTTTTCTGACTTTACTTTTCCAAATATTTCCGGATGACATGCCTGCGATACCCCCTGATCAAAATTTCTCCTTATCAGCTCTCTGTAAGTATACTCATGAGAATGTATCACCCGTGCATCTGCTTTATAAATAATCTTCCATCCACTTCGAACTGCTCCTGCCGCAAAGATCAGATCTTCATTGAAGATGACCGGATGTGGAAATCCTCCCAGTTCCAGATAGACTCCTCTCCGATAGGCAGCACACACATTGGAGCAAAAATAAGTTTTTATTCCCAGTTTTGGCAAATCCTTCTGCGATTTAATCTGGCTTTTTGGGGGATAATTGAATACTCTCGTATATTTTTCCAACAGACCACAGTTCTGATCCGGTATCTGCCTGGCATAAGCTGCCACAGCATCCGAATGCTCCTTTAACGTTTCTGAAAGCTTTTCCAAAAGAAACGAATCTACCGGAACTGCATCCTGGGTCATCATGACCACAATATCTGCATCCGACATCCGAATCCCCAGATCTCTGGTTCTTCCATGATCAAATTCTTTTTCCGGAATCGGAATCTCTGTAACGGAAACCCTGTCTTTACAGGCCGAAACATCCAGCTTTATCCCATCTCTGGTATGCAGCAGAATAATTCTTTCCGGAAGATATGTCTGTCTGCTAAGTCCATATAATACTTTATTTAGTTTTTCTGTCGGTCTGTAGACCGGTATGATCACATCTATTTTCATCTTCCGTTAAAAAACCCTTTAAAAAATGTCAGAACCAATATTTTCAGATCAAGTCCCATTGTCCAGTTTTCAATATAGTAAAGATCATATTCGATCCGCTTCTCAATGGAAGTGTCTCCACGATATCCATTAATCTGCGCCCAGCCAGTCATTCCCGGACGCACCTGATGTTTTACCATATAACGTGGAATTTCATCCCGGAACTTTTGCACAAACTGTGGCCTTTCCGGTCTTGGTCCTACCAGACTCATCTCTCCTTTCAGCACATTAAAAAGCTGCGGCAGTTCATCAATACTCGTCCTGCGGATCAGCTTTCCAACCGGTGTAATCCTCGGATCATTCCTGGTAGACCATTCTGTTTTTTCCTCTTCTTCATCCTGCATGATCATAGACCGAAATTTGTACATATAAAATACCTGGTTATGCAGTCCAACTCTTTCCTGCCGGTAGATCACACTTCCTTCCTCTGTAAAGGCAACCACCAGCGCAGTAAGCAGCATGACCGGTGAAAAAAGGATGATTGCAACCGTTGTCCCAATCAGATCAACTGCCCTCTTTGCCACTCGGTTTCGCATGATATTCAGTGGAACTCTGCGGACATGGATCACCGGAATTCCCTGCATATCCTCGATATAAGGCCTGGTAGAAATCACATTTCCAAAATCAGGAATCATTTTCGTGTGCACCCCTGCCTTCTCACAAACATTCACAATCCTCTCCAGTTTCCCATAATCCTCTGCACGAAGCGCAATCACAACCTCATCCAGTTCATTCTCCTCCAGTATTCTTTCCAGTTTCTCTTCATCTTTCAGATGGGCAAACACATGATATCCCCACTTTGGATTCTGTCTCAGTCTGTCCATATACTGTTCTGCTGCCTGACTCTCTCCGACCATCAGAATATGTTTCTGATTCATCCCCTGCTTTCGTATTTTCCACAGCACTGTACGGATCAGATATCTTGAAATAAATTCCTGGAAGATATTTACAAGGAAGAAAATGCACAGCATCTGTCTTGAAAAATGCTCCTGCTTTATAAAATAAAGTACCAGGATAAAAGCCATAAGACCAATCCCATTTGCACGAATGATATCCCACAATTCCTGCCTGTAACTTTTTATCCTTCTTGGCATATAAAGTTGAAAACTGCTATACAAAAGCAAATATCCGGGAATTATAAAAAACAGAGCTGAAAAATATGTTTGCACCGGCAGGACTCCTGCGTCCTGCGCAAAAATCCCACTCCTGAATCTCAGATACCACGAGAAAAAATATGCGACAGCAATAATTCCTGCATCTACACATACCTGTGCTTTATTTAGCATCCGTTGATTGTTCTTTATCAAAATACCACCATCTTTTCTCTATCCATTCTCTTTTTCGCGCAAAGAATAATCACACTTCACCAACGTAAGATTGGGATTGTACATCGGATCTCCTTTTTCCATGATTTCAGACCAGGTCCGGCGTACATAATCAATCTCGCACTGATATCTTCTGATCTTTTCCTCATTATCCTCTGCCCCTCTCGATCTGGATTCATAATGATACAGTTTCACATAAGGATCATACACTACAAGATATCCACATCTGCGTACCTTCAGACAGAAATCAATATCATTGAACGCCACTGCAAGTTGCTCCTCAAATCCACCCACTTCTTCATATACAGAACGCTTTACCATCATACATGCTGCGGTCACCGCTGACAAATCCTGCTGAGTACTTGCTTTGTGCAGATACCCGGAATAACCTTTTGGAAGTCCCCGGAACATATTACCAGCAATTCCCCGAATCCCAACAATGACTCCAGCATGCTGCACCTGACCATTTGGATAATAAAGCTTTGCTCCGACAATCCCGACTTCCTTTCTCTGGCAGTTCGCAAGCATTTCTTCCAGCCAGTCCTTTCCGATTACTTCCGTATCATTATTCAGAAGTACCAGATATTCTCCATCTGTCTGGCTTACTGCATAGTTATTGATTGCTGAATAATTAAATGGTCCCTCCCATCTCAGGATTCGGATATGGTCCGATTTTATTTTATCATAATAATCAAACGTCTCTGCCTTTTCACTGTTATTTTCAATAATCGTAATCTCATAATTCTTATAAGTCGATCTGGAAATGGACTGCAGACATTTTTCCAGATCTTTTACATAATCTTTATTTGGAATCAGAATGGAAATCTTCGGATTCCCCTGCACCTTATACCGGACACGATAAAACCCTCTATCCAGTTCCGGTAAAACTTCTGCATGTTCACCACATCTTAGCAGATGTGCTTCTATGGCACGCTGTCCAGCCTCAAATGCATAAGTTTTACTGATTGGATTGTCCGCAGTAGAAACCTGATGTACCCTCCAATGATAAAGAATCCTCGGCACATGCGCCATTATCGTTTTTTCCACACAGCGGAAAACGAGATCGTAATCCTGTGCTCCGTCAAAATCACTTCTTAATCCACCTATTTCTTCAATTAGACTTTTTCTTATCACGCAAAAATGACAAATATAGTTATTGGCTCGCAACAGATCCAGATTAAAATCTGGTTTAAAATGCGGCTGAAAATGTTTTTTCAGATCTGCCGTCACTTTATCTTCATCTGAATAAAGAAGTCCGACCTCCGGATACTCATTCAACTTCTTTACCATCTCGTACAATGCATCCGGCGCAAGCAGATCATCTTGATCCAAAAAACCGATATATGTTCCGGTAGCTTCCTTTATCGCTGCATTTGTATTTTCAGAAATTCCTCTGTTTTCTGAAATACCGATCAGGTGAATCGCTTTTTCTTTGAACTCATCCTCTTCCAGAATTTCTTCCATTCTGTGTCTCTCTTCATCTGAAACAGTCATACATAATTCCCAATTTTTATACGTCTGACAGCATACAGACAGAATCATCTGTCTCAAAAATTCTTCTGGTGCCTGATATACCGGCACGACAATACTGATCAGGGGTGCATACGCAAATGCTTCCTGCCTTTGACTTTCCAATTCCTCTTCTGTTCGTCTGTGATTCTCATACCATTTTTCATAATCAATCTTCTGAATACGGATTCTTTCTTTTAATCGTATCAGAAACTCTTTTGGTCCAAAGTACCGCAGATATACGAATCCTTTTTTTACCCGATACAGAGACATTTTATTGAACATCTCCTATCTCCTCTCCACTTTTGCCAGATGATTCAGTCCAAAATCATTATGATCCAGTGTCAGATTCGGACTGTAATATGGATCACCCTTTTTCAGGAAATCTTTCCACCTTGTCTGAAACAGATTTACTTCTCCGTGGAAACGTTCGATTTTCTCTTCCGTATCTTCATATCCTCTTGACTTGGATTCATAATGAATCAGTTCCGCATATGGATCATATACGATCAGATATCCGGCTTTTCGTATTTTCAGGCACAGATCTACATCATTAAATGCCACCGCAAACTTCGAGTCAAATCCTCCAACTTCTTCATACACCCGTTTTTTCATCATCATACAGGCTGCGGTCACCGCACTCAGATCATGGATCACCTGCGCCCTCGCAAAGTATCCCGGCGAATCTCCGTCTATGCCAAGGAATGCATGTCCTGCCACTCCTCCAAGTCCGATGATCACTCCTCCATGCTGAAGCGTTCCATCTTCGTAATACATTCTCGCTCCGACAGCACCTACATCCTCCCGCATACAATAACTCAGCATTTCTTTAATACAGTCATTGCCGATCATTTCTGTATCGTTGTTCAGAAACAGCAGATATTCGCCGGTCGCATGATCAATTCCATACTGATTGATCTCCGGATAATTGAATCCTTCTCCTTTCCAGTACAGAACCTTAACTTTTGGATACTCATGCATGATCCTTCTATAATCTTTAAACGTTTTCTTTTTCTGGCTGTTATTTTCTACAACAAGAATTTCTATATTCTCATAAGTATTTTTTTCCCAGATCGATCGCAGGCATTTGATCAGATCATCTGTGTGATCTTTGTTCGGAATAATAACCGATATCTTAGGTGTTTGTTTTACCGGATATTTCGTCCGGTACATTCCCGGATACTTCGTCGGAATAACTTCTGCATCAATCCCCATTCTTCTGTAATGAGCCCTTACCGCACCTGCCCCTGCGTCCACAATATAGAATTTATTCTCTGCGCTGTCAGCTGTAGATCCCTCGCATGCCCTCCAGTGATAAAGTACTCTCGGTATATGCCGGATCTTATCGGTATTTTCAACACACCGGAGCACAAAATCATAGTCCTGTGCACCATCGTACTCACCATTCAGCTTTCCTGCCGCCTGATATAACTCCTTCTTTACGACTACCAAGTGACAGAAATAATTTGTTGTACAAAGCATATCCAAATTAAAATCCGATTTGAAATGAGGAAAGAAATATTCTTCTCCATCCATTGTAACCTTATCTTCATCTGTATAGATAAGCTCTGTATCCGGATATTCATTCACTTCAGCCACACACTCATACAATGCATCCGGTGTCAGCAGGTCATCATGATCCATAAATGCAATGTAATCCCCCGTTGCCATATCCAGTGCCACATTTGTATTATCCGAAATATGCAGTTGTTTTTTATTGTCCTTCACCCGGATTCGGCTGTCCTTCTTTGTGTATTCTTCCAAAATTTCTGCAATCGGCGAATCTTCCCCGCTCCCATCTGAAAGACAAAGCTCCCAGTTCTGATACGTCTGTCCTCTTACAGAATCCAGCATTTCCCGCAGATACCCTTCCGGTGTCCGATAAAGAGGAACAACAACCGAAATCTTTGGCATTCTGGCAAACTTCTTCCTCTTCTGCAGGCAGAGCCTGATTCTGGACGGCTCATGTCTTCTCAGCCATTCTTCGTACTCTGTACCATTTTTCCCACTCAATTTGTCACCAGCCCGCACAAACGCCGCACGGATTCCAAACTGACGATAATAGATTCTGACTTTGCGAAGATCATCCAGCATTTTCTGACGTCGCAGTTTTCTTTTGAGATTCATGATCTCTTCCGCATGTTTCTCTTCTTCTTCAAAGCATACTTCCAGTTTTCGCGGAATACCTTCCTCATAAAATGCCTTAAACCCGGCAATCTCTTCCTTTTTACATTCCGGATACTCTCGCAGCACATCCAGACGCCGGATTTTTTCTTCTTTCAGCTCCAGTTCATTCTGATTCTCATCCAGAAACCGGATCGATGCATTTTTCCTGCTATAATACCATCCCTCGACTGAGAATCCTTTTTCTTCGGCATTCACCTTATCTATACTGTTTGCCAGCCATTTCTCCAGGTTCCTCAATTCACTGACTGCAAAGGTCTTCATCGACTCTTCTTTTCCACGATACGACTGCAGTACTTCCAGTCTGGACGCTTCTCTCCAGTCTTTCGGAAGATGTATCCAGAGAAAAAACTGTTTAGTTATAAGTCTTTTTCTTATCTTGCGAAACTTCAGCGGATGAAGACGGATTCCATCCGTGGTATAAAATAGTTTCTTCCCATCCAGCCGGATTTCAATCCGGTTTCCATCTAGTCTGTTATCCAGAAAATATCCCGTAATAAGTAATCTGTCTTTTTCTTTTACATGAAACCGACATGCTGCGATATAAAAAGCATTTTCCATTTTTCAAGTCCTCTCTTCCACACTATCTGGAAAATAACCAGTTCAAAAACTGAAAGAAAACACAGATATACAATACTAGCAGCAGAAATACACAAAATGTTTCTATATCAAACCGATATGTAACCGTCTTTAAAATTAAAGTTCCTTCACTTTCTTCACTATTTATTTTCAAATTTGTTCCTTCTTCTGATGTCTTTTCTGCATAAAGTGCAAGAAAATCTTTCTCAAACACTACTTTATACGCCTTCCCTCTGCATCTGCTGACCGTATCAAACGAAAATTCATTGAATTTGCCCGTTTTGATTTCTCCTGCCTTCTTCACAGATTTTGCAACAATTCCTCCATTTTCACAATCCTGAAGATAAACTCGAATCTCTGCTTCCGGATCTTCCTGCAAATTCTGACATTTCACCTGAATTCCATCCAGCGAATCTTCCTCACAGATAAACTCCTGTGTTATCTGACTCCGTGATCCGTCCAGCATGATATACTGATCATTTTCAACCGTCCGGTCATAAATCGCATGGGTCTTATGAATATGTCCATAAATAAATGCAATCAGAATCAGTATAATGACTGCTGCCATCTTTTTTATTTTTTTCATTTTTCCCTCTTATTCTGCTTCCTGATATTCTCTGCACAACTCATCTGCATCCCCGATACTGCGAACTCTTCCATGTTCCAGCCATACAATCCGGCTGCACAGATTTCTCACCTGCTCCATATTATGCGAAACAAACAAAATCGTAGCTCCATTCTCCTTCATCCGGTTAATTCTTGCTTCACATTTCTGCTGAAAATGGAAATCGCCTACCGATAATACTTCATCCACGATCAGAATATCCGGCTGTCCGATTGTTGCTACCGCAAACGCGAGACGCGAAAACATTCCCGATGAAAAATTTTTCACCGGTACATCCATAAACTGGTCCAGTTCTGAAAATTCTACGATTTCTTCATAATGCTCCTCCAGATATTCTCTCGTATATCCAAGAAGCGTCCCATTCAGAAATACATTTTCTTTTGCAGTCAGGTCAAAATCAAACCCTGCTCCCAGTTCAATCAGCGGTGCGATCACACCAGAAGTCTTAACACTGCCGCGGGTTGGCTTCATGACACCTGCAATGATTTTCAACATCGTGCTCTTTCCACTTCCGTTTACACCGATTAGTCCCAGTGTTTCTCCTTTATAGACCTCAAACGACACATCCTGCAATGCCCAGAAATCCTGATAGGTAATTTTTTTCTTTACTCTCTGTATAAAATATTCTTTAAATCCGTCAAATTTCTCTGATGCCAGACAGAATTTGATTGAAACATTCTCTACTTTTACGATTACTTCATTCTCCATTGTTACTCCTACAAATCAAAGATGAATCCGTCCTGATTCTTATAAAAAACCCAGCATCCCACTCCAAGACACAGTACAGCTTCTGCTGCTGTCACCAGAAGCATCACCAGACTTGGAAGTCTGCCATAGATCACAACATTCCGGAACATGATCAGAATACTGGTCAACGGGTTTATCATTACCAGACGGTATAACCATTCCGGCAGAATCGACATTGGATAGATAACCGGTGTCAGATACATCAGCACTGCCATCAGCACCGAATACAAGTGCAGAACATCCCTGTATTTCACCGCAATCGTCGCCAGAATCAGTCCAATCCCCAGAGCCAGAACCACCAACAAAAAAAGTGGCACAACTGAAAGAAGCATTGTCCAGTGAAGCTCCGCACGCATACCGATCATGATCAGAAATAACGCTGCACAGGATGCCATCAGATTGATCAGACTGGAACACACCCTTGACATCACAAATACATATTTCGGTACATACACCTTCTTTATCAGAGATGCACTCCCAATAATTGCTGACATTGCATTTGTCGTAGCGTCATTGAAAAAGTTAAAAATAACCTGCCCACATAACAAATACAACGGAAAATTCTCTATATCAAATTTAAACAGATTTGAGAAAACGATGGATAAAACCGTCATCATAAGAAGTGGATTCAGCAGTGTCCATAAAACCCCCAGTATGGAACGCCGGTATTTCACCTTCACGTCTCTTGAAACCAGTTCTTTTAAAAACGGCTTAAATTTGACAAAATTTTGAATATAAACTGACATATTTTCTTCCCCCTTAAATTATAATTATATTATTTTTTCAGCCTTTATTCAATCAAATCGCTTACACTTATCATTGATTTTCTCTATTTCTTTTATTGATTTTCTGAATAAGTAAAGGAGTCTGCATAAAGCAGACTCCCTAACGGACATCCTTATATAATTTTGCAATCTCTTCTGCCGGAACACCATCCCGGTACATGGCTCTCAGCCGGTTCATAAGCCACATTACTTTCAGCTTTTCGATTGTATTTCCGCCGAATCTTCTGTCTGAAGTATAGATCCTGTGTCTTGTCATCCCAAGCGGAATCCCTTTTTCTTTGAGTGTCAGTGAAAACTGATAATCCTCCAGAATCGGCATCTCCGGAAATTTTCCCACTTCAAAAAACAACTTCCGGTCAATGAAAATCCCCTGGTCTCCAAACATTACTTTTCTGTCTTTAATCCTGTGATTGGAGATCACCCTGCAGGTGAACATAAAAAAGTTATATGAATGAAAGGCAATTCCAAAACACCCTGTCCGGTATTTTTTCATTACAGTCTCAATCTCTTCTAATGCTGTAGGTGGAACTTCACTGTCGCAGTGTAGGAAAAAAAGTACATCTCCACTGCTTTCTTCCGCTCCCATGTTCATCTGCTTTGCCCTTCCTTTCGGGGACTGAATCACCGGATACCGGTCCTTCAAAAGTGCCAGTGTTCCATCCGTGCTTCCCCCGTCTACAAACAGAATCTCACATCTTTCATTCAGCGGCTCCAGTGTCTCCATCAGCCTTTCAATTGTCGATTCTTCATTGTATGTTGGTATAATAATTGATATTTTCATCTCTACTTCACGGTTTCAATTTCTACGTTCATCCAGGTATCATACAGGTTTCTCCGGAACTCGTCCGCATCTCTGATCACCGGGATCTTGAGAGTGCAGTTCTTTTTCGCTTCATCCTCTGCCAGGATCAGTCTTCCCTTTGTAAGCTTTTCTGTTGACAGCTGCATGTCCACTCTCTGTATCTCAAAAAGTTCCGGATGCATCATGTAAGCAGCAGCAATCGCATCCCAGTTATAATATCCGGGAATTCCATATTCATCCCAGTTATTGTCAAACCAGTAATCCGTCTCATTCTTGATCAGCCTTACAACTCTCTTACTCAGATCCGAAAGCTCTCTTTCATACTCTTCTCTTGTAAAAAGTACCTTCAGACAATTATTGCCTGTAATAACCGCAACATCCGTTCCACTGGAAAGTGTCGTATAAGTTGCCAGCGGATCACAGGAGAAATTAAGTTCATCCATTTTCCGCTTTGCAAAGATCAGTGGTTCTGTTGTTCCTCCCATCAATACGATACTCTTCACCTGATGAAAAAACTCAGGATTGTGTTTCCAGGCTCCATAAAGATTTGTCACAGAACCCGTCACCAGAATTTCCAGCTCCCCGGCATATTTTTCTGCCATCTCGGCAAGATAATGTGCCGCTTCACTTTCGGTTTCTCCCGGTGTTGCTCCACCTTTGTAAACGCGCAACTCGTCATGCCCGATTTTCTTTACAAACTTCTTTGTATTTTCGTAAACCTTATCCAGCGTATTGTTCCCATAAGTTGTCGTCACTCCCAGGACCTCTGCTTCCGGATCCCCCAGAAGATACAGCAGTGCCAGTCCATCATCCACATCACACCCGTTAATTCCAAACGTACAGTCACAATCATGAATTATTTTTCGCATACCATTCTCCTTTTATCACTTCTGAAACAATATCCCCTGTCTTTCATCAATTTTGATGCCAACCGGTTCTCCTGTTTTTACCCCCAGTTTCATCCAGTCACGGTGAAGCATCCATACTGTCAGCTTTCCATCTGCATACTTCAACAGGATTTCTGCTGTTTCCCCCTCAAACATAACTTCTTCAATCTGATACATTCTTTCCGTCTCATCTACGGTCAGCGTGATCGCCGATGGTCTGACCATCAGTTCATACTCTCCTTCCGCTTTCTGCGTCTCAAATGAAACTGCCCGGCTTACGAATCTGCCATTCTCCACTTTCCCCAAAATATAATTTGTCTGTCCCATATAATCTGCCACCGCTCTGGACTCTGGATGGTAGAACATCCTCTCCGGCTTATCATACTGAAGCACTTCTCCTGCTTTCATCAGAGCAATCCGGTCAGACACCTTCATCGCTTCTTCTTTATCATGCGTGACCATAACGACCGTAGGCCCCATCTCATGATGCAGCTTTCTTACCAGATCTGCCATCTCGCACCGCAGATTCTCATCCAGGCTTGAAAATGGTTCATCAAGAAGAAGAATTTTTGGATCTGCCGCAAGCGCTCTTGCCAGCGCGACCCTCTGACGCTGTCCACCGGACATTTCCCGGATCTTACGCTTCTCAAATCCTTCCAGCTGAACAGCTTTTAACAGTTCTTCTACCCGCGCCTGCTTATCTTTTTTCGGGATTTTTTTCAGATCCATCGAAAAGCTGATATTCTGTTCTACCGTCATATGCGGAAACAGTCTGAGATCCTGAAAAACAATCACGGTTCCTCTTTTTTCCGGTGCAAGATTTGTAATCGATGTGTCATCGATCCGGATATCCCCTTCCTGCGTTTCAAGAAGACCTGCAATGCTTTTTAACAGTGTTGTCTTTCCGCAGCCTGAGGCGCCAAGAAGCGAAACAAATTCTCCCGTTCTAATCTCCAGATTTATATTCTTCAGTATTCTTGTCTTTTGTAAATCTACACAAAGTTCTTTAATTGTAAGACTCATGTGCTCCTCCTGCCTAATAATATTCTACTTCCTGTGCCTTTGTAAAACGTCCCACGATCCATTCCAGTATTCCAAACACCAGAAGCATGATCACCAGGAATATCACACTGTAAATGCTGGCAAAATTACGTTCTCCGCTTCCGAGATATGGAACCATGACGATTGCAAATGTTTTGACATTTCCCCCGCCGATCATCAACGTCAAAAAATACTGACTGAACGAAACAACAAATGCCATCGAAAACGCAGAAAGCATGACCGGAAACAGATTCGGAAGTGTCACTTTAAAAAACGCCTGAAGCGCACCAGCCCCCAGAACTCTTGCCTGCTCCTCCAGCTTTACCCCCATTGCTCTTGTTCCATCTTGCATCAGCGTAACTGCATACGGAAGAGAACAGATCAGATGGACAATAATGACTCCCTGAACGGTTCCGCTTAATCCACATTTAATAAAGGTAATCTGAACCCCCATCGCAAACACGGTTCCCGGAACAAGAAACGGAAGCATCGACATAAATGAAAACAGCCGCTTCCCAAAAAAGTCATAGCATTCCAGCGTCCTTGCCGCCATCGTTCCAATCACAACCGACAGGAAAGCAACCGACGCAGATATAAAAAGGCTGGATGTACAAAGCCGCGCAAGCTGCTGTCGGTTTCTCAGTATTCCCTTAACGGCTCTCATCGAAAATTTCTGTGGTATGAGCGACGGCCACGCCCATCTCTCAGTTCCCACCCAGACAAGGATTGTAAGGATCGGTACGATAACCAGGAAAATAAAAATGCCTATGATCAGGCCTTCCCAGATGTTCTTTTTTCTTTTCATCTTCCTGCCTCCTAACCTGCCAGCTTCTTCGTGCTCCGGCGAAGTAATATGTAATATAAAACTGCTGCAATCAGAGAGATCACGATCAGGATTCCATTGATCGCCATCGCATACGGTCGTGCCCGCAGATCCGGCTTGGTATATTCCAGATAAGCCAGAACCGGCAGCGCCTTTGGTGTCGTTGCTCCAAGTATGAACGGCAGCTCATATGCTCCAAGTGCAAATACAAAGATGATCAGGAAACCACTGAGCACTGTATTCATACATAAAGGAAGCGTTACTTTCATGAAAGCCTGAAGTTTATTCGCTCCAAGATTGGTCGCTGCTTCTCCAAGACTGCCATTGATATTCGCCATCAGAGCAATCACAAAATAGATTATGAATGGAATTTCCTTCCACAGATAGGCAAGAATTACGCCAAGTCCATATTTGTCATAGATCAGCATCGGAAACTGCTGCTGATCCGTAATCAGTCCTGCATTTGCAAGGATTCTCGCAAAGATTCCATTTTGCGAAAGAATATTTACAATAAAGAGTGCCACAACAACATGGGGAACAATGATCGGAATCTGAACGATCCGCATAATGATTCCACGCACTTCTCCGGCACTCACCAGAACTGCACACAGAAATGTTCCTGTTACTGTGGCAAGAAAAGCCGACATAAATGCAATGTACAGACTATATTTTAATGACTGCAAAAGATCCGGCCTTGCCAGTACCTCCTTATAATATTTCAGCGTCGGTTCCGTTAACCCAAAAGCTGGAATCACCCCTAAACTTTGGATGATTCCAGTTCCCAGACCAATAATAAAAACTACGCCTAATATAAGTTGCGGCACCAACAGTATATAAGGTGTCATTTTTTTCTCCATTTTATTTTCCTACTACTTCCTCTGCCCAGATCTCTTCGATGATCGGTACAAGTGCGGAAGGCATTTCCGGAAGACGTTTTGATAAAAGTTCATTCTGAGAGATTACTCCCTTACCGATTTCAACTTTATCAAATGCTTCTTTCTGTGTATCGTTTAATTTGTTGTAATCTACAACCGGAATGGTACGGATCTCTGTGAAACGATCTGCCTGTACTTCTGGATCCATCATCTCGTTGATTGCTACCTGGGCTCCTGCTACGTTTCCTGAATTTGCTGCAATTGCAATGTAATTTGTATTTCCAATTGTTCCTTTATCGAACTGGAAGGATTGAGATGTTTCTGTGTAAGTACCATTTTCAATATTGGTAGCTGTTGAATATGCACTGTAAGAGATATCCATTACAACTTCTCCGTCAGAGTACATATTGGTCAGTGCCGTAGAATCCTTCGGGAAAGTCTTTCCTTCATTCCACAGGTATGGATTCAGTTTACGCAGATATTCAAGAGCTGGCTCAATTGCTGCTTTTACAGTCTCTTTATCAGCTTCCATATCCATGAACTGTTCATATCCGCAGATATCGTAAATCACATTACGAACAAATGCACTTCCTGTAAAGTCAGGTAATGCAGGATAAGTTACTTTTCCTTTGTTCGCTTTGCAGAACTCCATGAACTCATCTGTGTTTGTCGGAAGATCCGGTGTTACTGCTGTATCTGCAATCATAACAAGCTGTGCTTTTCCGTATGGAGCTTCATATCCCTCAATCGGAAAGCAGAAGTCTGCATTTGTCTCTTCATCATCTGTATCAATATAAGACTGGAAGTTCGGAAGTTCATCTGCAAACGGTCCGTAAAGCATGTTGTTTTCTTTACAGGTCTTGAAGTTTTCTCCATTAATCCAGATCATATCGATATCGCCATCTTTTTTATCTGTTGAAATTTCACCGGAAAGCTGACTTAAAATCGCATCAATATCCATCGGTACACGTTCCAGTGTGATGTCATATTTTTCTTTCAGACGCGGTGCATAGTAGTTGTCAAGCCAGTCATTTAAGCTGTCATCTCCGCCCCATCCGTAAAATGTAACAGTTGTACCCTTGGCTGCATCCACCATTTCATCGAAGCTCATATTCTCTACGGCTTCGGTTGTCTGCTTGGTTTCTTTGTTGTCTGCTTTTTCTGTCTTTGCGCTGTTTCCACATGCTGTTAAGGAAAATGCCATCACAGTACTTAAAAGCAGAGCTGCAATTCTCTTTTTCATTAAAATTTTCCTCCTTCATTTTCTCCGTCCTTCATTATAACAAATTATTAACAAAAAGCACGCTGTTTTTCATTCCTGCTTTGTTGTTGCCCCTCAACACTTCGTTTAGCTATTGTAATTTTCTATATACTTATAGAATTTTTCTACCGATGATTCCATTGCTCTGTCCTTCAGCGTAAGAAGACCGATTTCCCAGATCATATCATCTTCTGCGAAAGGAATCATGACCAGCCCCTCTGTATTCATATCTTCATGGACAAAGTCAATCGTCACAGAAATCCCTCTCTTCAGCCGGCACATTTTATAGCAGAGATCAAATCCATTTGTCTCAAATACAATATCCGGTTCAAATCCCCGGTTCCAGCATCTGCTCTGAATAAACTCATTGAGTTTAAAACTGCTGTTTTCAAGATAAAGAGGCTCGCCTTCCAGATCCAGAATAGTTACTTCTCTTTTTTTCGCCAGAGAATGTCCTTCATAGACCAGAAGCCCCAGACTACATTTTTTTAAACTTTTCATATCAAAACAATCTCCTGCAAATGGTCCGATCGACAATGCCACATTCCCTTCTTTGTCAAGCAGCATTTTCTCTACGATCCGATCCGGATATTCCATATAAGAAAATGTCACATTCGGATATTTCTTCTGAAATTCCAGAATACAGTCTGGCGTCAGGTAACGCAGGATATCATAGGCAACCAGAAGTTCTACTGTCCCTTCCTCACTCGCACGTATCATATCAATTTCTTTTTTCAATTTGTCATATTCGCTAAGAACCGTATTCGCATAATCATACAGCCTCTGTCCGCTCTCTGTCAGTTCTATCCCGGAGGCAACCCTGTCAAGCAACGTACATTCCAGTTCATTTTCCAGATTTTTCAGTACACGGCTGAGTCCCTGTGGTGACATAAAAAGCTCTTTTGAAGCCCTCGCAAGACTTCCTCTTTGACAAATCATCCGAAATTCCTCTAATTCTTTAATCGTCATTCTTTTCCCACGACTCCCCTATTTAAATTTACATTTTGCCCGATTCAAAATAGGTGTTTTCCCAAGAGGTACCTTTTCATCGATTCCCATAATAAGCGGTAGCAAATGCTTTGCATCTTCATATCCTCTCCTTCTGAAACTACAGATGCACGAAGCGCAATATGTATAAAGTTCCGGCTCCCTCGATGCTTTTACACGGTCTGTCAGTGCCTGTGCCACATCCGCTTCTTTTCCAGCTGCGCATCCACCAAGCCCGCAACACTGTACATCTCTGAATGCATCTTCTACCTTTCCGACAAGGAATGGTTTCATATCATATTCAAACTTTCTGTCTTTTCGATCCGGACATGGATAATACATTGGAATCCTTTCTTTTTGATAAATATTTCCAATTTTAAGCTCTGTCATTTTTTCGTAAACACTGATAATCTCTGCATCCAGTCGTCCTTTTAAAAAATAATAGCAGTTAGGACATGCCATGATCACCTGTTCTACTCCTGCCTCTTTTAATTTCCAGTTGATTCGCTCAATGATCCCCGCTGCCTCTGAAACAAGTCCCAGTTCTTCAATCGGTTTCCCACAACAGTCATATACAACTCCCACATCATATTTTGCGAATTCTTCCACCAACTTATCTGTCGTTTTCGGAAAAAAAGACGGGAAATTACATCCCGTAAAAAAAACTGCTTTCTTTTTTGAATGGCGGTAATTTGCAAATTTGTACGGATTCTTTTCTAAGAGCAGCCCGTCATATGAATTATCAAGAAGCTTCCCACCTCCGTCTTCAACCAATTTTCTCCGACTGGCAAGTGCAATCTCTTTTCCATCAATTCCTTTTGGACAGACACACCCGCAGGTTCCACACAGGAAACAATGATATGCCAGCTCCGGTTTTTCTTTTAATACCGGCAGATCAATTCCGTATTTTTCCAGAAACAGACAACTTCTGGTACATTTTCCACAATGGATGCATGCATCCAAATCCCACTTATTCATAATTTTTATCCAGCTTTCCTTTCAGTCCCAGTTCCAGATAATCAATCGTAATTGGACAGTTACAAATTGCTCCCTTTTCAATATCCTCATACAGGTGGTACAAGTCTCCCTTATCATCCACATCATAATACATCTGACCTACCGCCGTAGAGAGCTTCTCATTTCTCATGTGCTGTAAGGTATCATAAATAACTGTATTCGTTCCGTATCGTTCAATTTTCCATATAGAATCATATTCTTTTTTCATTCCGATCAGATAGTACCCTCCATCAAATGTAGGATGAATCACAATATCTTTTCCTCCAAGATTATCAAATGCATTTTTCAGTGTTTCCGGGTGAATCTGCGGAATATCTGTCCCGATCAGAATTACTTTCTCATACCCCATTCTCAGTACGATTCCAATCGCATTCTTCATCCTTTCACCAAGATTATCACCAAATTGTGGAAGACATACTGTCTCATTATCAAGAACTTGCTGTAGCAGCTTCTTTTCATCCTTTGGTGTAAAAAACACGAAAATATCCGCATCCACCTGCTTTGCTTTTTCATATATATCCTTTACAAAGCAGGCATGTAGACGCGCGCACTCTTCCCCAGTTAGAAAAGGCATCAGCCTGGTCTTTGTCTGTCCTGGTATCGGCACCCTCGTAAATAAAATAAGTGCATCTTTCATCTATAATATTTCCTCCAACATTTCAATCACACTTTCCACTACTTTAGGACAAAAATCCAGCATTCTGCCACTCGAAAGTGCTTCTTCAAGCTGTTCCGGAAGCGATACATCATAGCCTAATAACTCTTTGCAACTATTTGTTGCAAACTTTTCCAGAAACAATGCTCTAAATTCTGCATATTTGTTCATCATTTCTTCTTTTTGCCGAAGCAGAGTATTCACATCCCAGTGTCCATATTTTAGTCCAACAGCCATGATTGCTCCGGTAAATGCACCGCATGTATCCCCATGCATCATTCCACCTCCAAAACAAGCCGAGACTTTATTCGCCATCTCTTCCGTAATCCCAAGTCTCTCTGTGAAATAAGACAGAACGACCTGAGAACAATCATATCCTTTTATAAATTTTTCCCGAATCATACTTTCTTCTATCATTTTTCTCTCTCCTTTGTCATCTTACATCACTTTTTCATTCTAACATCAAACCAGTCCTATTTCTATAGACTGTCTTATCGTATTTTACTATAATTTGCTTGTCTTATTTATAAATCAAATAATTCGTGCCTTTTACAAAGAAATCCCTCATCTGCGGTTTCCGGCAAATGAAGGATTTCTTTTACTTTATTCAATTCTTACAGTAATCCACCGATTGATAAGAATAACGGTGCAAATACAAGTGAAACAATTGTCATAAGTTTGATCAGGATGTTGATAGACGGTCCTGATGTATCCTTGAACGGATCACCTACTGTATCACCAACAACCGCTGCTTTATGAGCTTCGCTTCCTTTTCCGCCATGATGTCCTGTTTCGATGTATTTCTTAGCATTATCCCATGCTCCACCAGCGTTGGACATGAAGATTGCCATAAGTACACCTGTAACAAGTGCTCCGGAAAGTAATCCACCGAGGGATTCCACACCAAGAACAATACCAACGATCAACGGAACTACGACTGCCATCACACCCGGAAGCAGCATTTCGTGAAGAGCTGCTGTGGTAGAAATTGCAACGCATGATGTATAATCCGGTTTTTCTTCACCTTTCATAATGCCCGGTTTTTCACGGAACTGGCGTCTTACTTCTTCGATCATCTTGTATGCAGCCTTTGATACAGACTCCATAGTAAATGCGGAGAAGAGGAATGTAAGCATACCACCGATAAAGATACCGATGATTACTCTGTAGTCAAGAAGATTGATCGCTTCAAGACCAACTGCCTGTGCATAAGATACGAAAAGTGCAAGTGCGGTAAGGGCTGCTGATCCGATCGCGAATCCCTTACCCATAGCTGCAGTTGTATTTCCTACCGAATCAAGCTTATCTGTGATTTCACGAACAGATTCATCCAATCCTGACATTTCTGCGATACCACCTGCATTGTCTGCGATCGGTCCGTATGCATCAACAGCAACTGTGATACCTGTTGTAGAAAGCATACCTACTGCTGCAAGTGCGATTCCGTAAAGTCCTGCAACTGAGTAAGATACAAAGATACCTACACAGATCAGGAGAAGCGGGATTGCTGTAGATTTCATTCCTACCGCAAGACCACTGATGATTGTAGTAGCTGCACCAGTCTCTGACTGTTCTCCGATTCCCTGAACCGGTTTGTAGTCTGCTGATGTGTAGTACTCTGTGATGTTACCGATGATCACACCAACAACCAGACCTGCGATAACGGCAATTGCCGCACTCATCTTTCCGAAGAGTACATTACTCAGTACAAGTGCTACAACAATAACTACGATAGAAGCTGCATAGCTTCCCTTTGTGAGAGCTTTCTGTGGATTCGAATTCTCATCACCTTTTACAAAGAAGGTTCCGATGATAGAAGCAATCAGACCACATCCTGCGATCGCAAGCGGATAAAGAACTCCGGATACAGCTCCTGCTGCTGCTCCAAGAGTCAGTGCTGATACAAGTGAACCAACATAAGATTCAAAAAGGTCAGCTCCCATACCTGCAACGTCACCTACGTTATCACCTACATTGTCAGCGATAACAGCCGGGTTACGCGGATCATCTTCCGGGATACCTGCTTCTACTTTACCAACAAGGTCTGCACCAACGTCTGCTGCTTTGGTGTAGATACCACCACCAACACGGGCGAACAGTGCGATTGAAGATGCACCAAGGCTGAATCCTGAAAGCACATCTACGTTCTTTGTAACAATGTACACAAGGCTTACGCCAAGTGCTCCAAGACCTGCTACGCACATTCCCATAACGGCCCCGCCAGAAAAAGCAATTGATAATGCTTTATTCATTCCGCTTTCTTTTGCTGCGTTAGCAGTTCTTACGTTCGCTTTTGTAGCGACTGTCATACCACAGTATCCTGCAACTGTTGAGAAAAGTGCTCCAATTACAAAGCATACTGCTGTTACCCAGCTGATACCAAATCCGATCAGTACAAAAAGCACTACTACAAAAATGACCAGAATCTTGTATTCAGCCATGAGGAAAGCTCTTGCGCCCTCCGCGATTGCGCCTGCAATCTCTTTCATGCGGTCCGTACCTGCATCCTGTTTTCCTACTTTACCAGCAAGATATGCTGCAAATAATAAAGCAATAACAGCTGCAATCGGGACCAGATACATGTAATTATTCATTTCTTGTTCCTCCCTGAATTATTGTACCTCTAAAGACAATATCATAAAAAGAACAAGAATGCAAAACAATTTTTTAAATTTTCAATAAGTTTTATTTTGTTTATCTATAAGTGTGGTCTTTCTCTATGTTTTTAATTTGTATCTCACCGTCCACATTCCATTGGGATTTACACAATATCAAGATATGTTTTTTTCCGAGGTGCCGGAAAAGCAGCATCTAATCTGGCATATTCCTCCACTGTCAAATGAACCTTTCCCGCCTCCAAGTTCTGCAGTACATGTTCTGCCTTTCCACTTCTTGGAATGGCAATCACATTTTCCTTATACAAAACGAATGCCAGAAGCACCTGCATTGGTGTAATTCCATGAATCCGCGCTACTTCCTTCACTGCACTGCTTTGCAGAAGATCTTTCTGTAGATCCCCTGCCTGCGCCAGCGGACAGTATGCCATAAGTGGCACATTATGTTCTTTTAACCACGGAAGAAGATCGAATTCTACTCCTCTGGAGCCCAGATGATACAGCACCTGATTCACCACGCAATGATTTCCATTCGGCACTGAAAACAATTCTTCCATATCGTCTGTATCAAAATTCGATACTCCCCAGCTACGGATCTTTCCTTCTTTCACAAGCTGTTCCATGCATTCTACTGTTTCCTCAAGTGGAATCCCTCCTCTCCAGTGTAAAAGATACAAATCCAGATAATCTGTCTGTAGATTTTTCAGTGTCTGCTGCAGACTTTTGAAAATTTTTCTTCTTCCGGCATTATGCGGATATACCTTCGATACAAGAAATAACCTGCTGCGGTCATACCCTTGGATTGCTCGTCCGATCAACTGCTCTGATCTTCCATCTCCATACATTTCCGCTGTATCAATCAATCGTATTCCCGCATCAATTCCTGCTCTGAGTGCCGCTGTCTCTTCCGCGTCTTTGCTCCTGTTTTCTCCAAGAAACCAGGTTCCCATTCCAAGTCTTGGCATTTCCATTCCATTACTCAGTTTTATTTCCTTTTTATTCATGATTTCCACTCCCTGCATTTTGTTTTTCTGTTCCTTACTGCCTGTTTTTACTATACTGATGTAACCGGATTACTCCATTGCTATGCAATTCCCGCAATCCTCGAACACCTCATATTATAGGAAAAATCCCACTTTTTGCAAATGTTATAAGGGACATATTTTTATGTTTATTTATTCTTTTTATTATTTCTTATAACATTCTTTTTTTCTTCAATCCATGATACACTTGATTTATCATAAAATAAATTCAGTGATAAGGAGATTAGAAATTATGAAAGTTGTAGTTGCAATTGATTCATTTAAAGGAAGTCTCACTTCGATTGAAGCCGGAATGGCTGCAAAGGAAGGAATCTTAAAAGCACACCCGAATGCGAATGTTGTCGTAAAACCACTTGCAGATGGTGGTGAAGGCACCACAGATGCCCTGATTGCAGGACTTGGTGGTGAGCGTATTGATCTTACAGTGACTGGTCCTCTTGGTACTCCGGTAAATGCACATTACGGATATCTGGCAGAAAAAAATACTGCCATCCTCGAAATGGCTGCCGCTGCCGGAATTATCCTGGTAGGAGAATCTGAAAAAAATCCACTTACTGCAACCACTTACGGTGTCGGTGAAATGATCGCAGATGCCATGGAACGCGGTATCCGCAATTTCATTATTGGAATTGGAGGAAGCGCAACAAATGATGGTGGAATTGGAATGCTTAAGGCACTTGGCTATCAATTTTCCGATAAAAATGGACAGGATGTCGGCGAAGGCGGACAGGCGCTTGAACGGGTATCTTCTATTATAATAGAAAAAGCTAACCCAATTCTCAAAGAATGCAGTTTTCATATTGCCTGTGATGTAACTAATCCACTTTGCGGAAAGAACGGAGCTACCTATATTTATGGTCCACAAAAAGGTGTCACACCGGAAATAGCAGAAGAACTGGATCAGGCAATGAATCATTATGCTTCTGTTACCTCCAAATTTCTTCATAATGATTATGCATCTGCAGAAGGTGCCGGTGCTGCAGGTGGTCTTGGCTTTGCATTTCTCAGTTATTTAAATGCTACGCTGACTCCTGGAATCGATCTGATTCTTAACGCTGTCGAACTGGAAAAAGAATTAGAAGATACAGATATCACTGTTACCGGCGAGGGACGCCTCGATCACCAGACCGCTATGGGAAAAGCTCCTGTCGGTGTGGCAAGACTTGCAAAAAAATACGGCTCCAAAGTCGTTGCTTTTGCCGGAAGCGTCACCCCGGAAGCAACAGCCTGCAATGCGGCCGGAATCGATGCATTCTTCCCGATCGTCCGTGGAATCACAACACTAGACGAAGCAATGGATCCCAAAAATGCAAAATCAAATATGACAGCAGCTGTGGAACAGGTATTCCGTCTGTTATAGTTTTAACATTATTTACAAATTTCAGAGAGTGTTTTTGTATAGTTTTTACAGAAATACTCTCTTTTCTTTATGATTTTCTTCTTTTCCTACACTAGGCAAACAAAAGATTTCAGTGCTATCATAATATAAAGAAATGATTTCAATACTTTATGGAGGTTTTTATATTATGAAAAAAGCAGAACATTCTTTTCTTACACTGACCATCTGTGTGGTCGCAGCCATGTTTATCGGACTGACCGTCCTTGCCTGTGGAAAAACAACCGGCACAGATCTGTCCAGTCAGCCAAAAACACTTACCATCAACAACACAACGATCTACGACCTGACAGATCTTCATTTCATCTGTAACAATGATTCTTCATCAAATGAAGAGCTTTCACTTGTGAAGGCAGGTTCTTCCGAAACTGTAGAACTTCCTCGATCCAGTGTTTATTCTATCCATGTTTCCGGAAAAGCTGCAAATGGAACATCTTTTTCTAACACATTCTCCGGAACCATTGATAACAGTTCTTCTGTTACCATTTCTCTGGATGACTCTGCAAACCTCTCAGTGATCGCAAATATTGCAGATTAAGTTTTGCCGTAAACAATCCGCCTATGTAGTTTTAAGCAATGACAAATATGCAGGCAACTTCCATAACGCAAATTATCTACATATTATCAATAAAGGGGCACTTTCCAAACCGAACTGGAAAGTGCCCCTTTATTTATCATGGCATATGATTTCGAATTGAGGATTTCTTATTTATCTCTTTCTACGGATACATTGGAGATTTTTTCGTAGTACTGTACGATTGCGCTGTGGTCTTCTTTTTCATGTCCGTCAGCTTTCAATGACTGCATGATCTCCATCAGCTCTGCTGTGATCGGAAGGGATGCATTGACTGCGTGTGCTGCGTTTAATGCATTGTTCAGATCCTTGATATGAAGTTCGATACGGAATCCCGGTTTGAAGTTATGATCCATCATCATTGGTGCTTTTGCATCAAGAACTGTAGATCCTGCAAGACCGCCACGGATTGCCTGGTATACCAGTTCCGGATCTGTTCCGGCCTTCTTAGCCAGTGTAAGTGCTTCTGATACGGCTGCAATATTGATTGCAACAATAACCTGGTTTGCAAGCTTTGCAACGTTTCCTGATCCAAGTTCTCCAACATAGACAACTGATCCAGCCATTGTCATCAGAAGATCATAGTATTTGTCAAATGTTTCTTTCTTTCCACCAACCATAACAGAAAGTGTTCCGTCGATTGCCTTTGGTTCTCCACCACTTACAGGCGCATCCATCAGTTCGATCCCTTTTTCAGCAAGCTCTGCACCAATCTTCTTGGATTCAACCGGGTCGATTGAGCTCATGTCGATGACAACAGTTCCAGGTTTTGCGGTATCTGAAATACCATTTTCTCCAAGGCATGCTGCACGTACATGTGGTGAATTCGGTACCATTGTAATAATGGTATCACACTCTGCTGCTACTTCAGCACCGCTTTTTGCTCCCTTTGCTCCAAGTGCTACCAGTTCGTCGATAGATGACTGATTAAAATCATATACTACAAGATCATGACCTGCTTTCACCAGGTTCTTGCTCATCGGTTTTCCCATAATTCCAAGTCCAATAAATCCTACTTTCATGTCTAATACTTCCTTTCTTTTTACTAAATCATTTGCTTCATTGCCTCATGAAGAAGCTTGTAACTTTCTTCTGACTGTTCTACATATGGTGAATCGATCAGATATGCTTCCAGTGTGTCCAGATTTTTCTCTGTCGGTTCTACGCCAAGTTCCTTTAAGGAAAGCGGCATATCCATTCCTTTCATGAACAGTTTTAAGGCTTCTTTATCTTCACTCAGCCGATTATAATAAAGCTGGGTAAATAACGCTACTGCTACGATTTCTCCGTGAAGTGCGCCCTTTGCTTCCTGTGTAAAATGCGTCCTCACTCCATCGTACATCATATGTCCCAAAGCAGACTGTGAAAAACTTTTTGTGATATTGGCGATCACCCCTGTTACCGCAATGTTAATAAAGGTAATATCTACTACTGCTTTCGTAACTTTCTGCTTTCTGATATCTTCAATCGCCTGCGGTCCAAATTCTTCCAATACTTCATATGTGTATTCTGCCATCTTGTAAGCACTGAACAGATCAATTTTATTTTCTGTCAGATACATCTTTGGTTTGCCATTCTGGATTTCAATTTTCTTTGCCATTGCATCCAGAATTCCTGCTGCCGCATAGCGGATCGGGCATTTTGCGATCACATCCAGATCAACAAGCACTGCATCAATTTCATGTTCAAATCTCCAGCAGTCCTTTTTTGCACCTTCCGGTGTATACATGACACTCATCGTTGTAAATGCTGCGCAGGTCGCAATGGATGTCGGGATATTTACCACGCCACATCCGGCATACTCGCCGACTGCTTTTGCAAAATCCATAATGACTCCGCCGCCGATACCAACGATTTCATCACATCTGGCCTGGATACACTTTTCTGCATATTCTTTTGCTGCTTCATAAGAACAGATTCCTAGATAGATTTCAAGCACATATTCCAGCTTTTCCTCTTCCATTCCCGGTACCAGTCGTTCCCTGACTGCTTCCCATGCTCTTTTTCCGGCAATGATATACGGCTTCTTTCCAAAACGGGCAATTTCTTTTCCACATTCTTCCAGAAGATGTTCTTCCTGTCTGTATCTTCCTGCGCCAAACTTGATCGCAGGATCTAAAATAACTTTTTCCATTTTCTGCACTTCCTGTTTTACTGTCTGATCGGATGTCTCGGATCTTCTCCTGAAAGTACAAGATCTACATCCTTTGCAACATCCATTGCAATTCTTTCCATGCATTCCTCTGTGTTTGATCCGATATGCGGTGTCAGGATCACATTTTCCAGTTTGAAAATGTCATCTGTTATTTCCGGCGGCTCTTTTGCAAATACATCCAGTGCTCCGCCGGCAATTTGTTTTTTCCGGACAGCTTCTGCAAATTCGGATTCATTTACCACACCGCCACGGGAAAGATTGAGAAGGAATGCAGATTCTTTCATCTGTTCCAGTTCTTTTTTCCCGATCAGATTCTGGTTCTTAGCACCTCCCGGCACATGAAGGCTGATAAAATCGGATTCTTTTAAGAGCTGCTCTAAAGGTACTGCCTTTACATACTTCGGAATTTCTTTCCCTTCCGGTCTCGGGATGTAACTGATGACCTTCATATCAAGTCCGATCGCTGCTTTTTTTGCAACCATTTTCCCGATTTTTCCAAGACCGATAATTCCAAGTGTTTTTCCGGAAACATCCATTCCTTTATGTGAAAACTTGTAAGAAAAATTGTCTTTTCTCAATTCTGTTTCCATTCGTTTCACTTTCTTCGCAAGCATCAGGAGAAGTGTGATCGTCATCTCTGCCACGGAAAGTGCTGTGGTATCCGGCGAATATGTGGTAATGATGCCTCTTTCTTTTGCTGCTTTCACATCCAGATTGTCATATCCTGCACCATGTCTTGCGACAATCCGAAGCTTTTTCCCGTCTTCCAGAACTTCCTCATCCATTTTTGCAGTTCTGAGGATCATGGCATCACACTCTGCTATATCCCGGATCAGCGATTCTCTATCTGTCTGACCGCTTCCGCGGAAGATTTCATATCCCTGAAATTCCAGATATTTCTCTCCCGCTTCGGCGATTGGCTCTGGTATGTAAATCTTCATTCTATCTCACCAGACATGGCTTCTTTGGATCGAATTTCCATCCCGGGATCAGATACTGCATTCCAACAGCGTCATCTCTTCCACCGAGGCAGTTATCCAGGTAAAGCTGATGTGCTTTTTTCACCTGTTCCAGGTCCACTTCGATTCCAAGTCCCGGTTTCTTCGGAACTTCTACACATCCATCCACGATCTGAAGCGGTTCTTTTGTCAGTCTTTCCAGACCTTCCTGCCAGATCCAGTGTGTATCAAGAGCATTGTATTCACCCGGAACCGCTGCTCCAACCTGTGTAAACATTGCAAGTGAAATATCAAAATGGTTGTTGGAATGAGATCCCCAGGTATATCCAAAGTCGTGACACATCTGTGCAACTCTTACGGAACCGCTCATGGTCCAGAAATGTGGATCTGCAAGGATAATGTCAACTGCCTGTGATTCCAGTGAATGCCCTACCTGACGCCAGTCTGTTGCGATCATGTTGGTTGCCGTCGGGAAACCTGTACGTCTGCGGAATTCGCTCATGATCTCACGTCCTGAGTAAACACCTTCCGCTCCACATGGATCTTCACAATAAGTAAGAATTCCTTCCATACCTTTTACATATTCAACTGCTTCTTCTAAAAGCCAGCCGCCATTTGGATCCAGATCGATTCTTGCATCCGGAAGTGCCTTTTTCATGGCACGGATTACATCCATCTCTTCATTTCCCGGAAGAACTCCGCCTTTTAATTTGAAATCCTTAAATCCGTATTTTTCTTTAGTGGCAAGTGCCATTTCAACGATTTTCTCAGCTGTGAGTGCTTCTTCATGACGAAGACGATACCATGCACAGTCAGAATCCAGCTCCGAATCATATGGAAGATCTGTTTTGTTTCTGTCGCCTACAAAGAAGAGATAGCCAAGCATACGAACCTTATCTCTTTGCTGACCGTCACCTAAAAGTTCACATACCGGAACCTGAAGCTGTTTGCCAAGAAGGTCAAGACACGGCGCTTCAATCGCTGTGATCACATGAACCCCTGTACGAAGATCGAATGTCTGATTTCCTCTGACATCTTCTTCTCCTTTGGAATCCAGATGCTTCTTCACTTTCAGAAGCGTGCTCTTATATTCCTCTACTCTTGTTCCTTCAACGATGGAAATGCATTCTTCCAATGCTTTTGTGATCTTTTCTCCGCCTGGTACTTCTCCTACACCGGTTTCTCCGTTTTCATCATAAAGGACAACGATATTTCTTGTAAAATACGGTGCGTGTGCTCCGCTTAAGTTTAATTCCATACAGTCTTTTCCTGCTACAGGATATACTTCCATTTTTTTGATTCGTGCCATTTTGATATTTCTCCTTTTTTTTCCTTGTTTCTATCTATACCAGATTCATTTCAACAAGAACCTGATGGAGCTTTTCTTTCTCTTCCGGTTTCAATTCTGCGATTGGTGCCAGACATTTTCCTACCGGGATTCCTTCCTGCACAAGTCCTTCCTTGATAACTGCCGGGAAGGTTCCCATTCCACATGCGATACGAAGTGGTGCCAATGTAAACTGTGCTTCTAAAGCTCCTTCCAGATCACCTGCTACGTATTTATCATAAATATCTGCTGCAATTCTCGGTGCCACATTCGCACAGGATGCGATAGCTCCGGTTGCTCCATAGCAAAGCGCTGCGTAGATCAGTGTATCTCTTCCCATTAATACCGAGAATTCTTTGTCTCTGGTCAGACGGATATACTCTGCTGCATTTGTCATATCGCCGGTACTGTCTTTTACTGCCACAATGTTGTCAATATCTGCAAGGCGTGCAACTGTTGCCGGTTCGATGGTTACATTTGTCTTTGGTTTGTTGTTGTAAAGAATGATCGGCAGTGTTGTACTTGCTGCGATTGTTGCAAAGTAATCGTAAAGTTCATCCTGCGTCTGTGATACAAACATTGGTGTCAGCACAGAAACTGCATCTACTCCTACCTCTTCGCAGATTTTGATCAGTTCGATCACGCCGCGAGTTGTAATATGGTTTGCTCCTCCATAAACCGGAACTCTTCCTGCTGTCTCATCTTTTACGGTTTCTAAGATTTTTCTGTATGTGTCATTATCAAATGCATAGAATTCACCGGTTGTTCCAAGTGGGAAAAGACCATGTACTCCATTTTCAATCAGATGATTTACCATCTGTCTAAGTACGGGATAATTGACTTCTCCGTCCTCTGTAAGTGGTGTGATAATCGGTGGGATAATACCCTTTGGTACAAATTTCATGTTTTTCATCCTTTCTCTCTATTAATGAATAACTAACTGTAAAATACAAAGCTCTACAACTCCGACCGTTGCCATAATAAGTGAAACTGCTGTTTTACATTTCACCTGATCTTTCAGTTCGTGGAGTCCGAACATTCCATTGAATACCCAGAATCCGCTGTCATTAAAGTAAGAGAATGAAATCGCTCCTACACAGCAGGAAGCTGCAAGCAAGATTGGTGAAACACTGATGGATGCCATAAGTGGTGCTGTAAGAGATGCTGCTGTTGTGATGGCAACTGTTGCTGATCCAAGGGCAAGTCTCATAAGAGCTGCAATGATAAACGGAATCAGGATTGCCGGGATCGGAAGTCCTACAACTGCTTCTCCGAGTACATCTCCGATACCGCTGACTTTGATAACATTTCCAAGAGATCCGCCGGCTCCGGTGATCAGCATGATAAGTCCGGTATCTTTGATAGCTGTATCCATGATGTTGATAACTCTTTTGTTGTCTTCTTTTTTCACCAGTCCGTAAATTGCAATGACTGTTCCAAGCGCAAGTGCTACGATCGGTTCACCGAAAAGACAGATTACCGTATTTACCATTCCTTCACCGCTTCCAAGAAGGTTCCAGAAAGTTTTGATGAAAATCAGGAGGATCGGAATGATGATCGGTGCAATGGCTCTTCCAAAAGATGGAAGATTCTTTTCTCCCATAAGTTTTTCAACTTCATCCATGGATTTCAGATATTCTTCTTTAAATTCTTTTCTTTCATATTCTCCGTCTCCAGTCGGAATCTGATAGATCTTCTTTCCTACCCATTTGCAATATGGTACGATCACAAGAAGCATTGGAATTGAGATTACAATTCCGATCATGATCATCTGTCCGACATCTACTCCGAGAAGTCCTGCTGCTGTAAGCGGTCCCGGTGTCGGTGGTACCAGGCAGTGTGTAAGCTGAAGTCCGCACGCCAGGGAAAGTGCAAGTCCGACCACTGATTTTCCGGTTACGGAAGACATTGCTTTTACCAGTGGTGCAAAAATAACGATCGCAGAATCTGCAAATACCGGAATAGAAACTACCCAGCCTGTAATTGCAAGTGCCCATTCTTCTTTCTTTTTACCGATTGCTTTGATAAATGTAAATGCAAGCTGTTCCGCCGCTCCAGATACTTCCAGGATTCCTCCCATCATAACTCCAAGTCCGATGATGATACCCGTACTCTTTAACGTACTTCCGAATCCATCTTTTATCGCCGTGATAACGCCGGTTGTCGTCACACCAGCAGCATCTGTCAGGTCCACTACCGGCATTCCACCGATCAGTCCTGTAAGGAGTGCCGCCAGAAGCAGTGCGATAAATGTGTGGATCTTTGTTTTCATTACCAGGACGATCATCACAATAATTCCGATTGCCAGTCCCAGCATCATTCTAGTTGATTCGCTCATATTTGGTTACCTCTTTACTAATCTTTCCTCTACTCGTTCATTATGCCAGCGCGCTGTCATTTATCTGACAATGCTATTGTACGAAAAAAAAGACATAAATTCTATTGACGCTTTCATCAATACCTATGTACCTTTTTTATGTATTATTTACAGTTTTTCATATATAGTAATGAAGTTTTCAAAATCATTTCATTTTCATTTCAACATGATATTTTTCTGTCAATCTATACTTTTTCAGTAATTGTTTTATTTCATATTTTGAAATCTTTCATTCATATATTGCATTTTTGTGAATTATATACATTTTTCAGTTCTTCTTTTATGCAATCTTCTCCTTGTACCTTTCCACCTTGTTCCTCTCTCCAAATAATGCTACAATTCTTAAATAAGTGGTAATGATACCGTTCTCTTTATCCTGTTAAATGCAGGATAAGCATCTGCATCATTCCCGCAACTTCTTTTCCAGAATCGGAGGATGTTTAAAATGAAGTTAGACAAATCACTTGCCTTTCAGGTAGTAAACACGATCAAAGACACCTGCGGACAGGATATCAATTTTATCGATAAGCAGGGAATGATTTTTGCAAGTACCAACGCCGACCGGATTGGTACGTTTCATGCCATCGGTCACAAAGCCGCCCAGACAGAACAGACAATCGAAGTTTTTTCAGATAATGATTTTCCCGGAACACAAAAAGGGATCAATATGCCACTCTATTATCACGGCAGTTTTCTTGCAGTGATCGGAATTACCGGAGAACCGGACCAGGTCCGCCAGTACGTCCATCTTGCCGACCGGATTACCCATCTGCTGATCCGTGAAAAAGAGCTGAACCGACTGAGCCGCTCTCTGGAAGATAAAAAACACTTTGTTATCGATGCCCTGATCCGGAATGAGATTGCTGATCCGGATTATCTGGACACCTGCCTTTCAGATCTTCAGGTAAATCCAGGGACAAAGAAACGGCTTCTGATCATCCAGTCATCACCGGATGGACACAACAACTCTTCTTCCCTTGAACGGAAGATCATCGGACTTTTCGGCACGCTTGGTATTACTCTTTATACCTTTTATTATCCAAATGAATATCTTGCCGTGCTGGAAAACTCCGGCAAAGCCGCTCTCTATCAGATACTGGCTGATTTTACCGCAGACTGTGGAGCTTTGCTCTCCATTGCAGTCGGAAAGAAATGTCAGCTTTTCCAGCTTTCTCTTTCTTACCAGTCTGCACTCACTGCGCTGAAATACTGCCGGAGTTCGGAAAACGGGATTGCTTTTTTCGATGATATGACACTGGAAATTCTGCTCTCTTCCATCTCGGAGCAGGAAAAAAATGCTTATCTGCAAAAAACGATCTCTGCACTTTCTGATGAAGAAAAAAATCTGCTTCAGACTTACTTTGAAGCAAATATGTCTCTTCTCGGAACCAGCCAGAAGCTGTTTCTACACAAAAACACAGTGCAGTACAAGCTGAATCATATTTATCAGAAATGCGGGCTGAATCCGCGTGTTTTCAAGGATGCGGTGCTTTTATATCTTGCCTTGCAGTTGTGATATTTTAAATCCCAGACACGGATTCCTGTGCACACATCTTCCATATCCGTGTACAAGTTTGTCCATATAAGAAAATATTCTTGACAGATAAGTTTACTTACAGATTTTCGTCAAAAAACAGGACAGCCTTTCCTTCACCCACACACCGGGTATTAAAAAGTCTGTCCTATCTTTTTTTATTCTTTATTTCTCATCAGCTATTCATCATACTTTGCTTCCACGCCATATTTCTTCATTCTCCGCCAGAGCGTCGTCGTACTGATCCCCAGCTCTTTTGCCGCAAGGTTCCGGTTTCCGTGGCACCTTTCCAGAATTTCTGACAGCTCAATACTCTCTGGCGACCGGTAAATAACCGTTCTGGATTCACCTTTGGTCTCTTTCATTTCCGGATAAAGCTCTTCAAATAATTTCTGCAACACGATTTCATCTATGACACGTTTCTCCGTTGAAAGCACAAGCCGTTCGCAGAAAGCTTTCAGTTGGATCGTGTTGCCATTCCACGGAAGCTTGGCGAGCTTCTGATAGCCGCCGTCCGTAATCTTCAGATGCCGGTTGTACATTTCCGAATATCTTTCGATCTCCCGGTCAAAATAATGTCGCAGATCTTCGACTCTCTGATTCAATGACGGCACTTTTAAGGTCAGTCCTTGCAGCATATAATAAAACTCCTCGCTGAAGGTTCCCTGCTGCACCATCTGCTTCAAATCCACCTTTGATGAGCCGATGATTCGCACATCCAGAGCATCAATCGGCTGTGCATCCGTCCGCATCTGCGCCCTGGAAAGCATGGTTCTCAGAATCTGGTGCTGTACCCGGAGTGTCAGGTGTTCCATTCCCTTGATGAAAAGTGTTCCGTGGTCTGCTTTGATCATGGCACCTTTTCCTGCCATATCCCGTTGCGATTCCACCGGTTCCCTGCGGAACAGCTCTTCCATCTGGTGCTCCTTATCCATCCCGCGCATATTGATGCTCACATACGGTCCCGCTTTACGGTTGCTGTTATTGTGAACCGCTTCTGCGATCAGGTAATCCTCAATCCCCGCCTGTCCATAGATCAGGATCGGGCTCTCTGAAAGTGCAAATGTTTTCGCATCCTCCAGTACTTTCTTCATCGAGATATTTTCAGTATAAATACTGCCAAAATCCGTTTTTGCCGAAAATCCATGCAGCAGCATTTTATTGCTTTCCCGCTTTGCGCCTCTTGCTCCGTCCGCAATCTGATGCAGCGTAATGATTGCTCCGTTGATCACTTCATCATATTCGATCGGTGCCATCAGAAGCATAAACGCTTTATTTCCAAGACTAATCGAGGTAGAAAGGTTCTCACTTTCTCCTTTCAGGATCCGTCCAACAAGATCCATATCAATCTGTGGAAATACTTCGGCAAGCGCACATCCGACCACATCTTCTTTTTCTTTGCCGATCAACTTTTCCACAAGCTTATTGACAACAATAATGTTACCGTCCATATTTACCTTGACGATTCCGTTAAAGGATGTGTCCAGAACCGTCTCAAACTGGGCGGTATTCTGTTTTTCGATCTCTGTCGCGAACGCCATGGCACGGGCAGATTCCAGCGCTTCTTTAATGGATTCCTCGGTTGCCCGGTAAAAGAGTGTCGGATACCCTCTCCGCTCTGCTTCATTGCAGGTAATCTCTCCTCCGATCACAAGATCCGGATGATACGCCCCCATCTTATCTAAAATCCCCGGTGTCTCTTCACTTCGCTTCATCACCGCAACTTTCAGCGTCACGCCAAAAAGCTCTTCCATGTAAGACACATCGCAGAGCATATTGTCAAATGCGATCAGAGCGATCACCGGATGCTCTTTTTTCACCATCAGTTTTGCTTTCTGTAAGAGAAGCCCGATCTCCTGTGCATGCAGCTTCATCTCGATCAGCGGAATATTGGTATACTGTTTGATCATCTTCGCCTGATAACCGCGGGCGATCACAATCTTCGCCCCTGCCTCCACTGCAAGTCTTGCTTCATTTACCACATCAACTGAAGAAATCGCCTTTAAACAGGCGATTTCCACATTCATATCTTTTACTACTTTCTCTGCCATCGGAACCATGTCCGCTTCCGGCAGAAGCATTCCTATTTTAACCATACAAGATTCCTCCTGTTTTCGCCTGAGCTGTCTCCAGTGTATCACAATTTCCCCATTTCAGGCAAGAGAAGTCTTTTACGTAATCGGTGCCGGGTTGAAGATGCACAGATCATTATACAGTTTGTATTTTTCTGCAAATGACCGGTCTTTTCCGCTGGCAACCGCAATGATCTTGTTAAATAATTCGGTTCCTATCTCGGCGATCGTGGCTTCACCGGTCGCAACCGGTCCTGCATTGACATCGATCAGATCCTGCCACATTTCCTTCATCTCATTTCTGGAACAGACCTTGATAACCGGTGCTGCAGCAAGTCCGTAAGGGGTTCCTCTTCCGGTCATAAATACCTGCAAGGTAATACCAGATGCAAGCTGACACGGACCACACACAATATCGCTTGCCGGTGTTGCTGCATAGATCAGTCCCTTTTTCGACGGGCGTTCTGCCGGTGACAGCACTTCTACGATCGGAGATGTTCCGGATTTTGCAATGGATCCCATTGCTTTTTCTACAATATTGCAAAGACCGCCTTTTTTATTTCCAGGTGTCGGATTAGCACTCCGGTCAACTTCCCCGTTTTTCAGGTAATTGTCATACCATTTCATCTCTGCTGCAAGCTTGTCACAGGTCGCTTTATCCACACATCTCTCTGCGATATAATGCACACCGTCACGCACCTCTGTTACCTCGGAAAACATGACCGTTGCACCTGCATTTACCAGCATATCTGCCGCATAGCCTGCAGACGGATTGGCACTTACTCCGGAAAATGCATCGCTTCCTCCGCACTGCATTCCGATACACAGATCAGAAAGCGGAAGCGTCTCTCTCTTTCTCCGGTTCAGGATCTGAAGCTTTTTCTCTCCCATATCCATGATTGCTTTTACCATGGCGTCAAAGCCTTTCTGCTCTTGCAGAACCACTACATTTTCCGGGGAAATATCTGCCTCATCCAAAAGCATTTCCACAGTCAGTTTTTCACAGCCGAGTGCTACCACCATCACCTGTCCACCAAAATTCGGGTGTTTGACAAGATTTCGCAGCGCACGGATCGGCACTTTTGCTTCGGGCGCATTGATCGCAACTCCGCATCCATACGCATGATTGATTGGCACGATATCGTCTACGTTTGGATATTTTGGAAGAAGCTCTTCCTTCATACGCTTCACTGCCACATTCAATACGCCCGTTACACACTGCACTGTTGTGCTGATTCCCAGAATATTTCTGGTTCCGGCATAACCTCCGTTCGGATTTCTGTATCCTTCAAATGTCGTTACCGGTGGTGTCGGAAGATCTTTCACGATCTTCGTCCCATATTCCATATCATCAACCGACGGCGGTGTCGGAAGTTCCAGCATAAATTCGTTGATCCAGTCTCCTTTTTCAATGTCGTTCATCGCATATCCGAGAATCACGCCATAGCGGATGACCGGTTTTCCCTTCGGGATCTTTTCCAGTGCGATCTTATGCGCCTGCGGGATATCCTGATTTGCAACAAGGTCTTCTGCCACCTGTGTTCCCGCCTTGATTTCCTGCACCGCGATTGCTACATTATCTGCTTCGTTTACTTTTACAAGTAATCTCTTTGGCATCCTTTCGTCCTCCTTGTTCTTTGTTGTCTTTATTTTAACGCAGTCGTTTTGATAAGTAAAATTCATTATTTTTCTAGTTCTCTTAATTTTTCTTATTCTTCTGTTGTATCTGGAAAATCAAAACGCTATAATAAAGTAATTGGAGAAATGCATAGCATTAAAGCTCTTCGATTCTGTCAATGAATTACAAAATTTACTTTTCAATACTCACATTACGAAAGAAGGCTCTCTTATGGATCTGAAACAAATTGAATACATCCTCAAAATCGCCGAAGAAAAAAATATCACCCACGCCGCCGAAAAGCTTTTTATCACCCAATCCGCGCTCAACCAGCAGCTTCTCAAACTGGAAAAGGAACTGGGCTGTCCTCTTTTTTACCGGTCACGGACCGACTGGCGTCCGACACCTGCCGGCGAAATCTACCTCGATGCGGCAAGACAGATTCTGATTCTGAAAAAGAACGCTTACGATCAGATCCACGACCTGACAGAGTACCAGAAAAATACGATCCGCATCGGTTTTACACCAGGGCGCGGGATCGATATGTTTTCCCAGGTCTATCCGAAATTCCATGAACATTTTCCCCAGACACGGATTGAGCCGAACGAACTCAGTGTACGTCAGCAGCAGGATCTCCTTCTATCCGGTGATCTGGATCTTGGCTTTATGACACTTTTACCGGAACAGGAACGAACAGGACTTTCTTATCAGACCATCACGGAAGAAGAACTGCTTCTCGCCGTTCCCTCCCGTCTTGCAAGCATTCTGTCGCTTCCGGATTCTTCCTCTGGCAGCCTCCCTGTCTGCGACCTGACCATTTTAAAAGAGGAGCCATTTGTCCTGATCCAGAAGAAATCAACTGCCCGTGATCTGGTCGATTCCCTTTTTGAAGCTGCCGGATTTGCGCCACAAATCCTTTTTGAGACCGCAAACAATCAGACCATCCTATCCATGATCCGTGCGGAAATCTGCTGTGGAATCCTTCCTGCTTATTATGTAGATCATGCGCGCAGGGATGTAACCTATTACCGGCTTCCTTCCCACCCGGTCTGGAATATCACCGCCGCCTGCCGGAAAGATGCTTACATAACAAAAGCAGCCAAAGAATTCATCTCCCTGGCTGCCGATTATTTCAATTGTATTTAACAATATGCCTTTTTTGCTTCGTCCATTCTCTGGAAAAATTCACTGTAAAATTCTTCCGTCTGATACGGAGTAAGGTAAAATCTCTTCAGTACATCCATGCTGACCGCCTTCGCACTCTCCGGATGTGCTGCAATGTATTCCTGTAACTGAATCAGGAATCCATGCCATCTGACAATATACGCTTCATACTTTTTCAGATCCGGTGTATCAAGCCATTTTTTGACCTTTACTTTCGCCCGGTTCTCTTTCTGACATTCATGTACCTGAAGGAAATAGCGGAAACCCTTTTCCTCATAATATCTTCCAAGTGGGAAAAGCCTGCAGATTCCCGGACGAAATGGATGAATCCCACATCTTCCTTCCTCAGTCAGAAAACCACAGCCATCTTCCGCTCCTGCCATCTTCAGATTCGGCAAAATGATTCCGTCTACCACATTCAGTTCAATCTTTCCTGCAAGCAAAGTCTCAAAAGCCGCTCCTGTTCCCCTGCTGATCCGGACAATATCCAGCGGATCCAGCACGATTGAGCTTCCCATCCCCGTACAACAGGCGTGGCATCCCTCACAATCGCCACAGTCCGCTTTTACCAGATCATTGCTGGTATATAATTTTCCATCTGAAATTTCTTCCATAGTCACCTGTCTTTTCATATCAATTTCCTCCTATACTCCTTCCAGTGTAAACGGTGGAATAAAGCTCTCCTTTGCCGTATCCCCTTCCTGTATAAACGCCTGCATCACATCAAGCGAGATCGCATAGTCCACCAGTTTCTCATACGCATACTCCGGCACTTTCCGGTTCAGCTCCGGATATTTTACCGCATCCAGACTCTCAAGTGGCGTATACTGGCTCATCAGGCTCATATAAATCCGGTTTCCATAAGTTTCATGCAAATATTTCACCACTCTTTTTCCATCCGCAAGACATCCCGGCAAAAGCAGATGACGCACGATCACGCCACGTTTCATCATTCCGCGCTCATCAAATACCGGCTCTCCTGCCTGTCTTACCATCTCAGCAATAGCCGCCTTCGCAACCTCCGGATAATCCTCCGCCATCGAATATTTTTTCGCATGATCTGTATTTAAATATTTGAAATCCGGCAGGTAAATGTCCACCAGACCATCCAGCATTTTCAAGGTTTCCACTCTCTCGTAACCGCCTGTATTATAAACAACCGGCAAATACATCCCCTGCTCCTTCGCACTCTGAAGCGCCCGGATGATCTGCGGCACAAAATGCGTCGGCGTCACAAGATTGATATTATTCGCACCTTTTCCCTGCAGTTCCAGAAAGATCTCCGCCAGCCGCTCTTCTGAGATCACTTTGCCAACCTTGCTTCCCGCAATCTCATGGTTCTGACAGAACACACATCTTAAAGTACATCCCGTAAAAAAGACAGTCCCTGATCCTTCCTTTCCGGAAATACAGGGTTCCTCCCACATATGAAGCGCCGCTCTCGCCGCCCGGATCTCCTCTGTCTCTCCGCAAAAACCTGTCTTTCCATTCTCTCTGTCCGCCCCACACATCCGCGGACATAATGTACAGCCACTCATCCTATCGCTTAACCTCTCATCTATCCCTGATTCATTCCTATCAGTATACCGCACTTTTTGAAAAATAGCCACCCAAGTTTTCCTCTTCCAGAGATTGAAAATTCTTTCCCCATCTGCTACAATAAAGTGCAGACAGGCATTTTGCCTCAAGTTTGGAGGAATATACAATGAGTAAAATTGATGAAGTAAGAAGCGCTATGGTCGCAGCCATGAAAGCAAAGGATAAGGACACAAAAGAGACATTATCTGCTCTTCTTGCAGCCCTTAAGAACAAAGCCATCGACAAACGTGCCGACCTTACCGAAGAAGAAGAAGTTCAGGTTATCTTAAAAGAGATCAAACAGACAAAAGAAACTCTGGAGATGACTCCTGCTGATCGTACAGACATTATTGAAGAATGCGAGAAACGTATCGCTGTTCTTGAACAGTATGCTCCGAAGATGATGGACGAAGCTGAGATCAAAGAAGTGATCGCAGGTGTCCTTTCCGGTCTTGGAATTGATGCTCCGACACCAAAGGATAAAGGACGTATCATGAAAGAACTGATGCCGAAAGTAAAAGGAAAAGCTGACGGAAAGCTTGTGAATGATATTCTCACAGGAATGATGGCTTAATAGCAGATATTATGAATGCAGGGTTCCGGATTGGTTCCCTGCATTTATATATAGTCGAATATACTCTGTATTGCGTCTGTTACATTAATTACATCTGCCATTTTTACACGATCTATTATTTTATACCCCCTGACTCTCAAATCTAACATTTTCATTTGTTCACATTGGATATAACCTTTATTTTCATCCATTTCAACATAAATGTGAAGTGGGCTTTCTGTACTCTCTCCTAATATTGGACAGCCAATTATTTCTCCCGACTGATTAAAAAAATTTTTACTTGCAACAAATACAGAATCCTTAATTCTTTCCACTTTTAAAACATCCCCCTGCTGTATCTCCATTTTCTACCACACCTCTCTTCCTTCCGGCTTATCCCATTCATATTCTCCATCAAGATTTAACTTACCACCAAACTTTTCAGCTCTTTCTTCTAATTTTTGATGCCTGAAGGTCTTAACAAGCATAATCATACCATCCGATACTTTTACTTCCAGCATATCATTTATTTCTACATTGGCCTCTTGTAAAATATCTTTTGGAAGTCGGATTCCCTGACTATTTCCCCATGCTTTTACCTGTGTTTGCATAAAATTCACCTCCATATAATGTATATACTTAGTATATACATTATTCTGAAAATAATCAAATAATTTTCTCTCCTAATCACACTCTTCCTCAAAATATGTTATAATTCATAAGCATCAGTCTTTTACAAAATCACAATTACCAAAAGGGGATTTACTTACTATGAATAAAAAAGAAGTTACTGAAATCAAAAAACAGTTCACCCCATCCAACTGTGCGATCACCCGCATCTGCGGATGCTATGTAGATGGTGAAAAAGAGAAAAAAACGGAGATGAAAGATGCTTTCCTTTCTCTTCCGGAAGAGGAAATGTTCAAGTATTTTGACATTTTCAGAAAGTCCTTGTCCGGTACGATCGGAAAAAATCTTCTGAATATGGAATTTCCTCTGGAGACCGAATCGGAAGGTGGTACACAGGAATTTCTTCTCAAATTAAGAAACAGCCGGCTTACCGACGACGCTCTTCTGGAAGAATTCTATAATCGTGTCATCGATTCCTATGATTATGCAGAAAACTATCTGATCCTGCTGGTCCATGCAGCCTACGATATTCCGGGAAAATCAACGGACGGAAGTGAAATGTTCGATGCATCCGATGAAGTCTATGATTACATCATGTGTACCTTCTGTCCGGTCAAGCTTTCCAAGCCAGGACTCAGTTATCATGCAGAAGAGAACAGCTTCCATGAGCGTATCCGTGACTGGATCGTAGAGATGCCGGATGCCGGTTTTCTCTTCCCTGCTTTTAACGACCGCAGCACCGATATTCACAATCTGCTTTATTATTCAAAAAATGCAGAGAATCTCGGAAACGGTCTGACCGATCTGCTTCTTGGATGTGTTCCGCCACTCACCGCCGGAGATCAGAAAGAAACTTTCCGTACGCTGATCGAAGAAACGCTCGGTGATGACTGCGACTACGATACGGTCAAAAATATCCACGAAAACTTGAATGAAATGATTGAACAGAATTCTGAAAATCCGGAACCACTCGCCCTTGACAAAGCAGAAGTTAAATACCTCCTTGCAAAAAGCGGTGTCGAAGAAGAAAAGTTGGAAACATTCGATACGCAGTACGATTCCGCTGCCGGCGAGCACGGTACACTCCTTGCCTCCAATATTGCAAGCCTCAAAAAATTCGAGATCAAAACTCCGGACATCACCATTCAGGTAAACCCGGAATGCGCAGATCTTGTAGAAACACGTATTATCGATGGTCAGAAATGCCTGGTCATTGTCGTTGACGACCGCGTTGAGATCAACGGAATCAGTGCAAAGACTGCCGTATCCGGAGGACTTCCAAAGTCTTCCACCCCTGATGCGTCTGATGAATCCGAAAGCGATACATCCGAAAATGAAATGGATGTTCCATTCTAAATGCCTTACATATTATTACGAAAGACATTTTTATTGAATGTCTTTCGTAATATTTCCTTATTTCTTTTCAATTTTACAATGTATACGAAAAATGCAGGTAATCCTCTCGACTACCTGCATTACTCTATACGCATTTTTCATTCTCATTTACTACAATTCCCATTTTTCATCTTTTCCTAAATCACAGTTCCTCCACCGGTCGTCACAAATCCAACTCTCAGAATTGCTTTCACAAAACTCCACATTCCATTGATTACTGCAGAATTCAGCAGACTGATCGGCACATCCAGAATTCCTGTTCCAAGTAACAGAAGCAGGATCCACATACTATACGGTCGGATCTTCCAGTAAAACTCTGCTACCCTCGGAAAGATCTCAGCAAGAATATTCGATCCGTCAAGGGGCGGAATCGGAATCAGATTGAACACACCAAGTCCAATATTCAGCACTGCTCCATAATAAGTAAGCACATAAAGATAATTCAGAATCAACCCACTCGATCCGTACTTATACAAAAGCCCGTGTAGAATCATACAGACAAACGCAAGCAGGAAATTCATGACTACTCCCGCTGCTGCCACAAGGATCGTATCTCTTTTTTTATTCTTATAATTCCTGGTATTGATCCTTACCGGCTTCGCCCATCCCACATGAAATACAAGCAGACATAACGTTCCCCACACATCCAGATGCTTAAATGGATTCAAGGTCAGTCTTCCGTCATATTTTGGTGTCATATCCCCGAGTTTATATGACACATATCCATGTGCAAATTCATGCAACGAAACTGCAAATAGTGTGGCAGGGGCAACGTAAATGAGTGTCTGAAAAAACTGATACATCGCCCTGGTCAGTCCTGTATTTTGAAACAGCATAATATCCTCCCGATTTTCTTAGTAACGTCTATTATAGTCCCAAGAGAAAACGGATTCAAGAAAGATTATGTAAATTTTTTCTAAAGATTGTACAGAAAAAGTCATTATCCACTCCATAGATAATGACTTTTTTATACCATTTATTTTGCTTTTTTATTCTGTCTGTCCATGTAGATCTTTCTCCCCATAAAAATCAGTGCCGACAGAGCAAACAGGATCAGCAGTCCTGTCACCAGAAGCTTCGCTCCTCCTGTCAGCATTCCTCCAACATAAGAATATACAATCGTTGCCGGAAGCTGTCCTACACCAGTTGCCACAAAAAAAGATATAAACGACATCGAAGTAAGTCCTGCTGCATAACTTACAATATCAAACGAAACAAACGGAAGCAAACGACAGATCAGAACTGTATTCTTTCCATATTTTTCAAAAAATGTATCTATCTGCTGCATTCCAGCTTTACTCGTAAGCTTTTCTGCCACATCACGTCCAAGTATTCTTGCAATCAAAAAGCATACCGCTGCTCCTGCCATCGCACTGCTCCATGACAGAATAGCTCCCTGCCACCATCCAAAAAGATTCGCATTTGCAAATGTAATCAGAAATGCCGGAAGTGGCGCTGCAATCGACTGAAAAATCATAAGCAAAAATGAAATCAATGCCGCATATGCCCCATAAGATGCTACAAAGTCTCTGACCACTGCAAAGTCTCCACTAGCAAACATCTTAAATATCTGATTCATCACATGTTTTACGGACGGAAATACATAATAACTTCCGATTGATACAATAATCAAAACGGTCACTACTATTTTCCCCACCCAAATATTTTTCTTTTTTTCCATACTTTTTACTCCTTATTCCTTATTTTCTTCCAAGTCATCTTTCAGGTAACGCTTTTTCAGGATCATCCCGATTATCGTAACTACAACTGCCAGCACTACTGCTATTCCAATATAAAACAACCTATTCTCCTTATCCGCAAGGCCTGCTGTACCAACCGCATACATCGCTGTACCAGGTAGCATAAATATCAACGAACCAATTGCATACGTACTAAAACGGATATCTGTAATACCATACGCAAAATTCTGCAGATTAAATGGAAATACCGGAACCAGACGTGTAATCATAAGAACAAATAATTCATTACAGCCAGTATCGTCAAACAACCATTTTTTCAAGATACGGTTCTTTGCAACCACTGGTCCAATACTGTCTTTCAAGAAAAAACGTCCTACAATAAATGCAAGAACCGCCCCAATCGTTGTTGCCAGAGAACAACAAATCGTACCGATTACTGGTCCAAAGAGAAGTCCTGCCAGTATCGCAAATGTCACTCCCGGAAGCGCAAGCACCACACACCCAACAACTGTCAATACCATATACAATAGAATTGCCAGAGGAAGATTATTCTGCACTATCCGCTTCATAAATTCAAGATTTTCTGCAGTACTTATGTAAGAAGACCAGCCAAAAATATGATTCAGGATCATAATCAAAAGGATGATTCCCACAAATATCCATAGCTTCTTGTTTTTCATCTCTTTTTCCTTTTCCCCTTTTTGAATTTTGCTATCTAATGTTATCACATTTTCCCTTCTATCACAAATACATTTATACTATAATTGTATATTCTTATCGTGTTTTTCTATAGCAAAAAGCAGCCCTTGATGGACTGCCCTTTACGCTTCCTGAATAATTCAGATTATTTACCTTCTTTTTCGTATTCTGTAATTCTTGCCACCTTTGGCATAGAACGGGATTCCGGATCAAAAGTTACGCTTAAGTACTCTTTTACGAGGCATTTTGCGAGCTCAATTCCTGTAACCTGTGCACCAAGTGTGATAATGTTGGCATTGTTACTGAGCTGTGCTCTCTGAGCCTGATATACATTGTTAACCAGTGCTGCATAAGCTCCCGGAACTTTGTTGGCAGCAATGCTTACCCCGATACCTGTTCCGCAGATCAGGATTCCTCTGTCACATTCTCCTGCTGCAACACTTGTTGCAAGACGAATTGCAGTGTTTGCATAAATCGGATCATCACTTCCGAAATCAACAACTTCATGTCCCATTTCTTCTACAAACGGGGTGAGAATTTTTTTGTACTCTGTTGCGTTAGGATCACAACCAATTGCAATCTTCATTTTCTTGTCCTCCATTTTGGTATAATAATGTATTTCGATACTGGTATTATTATACAAAATTTTCTTTTATTATGGAACCCCTTTTTTCATTTTTTCTTTTTTATTTTCGATTATTCTTGTGTTTTGTTTTCGTTTTCTTTCGTTTTCGCCGGTTTTCTGTTTATCTGCAACTGCAGGTTCACCCCAAACGGATTGACTGCAACGCCAAATGCTTCCGGTGAAAGAATTTCCGGAATCTTACTTCCTTCTACAACAGCGGTTTTCAATGTCACACCCTTGTTCAGGTTCTGGAATTTCTTAACTTCCTGCACATCCGTAAAGATTGGCTGATACACTTTCCCATCTTTCTGTTTCAAAATCGGAATTCCTTTGTCCTCCTGAACAGTCACAATATAACGCCCCTCCTGATAATGGGCAAGCATTTCTTCGTTCAGTTCTTTTAACTCATCCGTCATCTCCGGTTTATCCGGCTTTCTCATCTGTTGCATAAAATACGCTGCAGTCAGCACCAGTTCCGGATTCTCTACACGTATTTTTCCTTCTGGCAGTTCTTCATCCTTCGGTCTCGTGATCAATTCGTCAAGCTGCACAGTAATCTGTCCGTCCAACCCTTTGTCCACCAGAATACAGTTGACTCCCATCGGAAACAGCCCGGTAAAAAATGACAGGCGGGAATTTTCATCCACCTTGACAAGCTGCATTGGATTTCCCTCCTTCTGAAGCTTCATAGCCTCTTCTTTCGCTTCCGCTTCTGTGTAGTAAAGAAGGATTTCATCATCAAATGTCTCCGGGTCGCAGACCACATATGGCATTCTTGTACAGGATGACATCAGTACATAAATTGCCTCTGTAGTACGCAGTTTATTTAAAGTTTCGATTTTCTGATTTGTATTACTCATTCTAGTATATCCCTTTCCTATTTCTCCATATAACAAGAATTATACCCGTCTGTCCGAAAGAAGTCAATTTATACTCCCTTATTCCACTTGATTATCTTCGTATTTTCCTATATCATATGTGTTTAGTGGCTGTTTTTACAATATTTTTACTCTTTTATCAGAACAGAAAGGAATGAGAAAATGAATCAGGAAAATACATCTGCACCTGCAGAAAACAAAATGGGTACCATGCCCATCGGAAAACTATTATTTAATATGTCTCTGCCTATGATGATTTCTATGCTGGTACAGGCTTTGTACAACATCGTAGACAGTATTTTTGTCGCTAAATTATCGGAAAATGCACTGACCGCCGTTTCACTTGCCTTTCCACTCCAGACACTGCTTATTGCAGTTGGAACCGGAACCGGTGTCGGCATGAATGCACTCCTTTCCAAATCACTTGGAGAGAAAAATTTCAAAAAAGCAAATGCAACTGCAAGCAACGCTGCCGTTTTATATTTTTTCAGCTATCTCGTATTTTTCATTCTTGGCTTTACGATCGTCCGTCCTTTTTACGCAAGTCAGATTGGAAATGCTGACCAGGAGATCATGGAACTCGGAATTGAGTACTTAAGCACCGTCATGATTTTTTCTTTCGGGCTGCTTGCACAGGTCTTCTTTGAGCGTCTTCTTACTTCAACCGGAAGAACCATCTTCAGTATGACTTCCCAGTTGACAGGGGCAATCACTAACATCATTCTTGATCCAATCCTGATCTTCGGACTTCTCGGAGCTCCGAAAATGGGTGTGACCGGAGCTGCTGTTGCAACCGTGATCGGACAATGCGTTGCCGCACTTGTCGCCGGATTTTGTAACCACCGGTACAATCATGATGTGAAACTGAAGTTTCATGGATTCAGACTCGATTTCCATATTATCGGCACCATTTATGCAGTTGGAATTCCAACGATTATTATGCAGTCCATCGGATCGGTTATGACTTACTGCATGAACCGCATCCTGATCGAGTTTTCATCAACCGCAACTGCTGTATTCGGCGTTTACTTTAAGCTACAGAGTTTCTTCTTCATGCCGGTATTCGGTCTCAACAATGGGATTACTCCGATCATTGCCTACAATTATGGTGCCGGTCAGAGAAAACGTATGCTCAAGACGATCAAGCTCAGTATGCTGGTTGCCTTCTGCCTCACCTTCATCGGATTCCTCTGCTTTGAAGGAATCCCACAGATACTTTTGGGTATGTTCAATGCATCGGACGAGATGCTCACCATCGGAGTTCCTGCCCTGCGGATCATCGGAATCCACTATCTGATCGCATGGTTCTGTATTGTATCAGGAACAGTATTTCAGGCTCTTGGAAAAGCATTTTTCAGTATGATTGTCTCCATTATGCGTCAGTTATTTGTACTGATCCCTGCCGCATATATCCTTGCAAAACTTGGCGGTCTTCATGTAGTATGGTGGTCATTCCCGATTGCGGAGGTCATTTCACTTATGGTATCCTCCTTCTTCCTGGTACGGATCAACCGGACGATCATTTCCAGGGTTCCAGAGGGAAAACTTTAGTAGAACTGTGCTCGGATAGTTCCTCTGATAGCGAAAAAGAAGATTTTCACGAATCGGTTCTGATCCGTGAAAATCTTCTTTTTATTTTAACTTTATCTTACATAAATCCCTGTATGGATTCGTCCTCGCAAGCCCAATCTCAACCGCTTCACCTGTAAACGGTGCAAACTGGTTCTGCATCACAGCAAATGCCTCCCGCATTTCCGCCTGGTTCAGTCTTTTTCCCAGTGTTGTATGCGGGAACCAGGAAAACGGCTGGTATCTGATCTGGATCCGTACCCCCTCCAGATATCTGATCTTTGAGAAAACAGACTCTGACAGCTTTTGCAGATATGCATTTAAAACCGGTGACAAATAAATTGTATGTGGCAGAAACATCCCTACCGAGCACCAGAAAATCTGTCCTTTTTCAAATTCCTGTTCCATTGCCGTAAAGCCGGCGATTGCTTTCTCTTCTTCTGCCATATCAAATGCCGACAAGGTAATATGTGGCGGAACCTTTCCGTCAATCATCGCCATATTGCCCGTTTTTTGCGCAATCTGTTCCATATATAACTGGATCTTCTTGTTTGTCCATTCGTCAAAATAAAGTGATATCAGGTACATACTATCCTTTTAGCCCAGCTGACTGCCGGATCATATCTTCCACTACGATATCGTAAATCTCGCCAATACTATTACAATATTCCAGAATCTTCCATGGCTCGTTTGTATGGAAATGAATTTTGATCAGATCTTCATCTCCTACCGCGATCAGACAGTTTCCTTCAAAATGTTCGGATATATATTCTGCAATCTCATCTTCATCCAGATCTTCATCTCTTCTGTCAATCAAAAGCTGCGTATCATAACGGTATGCAAACTGATCCTCTTCTACGTCTATACTGTGTACATTTTCCATCTGTTTGTTCCTCCTTACTCAAAGTTCAAGAACAGTATAGCATATTTTTATTTGTTATCAAATGTAATATTTCTGACCATATTCCGGTTGATCAGCTGTATTCCCTTTTTCCCTGCATCCACTTTGATCCACTGGGAATCAGCTTCCATAAGTGTTCCTTTAATTGCACCTACTTCGTTAAAAAGACTTACTGTACAGCTTTTTCCCATATACTGATCTAACATTGAACCTTCCATAATCCGCTCTTCCTTTCCATTGCTTAAAATCGTAATTACATTCTGTCTCTGCTGCATGGCCTGCATCATTGTCATCATATTCAGATTATTGATTGCAACCATTGTTGCAATGTCCATACCGATCCCCCTCCTGCTTTTTGAATCTAATATACCGGTGAAATCTTTTTCTTTATTCTACTACAATATATTTATGGATAATCCCCTTACATCCAGTAAGGAATTATCCATCTTGTTGCTTAAGCTGTTAGAATGTAGGTAGCAATTGGATATCGTCCTTATTCTTGGACCTTGCGTCCGTAAAATAGACTGATAACCAGCTCCTCATTCGCAGCGTTCGTTTTATGCAGGTTGAATCGCCTTAGGTGCATTCGTGTCACACCACAGTAGATTGAATAGGCAATGAGTAAAACTGGTATTTATCCATTGCAATAATCTTAAGGAGTGACAAATTTATGAACGCAGTAGGTATCGATGTTTCAAAAGGTAAGAGTATGGTTGCTATCATGCGACCTTTCGGTGAAATTGTTTCCGCACCTTTCGAAATCAAACACACAGCCAGTGATATCCATTCACTTGTAGAACTCATCAACTCTGTTGAAGGTGAGTCCCGAATCGTTATGGAACACACAGGACGTTATTATGAAGTCCTCGCACATCAGCTTTCAGAGGCAAATCTTTTCGTCAGTGCCATTAACCCAAAACTTATCAAAGACTTTGATAATGATTCTCTTCGTAAAGTGAAATCTGATAAAGCAGATGCTGTTAAGATTGCCCGATATACTCTTGACAAATGGCAAAATCTTAAACAGTATAATGTTATGGATGAATTACGCAATCAGCTCAAAACCATGAACCGTCAGTTCGGCTTTTACATAAAACACAAGACGGCTATGAAAAATAATCTTATCGGCATCCTTGACCAAACCTATCCTGGTGTTAATACTTACTTTGACAGTCCTGCACGCAGTGACGGCAGCCAGAAATGGGTTGATTTTGCATCTACATACTGGCATGTGGACTGTGTCCGTAAAATGTCCCTGAATTCCTTTATCGACCATTATCAAAACTGGTGCAAACGTAAGAAGTACAACTTCAGCCAATCCAAAGCTGAGGAAATCTATGGAAAAGCAAAGGAACTTGTTCCTGTACTTTCAAAGGATGCCATTACAAAGCTTATTATTAAGCAGGCTGTAGACCAGCTTAATAGTGCCTCTACAACTGTTGAGTCACTACGCACTCTCATGAATGAAACTGCATCCAAACTCCCTGAATATCCTGTCGTTATGGCTATGAAAGGTGTTGGAACTTCACTCGGATCTCAGTTGATGGCTGAGATCGGAGATGTTTCCCGTTTCACTCACAAAAGTGCTATTACTGCATTTGCCGGTGTAGATCCCGGTGTTAATGAATCTGGAAGTTATGAACAAAAAAGTGTTCCAACCTCAAAACGAGGTTCCTCTGATCTTAGAAAGACTTTATTTCAGGTAATGGATGTCCTAATTAAAACACATCCTCAAGATGATCCTGTTTATCAGTTCTTAAACAAGAAACGTGCTCAAGGCAAGCCTTACTATGTCTATATGACTGCAGGTGCCAACAAGTTTCTAAGAATCTACTACGGACGAGTGAAAGAATATCTTTCATCTCTTCCTGAATCTTAATTATCCACTAATATTTTCAGACCAGCACTGGTGTGGTGGTCTTATTTTGATACCAAATTTTCAACCTGTATAAAATTTTCAATGTTCTTCAATTTAGCCTTGACTTTCTATTTGCAGGCTACTTCATATTTTGGAATCCGTAAAGGATTACCGGAAAATTGACGGACTTATACTTGAATGATTTACTTTTGTCGCAAATTTACGGCAGTGCACAATCTCACGAACATAGTTCGTTCGATTGACGGGCATACGCCCTATAAATAACTCAAGCCGAGGTCAAATTCCTGCTAGCAGGATTTGACCTCGGCTTTCCTTATTTGCACTGCCTATTTTTGCACAATGTTTATGATCTTCTTCGGAACGTAAATTTCTTTTACGATATTTCCTGTAAGTTTATCTGCGATTGCTTCTTTTCCGGCAGCGATTGCTTCTTCTTTTGTAGCCTCTACGGAAATCTTGATGACTGCTCTTGTTTTTCCATTGATCTGTACCGGAATTTCGATTTCATCATCTTTCATGGCTTCTGTATCATATTTTGGCCATCCTGCACGGAATACGCTTTCTTTGTTGCCAAGTTCTTCCCAAATTTCTTCTGCCATATGTGGTGCAAATGGTGCCAGTAATACAGCAAGGGTATCCAGAGTATCTCTGTCTACTCCGCCTTCCTTCTTAGCGATCGCAACCAGTGTATTTGTATGCTCCATGAATGCAGAAATAACGGTATTCAGGCTGAAGCTTTCCAGACGGGTTGTGATATCATAAACCAGTTTATGACGTACTTTGATCATTTCTTTGGTTGGTTTGATATCTTTATCTTTGCTGTCCATAAGCAGGTTCCAGAGTTTCTTAAGGAAACGGTATACACCATCGATTCCTCTGTCATCCCACTCTGCATCCAGTTCCGGTGGTCCTACGAAGAGTTCATACATTCTTAAAGAATCGCATCCATAATCTCTTACAAGATCATCCGGAGACACGACATTTCCTTTTGACTTACTCATCTTGATACCATTCTTACCTGTGATCATTCCCTGGTTGAACAGTTTGACAAACGGCTCATCAAAATCGATCACACCGATATCGCAAAGGAATTTAGTATAGAATCTTGAATACAGAAGGTGAAGTACTGCATGTTCTACACCACCGATATACATATCTACCGGAAGCATTGCATCTGCTTTTTCTCTGGATACAAGTTCTTCGTTGTTGTGATTATCTACATAACGCAGGAAATACCATGAAGATCCAGCCCACTGCGGCATGGTATTTGTCTCACGTTTTGCCGGTTTTCCACAAACAGGACAGGTTGTATTTACCCATTCATCGATTCCTGCAAGTGGAGATTCTCCTGTTCCTGTCGGTTCATAAGATTCTACATCCGGCAGTCTCAGCGGAAGCTGATCCTCCGGTACCGGTACAGCGCCACATTCCGGACAATGTACAATCGGAATTGGTTCTCCCCAGTATCTCTGACGGGAGAATACCCAGTCACGCAGCTTGTAGTTTACAGTTGCACGTCCGATTCCTCTTTCTTCGATGATATGTGGAGCTTCTTTCTTAAGGACAGAGCTTTCCATGCCATTCCATTCTCCGGAATTGATCATCGTTCCGGAAGCCTCTGTGTAAGCTTCTGTCATATTTTCGATTTCTTTACCGTCTTTTGCAATAACCTGGATGATCGGGATGTTGAACTTGGTTGCAAATTCAAAGTCACGGTCGTCATGAGCCGGTACACACATGATGGCTCCTGTACCATAATCAGCCAGTACATAATCAGAAAGCCAGATCGGTACCTTTGCTCCGTTCAGAGGGTTGATCGCGTAAGTTCCTGTAAATACACCTGTTTTTTCTTTGTCCTGCAGACGGTCTACATTAGACTTCATAGAAGAATCGAAAATATATTTTTCTACTTCTTCTTTGTGTTCCGGTGTTGCAAGCTCTGCTGCAAGCTTATGTTCCGGTGCAAGTACCATGAAGGTTGCTCCATGAAGCGTATCTGGTCTTGTTGTGTATACAGTGATCTTATCTTCTCTTCCTTCAACCGGGAAATCTACTTCTGCACCGTAAGATTTACCGATCCAGTCTGTCTGCATCTTTTTAACTTTTTCCGGCCAGTCAAGCTTATCCAGGTCATTTAACAGACGGTCTGCATATTTTGTGATACGCAGCATCCACTGACGAAGGTTCTTCTTTGTAACTTCAGCGCCGCAGCGTTCGCATTTTCCGCCTACAACCTCTTCGTTTGCAAGACCTGTCTTACAAGACGGGCACCAGTTGATCGGGAATTCTTTTTCGTATGCAAGTCCTTCTTTGAACATCTTTACAAAGATCCACTGTGTCCATTTGTAGAAATCAGGATCTGTTGTATTGACTTCCATATCCCAGTCATAAAGCGCTGAGATCTCATTGATCTGACGTTTGATATTCGCGATGTTTGCTGCTGTCGATTTTGCAGGATGGGTTCCCATCTTGATTGCATAGTTTTCAGCCGGAAGGCCGAATGCATCCCATCCCATCGGATGAATGATGTAATATCCCTGAAGCAGTTTGTAACGGCTCCACACATCGGAGATAACATAGCCTCTCCAGTGTCCTACATGAAGACCGTTTCCAGACGGATACGGGAACATGTCCAGACAATAATATTTCTTTTTCGGGTTGCCGTTTTCATCCACTTTCGGATTAACCGGATTCTCAGCCCATTTTTCTTTCCATTTCTTTTCGATTGCCTTATGATTGTAAGGTACTGCCATTTTTCTTTCCTCCTGGTATTGTTTCAGTATGAAAAAAAGTGTCTTAACCTTTTATTTAACAGGAAATTCCATCAGGATTTCCTGTTAAATAAAAATCTTTCGCCTCTTTTGATAAATTCAAAGAGACGAAAGATTAAATTCCGTGGTACCACTCTTCTTCGCCGCATCCCGGTAACATAACTTACGGTGCAGCGCACTTGTGATTCTATAACGGGAATTCCCGCTTCTGCCTATCTGAAAACCGTTCAGCAGAAGAACTCAAAGGCGAGTTCAAAGATTTGATCTGCTGCCTTGCACCGCCCGGCAGTTCTCTGTACAGACTCTAATCTTTTACTGATCCTTATCCTTGTTTTTTTCATATACCTTGTTATTATAAAAATAAATACAAGTTCCGTCAAGAGATTCTTGATTGTTTTTTACGAATTCTTGATTATTTTTACCATTTAAAACTGATTTCCGTTATCTCTCAGCCATTTTCTATATTTTTTATAGTCCGGCATCCACGTCGCCACGACCTTCCAGAATGCAGCGGAATGATTCATTTCTCTACGATGTGCCAGCTCATGCACCACAACATAATCCAGAACTCCCGGCGGCATCAGCACCAGCTTCCAGTTGTAATTGAGATTCCCTACGCTGCTGCAGCTTCCCCACCTGGTCTTATGCTCCCGGATGGAAATACGCCCATAGGTCACATCCATTTTCCGGGCATAGTATCCGGTCCTTGCACCTAATACTTCTCTTGCAAGATTCCGGTAATATTTCTTTTCTGCTTCCGGCATCTCTCTCTTTTCCTGCCGCTTCATTGCATTTTCCTTCTGAAGCTTTACCTTCTGTCGGATCCAGTTCTCTTTTTCCAGAAGAAACCGGTCAATCCGCTTTTTCTCACAGGAATAGGGTGCACGGACCGTCACCTTTCCTTCCCGGTCAACTTCGATTCCAATACTGCGCCTATCTGACCGGATCAGATGATATTCTATGTCCACGACCGGATCACCTCCAGAAAGCGCTCTCCATATTTTTCAAACTTGAACTCTCCCACACCGGAAACTTTCAGCATAGCATTCTTATTTGTCGGTTTTTCGATACACATCTGCACAAGGGTCTTATCGGAAAATACAATATAAGGCGGAACTTTTTCTTCTCTTGCTACCTCTGCCCGCAGGGCGCGCAGGATTTCAAAAGACTCTTCCTGCTCTTTATTCAGAACCAGTCCAGCCGTTTTCTTCACTTTTTTCTTCGGTGTTGTCTTCGCCTCTTTCTCCGGTTCTTTTGCCATCTTCATTGTAAATGTCTCCTGCCCTGCAATCAGTGCTTCCGACTTTTCAGTCAGCTTCACAATCATATAAGAATCCGGCGTGGTCTTCAGATATCCTTCTGCCAGAAGCTGGTTGAATATCTGCCTGAGCTTCCACGATGGCGTCTTAGAAAGTACCCCGTAAGCCGGACTGACACCCATGCCATACTGCCGGATCTTCGCATTATTTGCTCCATGCACCGTATCCAGAATCACATTAATTCCATAACGCTGATGACTTTCTTTTACACACATGGCAAGTATCCTTGCCTCTGCCGTCATATCCACGGTATCAAACTGCGTCTTACAGTTTGAACAGTTCCCACAGTAATTGCTTCCGTATTCCCCAAAATACCGCAGAATATAATCACGCAGACATTCCTTTGTAAAACAATAATAAGTCATCTTTTTCAAGCGCTCCTGATCCCGCTCCATCACGATCCGGCGCGTCAGTTCATCCAGTTCCTGATTGTCGCGGTTGTTCTCAATGAACATCTGGTTTGTGATCACATCCTGTCCACTATATAAAAGCAGGCACTCACCCGGCTCACCGTCCCGGGCGCAACGTCCCACTTCCTGATAATAGGACTCCAAATTCTTCGGCATATTGTAATGTACGACAAAGCGGACATTGGATTTATCAATTCCCACTTACAGTTTGAACAGTTCCCACAGTAATTGCTTCCGTATTCCCCAAAATACCGCAGAATATAATCACGCAGACATTCCTTTGTAAAACAATAATAAGTCATCTTTTTCAAGCGCTCCTGATCCCGCTCCATCACGATCCGGCGCGTCAGTTCATCCAGTTCCTGATTGTCGCGGTTGTTCTCAATGAACATCTGGTTTGTGATCACATCCTGTCCACTATATAAAAGCAGGCACTCACCCGGCTCACCGTCCCGGGCGCAACGTCCCACTTCCTGATAATAGGACTCCAAATTCTTCGGCATATTGTAATGTACGACAAAGCGGACATTGGATTTATCAATTCCCATCCCGAATGCATTCGTCGCCACCATGATCTGTTTCCGGTCATAAATGAAATCATCCTGATTATCACGCCGCTCCCGGTCTGTCAGTCCCGCATGATACCTGGTCACGGAAAACCCATCCTTTTCCAAGAGTGCGCAATTTTCCTCCACCTGCTTTCTGGTCAGGCAGTAGACGATCCCGCATTGATCCGGATGCTCCTCAATAAATGCTTTGAGTGCGGCATATTTATTCTTTGGGAACTGTACCGCAAGGAACAGATTCGGTCTGTCGTAACCTGTCATTACTACTTCCGGATCCTCCAGCATCAGGATATCGATCATATCCTCTCTTACTTCTTTCGTCGCTGTTGCAGTAAATGCACTCACAACCGGCCGCTTTGGAAGATACTCTACAAACTCTGTGATCTTTAAATAACTTGGCCGGAAATCCTGTCCCCACTGTGAAACACAGTGTGCTTCATCGACTGCGATCATAGAAATATCCACGCTCATAGCAAAATCCATAAACTCTGCAGTTTCCAGCCGCTCCGGTGCCACATAGATAATCTTATATCTTCCTTTTTTTGCAAAAGCAAGTGCCTTCCGGTACTGCCCCATAGTCAGGGAACTGTTCAGATAAGCTGCATGAACCCCTACCTGGTTGAGGGATGCCACCTGATCCTTCATAAGAGAAATAAGGGGAGATATCACAAGTGTAATACCTCCCATCATCAGCGCCGGAATCTGAAAACAGATGGACTTTCCGGCTCCCGTTGGCAGTATGCCGAGTACATCCCGGCCGGACAGGATCGCATCGATCAGTTTCTCCTGTCCCGGTCGGAATCCGTCATAGCCAAAAAATTGCTTTAATACTTGAAATTTATCCAAGATATACTACCTCTTCTTCCGGTTTTTCTGCGGATTCCATCTCCAGCATATAAAGAACCGGCTGCTTTGGAACCATCGGACGGTACGCTTCGTACTCGAACTTGACGGTTACTTTTTTCCAGCCTCTCTGTGTGATCTGCGCTGCCCTTCCAAGATTACATGGATATCCATAGAAACGGATATCATCTGCGCAGCAGGTCATGATCTGTCTTCCCGGAATCAGCATATTTGCCGGCATTCCCTTCGGACGGAAAAGCTGTGCAAGGAAGGTGATCTTCTTGTGCTCGTAGCGCTCCGGATGCTCATATGCATCCACATACCAGGTACCAAAGTCCACATCATCAATGAAGATATGGTCTGCTTTCAGATCATATGGCAGATCCTCTTCTGTCTGCGGGATAATATTGCCATCCACGCCTTCAAAGATCAGCTGTGCCTGTGGGTTCTGGATCTTAAGGGCACGTCTGAACGCACTTCGGTCTGTATTTTCCCCACAACGGTTGATGATGATCAACTCAGATTCAGTAAGCTGGTTCATCAGCATATTCCGCATATTCTTCAGGTACATGTCCAGCGTCTCACCGCTAACCGTTGAGTACACACCCTGAATCTCCCAGTTGCGTGGAAAATCTTCATCCAGGATTTCCTGCAGATCCCAGGTTCCATTGTACTCAATGATCACCTGGACCGGATGATAGATCTTCTCACAGTTTTCAAAGAAAGTTTTATTTAACTTTTCTCTTTCTTCTATATTGAAGAGGAACAGTCCGTTTTCATCCAGATATTTTTCTGAGTACTCTTCCTCTCCCTCTTCACACTGCAAAAGCAATGTCGGACCTTCTTCGATCCATTCCTGCTTCATCAGTGTGTCCTTGATAAATGTTGTTTTTCCACTGTCCAGAAATCCTGTACAGATATATACCGGTGTTGTCATCGCCGCTTGCTCCTCCTAGATATGGAATAACTTAATCAGATCCTCTTCTTTGAGATCTGTTCCGATCACGCATACACGTCCTGTGTAATCAGCCTGTCCCTCACGGACTTCATATTCTTCCGGAACCATATCAAACTGCTTCCAGGAACCGTCTGCCATCTGGATAATTCCTTTGGAACGAAGTACGGTTCCGTAAGCATCTGTCTCAGATAATGCTTTCAGCAGGTAATCCAGTTCTTCTTCTGTATACTTATGAGCAGTCTCCTTGCCCCAGCTTGTAAATACTTCATCTGCATGATGATGTCCTTCGTGTCCGTGGTGATGGTCATGGCATCCGCAAGTGCAGTTCTCATCATGTTCATGATGATGCTCATGCTCTTCATGGTCGTGATCATGATGGTGTTCATGGTCATGATCGTGGCATCCGCAGGTGCAGTTCTCATCATGTTCGTGATGATGCTCATGCTCTTCGTGATCGTGATGATGGTCGTGATCATGACCGCAGCCACATTCGTCATCATGATGATGGTGATGTTCGTGGTCGTCATGCTCATGTGCATGTTCTTCCAGGATACCTTCGATCTCAGCGCCATGCTGCAGGGCATGCAAAACGGCATCTTTTCCAAGTTCTTCCCAAGGTGTGGAAATAATGGTTGCCTCTGCATTTTTCTCACGCAGCATATGCACGCACTCTTCTACCTTTTCATCTGTCATCATCTGGGTACGGCTGATAACGATCGTAGATGCATGCTCTACCTGGTTATTGAAGAACTCTCCGAAGTTCTTGAGATAGATCTTTGCTTTCTTACCGTCAACAACTGTGATTCTTCCGTCAATCTCAATATCTGCCTCATCTTTGACACCCTCGATTGCTTTTACAACATCAGAAAGTTTTCCAACTCCTGAAGGTTCGATGATGACACGATCCGGTGTATAATCTGCAAGTACTTTCTGAAGTGCTTTACTAAAATCCCCCACCAGTGTACAGCAGATACATCCTGAGTTCATCTCTGTGATCTCAACGCCGGCATCTTTTAAGAATCCGCCATCAATACCGATCTCCCCAAATTCGTTCTCGATCAGGACCAGTCTTTCTCCCGGAAATACATCCTCGATCAGTTTCTTGATGAATGTTGTCTTTCCTGCTCCCAGGAAACCAGAAATAATATCAACTTTCGTCATTTTTCGTTCCTCTTTTCTTATTATTATAATTTCATAAATTAGCCTTTTCTAACTGCAAATTGTTTCCGAGCTATATCGTATCACATTTCTTTAAAAGATGCAAATAAATAGCTTGTTAATGCATTGTGATTAGTGTATAATAGTTTTATAAAATCTCGTACTTTTTTAGTACAAATTCATAAACAAAGGAGACTTGATAATATGGTTAATTTATTGACAGGCCCAAAAGGAAGCGGAAAAACCCAGCAAATGATCGAACGTGCTAACGAAGCTGTAAAGACATGTGAAGGAAACGTATTCTTCATCAAGAAGAGCCACAGAGATACATACAGCTTATCTTTCAACATCAGAGCGATCTGCATGGATGACTATGATGTAATCACCAATACCGATGAATATCTTGGATTTATTTACGGTATGTTAAGCGCAGACCATGATATCAAAGCAATCTTTATCGACGGTATTTTAAAGCACGCCGACATCACACTTGAGAACATTCCTTCTTTCATCGAAACACTGAAAAAGATCTCCAAAGAAAATGATGTGGATTTTTATGTCAGCATCAGTGCAACGAATGAACAGCTTGGTAATGTAGATTTTGAAGATTGTACACTCCTTAACTAAGATAGACATTATCCAAAAGGAGGGATGAAGATTTTCTGTAAATCTTCATCCCTCCTTTTATGGTTTTCCAAATGTGACTAAGCACATGCTATTTCAAAGACAAAACCGTATTTGCCTTATCCCCTTTTGCATACTCCAGTTTTACATCATCTCCCACATTGTACTTGATGATCTCAATAAAATCGACTACCGATACATCAAAAATTTCATCTGATCCTTCCAGCATAATGTAGTAATGAGAATCTCCATCTATAACGCCCTGGGCGATTTTCGTGATCTTTCCTTCGATCGTGCCGGTATCCATCTTCACTTCTTCTTTTTCCTTGATTCCATTGGTAAGAAGCAGATTATTGTAGGATTCTTCACATGCACTTACCGTGTCCCCGATCGCAACAACCTGGTACTTCTGGACATTGACCATTGCATACTTTTTCACAAGTCCTGCATCATCCTTAAGTGCCATAAAGTAAGTCGGCTCCCCGGAAATGTTAAGCAGCAGCGGGAAAGTCGCCCGATACTTCAGGTTCTGTACCTGTCCTTCTGCCGATGCCATCGCAGAATCCTCGATCGCACCTGCCACCGGATAATACTTTGTCTCCATAGTTCTCTGGTTCATCAGAACAAATCCCACATTGGACTGGTCACTGTTTACAGAAGTTACTCCCGTGTACACCCATACATCATCATCAATCGCCAGATAATTATATCCGTTTGTTGTCTTCAGACAATCTTTCTGACTGAGTACACTATTAAAATACCCATGCTTTAACGTGCCATAATAATCATAAAGCTGTACCAGAAGATCTGCCGAATAGGCTCGGTCGATCCATTCCGGGACTTCATCGATCCTGTAGTCCTGCATTTCGCCGGTGATCGCATTGCAGAGCACCACATGCCCTACCGTTTCTCCTCCGAAAAGACCGATATTATACTTTTTAACCGGTGCTACCCAGTATGGAACACCATTATCATCAATTTCAAAACTAAGGTCTCCGTAAATATAAGTCGGATGCGCAAAACGAAGATGACGGTAAATATTTCTTCCAAAATGCTCGCTGGTCGAATACTTCATTCCCTGCTCCAGCTTTGCCATCTCCGTTGTCTGACTTGCCATATCGATCCGGATATATGCAGGAAGTCCATCTTTCCGATTGGTAAACCATTTGATCAGATTCGCATATTTCAAAGGTGACACACGGACCGGACGATCCTTGTAGTTGATCTGACTGTAGATATCGTCCACCTCAAACTGGGATACCATATCTGACATGCTTCCCATCTTCCGGTCTCCTAAAAGCTGCGCAGACTCCTTATCCAGAAGCGGGATCTGGTCAAAGGAAAGCTCCTCGATATCTTTTGTGAATTCGCCCTCTTCTACCTTCAGAAGCTGTTGGTATTTCTTCGCATTCACAATCGGTGAAGAAAGAATGGTTCCGACCAGATAAATCACTAACAAAAGAATAAAAAGACGGACACACCATTTGAAACCTTTGGATTCTTTCATCCCCTTCAGATCAATTGCTCCGTATCGCAAGCCTTTTTTTCCTGCAAACACAAGACCGACCGCAAGCACCAGAACAAGCACAAAATACCACACTCCGGAAGAATGGATATTAAAAGCCGGCAGTGATACATAATACCAGATTCCTGCTGCCACTAAAAGCAGCAGAAAACTGATCGCTATATTTTTCTTTTTCATAAATTCTCCTTTTCATCGTTTTGCCTTACCAAAGCTGTCTTAGAATTTTCTACTCCAAAGTGACGGCGAGAACAGCATCAGGAACGGGAAGATCTCCAGTCGTCCGATCAGCATATCCACGCAGAACACAATCTTCGAGAAGTCTGAGAACTTCGCAAAATTTTCCACCGGTCCTACCAGATTCAGTCCCGGTCCTACATTATTAAGTGTAGTAAGCACTCCGGTAAATGAAGTAGTAAAATCAAAGTTATTGATCGAGATCAGAAGCACGGATACGATCAGGATTAGTATATACGCAATAAAGTATACATATACCCCCCGCATCGTCTCTTCTTTCACTTTTTTCCCATTTACTTTTACGATATTGACTGCTTTCGGATGGATCATAGTTTTCAGCTCCCGGCGGATGCTTTTTACCAGGATCAGAAGTCTTGATACTTTGATACCACCGCCTGTTGAACCGGCAGAAGCACCGATTACCATCACAAGAAGCAGAACACATTTGGAAAGCTCCGGCCACTTGTTGAAATCTGCCGTCACAAATCCAGTTGTCGTGATCACGGATGCCACCTGGAACGCCGCATAGCGGAATGCCTTTAAAAGAGAATGATAACCTCCGGCGATATTGCAGGTGATCACAACGGTTGCTCCTGCAATGATTCCCAGGTAAGCACGCAGCTCCTCATTCTTAAATACACTCTTAAATTCTTTCAAAAGCAGAAAGAAATACAGGTTAAAATTGATACCAAACAGGATCATAAATACGGTGATCACACCATCAATGTAGGCACTGTTGAAGTATGCCACACTTGCATTGTAACCGGAAAATCCTCCGGTACCGGCAGTACTGAATGCATGTGTCACTGCGTCAAACAGGTTCATCCCTCCTGCCAGAAGAAAAACTACCTCAATTGCAGTCAGTGCAAAATACATTCCATACAGGATCCTTGCGGTTCCTCTTGCCTTTGGAACCAGTTTATCTGCCTCTGGCCCCGGAACTTCCGCACGCATCAGATGCATGGAATTCTTCTCATCCAGAGAGGTAAGTACCATAACAAATACCAGCACTCCCATTCCACCAACCCAATGTGTCAGGGAACGCCAGAAAAGAATTCCTTTCGGAAGTCCTTCAATCTCAGTCAGGATCGTAGAACCTGTCGTCGTAAATCCGGATACTGTTTCAAAAAAAGCATCCACATAGCTTGGAATACTTTTACTGAGTACAAATGGAAGTGCACCTGCAAGTGACCAGAAAATCCAAGCCGTTGCAACAATGATCAGACCTTCTTTGGCATAAATCGTCATGTTCTCCGGGCATTTTCTGCCAAACAGCAGATAAATTGCCGTCAGGATCGCAGCTGTAATCAGAAAATAAACCGATGTGTGCTCGCCATAAATAATTCCAACCATCATCGGAAGCAGCATCAGCAGTCCCTCTACTCCCATCATCTTGCTGATGATATAGCGTATCATTTTCACATTCATTTCTTTTCACCCCTATTGCTCAGCCAGAATATCTGTGATATCCTTAACTTTCTTCTGGGTTGTAACGATTACAACACTGTCGCCCACCTGAATAGATTCATCCCCGTCCGGAATAATAATCTGCCGTTTTCTTCCGATACATGCGATCAGATTGTTCGGCTTCAGTTCCAGATCCTTAAACGGGATATCTGTATATTCTGTTTTTTCTTTGATAATAAATTCCAGTGCTTCTACTCTTCCGCCAACCAGCTGATACATAGATTCAACATTGACATTCTTGAGAGAATTCTGGCGTGCACGCACATAACTCATGATTGCATCTGCTGTTGCAGTCTTTGCCGATACGATCAGATCGATCCCAAGTTCCTCGACAAGCTGGGCACGTCCGTCTTCGTTGACCTTTGCCACGATCTTGTCCACACCTTTTGTCTTTGCAAAAAGTGCAAGGATAATATTCTCCTCATCCATACCGGTCAGGCTGACCAGGGCATCTGCCTGTTCAATTCCTTCTTCGATCAGAAGGTCATGGTCTGCGGCATTCCCACAGATGATCGTCGCTTTCGGAAGCTGGTCGCAGAGATCTTCGCATTTCTTCCAGTCCTGCTCAATGATCTTAACCTGCATACCAAGTCCTAAAAGCTGTTTTGCCAGATAATATCCGACTTTTCCCCCACCACAAACCAGAATATTCTTCGGCTCTTTCCGCTTTCCGATCAGATGGAAAAATTCTTCAATATACTTGTGGGATGCAACAATATGAAGCCGGTCTCCATCATGGATGACAAAATCACCATTCGGGATGATCACTTCCGATCCACGTCTTACAGCGCATACCAGAACTTTGATCTGGAACTTGCGGTAAAGCTCAGCAAGCGATACTCCGCCCAGATGGCTTCTTTCTTTGACAATGAATTCTACCATCTCGACTTTTCCCTTCATAAAAGTCTCTACCTTTGCAGTATCCGGAAGAAGGATCGATCTGGAAATCTCAAATGCAGCCGCAAGTTCCGGGTTGACAGCCATACTCAGTCTTAAGTCCTCTTTCAAAAGATCGATCTGCTGATAATAGATCGGATTCCTTACACGGGCGATCGTGTGCTTTGCCCCCAGTCTTTTTGCGAGCAGGCAGCTCAGCATATTCAGTTCGTCTGTCGATGCACATGCCACAACAAGATCAGCGCCCGGCACTCCTGCTTCTTTCTGCACTTTCGCATCTGCACCATCTCCGGTAATGCAGAGAATATCAAGCTGATTCAGTGCTTCTTTTAATTTCCCCTCATTCTGGTCAATCAAAACCACATCGTAATTTTCTTCGGATAACTGTATGGTCAGTTTATGACCAACCTTCCCGTCCCCAATAATTACAATTTTCATTTTTCTTTTCCTCTACTTTTTCTCTTGATACTAAACCTTTAATACTAAAATTGTATAAAATACCAATGTGACAGCCGAAGCTGCCACCATCATAATATGTATACCACTTTTAGTACGAAAGTACAATAGAAAAAACCGGGATTTTCTCCCGGCTTTTCCTTATTCTTATTCTTCAGCTGCACGCTTTTCAATTTCTTTTTCCTGTACATCTGCCGGAGCCTGTTCATAACGGGCAAATTCATATGAATAACTTCCTCGTCCACCTGTCATAGAACGAAGTGTTGTGCAATATCCAAACATGCCTGTCATCGGTACATCCGCTTCAATTACCTGATATCCGCCTGACTGTGGATTCATTCCAAGAACACGGCCACGTCTCTTGTTCAGATCTCCCATAACGTCTCCGGTATAATCATCCGGAACGGTTACTTTCACAGATGCGATTGGCTCAAGAAGAACCGGTCCTGCTTCCATAAATCCTTTTTTAAATGCCTGGATCGTCGCAGTCTTAAATGCCATTTCAGAAGAATCTACCGGATGGTAAGATCCATCATACAGGGTTGCTTTCACGCCAACTACCGGATATCCGGCAAGAGGTCCTTTTAATACAGATTCCTGCAATCCTTTTTCAACCGCCGGGAAGTAGTTCTTCGGAACAGCACCTCCGACTACTTCTTCCTGGAATACATACGGTGTATCCAGATCTCCGGATGGTTCAAAACGCATCTTAACATGTCCATACTGTCCATGTCCTCCGGACTGTTTCTTATACTTGGTATCTACATCTGAGTTCTTGCGGATCGTCTCACGGAACGCAACTTTTGGTGTCTCCAGTCTAATTCCGACTTTGTAGCGCTCTGCCAGCTTGCTTGCTGTCACTTCCAGATGCTGATCGCCCATTCCATAAATCAGCGACTGGCGATTCTCACTGTCATTTACCACTTTCAGTGTCACATCCTCTGCCATCATCTTCGCAAGAGCCTGTGATACCTTATCCTCATCACCTTTGTTATTCACTACATACTTCATATATGTATACGGTCTGGAGTATTCGGTCCTTCCATAAGATACTGGTGTATTTCTTGTTGAAAGGGTATCCCCTGTCTTTGTACTTGTCAGTTTTGCAATCGCTCCGATATCACCTGCAAACAGTTCCGGAACTTCTACCGGTTTGTTGCCGGATAAGGTGTAGATCTTGCCGATTTTTGCTTCTGCATCTGACTCCGGATTGTAAAGAACATCATCTCCCTTTAATACACCGGAGCATACTTTTACGAAGGAATATTTTCCGATAAACGGATCTACCATGGTCTTGAATACATATGCGGTCTTTGCGGCTGCAAAATCATGATGTGCTTCAAAGATCTCATTGGTCTTACGGTTGATACCTACGCATTCACGGTATTCCGGACTTGGGAAAAATCTTACGATATCAGACAGTAAGTTTGCAACACCCTGTGCCTGAACATTGGATCCCATTGCTACCGGAACGATATCTCCGTCCATAACTTCTGTTCTCATAGCAGAACGGATCTCTTCAACCGAGAATTCATCCCCCTCAAAATAACGTTCCATAAATGCTTCACTGGTCTCTGCCACTGCTTCAAGAAGCTTCTCTCTGTAAATCTGCAGATTCGGCAGACAGTAATCCGGAATCTCGCACTCTTCTCTCTGTCCAAGTCCGGTGTATCTTCTACCTGCATTCTTGATAACATTGACATAGCCTACTAATTTCTCGTTCTCACGGATCGGCTGGAAATGTGGTGCGATCACTTTACCGTATCTTGCGGTCAGATCTTCAACGACCTGACGGAAGCTGGCATCATCCACATCCATCTCAGTAACATAGATCATACGCGGAAGATTATACTTATCACAGAGCTCCCATGCTTTCTCGGTTCCTACCTGCACACCGGCTTTTCCGGAAACAACGATAACAGCTGCATCGGCTGCGCTGACTGCTTCTTCCACTTCTCCGACAAAATCAAAATATCCAGGTGTATCAAGGATATTAATCTTTGCTTTTTCCCATTCAATCGGAATCAGACTTGTGCTAAGTGAGAATTTACGTTTCTGTTCTTCTTTATCAAAATCACTGATCGTATTACCGTTCTCAACAGATCCCATACGATTTGTTGCTCCAGATACATAAGCCATCGCTTCTGCCAGACTGGTCTTTCCGCTTCCCCCATGTCCTAAAAGGACCACGTTTCTAATTTCATCCGTTCTGTAAACCTTCATGCTTGCTGCCTCCTTGCTAAAGTTTCTCATGGATATATTGTACTAAACTTTCTATAAAAGCACAACTATTTTATAGAATTTCAACAAAAACTTTCACTTTTACGCTTTAAAGTATTGCTTTATTGACAGATAGCCTGTTTTCCTATATTATGAAAGGTAGACTATCACGAAAGGACGAAAGATTATGAAACAGAAAAAAATCGGATTTATCGGACTCGGACTCATTGGGGGCTCTATTGCAAAGGCGATCCGGCGATATTATCCGGATTATGAGATTGTCGCTTTCGACAAGAATAGAGAAACTCTGGCACTTGCCACACAGGAATCCATCATCAATGTGGCCTGTACCTCAATCGATGATAATTTCCGAGGCTGCAACTACATCTTCTTATGTGCCCCGGTTGCTTTCAACACTGCATATTTAAAGCAGATGATGCCTTACCTGCATGATGATATGATCCTGACTGACGTCGGAAGTGTCAAGACTCCGATCCATGACGAGATCATCCGGCTGGGACTGGAGGATTACTTTATCGGAGGACACCCGATGGCCGGTTCCGAAAAGAGTGGTTTTGCCAATTCCAAACCAATCCTGATTGAGAACGCTTACTTTGTTCTCACCCCTTCCGCCAAAGTAGCGAAAAAAAAGGTTGATGCATACGCATCCTTCGTAGAATCCTTGCGTGCACTTCCGATCGTACTGGATTATCATAAACACGACATCGTCACCGGCACGATCAGCCACTTGCCACATATCATTGCCGCAAGTCTGGTCAACTTTGTCAGAGACACCGACACCAAGGATGAGCTGATGAAAACCCTCGCCGCCGGCGGCTTTAAGGACATTACGCGAATCGCCTCTTCCTCACCGACCATGTGGGAACATATCTGTGCACAGAATCAGAGTAATATTTCCCAGATCCTTGGAAATTATATCGAAACATTAAATGAAGCGAAAAAACTGGTTGATGCCGGAGACTCCCAGGGAATCTACGATATGTTCGACCATTCCCGGAACTACCGCAATTCCATGCCAAACGGTTCTGCCGGCCCGATCAAGCGTGCATTCGAGATCTACTGTGACATCCCGGATGAAGCCGGTGTGATCGCCACCATTGCGACCATCCTCGCTTCTAATGCACTCAGCATTAAGAACATCGGAATTGTTCATAACCGTGAATTTGAAGAAGGCGTACTCCGCATCGAATTCTATGACAGCATCTCCTGTGAGAAGGCAGTAGCACTTTTGCAGAAGCATCGTTATATTGTTTATGAGCGTTAATAATTAAATGATGATACCAGGGTCAAAAGGTCAGAAAGCCGATGCAAGCTTGCTTGCAAGAGGACTTTTGACACTCACATCATTAAATGCAAGACAGTCCAAAAAATCTTTTCAGAACTTTGTGTAAATTGGTCACAATGCTTGAAAATAGAATTTTACGAATGAGAGGTTACTATATTATGCAAATCCAACCTGTTAAACAGCTTCGCGGGGAAGTATCTGTTCCCGGCGATAAATCCATCTCCCACCGTTCTATTATGTTCGGTGCACTGGCAAAAGGAACTACTGAGATCACACATTTTCTTCACGGTGCCGACTGCCTCTCTACCATCGGCTGCTTTCGTGCCATGGGAATCAATATCGAAGACACACCTGACCGTATCCTGGTTCACGGCAAAGGTCTTCACGGACTTTCCGAACCTTCTTCTTTTTTAGATGTAGGGAACAGCGGAACCACCACAAGGCTGATTTCCGGTATTCTTTCCGGTCAGCCGTTTGCCACCACTCTTTCCGGCGATGCTTCTCTGAATTCCCGCCCGATGAAGAGGATCATGGAGCCTCTTGGGATGATGGGCGCTGATATTTTAAGCCAGAATGGGAACGGGTGCGCACCACTTTTGATCAACAGCCTGCTTCCTGCCGGTCAGAATCCATCCCTGCACGCAATCCACTATCACTCAAAAGTAGCTTCTGCTCAGGTTAAATCTTCCGTACTCCTGGCAGGACTTTATGCAGACGGATTAACCCTGGTTACAGAACCTGTACTTTCCCGTAATCATACAGAACTGATGCTGAATGGCTTCGGTGCCAACGTACAGACAGAAGTACATTCTGATGGCAGTGCAACTGCATCTATTCTCCCATGTGAGGAATTATACGGACAGAAGATCCTGGTTCCCGGAGATATTTCTTCTGCTGCTTACTTCATCGCTGCTGCCCTTCTGGTTCCAGGTTCTGAACTTCTGATAAAGAATGTAGGTACCAATCCGACCCGTGCCGGAATCCTTGAAGTATGCAGGGCAATGGGGGCAGACATTACCTATCTAAATGAAAATCGTGACAGTGGTGAACCAACTGCCGATCTTCTTGTACGTACAAGCACTCTTCACGGAACCACCGTAGAAGGTGCAATCATCCCTACACTGATCGATGAGATTCCAATGATTGCAGTGATGGCTGCTTTCGCCGAGGGAACTACGATCATCAGGGATGCTGCCGAATTGAAGGTCAAAGAGACTGACCGTATCAAAACAACTACAGAAGGACTTCTTGCCATGGGCGTTGATGTAACACCAACCGACGACGGCATGATCATCCGTGGCGGTAATCCGGTTCATGGAGGACAGATCAACAGTTATCTGGATCACCGGATCGCAATGGCCTTTTCCATCGCAGCCCTTGCCGCCGAGGGAAATACTGAAATCCAGGATGGTCAGTGTGTAGATGTATCTTATCCTTCATTTTTTACGGAACTTCATTCCCTTTCCCTGTAATTTCAGGCAAAAATATAAGAAAGAATGTGCCTCGGTACATTCTCGCGCCGAGTGCGTTGCTGAGCGCCAGTGGCGCTCGTTAAGCAACGACCGAAGCGGAGCGTAGACCGCTTGCGACATTCTTCATCTTCGTGCGAGTGCGCATCTCCGTCACGCAGTGCCTTTTGTTTCATAGGAAGTTCCTTCGGAATCTCCTATGAATCACGACCACCGGCTTAGCCGGTGGTTTGCTTTGACCCTATAAGGGTCTCTTACCGGCACTGGAGTCTAAAGACTCATCGAAATAGATTCGCCAATCGCAACATCACTTACCCACCAAGCCCTTTCGGGCTTATTTTATTTGTTATGTTTTACTGGCTCACCCGTGAACGGGTCAATATACTCTTTCAGTGTCATTTGATCATATTCCAAATCACTCTGTAACTGATTTGCTATATATTCCTGTATTTTCTTCGCATTTTTTCCTACCGTATCTACATAGTATCCCCTGCACCAGAAATGTCTATTTCCGTATTTGTACTTCAAATTTGCATGGCGTTCGAATATCATTAATGTACTCTTACCTTTTAGATATCCGACAAAATACGATACGCTTATGCTTGGTGGAATTTCAACCAACATATGCACGTGATCTGGACATATTTCTGCTTCTACAATTTTTACACCTTTTCTTTTGCATAGCATACTTAATATATTTGCAATATCTTGCTTAATCTTTCCATATGCTACTTTTCTTCTGTATTTTGGTGCAAAAACGATATGATACTTACAATTCCATTTCGTATGTGATAAACTATTACTATCCATATGGATACCTCCTTTGTCAAATAATGCGGTTGGCGAACCTAACATTATTATAGCACTGGAGGTTTTATACTGTAAGCTGAAGCAACTTCAACCACCCGCACAGCAGGTGGTTTATTTGTTTTCCAAAGTTCCGTTTTTCGGATCAACGAAAAACTCCACAATGTAAAACAGGGCCTTGCCCTAACAAACAAAAAAGAAAGCCGCACACTACATAAGTAGTGTCCAGCTTTCTTTTTTATGCGCCCTGTTACTGTTTCTCTAATCCGTGAATCCAGTCTGTCTTAAGAAACAGAATCAAAAATATCACCGAACTGATAAACCAGGTAAGTGGATATGCCCAGTAGATTACATTGATCACCGGAATAATCCTGATAACAATACTAATATAGGTTACCCGGATTCCGCACCATACAACCATCATAACAAACATCGGAACAATACTTCTTCCCGCCCCTCTCTGAATTGCTGCCATACAATGCGAAAACGCAACCAGACAATAGAAAAGAGCGATCGTATGTGCCTCTGCAATTCCATATTCAATTGCTTTTTGATCTCCTCCAAACGCAGCGATCAGGTATGGTGAAAAGAAAAAAACTGCTATCCCGATCACTTCTGCTATCCCAATTCCACAAACGGTTCCAAACAATGCCCCTTTTTTTGCCCGATCATACTCTTTTGCTCCCAGATTCTGTCCAATAAACGTCGTGAGTGCCTGTGAGAAGCAGGTAACCGGAATAAATCCAAATCCTTCAATTTTGGAATATGACCCACACCCGGCCATTGCCAGAGCCCCAAACTGATTAATATTCGACTGTACAAATACATTTGCAACCGCAATAATGGAATTCTGGATTCCTGCCGGTATTCCGTTTACCACGATCAGCCGCAGCATATTCCCATTCATCCGAAGTTCACGAAAAGATAACCGGAACGCCTCTGGTTCCCTGCGCAGTTTTCTGATACACAGAACCGCACTTAATATCTGTGAAACAATCGTTGCAAAAGCTGCTGCACCTACACCAAATCCTAAACCTCCGATCAGCACCAGATCCAGAATCACATTCAGACACGCTGAAATGATCAGATAGATGACCGGACTCTTACTGTCACCAAGTGACTGCAAAATCCCCATTCCAAAGTTATAAATTACAAATCCAAGTGAACCTGCAAAATACACCCTGAAATAAACCAGTGATTTCGGCAGTACCTCTTCCGGCGTACCAATCAGTTTTAAAATCTGCGGTGCAAGGATCAACGCGGCAACCGTAAGAAAAATTCCACATACGCCACCAAATGCCAGTGCCGTATGGATTGCTTTTTTCAGCTTCTCATATTCTCCGGCTCCAAAATACCTCGCAATGACAACACCGGCTCCCACGCCAATTCCCCCAAAAAATCCTACCATCAGGAATATCAGATTCCCTGATGAGCTGACAGCTGCAAGTGCATTATTCCCAAGAAAATTTCCCACGATCAGCGAATCCGCCACATTATACAACTGCTGGAATAAATTCCCCCATAGAAGCGGAATCGCAAACATAATAATCTTTTTCGGAATAGATCCCGTTGTCAGTAGATTAGCGTTTGATGTTTCCCCCATAATTAAACTTGTCCTCCTATAATATTTTAAGTCTATTATACTCCTGATACGGTTAATTCACCAGCAAATATATCGGAAACAATATTTGATTCTTTTTTAATAAATCATAAATCTATTTTTTCATCAATTATTATAACCTTTTTAAATTATCCTTCAATGTATATTGCATTTTCCATCCTCTTCTATTAAACTATTATGATATATACTATAAATTTTTTGGGGGAATTTTCTATGCAAAATTATCTTGAATTTATCGGAAACGAACTGAAAGCTTTAACTTCTATTCCAAGCCCATCCGGTTATACCAAAGATGTGGCTGCATACCTGATGAAGACTTTATCAGATATGGGATATGAACCACAGCTTTCTAACAAAGGCAACGTATTCGTAACGATCGGCGGAGAGGGGAATCCGCTGGTACTTGCAGCACACGTTGATACCCTCGGTGCCATGGTGCGTTCTGTCAAAGCAAATGGAAGACTGCGTCCGACTACTCTCGGTGGACACCAGTGGAGTACCGCTGATGGGGAAAACTGCACGATCCACACACGCGACGGACGCGTTTATACCGGTGTAGTACTAAATACTGAACCTTCTGTTCATGTTGCAGATTCTGCTGTTGAGACAAAAGAAGAAAATATGGAAATCCTTCTGGATGAAAATGTGGACACTAAAGAAGGAACTCTTTCACTTGGCGTACAGCCTGGAGATATCATCGCCATGGACCCGCGTACCCAGATCACACCGAGCGGTTATATCAAAAGCCGTTTCTTAGATGACAAGCTTTCTGCTTCCATCCTTCTCGGTCTGGCAAAATGCGTAAAAGATGAATCTATTGCGCTTTCCCGCAAAGTTTCTCTTCTTTTCACTGTATATGAAGAAGTCGGACACGGCGGAAGTTTTGTTGCCGAAGATACAACAGAGATGATTTCTGTTGACATGGGCTGCGTCGGATCCGATCTCGGATGTACCGAACGCATGGTATCTATTTGCGCAAAAGATTCCGGCGGTCCTTACAACTACGACGTAACATCTGCTCTTGCCGAAACTGCAAAAGAAGAAGGATTGGATTATGCGATCGATGTGTATCCGCATTACGGTTCTGATGTAGAGGCAACTCTTCGGGCAGGATATGATATCCGCCATGGTCTGGTTGGTCCTGGGGTGTATGCATCACATAACTATGAAAGATCCCATATGGATGGGGTAAAGAATACGCTTTTGTTGTTGAAGAAGTATATTCAAAAATAAAAAGTATAAATAGCTAACGTTCAAAAATAAAACATCTGCGATATGCATACCGCAGATGTTTTATTTTTTCAATATTAGTCATATTTTTCTTAAGTCCGTTAAATGCAAGTGCCTCTTCTACCAGTTCTTTTCTCTTTTTCTTATCTTGTCATGATCTGGATGATCGTTTTATCCGTCTCACGCATTCCCTTCTTTGCAAGCTCTCCAATATTACGGATCGTGTTTTCTACACCTTTTTCTACAAGTCCGTCTCCGCCATAGAACTGCTTTCCATTTTTCTGCATCTGAAGTCCCAGAAGCCCTGCTTCTACAGCTGATGCGATTTTTGCCGCGCAGCTTGCCTTCGCTCCATCACACACAACACCTGAGTTAATGGCAACTGCATTTACAATTACATGAGAAATCTCATATGCACGTCCGCCATACAGATAACAGATTCCTGCACCTGCACCACATCCTGCACTGATCGCGCCACAATATGCAGACAGTCTTCCGATTCCTGTCTTCATATGGATTGTGATCAGATTTGACACAACCAGCGCGCGGAGCATCATCTCTTTTGAGACATTTAGCTCTTTTGCATAGACGATCACCGGAAGAGAAGTTGTCATTCCCTGGTTACCGCTTCCCGAATTGATGACAACCGGAAGTTCACATCCGTTCATTCTTGCATCCGATCCGGCCGCTGCCATCGCTTTCGCACGGTTATGTACACTGTTTCCATATGCTTCCATCAAAGTCTTTCCAATGGCAGCTCCCCAGTTTCCTGTCATGCCCTCTTCGGCAATTGCCCAGTTATAATCAATCTGTCTCTGCAGAACTTCCTCTACGTCTGCAACGTCTACGCAGTCTGCGAATTCAATGATCTTCTCCACAGTCAGAAGAGAACGGTCCGTCGCACAGCTGGATCCCTGCTCTTCATATGCTTTTTCTCTGATGATCTCATCATCTTTCTTTACACAGATCACATTGGTGTGAAAACCTGCGATCTCTACGTATCCGCTGTGTCCGCCTGCACATGCCTTGATCTGGATGTCGAAAATATATTCTTTATCGGATTCCCGGATTGTCATCGGCATAGTATCCAGCATCTTTTTCATTTCTACTTTCTGTTCCCCTGTGATCTCTTCCAGAATTTCCAGTTCTTTTTCCGGACATCCGGCTACAATCCCTGCACAGACTGCTGCACCGATTCCGCGAAGTCCTCCTGTGCACGGTACAACGACACTTTTTACATTCTTAATAATATTTGCACTGACATTTACTTCTACAGATTCCGGTTTTTCCCCAAGAGCCTGAACTGCAACTGCTGCCGCGTAAGCTACTGCAATCGGCTCTGTACATCCCATCGCCGGAAGCAACTCTTCCTTTAAAATTTCCACATATTCATTGTATATTTTTTGTTCCATCTTTTCTCTCCTCTGTCAGATGACACCCCATTCATCTTTTTATTGTTCCCTGTTTATTTTATAGTATTCCTGCCTTTCCCACAAGCTTTTCTCTCCATTTTTTCAGGGTTTACATAATTACCATGATTACATTCCAAAAATATTCTTTTATTTTTATTTAACGCCTCCGAAAATTTTCCTGTAACATTTTTTAGTCAAATTTCTCTGTTATATCATCACAAAATGCCGGGCAACATTTTGTACTGTCCGGCATTTTTCTATCCTGTAGCAATTTATTTTCCAATCTCTTCTCTAGTCTCTTTAAAACATTTGATAATGAAATCAATATCTTCTTTTGTATGGCTCGCGCATACCTGTGTGCGGATTCTTGCTTTTCCTTTCGGTACAACCGGATAAGAGAATGCAACCACATATACCCCTTTTTCCATCATTTTCTTTGCATATTCTCCGGCAAGTCTTTCATCATAAAGCATAACCGGTACACATGGATGGGTTCCTTCGATGATATCAAATCCATTTTCTACCAGCTGCTTGCGGTAGTATGCGGTTACTTCTTCCAGATGGTCACGAAGCTCGGTGCTTTCTTCCAGCATATTGAACATCTCAATACTTGCTCCTGCGATTGCCGGTGCAAGAGAGTTGGAGAACAGGTACGGACGACTTCTCTGACGAAGCAGATCGATGATCTCTTTTCTTCCGGATGTATATCCACCGGAAGCCCCACCGAGTGCTTTTCCGAGTGTTCCTGTAATGATATCCACTCTTCCTTCTACGCCACAGTATTCGGAAGTTCCTCTGCCGTGTGCTCCTACAAATCCAACTGCATGGCTGTCATCCACCATAACCAGTGCGTTGTATTTATCAGCAAGATCACAGACACCTTTTAAGTTACAGATGATTCCATCCATTGAAAATACACCGTCTGTAGCGATCAGTTTGACTCTTGCTCCTGCTGCATCTGCAGCCTGAAGCTGTGCTTCCAGATCTTCCATGTTGTTATTTTTGTAGCGGTATCTTTTTGCCTTACAGAGACGAACTCCGTCAATGATGGAAGCATGGTTCAGTTCATCACTGATCACTGCATCCTCCGCAGTCAGGATTGTTTCAAACAGTCCACCATTTGCATCAAAGCAAGAAGAATATAAAATCGTATCATCTGTTCCCAGAAATCCGGAAATCTTCTTTTCCAGTTTTTTGTGAATGTCCTGTGTTCCGCAGATAAATCTGACAGAAGCAACCCCATATCCTTTTTCATCATAAGTTCTCTTCGCTGCATCGATCAGTCTCTGATTGTCCCCAAGTCCAAGATAGTTATTGGCACACATATTAAGAAGCTCTCTTCCGTCTTCCATTACAACCTTTGCGCCCTGCGGAGATACGAACGGTGCTTCCCCTTTGAAAAGACCATCTGCTTTGATCTGTTCTACTTCTTTTGTATAAATACTTAAAATATCATTTTTTCTTGCCATTTTATTCTCTCCTTCTTCTGCTTTTCCTAATCGTTAATATGTGCCCAGTCAAGGATCACCTTTCCTGACTGTCCTGAGATCATTGCCTCAAATCCTTTTTCATAATCGCGGATATCAAAATGGTGTGTGATGATCGGTGAAATATCAAGTCCTGCCTGGATCATCGTAGACATCTTGTACCAGGTATCCCATACTTTTCTTCCATAAATTCCGCGGATATTCAGCCCATTGAAGATCACTGTCTCAAGATCTACGGTTGCATCCTGTCTCTGCAATCCGAGAAGTGCGATCTTTCCACCATGTTTCATGTTATGGATCATATCAGAAAGTCCCGGCTGGCTTCCGGACATTTCAAGTCCGATATCAAAGCCTTCTGTCATTCCGATCTCATGCATCACATCCGTCAGTTTTTCCTGTGTCAGATTAACGCATCTGGTCGCACCCATTTTTGCTGCCAGATCCAGACGGTACTGGTTCATATCCGTGATTACCACATGTCTTGCTCCTGCAAATTTTGCGATCGCCGCTGCCATGATCCCAATCGGTCCTGCACCTGTGATCAGCACATCTTCACCAAGCATGTCGTAAGATAATGCAGTATGGGTTGCATTTCCAAATGGATCAAAGATCGCATATAATTCTTCATCAATTGCCGGATTGCACGGCCATACATTTGAAGCGGGAATAACCAGATATTCTGCAAACGCACCGTTCCGGTTTACCCCAACACCTTTGGCATCTTTGCAGTTCTCTTTGTGCCCTTCCAGACAGTTTCTGCATTTTCCACAAGTGATATGTCCTTCACCGGATACCAGATCGCCCACCTTGAATCCCTGTACACCTGTACCGACTTCTACAACTTCCCCGACATATTCATGTCCTGCGGTCAGTCCGATCGGAATAGTATGCTGTGCCCATTCATTCCACTGGTAAATATGTACATCGGTACCACAGATTGCATTTTTATGGATCTTGATCTTTACGTCATTTGGTCCTACTTCCGGAATCTGTACTCTTTTCAGCCAGAGTCCCTGTTCCGGTTTTTCCTTTACTAACGCCCACATTTTATTATCATTCATCTTCATTACCTCCGCATGACACATATGTCCGTTTAACGCGGACTTTTTATTATTTTTGTCTTTCTACACTTAGGATACCCTATTTTTCTTCTCTTTTCAATCTATTTTTCCGTGATGCACAAACATTTTACATGTTCATGTTTTTGTATCGGATACAAGCACATGTGTCTTTCTATTGCAAGCATATTTATTATATATACACAAAAACAGACAGATAAATCTGTCTGTTTTTCACAATGCCCTACTGTCGATTTTCACAATTTCGTTCTGTTTATAACAATCTTTTTTCTTTCTGATGTACCCTTTTTCTCACAAAATAGAAGCACACGACCTGAAGTACAATGGTAATGATCCATGACACCGGATAGGATACAAAAAGTACGGATAAAGATCTGTGGTTCGGAAAAATTCCAAATACCCACACAATTCTTGTTCCCACCGTTCCGATCACTGAAAGCACCATCGGGACTGCTGAATATCCCATTCCACGAAGCGCACCCGGAAACAAATCCATGATCCCACACAGGAAATAAGTGATCGATGTATACGCCAGGATTTCCATTCCGCAGTTGATAACCTTTGGATCTGAAGTATAAACTGTCAGAATCTGCGGTCCGAAGCTATAGGCAAGACCACCAAGCACTGCCGCGATCGATATAGACAGAATCGCACAGTCACGCAGCACCTTATCCATTCGTTTCAGCTTACCGACACCATAATTCTGACTGGTAAAACTCATACATGCCTGAGTGATCGAATTCACTGACATATAAAGGAACCCAAGTATATTGTTCGCTGCTGTATAGCCTGCCATCGCAATCGATCCAAATGAATTAACCGAAGACTGCAACAGTGCATTGGACAAATTGATGACCGTACTCTGGATTCCCGCCGGAACTCCCACCTGGAAAATCTGTTCCATGTAGGCACCATTGATCTTCAGTTTGGAGAAACGAAGCTGATAACTTCCTTCCGACCGGTACAGACAGGTCAGTACCAGCACACAGGAAATCAGCTGTGAAATAATTGTTCCAATTGCAACCCCGGCAACTCTCATATGAAAAAGAATAACCAGTGTCATGTTCAGTGCGGCATTTGCAATTCCGGAAATGATCAGGAAGATCAATGGCCTTTTTGTATCACCGATCGCCCTTAAAATGGCTGCCCCATAGTTATATAACATAAAAAATGGCATTCCCATAAAATAGATCCGCATATATAAGGTAGACTGCCCGATTACATCATCCGGCGTTCCCATAATTTCAAGTGCCCACTTTGCAAGAAGTACCCCGATAACTGCCATCATAATTCCACTGATCAGCGCAAGTGTGATCGAAGTATGTACTGTTTCCGACATCTCCCGGTCTTTGCCCGCTGCATAAAATCTGGCTGCAAGAACATTGGCACCAAGTGAAATTCCGATAAACAGGTTCGTAAATACATTAATCAGTGCTGTTGTGGAACCGACTGCGGCAAGTGCCTGACTCCCGGAGAATCTTCCTACCACGATGATATCCACTGCATTAAACGCAAGCTGCAGAATTCCAGAAACCATAAGTGGCAGTGAAAAAGAGATCAGCTTGTCCATGATGGAGCCGTTGCACATATCAATTTCAAACCTATTTTTTTTCACATTATTCACCCAGCCCTTCATCAAATGTAAGTCTCATCTGATTCCAGACCACGTTTCCATGTACTGATTCTGAGACACCTTCATTTTTGAATCCAAACCTGGCATAATAAGATATCAGCCGGTCCTTGCAGGTAAGGACAAGTCCCTTTCTTCCCTGCTCTTTTGCATCTGTAATCGCTCTTTTGATCAATTCTCCTGCATATCCATGTTTCCGGTAAGACGGCAGCGTATTTACACCAAAAATCATCTGCCAGTCACCTTTTTCATCATGCATTTCCGCTTTTTCATACATTTCGTCTGTCAGATCTTCCTGATTCGTCACCATACCGTCCACGAAGGCGATCAACTTCTCTTCTTCAAACATCAGCCAGAAATGATCTTTATAAAAAGTAAGTCTCTTTTCAAATTCTTCTTCTGTTGCCGCTTCTGCTGCCGGGAAACACGCTGCCTCCACACGGGCAATTTCTTTCAGATCACTCAGATCTGCTGTTCTTATTTTCATCTTTACTCTCCCTCTTTTCCTAATATTTTCAGCATTTTTTCTACATTTTCGCTGGTCCATGCCGGAAATTCCAGTACCGCATCCGGGATATCCTGCCTTCCGGAATCCGGGTTGTGGAACCAGATACATTTCATACCGGCTGCTCTGGCAGCTCCTCCACCGTTAGTCGAATCCTCTACTACCAGACAGTCCTCCGGCTCCATTCCCAGTTTCTCTGCCGTTACAAGGAAAGTATCAGGTGCCGGTTTTGGATGCTCTACATAATCTCCACTCATGACCACTGTAAAATATTTCTCCATATCCAGAGACTTTAATGCATCTTTGATCGCATAAGCCGGAGAGGAAGACGCTACTGCAAGCAGATATCCTTCTTCTTTTAACTGCTTCAATGCTTCTTTGATTCCCGGCATCTCCGGAAATCCTTCTGCCTCTGTAATCTGCGCTTTTTTCTCTTTCATGAGCGCATTCATCTTATCCACATCATCAAAAACCGGCCCATAATTCTCATTGACCAAATCCATGAAGAATCCACGGGTAGAACCGATACACGGAAGGTAGACCTCATAGTCAAGATCGATTCCGTTCTTCTCTTTTAAAATTTCCTTCCAGCAACGATAGTGTAATGGTTCTGTGTTGATCAGAACACCGTCCATATCAAAAATAACTGCTTTCATATCTTTTTAGCCTCGATTAAATGATTTTAATTTTCTTTCCGTTCTTATTTTGAATGACGTTTTTAAAGATGTCAAGACGGAGAAGCTAAAAAGAATGTGCATCTCCGGCACGTAGTGCCTTTTATTTCATAGGAAGTTCCTTCGGAATTTCCTATGAAATAAAAAGAGAGCGACTGTACGATTCAAAAAACGCACAGGCACTCTCTTTGGCTTTTATGGATTTTTCTTAAGGTCTCTGTCCCATTCCACCTTCTAAGGTGATCGTCTCTCCGTTCATATATTTGAAATCCGGTGATGCAAGCTGTACGCATGCACGTCCGATTTCTTTTTCTACATCTCCGTAATGTCCAGCCGGCGGCATCTTTACATTTGCCTTGAATGCTTCCGGATAAGCTTTCTGGAAATTCTCAAGCTGTGCTGTCCATGCGAGCGGGCATACGATATTGACATTGATTCCGTCTGGTCCCCACTCTGTTGCAGCTACTCTGGAAAGTCCACGGATCCCTTCTTTTGCCGCTGCGTATGCGCACTGCCCGTAATTTCCGAAAAGTCCGGCACCTGAAGCAAAATTGATAACAGATCCCTTTGTCTCTTTCAGGTACGGATAGCATGCCTGCATATAATAGAATACCGCATATACGCCGGAATACATTGCCAGATTGAACTGGTCTGTTGTATGATCTGCGATCGTAACACCGGATGCGGATGCCTGTGCATTATTGATCAGGACATCAATTCTTCCGAATGTGTCGATTGCCTGCTTTACTACGTTCTGTACTGTTGCTTCATTATCAGCCCCTGCGCTGACATCAGCCTGTACAGGTAATACTTTGATACCATAGAGTCTCTCCAGTTCTTCTTTGGCATCTTCGAGTTTCTTTACATTACGCCCGGTAATTACCAGATTCGCTCCTTCTTTTGCGTAAGCTGTTGCAATTCCATATCCAATAGATCCGCAGCTTCCATCACTTAATACGGCTCTTCCGCCACCTGTGATAATTGCAGTCTTTCCTGTTAAAAATCCCATAATCAATTTCTCCTTCCTGCTGTCCTTCAACTAGCATACGATTATAATAGCAGAGTTCAGGTCGGAATTCAATACGGAATTGCGTCTATTTTCTGACAATATGGTTAATTTTTTAATTATCGCAAATACAGTTAGAATACAAAAACCTCATTAGACAAGGGTTGTTTATTATATATCTACAACATATATAATAGTGCATTGCAGATACATGCGGCAATATTGCTGCCACCTTTTCTGCCTCTTGCCACGATATATGGTGTGTCTTTCAGTGAAAGGATTAGCTCTTTAGACTGGACAACATTTACAAATCCTACAGGAACTCCGATGATGAGTTCTGGGGTTAATTTGCCATCCTGGATCAGTTCATAGAGTCTTACAAGGGCTGTCGGGGCATTTCCGATGGCAAAGATGATTTTTTTATCGAGGGTGGCTGCTTTTTCCATGCTTGCCACGGCACGCGTGGTTCCGTTCTTTTTGGCAGTTTCTGCTACATCTTCATCGGACATGAAGCAAAGAACTTCGCTTCCGTATTCTGCAAGCTTCCGTTTGTTGATACCTGCTTTTCCCATCTGGGTATCGGTTACAATGACTGCACCATTTCGGATAGCATCCAGCGCTTTTTCTACTGCACCTTCTGAAAACATCAGGTTCTTGGCATAATCAAAATCTGCGCTTGTATGGATACAGCGTTTGACGATCGGTTCTGTTCCGGGAATCAGATGCGTATCCCCCAGTTCTTCTGTTATGATCTCAAAACTGCGTTTTTCTATTTCTGCAGGTTTTACATTTTCCAGTTCTATCTTCACTTGATATCTCCTCCTTTGATCGTCACACCGATCCCGCATACTACCCGGTCTACCTGATCTGAATTTGCCGCAAGTACGGTACAGATCCTTCCGGTCAGTTCCCTGTATCTGCGCTCAAATGCGTCTATCGGAACCAGGCCATAGCCGATCTCCTGTGTCACAATTACAATATCCGGACACTTTTTTGTTAGTTTCGATGCGAAATCAATTGCTTCTTTTTCCGACCAGTTTTCTTTTTTTATCATGCTCTGGATATATTTTTCAAAATGAAAGACTCCTTCTGCCGCAAAAATATTATCTCCTTCACATAGTTCCCCATCCGTCCAATGAATGTATGGGTTCTGCTTTTTTGCATACGCAAGCTTCCCCTGGTATGCACCGCCGATTATCATTTTCATTTTTTTATGTCTTTCCTTTCAACCGGAATTCCGTACACAACTTCTGTCACCAGATCTGCCATCTCTCCCATCCGAAGATTTACGTTTCCGAGAAGCTTCAGATATTTTGCCATCTCCGGATTGTCTGTCATGCTGTCTGAAAACACTTCATTTGTAACAACTACCAGATCATCACTGGCCTTTTGCAGCTTATGGATCCCTGCCAGAATGGACTCTTCTGCATTTTCACCTGCTCCTGACGGATCGTACATTTCATTTGCCACAAGATTGGACATACATTCCAGAAGAACACTTCCTGTCTCTTTTGTCTGCAGGACTTCCGCAGCTTTTTTTAGATCCGTATAGCATTCGATCGTTTCAAACCCTTTGCCTGCACGAAGTCTTCTGTGACGTGCAATTTTCTCTTCCGTTTCCTTCCCGAAAGGCATCATAGTTGCTATATAGTAGCGTTTTTTGTTTCTTTTTGAATGGCTGGCATACTCCATAAGCTTCTGCTCTGCATATTCGGATTTGCCACTTCCACTGCCACCTGTGATCAAATGAAACATTCTGCTGCATTTCCCTTCTCGATAATCTCATATATTTTCTTCATATCCATATTCTCACGAACTGCATTTGCAAGAATCTGATACTGCTTCTCTTTGTAAGCATGGTAGTCCATGGAGTGCATGGCTTCCTCGCCGTATCCTTTTTCTTTCAGAAGTGCCCCGATCAGTGCATCCGCTACTTCCCGGTCATCAAAAATCCCATGTACATAGCAACCGTACACATTCTTCTTCTGCGCTCCGTCCCACCGGCTCTCACCTGTCACCTGATCACAGATCTGTACCAGTATCTTATGATCTGCAGCATCTTTATCTGAAAAAATAGTTTCCCCCATATGGATCTCATATCCATCCAGCTTTGCACCGGACATTGCTTTTAAGATTCCGGTAACTTCTCCGAACTTTCCGGTAACACGGGTTCTTCTCTTGGTATTTTCAAATATAGTAACGGCAGGAAGCAGCCCCATCGCTTTTATGGTTCCGCCACGTTCTACCCCTTCCGGATCACAGATCTCTTCTCCCAGCATCTGGTAACCGCCACAGATACCAAATACCGGTTTCCCTGATGAGGCATGGCGCAGCACTTTCCCTTCCAGTCCGCTCTGACGGAGCCACAACAGATCTTCCATCGTATTTTTACTCCCCGGCAAAATTACCAGATCCGGATTCCCGAAATCTCCTGCCTTTGACACATACCGGAGAGAAACTTCTTCCCTGCATTCCAGTACCGCAAAATCTGTGAAATTGGAAATACGCGGCAGGCGGATCACTGCAATATCCAGAAGTGCCGCCTTTTCTTTCCGGTCAAACCTTTCTGACAGACTATCCTCATCATCAATATCCGCATAAATATATGGCATCACGCCACATACCGGTATCTTTGTCCGCTCCTCCAGCATCCTGATACCTGGCTCCAGAATTTTTACATCCCCACGGAACTTATTGATCACCGTACCTTTGATTCTTGCCCGCTCTTTTTCTTCCAGCAGCATAACCGTCCCGACGATCTGCGCAAACACACCGCCACGGTCAATGTCTCCTACAAGAAGAACCGGTGCATCCACCAGCTCAGCAAGTCCCATGTTGACAATATCATTCTGCTTAAGGTTTATTTCTGCCGGACTTCCCGCGCCTTCTATGACAATCACATCATACTTTTCTTCCAGTTTATGATAAGCTTCTAAAATAGCCGGAATATATTCTTTCTTTTTACGGAAGTATTCCATCGCCGGCATGACTCCCGCAACTTCTCCGTTTACAATTACCTGACTTCCTACATCGGAGGTCGGTTTCAAAAGAATCGGGTTCATATAAACTTCCGGCTGGATCATGGCAGCTTCTGCCTGCATGACCTGTGCGCGTCCCATTTCCAGACCATCTGCCGTGATAAAAGAATTGAGTGCCATGTTCTGTGACTTAAATGGTGCAACCCTGATTCCATCTTCCTTTAAAACACGACAGAGCCCTCCCGCAAGAAGGCTCTTTCCAACATTTGACATGGTTCCCTGAATCATAATCGACTTTGCCATATTAAAATTCTCCCTGACCTGCATAGAGGATTTCTCCCAGCGCATCGATCAGCTTCTGGTTGTCTCCTCTCTGCCGCATACAAACACGATAATATCCTTCTCCGAGACCTTTGTAATTGCTGCAATCCCGAATCAGGATCTTCTGTTTTTTCAGTTTCTCATATAAATTTATACCGCTTCGCATCAGAATGAAATTGGCATCTGACGGATAATGGGTAATTCCCAGCTTGTCCAGTTCATTTTCCATCCAGATTCTTTCACGGTTCGTAAAATCACAGGTCCGTTTCACACGCATCCCCTCTTTTAAAGATGCCATGCCTGCCACCTGTGCCGGTATCGATACACTCCATGGCTGTCTGGACTGTTCCATCTTCTCCAGAAATTCCATATCCGAAGTAACGGCATACCCGATACGGATTCCCGGAATCGCGTGCATCTTAGTCAGTGAACGGAGGATAAATAAAGTTCTCCATCTCTTGGTATCTGCAAGAATGGATGCCGTAGCTGCATTTTCCGCAAAATCAATAAAACATTCATCCAGCACCATCCGGATTCCGTAAGTCTCACATCTGGCAAGAATCTTCCAGAGCATGCTCCGGTCGATCAGCTTTCCGGTCGGATTATCCGGTGAACATAAAAATACCATATCGATATCTTCATTCAGAAGATCCAGAAAATCTTCTTCCAGCTGAAACCCAGTCGCTTCTCTTTTCTTATAATAACAGATCTCGCATCCGGTCGCACGCAGTGCCTGTTCGTATTCCGCAAATGCAGGAACCGGTATCAGCGCCTTCCCTGGGCAGTCCGCAAGCACTGCCGTAAAAATCAGATCCGCCGCCCCATTTCCACAGATAATATGCTCAGCCGGAACTTCCAGTCTTTTCGCCAGAGCACTTTTCAGTTTCCTGCAACTGGCATCCGGATAATTTCCAATCTGGTCCATTGACTTTCTTGCCGCTTCCACTACAGCTCTTCCAGGTCCGAACGGATTCAGATTCACGGAAAAATCTGTCATTCCTTTGTGTGTATAAATATCTCCACCATGTACATATTCCATAACCTTTTATTCCCCTTACATCAGTATCATACAATATTTCAGTAATCCAAAGACAAGAAGTGTCAGAAGTGCTGTTCCGTCCATCAGATTTCCGGCTCTTAAAATATCTTCCGGCTCGATAGGACGCACATCATCTCCGATTGTCTCCTTCGGATATAATTTTCCAAAATAATAGGCATCTCCGGCAAGCTGCACCTGAAGTGCACCTGCACATACCGCTTCTGTCTGCGCGGAATTCGGGCTGGCATGCTTTCGCCTGTCTCTTTTCCAGACTGCCCACGCCCTTTTATAATCCATTCGGAAGATCCATGCACTTGCGATCATCAGAAGTGCTGATATCCTGGACGGAATATAATTCCATACATCATCCATTTTAGCCGCAAACCGACCAAAATGTAAATACTTTTCATTCTTATATCCTACCATAGAATCCATTGTATTAACAGCCTTATAAAAAAATCCAAGTGGTGCCCCACCGATCAGCATAAAAATGAGCGGTGCGATCACTCCGTCCGATGTATTTTCGGCTACTGTTTCTACCGCTGCCTTTGTCACCCCGGCCTCAGAAAGATTTCCGGTATCTCTCCCCACGATCATCGATACCGCATGTCTTGCCCCCTCCAGATTGTGGTTTACGAGCTGTACATAAACCTTCCTGCTTTCATCTTTCAGGCATTTTCCGGCAAGAAGCTGATAACACCAGAAAGTTTCCAGTGCAAATTGAAGCCAGAAGCTGACCTTTCCGGCAAGATACAAAAGTCCCCACGGAATTCCGACCGATGCGATCACCACACCAAACCATAGAACACATCCTGCGATTCTTTCTTTTTTCTCATCATTTTTACAAAATACGCGCAGCCACTTTTCCAGTATCGAAATCCAGTTTCCAATGATCCGTACCGGGTGGTAAAGCCATACCGGATCCCCGAAAATCGCATCCAGCGCCATTCCTGCTATACATGCCATCAAAGAACTCATATTTCCTCAATCTCCTCAAACTGTCTCTTTCCCTGCTGCCATTTTTCTTCCTCAATTTGAAAATGAAAACCTTTTCCGTTTTTCACCTGCCAGTGATAAAATTCTTTCTTTTCCGGATCAAATGCTTCCATAACCGACATGATCGTCCCCCCATGAACCACAAAGGCAATCTTCTTTCTTTTTCCCTTTATCATCTTTTCCACCATCTCTTCAAATCCGCAGACACACCGTTTCCGGAACTCCATCGGATCTTCTCCTCCCGGAAATGCCTTTGTACCTCCAGAATCAATCCAGCTCTGATACTTTGGATTCCCAGTCAGCTCCTGATAATTCTTCCCCTCAAAAAGCCCAAAATCACATTCCCTCATCTTATCACAGACAACCTGCTCCGCTCCCGGGAAAAGAATCTCTGCCGTCTGCTTGCACCTCCTGAGCGGACTGACAATCACAAGCTCCGGCTCCCACTTCGCACGTCCATTTTCCTTCCCGTATCGTCCGTTTTCTTCTTTTTTCAGAGTATACTCCGGAACGCACTCTGTTTTTATTTCTTCATCCGTCACCCCTATATACCGTTTTTCTAAATTCCCTTCCGTCGCAAAATGCCGAATCAGTCTGACTTCCATCTTCTATATGTCTCCTCTTCCTCTCCCTGCTTTTCATTGGATTCCCTGCACAATCAATCCCCCGACTAATAATGCCAGCTCACAAATCTGCAGAAAGTATCCCGCCAGATCCCCGGTAACGCCTCCAAACTGTTTCCTGCTCATCCGGTAATAATATCCAAATACTGCTCCTGCAATTATAAGAAGTACCACCATACCAACCGGCGAGCAGATATACAAATATCCTGCCGCCAGGATCAGGTATACGATCATTGTGAACCTTACTGCCTTTTTCTGTGCTCCATCCTGGAAAGTCTTCACAAGACCGCTTCCTCTTGCTGCCGGAAATGTCACTACAGCAAGCCCACTGAGCGCTCTTGAAATTACATATCCTGCTGCTACTACCGGAAGCATCTCCGTCCGGATTTCACTCCATACGCCAAGGCTTCCGGTAAAATAACAGCAGATTCCGATGACCGCAAAAGCACCGTTATGCGAATCTTTCAGGATTTCCAGTTTCTTTTCTTTATCTCCCCAGGATCCAAGTGCGTCCATCGTATCCATAAATCCATCCAGATGGATTCCTCCACTTACAAAAACCGGTATCAATGTCATGACCGCAGCAAACATCAATCTTCCACTGTGTACTTTTGAACTAATATATCCATCAAGAAGCATTCCTGCCAGATAAATGAGTACTCCGGTCACAACACCGATCAGCGGAAAAAAACACATCGTATATTTCATATTTTCCTTGTTCCACTCAATGCGCGGCATCGGTATTTTGGAATACATAGAAAACGCAATGATCATCGGTTCTAAAAACTTCATCTTTCTTCCTTCCCATCCAGTACTTCATACTGCTCTACGTGAATATCATCAAAAGTTCCCATTTTGCGGTACACCTGAAGTCCCATCTCAAGAAGCGGCATCGCTGCCACTGCTCCTGTGCCTTCCCCCAGACACATACCACATGTGAGAAATGGTTTTTTTTCTAAAGCATCTAAAATCTTTCTTGACGCAGGTTCATCAGACAAATGGGACGGTAAAATATATCCTGCACATTCCGGAACCAGCCGTACTGCCACAAGCGCAGCCACCGCAGAAATAAAGCCATCTATCAGCACCGGAATCCGGTAGATCGCCCCACCGAGATATACACCTGCAAGTCCTGCTATGTCAAGTCCTCCAACCTTGGAAAGTACATCGATCGCATCTGTTTTATCCGGCTGCATCCGCTCAACCGCTTCCCGGATGACCTGTACCTTCTTTTGCAGACCTTTTTTCGTCAGACCTGCCCCCTTTCCTGTCATGACCTTCGGATCCTCTCCGAGCAATACAGAGGCAACCGCACTGCTGGTCGTTGTATTTCCAATCCCCATTTCACCTGTCGCAAGAATTTCATATCCCGCTTCGGCACACTTCTTTACCATCTGAATCCCAACTTCTATCGCCTCAACTGCCTCTTCTCTTGTCATCGCCGCTTCTTTTGCAAAATTGTGTGTGCCATACATCACTTTGTATTCTTTCTTTGTCACAGACGGCACATCTGTTGCCATTCCTACATCCACCGGGAAAAGATCTACCTTTGCCTCTTCTGCCATGATGCAGACGCTTGTCTCTCCTCTTGTAAAATTATCCGCCACGATTGCCGTTACTTCCTGACCGGTCTGTGTCACGCCTTCTTCTACCACACCGTTGTCCGCGCACATAATGATCAGCCCGCGCTTTCGCAGTTCAAAATCTGAAGTCCCCTTAATCCCGGCAATCTGGATCACCGCATCCTCCAGACTTCCCAGGCTAAACAGTGGCTTCCCTACCGTCATCCAGTGAGCCCGCGCCTCTTCCATTGCATTTTCATCAAGTGGTTTTATTTTCTCTTTCCATCTGGTCTCTTCCATCTGTAAGTCTAATCTCCTGTCTTTTCGATTTGTCTTTGTCAGCCTCTTACTTGCTTCTGTAGGTTCTACACGCTTCTACAAAGCGTTTGGCCACTTTGGGGTTGGAATAAAAGTATAAATGCGGAAATCCCGCAAACAGATTCCCCTTCATATGAACAGCCTGCCATTTTCTCACACCATCCGGCTTTACGGCAAGTGTATCCTCTCCGTTTTCCGTAGAATCCCAATAATGGAACTCATGCGCCCGGATCTTCTCTCCCTTTTTCATATACACTCCGTTCATTTCCGCAGTCAGCTCAATGTATCCGAATCTGGTAAGTCGCCCTTTTTTGATCCCTTTTCCCGGAAGTGCCCCCACCATCGGATAGTGCTTTCCATCTTCCCCTTCCAGCTCTTCTGTCAAATATAGAAATCCTCCACATTCCGCAATACATGGAATTCCATTTTCAATCTGCTTTCTTACATCTTTTCGCATAGCTCTGTTTTCTGCCAGATGTTTCGCACAAAGTTCCGGATATCCACCACCAAATAAAAGTCCGTCTAAATGTTCCGGAAGCCTTGTATCCTCCAAAGGACTAAACGGAATGATCTCACATCCAAGCTCTTTTAAAAGCTCCATATTATCCTTATAATAGAAACAAAAGGCCAAGTCACGCGCTACGCCGATACGCACTTTTCGTCCGGCTGCTTCCTGTTTTGCCTTCACCGGATGATACTCCATTTCTTTTGCTTCCCAGGCAATTTTCAGCACCGATTCCATATCAAGTGTCTCTGTCAGAATCTCTGCTGCCCGTTCAATCTGTTTTCCCAGGTTCCCTATTTCCTCCGGGAGCATCAGTCCCAGATGCCGACTCTCCAGATGAAAAGCATCCTCCTCCGGCACATAACCAACCACCTGAACCTGGAATCCCATTGTCTGCAATCCCTCTTCGATCATTTTCTTCATCTTCGGATACAGCATCGGGGAAATCCGGTTCAGAATGATTCCCCGGATATTACTGTCATTCCGGTATTCAATCATTCCCTTCAATACTGCCAGGATTGTCGATGCCATACCTCTTGCCGGAACAACCAGGATTACCGGAAGTCCCAGGGTTCTCGCAACGTCATAAGTACTTGCCTGATCCGAATCCAGACTGATTCCGTCATAGTACCCCATCACACCTTCTGTCACCACAAGCTCCGCGCCTTCCACATGATGTATAAACCGCTCTTTCAAGCGCTCCCGGTCACAAAAATACAGATCCAGGTTCTCGGAATCAATTCCCAGCACCTCCCGGTGAAACATAGGATCAATATAATCCGGTCCGCATTTGCAGGCGCGTACCTTCTTTCCGGCATTTTTAAATGCTTTCATCATTGCCATTGTCACCGCTGTCTTTCCACTCCCACTGGCAGATGCCGCGATTACAATTCCGGGAATTTTCATTCTGTATCTCCTCCGTCTGAAATAATATAAATCGGATTTAACCCGGTCATCATGTGATATCTTCCAAGTTTCTTTGACTTTGCCACATTCAGTTGTATGATTTCCGGATCTGCAAGCAGTCCTTCCTCCATCGCCTCCATCGCTTCCTTCACGGTTTCCAGCGAAATTGCATTGATCACGATACGGACGTCCGGATTTTTTTTCTTTATGCACTGAATAATTTCTTTTAACTGTCCTGTACTGCCTCCGATAAAAGCATGGGTCGGCATTTCCAGTGCTTCCAGTGCTTCCGGTGCAACTCCTTCTATAACCTGAATCTGGTCTGCCCGGAATTTCTGCATATTCTTCCTGATCAGTTCTGCACCCTCCGGATTCTTCTCTATTGCATAAACGCGGAGATTCTCTCCCTGAAGAGCAGCCTCTATAGACACTGAACCGGTTCCGGCCCCCACATCATATATTACTGCATTCTTTGTAAGCTTCAATTTTGCAATGCTGACTGTCCGCACTTCCTCCTTCGTCATCGGAACACTTCCACGGATCAGCTCCTCATCTGCAAGATGAATTCCTGTTCTCTTTTCCGGCTTTGGATTCTCGATCAGAATAGTGGTAAGATCACCAAAATCTTCTGCCTGAAGCTCGTTTCCTTTTTTGATCACAATCTCTTCATCCGGATAAGACAAATGATTTCCAACCGAAACGGTTACTTGTTCCAGATGGTAATATTTCAGTTTTTCGCAGATCTCTTTTCCCGCACTTTTCCCAAGGATCAGAAATGTCTTTTCATGGTTTGCAACTACATGGATAAAATTCTGACTTCTTCCATGCATGCTGAGAATCTTCGCATCCTCCCAGCTTTTTCCAAGCTTTGCCGCAAGATAGATTACAGATGAAATCCCCGGAAAAATCTGTACTTCATATCCGTCTTTTTTCAGAATATCCGCCAGCTTTTTTGCCCCGCTGTAAAATCCGGTATCCCCGGAAAACAGCACCGTACATCTGGTCTTTTCCTCCTGCTCATCCAGGATTGTTCTGATTTTTTCCGGCAGATACTCTGCATAGCAGCATTTCTTTTTTTCCCGGAATCCTTCCAGCATCCGCGTAGCTCCGATCAGCACATCACTTTCCGCAATGATCTTTCTGACCTCTTCCGTAAGCGTTCCTTTGCTTCCCATCCCGATCCCGGCAAGATTTACCTGGCATTTTCGGTTTTCCACAGTTATTCCTCCAATCGATAGCCTCTCGGTGTCACCATTTTCCCATCCACATTTCTCGTCTGACTGTTGCCGATATAAACGGTTGTAAACATATCGACCTCCGTATCCTTCAGCTCAGAAAGTGTCAGAATATGTGCATCTTCGCCTTCACGTCCGATGTTCCGCACATAACCGCAGACTGTATCCGGGCTCTGGTACTCCAGGATATACTCGCATGCCTTTTTCAGGTAATCTGCCCGTTTCCGGCTGGACGGATTATACAGACAGATCACAAAATCCGCCATCGCAGCTCCGCGGATCCTCTTTTCAATCTTCTCCCACGGTGTCAGAAGATCACTCAGACTGATCACTGCAAAATCATGCATCAGAGGTGCACCAAGAACTGCCGCACCGCCATTTGCCGCCGTGATCCCCGGCACGACCTCCAGCTCCACCTCCGGGTAGCCCTGTCCCATCTCATAGAGCAGACCTGCCATTCCGTAAATTCCGGCATCCCCACTGCATACCATAGCTACCGTTCTTCCTTTCATCGCCTCATCCATTGCCATCTCACAGCGGATCACTTCCTGCCGCATTGGTGTGGAAAGGTACTTTTTATCCGGAAACCTTTCCCGTATCAGTCCCGTATATACGGTATACCCGATAATAACCTCACTTTTTTCCAGTGCCGTGGACGCCTGGTATGTCATTTCTTTCTCAGCACCCGGTCCAAGACCGATTACATAGACTTTTCCGATTTTACACATTTCCTGCACCTTCTTTTCCTTTGCCCTGTCTGAACTCTGTTGTAAACTCCGGATGATACAAAAGTGACCGTTCATACTCTCCGCCAAGCACCTCACCAACCACGATCAGTGCTGTCTTTGTAATTCCATTCTCCTTTGCTGTCACCGCAAGATCCTTCACCTTACATCTGCACACCTTTTCATCCTCCCAGGTTGCCTTGTAAACGATCGCAGCCGGAGTCTCCGGCTGATAACCGCCTTCGATCAGACGCTTTGACAATTCTTCCAGCATCCCGGTACTTAAAAAGATGACCATCGTTGCCTGGTGCGCAGCGAAACTTTCAATGGATTCTTTTTCCGGAACCGGCGTTCTTCCTGCCATCCGTGTGATTACCACAGACTGTGAAATCCCAGGAAGAGTATATTCTGCATTCAATGCAGATGCCGCTCCGCAAAAGGAGCTGACTCCCGGGCACACTTTATAAGAAATATTCTCCTTTTCCAGCAGATCCATCTGCTCTTTGATCGCACCATACAGACACGGATCACCCGTATGCAGCCGGACAACTTTTTTCTCCTGCTTCTCTCCGGAAATCATCACTTCCATCACTTCTTCCAGCGTCATCTTCGCACTGTTGTAGATCTGACAGTCTTTCTGACAATTCTTAAGAAGCTCCGGATTTACCAGTGAACCGGCATACACCACTATATCTGCTTCCTTCAAAAGCTTCTGCCCCCGTACTGTGATCAGATCCACAGCACCACTTCCTGCTCCAACAAAATGAATCATTTTTCTTTCTCCTTTGCTATTACAATCGAAAAATATCCCGCATCTTCCGGTATTTCTTCTGTGCATTTGTAAATTTTTTCTCCATCCATTCCGCAGTTCATGACCATTTTCGCCTGCTGTCCTTCCTCTTTCAGAACAGCTTTGACCTGCGCCATCTTTTTCCCGGTCTTCATAAGAACCTTCGTCCCCGGAAGCTTCAACTTTTCTTCAATTCCATAGGACACCGGAAGAACATGCAGCTCCTGCCGGTTCTCCACAAGCGAGATCTCCAGCCTTGCTGCCGCAGCACAAAAAGACGGAATCCCGGAAAAGATCTCCCCCTGATATCCCATCTTTTTCAGTCTTTTATAAATATAAATTCCTGTCGAATACACGGTCGGATCTCCAAGCGTCAGAAAAACCAGATTCTTTCCTTTCTCCAGAAGCTCTGCCGCCTTTCTTGCACCCTCATCATGTATCTCTTTCAGGAGCTTTTTTTCCTTGATCATTGGCATGGGAAGATACAGCCGCAGCTTCTTTTTCGTCTCCGGCTCTGCCTCACACGCAATCCGATATGCCAGACATTCTTTTGCAAATGTCTCTTCTTCCCCCTCTTCCAGTTCCGGTTTCTTTAACTCCGGACTGCCAATTGGAAGTACCAATACCTGACACGCCTTAATCGCACGAATTGTCTTTATCGTCATCAGTTCCGGATCTCCCGGACCTACCCCCGCAAGGTCAAATCTTCCTGCCATTTTTGTCATACCTTTCTACCTGTCCGATTTTCTCCCTTAATTCATCCACAAGCAACGTTTTCCCCAGAACTCCAAGCTCATCGGAAAACATCAGCACCCCGACCTTCATCTTCTCGCCGGCACGCTTTGTCAGGTGATACTCGATTTTCTCCATAACCGTCCGCATCGTCTCTTCCAAAAGCCCTTTCTCTTCCAGGATTTCCAATGCTTCCTTCGTCGTAAAACACTCCATCAGAGCACACACTGTCTCCCGGTCTGCCCCTGCCATTGCCGCATGAACGGCAAGCACTTCCATTCTTGCATCTGCCTGTCTGGAATGAGTATTCATTACGCCTGCAGCGATCTTAACCAGCTTTCCGATATGTCCTACAAGCAGCAGTCCGTCCATCTTCAGCCGCACGCCGTCATCAATCGCATCCCCGATATAATTACTGCACTTCACCGCAAGCTCCTGGTCGTACCCAAGTGTCTGCCTTAAAAAATCATTTCCATAATTTCCCGGTGTCAGATAACAATACCGGTGACCTTCATCACGAAGCATCTTCATTTCCAGGAAAATAGTCTGCGTCAGTGCCTGTTCACTCATCGGTTCTACGATTCCTGAGGTTCCGAGTACCGAAATCCCACCTTCGATCCCAAGTCTTGGATTAAACGTTTTCTTCGCGATCTCCACGCCCTGCGGAACATAGATCAGAACGTCCGCGCCACCATCCCAGTCATATTTCTCAATCTGGCTTTGCACCGCTTCCCGGATCATCTGCCGCGGAACCTTATTGATCGCCGCTTCCCCGGCTTCCTGCTCCAGCACCTTCCGGGTGAACCGCCCTACTCCGATCCCACCATCTAAGGTCATTCCTTTTTCCTTTTTTTTCGTGACCTTGGCGTAAACGAAGATCCCGTTCGTCACGTCCGGATCATCTCCGCTATCCTTCTGAATGGCACAGCTGACCGCTTCATTTTCTCTCTGGATCTCTTCCACTTCCAGATACAGTTCGATCCCTTTCGGTGTCATAAGAGATACCTGGCGGACTTCCTCCCCGGAAAAGAGCATTGCCGCTGCCGCCTTTGCTGCTGCCGCAGCACAGCTTCCCGTTGTGTATCCGCACCGCAGTTCTTTTTGATTTTTCCACACGACCTGCATCTTGTCCATTTCCATTTCGTCTCCTTAGTATTCGATGCCTTTCCTTGCCCGGATTCCTTTTTCAAAAGGATGCCGTACCATCTTAACCTCCGAAATATAATCTGCCAGCTCCAATAACTCATCTGACGGATCCCGTCCGGTCAGAACCACTTCCAGATTGTCCGGTCTGTCTTTTAAGAACTGCACCGCCTCTTCATTCGGAATCAGTCCATACCGGTATGCCGCCATAAATTCATCGATCACAAGCATATCATAATCCCCTGTGCTGATTTTTCTCTGGATCGTATTCCACAGCCTGCCATACATCTCTCGGACTTCTTCCTGTTCCTTTTCAGAAAGTGTCTTAAAAAATCCATAGCTTTTTTCCAGATGAAGTACCTCGATCTCCGGGATCTGATCCAGAATCTTCAATTCTCCTGAAAATTCATTTTTTAAAAAACGGGCAAACAGAACCCGCATACTGCTTCCAGCTGCGCGCACTGCAAGCCCTGTTGCCGCCGTCGTCTTTCCTTTTCCATCTCCACAGTAAATGTGCAAAAGTCTATTTTTCATATGATTCCAGCTTCCCCATTTCTTCTGCAAATACAAGCAGTTCTTTCATCTTCCGGTTGGTTGTCCCAATCACAATTCCTGCATTTATCACCTTTTTACACTGTCTGATCATCTGCTTTGCCCGTTCAAATGCACGATCGCTTACCGGCTCAAATGGCTCTTCTTCTATTACATTGACCGCCAGATGCTTTGCCAGATGATAGTCGATATCATTAGTATACAGGATTCCTGCCGAAAATGGAATCTTTGCTTTCTGAAGGTTTCGGTAAACAGGAATTCCACTGCCTCCAGAAGAGATCACAAATACTTCTGCCTCTCCCTCCGCCTTTGCAAGCTCCACACTTCCGAACAGCGGATCAAAATGCCCGTTGTCGATCTCATAAAGCTTCTGGATAAAATCTTCTTTAAAAATCGCCTCCGGCTCTCCATATCCGAAAATCGTATCTCCTTTAACGCACAGGATCTTATCTGAGATCTTCTGCGCCAGATCGATCTCATGGAGTGACATAATGACCGTGATCTGCTTTTCTTTCGCCATATTTTTCAAAATAGTAAGCAGCTCCAGCTTATAACGGATATCCAGAAAAGAAGTGGGTTCATCCAGAATCAGGACCTCCGGTTCCTGACAGATCGCTCTTGCCAGAAGGATCCGCTGTCTCTGCCCGTCACTGATCGCCTCAAAACTTTTTTCTGCGTATTCTGTTGCATGGACAATTTCCAGTGCTTCCTGTGTCTTCTTTTCATCTTCACGAGTTAATATCCCGAGCCGTCCTGTATAAGGATACCGCCCTGCTGCTACAACCTCATAGCAGGTCATCAGCTCCGGCTTTGCCCGCTGTGTCAGCACCACTGCCATCTGCGTTGCAAGCTCTTTGTAAGATAAGTCTTTCAGATTCTTTTCACCGATCGTTACCTTACCTCCAATGAGCGTAAGCTGCTTGGTAATACTTTTTAAAATCGTAGATTTCCCGGAACCGTTTGGTCCGATCAGTGTCAATATCTCACCTTTTTTAATCTCTGTACAGATATCATGGATCAGTACATTTCCATGATATCCGACAGAAAGATCTTTCATCTGAAAATAGCTGTCACTCATATTTATTTCCCTTTTCTCCCTTTTATCATCATGAAAATTACGATCGGTGCACCAAAGATCGAAGTCACAGTACTGATATTCAGCTCCAGTGGTGCAAATGCCATACGCGCGATCAGATCACATCCCATACAGAACACCGCCCCGCCAAGGAATGTTGCCGGTATCACAACCAGCGGTTTTGCCGTCCCGAGAAGATGCTTGATCAAGTACGGAACTGCGATTCCAACGAATGAGATCGGCCCTGCAAATGCGGTCACACATGCGGAAAATACACTGGAAAGCAGAATCAGAATCACCCGGAACACACGGATATTGACCCCCATACTCTGCGCATACATTTCTCCCAGCTGATACGCTCCGATCGGCTTTGACAGGAAAAAGGTAAGGATCAGTGTGATTCCTACCATAAGCGCTGCTACCTTTACATTGCTCCAGCTCATACCGGAAAAGCTTCCCTGTGACCAGCCATGCAGATTCACGATATCTGAATCCTCCGCAAAAGTCACTACAAAATCAGTTACTGCCGAGCAGATATAACCGATCATGATTCCACCAACCAGAAGGGTTGCCATATTCCGGATTTTTCTTGCAAGAAGCAGGATAAATCCAATTGAAAGCATAGATCCGATAAATGCTGCAATGATCAGTATATAAGATGATACCAAAGTGTAATATTTTAAAAAGATGATCATCGCCAGAGCGACCATCATCTTTGCACCCGAAGAAATCCCCAGTACATACGGTCCTGCGATCGGGTTGGAAAAAAATGTCTGTAATAAAAATCCGGAAAGGGCAAGTGCCCCTCCCAGAATCCCCGCCATCAGGACACGCGGAAGACGGATTTTCCAGATAATATTCATCTGCACCTGTGTTCCTTTTTTCAGAAACAGGATCCGTAAAATCTCAGGAACCGAGATCTGTACATTTCCGGTATTGATGTTCAGCACTACGATCATGCAAAAAACTGCTGCCAGCACCGCAAAGACTCCCATATATCTTGTATTCCTTTTCCAGTTATTTTTCATTCCTGCCTGTCCCATTTTCTTCTCCGTTTTCTATTTTACATGGTATAAAAATGTCATCTTGCTTTCATCGCCGCCTGTCAGCATCAGATTCATATCCGTGATCAGTTCCCCGACGATATCGGTTGCCTGATACAGATATTTACCGGTACACCATACATTTCCTTCTTTGACTGCTTTGAAATCAGAAAAAAGTGCATCTTTTTCTTCCAGATCCTTTACACTGTTGATTGGATTATCGATACTTGAATTATAAATCAGATAATCTGCATCCGCCGCCTGTGCATAAAACTCTTCCATTGTAAGTTTTACTGCTGAGGTATTACTGTCATCGCCAGTCAGATCATCGAATACATATCTTCCACCGGCAAGTTCGATCATTTTCGGAATATAATCATCACTTCTTCTTACTACCACTGTTCCGTCACTGCTTACATAGAAAAATGCAACCGTCTTCTCGGTATTCTGAAAATCTTTGAGCGCATCGACATTTTCCACCTGCTTTTCAAAAAATGCATCCGCTGCATCTTCTTTATTCAGCATTGCTGCATAAAGTTTGATCCACTCAGTTCTTCCAAGAGGATGCGATTCATAGCTGGACCGGTCGATCATCACCGGGATATCCAGCGATTCGATCATCTCCTGTACCTTCGGTGTATGAAGGATCATGGTCGATTCGATGGCAAGATCACAATCTTCATCCACCAGCATCTCATAATCCGGTTCACTGTATTTCCCTGCAAATTTTATTTTCCCGTCATCCATCGCTTTGACTGCATTTTCAATATACCATCCGGAAGCCTGGGTACCTGTCATTGTGATATTATCCAGAGAATCGATCGCATTAAAAAGTGCCATTGCAGATGTCGCCGCAAGATAAATATGATCCAGCGGCTGCTGAAGGATTAAGTAATCCTCCTCGGCTCCATCCGGCACATCCTGATTCTCCGGGACGACCAGAAATTTTGCATCGCCTTTGATATCTATCATCTTATAGCCGTCTTTGTAATAATATACCTGAAAACCTTCGGCATATTCCAGATCCATCGTAGATTCATAGGTGAGTCCGTCAATCTCCGGACCTTTTTTTTCTTTGGCACTTCCTTTTGTACTGCTGCTTTCTGTTTTTTTTGTATCTGTTGTATTCCTTTTCGCCTGCCCGCATCCGGTCAGTGCCGCCGTCCCAAGCAGCACTGTACTTAAAAGAATGCACCCCAGACGCATCGTTCTCTTTTTCATTTTCTACCTCTATATGTAAAAAAGAATCTGCCTAGTTTATTGCAGAAGAATCTGCACTGTCTGTCTGCGCAAAAATTGCCTCGTAAACCTTGCTCCATTCTTCTTTCGCATCATCTTTTTCCTCATCTGCTGACCGGTCAACGATCATCGGAATATCCAGAAGAACAAATTTTTCTGCCAGCTCTTCGTATCTCTTCTGCTGATCTTCTACCGACATTTTCTTCTCATTCTTTTCATCCGGAAAAATTTTATTGGAAAGGATTGCAAGATCACACTTACTCTTCATCAGTTTTTTATTTTCCGGTTTCTTATAGGTTCCTGCATAGATGATCTTCTTAGCTTTCATTGCTTTTGCAATGCCTTCTACCTTACAGTTCTTCTGTTTTACCCCTACTGATGTAATCTGGTCTGTTGCATTCAGCTTATCCAGGATTTCCAGTACTTCCTCTGAACCTACATATGCAGACTTCTTCGGCTTCTGGATCACGATCATTTCTTTATCCAGACCTGCCGGAATTTCTGCGTCTTCCGGGACGATCAGATAACGGACGATCTTTGCTTTGTAAAGCGCAAGCTTTTCTTCCTGTGCCGGTGTCAGTCCGGAATTTGTATCTTCTTTTGTATCCTCATCTTTTCTCTGATCGATTTCTAAAAGAGTGATTCCCTGATCATAATGATAGATCTTGAAGTACTTAGCATGCTCTACCTTTGTCTCAGACTGATAAGAAAGTCCCATGATTTCCGGCGCTTTCTCATCCAGTGTATCTGCACTTAAATTGGTCTCCCCACTTATTGTAGTTCCGTCTGCTTTTGCTGCAGCACTTAGGTAAATGAAAATCGAATAGCTGATTTCATGCGCTGTTGACATCTTGGTTGTCATACCGATGATCGTATTGTTCTTGTTCAGTTCTACCGGAATGACAAATGTAGACGTACTTCCGGTTGCTGTCGGATAATAGGTATTTCCATTCGCTTTTACATAGCCATAAGAACCACTGCTAAATACAATGGTAGCATATGCCTGACCGCCTGTCACGGTAATCTTGGTACAACTGATGCTGACCTTTCCGGTTCCGCCTGACCAGGAAAATTTATCCGGTGTATAGACACCGTCTGCAAGTGTTGTTGCACTGTTTACACGGGCAGTTCCACCATTTAAATCTGCCTCGTATTTGGATTCTTTGTCCGGGGTCTGGTTTGTGCCTGTGTTGCCGGAAGTGGTGCCGGTTCCAAAGTTGGTGTTCTGGCTGGTGTTATTTCCCTGGTTGGTGTTGCCATTATTTCCAGTAGTTCCATTTGTGGAATTACTATTGTTCAGATTCTTCATGCCTGCTGAGGCGAATGTCAAGGTACGGTCATACCATATTTGCTTTTTATGAGAAAATGCTGCCACTGAAATTCCTGTGTCTAATAAAGAAACCGGAATCGTATAGGTATACATACCATTTTTGTCCACAACATAAGGAATCCACTTGGACTTATCTGCAAGTGCTGCTTCTGCACTTGTTCCTACATACAGATAATCATATCCTGTACCACTGAGTGTAATTTTTGCAGTCATCTCCCCATTTTTTGATGTTAAGATGCAATCCGTAACTTTAAACATGGATGAACTTGAAGTTACGTTTGCTTTATAAGAGCCATCACTTACCTGAACATATTTGGTCATTCCTTCTGTCTTGAATGTTAATGTACGATCAAACCATTTACCACTTTTTTTCCCATGTGCTGCAATCTGAATCCCAGTATTCATGCTCTCCACCGGCACTGTAAATACACATTTTCCTTCTACAATTTCTTTAGGCGCAATTAACTGATCTTTTGAAGCTTTTTCAGCATCCTTAGCGGTTCCCACGTATAAATAATCATATCCTGTTCCACTAAGTGTAATATCTGCCTGCATCTTGCCACAAACAGATGTCAACACGCAATTTACTACACGAAACATTCCACTAGCTGAAGCTGCATCAACATCTACTACATACTTTCCAGTATCCAGTACGTTCTTGTCCTCATTTTCCGGTTTCTGGTTTTCGCCACTTCCGGTACCCGGTTTGCTCTCTCCTGAATTGCCTCCCTGTTCAGGATTTTCTGTGTCGTCTTTTTTATTTTCTGCTGACGATGAGATATGAAGCGTGTAATCTCCGTCTGCTTCCCTACTCACCCAACCTTTCTTTTGGCTATGTGGTACAAAGGCAACATCCGTTCCATCTGCTGACAGTGGAAGTTCAAACGTAAATAAATACCCTTTGCTCGTTTCCGTTCCAACTATCGACTTTTCTTCTTTCCGTTCAACTGTATCAGCTTTACTTCCAATATAAATTTTATTGTAAGTTTTACTCTCTGTTTCTATCGAAACTTTCAGGTGATCATTTTCTTTTACAACAGAAGACGATCCAACCTTAAACATTGCAAAATCACTGGTAACATTTTTTGCTTCCTGCGTCTTCACTTCCCCCGCATTTTCCGCCGTTTCTTCCGACTTAACCTTCTGCTCCTCTGCAGCCTTCGCTTCGCTCTTTCCGTCTTCGCCCGCTTCTTTCTTCTCTGCCTCAGTTACATTCCCTGTTGCCGCATTTTCTTCTGCTTTCGGCTCTTCCTGACTCTTCTGATTCTCGTCCGTTCCCTGTCCGGCAGTCGTTTCTTCTTCCTGTCCAGTCACTTCTTCAGCCGGCTGACCTGCTGCGTCTGCCGCACCGATTTTTCCGTCTGTTACTTCTACGGTCTGCTGACCTGATTCTGTATTTTCTACTCCTGCCACTGCACTGTCCTCAGCGTAAGCATAAGAAACCGGTGTAACCGACATTGCAACTGCCATGAAAAGTGCAAGAAACTGTTTTGAATTCCTCTTCATAATCCAACTCTTCCTCCTGATGTCCTGATCTTCTGTCGCTTGATAGCTCGATGATGTACATTCGCCAAATTCAGTTTCTCGTGCAAGCATAAATCTGCACTTGGCTCATCGTATGCCAAAAAAATCTGCTTCCTTTTTCCAGAAAGCAGACTTCACCTACATCCTCTGCCACAGGAACTCTTCTCCGTATATATGGCAGCACAAAAATCTTGCTTTCATACTCAGTATGAAGCAAGATATCATTTCTTTGTGTATGTAAACGCGCTTTCATCGGAAGCAATTTACTCTCTTTCAGCAGGTCTCCTGGCTTATGGATCTTAACAAAGCTGCACCTTCTCACATTTTTATGCAATGGCTTGCCGCCGCTTTACTCCTCATTTACAGTGACCGGATCGCTCAGGACTTTCACCTGATTCCCTTTTAAGCCGACCAGAAATTCTTCTGCCTAGCACTGAAAAAGTTTCTTTATTTATTCTTACTCACTATAACAGATATGTTTCTTCTTGACAAGAGTCATCTTTCCTGGTTTATTTCCCTATTTTTTCCAAACTCTCCATTAAAAATCCCGGAAGTTTTTGTTTCAAAATCGACACCTTAATGACTATATGTTTATCATAATTTCATGACCCACTTCATTTATATATAGAAAGCGAAGGGGATCGAAATGAGAAAAAGTGCCAGTGAATGTATGGAAATACTCTGAAATAAGACAATGCAGCCGCCAGATCGACGACTGCATTGTCTTATACTCTTTTTCGTACAATTTTATTTTTTCGCTGCCTCAAAATTACGATGAAGTAATTCGTGGGTCTTTCCTTTCAGAAGTTCATCATATAATGACAGGATCAGCGGATTCTCATTCGACTTCTTAATCTGCGTATTGATATCGGTATCATACAGGCCTTTGCTTCTGGCTATCCTGCTTCTCGGACCTGCCGGGACTGGCTGTCCGCCACCCATGATACATCCGCGCCTGCATGCCATAACCTCAACAAAGTCGTAATGTACCTCGCCCTTCTGGATCTTCTTCATCAGCGCATCTGCATTTCCAAGTCCACTGACAACAGCTGCATGGATAGTACGTCCGTTGTAATCAAACTCTACTTCTTTCAGTCCTTCTTCTCCACGAACTCCACTGAATTTGATCTTATCCATTTCCACACGGTTATGTCCTTCACGAAGGCGCCTGAGTACGGCTTCTGTCACACCACCAGTTACTCCGAAGATCACACCTGCACCAGATCCGATACCAAACGGCATATCGGATGCTTCGATCTCCAGATTTTCAAAGCGGATACCGGATTTCCGGATCATTGTAATCAGCTCTGTTGTAGTCAGTACATAATCAATATCCTGTTTTCCATTCGTGGAAGATTCCGGTCTTAAAATCTCTTCTTTCTTTGCAGTACACGGCATGATCGATACAGAAACGATTCTCTTTCCACCATTCTTTTCCGGATCCTTATAGTATTCACGGATCACAGCACCAAACATCTGCTGCGGTGAACGGCAGGTTGACAGATTTTTTGCCAGATCCGGATAACGGTTCTCACAGAATTTTACCCATGCCGGACAGCAGGATGTAAATAATGGGAGATTTTCTCCGGATGCAAGTCGTTCAAGAAGCTCTTCAGATTCCTCGATCACCGTAAGGTCTGCACCATAAGAAGTATCATAAACTTCATCAAATCCAAGGCGGTGCAACACATTGACGAGTTTTCCCATCACATTTTCCCCTCTTGGAAGGCCGAACTGATCGCCGACTGCGACCCGGACTGCCGGTGCGATCTGTGCGATCACCTTTGTATTCTTATCTGCAAGAAGATCCCAGATCACTTCGATATTGGTATTGATACTGATCGCACCTGTAGGACAGACAACCCTGCACTGTCCACAGTTTACGCAGTCTGTCTCTGCAATCTTTTTGTTAAATGCCGGTGTTACCAGAGCCTTTGTTCCCCGGTATGCAAAATCAATCGCATTAACAGACTGTACATTGTCGCACATACGGACACAGTCACCACAGAGAATACATTTATTCGGGTCACGCACGATTGACGGTGAACTGAAATCCAGTGGATACTGTTCTTTTGTATTTTCAAATCGGACGGTTGTGACGCCCATACGGTGTGCCAGCGCCTGAAGCTGACATTCTCCACTCTTGATACAGGTTGTACAGTCTCTGCAATGTGCAGCAAGTAAAAGCTCCAGAATCATCTTACGATATTTCATAAGACGCGGAGTATTCGTGTAAATGACCATCCCATCTCTTGGCGGTTCTGAACAGGATGCAAACGTCTTTCCTCTCTCATCTTCTACGGTACACAAACGACAGGCTCCATACACAGACAGTTCTGAATGGTAGCAGAGTGTCGGTATATCTATATCTGCATTACGGATGACAGAAAGTACATTCGGCTCATCTGTAAACTCTACCTTCCTTCCATCTATTGTCATATATCCCATGACTCATTCCTCCTATTTCTCGATATGAATTGCTTTAAACGGACACTGTTCCATGCAGGCTCCGCACTTGATACATTTCTCCTGATTGATATGATAAGGAGATTTCAGCACGCCTTCAATTGCACTTGCCGGACAGTTTCTTGCACACTTCGAGCAGCCCTTGCATATCTCCGGATCGATCTGAAATTTACGCAGATTTGAACAGACACCTGTCCGGCAGCGTTTCTCGTTGATATGTTCCAGATATTCCTCTTCAAATGCATTCATGGTACTGATAACCGGTTTCGGTGCGCTCTTTCCAAGTCCGCAAAGCGCCGTACTCTCAATCATATCTGCCAGTTCACGAAGCTCGTCCATATCGGATGGTTTTCCGTTTCCTGCTACAATACGCTCCAGGATTTCAAGCATTCTCTTTGTACCTTCACGGCAAGGAACACATTTTCCACAGCTTTCTCTCTGTGTAAAACTCATGAAGAATCTAGCAACCTCTACCATACAGGTATCCTCGTCCATGATAACCAGACCGCCCGAACCGATCATTGCCCCGATCTTCGCCAGTGAATCAAAGTCCATCTTACTGTCCAGCTGATCCTCGGTCAGACATCCACCGGACGGACCACCGATCTGTACTGCTTTGAATTTCTTGTCATTCTGGATTCCACCGCCGATGTCATAAATAACTTCGCGCAATGTAATTCCCATTGGTACTTCGATCAGTCCTGTATTTCTTACATTACCGGTCAGTGCAAATGCTTTCGTTCCGGGACTCTCTGGTGTACCGATTCCTTTGAACCAGTCTGCACCATTTGTTACGATCATCGGAACATTAGCATAGGTTTCTACGTTATTAAGAACAGTTGGTCTTGCCCATAATCCCTGCTCTACTGTACGTGGCGGTTTTACTCTCGGCATTCCACGTTTTCCTTCAATGGATGCCGTCAGTGCGCTGCCTTCTCCACAGACGAATGCACCTGCACCACGGTTGATATGTAAATGGAAACTGAAATTGGTTCCAAGAATGTTGTCTCCTAAAAGTCCGATTGCCTCTGCCTGGCTGATCGCTGTCTTCAGTCTTTCAATCGCAAGCGGATATTCTGCACGTACATAGATATAGCCTTCCTGTGCCTGTACTGCATATGCTGCGATCATCATGCCCTCGATCATACGGTGCGGATCACCTTCCATGATACTTCGGTCCATAAATGCACCCGGATCACCTTCATCACCATTGCAGACCACATAGCGGATCTTTTCTTTCTGGGAAGCAACCTGCTGCCACTTTCTGCCGGTGCGGAATCCGGCACCTCCACGTCCACGCAGATTCGAATCATAGATTGTCTGGATCACCGCTTCCGGTGTCATCTCAAAGAGTGCCTTTTCGATTCCGGCATAAGCACCGACTGCAAGTGCACCCCCAATATGCTCTGCGTCGATATGTCCGCAATTCTTCAGTACCAGTCTGGTCTGCTTTGCGTAGAACGGAATCTCTTCCTGTGACGGATAGGTCACTCCATCCATCTTGTAGAGAAGTCGCTCTACCGGTCTGCCACCCAGGATTGTTTCGTTATAAATCTCTTCGCAGTCTTCCAGTTTTACTTTAATATATAAATAATTATATGGTTCAATTCTTACCAGAGGTCCCATCTCGCAGAAGCCATGACATCCACTCTTCATAACCTTTGTATGTGCGATTTCTTCCCCGATCTTTACTTCTACCCCTGTATGATCTTTTGTCAGTTCTTTTAACTTTTCATAAATCTTGCCTGATCCACTTGCCAGACATCCGGTTCCCCCGCAAACCAGTACTCTACAGTCAGCCGATTGTTTTTTCTGACATTCAATACGATATTCCTTCAGTTCCGTTCTGTTTTCAATTTTCATTTTCTTCACCTCTCAGTTCTTCAAGAAGTTTGATTACCTTCTCCGGTGACATCTTCGGATGTACTTCATCATTAACTGTGATCGCAGGTGCAAGTCCACAGGCTCCAAGACAGGATACAGTCTCTACTGTAAAAAGCATATCGTCTGATGTATGCTTGTGCTCATTTAACCCCAGCTCTTTATACAGCGCTTCCAGGATCGGAATGGATTTACGCACATGACAGGCTGTTCCGTCACAGACCTTGATCACATACTTTCCTTTCGGTTCAAATGAAAAATTCTCATAAAAGCTTGCCACACTGTACGCTTTTGCCTCTGTAATCCCGATCTGTTTTGCTACATAGGTAAGCAGTTCCGGTGGAAGATAACGGTATTCCTCCTGAATATCCTGAATGATCGGTATCAATGAGCGTTCCTCCCTTGTATGCATGGCAATGATCTCATCCGTTTTCTGATAATAAGATGCATCTAACATTCCATTTCCTCCTTCGTCATATTGTACATTTCCTTCTTATTATTCTATCATTTTTATGACATTATAACATATATCTATAGTTTTCGTTTATACGTTTCATATATGATAGCTATATATTTTCCAATATATAATAATACAAGAATCAAAAGTATTAGTATTTATGAATGGACGGATAAATGTGTACCCAGCTCATCAAATACACAAAAAGAGCAGAATGGATATATCTTGGTCCGATATATCATTCTGCTCTCATTTACATCATTTCACGGATTGTTTCTTTTAAATGCTCAATAAATTCTCTTTCGTACAATTTTTTCTGATAACCCTTTTTGTAGATCAGCACATCCCGGATCATCTGTCCGGAAAATCCGGCATGCTTCTGCACCAGATTGTAGTTTTTCCTTAATTTTTCCGGTACTGGCGATACCCACATATAACTGTTTTTTACTTCCCGCAAAATATCAAACTGGCTTCCCCTTTCAAAAATATAAATTTTATTATGTGGATGAAGCAACTCTCCATTCTCACTCAGCTCGGTGTATTCTCCGGTCGGAAGTTTCCAGTCCCCATGCAGAATTTCCACACCATCTTCCAGTTCTTCTCTTGTCTTTAACTCCCTCTTTGCAAGATCTCCATCCGCAGAAGTTAAGATCACATACGGAAGCTCTGCCAGAAGTTCTGCATCCAGCCCTTTCAGATCAAGAAGCGACTGAAAATAAGGTTCATTCTCGCACAGATACCGGATGATTCCCATGGAATACCCGTTCTGCAACACATTTTCAATGGCATGCATAGAACTGTTTTCCTGAAATTCTGCTTTGATCGCCGTTTCCTTGCTCTGCATTCCGATAAACTCTGCAAATGCACTGGAAATGTAACTTGCCCTCGGAACAGTAATCTTAAATGAGAGATTTTCTTTCCCCAGATCACTGCAGTCCCTTTTCATTTCCTCTATTTCGTAAATGATCCTTTTGGCATACTCCAGAAATTTCTGTCCTTCTCTTGTCGCCTTAACTCCCTTTGACGACCGCTCAAAGATAGAAATTCCAAATTCCCGCTCCAGATGCTTGATCGCTTTACTAAGATTTGGCTGCGCCACATAAAGTTCCTTCGCCGCCTTTGAGATTGATCCACTCTTATCGATTTCAACTACATAATGCAAATCTGTCAGATTCATCTTCCCCATCTGCCTTTCTGATCTCTGACTTTATCTCCCCATAACTATTTTCTGAACTTTTATTACAGATTCTTTTCCAGCCATTTACAGACTTCTGAAAATGTTCTCCCTGTTTCTTTTGGTCTTCCTACCGCAACAAGAACTGCCCCTGTTTCCTTTGCTGCCTGTACCTTTTCTCCAAAGCCTCCGGCTTTTCCCGATTCTTTGGTCACAAAATATTTTGCGCCTGTCTGATGGATCGTAGCCACGTTCATCTCCTTTGAAAATGGTCCCTGCATTGCAATGAGATGCTTTCCTTCAAAGCCAAGCGCGACCGACTCCATAACCGCCTGCTCCGTAGAGAGGACTCGCGCAAAGCAGCGCTCTTTATACTCCGTAAGCTTTGTATATTTTATCAGTTCCTTGCTTCCGGTGGTAATCAGGATCTTTCCTTCTGTATTTTGCAGATATTCCACCGCATCTTCAACCGACTGCGCCCAGATCACCCGATCCGCTTCATCCGGCACTGCTTCCATCTTCTCCCGCAGGCAACGCAGATACTGCACACCGGAGATTTCGCAGGCCCTCCTTATCTCCCCAGTCACAAGCTGTGCGAATGGATGGGTTGCATCGATCACCAGATCGATCTGCTTTTCCTTTATCATCTCTGCCATCTGCTTCTGATCCATACGTCCAAAAAAGACTTCCGCATTCTCATGTTCTCCGGTACATTCTTTTCCATATTCGGTTGCGGCACTGACATAAACTTTTACATTTCTTCCATCCAGAAATTCCGTAATCCGCCTTCCCTCTGTTGTCCCTGAAAATATTAAAATCCGCTTCATATTCTGATCCTTACCTTCTTTTCTGCCACTGCTATTGTCACCCGGTTCATGCACTGCTTCGGCATCAGAAGCCTGCCATCCTCTCCGGCTGCAAGGATCGCCGCCCGCTCACAGACATTGTCCACACCCGTGACCTTCCGGACAAACTCCGAATGGGAGCTGACACATTTAACCTTTCCCAACTCTTCTGCTGAAAACGTGTAAAATGGAAGCTTCCACTTTGCCGCATAAGAAAGTAATCCCGCTTCTTCTTTTTTCAAATCAATACTGTCGATCTCACTGACTTCCTTTTCTGTAAATCCAAGGATCTTTTTGACCTCATTGACCGCACTTTGGATCTCTTCTTCGGAAATCCCTTTGCGACATCCGATTCCCAGCACCAGGTTCTTCGGCAAAAGATCCAGAATCGTTTCTTCTTCCCGCCTTTCGCCACTTCTTTCTGCAATCCGGATTCCATATGGATAGTTTCTAAGAAGCTCTTCTGTTTCACATAGCTTTAATTCTTCCGGAAGCTTTCCTTCTACTGGAAATACACTGTAAAATCCAATCTTTTTCCCATCCAGAACCACAGCTGAGATCTCCTTTGCCTTTTTCCGGTCTGTCAGTACCAGACCATTGCTTTTTGCAAATACATCTACCGCGAACTTTTGTTCCACATCCGTTGCTGTAGTAAATACTGCCTGCGCATCTATTTTCTCCGCGATTTCCTTTGCAAGCTCTACAGCTCCGCCCACATGTCCCGACAGAAGCGGAATCACATAGCTTCCTTTTTCATCCATCACCAGAACCGGCGAATCGGTAAATTTGTCCTTCACGTGAGGGGCGATCATCCGCACCGCGATTCCTGCCGCTCCGATAAAAAGCAAAGCCTTCTCTCCCCAGAGGCTGTCTATCCAGCTTTTCTTATCTTCTGGAAAAGCATAAAATCCGTATAATCTGTAAAACCGTGTCAAAGTATACACTTTGACACGGTATCCGCTTTGTATGAAATCTTCTCTGACTTTACAGGCCATCTGACAGCCTGCATCTGTAAAACTCAAGATTACAATTTCCATAAACTTTAGTATTTCTCCATCTGCTCCACGTTCAGTACAAAAATCGTACTTCCGCCTACCTGCACATTGATCGGAACGGATGGTGCTGCGCTCATGCTGCTCTGTCCTGAGATCAATGCCGGGTTTGCATAAGTGATCGTCTTTCTTTCGCCAGAATTCTTCTTGATGATCTTCAGTGCCTCTGCTACCTTCTCATCATCCACTACAACCATGATCGTGGTGCTCTTTTTCTTCAGAAATCCACCGGTTGTAGCCAGCTTTGTTACCATGTATCCGGCAATATTCAGTTCCTCTATCGTCTCCAGTTCATCATCCTTATGCAGGATCGCCATAATCATCTTCATACAAAAACCCTCCTGTCTTATCTGGCTTTTGATGCCAGATTCCTTTTTCTTTTATTTTACCGCATTTACCTGGAAAGGTAAACGAAAATGTTGCATTTTAAAAGATTTTAAAAGATTAGTTGAAATCCAAAACGAACTTTAACTTTGTGCATTACCTGTTACAATAATCTTCTTCAATCCTGCCATCCAGTATCCGGATCACCCGGTGTGCCTGACTGGCAATCTCTTCATCATGTGTGATGATAATAACCGTTCTGCCTGACCTGTGCAGTTCTTTCAGGATTTCCATGATCTCCTGTGTTGATTTCGTATCCAGATTTCCGGTCGGCTCATCGGCAAGAATGATCGGCGGTTTTGCGGCAACCGCTCTTGCCACCGCAACTCTCTGCTGCTGTCCTCCGGACATTTCATTCGGCTTATGCTTCATCCGGTCTTCCAGACCGACACTTTTCAGGGCTTCCATCGCAAGTTGCTTCCTCTCATTTTTTGACACCCCGCGGTATACCAGCGGAAGCTCTACGTTTCCAACTGCATCCAGATTACTGATCAGGTTGAATCCCTGGAAAATGAAACCGATCTCTTTATTCCGCACATCTGCAAGCTGATTATCTGTCATACTCGCCACATCCTGTCCGTCCAGAACATACTTACCGGAAGTCGGTGTATCCAGACAGCCAAGCATATTCATCAGCGTTGATTTCCCCGAGCCTGAATGTCCCACAATCGCAACCAGTTCTCCTTTTTCGATATCCAGATCAATCCCGTCAAGCGCACGAACTTCATTCTCACCCGGATTGTAGATTTTCTTCATATTTTCTATATGAATCAATGCCCCCATAAATGTTCTCCTTTTCTTTTCGCTCTACTTTATGTTCCTGATTTCAATATACCTTATTTTGAATCCAATCACAATGCTATCCTCCTGGCATCATGAATTCTTAAGAATTTCCATTGAAAACATCTTTAAATTTCCTTTTTTATAAAAAATATCAATTATACATCTCGTTTAAAAACACTTATGATAAAACTATCAGTTATAAAAAAGGAGATCTGAAAATGACCAATTTAAAATTACCGGAAGATTTTGAAACCTATCCGGAAGCAAGAAAGAATGCTTTTCTGAAAATGAAAGAGCTGAAGGAGTCCGGGCGCAGAATTGTCGGAGTTTTCTGTACCTACACCCCATGGGAACTGATTGAAGCTGCAGACGCAGCTGCAGTTGTACTTTGCGGGATCGGAGATGACAATATCCCGATCGCAGAGACCAGACTGCCACAGAACCTTTGTCCTCTGATCAAGGCAAGCTACGGTGCCGCCCTCGCTGACCGTTGTCCATTCTTCTATTTTTCAGACATGGTACTCGCAGAGACAACCTGCGATGGAAAAAAGAAAATGTATGAACTGATGTCTGAGCTTAAACACTGCCATATTATGCAGCTTCCGCCAGGAAAAACAGGCCGCGGTGCGCTGGAATTCTGGAAACAGGAGGTAATCAGCGTCAAAGAAGATCTGGAGGATTTCTATCACATAAGGATCACAGATGAGCAGATCCGCAAAGCAATCCATCTTCGCAACCGGGAACGCAAGGCCGTCCTTGACTTCTTTGAGATTGGACGCTTAAAACCGACTCCGATTACCGGTTATGAGATCAATACGGTTATTTCCTCGAACGAATTCACGGTTGATCTGGAAGAAAAAATCAAATACCTGGAACACCGTACCGCTGAGCTTAAAGAGCTTTATGAAAAAGAATATAAAGGCAAACCATCCCGTCCGAGAGTTCTCATTACCGGATGTCCGACCACCGGCGTGATCGACAAAATTGTACGCCAGATTGAAGAACTCGGAGCAGATGTTGTCGGCTTTGAGAACTGTTGCGGTCCACGTGAGAAAAAAGATCCGATTGATGAGACAAAGGATCCAATCACTGCAATCGCCGAAAAATATCTTCGTGTAAACTGTTCGGTCATGAGTCCGAACCCGGGACGTCTCGAGGCGCTTGATGCCCAGATTGATGAATATCAGGTAGATGGTGTCGTTGAGGTCCTTCTGCAGGCATGTCATACCTTTGCCATTGAGTCCGATGCGATTCGCACCTTTGTCACCAAAGAAAAAGGACTTCCGTATATTGCGATCAATACAGACTATTCTTCTGGTGACCAGGCACAGATCAATACAAGACTCGGGGCATTTATCGAAATGCTCGGTTAAAAGAAAATCCGGTGATCTTTCCTTCGATCACCGGACTTCTTTTTTCTCTTTTTGGCAGAATCATTTAAGCTTCTTCTTTCCCTTCAACAAGGCTGTTCAGCTTCTTGTTAGCCAGGAAGATAAGTGCTGTAAATACTAACATAATGACTGTGATTCCAACAAATACAGGGAACACATCAAATTTTTCAATAAATGCCTGTACAAACGGGCTTAACTTGTTTGCGCCAAATGTAGAAATTGCGATAACCCCCATCAAAAGTGAGAGATATTTCTTCGGCGCATACTTACTTACAAATGCATTACGCAGCGGTGAGAAACACATCTCTCCGATTGTAATAACCGTTACAAACAGGAATGGCCAGAAAACGCTTGCTTTTACAGAAACATCTGCGCCAACTCCGCGAACCAGTTCACAAACAACCATTACTCCAAACGCAAGTCCTACAAAAAGGAAGCCAAGTGCTACTTTCTTAAACATATTCATATCGCCCTGCGGACGCTCGGCAAGTTTCTTCCAGATGGCTGCCATCACACCACCAAGAACGACACACAAAAGTCCGTTCCATGTAGTAGTAACCCATGACGGCGGAATGTCAAAAGAGCCAATACTCATCTTCACATAATCAGTCATATAAATGACAAGCGCAAGATCCTGCTGATAGTAGAACAGCCAGAAGATAACAGAGAGTGCCGATACAAGAATGATCGCTATCATACGGTTTCTTTCCAATTTTGTAAGCGGCTGCTTATCGTTCTTCCCATCTTCTTTCTTTTCGTTAGACCCGATCACATTTCCATTCTCATCCGTAAGATACTTGAATGGTTTCACACCCTGTCCCTGAAGGTTTTTCCAGTTCAGCACAAACCATGCCAGACCAACGATGCACCAGATCGATGCCACAAAGAAGCACTGACGGAATCCAAGCACATCGCCTTTTTTAAATAAGTGGAGATACAAAAATCCGGTAAGCAGTGAACCTACGAAAGCCCCAACATTTACATAAGAATACTGAATGGAAAATGCAGCATCCAGAAGCTCTTTGTTCTGATATTGTCTTCCGATCAGAGCGTTTAAGTTTCCTTTGAAAAGACCGGTTCCAATCGATACAAGAATGATCATCAGATTGACCATTCCCGGACCTGTTGCCTTCCAGCCTACCAGATATCCGATTGCCATGATAATATATCCCAGAGAGATCGCATATCTCGCTCCCAGCCATCTGTCAGAGATAATCCCTCCGATCAGCGGTGCCATGTAGGTGTACGCTGTCAGATTCGCTGCCATTACTGCTGCATCTGTTCGCTCAATACCAAGACCACCCTGCAAAGTTGCAGTGATCAGGAATAACAGCAAGATTGGCTTTGCTCCGTAAAATGCCAGGCGTTCAAACATAAACGTGATACAACAGGCATAAAAGCCTTTTGGATGTTTTTCATTAGTCTGTGCTTTTCCCATTACTTTTTAATTCCTTTCTGTTTTTGGCGACTGTCGACAATCGTTATTTTCTATAAGTAATATAGCATAACATCATCACTTTTTCAATACAGCTCATATCTTACACTCCTTTTTTGTTATAATTCAACAAAATACAGCAAAAAGGGCGTGTGAAAAAACGAAAGTTTTTTCATGCGTCCTTTGCTTATGAATACAACAGTAGTTATAGTTCATAAAAAAGTGTATAACTCCCCTTTCCCCATAAGAAAGCTATTATGGAATCCTATGCGGCAGTTGCAACTTTTTTCTGTTTGTTGTGATATTTATAAAGATTGTGTCCAATAGAAACAAGAAATACTTCCAGCAGAACAGATTTTATTCCTCTTCGGACAATTCTTTTGTACCAACGGTCGTTTTTGATGATGCCAAATGTACCTTCTGCCTGAATAGATCTATTCATTCTTAGAAGTGCTCCCTGGATACTTTCAAGATTTTCAATTACTTCCTGATGCATCGCTGTAAGTTCACGGTTGATCCGAACGATACGGTTTTTATCTGTCTTTTTACATTGTTCTGCGTATGGACATCCGGAACAGTCTTCACACTGGTAGTATTCTTCCTGACGTCCATACTTGTTTCCCTTTACGTTTTTTCGATACCGAAGATAAAAGTTTTTCCCGTTTGGACAACGCATGATTCCGTCTTCACCAATTGGAAAATTTACCGCTCGGAATGGATCTTCACGATACTTCCTGTCAGTAGTCTCTTTCTTGAACATGGTGAATTTCATATACTTTTCCATTCCATGCTGTTCACAAAAGATGTAATTGTTGTAAGAACCATATCCGGCATCTGCCACTGGATACTTCGGATAAAAGCCATATGTAGTATAAAACTCGTTCATCAACGGAATAAAACAATCCATGTCTGAGCGATACTGATTTACATCAACAACAGCAATGTATTCATCCGCAACACCAACCTGCACATTGTAAGCTGGAAGCAGCTGGTCATTTCCCATATAGTCCGTCTTGATCCGCATAAAAGTGGCTGAATGATCTGTCTTTGAGTAGCTGTTGCGTTCCTTCCCACAGATTTTGATTTTTTCCACGTATTCTTCTAGTTTTACAGCATACTCCCTAAGTTTCTCATAATGACGTTGCTGCGTGGTTTTGCGATGTCCCCTCCCATGAACAAACATCGTTTCATCAATCTGCCAGGCTTCTGCATACTGTTCAGTCGCTTTCTTCAGATACTCAGGTGCATACTCACTATTGATACAAAGCTTTATCCCTGTACATGACAGTTCTTCATTGATTTCCTCAAAGAGTGTAGTAATCTTATCAAAGAGACGGTATCTGGATTTTTCTGTGGCTTTTTTCCACACCCAGGAATATTTATTTGCATTTGCTTCAAACTTGGAGCCATCGATGTATAGATGTTGGAGATCCACATGTTCTGTCTCGAAGATTTTTTTATTTATGTCTTGAAATATTTCTTTAATGGAATCAGCAAGTACCTCGTTAATGAAGTAGCCGAAGGTACGATAAGAAGGTGTTTGATGATCCATGAGATACATGAAGCGGAGATTGACTTTACACTGGTCCTCCAACTCGCGTAATGATATATAGCCATTCGCCATAAATCCGAACAAAACTGTCTTCAGCATGCTGACCGGGTCATATCTGAGTCTTCCTGTATAATGTTGTGGAATATTTTTCAGATACTTCTCCAGTTCAATTTCTCCCATAAATTTGTCAAAAGTCAGCACTGGATCACAGATGTCCAGATAATCTTGAATTAGCAGTGGCAAAACTGCCTGTTTTGGGTTAGAATAGATTATGTTATTAATTTTCATTGCAAGCTAATTATAACAGAAAGAAGGACCTTAGGGTTTATAATAAACCCTTGGTCCTTCTTTTTTTCGGGACTATGCTTTTTTCACAGCCCCTTCATTATTAATATTTATCCATTTACTATGTAAACTGTAACCTTTCCTCTCTGTATCCTAGACAAGAAAATCAAATGAAAATCCGGAATCCTCTTCCGACAATCCCTGCTCTTTCAAAAGCCTTCGGATCGTTCTCATGTAATGTTCGGAAAGAACCTGACAGATCTTCTCCTTGTTCTTTTCCCTGCAAGCATCCACCAGTTCTTTATGAATCGGATACTGTCTTTCTATCACACGCTTTTTATCCGTGCTCAGGCTGAAGCCCGTAACAATATTTCCATAATTCAGCTCTTTCCATGCTTTATAGAGCCTTGTCATACCAGTCATCTCTACAAGCAGTCCATGCATCTGGTTATCATAGACAAAAACCTGGTCAAACTGCTCTTCATCCAGTTTTTTCATTTTTTCCAGCACTTCTTCCATCCGGCAAATAGTATCCTCCGGAACGTTTCCGCCCATCAGCTTCACTGCCATGGTTTCGTAATTCGCCCGCATAAGGTAAATTTCAAATGATTCTTCCAGTGTAATTTCTTTTACAGAGCATCCTGCATTTCTTACATATTCTATAAGCCCTTCATTTTCCAGCTGTCTAAGTGCCTCACGAATCGGAGCCCTGCTCGTCTTAAATTCCTTTGCCAGATCCTGTTCCACAATCTTCTGTCCCGGCTCCAGCTCCTGGTAAATGATCCTCTTCCGGATAATATCTGCAATATTTTCTCTTAGTGTTCGATATATTAATTCTGCCATTCCTTTTACCCAACCTTGTTACTCATTCTCTGCCATTTCGGTGATCTGACACCATAATTATTATAACAGGACATTTTCTTTCCTGTCTATAAAAAAATTAGAATGCACTCTGAATTTTATTTTTCTATCGTTCCTCGAAATATGCCTTCTTCCAGATTCAAAAAAACTTGCAGAGAGTTCTTCCGGAACTCCCTGCAAATACTTCTTTATACAATTTCAAACACACCATCGCCTGCTGCCTTGATATGACAGCTGTAAAATTCTTTGGATGCCTCGATCAGATAACCCGTATCCTTTACACCGGAAGTCTCATAAGCCGAATGCATTGCGAGCTGCGGAAGTCCGATATCCACGGTATTCATGGATACCTGCGCCATTGCAATATTTCCCAGTGTACTTCCACCTGCCGCATCCGAACGGTTTGCAAAAAACTGCACCGGTACACCTGCCTTTTCACAGATTGCCTTGAAAATCGCAATACTTACTGCATCACTGGTATATTTCTGACCGGCATGAGATTTGATCACGATTCCTTCGTTCATATAGTTACAGTTATTTACATCCGTCTTCTGCTGATAATTCGGGTGTACTGCATGTGCATTATCACAGCTCAGCATAAAACTTCCGGCAACTGCACGATAGAAATCTTCCTCATCTTTTCCCAGTGCCTTGTTGATCCGACAAAGCACATCCGACAACAGTGTCGATGCTGCTCCCTGCTTGGTTCCTGATCCAACCTCTTCATTGTCAAAGCAGGCAAATACATTGATATTTTTTGCATTTTCTCCTGCAAGGAAACCATTCAGTGACGCAAACGCACACTGCAGATCATCCAGCTGTGGGCAGGATAAGAATTCCTTCTCTCTTCCCCATACAGATGGCTCCATCCTGTTATACAGGAACAGATCCATACCATAAATCTTCTCTTCTTCTACGCCAAGCTCTTCTGCGATCAGTTTTTTCATCTCACCTGGTTCTTTTGCCGATCCGGCAAAAATCGGAAGCATGTCTACCTGTTTGTTGATCGCACGGCCTTCATTGACTGCGCGGTCCATATGGATTGCAAGGCTTGGAATCATCAGAAGATTTCTTTCTACCTTGACCAGTCTGGTCTCCATTCCACTGTCCGTCTTTACAATTACGCGCCCTGCTACCGATAACGGACGGTCAAACCAGGTAGAGCAGATCATTCCGCCATAGCCTTCTGTATTCAGAACGGTGTATTTTTTCTTCACCTCTATCTCTGCATTCTCTTTGATCTTAAAGGTCGGTGAGTCACTGTGGGACGCAGTTACATGAAAGCTGTACTCATCCAGTTGGTTTCCGACTTTAAATGCAAGAATGCTGGAATGGTTACGAGTTACATAATATTTTCCGCCTTTTTCTATTTTCCATTTTTCCGACTCTTTCAGCTCCTGAAATCCTTCTTTTGTAAGAATATCCCGGATTGATTTTACTGCATGGAAAGCAGTCGGCGAGTTCTTTATAAATGATGTGAGTTCTTTAATTGTCTGGTTATCCATAATGTTCCTCCTGGCATTTCAGCCCTTTATTTTCCAGATTCTTTTGCACGTTCACGTTCGGCAAGCTTCGGCATGATAATTCCAAGTGCAGTCAGCACTACCGGTGTGATCACATTCATTGCAAAGGTAAATGGATCTTTGTTATACATTCCCATTATACAACAGATCAGTGTCACAAAAAAACACCATCCTCCGAAAAAGTATGCGATCTTCTGATTTTTCACAAAACGGTATTCTGCCGGAATCCGGTCATATGCCTTACGAAGCGCAATGTAAGCCACAAATACCCAGGTATAACGAAGCGGCATACATACGGAATTCAGCCTGGTAAGCTGCTGGAGAACCGCTGCTGCTCCCGGAAGGAAGGTCTGCACTACGATGATTGCCCCTGCAAGCACCAAAACCAGTTTAATACCATTGGAATACGCACCATATTTATTCTTTTTACGAAGCCCTGAAGGAATATACTGTGCCGTTTTTTCGTTATCCAGAAGCATACGCAGCGGTGCATCGATACTCAGGATCAGAATTGAAAACTGTCCGATCAGGTTACAGAGTGCATAGATGATCAGGAAAGTATCTCCAATGTGATAGTACTCACCCAGTTTCTGGAATGCCCAGTAAGAACCATTTGCCGCATAAGAATTAAAAGATTCTTCACTGGCGTTAATTACCACCGGGTCAAACATTCTTCCCATCGCGATCGTTCCCAGCATTGCGCATACCAGTACCATAGCAGTCATTGCAATGATTCCTTTCGGGAAGCCTTTGCTTGGATTTTCTACTTTATTTACATAAGGCGAAATTTTTTCACATCCTCCGACTGCAAATACAAGGATTGAAAGCGATGAAAAATATCCGATATTAAAGTTCGGAATCAGATTCTTCAGGCTGAAATCAATCGTTACATAGTCTGCGCCCGGATTGATCGCCGGTGCTGCAAGCATCATGATAATATATAAAATCGACATTACAAACATACTGGTCCCGGCAAGAGAAAGCAGCTTTTTCAGCGGATTCATTCCTTTACTCGCAATGAAACATCCGATCAGGAATACCCCCAGTGTTGCCATCTGTACGCCAATCGTCGGGAATGTATCATAAGTCTCTGCGTTACGGAATACTGCCCAGCTGAGGGCTTTCAGGCTTCCGCTTCCTTTGCTGGCAATGTACGTAATATGGCATGCCCAGTAGGTCCAGCCTGCATAATAGGCTACCTTCGGACCTATTGTATCGTAAACCCATGAGTTTACACCGCCACCGCTGTTTTTAAAAGCCGATCCCAGTTCCCCAACCATCAGTGAATACGGAATAAAATACAGTACAAACATCATAACCCAGCTTAGGATTACCTGAATTCCGTTAAAATAGATGAATCCGTTCAATACATTTCCAAATCCCCATACTGTTGAAAATGCCATAAATGCCAGCGTCACCACTGTGATTTTCTTATTATCAGACATAATTTTACCTCTCTCGTATTTTCATACATTTCCTTTAATTCTATTAAATTCCCCTTTATTCTGCAAACTGTCTAATGATGTCTTTTACAATAAGGACTGCTTTATCCATTCCTTCTACCGTGATATGCTCAAATACGCCATGGAATGCATGTCCACCCGTTCCAAGATTCGGACACGGAAGTCCTTTGAAGCTGAGTCTTGCACCGTCTGTTCCCCCACGGACCGGTGACACGATTGGTGTAATACCTGCATGCTCAATCGCTGCTTTTGCGTAATCGATCAGCTGCATGCACGGTTCAATCTTTTCGCGCATGTTGTAATAAGATTCCACAATCTCAACTTCCACTTTTCCTTCGCCGTACTTTTTATTCATCTCTTCTGCGATATCACAAAGTTTCTGTGCTCTTGCGTCAAAAGATCTGCGATCAAAATCACGGATAAAGTATTTCATCTTAGTCGTTGTCACATTTCCCTGCACGCTGACCAGATGATAGAATCCTTCATATCCTTCGGTTGTCTCCGGTCTTTCATTTACCGGAAGCATCTGGTGGATCTCGGTTGCAATGGTCTGTGAATTAACCATCACGTCTTTTGCTGATCCCGTATGTACGCTGACACCGTGAATGGTGATAAATGCAGTCGATGCATTGAAATTCTCGAACTGAATCTCGCCTTCCTCATCACCGTCCAAAGTGTAAGCATAGTCAGCACCAAAACCTTCCACATCAAAATGCTTTGCTCCTCTTGCAATCTCTTCATCCGGTGTAAATCCGATGCAGATCTTTCCATGCGGAAGTCCTTCTTTGATGATCTCTTCTGCCACGGTAAGAATCTCTGCGATTCCCGCCTTGTCATCTGCCCCAAGAAGTGTGGTTCCGTCAGTTGTGATCAGAGTTCTGCCCTTTAATTCTGCAAGGTACGGGAACTCATCTACTTTCAGAATATCTCCGGAACCTTTCAGGACAACGTCCTTCCCGTCATAATTCTCAATGATCTGTGGCTTTATATTTTCCCCTGATGCATCTGCCACAGTGTCCATATGCGCAACCAGACCAAGCGACGGCTTGTCTTCGCATCCAGGAGTTGCAGGGATGTGTCCATATACATATCCCTTATCGTCCACTCTTGCATCTGCGATTCCAAGACCTTTCATCTCTTCTACAAGCATTCTTGCCAGTACCAGCTCTCTGTCTGCTGACGGGACAGTATCGCTTGTCTCATCACTGGTTGTCCATACCGGAACGTAGTTTAAAAATCTTTCGTAAGCTCTCATATTGTTAGGTTCTCCTTTGCTTTTCTTAGTTTCATTTTATTACAAAAAATGCCGGATGTACATTGGCGAATGTCGACAATTTATGGGGTTTTATTTTGTTCATTATTTTTTAGGTCCTGGCTCTTCTTCGCAAAGATAAAAGTTTTCCACTTTTTCAGGTGTTGTATGTTTCCATTTGATAGTTTTTCGGTTCTACTTTTTCTTATATTGTAGATTTTTCTACAGCATAAGTTCGTGGTAAACTTCGCCGTATAAGTTTTTCCATTTGGCGAGACCGTCTTCCAGGATCATGTAGCTGTGGGCGCTGTTTTCTTTTGGGATGGAAACGGAGCCTGGATTTAAGTAGAGGTTCTCGTTTCCGAATGGTTCCCAGGCCGGTACGTGGGTGTGACCGTGTAGGAGAATATCGCCTGGCTGCATTGGGATTGGGGTCATGACGTTATGATGGTGTCCGTGGGTGGCGTAAATGATCCTGTTGCCGCACGGGATCACTGCATAATCTGCCATGATTGGAAAATCCAGTACCATCTGGTCTACCTCTGTGTCACAGTTTCCGCGTACACAGAATAATTTCTCTTTGACTTCATTTAACATTTTAATTACCTTTTTGGGTTCGTATTCCAGCGGAAGATCATTTCTTGGTCCATGATACAGGATGTCGCCCAGAAGTAACAGTCTGTCCGGACATTCTTTTTTCATCGCATCCAGCATTTCCAGACAATAATATGCGGATCCGTGAATATCTGATGCAATCATTAGTTTCATAACGTTCGTCTCCTTTTCTTCTATCTTTTTGGTAAATATTTCTGTTTCTGTAAATCTTTCATAATTATAAATAGGGGAATTGCGTAGCAATGGAAATGGAGCAATCTGGTATCATCATAAATATTCTGCCGTGACAGATTTCTCACTCATTTTCATCTCAGACGGTGTACCGGCAAACAGCAGTCTTCCTCCGGCATCTCCTCCTTCTGGTCCTAATTCTACCACATAATCAGCGGATTTGATAAATTCTATGTTATGTTCGATAACAAAAATGGAATTCCCTTCATCCACCATCTGGTTCAGAAGCTTTAACAGACTCCGGACATTCTTGATATGCAATCCGTTTGTCGGCTCATCAAGAATGAAAATACGGTCTTTACTTCCGAGATAGGAAGCAAACTTCATTCGCTGCAACTCTCCGCCGGATAAAGTAGAAAGTGCCTGATTCAGGTGCAGATAAGAAAGTCCTACTTTTTCCAGAGGCTCCAGCGCTTCGCTGATCTTTGTTCCCCTGAAGAATTCCCCTGCCTGTGCAACAGTCAAATCCATCACTTCCGCAATATTCTTTCCATCTACTTCGTATTGCAAAACTTCTTTTGAATACCGAAGTCCTTTACACACATCACAGGTCGTCTCGATGTCATCCATAAATGCCATATCCGATACGATCACTCCTTTTCCCTTACATGCCGGACACTTTCCTGCGCCGTTAAAAGAAAACAAAGATGCCTTCTGACCGCACCGCTTTGCAAATATTTTCCGGATTTCATCTGCGACTCCCAGATAGGTCGCCGGAGTGGATCTGAGACTTGCACCTGCAGCGCGCTGGCTTACAAACACCACATCCTCTCCCATACTGCGGTAAAAGCTTTCCATCAGAGAACTTTTTCCGGATCCGGCAACACCAGCGATCACAACCAGATTTCCTATTGGAAATTCGATGGTAATGTCCTTCAGATTGTGAAGATGGATATGCTCCATCCGCCATATTCCTTTCGCTTCCCTTGCCTTTGCTTTCAGAGAAGTAGTAAGCCGCATCTCTTCTCCGGTCGGCGTATCACTCTTTAAAAGTTCCTTATAACTGCCTTCAAATAAAACTCTTCCACCGGCCATTCCCGGTTCCGGACCCATTTCCACAATGTGATCGGCCATCTCGATCATTTTCCGATGATGCTCCACCAGAACAACCGTATTTCCACCATCTCTCAATTTTTCCAGTGCACGGCGCATCCGCTCAATATCATGATTATGAAGCCCTGCACTCGGTTCATCCAGAATATACAACAAATCAGAAAGCGAGGAATTCAGGCATTTTGCAATCTTGCATCTCTGGATCTCTCCACCAGATAAAGTAGATAACCCTCTGTCCAGAGACAGATATCCCAGTCCGATATCTATAAGTGCAGACAGTTTGGTATGCAGTGTATCCTGAATATCTTTTGCAAGCGGATCTTCTATTTGGTCAATCCACGCACGCAGCTCAGATAATGGAAGTTTTATTACATCAGCAATATTTTTCCCGTCAATTTTGCAGGACAACACCTTCTGATTCAATCTTGCCCCATTACACTCCGGACAAACTCCATGACTGGTGATCGGATCCAATAACTCTCTGTGAAGTTTTCCTTCTTCCGAATTTAGGACACTGCGGTACATCCGATGCACAAGACCTTCGTATTTCGCAGTTTTCGGCCATCCTTCCGGTGGATTCTTAAGACGTATCTGCGGTGAATACAAAAACAGTTCCAGTTCTTCTTCGGAATAGTCTTTAATCTTCTTATTCAGATCAAACAATCCGCTGTTTGCATAACGGATCCATCTCCACTGCCCCGGCTCAAATGCCACATAATGGATCACTCCGGCATCATTCAGACATTTATCAAAATCTACCAGCTTGTGTACATCCAGATCTGTCACTTCCCCAAGTCCGTTACATCTTGGACAGCACCCCTGTGGATGATTGAAAGAAAAACTGTCCGAATAACCGACAAAAGGCTGTCCCACTCTTGAAAATAAAAGTCTGAGAAGTGCGTAGGTATCCGTATAGGTCCCAACTGTTGATCGCTGATTCGGAGCCGGCTTTTTCTGATTGATCACAATTGCTGCCGGAAGATTCTCGATCCGTTCCACATGCGGTCTTCCGTATTTTGGAAGATACTGCTGTACAAAGCTTGGAAAAGTATCGTTTAACTCCCTGCGTGACTGCGCCGCAAGAGTATCCAGAACCAGCGAAGATTTCCCGGAACCTGATACTCCGGTAAATACTGTGATCTGATGCTTTGGTATCCGGATGGATACATTTTTCAGGTTATTCTCCGTCGCATGGTGAACAATAATCTCATTTGTTTCCATATATTTATATTCCTCTGTTTTACTCTTTCTACAGTAATTTCTGTATTTCTTATTGTATCTTTATCAAAAAAGAAAGTAAATAGCAAGTTTTGGTTGACTTTAGTGTGGTAGATTGATAATATAGTGACGTGACATTTTTTGAAATTATATGAGGAGAGATTATTATGAAAAAAATAACAACACTTGCACTTACTTCAGCAATGGTATTATCCCTTGCAGCATGCGGAGGTTCATCTTCCGATACAAAAACTTCAGATGATTCAAAAAAAGCATCCAAAAGCGATGTAGAATACGTTCAGGACAAAGGAACCCTGGTAGTTGGAATCACTGATTTTGAACCAATGGATTACAAAGATGATAACGATGAATGGATCGGTTTTGATGCTGATATGGCAAAAGCATTTGCAAAAAGTCTTGGCGTTGATGCTGAATTTGTCGAGATCGACTGGGACAATAAAGTCATGGAGCTGGATGGAAAAACCATCGACTGCGTATGGAATGGTATGACACTTACTGATGAAGTAACCAGCGCAATGGCATGCACCTCCGCTTACTGTAACAATGCGCAGGTAGTGGTTGTTCCTTCTGATAAAGCAGACAAATATCAGGACAAAGACAGTCTGAAGGATCTTTCTTTTGCAGTTGAATCCGGAAGTGCCGGAGAAGAAGCTGTAAGCGGAGAAGGATATGACTACACTGCGGTTTCTTCACAGTCTGATGCCCTGATGGAAGTTGCAGCCGGAACCTCTGATGCAGCAGTCATCGACCTTCTGATGGCCGGTGCTATGGTCGGAAAAGGTACCGGATACGAAAATCTGACTCATACCGTTGAGCTTACTACCGAAAAATATGGTGTTGGATTCCGCAAAGGTTCCGACCTTGCAGACAAACTGAACGAATTCTTCAAGACAAGCTACAATGATGGTTCTATGAAGAAATGCGCTGAAACCTATGGGGTTCAGGATGCCATCATTGAACAGAAATAATATTTAAGGCAGGAACTTTTTATGGATCTGATTATGAAACAAATGCCGGTCGTAGTGTCCGCACTGAATGTCGGCTTTTTACAAACTTTAAAATTATTTATTGTGACGCTGATCGGCGCCCTTCCTCTCGGACTGGTCATTGCCTTTGGCTCCATGTCTCATTTCAAACCTCTTAGCTGGCTTGCGAGACTGATTGTCTGGGTGATCCGTGGTACCCCGCTGATGATCCAGCTTCTGATCATCTACTATTTCCCCGGGCTGGTCTTACATAACCCGATCTGGGGTGGTGGTGAAACAGGACGATTCCTTGCAGCAGCCGTATCTTTTATCATTAATTACGCCTGCTATTTTTCAGAAATCTACCGCGGTGGAATCCAGGGTGTTCCGGAAGGTCAGAAAGAAGCCGGTCTTGTACTTGGCATGACAAAGCATCAGATCTTTTTCAAGATCACACTCCTTCAGATGATCAAACGCATCGTACCACCGATGTCAAATGAGATCATCACCCTGGTAAAAGATACTTCTCTTGCACGTATTATCGCGCTGCAGGAGATCATCTGGGCAGGACAGGCATTTATGAAAGGCTCACATGGCATCTCCGGTGCCATCTGGCCGCTGTTCTTTACCGCTGTTTATTATCTTATTTTCAATGGTATCCTGACCGTTCTTCTCGGACGCCTTGAAAAGAAACTGGAATATTTCAGATAAGGAGAATTCATATTTATGCCAATCTTAGAAGTAGAACATATCAGTAAATCTTTTAATAAAACTCCTGTCTTAAAAGACGTTGGATTTAATCTGGAAAAAGGACAGGCTGTTTCCATCATCGGATCTTCCGGAAGTGGAAAGACAACGCTTCTCCGCTGCCTGAACTTTCTGGAACATCCGGATAACGGAATTATCCGGGTAAATGGCGAAACACTTTTTGATGCCTCTGTCCCGGCAACCACTCAGGAATCCGTGATCCGTAAAAAACGACTGCATTTTGGTCTGGTGTTCCAGAACTTTAATCTTTTTCCGCAGTATACCGCTCTGGAAAATGTAATGCTTGCCAAAAAGCTTCTCGCCGCAGAGCAGCCGGATTTTAAAGAAAGAAAACGTGAAATCCTGACCGCCATCGAGGTACAGGCAAAGGTTCTTCTGACACAGATGGGGTTGGATAACCGGATGGACAATTATCCGCATCAGCTTTCCGGCGGACAATGCCAGCGAGTTGCTATTGCAAGGGCACTTGCCCTGCAACCGGACATCCTCTGTTTTGATGAGCCGACTTCTGCACTGGATCCGGAACTGACCGGAGAAGTATTAAAAGTTATCCGCGAGCTTGCCGACCAGAATACGACGATGATCATTGTAACCCATGAGATGGCATTTGCACGCGACGTTGCCGATCATGTGATCTTTATGGACGACGGACGCATCGTTGAACAGGGTGATCCGCGTCAGGTGTTTGAAAATCCAAGTGAAGAGAGAACAAAACAGTTTCTTTCGCGGTTTCATGAAGGATAAGCTGTTAGATGAAGAAGAGGACTTGTAAGGTTTTAGTCTTACAAGTCCTCTTGAAATTTTATCTATTACATTTTTCCATTTGTGGGTAGCATTCTTTCGCAAACTTTTTGTTATCCCAATAGCATGGTTTTTGAGGTGTCTTATAAAGATCGCATTCACTACATCTGTTTATTGTCTTTTTGTCCTTTTCCTAACTTCACCTGCTTTCCCATTTTCATTGACTTTCCCTTTGCCGCACCTTATACTTAAAAGTAATGACTTAAGAAACGAGGGAAATATTCTATGTCAAAATCTTCAGCCAAACTGATGACAGAAGGCTCTATCTGGAAGCGTATCGTTGCTTTTGCGATCCCGCTTTTCTGGGGAAACCTTTTTCAGCAGCTATATAACACCGCCGACTCTCTGATCGTTGGAAATTTTCTTGGAAGCTCTGCGCTTGCCGCTGTTAGCTCTTCCGGTAATCTGATCTTTCTTATGGTCGGTCTTTTTAATGGAATCGCCATCGGATCCGGTGTCATCGTTGCCAAATATTACGGTGCCAGAGACATTGCGAATCTGCAAAAATCCATCCATACAACCGTTGGTTTCGGACTGATCTGCGGCGTGATCCTTACCATTGTCGGTATCATTGCCGCACCACAGATCCTGGTACTTATGGGAACACCGGAGGCGGTACTTCCAAACTCGATTACTTATTTCCGGATCTACTTTACCGGCTCACTTGCCTTTGTCATGTACAACTTCTTTGTCGGCATTCTGCAGTCCGTCGGTGACAGTACCCATCCTCTGATCTACTTAATCGTTTCTTCGGTAACGAATATCATTCTTGACCTTGTACTGATCGCAGGTCTTGGATTTGGTGTAGGTGCTGCCGCTTTTGCAACTGTCATTTCACAGTTTTTAAGTGCTATTCTCTGTATGGTACAGCTGCTTCACAGTCCGGAGGAGTTTCGGCTTCATCTGAACCGCATCAATCTGGATTCCTATATGCTCCGCCAGATCATTTCTTATGGTCTGCCCGCAGGACTCCAGAACTCGATCATTTCTCTGGCAAATGTATTCGTCCAGGCAAATATCAACCAGTTTGGGGAAATGGCGGTTGCCGGATGTGGTTCTTATATGAAGATCCAGGGATTTGGGTTCCTTCCGATCACCTGTTTTGCTCTGGCACTTACTACTTTTATCAGTCAGAATCTGGGAGCAAAAGAATATGACCGTGCTAAAAAGGGCGCTGTATTCGGTGTGATCTGCTCTCTTACGATCTCTGAGCTGATCGGTATCTGCGTGCATTTTACCGCTCCACAGCTTCTGTCTGCTTTCAGTTCCACCGCAGAGGTTATCCATTACGGAGCCATGCAGGCACACACGGACACCTTTTTCTACTTCCTGCTTGCTTTTTCACACTGTATGGCAGGAATCATGCGCGGAGCCGGTAAATCCACAGTCCCGATGTATGTTATGCTGGTATGCTGGTGTCTGATCCGCGTTACCTATATCGTAATTATTTTAAAATTCATTCCGTCCATTCAGATGATCTTCTGGGCTTACCCGATGACCTGGGCGCTCAGTTCCATTGCTTTTCTGATTTATTTTCTGAAGTCAGACTGGATACACGGACTGGAAAGATAAATTCCACAAATTTATACTTGACTCATCGTATACAAAAAACCATTACAGGATCTGATGAAATCACATCTCTCCTGCAATGGTTTTCTTTTATCCTAACCCACATACAGTTTCTCACTGCTGTATCCGTTTTATTTCCATTATTTATCCATTTATATTTCCGTTTCGTCAAGAATGCGGAAATGTTTCCTGTCTACTTCGATCAGCCTATCTTTCTGCATCTTCCCAAGCTCATTTGACATCGCGGACCTGTCTACATTCAGATAATCTGCAAGCTGCTGCCGGTTGAACGGGATATCAAATTCTTTCTTTCCGTTTTCCATAGCCTGATAAGATAGATACGACAGCAGTCTTCCCCGGATCGATTTTGATGAAATATGAAAAATCCGTTTCGACAGACGGAGATTCTTCTCTGCGGAAAGCTTCAGCAGATTTTCAATTAACGTATGATGAAACACACACGAATTGGAACAGACTTTCAGTATCCTTCCCACATCAAGAAACAAAATTCTTGCCTCTTCTGCCGCAACTACATTGACCATCAGCTTCTGCCCAGGAATCGCTGCATATGTTTCTGCAAAAATCTCGCCTCTTCCAGCCCGGTCCAGAATGCTGTGATTCCCCCAGATATCATCATTCTCAATGAACACGCTGCCGGAAAGAACCACGCCCATCGAAGTAACCTCATCCCCGGCATGGTAAATGATTTCATCTTTTTTATAAGTCTTTTCTACCGGATTCAGACAGTTCAGCATCTGTCTGGCGTCCTCCTTCGTGACGCCCCGGAAAATTGCTGCCTCCTCAAATATGCCCATTTTCTGCTACTCCTCAATTCTCAATGCATTTCTGTCCGCTTTTTAACCAAATCAAAAAGCAAAACAAATTACGAATATCCACCTGACTTTATTTCCAAAAGTTATTTTTTTCGTTTCTTTCTCTGATATATTCTGCGTAGTCCATCTTCTGTCTCCTTTTGCAATCTTGTTTTTATAGTCTTTTCGTCTTAGTATGTGCCCGGATTGCTCCATTACTATACCATTCATGCTTTTGGCACTTACACCATCTTACTATATTTTTGCAAAATCGGCAAATCTGTTCTGTTTATCTCAGCCGGATAAAACAACATTCTCTATAGACATTCATTCAATAAGATTTTTAAACTCAATCATTTCCAACCTATACCAAAAACGGAGAACAAAATTTTTCAAAGTTGTACATGACTTGAACAATCCCGTTCTCCGGTTAATATCTTATGATTTCCTGTTCCCTGACATAACCTCACATTTGTCAGATTCTGCGTCTATTTTATAAACATCGCATCCCCAAAGCTGAAGAATCGATATCTCTCTTTAACTGCTTCTTCATATGCCGCAAGCACATGCTCTCTTCCGGCAAGCGCACTTACCAGCATGATCAGCGTTGACTCCGGTAAATGGAAGTTCGTGATCAGGCAGTCCAGTACCTTGAATTTATAGCCCGGATAGATGAAAATCTCTGTCCATCCACTGCACTCTTTTAACTTTCCGTTTTCATCAGCCGCAGATTCTACGGTCCGGCAGCTTGTCGTTCCGACGCAGATCACCCGGTGTCCGCTCTCTTTTGCACGGTTGATCTTTTCTGCCTCAGATGCCTCGATCCGGTAGAATTCCGAATGCATATGGTGATCCAGAATATCATCCGCTTTTACCGGACGGAAAGTTCCAAGTCCGACATGAAGCGTTACATGCGCAATCTCCACACCTTCTGCTTTGATTTCTTCCAGAAGCTCCGGTGTAAAATGCAGTCCTGCCGTCGGAGCAGCCGCAGATCCGGAATGCTTTGCATACACGGTCTGGTAACGATTCTTGTCCTCCAGCTGGTGGGTGATGTAAGGCGGAAGCGGCATCTGTCCAAGCTGATCCAGAATCTCTTCAAAAATTCCTTCGTATTCAAAATGGATCAGACGGTTTCCTTCCTCTACAACCTCCAGAACTTCCCCTTTCAGAAGACCGTCCCCGAAGCTGACTCTTGCTCCGGGTTTCATCTTCTTTCCTGGTTTTACAAGTGTTTCCCAGACATCATTTCCTTTTCGTTTTAAAAGAAGAACTTCGACTTTTCCGCCGGTTCCTTCTTTTTCACCGATCAGTCTTGCCGGGATAACCTTGGTATCATTGATCACAAGGCAGTCTCCCGGTTTGAGATAATCTTTGATCTCACGGAAAATGTGATGACTGGTTGCACCGGTTTTTTTATCAAGAACAAGCAGTCTGGAACTGGATCTGTCTTCAAGCGGATCCTGCGCGATCAGCTCTTCCGGTAAATCAAAATAAAAATCCTGTCGTTTCATTCTTTTGACCTCTTTTCGCCTACTTACGAAGCTCGATACCCATTTCCTCCAGTGCCTTTAAGATACGGTTCATAGCAGCTGAAATGTCAGCTTCTTCCAGAGTCTTATCTTTTGCACGGAATGTGATAGAGTAAGCAACAGACTTGAAGCCTGCCTTGATCTGAGCGCCTTCATAAATATCGAACAGCTTATAGCTTTCCAGATAAGCGCCACCCTTGTTCTCGATCACTTCTTCAACCTGTCCTACCAGGATGGATTTTGGCATTACCATACTGATATCACGGCTGACTGCCGGGTATTTTGCAATTCCTTCGTATTTTCTTTCAAATGTTGCAAGCTCTGTGATCTGTGGCATATCAATGACAGCAACGTATGCTCTTTCACCGATTCCATAGATATCAGCAACTTCCGGATGAACCTCACCCATGTATCCGACAACCTTTCCATCGTAAACGATGTTTGCCTGACGTCCCGGATGAAGGAAGTTCTTTCCTGCATTTGGATCATAGGTTTCTTTCTTATGAAGTCCGACTTTTTCAAAGAACTCTTCTACAACACCTTTCATACTGAAGAAGTCTCCATCTCCGTACATTCCAAGTGTAAACTGCATTCTTTCGTCCGGCAGTTCTGTCAGTGGAAGTGCCTTTGGAAGATAAATATTTCCAAGCTCGTACAGACGGACATTTTTATTTCTTCTGTTGTAGTTTGTTGCAAGAGATGTCAGCATACCATTCAGAGATGTTGTACGCATAACACTGTAATCTTCTCCAAGCGGGTTCATGATCTGGATTGCCTGACGCATCGGATCATCCTTGTCGAGGAGGAGCTTGTCAAATACCTTCGGGCTTTCAAATGAATAAGTCATTCCCTGGCTGAATCCACAGAATTCTGCAATATTTCTTGCTACTTCTTCCACACGAAGCTTAAAAGAAAGCTTACCAGTTGTAGCTTCACCTGTAGGCAGTGTAGTCGGGATATTATCATATCCGTAGAATCTTGCTACTTCTTCCGCAAGATCGGCGATACGGAATAAGTCATGACGGAAGGTTGGTGCGATCACTTCTTTTGCTTCTGCATCATATTCCAGGTCGATCTTTTCAAAATATTTGATCATATCTTCTTCCGGGATGTCTGTTCCGAGAAGTGCATTGATCTTGTCGGCATCAAATGGTACACGTACAGGTTCTTTTTTCTTGCTGTATACATCAACCATTCCTCCGACAACTTCACCGGCTCCCATTTCTTCGATCAGCTGGCAGGCACGGTTGATTGCATCCTCTGCATTATTCGGATCCAGTCCCTTTTCAAATTTACCGGATGCATCGGTACGAAGTCCGACTTTCTTGCTGGATTTACGGATGTTGGTTCCATCGAAGCATGCAGCTTCAAATAACATGGTCTGTACATTGTCAGTGATCATGGAATTTTCGCCACCCATGATTCCGGCAATACCTACCGCTTTTTCGCCATCACAGATCATCAGAACAGAATCATCCATTTCTCTTTCCTGACCATCCAGTGTTACGAATTTTTCTCCTTTATGGGCATTGCGGACGATGATCTGATGACCTGCGATGGTATCCAGATCATAAGCATGCATTGGCTGTCCGTATTCTTCCATTACATAGTTTGTGATATCAACAAGGTTGTTGATCGGACGGATTCCTACGGAAGAAAGTCTTCTCTGCATCCATTTCGGTGAAGGTCCGATCTTGATATTTTTTACGACTCTTGCACAGTAACGTGGGCAAAGGTCTGTATTTTCTACTTTTACTTTGATGTAATCATTGACATCTTCATCATTTCCGGTTGATGTTACAACCGGTGGCTTGAATTCTTTGTGGAATGTAGCTGCAACTTCTCTTGCGATACCAACCACGCTGAAGCAGTCTACACGGTTGGAGGTGATCTCGTATTCAAATACGACATCATCCAGTCCGAGTGCCTTTACTGCACTTTCTCCGACAACTGCGTCATCATCAAAAATGTAGATTCCATATTCCGGTGCTTCCGGATACATATTTCTGTCTGAACCAAGTTCTTCGATGGAACACATCATTCCGTAGCTGTCGACTCCACGGAGTTTTCCTTTTTTGATCTTGATTCCACCTTCTACTCTCTGTCCAGGCTCATGTCCGCCCGCAACGCGTCCGCCATCCAGAACAACCGGTACCTTGTCTCCTTCTTTTACGTTCGGAGCACCTGTAACAATCTGTACGGTCTCTGTTCCTACATTTACCTGACAGATGATCAGTTTATCTGCGTCCGGATGTTTCTCAATTTTCTCAATCTGTCCTACTACGATCTTATCCAGATCAGCATCCAGCTTTGTAAAACCTTCTACCTTTGTTCCGGAAAGAGTCATTGCATCTGTATATTCCTGCGCTGTTACGTCAAGTTCCGGAACATACGCTTTAATCCATGATAATGAAGTATCCATTTTATATCTCCTTCTGATTTGTTTATAAATTTCCCTTATTCAGACTCCAAAATCCAGCAGCTCTCCGCGCTGCTCTTTGATTTTGTCGTACCGTTCGCACATGAAAGTAAATACTTGCTTCGCTCGTGCTTCCTTTTTATTCTGACTCCAAAATCCAGCATCTTTCGATGCTGCCGCAGCTCTCCGCGCTGCTCTTTGATTTTGTCGTACCGTTCGCACATGAAAGTAAATACTCGCTTCGCTCGTGCTTCCTTTCATTGTGTGCTCACTAGAATTGCTTTAAGAATCTGATATCGTTCTCGTAGAGGAGGCGCATGTCGTCGATCTCGTATTTGAGAAGGGCGATCCTTTCAAGTCCTACTCCGAATGCAAATCCAGTGTATTCTTCCGGATCGATTCCGCACATTTCGAGTACGTATGGGTGAACCATACCACAGCCGAGGATTTCAATCCATCCTGATCCTTTACAGAAACGGCAACCTTTTCCGCCACACTTAAAGCACGATACGTCTACTTCTGCACTTGGCTCTGTGAACGGGAAATGATGCGGACGGAATTTTGTCTTGGTATCCGGTCCGAAAAGTTCTTTTGCAAATACTTCCAGAGTTCCCTTCAGGTCAGCAAAGGAAATATTTTTATCTATTACCAGTCCTTCAATCTGGTGGAAGGATGGTGAATGGGTTGCATCCACTTCGTCAGAACGGAATACTCGTCCCGGTGCGATCATACGGATCGGAAGTTTGCCCTGTTCCATTACACGTGCCTGAACCGGTGATGTCTGGGTACGAAGTACGATGTCTTTGTTGATATAGAATGTATCCTGTTCATCTTTTGCCGGATGATCTGCAGGAATGTTCAATTTTTCAAAGTTGTAAAGGTCATATTCTACTTCCGGTCCTTCCACAACTTCATATCCCATACCGATGAAGATACGCTCTACTTCTTCCAGAGCGATCGTGTTCGGATGACGATGACCTACTGTATTTTTCTTGGAAGGAAGTGTTACGTCAATAACTTCCTGTTTCAATTTTTCTTCACGGATTGCTGCATCCATTTTCTTCTTTGTCTCATCAAGAAGTTCTTCAATGGCAGCTCTTGTCTCATTCACAAGCTGTCCTACTTTCGGACGTTCTTCCGGAGCTACATCTTTCATTCCTTTTAATACGGCTGTCAGTTCTCCTTTTTTTCCAAGGAATTTGACACGTACATCATTTAATTTCTCCGGTACATCAGAAGCCTGGATCTGCTTAATGGCTTCCTGTTTGATGCTCTCAAGTCTTTCTTTCATGATATCCTCCTTAAAACTTGTTTTGGCTATTCATTTGCGACTATAACAGGAAATAAAATTTCCTGTGGAAGAAAAAAGAATGTGCCTTGGCACATTCTGGCACCTGCGGCGATCGCTTGTGACATCTTCCTTATACGCCGCAGTGCGCATCCTAGCGGAGCGTTTTTATATATTAGGAAAGAACACTTTCCTAATATATAAAAAAATCGCCCCTAAAAAGGGACGAGATAAATCGCGGTACCACCCTGTTTCCTGCTATTTGAATAACAGGCACTCGGACTGCGTAACGTGCAGGGACGTCGTTTTCTACTTTATTTTCAAAAACGCAGCTCACGTGGGAAATTCGTTTCCTGCCTGAACCGGGGAGAACTTACAGCCGGGGATTCTCCTTCTCTGTCGGAAAACAGTTCACTACTTACACGGTCATTGCTTTTATGATATGTCATATACTTAATTATTGTAACATATGATTTTTTTATGTCAAGCGGTTTTATCTGATAGATTCACCGTTTATCTACGCAAAATCATATTCCGGAACCTGGATGCTGCTTTTTGCAGAACTAATCCTTTTCCAGGATATCCCGCTTTGCATCTACCCAGATATAGTTAATAAGCCCTCCCAGCAGCATCACATACATACAGAAATACAGCCACAGCATCACAAGAATGATCGCCGTCATACTTCCGTACAGACCGGAAAAACCTTTGAAGATTGTCAGATACATTGAAAAAACAAACGAGATCACCAGCCATCCCAGAGAACAGAAAATAGATCCCAGAATCAAATCCCGGAACGGAAGCTTCCGGTTCGGCAAAAAGTGATATACCAGAAGCGAAATTCCAGTCATAACAACAAATGAAATCACCGTTCTCAAACGCATGATCATATCCGTCGTCTCCGCAAGAAACGGAATTTTATGATATATAAAAATACTGATATTATTACCAAACACAGAAAGTACCAGAGCCATCACAATTGCTGCAATGAACAGGATCGTATAGATGGATGCCCGGATTCTTAAAAATACATAATTTCGTGTCTCACGAAGCTCATATGCACAGTTCAGTCCTGTACTAACCGCAAGTACTCCTTTACCTGCTGACCACAATGCTACAATCGCAGTGATCGGAATGACCGTCTTCGACTGGTTATATACTTCATTTACAATGCCAACCATAAAATCCTGCATATTTGTCTCCGGAAACAAATTTACCACTGCAGTCATAACATCTGCTTTTGTCACCGGAGTATATTGTATGATTGCAAGAAGCAGCAAAATAATCGGGATCATACTCAGCACAAAAAAATAAGCAGACTGGGCCGCGTATGCTCCCACATGCTTTTGTGACACCTGCCCTGTAATTTCCCGAATCTTGTTTATCGTTTTTATCATATAATAACTCCATTTATCTTATCGGCAGTTTCATTTTTCAAAATAGTTTATCACATTTTCACATCTTTGAAAACCCAAAAAAACAGTTGCTCTCGCAACTGTCCTTTATCTTTTGTAGTCCCCCGAAATGCCGTTTTCCGTTTTTTGACTCCTAGCACTCCGCTAGGTGGGCGACCGCATCTGCTTTTCTGCCTTCCCCTGCGCAATGAGGGCCTGACATATTACAGAGATATAAGAATCCCGTTTAAAGTATTGTAGGTTCAAAAATACGGAAGTCTCGAACATTCCAGGTTTTCTAAAGCCTATTATAGACTATCAGCCGTGTTTTTTCAACTGTTAATCGTTGATGATATTTACTTTTTTTACCAAAAATTAAAATGCGTTTAACGTATCCATTTTCCGCTTTTTCCACCAGACTTTTCAAGCAGATGGATTTCTCCGATCTCCATTCCCCGGTCAACCGCCTTGCACATATCATAGATTGTAAGAAGAGCGGTATTCACCCCGGTCAGTGCTTCCATTTCCACACCGGTCCTGCCGGTACATGCCGTGTGGCAGATTGCCCGGATTCCATGCTCTTCCTCCAGATATTCAAAATCAATCTCGACCTTAGTAAGGTTTAACAGATGGCACAGCGGAATCAGTTCTGCTGTCTTTTTTGCGCCCATGATCCCGGCAATTCTTGCCACGCCAAGAACATCTCCTTTTTTCATGCTGCCTTCCTTTACTTTCTGAAAGCATTCTTCCGACATACAGATCACCCCGGATGCAAGTGCTTCTCTTTTTGTCTCAGCCTTTGCTCCCACATCTACCATCACCGCATTGCCATCTTCGTTAAAATGTGTAAATTCACTCATTCTTTTTAACCTCTTTATTTTCTGGCACATTCGCCTTCTGTTCCCCGGAGGATCCCAAGTCCGTGTCTAAGCTCCGGAAGCAGAAATTCCAGTGCTTCCTGTACTGCTTTTGGACTTCCCGGAAGATTGATGATCAGCGTTTTTTTTCGGATACCTGATACAGCTCTGCTGAACATAGCACGCTTTGTGATCGTCATCGAATAATTCCGGATTGCCTCTGCAATTCCGTTTGCCATCCGGTCACAGACATTTACCGTCGCCTCCGGTGTCCGATCCCGCTCCGAGAATCCGGTTCCTCCGGTGGTGAAGATCACATTAAGCTGCCTCTGATCAACCAGTCTGATCAGCTCTTTTTCCAATTTTTTCTGCTCATCCGGTAACAAAATCATTTCTTTGATATCATATCCGGCATCTTTCAGCATTTCGGCAATCTTGGGTCCGCTTTTGTCTTCCCGTTCTCCGGCAGCTCCTTTATCACTTAAAGTAATAACTGCCGCTGAAAATGGGCGGTCACTTTTCACCTGTTCCATGATAACTTCATCTCCTACCTTGATATGACCTCCTGTGACGACTTCTGCAAAAACGCCCTCTCTTGGCATAATGCAGTCACCCATTCTCTTATAAATCTGACAGTGACTGTGACATTCTTTTCCAATCTGTGTCATCTCAAGTACCACATCTCCGATATGAAATCTTGTTCCAACCGGAAGCGTGCGAAAATCAAATCCCTCCACGATCAGATTTTCACCAAATGCACCATACGCAACTTCTGCTCCTTTTGCACGAAATTCCTGAATCTTTTCATCGGAAAGCAGACTGATCTGACGATGCCATTTTCCACCATGCGCATCTCCTTCAATCCCCCAGTCCATTTTGATCATGGCTTCACGAACCTCATGTTTTTCGGTTCCTCTCTTTTCACTGATGCAGATTCCCTTCAGTCTTCCCATTTTTATGTTTATCCTCCGATCTGTGACATATTTTTCTGTTCTGTAATAAAATTCTGCTCCTCAAAATGATGCATCTTCGGTTTTCCACGGATCGCCTGTTCGAGACATTTCCGGATTTCTTCTTCCGATCCGTGTCTTGCTGCCTCAAAAACGGAGATAGTATCTGCATAGCACAGACACGCTTTTAACTTTCCGGTTGATGTCATCCGGATCCGGTTACATCTGTCACAGAATTTTCCATGCACTGCACTGATCAGACCGATTTTCCCCTGAAAACCCGGCAGTTGATAATACACTGCAGGTCCGTTTCCAAACCGTCCCTCTAACGGATAAAGCTCTCCTTCTATCCCATAATTTTCTTTCAGTTTTCCAAGCACCCATGCACCGGAAATGCCATCCTCTGCTCTTCCCTGTCCAATCGGCATCAATTCAATAAACCGGACATCCAGCTTGTTCTTTTTCGCCAGTTCTGCCAGACTTTTCCATTCCTCATCATTGACTCCTTTTTGCAGAACCGTGTTGATCTTTACCCGGATCCCGCTTTTTTCTGCCATGAAAATGGATTTCCTGACTCTTTCCAGTTCATCTGATCCGGTAATCTCCTGATATTTTTCCGGAATCAGTGTATCCAGACTGATATTCACCGCATCCAGCCCCGCTGCAACAAGATCTTCCAGATTCTCACCCAGAAGAACCCCATTTGTCGTCATTGTTACTTCTTCTGTGCCCGGAATCTGCCGGATCATCCGGATCAGATCTGCGCATCCTTTTCTGACCAGAGGCTCCCCTCCGGTAATCTTAAACCTGGTAATCCCGATCCGGACAGCCTCCCTGCAGATTCGTTCAATCTCCTCATAAGTCAGGATTTCTGACATAGGAATCCACTTTGCACCATCCGGCATGCAGTACCTGCATCGCAGATTACAGCGGTCTGTGATTGAAATTCTCATATATTCAATTGTTCGTCCATAAGAATCTCTCACAGCCTTTTCCATCCTTTCTTAATTCCAGAGTGGTTCCAGTAACACCTCGATCGTACCGCCGCAGACCATGCCTTCTTCCTCCGCATCATCTCCGGTCATATCCACATATTCTGTCTTTAGTCCTGTATTATTTTCATGCATCATGACTCTCGCTTTTCTTAAAACCTCTGCCTCCATACAGCCGCCTCCGATGGTTCCAACACAGCTACCGTCTTCCAGGATCAGCATCTTGGATCCCACATTTCTTGGTGCAGAACCCTTTCTTGTAATGATCGTTGCAAGCATCTTCTTTCCCGGATGAACGATATCCAGGATTGCTTCCAGCAAGTCTTCCGGATAACCGCAGACTCTCTTGTTCTGATTCTTTACTTCGATGATTTCCGCCATGATCGCCACACCGATCTCCTCCGGTGTCTCAGCACCGATGTTCAGACCAATCGGACTTTTTATCTCGCCGATTACTTCCTGGCTGCATCCTTTTTCAATCAGATTCTGCTTTACCATCGCACTTCTTCGCCGGCTTCCGATCATTCCGATATAAGCATGTTCCTTCCCAACGATCTTCTCCAGACAAACCTGATCATATTTGTGACCTCTGGTCAGTACAACAAAATACGTATCCTTGTCTCCTTCGATCTGATCCAGGGCATCTTCAAACGGCTGGCAGATCACTTCCGTTACCCCCGCATTTCTGGCATGATCGGCAAACTGCGGACGATCTTCAAGAACCGTGACCTTCCATCCAAGCATAATCCCGATTTTGATCACCGGCATCGATACGTGACCACCGCCACAAATGACCAGATGCTCCTGTCCTCCAATTATATCACAAAACACCTGCTGCTCTCTGATTTCATAAAGTCCACATTTTTTCAAGTCACCTGCTTCTGAAAAATGTGCTGAAAAGAAACCGTTTTCTTTACTTTCCCAGATTATTTTTTCCTCCGCCAAAATTGCTTTTTCTCCGGCTGCGGATCCTTTTGCCACTGTCAGAAGAACGTAATCCCCCGGCTTTGGTAAATCTTTTAATATCTCAAATACATTTTCCATCAAATCTCATCTACCCTACTACATATTTATTCAGTCTGTCAAATGCTTCTTTTAATACGGTTCCATCCTGAAACGGATCGGAATCTTCAAGCATTTGATCTCTCGCATGACATTTTCTTTTATCCACATCACATTTTCCCTGTCATACAATACTTTTATTGTAACAAATTTTTCCGTCAAATGAAATAAGAAGGTGCAGCTCTTTTTGTCTGCACCTTCCATTTTCCTTTATTTTGTGATCTGATTTTAAAAATATTTTGCATTCAGCTTTTTGACTGTCCATGCAAACCATACCAGTACCGCAAGTACCAGTACTAACATCACCCAGAATAATTTTCCTGTACTCTGCACGTAAGTATTATACAGATCTTCTGCGCCGTACAGGATCAGCACAACCGCAAGCACAAGAAGTTTCGGTCCTGCTGCTGCCCTATATGCTTCCTTATCCTTACACTTCTTTATATTCGTATCTTTTGGTACAAGAATTGATGTATTGATGATTCCTTTGAATTTAAGTTGAAACCATGCATACAGGCTATACAATCCCGCCCCAATACCAATAATCCCGAAAATTCCTTCCATTCCGTTCATTCTTTTGCCTTCTCCTGTTTATTTTACGCCAAGAATATTCTTAACGGTCTGCTCCATCTGATCAACATCACATTCTGTATTGTGACGGATCTCGGCATTCATGATCTCTTTGATGGCATTCGGAATCTCTGTACCGGATACTTTCTGAAGCTCCTCGATCAGTTTGAAATCATCCTGTCCTTTATACTTCTGATCAATCGCTGACATAACGCTTCCTGCAAATTTATATGGACTTGCTGTGGATGCGATTACTGTCTTTCTGTCATCTTTACTGTCTTCTCTGTAAGCTTTATACACCGTTGCAGCTACCGCCGTATGGGTATCCATTACATAACCGGTATCTTCATATACATCATGGATTGTCTTTGCGACCTGCTCTTCTGTCGCATATCCTGCCGCAAAATCAGCCAGATTTGCTTTCATCTCACCTGTAATCGCGTAACTTCCCTTTGTCTTCAGTTCAGTCATAAGATCCGTATCTTTTCTTGCATCTTCTCCGGAGATCTTGTAGATCAGACGCTCTAAGTTGCTGGAGATCAGGATATCCATTGACGGAGATGTTGTAAGAACGAATTCACGGTTACGGTCATAGGTTCCTGTCTGGAAGAAATCATAGAGAACCTTGTTCTCATTGGATGCACAGATCAGCTTTGCAATCGGAATTCCCATATTCTTTGCGTAGTATGCAGCCAGAATATTTCCAAAGTTACCGGTCGGTACAACTACATTGATCTCTTCATCTTCCGCAATTTCTTCATTTTGAAGAAGCTTCGCATAAGCATATACATAATATACAACCTGCGGAACCAGACGTCCGATATTGATGGAGTTGGCAGATGAGAACTGGTAGCCTGCTTCATTTAACTCTTTTCCCAGCTCTTTGTTCTCGAACATTGCCTTCACACCGCTCTGTGCGTTGTCAAAGTTACCATGGATCGCAACAACAGAAGTATTGTCTCCTTTCTGTGTTACCATCTGCAGCTCCTGTACGTGGCTGACTCCGTTCTTCGGATAGAATACGATGATCTTGGTTCCTTCTACATCTGCAAATCCTGCAAGTGCAGCTTTTCCTGTATCCCCGGATGTTGCAGTCAGAATGACGATCTCATTCTTCACCTGATTTTTCTTTGCAGAAGTAGTCAGAAGGTGCGGAAGAATGGAAAGTGCCATATCTTTGAATGCGATCGTTGCCCCGTGGAACAGTTCCAGATAATAAGCATCCTCTACTTTTGCAAGCGGCGCGATCTCTTCGGTATCAAACTTGCTGTCGTAAGCCTTTGCGATACAGCTCTTTAGCTCTTCTTCTGTAAAGTCTGTCAGGAATTCCTTCATAACTGTATATGCGGTCTCCTGATAGGTCATCTCTTTGAGCTCGCCTAGCGACACCGGAAGCTTCGGAATCGAAACCGGTACAAATAATCCGCCGTCATCTGCAAGCCCTTTTAAGATTGCCTGGGAAGCTGTTACTGTCTTTTCTGCATCTCTTGTACTCTTATAAAGTAAATTCATGGTTCTCCACCCTTCTTATTCTTTCTGATTCACTTCAGCAATCTGCTAAAGTATTTTCCTATTTAGCGATTATAGCATAAGAACCTTTCAAGTGCAATGCCATCCTTATCTGCGTTTCCACATTCGTCCCCACATCCGGCTCAGAAGAAAACACAGGAGCAGTGCCCCGGTCAGAATAACGCCGATCAGAAATACCAGAATCTTTACATAAGATCCATCTCCGGTTGCAACCGTCTTTGCTTTCTCAGTTTCCTTTGACTTTTCCGGACTTTCCGGTTTTTCCTCTTCTGCCGGCTTTTCCTTTTTATAGATTACACTCTGTCCTTCGTCCTCCAGATCTGCGTGCGCTGCAACCAGCTTTTCCTCCAGATACACTTCCTCAAATACAACAACCTGTTCTCCTTTAAGCTTCGTTGCATCAAACGTAAATTCCATCTGAAGCTCTCCGGAATCTGTATCCGGGATCAGCTTTTTCTCTGCGGTCACTTCTTTTCCATTCTGAAGAACCGGCTCTTTGGTCTCCTTATCCATTAGTGTGCCTTTAACTACATATTCTTTTCCAATCTCCAGATTTTTCCATTTTACCCGATCTATGACCGTTACCTGTTCTGTCCGTTTCCCGTTATGCGTTCCCGTTTCCCGGTCAGATGCTCTTGTCCCGATCTCCGGTACGGGATGTTCATCATTTGTCAGTGTCCCCAGATCAATTACTCGCATTTCCTTTGTTACTTCCACCTCAAACGCAGGAATCAGCATCCGGTCTTCATTATTTTTACAAGACAATTCTTCCACCAGATACGTTCCATAAGGAAGCGCTCCTCTTGTATTATCCGGAGTTCCTTCCCCAAACCAGATCCCGTCTTCACTTGTCTTCCCCTCATTCGTGTTGACAGTATGTGGATTCCAGTATGCTCCCGTCGAAGCCTCCCCGTTTTTGTCCGTCAGGATCACATGGCTTTCCCCAGTTGCCTTGGATGTGATCTGAAATGGAATATCTGACAGTCTCTTAAGTGTCTTATCCGCTGCTTTTACCAGCTTTAAATCTCCGCGGATAATCTTTTCTTTTATTTCTACCGGATTCCATATTTTCAGGGCTTTATTGCTTCCATTTTGCTCTGTTCCAGTCCTGATACAATGTGTAACGGTGTCCACCAGATATCCTTCCGGCGCATGCATCTCCCATACTGTAATCGTTCCAAGCGGAAGCTCATTATTTTCAAAAAACGGATCCCCGCTGATCCGATGCGCCTCATCCATCCGGATCACACCATCCGCATCCGACTTCAGCTTCCAACTCCTGAGCGGTACCTTCACACCGATCTCATTTTGATTGTCAAAAAAGCTATCAAAAAATGCTACATGAAATTCTGCTCCCGCAAGAGAAAGTCCTGCCTGCGCCTGCCCTTTCCCTGTTTCCGCATCCTGCTTTCGGATCAGGATTTCCACCTTTGTCTTTTCCGGTTCATCCTGACACTCATAGGTCACGGTCTGTCCGGCATTCACCGTGATCTGCCGCAGCTTTGTGTCCAGTACATAGCCTTTCGGTGCTTTAGTCTCTTGGATGTCATAGGAACCCTCCGGCAGATTTTCTGCCTTCCCATATCCTTTCTTGTCTGTCCGGATTACACAGACTGCCTCGGATGTCCCACTTTTACAGACGGTATACTCTGCCCCTTCCAGTGAGTAGAGCTGATTATCAGCCGTAATCTCTGACCTTGCAGAGCTCTTCATGATCTCCAGGCTTCCGTTATGGGTTGTCTTAAAAAGATATACCGTTGATCTGGATTTTGCCACAAGCTGTGAAATCTGATTGCCACTCGACGGGATGGATGCCGAATGCCAGAACCGGTTATCGTTACTATTATCTCCCCAGAAAAATCCGATATGGCAGTCTGCATCTTCTTCCTCCCAGGAAACCGGCTCAAAATAGATCACATCTCCTTTTTGCGCTTTTCCGCCCGCAAGCAGCTCCTCAATGGTGTTGTAATGATAGGATTCCACGGCATTGTCTGTCATCCAATGAAACCAGTTGCTCGCATTGACCTTGCCGCCACGGAGACTTCCTTTGTCAATTCCTGACAGATCCGCTCCACATTTTTCCAGAACATAAGCGACAAACCCGGTACAGTTCATTGCCCCATTTCCACCGTAGGCTCCGTTCGGACGCATGCAGTTCTCTGCTGTCAGAGGATATCCGCTGTAAGGCGTTCCCAGATAATAACCGTCCTTTTCGTGTTTTTTTAACTCCTCAAGCACTTTTCCCGGCTCTGCTCCTAATTTTTCATCAAGTTTTACAATCGTTTCTTTCTTTGCGATTCTCTCTGCTGAGTTTGCAGATACGACAGGCATACTGCTGCCCGACAATGATACTACCGCCAGAATCACACTTAGTATTCTGGCAAAATGATTCTTCATATATTTCATAAAAGTTTCTCCTTCTGCCTTTTCAGGTCAGAGAAGAGAATATAAAAGACGAGTACCCTTACTATAAAGGAAGAGTACCCGCTTGTCAATAGTATTTTATTGTTGATCTGCCTCCAGAACGATCACACTTCTCGGTCCCACAAGAATTCTTTCCTCCGAAATCCGTACCGGATTCTGATAAATTTCCTGCTTTTTATCTCCAGTATTTGCCGCCACATGCCAACTATATCCGCCCGGAAGTTGTGGAAGTTCTACCCAGACACCTTCCCAGTATGGATTCATCAGAAGATACACACAGTCTTCTTTTGCCATTTTGTTATCATATCCGGCAAACATGACTGCCGCCGTCCGAATCTCCGGTCTGGAAAAATCCAGTTTCCACGGCACTTCACCGTGAAAGCTGATCTCCGGAAATCCAAGACTGCTCGCTCCTGCATCTCCTGTGATCGACGGATGCCGTTTCCGGAATGCCGTCATATAAGCACAGAAATCAAATACATCCTGAAACTTTTCTTTTCTTGTCCAGTCCAGCCAGGAAATCTCGTTATCCTGACAGTAGGCATTATTATTCCCGAACTGAGTATTGCCAAACTCATCACCTGCAAGGAACATCGGTGTCCCTCTGCTGCAAAGCAGGACCGCAAAAGCATTTTTCATCATCCGATGGCGCAGTTCAACAACCATCACCTGATCGGTGTCCCCCTCTGCCCCACAGTTCCAGCTCCGATTATCGTCACTTCCATCAAGATTTCCCCATCCATTAGCCTCATTATGCTTCTGGTTATACGAATAAAGATCATACAGGGTAAATCCATCATGGCAGGTCAGGAAATTCACAGAAGCATGTTTTCCGCGGATCCTGGTATCATAGATGTCCGGAGAACCGGCAATTCTCTGAAGCGCTGCTCCTGCTGCCCAAAGTCCCCCTTTTAAATATTCCCGCACGTCATCCCGGTATCTTCCGTTCCATTCTGACCATCTGCGGAATGCCGGAAAACTTCCGACCTGATAAAGTCCGCCGGCATCCCACGCCTCCGCGATCAGCTTTGTGTCTGCAAGCAGCGAATCATAGGCAAGATTCTTTACGAGTGGTGGATTTTCCATCGGTGACCCATCCTCATTTCTTCCCAGGATCGAGGCAAGATCAAACCGGAAGCCGTCCACCCGGTACTCTGCCACCCAGTATCGCAGACAATCCTGGATCATTTTGATCACCACCGGATGATTACAATTCACAGTATTTCCACAGCCACTGAAATTATAATATTTTCCATCGGGTGTCAACATATAATAAATATGATTGTCAAATCCTTTAAACGAAATAAACGGTCCGCATTCATTTCCTTCTGCCGTATGGTTAAACACCACATCCAGGATTACTTCAATCTGGTTATCATGCAGTTCCCGGATCAGTTCTTTTAATTCTACTCCTTCCCGGTTGTATTCCGTTGATGCTGCATAGCTCGTATTCGGCGCAAAAAAGCTAACCGTATTGTAGCCCCAGTAATCGATCAGTTTCTTTCCGTCAACCTCACGACTCCCCTGCAGTTCATCAAATTCAAAGATCGGCATTAGCTCCACCGCATTAATCCCCAGTGTTTTCAGATAAGGAATTTTTTCTTTGATTCCGGCAAAAGTTCCAGGATGACGGACACTTTTGTCCATCTTCGTGAATCCCCTGACATGCATCTCATAGATGATCAGTTTTTCCATCGGGATCTTATCTGGCTTTTCACTGCCCCAGAAGAAATTATTCCGGACTACTCTGGCACGATATCCCCCTGTATTTAGTGCTTTTCCCCATACACTCTGCCCGGTAACCGCCTTTGCATACGGATCCAGTAAAATATGCTTTTTATCAAACAGCAGACCTTCCTTTGGTTTCCACGGTCCATCCAGCCTGTACGCATATTCAAATTCTTCAATATCCAGTCCGAATACCATCATGGAAAATACATCCCCGATCCTGCAGTTTTCCGGGAATGGGATCACCGCATAAGGTTCCGGTTCCTTCCTATGAAACAAAAGAAGTTCACAAGTCACAGCTCCCTTTGAATGCACTGTAAAATTAACTGCCGACTGAAATGCAGTCGCACCCTCATCACGATACAGTCCGGGACAGATTTCAAATCCATTTACATTTTCTGTCGGAACCCATCTTGGCATCATTTCTTCCAGCATTTTACCAGCTCCTTCCATGTCATGTTTTCAGTATAGCACATTTTTCCGTTTACACACCTTTCCTTTCTGTATATAATATAAAGGATTACATATTTTTTTGCAGCAGACTCAAGGAGGTTTTTTATGACTGCACAGCATCTATATTATTTATTTCAGTGCTTCTTTATATATGCCTTTTTAGGCTGGTGTACAGAAGTTGCGTTTGCCGCTTTTAAAGAACATCGTTTTGTCAACCGTGGATTCTTAAATGGCCCAATCTGTCCGGTATACGGTTTCGGCGTGGTTGCAGTCATCCATTTTCTGACACCGCTTCGTTCCAACCTGCTCCTGCTATATCTCGGAAGTGCTATTCTCGTTACTGCAATCGAATGGCTGACCGGATTCATTCTGGAAAAGGTTTTCCATAACAAATGGTGGGATTATTCTAATATGCCGCTCAATCTGAATGGATATGTGTGCCTTTTGTTTTCTCTGATCTGGGGAGTGTTCTGTGTTTTCATCGTAGATGTATTCCATCCACTGATCGACACACTGCTCTCACACATTCCTTTCCTTGTCGGTATCATTCTTGTATGTATTCTGGTGATTGCCGGACTTTCCGATCTCTATGTAACAGCATCCGGTATCCTGAAGCTCAACAAACGTCTTGAAAAAATGCAGGCCATTGCAGACGAACTTCACCAGATTTCCGACAAGCTTGGTGAATCAATCTACAAGCGTACCATTACAGCTATGGAAAAACAGGAAGAGTTCAAAGATACTGTATCTGAGAAGCAGGAAGAATTTAAATCTGCTATTTCCGAAAAACAGGAAGCAATTTCAGACACCCTTGCCGATGTTTCTGACGAAGTAAAAGAACGGATTGCTCTTCTTCGCAGAAGCTACCTGGAAAATGTCAAAGCAACTTCTCATATGCAGAAGCGTATCATGAAAGCTTTCCCGAAAATGCAGAGCCGCAACTACAAGGAATCCTTTGAAGATCTTAGAAACAAACTGAAGGAAATGTCTCTCAAAAAATAACAGGCTGTAAAAAATCCATCAGGTTTCCTTTTAAAAAAAGAAATCAGATGGATTTTTTATCTTTAAAATTATGATGTGAGTGTCAAAAGTAAATTTTGCCACTCACTAATGTTTCCTCTTGATCTTGTCCAGATACGGAATCTCGATTGGATCGATTGCATCAAGTGGCTGTTCTTTATTGATCTTCTTTTTGCGTGTGTGCTTTTTCAGAAGTGCACCACCCCGGTTATAAAACCAGAAAGAAAAGATCAGAAGTTTATTGAATTTTCCAATTTTGTCTTTTGTCGTCTTCGTGTAATACTCCCCACCGGACTGGATCTCTCCTTTTTCCCTGATCTGCCGAATCAGATCCAGCTCTGTCTCAATCCGTACCGGAAATTCCGTATACCCCATGCCGACGCAGTCCAGCTTATGCGCATCACTTCCTCCGGTTCCCGGTTTTCCATATTTTTCGGCAAGATACTTCGCCCCTTCATTGGACTGTGGTGGCTCACATGCATTGAAAGTTTCTATAAAATCAAATTTTTCAATTAACTCCGGAGATTTCTGCCATCTTTTCGTATTCGTAAAACTCAGATACTTTTCCCCACACGGATGTGCCGGTCCACAGATTCCTCCATTGTGATGCACAAAATCAATCAGCAGCGAAAGCGGAAGCCCTCTCAGCTCCAGAAGGCGCATCTTTACTCCCTGTGGCATAATGATCAGAATGTGCCCTGCATCCAGTGTATCATACTCTATTCCTTTCAATACGACAAAATCTTTGTATTTTCTCCCTTTGATCGTATTCTTCCAGTGCCGATATCCATTATAGGTGTCATGATCTGTAACCAGCATTCCGCCAATGCCTTTAGACTGCAGCTTTTTAATAAATTCTTCAATCGGCACTTTGCTGTCAATTGATCCTTCTCTTACATGACAATGCATATCTATCTTCATATTTTCATCTCCAGATCTTATATCGTTGATACTATTTTTATTATACCTCTTTTTTTATAACGCTGCAAGAAATACCGGTTTCTTCCAGCCATTCCTGATCAAATACAAAAGAGGATGTATCACATTCTGATACATCCTCTCATCCATCTTATCTATTCTTCATCCTCGTCATCCTCGGGAGTTTGACAGTTGAATAATAAAAAAAGTACTTGCAGGCCTTGTAAAACCTGCTTTTTTTGTGTCAAATTTTATGTTTTTATATATGTTATTTTCTGTTATTGTGTGGTATAATAAGGGGTAAGGAGGTGTTGCATATGAATCTTCATATATCAAAATCCAAAAATGCAGAATCCTTTTATATCTGCAAATCTTATGTAAAAGCTAACGGAAGCACATCTTCCATGATTGTCCGCAAACTCGGAACATTGGAACAGCTTTTGATTGAACATGGTCCAACAAGAGATGATGTCCTTGCATGGGCAAAAAATGAAGTGAAAATAGAAACTGAAAAATACAAAAAAGAAAATGAAGAAAAAACAGTATTGATTCCATTTCATGCTGACAGACACTTAGATTATGATAAACAAATCTTTTTCCGAGGCGGATACCTTTTTCTGCAATCCATTTATTACCAGATGCAGATAAATAAAGTCTGCCGAAAATTAAAACAGAAATACAAATTTAAATATGATATCAATGCAATCCTTTCCGACTTGATTTATACAAGAATCCTGGAGCCTTGCAGTAAACGCTCTTCCTATAAGGCGGCATCAGAGTTTTTGGAGAAACCTTCCTACGAGCTTCATGATGTATATCGTGCATTAGATGTCCTTGGTGCAGAGTGTGATCTGATCCAGGCTGAAGTTTATAAAAACAGCCATTTCATGGGGCAGAGAAATGATAAGATCCTTTATTATGACTGCTCCAATTATTATTTCGAGATTGAGCAGGAAGATGGCAGCAAAAAATACGGAAAAAGCAAAGAACATAGACCAAATCCAATCATTCAGATGGGACTGTTCATGGACGGGGATGGAATTCCGCTTGCCTTTTCTCTTTTTCCAGGAAATGCAAATGAACAGACATCGCTAAAACCTCTGGAAAAGAAAGTCCTTAGTGATTTCGGATGCCAGAAATTTATTTATTGCAGTGATGCCGGGTTGGGATCAGAATCCATCCGAGAATACAACCATATGGGTGAACGTGCTTATATCGTAACCCAATCAATCAAAAAACTGAAAAAAGAGGAAAAAGAATGGGCACTGAATCCGCAAGGCTTCAAACGTGTTTCCGATGATCTCTCAGTCGATATCACGAAACTGTCAGAAGATGACAAAGGACTTTATTATAAAGATGAACCATACACTACAAAAAAACTACACCAGCGTTTAATCATCACTTATTCTCCTAAATATGCTCTTTATCAAAAGACAATTCGCGACAAACAGGTGGAACGGGCACAAAAAATGCTGGATTCTGGAAGCACGAAAAAGAATCGTAAGAACCCAAATGATCCGGCACGTTTCATAGGCAAGATAGCCGTCACAAAGGATGGCGAGGCTGCAGATATAAAGCAATACCTAGATGAGAATAAGATTGCTGAAGAAGCACAGTATGATGGTCTTTATGCGGTCTGTACAGATCTATTGGATGACGATGTCAGTGATATTTTAAAAGTAAGTGAAGACAGATGGCAGATTGAAGAATGCTTTCGTATTATGAAAACAGATTTTTCTACAAGACCAGTTTATTTACAGGACGAGAATAGGATTAAAGCTCATTTTCTGATCTGTTTTCTCTCGCTAACACTCTACCGTTACCTTGAGAAAAAAATGAATTTACAATATACCTGCGAAGAATTATTGGACACTCTAAAGGCAATGAACTTTGCAGAAATACAGGAACAGGGATTCATCCCGCTATATAAAAGAGAAAAGATTACGGATGATCTTCATGAAGCCTGCGGTTTTAGGACAGACTATCAATTTATAACAAAGAGTAAAATGAGAACAATACAGAAGGAAAGTAAAGGGAAAGATTAAATTACTATACTTCAAAACAACGACAGAAATCGCTGTAACCCAGTAATCACAAGGGATACAGCGATTTTTTCTTCT